>Ga0189288_10042_pt1 | contig 204128 bp, 192 predicted proteins | sample UW105minimetaG_FD_130316 | JGI IMG/M metagenome (GOLD analysis project Ga0189288, IMG submission 130316) | Marine microbial communities from the Costa Rica Dome - UW105 mini metaG | ecosystem: Environmental > Aquatic > Marine > Oceanic > Photic zone | place: Costa Rica: the Eastern Pacific...
TCATACGGAATCCGTCCACCATCTCCGGTAGCTGGGGCCTGAATGTTGTCTTGCAGGCCCGGCAGGTGTATCGGCGGCGGACCACCCAGAGAGTGACCCGCTTACCGTGGATGGGCAGATCACGATAGGGAACGTCACGCTTGCCGAACCGTACGAACTCACCCTGCACGCCGCATTCCTCGCAGGCGATGGGATCGGGCGCGTCCACCTGGAAGTGCATTTCGTCGTCGGTGGATTTGCAGCCCAGCACCTGGTACTCAGGCAGGTGCAGGATGTTGTCGGGCATTTCGGTCATGCGGTGTTCTCCTCATGGTGGAAGCTCCATAGCTATTGCGACAGATTCCCATTAATCATCAGTGTGGCGCAGTACGGGTTTGGCAGACTGCGCCGTAAAGGGAAGAAGAACCGGTCAATGCAAGGGACTATCGCCAAGTGTGGAAACCTGTCCTTTCCTGGCGTTGACAAGTACGGCCACGATGATGGCTGCGATGCCAAGAGCAACCCCGCTCGCCGCAAGTCCCAAGCCATAACCCTGAATCAGCGCATCACCGGCTGACTGCACCAGTTCGGCATCGCCGACTTCCCGACCGCGATACAGAGAAGCAAATGCCTCGGGCATCCGACTGGCCGTGACGGAGACAGAAATGCTCGAAAGGATAGCCAGCCCCAACGCAACACCAATCTGTTGCGACGCGTTGAACAACGCCGATGCGATGCCGGTCTCCTGTGCTTGCACACCCTTCACGGCCGTCAATGCCAGCGCAATGACCGCTCCCACGAAACCGAAGGCGGTGAGGAAGGCGGCTGGCATGAAGTGCCAGCTATAGTCGAGTTGTTGCCCGATGGTCGAAAGCCAGAACAATGCAGCGCTAGCGACCAGCGCAGCCGGAGCTGCGACCTCGCGCGGCGTAAAGCGCATGACAAGCTTTGAACTGACAACAGCACCAATGATGATACCCACCCCAAAGGGCAGAAACGCCATGGCGGTCAGGGTCGGGCTATAGCTGAGGATGTGCTGCAAATAGAGCGTCAGCAAATAGATCATGCCCATGGGGCCGAAGCCCAGCAGCAGCATGGCCAGGTACGAACCGGATCGGTTGCGATCCTTGAACAAGCGGAGCGGCAAAAGTGGATCACTGCTGCGCGACTGTAAAACCAAGAACAGCGGCAGCAGGATAGCCGTAGTGGCGAATGCAATGAGCGTAATGCCATCGGTCCAGCCATGTTCACCACCACGGGTAATTCCATAGACGAGTGCTGCCATGCCGATGATGCTGGAAAGCGCTCCCGTCAGGTCGGGGCGTCCCTTGTGCAATTCCGCTTCGACAAGTGTTCTCGAACCAGTGAGCACCGCCAAACCGATGGGTACATTGATGAAGAACGCCCAACGCCAGCCAAGCAGGCCTGTCAGAAATCCTCCAAGAATCAATCCAGCAATAATGCCAAGGCCAGACATTGCTCCGTAGACGGCCATGGCCTTGTTGCGCTCCTTGCCTTCCGGAAAGGTCGTGGCGATCAACGCCAGGGCATTGGGCGCTGTCAATGCTGCGCCGAACCCTTGGAGGCCGCGCGAGGCAATCATGCTCACGGTGTCCTGGGCCAGGCCAACGAGAAGCGATGCAACCGTAAAGATCGCCATGCCGACCTGCAACATACGCCGACGTCCATACAGATCGCCCAGCCTGCCACCGAACAGGAGCAATCCGCCAAAGGCGAGAATGTACGCATTGATCACCCAAGGCAGGTTCGCTGCCGAGATTCCGAGGTCATTCTGGAGTGTTGGCAACGCAATATTTGCGATCGTATCGTCAAGCACCACCATGAGCTGGGCGGTGGCGATAACGGCCAAGGCCAGACCGAGTGGGCGCTCTGGTCTGCCTGAGTGAGAAGGGGACTCTGTGGATATCGATTAACTCCTTTGTGTTTAGTGCGATTACCGAACACCGGTTGCGCTGACTTTTCACAAAAGGGTAATCGTTCCAATGGTTGGAAGGTCAAGGCTGCGTTTGCATGCCTTGCACAGAGAGACTGTCGGCATCGGCCAGGTCTTATCAATAGCCGTGCATTTGGCAGCCCGTCGGCACAGAGCACTCGACAAATCAAAGTCTGAGGCTCCGCAGTTGACCTTACCAGCGTTGGAAAGACTAGATTGGTCGCTGGGACGATCAGGTTCCTCAATTCTCTGATTCTGTGAAGGAGTTCGATATGTATCGATTCAACGTTAACGGCATGACCTGTGGCCACTGCACATCCGCCGTCGAAAAAGCCATTAAAAGTATCGACCCACAGGCGGAAGTATCTACAGATATAGAACACGCCGAGGTCACCGTGCGCAGCCAGGTCAATGAGGCGCGTATCAGTGATGCCATCCGCGAGGCTGGGTACGATAATCAGCACCTTGCCGGGTAATCATTCAGGTCAGGGCAAGGACGCCGCTTCTGAAGTAGACGCGTCAGCGCTTCTCTTTCCCGCGACGTTGCGTGCAATTGGGTTCAATCCCGATAGCCCCGAAGCGCGTGGAATTAAGTTCTCGCTCACCCTTAGGCGTTCCTTTCACTACGCCATCCCCGGCCAGACCGCTGATAATCGGGCAGTCCGGCCGAGCGTCGCCCTGGCAGTTTTCCGCCAGGTGCTTGAGTGCACGGCTCATTTCCTGGAGTTCGCGCGCCTTGAGCTCAAGCTCCGCGACATGCTCAAGCGCAAGACGTTTGACGTCGGCGCTCGCACGACCCCGGTCGCGCCAGAGCGCAACCAGTTTATTCATCTGCGCCACCGAAAACCCGAGATCCCGTGCGCGCCGGATGAAGCGCAGGGTTTGCACATCCTTGTCCGAGTAATCCCTGTATCCAGCTTCAGTTCGCAACGCTTCCGGAATCAAGCCGATCGATTCGTAGTAGCGGATCATCTTCGCCGATACACCCGATGCCTCCGCTGCCTTTCCAATATTCATAGCCATGCCTCTCCAGATAACATCAAGCCTGCACTGTGGCAGGCTCGGTTGTCCTTATTTCGCTTGTGCAAATTCCACCTGTCTCTGCGACACGTCGTTGTCGTCCGTCCCCATGGGTGAGCGGAAATGACGCAATCTCAGTGCATTGCCGAGTACAAACACCGACGACAGTGCCATGGCGCCGGCAGCGAAGACGGGCGAAAGCAGGATGTCGTAGGCCGGATAGAGCACACCTGCCGCGACCGGAATCAAAGCCGTGTTGTAGGCAAACGCCCAGAACAGATTTTGTCGGATGTTGTCGATGGTTGCCTTCGACAAGGCGATCGCCTTTGGCACACCTTGCAGGTTACCCGACATCAGCACCACATCAGCCGCTTCAATGGCAATGTCCGTACCTGTGCCAATGGCAAGACCTACATCCGCTTCGGCCAGAGCGGGAGCGTCGTTGATGCCATCACCGACGAACGCCACCTTGCCGTGCTCTCCCTTAAGGCGGCGCACCGCGTCGACCTTGCCGTCCGGTAGCACTTCCGCCACCACCTCGTCGATCCCGAGTCGCGCCGCGATGGCCTTGGCCGTGTGGGCGTTGTCGCCGGTGATCATCGCGACCTTGAGCCCGAGATCGTGCAGGGCCTTGATGGCAGCAGGCGTCGTTTCCTTGATCGGGTCGGCAACGGCGATAATCGCCGCAAGCTTGCCCTCTATCGCAGCATAGAGCGGAGACTTACCCTCGTCGCCGAGGCGTTTGGCGACCTTGGAGAACGCCGCCACGTCGTGACCGAGTTCGCTCATGTAGCGGTCAGCACCTATCTCGACCCGCTTGCCACCGGCCTCAGCCTTCACGCCAAAACCCGTCACCGATTCGAAGTTCGACACGTCCGGCAGTGAGATGTTCTCCGCGGCGGCGTTCACGATCGCACGGGCGATCGGGTGTTCGGACTTGGCCTCGACGGCCGCGATCAGACCCAGGACGTTTGCACGTTCGAATCCAGCAGCCAGTTCCAGGTCGGTCAAGGCGGGTTTGCCTTCCGTCAACGTGCCCGTCTTGTCAACGGCGACGACCTTGGCGTCCTTGAGCAGTTGCAGCGCTTCGCCCTTGCGGAAGAGCACGCCCAGCTCGGCACCGCGGCCGGTGCCCACCATGATCGAGGTCGGTGTGGCCAGCCCCATGGCGCAAGGGCAGGCGATGATCAGGACCGCAACGGCGTTGACCAGCGCGAAAGTGAGCGCGGGCGACGGGCCGAAATAAAGCCATGCAGCGAAGGTGAGCGCGGCCACGGCGAAGACCGCCGGCACGAAATACATCGTCACCTTGTCGACCAGCGCCTGAATCGGCAGCTTCGACCCCTGCGCTTCTTCCACCATGCGGATGATCTGCGACAGAACGGTGTTGCCGCCGACAGCCGTCGCACGGATGGCGAACGCGCCTTTCTGGTTCACCGTTCCGGCCACGACCTCGCTGCCGTTCGTCTTGGAGACGGGGATCGGCTCGCCGGTGATCATCGATTCATCGACATAGCTTTCGCCTTCGATGAGTTCGCCATCCACCGGGATGCGATCGCCGGGACGAACCTCGACGATATCTCCCGACAGGACGGAATCGATCGGCAACTCGACCGTCTTTCCGTCCCTGCGCACACGGGCCATCTTGGCCTGAAGGCCGACCAGGCGCTTGATCGCCTCGGAGGTGCGTCCCTTGGCGCGAGCCTCCAGCAACCGGCCGAGCAGGATGAGAGTGACGATAACAGCGGCGGCCTCAAAGTAGACGTTGACGGCTCCGTCGGGCAGGAACCCCGGCGCGAAGGTCGCCACGAGCGAATAGCCATAGGCTGCCATGGTGCCGACCGCGACCAGGGAGTTCATGTCGGGGGCAAGCCGCCCGAGGGCCGGAAACCCCTTGTGGTAAAAGCGGATGCCCGGCACGAACAGAACGATGGTTGTCAACACGAACTGGAGATACCAATTCGTCTCCATGCCGATCGTTGAGGCAATCAGGTCGTGCATGCCAGGAATGAGGTGTGAGCCCATCTCCAGAATGAAGACAGGCACGGTCAACACCGCTGCAATCGTGAAATCACGTGTCAGTCCACGGCGTTCCGCGTCCTTCTTCTCGGTGCGCTCATCGGTCTCGCCCCGACTGCTACCCGTAGCAGCCGCGATTACCCTGGCATCATATCCCGCGTTCTCGATAGCCGTCACCAAGGCGGTCGCATCGGCGCTGCCCTGGATCGTGGCTCTTTCAGTCGCAAGGTTGACAACGGCACTGGTGACGCCGGGCACAGCCTTGAGCGCCTTTTCGACGCGACCGACACAGGACGCGCAGGTCATACCTTCGATGGAAAGCTCTGTGGTCTCAGCAGGCACCGAATAGCCAGCTTTCTCGATAGCGTTGATGAGTGATCCGCGGTCGAGTGGCGAAGCGGACTGGATATCGGCACGTTCGGTCACCAGGTTCACCGTAACAGTGTCAACGCCCTCGACCTTCTTGAGTTCAGCCTCCACGCGCCCGACGCAGGAAGCGCAACTCATACCTTCGATGGGAAAGCTTGTCACCGTCACAGCCGACGGATTCAATTTGTCTTGAGTATGCATCATTCGTCTTCTCCACAAGCATCTCCTGATGATATTCCAGAAAGATAAACCTTCCTATTGTGGGAAGGTCAAGCGCTAAATTTCCTGATGCATAGTTACCACACCCAGTACTTACGGGAACATCGAATCCGGGTTTAGGTTGAAAACTCCATACGAGTGTTGTCAGCAGTCAGTGGCACATCGGACAAATTCGCGCTAAGGGAGCGTTCGAGGTAGACAGAAGGATGCGCGATGAATTCTCTAGTACCACAATCCTTACGCATTTGTTCCAGGCCTCGCCAACCAGTTTTTCCGTTGGGAAAGTGTAATCTGTGATTGCACGCCAAAGAGAAAATCAACCAGCTAATCCGAATACCCCTTTTTGGCAGTTTTTCAAACGTGCCGGTCGTCGCCCTGCCAGGGCTGAACCTTCAGGTCTGAACACGGTCTATGATCGTAAGCATGATCAGTTATACCAACTATAGTCAGTGTACAGCGCATCCGGGGTATTTGATGCCTGCAAACCTATACGCTGGAGTTCATTGATGGATTCTAACGGCCATTCAGCTTCGCAAAGGATGCCACTTGCCCTGGATCTCGTCTGGGGCTCGGGGCTTGTCGCCCTGTTCTGTGCAGTCACCGGCTGGTTAACCCAGCCCCCCGTCCTTTTCTACTTGCTGTCAGCGGTGCTTTACCTGGCGCTTTGTGCCCTGATCATCCGGTTCTGGCCCGAGGCCCGGGATTTCGGGTGGGCAAACCGGGCGACGCTGCTCAGAGGCAGTCTGGTGATAGTTTTAGTGGCGCTGGCCCCCTTTGCCGACCACCTTACAGATAGTCTCTGGCTCTATGGCTGGATGGCATTGCTGGCGCTGATTCTGGATGGCGTAGATGGCAAAGTCGCCAGGGCTACCGGCTCCCAGAGCGACTTTGGCGCCCGCTTCGACATGGAACTGGATGCTCTGTTTATTCTCGGTCTCAGCGTGGCTGTCCTGGCGCTCGGCAAGGCGGGTCCCTGGGTTCTGGCCCTGGGCCTTATCCGCTATGCCTTCGTTGTTGCCAGTCATTTCCTGGACTGGCTGAATGCCCCGCTGCCGGAGAGCTTCAGACGCAAGACGGTTTGCGTTTGGCAGATCGTTACCCTGCTGGTGGCCGTGTTGCCGCCGGTCAATGCGCTATTCGCCAGTATCACGCTTGCCACTGCTCTCGCACTGCTTGTGTGGTCGTTTTTCCTGGATATTCACTGGCTTTATCAGAGGAGACATCACCATGATGTTCATTAACCGGAAAACCCTTACCCGTTCCGCCATTGCCCTCCCTGCTGCACTCGCACTGAGCCCGGCAGCCATGGCCGAGCCAACAGATTTTGTCGTCGACGACGAGCACTTTTCAATGTTCTTCGAGATCATGCACATCGGCTACGCCCCGGTCATGGGGATGTTCCGCGAAGTCGAGGGACAATTTGTTTACGACGAGGAAGCGAGGGAGCTGAAATCCGGTCAGTTGGTGTTCCAGAGCGACAGTGTGTTCACCAATCATAAGAAACGCGACGACCACGTTCGCAATGCGGATTTTCTCGATGCCGACGAGTACCCAGAGATCATCTTCACTGTTACCGATTTCGAAACCACTGGGGAAAACACGGGCAAGGTAACTGGTGATCTGGAGTTACTTGGCCAGAAACGCCCCGTGGTGCTGGATGTGACCCTCAACAAGGCAGACGTTTACCCCTTTGGTCATGAGGAATACACACTGGGCATCAGCGCTTCCACCACCCTGAAACGCAGTGAATGGGGCATGACATACGGCCTTGATGGCGCGATGGTCGGTGATGAAGTGAAATTGCACTTTGGCTTCGAGGCCATTCGGGAATCCGGCATGTTCTGATCGCCGGCTGATCGGAATGTGAACCGCCGCACAACGCGGACACATTCTGTTACACATAGAGTCCGGATTTTTGGGGTGCGGCGGAAATCCCGTTATCTTTAGAGCTACAACAATAATCAAGGAACTGCCGCATGCCGGGCAAGGTCGCTCTTCTTCTGACACTGGTAACTACTGGGGTGGTTGGCGCGGGGTATCTGCTCTCCGCTGACAACCACACAGATTTCAGCTGGTTTTCGAAGGTGGTCGACTCGGCCGAGACGGCGCCTGTCCAAAGCGCAGGCCTGGCAAGGCAGTCTTCTACCGATCCCTCGGCTGAGCCGGAACCACCCTCGGATAATGCCCTCGGGTTCATGCTGGCCAGCGTTGCCGATCAATACGCTGAAACTACCCGATACCCTCCGTGGTCCATACCTCTCTCCCCGGAACAGGCGAACGCCTACGGTGGCAATCACTACGAGCCGGTCAGTCTGCCCCTCGAAGGTGACGGGCAGTTCACCGTAACGCTGGAGAAATACCGGTTTACTGCAGGGGAACAAATTCTTGTTGCAGCGGCTATCCGGGGCTCTCAGGTGGTCGGTCGCTCGCTGTCTGCAACGCTGGAGAGGCCGGAAAGCCGGGATGCCATCGCTGGCACCACCTTGGAAGAGGCGGGTTCCCCGGGTTACTTCGAGGGCGTTCTGTCCGCCGACGAATCACCGGGTGAATATCGGCTGATCGTTGAGGCCCGGCTTGACGGCAAACCAGTCCGCCATGTCTCAACACTGGCCATTGAACCTTACCTGGGCGAATTCGAGGGGCTTGGCGATGCCCGTATCCAGGGTAACAATCTGATAATTCCCGTTCGTTTCTCGCCGGAAGACTCCGGCTACTACGCGCTTTCGGCCCAGCTGTTTGTTGGCCAACGCCCGGTTGCTCAATTGCAGATGGAGAAAAGGCTGGACAGCACCTCAAACACGATCAATCTGAAGGCACACGGCACGGTATTGGCCGATCAGACGGTGGACGGCCAGCTACAGCTGAAAAACCTGCAGATTCGGCAGCTTCCCGCCCGGCCAGGTGACCGGACTAATTACGCTTTCGGCCCCGACGAGGGCTACGCTTTCACACCGCCGGATCTCGGCAGTCTTACCGATACACCGGCGGTGAATCCCGAATCAGAACAGCGCGCGGCTCTGCTGCGGCAGCTTGCCGACAAGTTCTGATGGCAGGGCGCAGGCTCTGCACCGGCTAACGCCGGGCTGTACCGCTACAAGTGGCGGATAAACGTCTTGTGACAACAATAAAGCAGCAAAGACGGAGCAACTATGAAAACAACAAAGATCGGAAATGCCTGTAAGACCGCCCTGGCGGTCGCTATCACCGGCAGCTTGTTTGCCGGCACCGCCCAGGCCCAACTGGCCGGGCACAACGTGATCCTGGTTCACGGATTCCAGCAACAAGACCTGGCCAACCCTCCCGCCAATCTGCAGGAGGTGAAGAACGCCGGCGAGGACTATTGGCGTACTTTCTGGCTCTCCCGGGCCGAGGCCCGTATCGACTGGGGCAGTGACGGGCGCGTTGAAGGTGGTATTGCCCAGCAAGCCTATGAACAGATGCGTCAGATCAGTCAGCAAGGTCTGTGCAATGACTTTTGCATCGTTGTTTCTCACTCTACCGGGGATCTCGTTACCCGGTATCTGCTGGAAAACCAGGCACGCTGGCTTCAATCCGAGGGCCTTCAGCCGTTGAAAATCCTGGCAACCCTGGATTACTCCGGCGCCGGCGGTGGCACTGAACTAGCCAACCTGGCACTCAGCCTTGCCTACAACGACAGCTGGTACAACTGGCCCCTCCGGGCAGCAGTAGAAGCCTTCACCGGCATTGAGCCGGAACCCGGCAAGCTGGGCGTGGTAAACGACCTGCAAACCAACGCAGCGCGTAACCTGGCGGTTAGCCCGAATGGAATCCCAAGGCTGCGTTTCGTGGCTGGTGGGTCGTCCTATGGCGGTATCACCAAGCCATTCATCGCCGGCACGGACGATGGCGTGGTACCCACCCATTCGGCCTGTGGTGCCACCTCCGCCGCCGGGATCGATTCCTGCTCTTCCAGCATCAGCCTGGCGGGCAAGGTAACGAGCCAGGATGGCCCGGCCGCTCTTTACTTCAACCACTATCCGGTACTGATGAATGAGGGTGTCACCCACAGCGGCGTGCTCGGCTCCGAGACGGGCAACATCTCCGTTCCGGTGGTCAACAACACCACTCTCGGCGGTTTGCAGGTGGATTTCGCCAGCCGCACCTACAACAAGCGCGCCTGGTGGCAATGGTGGGGTTCCGGTGACCGGTACATTGAAGTGCCCGGCTCAGATCAGACGGACATGTCGAATCTGGTTTACACAACCCTGAATAACTGACCTTACACGGACGAATACTATAAAGGGCTCAGGGAAGAGCCGCTTCTCACCTCGGTAGTTCTACCCATCTTTCCTTTTTAGTTCGCAAACTATACATTGGTTCGCTTTCGCCGTTCGATTCAACCACTGCCGCCAAGCGATATCCGATGTCTGACACCCACAAATCCGATCTTCTACTGGTTGTTGTCACCCTGTTTGCAGCCATCAGCTGGATGTTTTCCAAGGAGGCTGTACTGCTGATGCCGCCCCTGATGTTCATGGCGGCCAGGTTTTTGATTGCCGGCACCGTGCTCGCCTTTTTCGCCCGTCGCTCGCTGATGAAACTGAGCGTCGATCAGCTTCGCCGAAGTGTGGGTGTCGGGCTGGTGTTTGGCACGGCCATGACCTGCTGGGTAATGGGACTGGTTCATATAACCAGTCTGGGTGAGGGCGCCTTTTTGACCAGCCTGGGTGTCGTAATAGTGCCGATTATCGCACGCCTGGTGTTCAAGGAAGCCCAACCGCCGAGCACATGGCTGGCGATTCCGATTGCCGTTGCCGGTCTCGCGCTGCTCTCCCTTGAAAACGGATTTCGCCCTGAAGCAGGCCAGATTTTCTTTGTCATGGCAGCGACAATTTTCGCCCTGTATTTCAATCTCAATACCCGGGCGGCCAATCAGAGAACCGTGATAAACCGGCTCGGCAGAACAGTGGAAAAGCACCGCGTACCCGCCCTGCCCCTCACAGCCATTGCGCTGCTGACGGTCGGCCTGCTTACCCTGGTTGAATCCATGATTATGGAGCCCTGGCGGCCTACCCTGAATAATCTCTCGCCAATGCTGGCCTGGTGGGTGGTGGCCAGTGCCGTGATTGGCACGGCCGGTCGTTTCCTGCTTCAGACGTTCGCCCAGAGCCTGTCTGCGAACAGCCATGGCGTGGTGATTCTGGTACTTGAGCCGGTGTGGGTTGCTCTGTTCGCGGCAGGATGGTTTGGCGAGTCTATGACCGGCATTCAACTGGCCGGCTGTGGCCTCATCTTTGCCGCCCTGATCGTCAACCGCTGGGCCGTGCTGAGCAAAGCCATCAAGGAAAAACTCCGCAAGCGGAAAACCGCATAAAAGTGGTTGACCAGCATCGGCTGAATCAGTATATTTCGTCCCCGTTGCAGGACACAGGACCATAGCTCAGTTGGTTAGAGCGCTACCTTGACATGGTAGAGGTCCCCAGTTCGAATCTGGGTGGTCCTACCACTCCTGCTAAAAGAGTCAGTATCTTACTCCCTGTAAGAACTGGCTTTTTTTGTGCCCGCTCATCATCCTCAGGCACTTCAATCGCTACGAACGATTCTTGCCCTGCTCCACTATGATCAGCTCTTCCAGATCAAAGCCCTCTGCCTTTGCGCGTCTCCTGAACGCCTCAATCGCCTCCTCACTGACCTCTGGGGTACGCGAGAGAAACCAGAGATAGTCACGGTTGTATCCCGTCACAAAGGCGTATGAATAGTGTTCCTTGTCGAGTTCAAACACCACATAAGAGGCGTAGAAAGGTCCGAAGAAAGACACCTTCAGGTGGCCTGTGCTCTCATCCTCGACAAACACCGCTCGGCCGTCCGCCTCCTCCCATTTTCCTTTTTCGACGTTATAACCCCGATTGATTACCTCGATGCTGCCGTCGTCGTTACGGCTGTATTCCGCGCGAACATTGGTGAGACCCCGCTCAAAGGAATGGTCCAGGCGGGCGATTTCGTACCAGGTACCCAGGTAACGGTCACTCTCAAAACCGGAGACTGGCTCAATACCCTCTGGAAGACCGGTGCAGCCGGTCATGCCGATAAGCGCGGCTACCAGAAACCATCTTTTTAACACTGCCATCATCGCCAATGCTCCATTGTCGAGTCCCAGATACGAGAAGGGCCAGCAGTTGCTGGCCCTCTTTTATACGTTGTAGAAGTCCCGATACCAGTCCACAAACCACGCAATACCCTCCTCTACGGGGGTAGCTGGCTTATAGCCCACATCGTCGATCAGATCATCAACATTGGCGTAGGTGGCCGGCACGTCGCCCGGCTGCAACGGAAGCAGGTTTTTCTGGGCCTTCTTCCCGACTCGGTCCTCGATAATCTCGATAAAGCGAGACAGCTCAACCGGGTTGTTACTACCGATGTTGTACAGACGATAAGGCGCTTTGCTGGTGCCGGGATCCGGGTTTGCTCCGCTCCACTCATCGTTTGGTTCGGCAACGTGGTCCAGGGTCCGGATTACGCCTTCGACGATGTCGTCGATGTAGGTGAAATCCCGGCGGTGGTGGCCATGGTTGAAGACGTCGATGGGCTCGCCGGCAAGGATCTTTTTCGTAAAGATAAACAAGGCCATATCCGGACGACCCCAGGGACCATAGACTGTAAAAAACCGCAGCCCGGTGGTCGGCAGGTTGTACAGGTGGCTGTACGTGTGGGCCATGAGCTCGTTAGCCTTCTTGGAGGCCGCGTAGAGACTCAGCGGGTGATCCACGTTGTCGTGCACCGAGAACGGCATGGTCTCGTTGGCACCGTACACCGAGCTGCTGGACGCATAGACGAGGTGCTTGACCTTATTGTGCCTGCACCCTTCAAGGATGTTCATGAAACCAACGAGGTTGGCGTCCACATAAGCGTGAGGATTCTCGATGGAATATCGGACACCCGCCTGGGCCGCCAGGTGCACTACCCGCTCGGGTTTGTGCTCGGCGAAAAGAGCTTCCATGGCGGCGCGGTCAGCCACATCCTGACGGACTTCGGTAAAACCGGCTTTGTCGGTCAGGCGCTTCAGCCGCGCTTCCTTCAGGTTAACATCGTAGTAATCATTGACGTTATCAACGCCAATGATTTCATCGCCCCGATCAAGCAGGCGATGAGCCAGGTGTGAACCGATAAAACCGGCCGTTCCGGTAACAAGAATCTTCACGTGTCTCTCCCTGAAAAGACTGCCGGTCTCAGAACGAGACCCCGGCACTCACGAACGGTCCGCCTATCTCGACATCAAGCCGGTCATTGCCATCTTCGTAATCAATAGACATCTGACGATAGCCTGCGCGGAACTGGATCAATGAGATCTCGTACTGGCCGTAGGCGTTGAAATCGTGCAGAGAGTCACCGTCGAAGCTGATGAAGTTGCCTTCTGCACCTACTGATACGCCGGTTAACGGCAGATCAAATCGGGCTGCGAGATAGCCCATGGGAATCACGCCATCAATGCTCGTTTCGCTAGTGGCCAACCCATTCGCTTGCCGCACGATCAGGTCGCCCGTCAAATCGCGGGCAGTGAGGCCAAGGTCGAGATTTACCCAGTTATCAAGCACTTCGTAATACAGGGTCAGATCCAACTGTTCCAGATCCAGATCAGACTGGACATCACCAGTAACACCGTCGAAGCCAGCCAGACCTACATCGCCTCGACCACTTTGCTCAACCAAAGTGTAGTTCAACCGAACATTGGGCAACAGCGGCACCGGATGCTCAAGGTACAGGGAGGCATCGGCGTTGGCATCGCTATCGAGATTCAGATCGTTCTCGACATCCACAAGGTCGTTGTTGGTGGCAGCCTGGCCGGACAGATCCGAATCCCAGTAACTTACGCTGGCTCCGAGACCAACCACATCTGCCTGTGACACAGGCGCCACCAGAAACAGTGAACCACCTACAGCAAGCATCAGTTTACGCATGACACACCTTTGAATTTGTTGTCAGTTTCAGTCAGTCGAACTGGATTCCCAGACGGCGCCCGACTTCTTCGTACGTTTCGATCACTTCGCCAAGCCCCTGGCGGAAACGATCCTTATCCATTTTCTTGCGGGTTTCCTTGTCCCAGATCCGGCAACCGTCCGGACTGAATTCGTCACCCAGAACGATCTTGCCCTCGCAGCGACCAAACTCCAGCTTGTAATCCACAAGTAGCATGCCTGCCTCGTCAAACAGGGCCTTCAGCACGTCGTTAACCCGATAGGTCAACGATTTCATCTGCTCCAGCTCATCCGCCGCGGCCCAGCCAAAGCTGACGGCCAGGGATTCGTTGACCATCGGATCGTGGAGTGCGTCGTTCTTGAGGAACAGTTCGTAGGTGGGCGGATTCAGTTCCTGCCCCTCCGCCACGCCAAGACGACGGCAGAGACTGCCGGCGGAAACATTGCGAACCACGCATTCAACCGGAATCATATCCAGCTTCTTGACGAGAGATTCGGTGGACGACAGCAACCCTTCAAAATGGGTCGGCACACCTGCCGCTTCCAGCTTCTCCATGATGAACGCATTGAACTTGTTATTCACCATGCCCTTGCGATTGAGCTGTTCCTTTTTCTCACCATCGAAGGCGGATGTGTCGTCACGGAATACCAGCACGAAACGTTCGGGGTTGTCGGTACGGTAGACGGATTTTGCCTTGCCGGCGTAGAGTTCTTCGCGTTTTTCCATTGGGGTCTCCGAAAAGCGGCCGCCTCTGGCGGCCTCTTCCTGAATCAGTATAGGTAATCGAACAGTTGCTCGAGCAGATCCGGCGTCGTCCGGCTGCCAGTGTAACCCGGAACATCCTCGGCAGAGATGACAATGGCGTCGCTCTGCTGGCTAAGGCTGACTGTGTGGGTATGCTGGGGTGCGTCCTTGTCGCTGAACCAGCTGAACCAGCCCGGATCCCGCTCGTCTTCGGTGCGGAAATCGACATGGAACCAGCCTTCACTGCGGTTCAGATCGACAACGGGAATGCCGGAATCTGTAAGTGCCCGACTTACTTCCGCCCAGGAACGACCATAATCAAGCTCCATGCGGATCGCGACGGCTTCATCGTTTTCCGAGATCAGGCGAACCAGCGGATCGCTGACCATTCCGGATGCCGCCCGGGAAAAGGACTTGGTTTCTTCACGCGCTCGGAGAAAGTCACCCAGATCGGACAGCAGGCGTCTCTGCAATTCCAGAGCCTGCTCGGAGGGATCAGAAACGCCAGTCCAGGGGATCAGCTCATCCGGCTGATCTTCAACATCAAGCCGGCGTACCTGCACCTCTGTGGTCTTGCGTCGCACACCGGGAGCCATCCGAACTTGAAGAACGACTTTCTGTTCGCCGGCAGATGGGTTATCCGACAGCTCTACAAGGTTTCGGGCACGCTTGCTGAAATTGGCAAGTTCGGTCTGCAGGATGCCCAACTGGGGACTGTCGAAGCCGACGCCAAGACCCCGCTCGGACAGATAGCTGTTTACCGCAGGCCAGATTCTGCCCGGCACGTCGTTGACCAGGAGCCAGAGCCGACCATCCAGCTCTTCGATAACGTAGTTTTCATCAAGGATGTCCGATGTCATGTCCGGCGGACGCGGAATATCGGACGGATACATTTTGCTGGCGTCGGCCGGCTGGACATCACGGATGGGCATGGTCTGACTGAAACGGGAATCGTCGGCAGTCTCCGGCAATTCCAGTGGTTTTCCTTCCGTGGCATTCACATAGCGTTCGGAGCGGTCTTCAACCAGACTGCAGCCCGAGGCTGCTGCCAGAAGCAACAGCCCGGATGCGACAACAACGGGTTTGAACATCAGGGTACTACCGGTTCCTTTTAGAACCTGCATCAGGTTACTCCGGTGATGGGATGATTTAAGCAAACTCAGAGAACACCTGAGGCCTTGAGGGCATCTTCCACTTCGCCATGGAACTTTTCGCTGAGCACGGTCAGCGGCAGGCGGATGCCTTCCCCAATCATTCCCATATGATGGAGCGCCCATTTCACCGGGATAGGATTCGCTTCGAGGAACAGCTTCCGGTTAAGGGGCATGAGCAGTTCGTTCAAACGCTCGGTTTCCTCACGATTTCCGGCAACAGCGGCTTCGCACAGCTGGGACATTGCCTTCGGGGCGACGTTCGCGGTGACGGACACGTTGCCCTTGGCACCGGCCAGCATAAGTTCCGCTGCCGTTGCGTCATCACCTGAATAGACAGCCAGACGGCCATCCAACGCTTCAATCAGTTCGGCACCCCGGGGAATGTTGCCGGTGGCGTCTTTGATGCCCACGATATTCGGAATATCGGCAAGCCGGAGCACGGTCTCGTTCAGCATGTCGCACGCTGTCCTGCCGGGCACGTTGTACAGCATCTGGTTCATGCTGGGGACGGCTTCGGCAATCGCCTTGAAGTGCTGATACAGGCCTTCCTGGGTCGGCTTGTTGTAGTAGGGAACAACGAGCAGGCAGGCATCTGCGCCAAGCTTATGGGCCTCGGCCGTCAGTTCAATGGCCTCACGGGTGCTGTTGCCGCCGGTGCCCGCAATAACCGGGATGCGACCATTAACACGTTTGATGATGTGGCCAATGGTCTGGCAATGCTCTTCCGGGTCGAGCGTTGCGGATTCGCCGGTGGTGCCCACAGCAACGATGCCGTGTGTGCCGTTTTCGATATGAAAGTCTACCAGCTTGTCCAGATCCTCCCAGTGGATGTCACCGTTTGGATGCATGGGCGTGACCAGTGCGACAAGGCTACCCGTAATCATAAAAGCTCCGTCCGAATAAAACCGATATGGTAATGTTGGGCACGAACTGACACAAGGGAATTAAAGGAGATGTCATGCCATCCGTTGAGTTAAACAAACCCGTACCGGATTTTGAAGCACCCGCTACCGGAGACCAGACTGTTCGCCTGGACGATCTGAAAGGTCAGAACGTGGTGATTTATTTCTATCCGAAAGACAACACCCCTGGCTGTACTACTGAGGGACAGGACTTCCGGGACCGGATGAAGCAATTTGAGGAGCTTGATACGGTGATTCTCGGCGTATCGAGGGACGGCCTGAAAGCCCATGAGAATTTCCGGGCCAAGCATGAGTTTCCCTTTCACCTGATTTCAGACAAGGACGAGGCCCTGTGCACCCTCTTCGACGTGATCAAGCTGAAAAAGCTTTACGGGAAGGAGTACATGGGAGTTGACCGGAGCACCTTCCTGATCGACAAGGATGGCGTGCTGCGGGCTGAATGGCGCGGCGTAAAAGTGAAAGGCCACGCTGACGAGGTGCTAGAGGCTGTCAAGGCACTTTAAGCGCCTGTCAGGCGCTTCCGGGTTCCGCCGGCGGCGCCGACTCCTTCACTGGCCAGGCAGCAAACACCGCCTTGAGCATGGTAGCCAGTGGAATTGCAAAGAAAACACCCCACAAGCCCCAGATTCCCCCGAAGAACAGCACCGCGACGATAATGGCCACCGGGTGCAGATTGTTGACCTCCGAGAACAGAATGGGCACCAGAACATTGCCGTCAAGCGCCTGAATGACACCGTAGATGACCATCACCCAGATGAACTGGCTGCCCCAGCCGAAGGCGAACAGGGCAATCACCGCAACAGGGATGGTGACGACGGCCGCGCCGATATAAGGAATCACCACACTCAGCCCCACCAACAGCGAGAGCAGCGCAGCGTAAGGCATCCCCAGCAGCTTGAAGGCAATGTAGGTGGCGCCGCCCACAATCAGGATCTCGACGGCTTTGCCGCGCACGTAGTTGGCGCACTGGAGGTTCACCTCGTGCCAGATCTGCAGCATCATCGGGCGCTGAGGTGGCAGCAGCCGAGCGATGGAGTTGAGCAGCACCTCCCTGTCCTTCAGGAAGAAGAACACCAGGATAGGCACCAGCACCATGTATATCAGCAACGCCACGAGATCTGGAATACTGGACAGCGAGAACGACACCAGCCATTGGGTCATGTGCCCCACTTCCGTACTCACCTGGCTGTAAACGGTGCTGACAGCTTCTCCGGAGATCAGGTGGGGATACTGCTGCGGCAACAGCTCAAGATAGGATTGCAGCTCCCGGATAATGCGTGGCGCCTCGCCGGCCAGGTTGCTCAACTGCGTCCAGATCAGCGGAAGCAGGCCAAACAGGAAGCCAACAAGCACGCCGAGGAAAACCAGGAAAACCCCAATAATGGAAACCGTCTCCGGCACGCCCAGTTTGTTGAGCTTGGTGACCAGACCCTGCAGAATAAAGGCCACAATCAGCGAGGCAATGGCCGGCGCAAGCATGGCACCGAACCAGATAACAAAAATGGTTCCTGTCACCAGTATCAGGAACAGGATGACCGCCTCTTCATCCGAGAAGTATTTGTGCGCGAGACCGCGTAATGTCCTGATCATTTACAGCTCCGAAATCTTAACCGCCGCACTTTATCACAAACCGGTACTGCCCGGCGGTTTCAGAACTGCTCATCAACTTGTGATCGGACATCTGCAGAAAGGCCGGAATATCCCTGGCGGAACCTGCGTCCGTAGCAATCACCTCGAGTTCTTCACCGGGCGCCATGCTGTTCAGTTCCAGCTTTGTCTTCAGCAGCGGCATCGGGCAGCGCAACCCTGAGGCATCAAGCGTTCGATCAACCATACTAGCGATACACCATCACAAAATAATAAGCGGATTTAACAAGCAGGCATTATGCCGACAGTGATAATGTATTGCATCACAATCCTCGTTAACCAGAGGATCAGAACTTTTTATCGCAAACCGCTGTCAAACCGGCGATTCAGACCACAGGCACCCGGCTTTACATGATTGCTATCCAACCCAGATCCCGAACGCTACCGGCAATGGCCATCACCGCCCTGCTGGCCCTGCTGCTTTTTTCAATGCCGGGCCACGCTCAGGAGAGCAGGCTGCCAAGCATTGGCGGTTCCGGTGGAGGCCTGATCGCGGGCCAGCAGGAATCGGATATTGGCCAGCAGGTAATGGTATCTATCCGCCGATCCGCGCCGAGGATCAGCGACCCCCTGGTGTATGATTACCTCAGCGCCGTTACCTATCGCCTGGTGCCCTCGGCCCCACTCCAGAATCGGGACCTGACCCTGGCATTGATCGACAGTCCTGCTATCAACGCATTTGCGGTGCCCGGTGGCATTGTAGGCGTTAATGGCGGTCTGTTTCTCAATGCTGCGACCGAGCAACAATTTGCGTCCGTTCTCGCTCACGAACTTGCTCACCTCAGCCAGCGGCATTTTGCACGGCGCATGGAGCAGCAGGAAACCAGCGCTCCGCTCACACTCGCCGGTATGATTGCGGGCATTGTTCTGTCGGCGGTCACCCAGTCTGACATCGGTTTTGCCGCCATTGCCGGGACCCAGGCCCTGGCCGCCCAGAACATGCTTGCCTACAGCCGCTCCCATGAACAGGAAGCGGACCGGGTCGGGCTGGACATTCTGGCCAGCGCCGGGATGGACCCTCGCGGCATGCCGGAAATGTTTGAAATCATGATGCGCCAGAACCGCATGCAGGGAAATCGACTGCCAGAGTATCTGTCTACGCACCCGTTAACCCAGAGCCGCGTGGCCGACACCCGGAATCGTGCCGAACAGTATCCAGATGAAAACATCCGGGACGGCCAGGAATACCATCTGATGCGCAGCCGGCTGCAAGTGCATTACGCGCCCTCCCCCGACGTAGCCGTCGAAACCTTTGAAGCCTACCTCGATCGGCCGGATGCCCAGAGAAACGATGCCATCCGGTATGGCTTGTCCGTGGCCTACCTCGAGGACCGGCAATACGAGAAGGCAGTGGATATACTGAACGATCTGCTGGCCACGAATCCGGGCCGAATCACCTTCCAGGTAACCCTCGCAGAGGTCAGGCTTGCACAAGATCGTGTGGACGAGGCTCGATCCACTCTGAAAGACGCACTGGCGAGGAATCCGGGGAACTATCCAATCACCCACACCCTCGCCCTCACGGAAATAGCCGATGGTAATGGCGCCGCTGCGGCGGAGCATCTCAAACAGCTGACCCGTCAGCTACCGGGACAGGAGCATCTCTGGCTGAAACTGGCCGAGGCGGAGGGCATGGCAAGGAATATTGTGGGCGTGCATCGTGCCCGGGCAGAGTACGATGTTCTGATGGGCGATCTGGAGTCTGCCGAGCGTCAGCTAAGGCAGGCTCAGGAGAAGTTGCCGGCCGGGGCGCCACAGAGGCAGATTGTGACCGAGCGGCTGGCAGAAATCACCAGCCGCCTGCACGCCAGGGCCAACAGCTGATCAGGCGTTGCCAGCAGCCTTGAGATTCATGTTGGCGGTAAAATCCAACATGCGCTGCAGAGGCTGCAGCGCTTTCTCTCTCAGTTCCGGATCCACGAACACTTCCTGATCGCCCCGCTCCAGTACCTGTAGCAGATTCTGAAGGCCGTTCATCGCCATCCAGGGGCAATGGGCGCAGCTACGACAGGTAGCTCCATTGCCTGCGGTGGGCGCTTCAATCAGCGTTTTGTTCGGAGCCAGTTGCTGCATCTTGTAAAAAATGCCGTTGTCAGTGGCAACGATGAACTTTTCGTTAGGCATGGTCTGGACAGCATGAATCAGCTGCGAGGTTGAACCCACAACATCCGCCATCTCAACAACGGCATCGGGCGATTCCGGGTGGACCAGTACCGCCGCGTCCGGATAAAGGGCCTTCAGATCCTCCAGACCGCGGGATTTGAATTCCTCATGAACGATGCAGGAACCGTCCCAGAGCAGCATATCAGCACCCGTCGTTTTCTGGACGTAGTGCCCCAGGTGCTTATCCGGCGCCCAGAGGATTTTTTCGCCGCGGGCATCCAGATCTTCAACAATAGCCTGGGCACAGCTTGAGGTAACCACCCAGTCCGCCCTCGCCTTCACAGCCGCAGACGTATTGGCGTAGACCACGACCGTGCGATCCGGGTGCTGGTCACAAAACTCGGCGAACTCATCGGCAGGACAGCCCACATCCAGGGAACAGGTCGCCTCAAGCGTTGGCATCAGAACGCGCTTTTCAGGATTCAGGATCTTGGCGGTTTCGCCCATGAACCTCACGCCGGCAACCACGATGGTGGAGGCCGAATGTTGGTTGCCAAAACGGGCCATCTCGAGGGAGTCCGCAACACAGCCACCGGTTTCCTCGGCAAGCCGCTGGATATCGGGATCGGTGTAATAGTGAGCCACAAGCACCGCATCCTGCTCCTTCAGAGCCGATTTTATACGAGCCTCCAGGTCGGACTTTTCGTCCGCGCTGAGCGGCTTCGGCTCGGCAGCATGCGCCAGGTGCTCTTGAACAAGGATACGGTCTTCAGCGTAAGTCATTACTGCATCTCTGTATTGCGTGAACCCGGACATTATAACATTCATGCCCCAGGCTTAATGTTTCTGAAACAGTGCGATCATACACTTGTGATCGCTTTGCCTGTTCCCTGTTTACCTAGGTAGGAACGTATACGCAAAAAAAAAGAGCCCGGAGGCTCTTTTTTCACAAAAACCCGCAGGCTTCTGTTATTTGGTGGGTCGTGAAGGATTCGAACCTTCGACCAATTGGTTAAAAGCCAACTGCTCTACCAACTGAGCTAACGACCCGTAACTGGCGACCGAAGCCTTGACTTCAATCTATACCGAATGACTCAGCCCACCCGGTATTTCGTGTTTGGTGGGTCGTGAAGGATTCGAACCTTCGACCAATTGGTTAAAAGCCAACTGCTCTACCAACTGAGCTAACGACCCAAACGAGGCGCATATAGTAATGATTTTTGGCCGTTGATCAACCCCTTTTTCTCAGGTTTCTCAACATTTTTGCCGCGCCAGACAATCAGCCGTTCTGGGACTCCAGAAACTTCCGTGCGAGGTCAGCAGCACTGCTGGACGGGTAATCATCAATCACAGTTTGCATGCTGCGCCGAGCCTGTTCCTTTTCGCCCAGGCGATCATGAGTTACGCCCAGCTTATAGACCGCATCCGGAGCCTTGCGATGGTCGGCAAAACGGGTAGCGACAATCGTGAACGCCTGTTTTGCCTGTTCGAGCTGCGGCTTGACCAGATAGACCTCGCCGAGCCAGTAATAGGCGTTGACCGTCAGATCACCTTCCGGATATTCATCGATAAATTCGTATATCCGACTAATGGCCTCATCGTATTTTTTCTGATTACGAATCAGGTCCTGGATCTGCTCGTAGGCCTTTCGTTCTTCCGCATCGGGCTGGCGGTATTCCCTGGCCTCCCGGGCCTGGCCTGAGGCAGCAGAGCCACCACCTTCGCTGGCTTCGGGAGCCGGCTGTGATGCGACCTTTTCCGAGAGATCCAGAATACGCTGATCCAGATCGATATAACGGTCGCGCCCTTGCTGCTGCAGGCGGTTAATCAGGTGCCGCTGCTCCTCCACTTCGCCCTGGAGCCGTCTGACTTCACCCTGAAGCTGCTGGATCATGTAGAACAGTTCCGACGTCGCCTGACTGCTGTTGGCGTTACGCTGACTGTCCTGGGCTGATTGCGCCAGGGCCACTCCCGCCTGCCCGAGGGCAAGCGGAAGCACCACTGTCGCCATGAGGATTTTTCTCATGGTCGTTCCTGTGTGATTACTCAAATACGAGTTCTACACGACGATTCTGGGCCCAGGCGCTCTCGCTGGAACCCATCACGGCCGGCTTCTCTTCGCCATAGCTTACGGTCTCGAGCTGGCCACGTGAAGCACCGTTTACAATCAGGAAACGCTGAACGGCGTTAGCACGACGCTCGCCAAGGGCCAGGTTGTATTCCTTGGTACCGCGCTCGTCGGCGTGACCCTCAATGCGGACGTTCTGACCCGGGTTGTTGGCGAGGAAACGGGCATGTGCAACCAGGACATCGCGGGCTTCCTGCTTGATTTCAGCCGTATCGAAATCAAAGTAGAAGGTGGTGATTTCACGCAGGGCCTGTTGTTCGGCCTGCTTGCGAGCTTCCATACGCTCTTCTTCGGTCATGGCTGAAGAAGAAACACCGCCCTGGTCGTCACCTCCGTAAACAGTGGATCCACCTTCCTGGTCTACAGCAGCCACATCGGAACCATACTCGCCGCCTTCTTCGGAGGTACCACCGGTAGAGCTACAGCCCGCTACCAGACCGACGGACAACAACAGTGCGAACGCTTTTGATTGAGCTGAAAAATTCATGTTTTCTTCCTTTCAGTTGAGTGACGTTATTGCTTGAACAATGGCCAACACCGGAAAGCTCCGGGAGTCAGCGAACCAAAGGTCCCCAGGCGGGCTCACGGACATCGCCTTCGGATGCCGGCAAGCTGTACGCTGCTCCACCATCCGCGGAAATAACCGTGAGCACGTTGCTGCCATTCTGCCGGGTAGCGTAGATCAGCATCCGACCATTGGGCGCAACACTGGGAGACTCATCAGACTCGGTGCGGGTTAGGATCGTTTCCTCCCCGGTATTCAGTTCGGTACGGGCAATATGAAATGCCCGATCGCGCTGGTGAACGTAATACACATAGTTACCGTCATTGTCGGGCCTTGGCCGAGCGTTGTAACGGCTGCCGAAGGTGATACGACGAGGCTCCGCACCCGGTGTATCCATGTGGTAAATCTGCGGACCTCCGGACCGGTCCGACGTAAAGAAAATGCCCTTGCCAGTGGCATCATAGCTCGGTTCGGTATCAATCGCCCAGTGGTTCGTAAGCTTGGTCAACTGCCGGGTATCGAGGTTCATCCGGTAGATCTCGGCATTTCCGTCTTTCGAGAGGGTCATCAGCAACGATCGGCCATCGTCGGACCAGGCCGGCGCCGAGTTGAGCCCCGGAAAGTCTGCCACTTTGGTGCGATTGCCGGTTGCAAGCTCATGAACAAAAATCACCGGTTTCCCTGTTTCGAACGACACATAGGCCAGCTTTTCCCCGTCTGGCGACCATGCCGGTGACAGGATGGGCTCCTGGCTTTCAAGCCGGATTCTGGCGCGCTTGCCGTCCACGTCGCTGACCTGCAGTCGGTAACGTGGTTTGCCATTGGCGGTATCAAGCGTGATGTAGGCAAGCTTTGTTGAGAAGGCACCCGGCACACCCGTGATGGCCTCATATACCTTGTCGCTGATGTGGTGAGCGAGCGAGCGCATATTGGAGGCAGGTGCCGCCGCAGTTTCACCGAGAATCCGTTCCTCGCGGTTTACATCGAACAGCTCATACCGGGCCTGAACACGGTCACCGCTTCGGCTGAGGCCCCCCACCAGGACATAGCGCTGGCCCAGCAGGCGCCAGTCCCGGAAATACACTTCCTCCCGCCTGGATGGCAGGCTCAGCATCTTCTCCGGAGGCAGAGTCCGGAATTCGCCCGTCATGGTCAGATCCGCCTGAACAATGCTGCTGACCTTGTCGCCAGCGGGCATCTGTCCAGACTCGGCGAAAGGCACCACTGCAACAGGAATGGCCGAATCCGCGCCTTCAGTAATCCGGATCAACAGCTCAGCCCGGGCTGCCGAAACCGCGAAAAAGATCAGCGCCGTGGCGGCAAGAAGCGTTCTGGACGGTTTGTGCCAAATCCGATGTGTCATGGTGTTATCCGCATCCTTATCTCAACCGGCGTGGGTTGAATTCAATCGTAAACTGTCGGAAATACCGTTCAAAGGTATCCCGATCATTGGGTATCGGGTAACGACTCAGGGAACGCACCGCCCCCAGAGCGGAGTTATCGAACGCTGTATTCCCGCTGCTACTGACCAGCCGCACTCCGGCAAGCTCACCCGTCGGTAACAGCGTAATCTGGAGCCGCGCGGTCATCTCTTCAGTAGCCGAACTGGGCGGATACCACGCCTGGCTCAAGCGCTCACGGATCAGAGCCTGGTACTTCTCACTCTCCGACAGCATCTGGGCTTCCCGCGCTTTCGCAGCGGCCGCCTCTCTCTGGCGACGGGCTTCCTCTTCCCGGGCCCTCTGAGCCGCCTCCGCCTGGGCTTCAAGCTGCTGTTCCCGGAGCTTGCGCTCTGCCTCGAGGCGCTTGCGCTCAGCTTCCTGGCGGGCCAGTTCTTCCTGGCGCTTGCGCTCGGCCTCTTCGCGCTTACGCTGCTCTTCCTGGCGCCGCTTCTCTTCTTCGGCTTTTCGTTTTGCCTCTTCCTGACGGCGTTTTTCTTCCTCAGCTTTCTGCCTGGCCCGCTCCTTGGCTTCCGCTTCCGCCTTTTGACGGGCAGCCTCCGCTTCACGGGCTTTCCGGGCTTCGCGTTCTTTCGCCTCTGCTTCCTGTCGCTCCTGCTCTTTCTGCTGCTGGAGCCGTTTTTCTTCTTCCTGTCGCTTCTGCTCTGCAATGCGACGGGCTTCTTCTTCCTGCCTCTGTCGTTCAGCTTCTTCCTTGCGACGCTGCTCTTCGGCCCGGCGTTCTTCATCCCGCTTTTGCTGATCGACCGGCTCTACCACCGGGCTCGGTTCCGGCTCCTGCTGGGTAATCAGCCGGGCCGATATGCTCCTGGGTGGCGGCTCATGATCGGTGCTGGTCCAAGACCAACCCGCAAGCGCAATGCCCAGAATCAACAGGTGCAACGTGACCGAGAGCGCCACCGGTGATTTCCATGGTGGCACGCCTGTTGTGGTTACTTCGCGCTGGTGATCTCTCACAACACTCCTGCCCGCAACACTATCAATTGTCGTCCCGCGGTGATTCGGTGATCAGGCCGATACTGCTCGCCCCGGCACCCTGCAACTCGGCCATCAACCGAACAACCGTGCCGTAAGTAACATTCTCATCGCCGCGAACCAGAATCTCACTGGAGGCCCGCTGCGAGAGGATCTTGGAAACCTGGGCACGCAGGTCGGACAGCGTCATGGGGTCACTGCCCTCGTCTCCGATCTCGACGTAGTACGCTCCGTTTGCATCAACCGAAACAATGATCGACTCAACATCCTTGTCAGACTGAATAGGATCGGAAGTGGTCTGGGGCAGATCAACCTTCACCCCTTGCGTCAGCATCGGGGCGGTGACCATGAAGATGATCAGCAGCACCAGCATTACGTCAATGTACGGAACCACGTTGATCTCCGACATTGGCTTGCGCCGGTTTTCCGGCATCATTCCCATGCCTTTCATAGAACTGTGCTCCTGGGCTGATACCTGCCTCTAATTACCAACCGCATCATGCGGCGCCCTTGTCGCTCTGATGGACGCGGCGATGGAGGATGCTGGAAAACTCATCCGCAAAGGTTTCGTAGTTCTTCAAAAGGGCATCGGACATGGCGGAAAAACGGTTATAGGCAATAACCGCCGGTATTGCGGCGAACAGACCCATGGCGGTTGCGATGAGGGCCTCGGAGATGCCGGGCGCCACCGTCGCCAGTGTCGCCTGCTGAACCTGTGCCAGCCCCCGGAACGAGTTCATGATGCCCCAGACGGTGCCAAACAAACCCACATAAGGGCTGGTGGAGCCGACCGTCGCCAGAAAAGGCAGGCTGGCCTCCAGCCGCTCGTGCTCCCGGGAAAAGGCCACCCGCATTGCGCGCTGGGTACCTTCCATGACCGCATCGGCATCCCGGCTTTGCTGGCGCAACCGGGAAAACTCCTTGAAACCGGCCCGGAACAGGGATTCCATGCCGGAAAACGGTGTTGGATCGGCATTCACCTCCCGGTACAACTGCCCCAGATCCATGCCGGACCAGAAACGCTCCTCGAACGCCAATTGCGCCTTCCTGGCCTTCCGGAACACCTGCAGGCGCTGGAAAATCAAGGCCCAGGACATGATTGACGCCAGGGCCAGCAAAAGCATGACCAGCTGAACCAAGACACCGGCATTGGCAATGAGGTACCAGACTGAAAGTTCTGAATCCACTTCTTACTCCTGGCTCGTTCTGTTTATCGTTTCGGTGGGCTGGACATTCCTGGCCAGCAATTCCTGCATATTCGTCGGTAACCGGCGGGGACGACCGGAATCAAGCGCTACGCAGGCTACCCGCACATCACTGTCACTCAGCAACTTTCGGTCTTCGGCCCGCATCACACGCTGACGGAAATCCATCCAGACTCTACCAAAAGCCACGGGTTCCGCAGTAACCAGCAGTTCGTCATCAAGCTTGGCCGGCACCGCATAATGAATGGTCAGCCGTTGCACCACATAACTGATATTGTCTGCCAGACCCGCCCTGAGGCCAACGCCGCAACTGCGTACCCATTCGGTTCGGGCCCGCTCCATGTAATGGAGATATTTGGCATGAAATACGATGCCACCAGCGTCGGTGTCCTCGATATAGACCCGAATCGGCAGTTCGAACCTTCCCTCTGGTGCCTGTTCAACCAAAAAGATCGTCCTCCCTGCCCGACTTCGGCGGAATGACACCAAAATGCTGATAGGCGTTGGAGGTTACCATCCTGCCCCTGGGCGTCCGGACCATGTAGCCCTGCTGGATCAGGAAAGGTTCAAGCACATCCTCGATGGTGCCACGCTCCTCGCTGATAGCTGCAGCAAGGCTCTCGACACCTACCGGGCCACCATCGAACTTTTCAATCATGGCCAACAGCAGCCGGCGGTCCATGTGGTCGAAGCCCTGATTATCCACTTTAAGCATGTTCAGGGCCTGATCGGCAATGTCAGAAGTAATGCGACCGTCGGAGCGAACCTCCGCAAAATCGCGGACTCGACGCAACAGACGGTTGGCGATACGCGGAGTACCCCGGGACCGTCGCGCAATTTCAAACGCGCCTGCTTCATCAACGGCTACCGACGACAGACGCGCGGAGCGCAGAATGATGCTGGTGAGATCTTCTGTGTTGTAAAACTCCAGCCGCTGGACAATGCCGAAGCGGTCGCGCAGCGGCGACGTCAGCAAGCCAGCCCGGGTCGTAGCCCCGACAAGGGTGAACGGAGGCAGATCCAGCTTGATGGATCGGGCAGCCGGGCCCTCACCAATCATGATGTCGAGCTGGTAATCTTCCATCGCCGGATAAAGGACTTCTTCGACGGCGGCGCTGAGACGGTGGATCTCATCGATGAAGAGAACGTCACCTTCTTCAAGGTTGGTCAGCATGGCCGCCAGGTCACCGGCTTTTTCGAGCACCGGACCAGACGTTGTCTTGATGGATACGCCCATCTCATTGGCGATGATATTGGCAAGGGTTGTTTTGCCCAGACCGGGCGGGCCAAAGATCAGAACGTGGTCCAGGGCCTCCTCGCGGCCACGGGCGGCGGATATGAAAATATCCATCTGTTCACGGACCGTGGGCTGGCCAACGTATTCAGCCAGCAGGGTCGGGCGAATGGCCCTGTCCTGTACTTCCTCGTATTCACCGGCCCGGGCCGAGATCAACCGGTCGGATTCGATCATGGCATCACCCATAGTGTGGGAATCAACATCGTGCCTCACGTTTGCCCGCTATTCCAGCGCAGCCCCAATTGTACAAAGGGGTTTGCAGGTGTCACGTTACGCTCTCTACAGGTTCACGACAGGTTTTCGCGATCAGGCCGGTATCATATTTCGTAGGGCCAGTCTGATGAGGGTTTCGCTGCTCATGCCCTCTTCGGCGACTTTGCTGATGGCCTTTGCGGCCTCCTGTGGCTTGTAACCCAGAGCAATCAATGCGGCTTCCGCTTCCTCGGTAGCCGCCGGGCCGCCAACCGGACCCTGTCCGTCCACTTGCCCCAATCCTGTCGTCTCAGGCGACGTTGGCACAAATTGCCCTTCAAATTGCCCTATCCGGTCCGCCATTTCAATAAGAAGCCGCTCTGCTGTTTTCTTGCCAACGCCGGGGAGCTTGACCAGTGAGGCGGAGTCACGATTCTCAACGCAGCGAATGAACTGCTGTGCGTCCAATCCGGAAAGAATGCCAACGGCTAGCTTCGGGCCAACCCCATTGACCTTGATCAGCAGGCGGAAGAGGTCCCGGTCCAGGCTGGAAGCAAAGCCGTAGAGGCTCTGGGCGTCTTCTCGGACGGCAAAATGGGTGTGCAGGGTGACTTCATCGCCGGTCTCCGGCAGATGAAAGAAGGTGGTATAGGGGATGTCGACTTCATAGCCCAGGCCCGCGCACTCAACCAGCGCCTGGCCCGGAGCCTTTTCGACCAGAATACCTCGGATACGACCAATCAAGCTGAATCTCCTGTCGCTCCTGGGAGCGGTTTATTGTTGTCGCACGCGACCGCTTCGGACTTTTCCCGCGCCACTGGCCACCCGCAGAATACTCTGGCTCATGTGGGCATGGCACATGGCGATGGCGAGCGCATCGGCCGCATCTGCCTGGGGTTTGCGTGAAAGCGAGAGCAACACCTGAACCATGTGCTGAACCTGGGATTTGTCAGCTCCGCCCTTGCCGACCACCGCCTGCTTTACCTGCCTCGCCGAGTATTCATGAACCGCCAAGCCACTGTTGGCGGCACTGACGATGGCCGCGCCGCGGGCCTGACCCAGCTTCAGAGCCGAGTCAGGATTGCGGGCCATGAACACCTGCTCGATGGCAAATTCTTCCGGCCGATACTCTCCGATCAGGGTGGCAAGGCTCTGGAATATGGTCTGAAGGCGTTCAGCCATGGGCTTCTCGCCCACCCGGATACAACCACTGTCGATGTACTCGATGTGTCGACCATCTGCCCGAATGACGCCGTAACCGGTAATTCGTGACCCCGGATCAACGCCCAGAATTATCGCCACATCAATGCTCCTGACTGGTCAAAGCGATTCCATGATGTCGCCGGAGATATCCGCGTTATGGTAGACATTCTGAACATCGTCCAGATCTTCGAGCATATCAATAAGCTTGAGGATGGTTTCCGCGCCGTCCCGATCCAGCTCAACCCGCGTGGATGGAACCATGGTTACTTCAGCATTGTCCGGCACCAGTCCCGCATTGACCAGAGATTCCTTGACGTCCAGAAACTGCTCGGGTGTGGTTACGATTTCCCAGGAACCGTCGTCCTGGGCCGCAAGGTCTTCGGCACCGGCGCTGAGTACGGCTTCCACCAGCCTGTCCTCTTCCCACTCCGGACCGTAGCTGATAATTCCCTGCTTGCTGAACAGGTAGGCAACCGATCCGTCGGTACCGAGATTGCCACCCATCTTGTTGAACGCGTGGCGGATTTCAGCCACAGACCGGTTTTTGTTGTCGGTCATGACTTCCACGAATATCGCCACACCACCGGGGCCATAGCCTTCGTAGGTCAGCTCTTCGTAGTTGTCATCATCGCCACCACCGGCGCCACGTTCAACCGCGCGCTCGATGGTGTCTTTTTTCATATTGGCGGTGAGCGCCTTGTCGATGACGGCGCGCAGGCGGGGATTATCATCGGGATTCCCCCCGCCCTGGCGCGCGGCCACGGTCAGCTCACGAATGATTTTGGTGAAGATCTTGCCCCGCTTGGCATCTTGTGCCGCCTTGCGGTGCTTGATGTTGGCCCACTTACTGTGACCCGCCATACAGCTCCTCCCTTAAATCACTGACTTACTCGTTGCCCTCACCGGCTTCCGCCTTGTTGCCTTCAACCGGCTTTGACGGCTTGCGCAGACGGATATGCAACTCACGCAGCTGCTTCTCATCCACTTCGCCCGGCGCCTGGGTCATCAGACAGGTGGCACTCTGGGTTTTCGGGAATGCTATAACGTCACGGATGGACGAAGCGCCGGTCATCAGCATGACCAGGCGATCCAGGCCGAACGCCAGACCACCATGGGGCGGGCAACCAAACTTCAGGGCATCCAGCAGGAAGCCGAACTTGGCGCGGGCTTCCTCTTCACCGATACCCAGAATACGGAACACCGTTTCCTGCATTTTCTCATCGTGAATACGGATAGAACCGCCGCCCAATTCAGTGCCGTTCAACACCATATCGTAGGCGCGGGACAACGCGTTGGCGGGGTCTGCGGCCAGATCTTCGGGACTACAGGACGGCGCGGTGAACGGGTGGTGAATCGCGGTCAGGCCGCCGTCCGGAGTTTCCTCGAACATCGGGAAATCGACAACCCAGAGCGGCGCCCACTCGGAAGTCAGCATGTCGAGATCGTGACCGATCTTGATCCGCAGTGCGCCGAGGGCTTCATTGACCACGTTGGTCTTGTCCGCGCCGAAGAACACGATGTCGCCATCTTCGGCACCCACACGCTCCATGATAGCCAGAGCAACATTATCGCCCAGGAACTTGATGATCGGGGACTGCAGACCTTCAACGCCCTTGGACAGGTCATTGACCTTGATATAGGCAAGACCTTTGGCACCGTAGATACCAACAAACTTGGTGTAGTCGTCAATCTGCTTGCGCGTCAGCTCGCCGCCTTTCGGCACACGCAGAGCCGCCACACGACCTTTCGGATCCTTGGCGGGACCGGCGAAGACCTTGAAGTCCACGCCTTCAACCAGATCGTTCACATCGAGCAGCTCCAGCGGGATTCGCAGATCCGGCTTGTCGCTGCCATAACGCTGCATGGCCTCGGCATAAGGCATCTGCGGGAAGGACGGAAGCTCTACATCCAGAACATCCTTGAACAGCGAACGGATCATGTCCTCGTTCAACTTCATCAGGGTCTCTTCGTCAATAAAAGAGGCCTCAATGTCCACCTGGGTAAACTCCGGCTGACGATCCGCACGCAGGTCTTCATCCCGGAAACACTTGGCAATCTGGTAGTAACGGTCGACACCAGACACCATCAGCAGCTGCTTGAACAGCTGCGGCGACTGCGGCAGTGCGAAAAAAGAACCCTCATGGGTACGGCTCGGCACCAGGTAATCCCGCGCGCCTTCCGGCGTGGCACGGGTCAGGATAGGAGTTTCCACATCCATGAAGCCGTTGCTGTCGAGGTAGTTACGGATATAACTGGTCACCCGGGAACGGAAACGCAGGCGGTTGATCATCTCCGGACGACGCAGGTCCACAAACCGGTAGCGCAGACGCACGTCCTCGCCAACGTCGACATGCTCATCCAGCGGGAACGGCGGCGTTGCCGCAGCGTTCAGGATAGTCAGCTCCTTACCCAGAAGCTCAACCTGCCCGGTCGGCATGTTGTTGTTCTCGGTTCCGGCAGGACGACGACGCACCCGGCCGGTGACCTTGATCACGAACTCGCTACGGACTTTTTCCGCAAGCGCAAAGCTCTCAGGGGTATCAGGATCCACAACAACCTGAGACATACCATCCCGATCCCGCAGATCCAGGAAGATAACCCCACCGTGGTCACGACGGCGGTGTACCCATCCGCAAAGTGTGACTTCCTGATCGATGTGGGATTCGTTGATCCCACCGCAATAATGACTGCGCATACCGGTTCCCGTTACGTTTAATGTGTTCAAATATGGTGCGTGTTCTGGATCGCTTGAAAAATGGTGCGACCATAGCGGAAAAGCCGCCCATTATAAACACAATGGCGGTGAAAATCAGGCGTGCGGGCACGCAAATCAAGCGGTCGGATGACTGCAGGTTGGCAGCCGGCTAGAATGCTTCTTTTTTACCAGCAGATGGAGTCTGAACTTGGCCACCAGAGCGGAGCAAAAACAGAAAACCCGGCGGGCACTGATGGATGCGGCGCTCTCGCAACTGAGTGCGGACCGGGGCTTTGGCAGTCTGAGTTTGCGGGAGGTTGCTCGGGAAGCCGGCATCGCCCCCACGTCTTTCTACCGGCACTTTGCCGAGCTTGATGAACTGGGCCTGGCTCTGGTGGACGAAGGCGGCGTTGCATTAAGGCAACTGATGCGTCAGGCCCGCAAGCGAATTGCCCGTGATGGTGGCAGCGCCATTTCCACTTCTGTAGAAACCTTCATGGAGTACCTGGGCAACAATGCCAATCTGTTCCGGCTGATGCTTCGGGAGAGGACCGGGGTCTCCAAGCCTTTTCGGACAGCCGTAAAGGCCGAGATTGACCACTTTGTGACCGAACTGGCCGATGACCTGCGGCGGATCGCCGACGAGCAGAACAAACCCCTCTCAGAAGCCAGACTGGTGGCCGAGGCCATGGTAACGCTGGTATTCAACCAGGGGGCAGAAGCGCTGGATGCAACCGCTTCCGAACGTGATGAGCTGAAGGCCAAGCTGAAAACCGAGCTCAGAATGATCCTGGTCGGCTCCCAGACTCTGGCGAAACGCAACTGACCTCACCTTCGAACTAGACACCGGCCTCAAGCTCAGCAAGAACCGGAGCCAGTCTCGAGCGAACCTGCGCCAGCTCCTCATCAGAATAAGCAACCGGCGCCTGCTTGCCCCACACAGGGCCCGGCCAGCCCGGGTCGCCTTCGAACCGCACGATATGGTGAAGATGAAGCTGGGGCACCATGTTGCCAAGGGCTGCGACGTTCATCTTGTCGCCGCCAAAGACACCCATCATGGCTTCGCTGAGCGCGGAAGACTCGCGGACCAGCTGGTGCTGCTGGCCCGCCGACAACTGGTAGATCTCACGGATGCCGGCGACCGCCGGCACCAACAGCACCCAAGGCCAGGTGCTGTCATTCATCAGTCGGATTTCACAAAGCGAGCTGCTTCCGAGGCCAATCGTGTCAGCCTTCAGTCGCTCGTGTAACCGGAAAACTGCCGGTTCGCTCATACTCATCCTCCGATTATCTGGGTTTACTCGGAGTGGAACTGGGTGCGGCCACGACCAATGGCATAGTAAATGAGGCCGTAGCGATCCAGCATTTCCGGCTCGTAGAGATTGCGGCCATCAAAGACCACAGGTTCACGAATGGTCGCAGCAATGGATTCGAAGTCTGGCGACCGGAACTCTTTCCACTCGGTGCAGATAGCGAGAACATCTGCCCCTTTAAGCGCCTGCTCTTTCGTGCCGCACAGGGTCAGGCCTTCCTGATCACCGTAGATTCGCTGGGTTTCCTCCATGGCCTCCGGGTCGAAAGCCTGCACTCTGGCGCCGGCTTTCCAGAGATCTTCCATCAATGTGCGGGAAGAAGCTTCGCGCATATCGTCGGTATTCGGCTTGAACGCCAGCCCCCAAAGCGCAACGACCTTGTCATTGAGATCACCACCAAAATAGTGGCTGATCTTGTCGAACAGCACGTGTTTCTGGGCGTAGTTGACCGATTCAACCGCATTGAGCAGCCGTGCTTCGTAACCGCAGTCGCTGGCAGTTCGAGCCAGGGCCTGAACATCTTTCGGGAAGCAGGAACCGCCGTAACCGCAACCAGGGTAGATGAAGTGATAACCAATCCGCGGGTCGGAACCAATGCCCCGGCGCACGGCTTCGATATCAGCGCCCAGTCGCTCTGCCAGATTGGCGATCTCGTTCATAAAGCTGATTTTGGTGGCCAGCATGGAGTTGGCCGCGTACTTGGTGAGCTCTGCGGACCGCAGGTCCATAAAGATCATACGGTCGTGACTGCGGTTGAACGGGTAATAGACCTCTCTCAGAAGCTCAGCCGCGCGCTCGCTATCAGTCCCGACAACAATGCGATCAGGCTTCATAAAATCGTTGATGGCCGCCCCTTCCTTGAGAAACTCAGGGTTGGACACCACGTCGAAATCCAGTTCCAGGCCACGACGGTCAAGCTGGGCACGAACCGCCGTCCGGACCTTGTCGCCAGTGCCGACCGGCACCGTGGACTTGTCAACGACTACCTTGTAGTCCTCCATGTATTCGCCGATGGAACGGGCTACCGCGGTTACATACTGGAGGTCGGCAGAACCGTCTTCGTCCGGGGGCGTACCCACGGCAATAAATTGGAGTGTGCCGTGACGAACGGCATCTTCGGTATCGGTTGTAAAGGAAAGGCGGCCTGCCTCAACGGTGTGCTTTACGATATTGTCGAGGCCCGGCTCATAGATGGGAATCTGGCCATTCTTGAGCTTTTCAATTTTGCCCTGGTCCACGTCCATACAGAGAACGTCGTGGCCAACATCCGCCAGGCAAGCACCAGTAACCAGGCCAACATAACCGGTTCCAAAAATCGTTATTTTCATCCTTTAAATCCCGATACAAATACAGAAAAGTTATTGGGTGTCGTCCGCTTTTTTCTTCTGCCAGATCGCTTCCCACGCCAGGGCGGTGCCGACAATGGTATCCAGATTGTCGTAGTCCGGCTGCCAGCCCAGGGTCTGGCGGATAAGTGTGTTGTCCGCCATCAATGCTGCCGGGTCGCCGGCGCGGCGGCCGGTTTCGGTGACCGGAAAATCAACGCCGGATTGCGCCTTGACCACATCAATCACTTCCCGGACCGTAAAGCCGCGACCATAACCGCAGTTCATGACCTTCGAATGACCGCCGTCTGCCATGTAGTCCAGCGCCATCACGTGGGCCTTGGCCAGGTCCTCCACGTGGATGTAGTCGCGAATGCAGGTGCCGTCCCGGGTATCGTAATCGGTGCCAAAGACACTCATGCCTTCCCGCTGTTCCGTCACGCACTCACAGGCGACCTTGATCAGATGCGTGGCTTCAGGTGTGGCCTGCCCCAGCAGCCCTTCCGGATTCGCGCCTGCTACATTGAAGTAACGGAGAATCACATAATTGAGGCTGGAGGCTGCGGCCAGATCCATGATCATCCGCTCGCTCATCATCTTGGACGCGCCGTAGGGGTTGATCGGGGCCAGCGGCAGATCCTCAGTGAGCACCGTCTGCTCAGGCATACCATAGACAGCCGCGGTGGAGGAAAACACCATGTACGGCACTTCGTGCTTTTCGACCGCTTTCAGGAGGTTCAGGGTATTGCGGGTATTGTTGCTGTAGTACTTCAGGGGGTTGGCGACAGACTCCGGCACCACAATATTGGCAGCGAAATGCAGGACTGCCTCAAACTGGTGACGGGAGAACAGATCTTCGATTGCCGCTTCGTCGGCCAGATCCCCGACCACCAGTTCGCCGGCGGTGACCGCCCAGCGGTAGCCAGTGGAGAGGTTATCGAAAACAACGATATCGTGACCGGCCTGGCCCAGCTGACGGACCACGTGACTGCCAATATATCCGGCTCCGCCGGTAACGAGGACTTTCATAGGCGAAAACTACTCCTTCCCTGAATTCTGTTTGCGCAGACGCCGGATCTCTGCCCGTCGCCGACTGAAAAACTCACTGATCACCTGGCTGCACTGGCTTGCCAGAACCCCACCGACCGCTGTTACGCCCCAGTTCAGATGAGGCTCGTCCAGCGTCCGGCGTGCCGATTCCACCGCCCCGGCCTTCGGTTCGGCAGCGCCGTACACAAGGCGACTGATGCGGCTATGGACAATGGCACCCACGCACATGGTACAGGGCTCCAGCGTAACGTAAAGCGTGGCGCCAGGCAGCCGGTAATTGCCAACCCGGGACGCGGCGTCGCGCAATGCCCGGATTTCGGCATGGGCAGTCGGATCGCAGCCGGAGATGGGCGCGTTAAAGCCTGCCCCGATCTCCCTGCCCTCCAGCACCACCACGGCGCCTACAGGCACTTCCCCCTTTGCCGCGGCTTCCGATGCAAGCTGCAGAGCCCGGGTCATCCAGTAGTGATCGGCTTCGGTACGGGACATTGTCTTTTCAGGCCTGGCGTCAGTTAAGCCGGAGTCAGCAATTAAACCGGGCCAGCAGTTAAGCCGGGGTCAGAAGAAAGCTTTCTTCTGACCCCTTGTTCATGACCCCTTGTTCAGGCGGACTCCGGTTATTCCCACTCGATTGTAAATGAGCCATTTTTGTCTTTTATATTCAATAGCTTACATTCCTGTAAATCAATAATACCATGAAATACCATGCTCAGAAAATCCTTCAAAATGCTCGAAAAATTGCCTGGTTGAACACTGCCACACAGCACCCCCTGACTTCCCCCCTCGACCCATTAATACAAACATTGACAATCTTTGTATTTCGACCTAATATTCTTTGCGAGAGCATCTACCGTCGGAGGCCATTATGCATATATCACTAACGCCTGAACTGGAGTCCCGCGTTAAAGCTAAAGTGGAAACCGGCCTGTACAACAATGCCAGCGAAGTCATCCGTGAAGCACTCCGTTTTATGGAAACCCATGAAGACTGGATTCATGAGATCAAACTGACTCGACTTCGTGAGCAACTGAAAGTCGGAGTAGACCAACTAGACCGTGGAAAAGGTATTGCAATCGAATCAAGATCAGCGCTTGACACCTTGTTTGACGATATCAAGAGCTGACCTTCATGGCGCCCCATCAGCTCGTCATTGCACCAGCCGCTAAAAATGACCTCAAAGACATTTACCAGTACGGCCTGCGACAGTGGGGTCAGGCACAATCCGAGAGCTACCTGTCCACTATAAAAAACCAATTCTGGTTGGTGACTCATCAACCGCTTATGGGCATTGATCGCCCCGAGCTCCTACCGGGCACCAGAAGCCTCCCTGTAGAAAGCCATACCCTGTTTTACCGTGTGACTACCAACAGGGTTGAAATCATCCGTGTACTACATGGCCGCCAGGATCCACAACGCCACCTAAAATAGCCAGACATGTGCACAATATTGGAGTTATGCACGAAATCCCAATCACCCCAATCCCTGCCCAAACCAGGAACACCTGAGTACGAGGAATTGCCACAATACGTGGAAACACCTCCGCTCCCTTTCCGTCGAACTATCCGCCGACGTGAACTTCACCAGATTATCCCCTTGGCGGAAACAACCATCTACGACATGGAGCGCCATGGTGAATTCCCGCGTCGTTTCAACCTGGCCGTCGGCAACCATTGAGTGGAAATAACCGGAGTCCGCCTGAACAAGGGGTCAGAAGAAAGCTTTCTTCTGACCCCGGCTTAAAGCTGCTGGCGGCCGGATTGCCATGATTCAGGTATATGGTGCGGGTCTTCTGCGCCGCTTTTAGACACGATCACATACATGCCGTCGCGGTTGGCGACCTTGTAGGTGGCGCCATTGGGCTTGAGTTTACGCAATGCTGGAAAGACCTTATTTCACTCCCACTCAATTGTAAATAGGCTATTTTTACGCATTATTTTCAATAGCTTACTTGTTTCTGTAGGCCGTAATACCATGAAAAATACCATGTTCAGAATTTGTTGCTCATCGCTACTTTTCAAATCGTAGATCCCAGAAAACACCCTGGCGACCACCTTTACAATGGTACTTAATATAGTCTATATTTAGCACCATTGGAACCACCAAGGAATACACGCAATGAAACTGAGCGAATCGGTCAAACCCATTAGCTATTTGAAAAAGCATACCGCCGAGGTTCTGCGAGACGTTAGCGAAGGGCAACGTACCATGGTAATAACGCAACACGGTGAAGCCAGAGCCGTACTACAGGATATTGCCAGTTATGAACAAACCCAGGAATCGCTGGCACTACTCAAGATGCTGGCCCAAAGCTCGAAGAGTATTCGGGAAGGCCGGAGCAAGCCTCTTAAGAAAGCCTTTGCCGATGCCCGAAAGCACGCCAGGGAAATTACTGAGTGAAGCGCTATCGCGTCCGCCTCACCGCGGATGCAGAACAGGACCTCATCGATATCTACCGCTATATCGCTCTCCACGACTCTTCGCAGAATGCGGATTACGTACTGGATCAGCTGGAATCCCTCTGCTCGCGACTTACCGAACTGCCCGAACGTGGACACGTTCCACCAGAACTCGATCGAATCGGTGTAACAAACTACCGGGAAGTCTACTTCAAGCCATACCGCGTCATCTATGAAGCAATCCGTCAGGACGTTTTCGTTCACTGCATCCTTGATGGTCGAAGGGATATGCCTTCGTTACTTCAGCGACGACTAATTCGTTAGGACTGGTGATGACAAATTCGAGTCCACACTCGATTCGATACAGGCACTGCTGAGGTCGCTATTGCCTGCCGATGCCAGTCAGTGCCGGACATTACTTGCCAGTACCGGTCACTCCCACTCGATTGTAAACGAGCCTTTACCCGACAGTTGCATAAATCCGGCGCTGTTTCTCAAGCAAACAGCTCATATATAGCACGAAACGTCTGTCACGCTTCTGCTTCTGGACTTCACCAAAAGTGAGGTCCAGAAAACGGCATAAATCGACGCGAGAAGATGGCTTGCATGCATAAAAAAACGGCCTCGAAGTTGGTAGAATGGGAGTCGCCAAAACAACCAAAAACACCAACGGAGACCGTTTGCATGAAGTGTAGCAGAGCCGCGATTCATCGCAAGACCCATCGCATCCCCGAGATCCGGTTCGAAGATCAGAAGCTGACCTCGTTCGCCGGCCTGGTGGTGTACCAGCCCCTGTTTTCCCGTATCGGACTCAAGCAACAGCTCGGCAGCTGTTTTCGCCATCTGAAGGTCAGTCCCATCTTCGGTCACGGCGTGGTGGTGCTGTTGCTGGTGGTCCATCTGCTGCTGGGCTACCGTCGGTTGCAGGACATGCGCTATTACGCAGATGACCCCATGGTGCATCGGCTGCTGGGCCTGGGGCGCCTGCCCGATGTCGCCACCGTCAGCCGGACTCTGGCGGGGCTGGACGAGACCGGCGTCGCCAACCTGCGTCGACTCAATCGGCAGCGGGTCCTGGAGCGGCTCGGCGCCCTGGGCCTGGCCCGCATCACCCTGGACTTCGACGGCTCGGTGCTCTCCACCGGCCGCTTCGCCGAAGGCACGGCCGTGGGCTTCAATCGCAAGAAGAAAGGAAGCCGCAGCTACTATCCGTTGTTTTGCACCGTCGCCCAGACCGGGCAGGTGCTCGATGTCTGGCACCGGCCCGGTAATGTGCACGACTCCAACGGCGCCAAGGCCTTCATCCTCGCCTGCATGCGGGAAATCAAGGCGATTTTGCCGCGCGCCACGATCGAGGCGCGCATGGACAGCGCCTTTTTCAATGATGACATTGTCAGCATGCTGGATCGTGAGGAGGTCGAGTTCACCGCCAGCGTCCCTTTCGAGCGCTTTGCCGCGCTCAAGACCCTGATCGAGAACCGCAAACGCTGGCGCCGCCTCGATGGGCAGTGCAGCTTCTTCGAGACGGACTGGAAACCGGCGAAATGGCAGGATCGCTACCGCTCCGTGTTCACCCGAAACCAGAATCGCAAACAGTACAAGGGCGCGGTCCAGCTGGACCTGTTCGTCCCCTATGAATACGGCTAGGACTTCAAGGTGATCGTGACCAACAAGCCGGTGTCGGCCAAAAAAGCGCTGGCATTCCATAATGGGCGCGGGGCTCAGGAAGGTGTATTCGCCGAACTCAAATCGCAGACGCAGATGGATTACGTCCCCACTCGCAAACAGGCCGGCAACCAGGTTTATCTGCTCTCGGCGGTGATGGCACACAATCTCAACCGGGAAATGCAGATGCTGTGCCATGAAAAATCGCGCAACACCACCGAAAAGCGCGCGCCGCTGTGGTGTTTCGAACAACTCGGCACCATTCGACGCAAGCTGATTCAGCGTGCCGGTCGTCTGACCAAACCTCAGGGCGCATTGACGCTGACCATGAGCGCGAATCAAACCGTGAAATACGAATTGTTGCATTATCTGGATGCCCTGAAGCAAGTGGCCTGAGCCTGTTTTCGTCAAAATTTATGCAATGATTGGGTTAACCGGAGAGGACACTAATTATGGACATTCATGAACTAAGCGGTAATTTGGAGAAGGAATAGATGGCATCCACCTTTGCTTGGCTCGATCATTCAGAAAGCGACCGTCGTAAAGCGCTCGATGTCGTTGATCTGTTCCGTGAACAAGACACGCGGGATGAGCTTGGCATTGGAACAGTCAGAGACGCGCTTGCAGATTCCTTGTTTCCCGGAATCAGCACGATCCAGACACGGGCCAAGTACCTGTTGTTTATTCCCTGGATATATCAGGCTCTTGAGGCCGGCAGGACAAAATCGAGTGATGTGGCTAGGCTGGCGCGCCGGCACGAAATTGATCTGATCTACCAGTTACTCAAGTCGGACGTTACGGACGGAGTAATCGGTAAAGATGCGAAAGCCGGTTTGCAAAGATTACCGAGTTCGGTGTATTGGGCGGGTCTCGGTGTTTTTGGTATCCGCCGATTTCAGGGTTCTCTGGATCAGTATCATCGGTCGCTTGATGGATTCTACCTGGGTCGACGTCAGGTCCATGCCTCTGCCGAAGATGGAATCGTCGAGCTTTTCAAGCCACAGACCAACTGGCACGAGGGTTTGCCACCCGCGCCGGATGGATTCCCTGAAGGAGCCTCACTTCAACTTAGAGAAGAAGAGGCTGAGTATCTGCACCAGCAGATAATGACAAATGTTCCGGGTACCCTGATCGCATTTCTGGTCGACCAGGGGGAGAGGTGGGATGCCGTCAGTTTTCCCTGGCACCATCCACAAGTCGGTGAATGCGCAATCCATGTGAAGGCGCAGCTGCACCATGCAGAACTCTTCTCGCTGATTATGCTCGGGGCGGCTTTACTTTATAACCTGATGCTGGCGGAAAAGCGGGCGTCGAACGGTAATGATGGTGCTGGTTCACAAGAAGGTCTCGTTAGTCATTATCGAAATGCACTGGACGATTGGTACGGTGAGGTCGAAGACAAACGCCGAACATTAGATCAGTGGGTTGATTCCCGCTCTGATTTCTGGGAAGTCATTCATCGTGTAAATCCGCGTATTCCGATTCCAACTGTCCATTTCATAAATACCTGGACAGATATCGCACTTGGTGCAGATGGAATCGATACCCTCATTAGTGCTCGTGGCGCGAGAGACCTCATTCACCATCGAGAGCGTCGACTGAAACGAGCACTGGCCCGTCTTGATAACCCCAGGGCGCTCGAGATGTGGAGTGGTGCAGCCGGTACACAGCAACTCAGCTACCGCTGGCAGCAGGTTCAGACCATTGTGCAGGATATCCTTTATGGTCTGGGAAGGGGGCAGGGATAGTGCTGGCACCGAAGGATCGTACTTTGCTGCTTGAATCACTGCGCCCGCCACCGGGATTTCGGCTGGATGCCGCGGTATCGACGACTTACTCCCTGGACCTCATGGCGCTATTGGTCGCGCCACTTGCATTTACCTTCTTTGACTGGGAAGGGGACGATGGTCAACCAACCAAGGACCCGAATGCCCTGCTGGAAGCGTTGCGCCGTCATGTGGATCGTATCCATGTGTTTTGCCAGGCAGGCCAGATCGCTGTGCCAAAGACCTATCGACTGCTCTTTGGCTACCTGGAATCAAGTGTCCATGAGGTGAGGGCGGTCAGGGACGGAGGCGTGTTTCACCCAAAAGTGTGGATCGTGCGCTACGTGGCCGATGGCGAGCCAGCGCAGTATCGCCTGCTCTGTGCCTCCCGTAATCTCACTTTTGATCGTTCCTGGGACACCCTGCTTGTACTGGATGGAGTAGTAGGCAAGGAGGCGACAAAGAAAAATGAACCACTCTCACGGTTTATCCGTTCGTTGCAGGCGATGGCTGTACAGGAGCTAACGGATAATACAAAGAATACGTTGGCGGAGTTGGCCAGGGAGCTTGACTATGTAGAGTTCCAATTGCCGGAGCATATTGAAGATATTGAATTCTGGCCGATCGGTTTGCCTGGTGAGCAAGATATGTGGCCGTTCCCGGATAGCGCGGACCGGGGTCTCGTGATCGCACCATTCGTCGCGGAAAGCACTCTCAGTCGGCTGAATATCTCCGGTGAGCAGACGCTTGTTTCCCGCGTCGACGAGTTGGAAGCGCTTGATCCCGAACAAATTGGCGACTACGAGATTTTCGCTTTGAGTGGAGGGGCAGACATAGAGCAGGAAGAAGGTGTTGAACCGGGTGATGGGCCGGACACAGAAAGCCTACTTTCCGGCTTGCATGCCAAGTTGTTCGCGTTTGACGATTCGGGAATAGGGCGTGTGTGGACCGGCTCGGCAAATGCCACGAACGCTGCATTTCACCAGAATGTTGAGTTTCTCGTGGAGATGCGAGGACAAACCAAGCACATGGGGGTAGAAGCGATTCTCTGCCCTCAACAAAAAGGTATCAGTGTACTACGCGACCTCCTAGAGCCGTTTTCGCCAGGCGAAGAAGGTGGGGCGGACTCGACTCAGCAGGCTCTGGAGAATTTGCTCCTGCGTCTTCGCCGTTTTGTCGTTGACCTGGAATTAGTGGTGCATGCTGAACAGTCTGAAGAGAATCTATTCGATCTCAGGCTGTCTTCTACAAAACATCCGGATCTTCCAGATGCAGAATTCGACCTGCAATGTTGGCCACTGACGCTCAGGCAGGAGGCGGGCGCGCAGCGCCTGATATCGGACGGAGGCTGGTCGTCCTCGTTCTCGTCAGTATCGTTTGAGGGGCTGACGACCTTTTTTGCTTTCGAGGGACGGATCTCCGTCGATGGTAGGTCAGGCGTTTGCCGGTTCGTACTGAATCTCCCTCCACAGGGATTCCCTGAAAACCGGCGTCAGCGACTACTGCGCTATATGCTGAAGGACCAGAAGCAATTGATGCGCTACCTGTTTTTGCTGCTTGGTGAAGAAGGGGCGCTATCGCTTTCTGAAATCTCCGGTTTCTCACGATATGCAGGAACAGCGAACGGAGGGTTTCATGCGGATATTCCGATGTTAGAGGCGCTTGTTAAGGCACTGGAACGTGCCCCGGAAAAGATCGACCAGGTTGCTCATCTAGTGACCGACCTGCAGAACACCGAGGAAGGGAGAGCGCTTCTCCCGCAAGAGTTCGAGCAGATCTGGCACCCCTTGTGGGAAGCGCGAGAGGAGTTAACAAGACGTGGGGGCTAGGGACAGCGAACTGCCGGATCTCGGCGAGATCGATCGCGGCTTGAAAGATTTTCAGCGGCGTACAGCGGCTGCGGTATTTCACAGGCTGTATGAGCAGGCACGTTCTACGCACCGGTTTCTCGTCGCGGATGAGGTGGGGCTAGGTAAGACACTGATTGCCCGGTCTGTTATCGCACGTACGTTGCACCATTTGTGGGATCGGGTCGATCGGATCGATATTGTGTATATCTGCTCCAATGCGGATATTGCGCGGCAGAATATCAAGCGCCTGAATGTGCTGGGTGATGAAGGCAAGACGTTACCAACGCGCATCACGTTATTGCCCATCATGCTGCGCGATCTGAACAAGAATCGAATTAATTTCATTTCATTTACGCCAGGCACCTCATTTGATCTAAAAAGTAATCTCGGCGTAGCCCCGGAACGGATGCTGCTCTATTGGTTGTTGAAAGACATCTGGCACTTTTCCGGAACCGCTCCCATGAATGTATTTCAGGGAACGTCGGGAACCAAGCGATTCAGACAGCAATTAAAATATTTCCCTGACAACAATCGGATCGATCGCACACTTGCAAAGGAGTTTCGCAAAACAATAAGAGAGCATGTGCGAGAGGAAAAGGACAACGGTGAGTGGACATTGCGTGAGCGGTTCGACTGGCTTTGTCAGGAGTATCGGCGTTCAGATGCAAGGATTACGCGAGAGGCCAGACTTGAACGGTCTGCCTTTGTGGGAAAACTGCGAAGTTTACTCGCAGAGACCTGCGTCAGGATGCTGGAACCCGACCTGGTTATTCTCGATGAATTCCAGCGTTTTAAGCACCTTCTCAGCGGTGAGGATGATGCGAGTGTGCTGGCGCGCAAGTTATTCGAATACTCGGATGATTTGACCGCGGTGCGCGTGCTCTTGCTCTCGGCCACGCCTTACAAGATGTATACGCTGTCAGACGAGAGTGATGATGAAGATCACTATCGTGATTTCATTGACACGCTGGGCTTCCTGTTTCGCAATAAGCAGAAAGTGGAGAAATTCGCGAACCTGCTTCGGGAGTACCGCTACGAATTGCTCCGATTCAATGACCAATCCCCTGATCAGCTTGAAAGCATAAAGTCGGATATCCAGAAAACCCTACGTCGCGTTATGGCCCGCACCGAGCGGTTGGCAGTGACTGATGATCGTGCAGGCATGCTCACCCAGATGGAACCAAAGGATGTAGAGCTGCTGGCGAACGACATCCTGGCATACGTGGAATTACAGTCGATTGCGCGTGAGCTGGATATGCCGAATACGATCGAATACTGGAAGTCATCATCGTATCTGCTTAATTTCATGGAAGACTACAAACTGAAGCGAAGCTTCCATGATGCACTGGATGGAGAGGGGAAGACGGAAGTTATTACGCGAGCACTATCCAAAGCACAACACCTGTTGCTTTCCTGGGATGACATTGAAGCTTACGAGGCGCTGGACCCGCGCAACGCACGCCTTCGTGGGCTTATAAAACAGGTGATCGACACAAAGATGTGGCAGTTGCTTTGGTTGCCCCCGTCTCTGCCCTATTACGATTTGGACGGGCCATTCAGCAATCGCACCCATTCGCAGATCACCAAGCGGTTGATATTTTCAAGCTGGCGAGTCGTACCCAAGGTCGTTTCGACCATTCTCAGCTACGAAGCTGAGCGGCAGGCGGTCAAATTGTTCGAACCAGCCGCCCTGAATACAGAAGACGAGCGAGAACGAAGAGGTCATACACTGCTATTGCGTATCGCGGTGTCGAAGGACCGGCCCACAGGCATGCCGGTGCTTGCCCTGATGTACCCATCAATCTCGTTGGCTCGGCGTTATGACCCACTGAGTCTGGCAAGGAAGTACGGCAATGGTGAGCCACCTACATTGAAGCAGCTGCAAGGAATTATCTGGGTGGACATTTCGAAAGGACTCGAGGCACTTGCAATGCCGACGGACGAATCCCGTGTCGACGAGCAATGGTATTGGGCGGCGCCAATTCTTCTGGATCGACACCACTATCCCAAAGCAACACAGGAATGGTTCGGCCAACCCGGTCTCGAAGGCCAGTGGGCGGGAGAAGATAGTAGTGGAGACGACGCATGGTATGAACACGTCGATCGTGCCCGGCAATTGCTCAACGGTGGGCTGACCTTAGGTCGACCGCCAGATGATCTGGCGGAGGTGCTGACTCTGTTTGCCCTGGGTGGACCGGCTATTTGTGCACTGCGCGCTTTGGACCGTTTTACAGGTCCAACTTTGGCAACTCATGTGGGTGCAAGAAATGCGGCAGGAAGGATTGGCTGGGCATTTCGAAGTCTTTACAACCGGGTAGAGGTTGCTGCGCTTTTACGTGGCTTGAAGCAGACAGATCCGTACTGGCGACGGGTGCTTGAATATGGCGCAGAAGGTTGTTTGCAGTCTGTGCTGGATGAATATGTACACATTCTCAAAGATTCACTCGGCCTCGTTGGGGAAGAGCCAGAGGAGATGGTTGAGGATATTGCCGAAGCAATTCAAACAGCGCTCACTGTCCGGGCGGCAGCACTGGCCGTGGATGATATTCGAGCGGGAAATGGAGGCGTAACAGTCAAGACGCATCGACTCCCTTCGCGATTCGCCATGCCTTTTGGTCAAGGGCGGGACGAGGAGAGTGGTGACATGGCTGCATCACGTGCGCATAAGGTTCGCGAGGCATTCAATTCTCCTTTCTGGCCCTTCGTTGTTACCTCGACATCTATCGGCCAGGAAGGACTCGACTTTCACTGGTACTGCCATGCCATCGTGCATTGGAATTTACCCGCCAATCCCGTGGACCTGGAGCAACGTGAAGGGCGCGTGCATCGCTATAAGGGGCATGCGATACGAAAAAATATTGCGAGCCAGTATGGTCATCATGCCATGGAATCGCGCGACAAAGATCCGTGGTTCGGGATGCTGGAGGCCGGTAGAAAGGATCGTCAGAAAGGAGAAAATGACCTTGTGCCGTACTGGATTTACCCGATCGAAGGTGGGGCACGTATCGAACGATATGTGCCATCACTTCCACTGACGCGAGACAGGCAGCTTATCGACGCGCTGCGTCGGTCATTGGCGGTTTACAGGTTGGTATTTGGTCAGCCCAGGCAGGATGACCTGGTGGAGTACCTGATAAAGCATGTTCCGAAGGACAGGCTGGACGAACTGGTCGGACGCCTGAAGATTAATTTGAGTCCATAGGTTGAAAAATGCTCGGAATAAATAGATACAGGAGAATCATGTGGCGCACATAGTCCCATCCGACCTGACTCGCCTGTCCCTCTCCGGTGCGCAGAATGCCGAGCTCAAAGCATTGCAAATGCTTAAAGCAGAGCTGCCCAACGATTTTACGATTTTCCACGGGGTTCACTGGTCAAGGGAATATGAGGCATGGACGCATTTTGGAGAAATAGATTTCGTCGTACTGAATCGTTTTGGAGAAGTCCTTTTTATAGAACAGAAGAACGGAGGTCTGGAAGAAACAGACCAGGGACTCGTCAAGCGATATGGTACTGACGATAAGAATGTCGCCCAACAGGTTCACCGATCCATTGACAAGGTGCGGGAAAAATTCAACTGGCTGAACGGCAAAAACCGAAGTCTTGTCGTCGTTTACCTTATTTACTGTCCTGACTATCAGGTCAAACAGGTCAATGCAGCCGGGCTGAATGCTGAGCGTATCGTAGATGCCGCTGCAAAAGATACCATGTCCAGAATTTGGTACTCATTAGGGGCTACTGAGTATATGTTTATCGGTATCTCCCTCTTGGAAAGATAGGCTGCACCCAGCACCCCACATTGTGGCTAATTGATAATTAAATTGACAATTAGCTATTTTACTCCATAATGTAGGCATGGAAAGCAAACAGAACCCCTTTGTGACCTATATCCCCCGGAACGCGGAACCCAGGCTTCAACACTTCGCCAGCGGCTATCCAGTGGTTGTAGTCACCGGGCCTCGCCAGTCCGGCAAGTCCACTCTGGTGAGGCATGCCTTTCCCGATCACCGTTATGTATCGCTTGAGGATCTCGACCAAAGGGAATTTGCTGAAACGGATCCGCGTGGTTTTTTGAACCAGTTTACTGAAGGTGCCATCCTGGATGAGGCGCAACGCTGCCCTGCCCTGTTTTCCTATCTTCAGACACGCGTCGACGAAAGACAACAACCCGGCGAATTTATCCTGACGGGATCCCAGCAGTTTGGCCTGTTATCAGGCATCACACAGAGCCTGGCAGGCAGAGCCGCACTGATGACGCTGTTACCCATGGCCTACGGCGAATTACAACGCTCAGGAAAAATTGGCAAAAACCTCGACAAGATACTCTTCGATGGGGCGTACCCTCCCATCTTCGACCGCGGACTCGAACCGCACCCTTGGCATGGAAACTATGTACGCACTTACCTGGAACGCGATGTCCGGCAATTGATCAAGGTACAGGATCTGGGCACGTTTCAACGCTTCCTGAAATTGTGCGCGGGCCGGACCGGACAACTCCTCAATCTTTCCTCGCTGGCCAATGACTGCGGCATTACGCATAACACAGCCAAAGCCTGGATATCCGTACTGGAAGCCAGTTATATCGTGCATCTGTTGCCACCGCATCACCAGAATTTCAACAAGCGCTTGGTCAAAACGCCCAAACTCTATTTCCTGGATACTGGTCTTGCCATCTGGCTGCTCGGCATCCAAAACAGCGAGCAATTGGCTACTCATGTTCAACGGGGCGCCTTGTTCGAATCCTGGGTCATCAATGAAATGCTTAAGGCCCGTTATAACGCGGGCGAAACCTCGAACCTTTACTTCTGGCGTGATCGTTCGGGACACGAGGTAGACCTGCTGATTGACCATGGCACCCATCTGTCACCGCTGGAAATCAAATCCGGGCAAACCATCAACAAGGATTACTTCAGGGGGCTGGAGTTTTGGCAAAAGCTGGCAGGTGATACCGCTGGAAAAGCATGGCTGGTTTATGGCGGTGACACCCGGCAGATACGTTCCGATGTCACGGTATTACCGTGGCATGAAATTAACTCTGAGCAGATTGTAGATGAAAACACCGGCCATCGGTCGCAATGATCCCTGCCCCTGCGGCAGCGGAAAGAAATTCAAGCACTGCTGCCTGGGCAAGGAGGACAGCACGGCATCCCGCCATGGCGCGGCAGGCATGTCCGAAACCTTGCGCCAGGCGCTCGAAGGCCGGCAATTCAACTCGCTGGAAGAAGCGCAGACATTTCTCGACCAGATTACCCAACAGCAAAACCATCGGCAGCTGGACGAATTCCACGGTTTATCGCCCGAGCAGATGCACCGGATGCTGAATTTTCCGTTCGCATCACCGGGACTGGTCCGTTTTCCAGAGGTGCTCGACGCCAACCCGGTCGCGCCGATACTGATCCTGTTCGGGCTATTGACGGACACCATCGGCGAACAGGGCCTTAAACCGACCGCCAAGGGCAATCTGCCGCGCAACTTCTGCCGTGAGGCCGCCCTGGCCTACTGGGGTGAGCAGCGGTATCAGGAAAAAACCCGTTATGGCGGCATCAATCGGGAGGAGGATTTCGCCGATCTGCATATCACCCGTCTGGTGGCCGAACTCGCGGGGCTGATCCGTAAATACAAGGGCCGGTTCATCCTTAGTCGCGACTGCCGCCGGCTGTTGACCGAGAACGGCCTTCCGGCGGTTTATCCCAGACTGTTCAGGGTCTATGTCGAACAGTTCAACTGGGCGTACTGGGACGGCTATCCCGAATTGCGATTAATACAGAGCGCCTTCCTGTTCACGCTCTACCTGCTCATGCGCTACGGTGACATTTCGCGGCCACAGGTGTTTTATGAAGACGCCTTCCTGGGCGCCTTTCCGATGCTGTTGGATGAAGTGCCACCGAGCCAGGTAATTTCGCCCGATGAGACAGTGCGCCGCGGTTACACCTGGCGCTCGCTGGTGCACTTCGCAGACTTTCTGGGTCTAGCGACGGTGGAGCCGGCTTCCGACGAACTCCTGTGTCACGAGTACCGGGTGAAGGCCCTGCCGTTGCTGGGCCAGATCGTTCAATTTCAGCTCACCAAGTAAAGGTTCATGGCGAGAAAACGCAAACAGGATGATCCGTTGGCTGCGCTGATGAAGACCGCGACAAAAGAAAAGCTGGTGGATCTGCTCGTCCTCGTGGCATCCTCGCGCCCCGCTGTCCGGCATGAATGCCTCGATTACCTGACCAGGCACACCGCCCTGTCACACAACCAAAAGATACAGTCCGAGGGCGAAAAACTGCTGACCCTGTGGGCCGAACTCGCTCCGGATCTGGACGAACTGGACGCATACGGTGGCGGCGATTATGACGCCGACTTCCATGTTTCGAGCCTGTTGCAGGAGATCGCACAGACCCTTTCCCGGAAAAAGACCGAAGCGGCTTACCGGCAACAACTTCTCGATAAGGTCCTGCCCTATATCGAAAGTGGTAATGCCGGCATTGACGACGATCTCTACGATGTGGCCTATGCGGCCTGTTACACCGACGACGATTGGCGGGCACTGGCGGAAGCCTTCGAGACCATGGGTGGGGACTGGAAACTTGACCATGCCCGCCGCATTTATCGCCGACTCGGCAACCGGGAAAAATATCTCGAGCTGCGCCAGCGTAAACTGGCCACCGGCACCGATTATCACGACCTGGCGGATTTCCACTGGAAGGCCGGTGAAAGGCAGAAGGCCATGGAGGTCGCGGAGGAAGGGCTGCTCCGCGGAAAGGGCCGCATGGACGAACTGCGCCAGTTCGTTGCCAAGCGGGCCAAATCCGCCGGCAACCGCGAACGCTACCTGGCGCTACAATTCGATCAGACAATCGATCAGCTGACCTGTGACAAGTACAAGGCGTTTCGGAAACTGTGCACGGCCGCCGAATGGAAGCGTTACGAAGCGAAAATTCTTGCGCAGCTGGAGAACGCCTGGGACACGGAGCAACTCCGCATCCGCATGCACCGCAAAGAGCATGAGGAAGCGGTGGTCGTGCTGACCCGAAGCCGCTATCCCCTCTACGCCTGGGACAGCGCCTATGAACTGCAGACCGCCAGGCGCCTCGAAAGCAGATATCCCGAAGCGATTCTCAAATACTATTTATCAGGACTGGGCAATATCAAGAGCAACGCCCTACGCAAGGAATACACCCGCAAGGCACAGGTAATGAAGAAGGTCCACCACGTGTTGGTTGATGTACTGCACGATGCGCCGCGCTGGCGCGACTTCGCCATCAAAGTCAAACGGGACAACATCAAACGTCCGGCTTTTCAAGAAGAGTTCGCTAAAGCCGTACCGGGTTGGCAGGCGTTGAAATAACACAACGACACGCTTTTCGGAAATGGGGGTAGGCAACGATATCAACCGCACCGACCAGCATAATCACGCCACACGTGTTCGAGAAGAAAAACCTGAACGTCGACAATACCATGCCAGCATCAATTTCTCTCTCATGGTATCGATGTCTTCTGCCTTGCTACACGCAATAAATACCATGAAAAATACCATTGATGATGCAGATTATATTATCGATTGAATTGTTTTAATTATTGTAATTCAATGTCTTACAAATTCCTGCCATTCCACTCGATTGTAAACGAGCCATATTTACGATTTGATATCAATGGCTTACTTGTTGGTATAGGTGCCCCCTGTGTCAGGATAGTTGTCGCCTCTACTGAGCGAGTAAAAACCAGAGACAGGGGGTTGATGGCATTGGCAAAGGCCGGCCACATGTCCACGGCAACCGCGTCGACCTGTTCGCGCTGCGCGGTGCCCAGACCCTTCTCGATCAGGCCCTTGGCGGCCGCCTCGGTGCGCGCCTGCTCCAGATCAAACTCCAGGTCGATCAGGCTGCCGACATAACGGTGATTGGAACGAAACGGCTTCTCATCAATGCCAACATCGCGCACCGGCTGCTCGACGCGCCGGGCCAGCCCCCGCTCGACCGCGCGGGCTTTGATGGCATTGACCTGGGCCAGTTCAGACCGAGCAGCTTGCGGGCTTCCTCGACACTGCGCGCCGCCTTGAGCACGCGAATCGCTAACGCCTCGAACATCAACGTGAAGCGGCTGTTCTTGCCCGCCGGGGCGTGTTGAGCGTTTTGGCGCCATGTTCCTTGCAGCGCACGCGCGGGACCCGGCAATGAAGATAGGTGGCAAACTGCATGGTATCCCGGTGGCGCCAGGTGCGCTGCTCACGTTCAGAGCCTGTAAATTAAATTGTGTAACTGCCCATTATTACTTACCTTTAATCAAGGAGAATAATAATGGACGCAGTCATGGATCAAGAAAAACTCAAAGCCCTGGCCGCCGAGCTGGCCAAGGACATCAAATCCGAAAAGGACCTGGGCACCCTGACGGAGCAGCTGCTCAAACTCACCGTCGAGACCGCCCTGAATGCCGAGCTGGTAGAGCACTTGGGTTATGAGAAGCACTCACCCAGCGGCAGGGGCACCGGCAACAGCCGCAACGGCCACAGTAAGAAGCGGCTAAAGAGCCAACATGGCGAGGTGGAGATCGCCACCCCGCGGGATCGCAACGCCAGCTTCGAGCCCCAGTTCGTGCGCAAAGGCCAGACCCGCCTGACCCAGATGGACGATCAGATCCTCTACCTCTACGGCAAGGGTATGACCACCCGCGAGATCGTCGACACCTTCAAGGAGATGTACGACGCCGATGTCTCGCCGGCCCTGATCTCCAAAGTCACCGATGCCGTCATCGACGAGGTGGTGCAATGGCAAAACCGGCCGCTGGAGCCGATCTACCCCATCGTCTACCTGGACTGCATCGTGGTCAAGGTGCGCCACAACAAGCAGGTGATCAACAAGGCCATCCACCTGGCCCTGGGCATCACCCTGGAGGGCCACAAGGAGCTGCTGGGCATGTGGATCGCCGAGCACGAGGGCGCCAAGTTCTGGCTGTCTGTCCTCACCGAGCTGCAAAACCGTGGGCTGCAGGACATCCTCATCGCCTGCGTCGACGGGCTCAGTGGCTTCCCGGATGCCATCCAGACCGTCTATCCCAAGGCCCAGATCCAGCTCTGCATTGTCCACATGGTGCGCAATTCGCTGAAATACGTCGCCTGGAAGGACTACAAAGCCGTGACTGGCGACCTCAAGGCGATCTACCAATCAGCCACCGAGCAGGCCGCGCTGGCCGAGCTGGAGGCCTTTGCCGCGAGCTGGGATGAGAAGTACCCCATGATCAGCAAATCCTGGCGCAACCACTGGGACAATCTCAACACCCTGTTCAACTATCCACCCGAGATACGCAAAGTCATCTACACCACCAATGCCATCGAATCGCTCAACAGTGTCATCCGCAAATCCACCCGAAAGCGCAAGATCTTCCCGCATGATGACTCGGCCTTCAAAGTGGTCTATTTGGCCATCCAGCAAGCCTCGAAAAAGTGGAGCATGCCCATCCGTAATTGGAAAGCCGCGCTGAATCGGTTTATGATCGACTTCGAGGAACGCCTGAAGGAATATGTTTAACCCAGGTGGGTGGTTACACAGAATTATTTACAGGCTCCACGTTTCATCGTGTATCAGGCTCTCGGCACAGCACTCCGGACACGGGCCGGTGTCATCGGTATATTCGATTACGATATCCACGCGGCCTCGCTCAAGGTTCAGTGCGACGTCGCTGATTGACCACGGAGAGTAGATGCCAAGAAGCTGGCTGTAATGATCTTCGATTTCCATCACCTTTCCCATCTCAATCCATAAAGTTGCAGGACACCCGGGTTGTACGGTCATTTCACAGAAATCTGCGAAGAACCATTTATGTGATGGGCAGCTTGATGATGAAACAGCTGCCTTTTTCCAGGCTACTGCTCAGCTCTATATCACCGCCGTGGGAATGCGCAACGGCTCTTGAATAACTTAATCCCAGGCCGAACCCATCATGAGTACGGCTCTGATCGCAACGGAAAAAACGATCAAATACCCGGGCTTGATCGCTCTCTGGAATACCAACACCTGTATCCAACACCATAATTTCGATGTTCTGCCTGTTACAGGTTAGAGCGACACTCACCTGGCCATTAGCTAATGTGTATTTTATGGCGTTATCCAGAAGATTAGCCAGCATGCGCTGTAGCTCCTGGATATTGCCGTAAATATAACAATCTTTTTGCAGGCGACAGGTCAGCTTGATGCCTTTTTGCTCAGCCACTTCTTCAAAGAGTTCACAGGCATCCTGAACCAGTTGTGAGATGTTCACTTTCTGTTTTGTTACTTGAAGAGCACCTGCTTCAGCCTCTGCAACATCCAGTATAGAGTTTATCATTTGTGATAATCGGTCACACTCCTCTATGGTATCCGATGCTGCGGACCTGAATGTCGGAGGGGTGTTTTCATTTGACAATACTGATTCTGAAATCACTCTTATGCGCGCCAATGGGCTGCGTAAATCATGGGCAATGCTATCCGTCATCTCTTTCATCTCGGATATTAAAACCCATATCCTGTCGAGCATCGCATTAAATGTATCAACCAGTTGCGTGATTTCATCTCCTTGTGCAGGAACAAGAACACGCTGCTCTAACTTGCCTTTTTCTATTTCTGAAGCAATGCGGCTCACTTCTTTAATGCCTTTGACAGCACGTCCTGCCATTACCCAACCTAAAACAGATGCAAGTGGAATGACTATTATCAAAATGACAATAAATACGTTCGACAGCAACGTTATTATATTCTCTGTTTCTTCTGTTGATTCTCCGAAATAAATCAGGGTATCAGGAGCGATTAAACCATAAACAGCTTTGACCTCGTACTCCTCCCCCGGAATGCGCATGGATTGAAAAATAAGTTCCTCAGTAGAAAACACTTGCTTGATAAGCTCCTGGTTATCAGGCAAGAAGCCCCAGCTAGACAAATCAGAGCTATAAATCCGCATACCGTCTTTATCAAACAACTGAAAGAAAAGCTCCTCCTCCCCATCCGATTTCATGTCACGGTTAATCTCCCGCTTAACGCCGTCCAGCCCCTTTTTTTGGTATAACAGTTGAAACTCGCCGATATCCTCAATCAGATTCTGCTCCATGCTCTGATCCAGTGTTTTTTTGAGTAAAAAATAAGACGCACTAAAAGCCACCGTTATCAATATGATAACAATTAACGTGTACCAAAAGGTCAATCTGAATGCCAGCGTATTAGGAAAACGGATCATTTTTTCTTTTCAAATACATAACCCAGGCCGCGTATCGTGTGGATTAAAGATTCACTGAAATTCTTGTCCACCTTTTCTCTAAGCCTACTAATACGCGCCTCTACGAGATTGGTTTGTGGATCAAAATTATAATTCCAAACACGCTCCATAATCATGGTTTTTGAAACAATGTTTCCGGAATTACGCATAAGGTATTCCAGAAGCGCGAACTCTTTAGGCTGAAGATCTATTTTTTTTCCTTCACGAGTAGCCGTTCGCGATAATAAGTCAAGTGACAAATCATGAATAGTTAAGCAAGAGGAGGATTCAGCAGCAGTATTAAAACGCCGCAAATGCGCATGCATGCGCGCCAACAACTCACTAAATGAAAACGGCTTAATCAGGTAATCATCACCGCCGCTTTTCAGACCCTTTACACGATCATCGATGGACCGCCTGGCACTGAGGATAATAACCGGCGTCTCGATCTTCTTGTCGCGCATTCTTTCTATGATCGACAAGCCATCCAGGCCAGGCAGCATGATATCAACAACACCGAGGTCGTAGCCGTTGTTGAGCGCTCGATCCAGTCCCTCCAGCCCATCATCAACATGGTCAACACAATAACCCGCTTCTTTTAATCCCTTAGCAATAAAGCTGGCAATAACCTGATCGTCCTCGATGAGCAAGATTCTCATTGCTGGCAATTTTCCTACGCGTATGGGTTAAAATTGGAGTTCATAGGAAAGTGTAGCACCGATGGCATCCTCAAAACTATAGTTAGTCTCCACTTCGGAACCGGTACCATCGATAAAAGCCAGCTGTCTATTAAAATTTTTCTGGATTGAAAACGACAGGTAACTTTCATGCGCCAGCTCATAAGAAAATCTTGTGCCAATGCTCTGATATTCATCTTCAAGATACCCACCTTGCATGCCGGTCACCGGGGTGTCGTTGGCTAGCCTGATTGTGCTGGTTCCGCCGTCAGCATAAAACAGGGTCGTTGAAAACGCTCTGGTAAAATGATAAGTCAGACTTGATTCTGGAAATTCACTGCTTATTTCAAATTCACCGGACCAGCCTTCCTTGCTGTGATGATTCCACATGATTTCCAGATCCATTCCAAGCTCTCCACCGTCTGCGTCCAGATATTCATAATTCATATTTACCACGAATGCCCAGCTTTCAGACGGTTTATACTCAATATCGATACCTAGCTCATATTCATTAGAGCCACTTGTTTCCTTTTCAAAAGAAGATTCAGCTTCAACAATATAAACTAGCTCCCACTGATCATTTATCTCCTGCTCATACCCAAAACCAAACTGCAGCGTATTGAAAGTGCTCCAGGGATTAGCCGTCGTGCCGGAAATAAAAGGGAGATTCTCCGGATTTGTCCAGTTATACTTCCAGCGCTCGTAACCAAATGAAAAAACCATGTTATTTTTTTCGTACTCGGTCTCAATAATCACGCCGGCGGTTCCAACTGACGCGTTTCCGACACTCGACTTCGCATCACCAACGCCAATAAGACTGATTTCAGCCTCTATTTCAGCTGCTTCAGGTCCGCGGTGATGACCGCCGCCATCGGTAGCATCAGCAGAGGCGACTGATGGAGATACAAGGACAACAACATACGCGAGTAAAAACAACCACTTTCTATAGATCTTGTGTTTCATAATATTTTTCCTTTTCACCCTGTTTGGCCGGCTAACTTTCTAAAATAACTTTAAACGGCATAGATAATCTGAGCGTTACCGGAAAATTACCAAATGACAATCCTGTGTTCTTTTTCTCATGCGTGGTGGAGAGGGCGGTATTCCAGGGTTAAACAGCGTAACAGTCAGTGTGGCGCTGCTTTGCTTGAGGCGTGGCTTGTTAGAACAGGGTGTTGATGGCGGTGTTGCCGGCGCAAGGAGAAGGCGCTGGGCGACGATCACCGGAATCACGATATAGAGCAGTGTATAGGACGGCGTCGTGGATGCGGGCGCGGCCCAACGGGCCCGCGCCGTCGGTCTACACGTGGTCATGGATCGCTGTATCTGGCGGGATTACCGCAGTCTGTTCGGCGCTTAATCGGGGCGGGGTTTATACAACCTGCTAAGGCAGGATTTTGTCGCGGTCGATGCGAAAGGCCTTACCACTCTCGTCGAACCGGATAGTGGTAATCCAGCCACCGGTGGTCCCGGTGGGAATGTAGTACCAGATCTCGCGATAGCGCTTGAAGTTGTCCACCACCGTCACCCGGTCGGGCTCGCCCGCCCGCACCAGGATCTCGGCCTGGCTCATGCCCTCGTCCAGGAGCCGAAACTTGGAGAACGGGATCTCGCCCCCCCCCCGCGCGCCCGTGGTCAGCGCGGCCAGAATCACCACACCCAGTACAGTTTTGTTCATGGACCCTCCCTGCGGCCTCGCCGCACCCGTCTTATGGAGTTGGAGCGGCGCGGCACGGCTGGGGTTCCCGGCCGACCCTGGTACCCTTACCCCATTATGCTCCAGTTCACCAAAATGCACGGCCTTGGCAATGACTTCGTGGTCATCGACGGCGTCGATCAAAACGTACGTCTGAACCCGGAACGAGTCCGTGCCCTGGCCGACCGACGCTTCGGCATTGGCTGCGACCAGGTGTTGCTGGTGGAACCACCCACCGACCCCCAGGCCGATTTCGGTTACCGTGTGTATAGTGTATAGGAAGAATAAACGCCCTTTTCACCCAGACCCAGCAGCAGCTGACTGCTGTTGAATCGCCCGGCAACCGTGCAATGCCCCCCCCGAATCCGACTGGCATGGAGCCAAGTACACTGAAAACCCGCCCTCTTCTCGCCACAGTCGGCTCCATTCCCGCCATCCGGCATGACGAACCCCTGCCGCGGTGGGTGAGCGCAGCATGCTGATTTGAACCGTTGGTTTTCGGCTCGTCAGTCAAACAGTCCCTGCGGCAGCCCAGCCGGCGGCGCCCGGCTTTCGGGCAACGCCCAAGGCTCTCTGATTTCGGCTTTGTGCTTCAGGTGATCGAGGATCTGTTTGATCACCACGGGGGCTTCGATGCAGGCGATGACTTTCATGGCATCGCCGCAGGCACTGCACGTCTCAATGTCGATCTTGAAGACACGTTTCAGGCGTTGTGCCCAACGCATTGAGGCCCACTGCTCTGCCACGGTCTTCTCTTCCCCGCCCGAATGACGCATGTTCACTCTGCTCCGCTTTGCCGGTGTCACCAACGCTCGGGGCTTGCTGTTCGGCGCAAACACGCCATGAAATCTCGTCAGATTCACGCGCGGCTTCGGCACCAGGGCGGCCGGTCTTGCGATGATGTCGAGCGGCTCAAAGATCACATGGGTGGTGCCATACCCACAGCACTCGCTACGCTCGCAGGGCAAGCTTTCCCGGTACGGCGTCTTGAGTTGGTGACGGATATTGCCGTTCGGCGTCAGCGACAGGCGCTTTTCCGACACCGCCGGGCGGCTGATGTAGCGGCACAGCCGTTCCAGCTTCTGGCGTTCATCGGCCTTGGCCGCTACCCCCGCGTGCAGGCTGAACCCGGCCACCTTGCCCACCCCGTCTTCGAATGGCTCATCGCAGGCCGGCAGGGTTTGCAAAGTGAACACCTTGCGCCCTGCCTGGGGGCCGACGGCAACGCGGTAAGTGATCGAATGCCGGCAGTGGATTCATCGGGTCGTCGTCCACCGCATCCGAGGCCAGGTAGCTGTTCGCCGCGTCTCGTTCCAGCAGGCCCTGGCGTTCCAGAAAGCGGCCGACCCGCTGGGCGATGGTGTGAGCCAGTTGGGTGAGCTCCTGGCTGGTCGGCGCCTTGACCCAACGGAACCGGGTTGTTCCAGCGGGAGGATCAACATACACGCCATCAAGGCACAGCATATGGAAATGGATATTCAGGTTGAGCGCTGATCCGAACCGCTGGATGAGAGTGACCGCGCCGGTACGGGCCGTTGCATGGCAATGGACTGCTTTTTTGATCAGGTGCGTCGCAATCACGCGGTAGACGATGCCCAGCACCCGACCCATGATCTCGGGCCGGCTGGCGAACAGAAAACGCAGTTGGAACGGGAAATTCAACACCCACTGGCGCACAGGCTGCTCGGGCAAGACTTCATCGACCAGCAGCGCCGCACTCTCCGCCATGCGCCGCGCCCCACAACTGGGACAGAACCCTCTTCTTTTACAGCTGAAGGCGACCAGGTGTTCGGCATGACACGACTCGCAACGTACCCGCAGGAAGCCATGTTCGAGGCGGCCACATTTGAGGTAATCTTCGAATTCCCGTTGCACATAGCCCGGCAGCTCCCTGCCCAGCTCCGCCAGATGGGCCGTGAATACCGGGTAATACTCGTCAACGATCCGATAGAGAAGCGTCTGCTCGGGCCGGCGACGCCGGTAACGAGCAGCATCCTCGTCCCGGGTGGCCATCCTGGCTGCCGCGTGGAGCATGAACCGCGCACTGTAGAACCCCTTTAGGTTTGATTCAGCACTTCCTAGCTAAATCTTAGGTCGTCCTTGCGATACGGTATTGATATACAGTCTATCGCTTGGTTGCGCGGTCCTGTACCGTCAGTTGTAATACCCCCAGTGCCAGTCATTGCCAGTGAATACCAGTCACTCCCACTCAATGGTTGCCGGCGGCTTGGAAGATACGTCGTAGGTTACCCGGGACACACCGGTAATCTCGTTGATGATCCGGTTGGAGACCGTTTCAAGCAGATCGTACGGCAGATGTGCCCAGCGGGCAGTCATAAAGTCGATGGTCTCAACCGCTCTCAGGGCCACCACGTACTCGTAGCGGCGGGCATCGCCAACCACGCCTACCGACTTGACCGGCAGGAACACGGCAAACGCCTGGCTGGTCTTGTGGTAGAGATCGGCACGGTGAAGCTCTTCCAGGAAGATGGCGTCTGCCCTGCGCAGGATATCGGCGTATTCCTTTTTCACTTCACCGAGAATGCGCACGCCCAGGCCCGGACCCGGGAACGGGTGACGGTAAACCATGTCGTAAGGCAGGCCCAGCTCGAGGCCAATCCGGCGTACCTCATCCTTGAACAGTTCCCGCAGCGGCTCCACCAGCTTCATTTTCATGGTTTCCGGCAGGCCACCCACGTTATGGTGAGATTTGATGACGTGGGCCTTGCCGGTCTTGGAGGCGGCTGACTCGATGACGTCCGGATAGATGGTGCCCTGGGCCAGCCAGTTGACGTCCCGGATATTGACCGCTTCCTCGTCAAACACGTCGATGAAGGTGTTACCAATGATCTTGCGCTTCTGCTCGGGATCACTGACGCCCTTGAGCTTCGACAGGAACAGGTCTTCGGCATCAACCCGAATCACCTTTACGCCCATGTTGCTGGCGAACATGTCCATCACCTGATCTCCTTCGTGCAGACGCAGCAGACCATTGTCCACGAACACGCAGGTTAGCTGGTCACCGATCGCGCGGTGAAGCAATGCCGCTGTTACCGACGAGTCCACACCGCCGGACAAGCCAAGCAATACCTTGTCAGTGCCGACCTGTTCACGAATCTGCCGAACTGCATCGTCCACGATCTTGGCCGGTGTCCACAGCGCTTCGCAATTACAGATATTCAGGATGAAGTGCTCAAGAATCCGCTTGCCCTGCAGGGTGTGGGTAACCTCGGGGTGGAACTGAACACCGTACAGATTCCGGCTGAGATCCTGCATTGCGGAAATCGGCGCACTCTCGGTGGAGGCCAGCAGCTCAAAGCCCTCGGGCATCGCCACCACTTTGTCACCGTGGCTCATCCACACGTCCAGCAACGACTCCCCGGCCGGGGTCAGATGGTCAGTGATATCGGCCAGCAGCGGGCCCTTGGCTCGTACTTTAACCTGGGCATAGCCGAACTCACGCTTCTCGGAGCTGGCCACGCGGCCGCCAAGCTGTTCAGCCATGGTCTGCATGCCGTAACAAATACCGAGTATCGGAATACCGCGTTCAAACAGCCCTTCCGGTGCCCGGGGACCGCCCAGCTGAGTTACCGACTCCGGACCGCCCGCAAGAATAATCCCTTTGGGATTGAATTCATCAAGTTCTTCATCGGTGATATCGAACGCCTTGATCTCACAATAGACGCCGATCTCCCGCACACGGCGGGCAATCAGCTGCGTGTACTGGGAACCGAAATCGAGAATCAGGATGCGGTGGTCGTGAATGTTCTGGGCCATGGAGTCCTCGGAGCTGAATAAACAACGCGGCCCGTAGTGGGCCGCGTGTGGTAAGGCAGTTATTAACCGACGCGGTAGTTCGGCGCTTCTTTGGTAATGGTCACATCGTGTACGTGACTCTCACGCATGCCAGCGTTGGTGATGCGCACAAATTCCGGTTTGGTACGCATTTCTTCCATGGTCGCGCTGCCGGTGTAACCCATCGAAGCACGCAGGCCGCCAATCAGCTGGTGCACGATGTTGCGCATCGGGCCCTTGCAGGCAACGCGACCTTCAATACCTTCCGGAACCAGTTTCTCGATACCTTTGCTGGCGTCCTGGAAGTAACGGTCGCTGGAGCCCTGACCCATGGCGCCGATGGAACCCATACCCCGATAGGCCTTGTAACTGCGGCCCTGGAACAGCTCAACTTCACCCGGAGCTTCATCGGTACCAGCCAGCAGGCTGCCAATCATGACACTGTGGGCACCGGCAGCAATCGCCTTGGCGATGTCGCCGGAGAACCGGATACCACCATCAGCAATCAGTGGCACGCCACGATCCTTCAGGGCTGCGGCGACGTTGGACACCGCAGAAATCTGGGGAACACCAATACCCGCAACGATACGGGTGGTGCAGATGGACCCGGGACCGATGCCTACTTTGACGGCATCCGCGCCGGCGTCTGCCAGGGCCAGGGCCGCGTCCGAAGTGGCAATGTTACCGCCAATCACCTGAACATCCGGGAAATTCTTTTTGATCCAGCGAACACGCTCGATAACACCCCGGGAATGGCCGTGGGCAGTGTCCACGACGATCACATCAACGCCCGCTTCGGCCAGCGCGGTAATCCGGGCCTCAGTGTCACCGCCGGTGCTAACCGCTGCACCAGCCCGAAGACGACCCTGATCATCCTTGCACGCCAGAGGATAATCCTTGGCTTTCTGGATATCCTTCACGGTGATCAGTCCGCGCAGCTCGAAATTGTCATTGACCACCAGAACCTTCTCGATACGGTGACGATGCAGCAGCTCCTTCACTTCCTCGAGGCAGGCACCCTCCTCGACCGTAACCAGCTTGTCCTTGGGCGTCATGATGTCCCGAACCAGCGTATCCATGCGGCTTTCGAACCGGATGTCACGGCCAGTCACGATACCCACCAGATCGTGACCATCGACGACCGGCAGACCAGAGATGCTGTTGGCCATGGTGATATCGACGAGTTCACGAACCGTGGTCTCCGGCGATACGGTAATCGGATCCTTCACAACACCGCTTTCGAACTTCTTGACCTTGCGAACAGCCGCCGCCTGTTGCTCAACGGTCATGTTCTTGTGCATGATGCCGATACCGCCTTCCTGGGCCATGGCGATGGCCAACTCTGCGTCGGTAACGGTATCCATGGCGGACGACAGAAGAGGAATATTGAGGGTGATACCCTTGGTCAGCTGGGTCTGCAGGCTGACCTCGTGGGGCAGAACTTCTGAATATCCGGGAACCAGCAGAACGTCATCAAATGTGAGGGCTTCTTCGGCAATTCGCAGCATTGGGATCCGCCTTTTGATCGTGCTAAGTTGGGAGTTTCCGTGCCGTACCCGCGGCGGTACGACAAAGCAAAATCCTTAATCGATCTATTATAATGGGGCTCTCGGGGACAGTAAACCGGCCCGTTTTTAAGGTTCGATTGCATCTTTTTGAAATTTCGCTATTTTTACCCTCCCTTTTTTCGGCTATTGCGTATGTATAACGACGGATCAGGACCGGCAACGCCGCACCTTCAGGACACCCGGCCCCGGGCACTCAGTGTCAGTGAGCTCAACCACCAGGCCAGACACCTGTTGGAGTCCAGCTTCATGCAGGTTTGGGTGGAAGGCGAACTCTCCGGATTTTCACGCCCCTCCTCCGGCCATTGGTATTTTTCCCTGAAGGACCGCAAATGCCAGGTTCGCTGCGCCATGTTCCGGGGCATGAACCAGCGTATCCGCGCGCTACCAAAAGAGGGTGATCAGGTACGGATCCGCGGCAAGGTGACCCTCTATGAGAACCGGGGCGATTTCCAGATCATCGTTGAGCATATTGAGCCGGCCGGGCTCGGCGCTTTGCAGCAGGCCTTCGAGGAGCTCAAGCGCAAGCTGCTGGCGGAGGGCCTGTTTGATCAGGCGAGGAAGAAACCACTGCCGTCCCTGCCCCGGCACATCGGTGTGGTTACCTCACCCACCGGCGCCGCGATCCACGACATACTGACTGTCCTGGCCCGTCGCTGCCCCGCCATTCCTATAACACTTTACCCCACGGCGGTGCAGGGCAAGGCCGCCACGGCCGATATTGTTGGCGCCATTGAAGCCGCCCAGAGCCACGGGGTTGCCGACGTGCTGATTATCGGTCGCGGCGGTGGCTCCCTGGAAGATCTCTGGTGCTTCAACGAAGAAGCGGTAGCCCGGGCCATTGCCGCTTGCCGGATTCCCACCGTTAGCGCGGTTGGCCACGAGGTGGATGTCACCATTGCGGATTTCGTCGCGGATCTCCGGGCGCCGACACCTTCGGCGGCGGCGGAAAAGATTTCACCGGACCAGTCTGACTGGCTCAGGCAACTCCGCGAGCGGCAATTCCGTCTTTCCAACGCCATGAGCCTTGCCCTGAAGCGCCTTGGCACCCAGCTCGGGCACCTGGGCGCACGGTTGCGGGACCCGCGACGGGAACTTCTGGAGAAAGCCCAGCGCATGGATGAACTGGAGCTGCGACTTCAGAAGGCTATCCGACAGCGCCTGACAACGGTGGGCGTGCGCAATGATCACCTGCGCCAGAGACTGGTCATGCAGTCACCCCGCCGCCAGCTTTCAGAGAGCCAGGAAGCGTTGCAGCGCGTGAGCGAACGACTGACCTATACCATCCAGCAGGGCCTGAAGCAGCGCCGGGACGACCTTGAACACGCGGCGCAGACCCTGAACGTGGTCAGCCCCCTGGCCACCCTTGGCAGGGGCTATGCCATAGTACGCGACAGCCAGGGGACGATTATCCGGGACACCTCGGAAATAGGCCCGGGCGATACCGTTTCCGCCCGGGTTGCCAGGGGTGAAATGACGGCAAAGGTGACTTCGGTCAAATCTGCAGACATAAACCCGCCAGACTAAGCCAATGGTCTACTAGTCCATGATTTCAAACGGCCTAAAGTTGTCAGGAAACGTATTAAAACAACAACAGGCACGATGAGGTGGAATGTATGGACTACCACTCAGAGTTCCGGCGGTCGATAGACAAACCGGACGATTTCTGGCGTGAACAGGCGGAAAAGATTGACTGGATTGAACCGCCCAAAACCATCTGGCAGCCAACGGACAATGGCCACGGGGAGTGGTTTCCCGACGGCACCCTGAACACCTGCGATGTCGCCCTGGATGCGAACATCCGGGCGGGCCGGGGCGACCAGAAAGCCCTGATCTACGATTCCCCGGTTACTGATACCCAGCGCTCGTACACCTATAACGAACTGACTGATGAAGTTGCCCGCTTCGCCGGCGCTCTGAAAGACCGAGGCATCACCAAGGGTGACCGGGTCATCATCTACATGCCCATGATCCCGGAAGCGGTCATTGCGATGCTGGGCTGCGCGCGGATCGGCGCTATTCACTCTGTGGTCTTTGGCGGCTTTGCTGCCCACGAACTGGCCGTGCGCATTGATGACGCCAAACCCAAGGCGGTGATTACCGCCTCTTGCGGCATCGAAGTCACCAAGCTCATTGAGTACAAGCCTCTGGTCAACAAGGCCATCGACCAGGCCAGCCACAAACCGGAAACCTGCATCGTTTACCAGCGCCCCCAGGTGAAGGCCGATCTTCAGGCTGGCCGTGACCATGACTGGAACGAGTTGATGAAGACAGCTGCACCGGCCGACCCGGTGCCCGTCAAATCAACAGACCCGCTCTATATCCTTTATACCTCAGGCACTACCGGTAAACCCAAGGGTGTGGTGCGTGATAATGGGGGTCACGCGGTTGCGCTCAACTACAGCATGCAACTGGTCTACGACGCCAAACCCGGTGATGTTTACTGGGCCGCCTCCGATGTTGGCTGGGTTGTTGGCCACAGCTACATCGTTTATGCCCCGCTGTTTGCCGGTTGCACCACCATCATGTACGAGGGCAAACCGGTGAAAACACCGGATGCCGGCGCATTCTGGCGGGTGGTTCAGGACCACAAGGTCAACATGCTGTTTACCGCCCCCACCGCATTCCGCGCCGTACGCAAGGAAGATCCGGAAGCGGACCAGCTGTCACGCTACGACATCAGTTCACTGAAACGCCTGTTCCTGGCCGGCGAGCGCCTGGATCCCGCCACCTATGAATGGCTGAAGGAACATACCGGCCTGCCGGTTCTTGACCACTGGTGGCAGACCGAGACCGGCTGGGCTATCTGCTGCAATCCGGTGGGTATTGAAATGATGGCCACCAAGCCGGGCTCGGCGACCGTGCCCTCCCCCGGTTACAACGTTCAGGTCGTAGATATGAACGGCAGCCAGAAACCCGCCGGCGAGCAGGGCCAGATTGCGGTGAAACTGCCCCTGCCGCCGGGCTGCATGATGACGGTCTGGGGCGACGACGAGCGCTTCCGCAAAACCTATCTGGAGCCCATACCGGGGTTCTACAGTTCCGGCGACGGCGGCTTTATTGACGACGACGGCTATGTGTTTGTCATGGGCCGCACCGATGATGTCATCAACGTGGCCGGGCACCGCCTTTCCACTGGCGAGATGGAAGAAGTCGTAGCCTCTCATCCCGCCATAGCCGAGTGCTGCGTGGTGGGTGCTCACGATGACATGAAAGGGCAAATCCCCATCGGGCTGGTTCTCATCAAGGATGGCGCAACCATCGACCATGACGAACTGGAAGACGAACTGGTGGAGATGGTTCGCGACAAGATCGGCGCCATCGCCTGTTTCCGTCGCGCGTTGGTGGTGGATCGACTGCCCAAGACCCGCTCCGGCAAGATCCTGAGACGGGTTATCCGCCAGATCGCTGATGGCGAGGAATACTCGGTGCCCAGCACCATTGATGATCCGGCCATTCTGGAAGAAATCAGCGAGCAATTCCGCCACTGACAAAGGCAGCCTGTCCCATACCCGCCCCCGGTTAACGGGGAGCGGGCATTTATTGTTCAATCAAATCCCAAGCCGTTGTTTTTGCCGACAATAAAACCTGCACGAAAGGTGCAAAAATTTCGTTGACGTCCCCCAAAGTCGGTCTATACTGAAATTGCTGTGAAAATACAGCGGTATTTGGTGAATGCGTTTCAACGTCCTGCCGAAGTGCTCTTCGTTGCCCCTTCCTCAGTACTCTCTGGATTTCTCAGCAACGATTCCATGTGGAATTTTGAAGGTCCCGTGAGGGCAAATTACAGAAAGACAGGAAAGATCAATGTCCGATACTAAAACCGGCCACGTTAAGTGGTTTAACGAGTCCAAAGGCTTTGGCTTCATTGCTCAGGACGGTGGCAGCGACGTGTTTGTTCACTACAGCGCAATCAATGCAAGCGGTTTCCGCACCCTGACCGAAGGCCAGCAGGTGCAGTTCACCGTAACACAGGGCCCGAAAGGCCCGCAGGCGGAAAACGTTACCCCGGTCTAAGGGTATACGCTCCGTCCTTTGCCCCTCACGGGCATCGGAAAACCAACAAGCCGGCATTCGTGCCGGCTTGTGTCGTCAGGACGGCAGGTTTTTCAGGCACCCGCCGATTCAGGTTCGGCTTCCGTCTCAGGCATTTCGATACCCACTGCCTGGGCGACTGCCGAAAACAAGGCCTGCAGGGTGGCAGATGTCGTGTCTTCGGCCAGTGCCGCAGCGCTGCAATGCATACCGTTTGCGGTCAAGCGAATACAGGCCAGTGCGTTGGCATTGGTGCCCTCACCCAGCGCAAACTCGTCGTAAGCCTCGACAGCAATGGAGATATCAAAGCGCATCTCCAGCGCCTCAGATACAGCCTCCACTGCGCCCAGCCCATGGCCATCCAGACGAACCGGCGATGCATCGCGACCCACCGACACCTCGGCATGCACACCCTCTTCGTCCCGGTGCAGATCGTAGGAGCGCAGTGCCCAATCGGCGTGGACTTTCAGATAGCGATCCTCGAACAGGCGATGAATGGTCAGTGAGTCAATCTCGCCACCGTTGGTTTCCGCCTCTCTCTGGACCACCTTGCTGAACTCGATCTGCAACCAGCGTGGCAGACTGATGTTGTAATCCCGCTCCAGTACATAGGCGACACCGCCCTTGCCAGACTGACTGTTGATGCGAACCACTTCCTCATAGCGGCGACCAACATCGAACGGGTCGATGGGCAGATACGCGACGTTCCAGGTTTCGCCACCCTTTCGGCGCGCCAGACACTTGCGAATGGCATCCTGATGGCTGCCTGAGAAGGCGGTGAACACCAGTTCGCCGGCGTAGGGATGGCGTGGATGAGTGGAAATCTCCGTACAGGCCTCAACCACTTCGGTGATCTCCGCCATGCCCGACAGATCCAGCGTGGGATCAATGCCCTGGGAGTAAAGGTTCATGGCCATGGTCACCAGATCCATGTTGCCGGTGCGCTCACCGTTGCCCATCAATGTGCCCTCGACCCGATCGGCCCCTGCCATTACGGCCAGTTCGGCGGCGGCCACGGCACAGCCGCGATCATTGTGGGTATGCACGCTGATGCTGATGTGTTCACGGCGCCGGATGTTGTCGCAGATCCACTCGATCTGGTCCGCAAACACGTTGGGTGTCGCCATTTCAACGGTGGCAGGCAGGTTGATAATCATCGGCTGGCCCTCTTCCGGACGCCAGACCTCACTCACGGCATCAATCACTTCCGCGGCGAAATCCAGCTCGGTACCGGTAAAGCTTTCCGGTGAATACTGGAACGTCCACTCGGTCTCCGGGTGGCGCGCGGCGATGTCACGAACCAGTTTGGCACCATTGACGGCAATGTCCCTGATACCGTCACGATCCAGACCAAACACCTGCTCCCGCTGAACCGTGGAAGTAGAATTGTAGACATGCACGATTGCCTTTCGGGCGCCGGCCAATGCTTCATAGGTACGCTCGATCAACTCAGGACGAGCCTGGGTCAGCACCTGTATCTTCACATCCTCGGGGATGCGATTTTCTTCAATCAGCTTGCGGCAGAAGTCGAAATCCGGTTGGCTGGCAGCGGGAAAGCCAATCTCGATTTCCTTGAAACCCAACTTCACCAGCAATTCGAACATCCGCGTTTTCTGGGCAACAGACATGGGCTTCACCAGTGCCTGATTACCATCCCGAAGATCTACGGCACACCAGGTTGGCGCCTTCTCGATGACCTTGTCCGGCCAGCGACGGTCGGTTTTGGCAACAGGTTTGAACGCAACGTATTTGCGATGATCGAAAGCCATGCGTGTAATTCCTTGCGGTTTCAGAAGTGAATTCTTTGATGGGTACAGGTTAACGCGAAAAAGCTGGTATTTGATTGCGAACTTGAGCGGGGAAGCGTATTTTCTAACCTATAAATTGCTTGATAAACGCCATTCTTGGAATTTTATGACCGAAAACAAGAAAACCCTCGCCAAAATTGACAAGATGGACCGCCGAATTCTCGAACAGATCCAGCAGGATGGCTCCCTGACCAACCAGGAACTGGCAGAGAAAGTCGGGCTATCCCCTTCGCCCTGTCTCCGTCGTGTGCGGGCACTGGAGGATGCCGGTATCATCGTCAGAACCGTCACCATTCTGGACCACAAGAAACTTGGCCTTTCTCTGACGGCGATCATCCTGATTGGCATGGATCGGCATACACCCGAGCGTTTCGCGGCGTTTGAAGAGCAGGTTGCCGAGTACCCGGAGGTGCAGGAGTGCTACCTTATTACCGGCCAGGACGCCGATTACATGCTGAAGGTGGTGGTACCGGACATGGACCATTACCACCATTTCCTGCTGAACCGCATTACCCGCATTCAGGGCGTCAGCGGCGTGCACTCCAGCTTCGTGCTCCGGCGAGTGATCGACAGTACTGCCCTGCCATTGGGGTACCTTTCCTGACTCAGGCGACGAGCTCGCGGACGTAAGCCCTTGCCATACATTTGAGCTCCTCCACCAGTTGTCGACCCTGGGCGTCGGGCAGAGTTACCGCCAACCGGAGGACAGTGCCGGCGGACCTTGGCAACAAAAGGCTTGCGGTCCAGCGCCGATCATCAGGAATCCGGGGACACTCCTCTTTGAGTTTCCGATCCAGATCGCGGGCGTTGGTGTACAGCTCTCTCAGATCCAGCTCCCTCAGCTCAGGCATTGCCTCTACACCACTCCAGATCGCCGAGTAGGCGGGCTCGTGGCGATAGAACTCATAAAACTGATCGATGAGAACGTCTACCGCATCGCTGAGGTTCAGTTCCTGCAACCGTTCCCGCAGAGCCCGCTCCATCTTCTCCACGTGCTGTTCGGCAATGGCATGGACGATGGCTGCCTTGTTGGGAAAGTAGCGGTAGAGAGAAGCCAGCGACATGCCCGATTGTCGGGCAATGGCTGACATGCTCGCAGCATCGACACCGGTCTCATGAAAAATGGCGGCGGCATGGCGAAGGATGGTGTTGACGCGCTCCCGGCTGCGGGCCTGAACCGGCCGGCGCCGCGGGGCGACATCAATAGATTCGTCGGTCATCATCTGTACCTTGTGCAACAGGCTCCGTACAATAATGGCCACTTTACGACAAATAAAGGCTCCGGCGGGCCAACCGCCGCCTGTCCATTAGTCTAACACTTCAGATTTATTACAAACGGAAGACACGATGCGAGCAAGCCGCTACCTGATTGCCACCCAGAAAGAGACCCCCGCCGACGCCGAGATCATCAGTCATCAGTTGATGTTGCGTGCCGGCATGATTCGCAAACTGGCCGCCGGGCTATACACCTGGTTGCCAATGGGCCTGCGTACCCTGCGCAAGGTCGAGCGAATCGTTCGCGAAGAAATGGACAAGAGTGGCGCTCAGGAAGTGTTGATGCCTGCGGTCCAGCCGGCCGAACTCTGGGAGGAATCCGGACGCTGGACCCAGTACGGCGGCGAACTGCTGCGAATGAAAGACCGTCATGGCCGTGATTTCTGTTTCGGACCGACCCACGAAGAGGTCATTACCGACCTGATCCGGAATGAGATCAGCAGCTACAAGGAGTTGCCAGCCAACTTCTACCAGGTTCAGACCAAATTCCGGGACGAGCGTCGCCCCCGGTTTGGCGTGATGCGCGCCCGGGAATTCCTGATGAAGGACGCTTATTCCTTCCATCTGAACGCCGAGTCCCTGAACGAAACCTACGAATTGATGCACCGCACCTACTGCGCCATTTTCGACCGTTTCGGCCTGGATTACCGTGCGGTACAGGCGGACTCCGGCGCCATTGGTGGCAGCGCATCCCACGAGTTCCATGTGCTCGCATCTTCGGGTGAAGATGACATCGTGTTCAGCACCGGGAGCGATTACGCAGCCAACATCGAGAAAGCAGAGGCAGTAGCCCCGAGCGGCACCCGCCCTGCCCCGGCCGAGGAACTCAAGGAAGTCGCCACACCGGATGAGAAAACCATCGAGGCGGTATCGCAGTTGCTGGGCATTGACGCCACCCGCACGGTCAAAACCCTGCTGGTGAAGGCGGAAGCCGACGAAGACGGCAGCTCCGGGCTGGTTGCACTGGTTCTGCGGGGCGATCACACCCTGAACGAGATCAAGGCCGAAAACCTGGCCGGCGTTGCCGAGCCTCTGACAATGGCCACCGATGAGGAAATCGAACAGGCTGTCGGCTGCAAGCCCGGATCTATCGGACCGGTAAACCTCAGCGTGCCCGTCATTGTGGACCGCAGTGCCGCGCATCTGGCGGACTTTGTTTGCGGCGCCAACCGGGAAGGCTTCCACCTTACCGGCGTGAACTGGGAGAGAGACGCTGCGCTTGAACGGGTGGAAGACCTGCGCAACGTGGTTGAGGGCGACCCCAGCCCGGATGGCAAGGGCACTCTGGAGATCCGGCGCGGCATTGAAGTGGGCCACATCTTCAAACTTGGCAACAAGTACAGCACTGCCATGAACGCCACGGTTCTCGATGAGAACGGGAAAACCGTGATTATGGACATGGGCTGTTACGGCCTGGGTGTTTCCCGGGTTGTTGCCGCAGCCATTGAACAGAACCACGATGAAAACGGCATCATCTGGCCCGATGCCATTGCGCCTTTCCAGGTGGCCATTGTTACCCTGAACGCCCATAAGTCACCAACCGTTGCCGAGGCCGGAGAAAAGCTTTATGAACAGCTACGCCAAGCCGGTTACGATGTGCTTCTGGACGACCGAAAAGAGCGCCCTGGCGTGAAGTTTGCCGATATGGAATTGATTGGTATCCCGCACCGGTTCGTGGTTTCCGAGCGTGGTCTGGCAGCCGGAACCCTGGAATACAAAGGCAGAAAGGATGCGGAAAAACAGGATGTCCCGGTGGCTGAAGCGCTGCCATTCCTGGTCAACGCATCGCCCCGAAAAGGGCTCTGATCGCTGTCCGCATACGCGGACAAGCCTCTGACGGCACTTGTATAAAGCAGTGCCGTCAGGGATTTTCCCTTCCCGAACCACCCACAATCCCTGGCTCCATTTCCAGGGTGACACCAAACCGGTCAACGACTGACTGACGAACTTCTCTGGCAAGCTCCAGTATGTCGGCACCTGTGCCGCCCGAGTGGTTAATCAGCACCAGCGCCTGTCGGTTATGCACGCCCACCCGGGCATTCCGGAAGCCTTTCCAGCCACTTTGATCGATCAGCCACGCCGCTGCCAGTTTTACCCCCTGCTCCTGAGGATAAGCCACAATATCCGGGTGCCGCTCGCTGAGTGCCTCGAACGTTACTCCGTCAACCACCGGGTTCTTGAAGAAACTTCCGGCGTTCGGAATCATATCCGGGTCCGGCAACTTTCGTCGGCGAATGGCCATTATGGCCTCTGCCACATGCAAAGGGTCGAGGGCGGTTTCCGCTGTATCACCGAGGTACTCCCGGAGATCCCGATATCCGAGCACCAGAGCACGTGAGCGGGACAGGCCCAAACGGATTTCGGTGATCACATAGCGACCCGGCGTCTGTTTGAAGAGGCTGTCGCGGTAGGAAAAACGGCACTGGGCGTTATTGAGAACAACCAGCTCACCCGAATTGCGATCCAGTGCGGTGACGGATTCCAGGCAATCGCCGAGCTCAACACCATAGGCACCAATATTCTGGACGGGCGCCGCTCCGGCCGTGCCCGGGATAAGCGCCAGATTCTCGATACCGCGATAACCGGCCCGGGCAGCATACAGGACCGCCTCATGCCAGTTTTCACCCGCACCAAGCACCAGGGTCGCCCTGTGGTCCTCAATGTGCTCCCAACGGCGGCCACGAATCGCCAGACGCACCACCAGCCCCGCGAAGTCACCCGCGAACACCAGGTTACTGCCGCCCCCCAGAATCAGGACTTCCTGATCCTCTGATGAGGCCCAGTCCAGAGACCTGACCAACTCATCTGAGGTGTGAACTTCGACATAAAAACGGGCTTTGGCCGGCACGTGCAGGGTATTCAGCGCCTCCAGCTCTATGTTTTCCCGAATTTCCGGCTGCTGACTCAAGCCAGGCGCCCCCGGATGTCCGCCAGCAGGCCCTCGCCGGCTTCCTGAATCAGGTCAAGCACGGTTTCAAAACCTGCGTCACCACCGTAATAGGGATCTGGCACCTCCTGGTGGGCCGACTGACCGAACTCCAGAAACAGGGCTGGCCGGGTGCCGCCATTCTGATGCCATACGTCCTTGATGTCCGCCAGGTTCTGGCGATCCATCACCAGCACGTAGTCAAAGGTGTCCAGATCCTCCGGACTGAACTGGCGGGCCCGCAATCCACTGATGTCGATACCCCGCCGACGGGCAGCCTCCTGGGCGCGGGCGTCAGGACTCTTGCCAATGTGCCAGTCACCGGTGCCGCAGGAATCGATGTGGACCTGCTCTGCAAGGCCCGCCTGCTCCACCAGTGAGCGAAACACACCTTCAGCACTGGGCGATCGACAGATGTTGCCCAGGCACACGAAAAGAACGTTTACCGGTTCAGCCATTCTCGCTATTCCTCTTCTCCAGCCAGCCTCGGACCCTGTGCAAATCGGCGTCGGTATCAACGCCGCCCGGCGGGTTGACGGCGGCCACATCCACGTGAATACGGGCACCGTTATAGAGCGCCCTCAACTGTTCCAGAGATTCGGTTACCTCGGTCGGCGCAGGCGCCCAGCTGACAAACTCGGCCAGGACGGAAGCACGGTAACCATAGATGCCGATATGCCGGAAATATCCGACATTATCCGGCAAGGAGGTGTCCAGCCCCGTCAGAGGTGTGCCCTCCAGCCACTGATCCCTGGCCCACGGGATCGGCGCACGGCTGAAATAATGGGCGATCCCCCTGTGATCGAACACCACCTTGACCACATTGGGATTGAACACGTGCTCCGGATCGTGGATCCGCTCACACAGTGTGGCAATGGCGACTTCAGGATAAAACTCCAGATTGTCGGCCACCTGGTTGATCAGTTCGGGCGGGATCAGGGGCTCGTCACCCTGCACGTTAACGACCCGACGATCCGGCCCGAAACCCAGCACCCGTGCAACCTCCTCAAGACGGTCTGTGCCGCTGGCGTGATTGGGTGATGTCATGACCACTTCTGCACCGAAGCCTTCGCATGCGGTCCGGATCCGATCATCGTCCGTGGCGACAACGACCCTGTCTGCGCGGCTTTCCGCGGCACGCTCACAGACATGCTGGATCATCGGCTTGCCGGCAATGTCTGCCAGAGGCTTGCCCGGAAGGCGGCTGGACGCATAGCGGGCCGGAATCACAACGGTAAAAGACATGTAGTAACCACCTGGCTGACTTGGGTTTAACGCTTGTGCAGACGCTCATCAGTAGAGAGCGTCCGGGCTTCGGTAGCCAACATCACAGGAATCCCCTCGCGGATCGGGAACGCCATGGCGTCCTGGTAACAGACCAGCTCGGTTCTGTCCTCGTTGAGTTTCAGATCGCCCTTACACACCGGACAGGCCAACAGCGCCAACAGTTTTTTATCCATGTTGCTTACTCACTTGATATCAGGAAGTTAACGGCTCGGAACATTGGCGAACCCGGGCCAGAAACGCGTCCCGGAACGGCCCCGGCAATCTGGCCTCAACGTTGAGGCTCCAGGCATTATCGGGTGCAAATTCCCGGCATTTCACCGCGTCTTTTGCGGTCATGACTATCAACTCATCGGTATCACTGTTCAGATCCTCAGGACGGAAACGATGGTGATCCGGAAAGGCCGCTTCGGTAACATCGGCGCCAAGGGTTCTCAGTGTATCGAAAAACCGGGCCGGGTTTCCGATCCCGGCCACAGCCCTCACGGCCTTGCCCCTGAGATCGCCAACGGCTCTCGACTCCCCTGTTTTCAGGTGAACAAGGGTTGCAGGCTCAAGAATCATGGAAAATATCGCAGGGTGGTCAATGCCAACAAAGCTTTCCATGGCCTGCTCTGAAAGCTCTTTGCCATTTACAATAACAAAGTCCACAGAAGCCAGTCGCGAAACCGGCTCCCGAAGCGGGCCAACGGGGATCAAGGCGCCGTTACCGATGCCCCTTTGCCCATCAAATACCGACAGCTCCAGGTCTCTGGGCAACTTGTAGTGTTGAAGGCCGTCGTCACAAATCAGCACATCACCCAGGTTTTTCTCAAGAGCGTAATCGGCGCCCCGTCGGCGGCGCGGATCAACAACAACCGGGCACCCGGTGCTCAGCGCCAGCATGACAGGCTCGTCACCGGCTTCGGAAGGACTGGTCTCCGCCGCAACTTCCAGCGGGTACTGGACAGCATCGCCACCATAACCCCTGCTGAGAATAACCGGCCGCCAGCCATCGGATGCCAGTGCGGAAACCAGCCAGGCGGTGAGCGGCGATTTGCCGGTTCCACCGGCAGTGATGTTGCCAACCACAATGACCGGAACCGGGAGCGACGCATCTCTCGCATCCCAGGCGGCCCGACGGCGGGCTTCCGCGATGCTCCGGTACAGCCAAGACAGCGGTGCCAGAAAAGCCAGAGGGCGCTTCCTTCCATACCAGAGACGCTCAACCAGCGAACTCATGGCAGATTGCACCGCGCTCATGACTGCTCGCTGAACTGCATCTGGTGCAATTGAGCGTAAGCGCCGCCAGCGGCAAGGAGTTCGTCGTGGCGGCCGGATTCGGCGATGCGGCCATTGTCCATCACCAGGATTCGGTCCGCTTTCTCGATGGTGGACAGGCGATGCGCAATAACCAGAGTGGTACGGCCCTGCATAACCGTTTCCAACGCTTCCTGGATATGGCGTTCAGATTCCGTATCCAGCGCCGATGTCGCCTCATCAAGGATCAGAATCGGGGCGTTCTTGAGCAGCGCCCGGGCGATGGCGAGCCGCTGTCGCTGCCCACCGGAAAGCATGACCCCGTTGTCACCGATCATGGTATCCAGCCCCTCGGGCATACGGTCAATAAATTCGAGCGCATGAGCCTTGGCGGCGGCCTCGCGGATTTCCTCCGGTGTGCAGTCTCTCAAAGCACCATAGGCGATATTGGCGGCGATGGTGTCGTTGAACAGTACAACGTTCTGGGTTACCAGAGCGATCTGTTTACGCAGGGCCTTGAGGGAGAAATCGCGCAACGAGTGCCCGTCGATTCGGATATCTCCGCCGGTGTACTCATAGAACCTCGGCAACAGGCTCACCAAGGTGGATTTACCGCTGCCGGAACGCCCAACCAGAGCCACACTTTGCCCGGCAGGAATGCTGAGGGATATGCCTTCCAGCACATTGTCCAACTGGTCACGGTACCGAAACGCCACTTCGTCAAACTCGATGTCGCCTTCAACGCGATCCGGCGAATATGTGCCCGGATCCTGCTCCGGCGACTCGTCGATGGTTTCGAACACATCGTAAGCCGCGGCAACGCCCTTCTGGATCTTGGCGTGAACAGAGGTGACCTGGCGGATGGGCTTGGCCATGGTCGTCGCTGCCGTGATGAATGCCACCAGCTGGCCGGTGGTCATCTCACCACGAATTTCCGGCGCCAGCATCATCCAGACGAGCCCGGCAATCGCGATGGCCACCAGCACCTGAATCACTGGAACACTGATCGCCTGAGTCGACGCCATCTTCAGACTTTGCTTGAGGTTTTTGTTATTAACCTCTTGAAAACGCTGGCGTTCGTAATCTTCACCGCCGAACGTACGAACAACCCGGTAGCCGGTAATGGATTCAGAGGCCACGTGGGTAATATCACCCATGGAGCCCTGGATACGTTTGCTGATCTTGCGGAAGCGCTTGCTGGCATAGCTTACAACCGCGGCAATAAGCGGCCCTACCGCCAGGAAAATCAGCGTGAGTTTCCAGTTGGTATAGAACATGTAACCCAGCAGACCGACGATGGTCAGACCTTCACGGAGCGTGATGGTCACGGCGTTGGTCGTCGCCTCCGCCACCTGCTCGACGTTAAAGGTAAGCTTGGACACCAGCCGTCCCGCCGCGTTGTCATCGAAATAGCGGGAAGGCAGTGTCATCAGTCGATCGAACACATCGTTACGGAGCGCATTGATGACCTGGCGACCGACATAGCTGATGAAGTACTGGCTCAGGAAGGTGCCCAGCCCACGGAATGCGAACACGCCAACGATAACCAGGGTCAGCATCAGACGATTCTGCTCGGTCGGATTCTCGATCGCCGCGATGACATATTCCATGGCTGCCGCCATGCCCGTCGATGCGGCGGCATAGATGATGTTACCGAGTACCGCCAGAGAGAAGGCCAGCAGGAAGGGCTTCACATAGGCGAGCAGGCGTTTGTAGGTTTCCCAGCTGCCCGCCGGCAGGCCGGCCGCAGGGTCTGGTAAAGGCTCGGGTACCTTCACTGGCTCTCAGCCTCCCGCTCAGTGGTGATACTGAGCTTGGCGAACCCCAGGCGTCCGGCAACGTCCATTGCACGAACCACAAATTCATGGGGTGTGCGGGCGTCAGCGGTAATGATGAACGGAAGCGAGTTATTGCCTTCAGCCAGTTCACGGACGCCCCGCTCAAGGGTTTCCCGCCGATTATTGACCAATGTGCGGTCGTTCAGGATGTACTGACCCTCGGCATTGATCACCACGTCGATCTGCTGCACTTCAGATGCCGGCGCAGGCTCGCCACTGGCCTCAGGCAATTCAACCTGCAGATGGCTCTCGCGGGTAAAGGTCGTGGAAACCATAAAGAAAATCAGCAGCAGAAACACCACGTCGATCAGTGGCGTCAGGTCTACCCCGACTTCCTGGCTCCTCTGGCGCTTGAACTTCACGGCGTTCAGGCTCCTTCCACGTCGATTTCGCGGTCTCCGTGCACTACCTCAACCAGCTTGATCGCTTCCTGCTCCATGCCGACGACCAGCTCATCCACTCTCCGGATAAAGTAGCGGTGGCAGATAAGTGCCGGGATGGCGACGCTCAGGCCAGCGGCCGTAGTAATAAGCGCTTCAGAGATACCACCGGCGAGGTTGCCGGCGTTGCCAACCCCGGCCAATTGGATCTCGGCAAATACCTTGATCATGCCAATGACGGTGCCAAGCAGCCCCAGCAGAGGGGTGATCGTCGCAACGGTGCCCAGCGGGTTAAGGAAACGCTCCAGATCATGGATGACCTGGCTTGCCTCGTGCTCGATGCTTTCTTTCATGATTTCGCGGCCATGCTTGGCGTTAAGCAGGCCACCGGCAAGAATCCGGCCCAGGGGTGATGACCCCTGCAGGGCTTTCAGTTTCCGGCCATTGAGTTCTTTCTTCTTGATCCAGCGCCATAACTCATTGATGGTCTGGGGGGGCGCGACCCTGGAGGCGCGAAGGGTCCAGAAACGCTCCAGAATGATGGCCAGCGCCAGAATGGAGCAGGCAACAATTGGCACCATCAGAATGCCACCGGCTTTCAACAGCTCGAACACGCTTGGTCTCCCTGATTGTTTGCAAGCCGCGCTACTTTAGCATAGCTACCCGTGGAGGCCACACCTGCAATGTCACGGTATTTTACATTGGTCACGGGCAAGCCCCGAACCACCGATCCAGAACGACGAGCCATGCCGCATTTCCTTTAATGCCAGCTTTTTATCGACAACGGTCATCTCGACGCTGCCTGAACATGCTGTGTTCAGCGGCACCGCTCCGACCCCCGCGTAACGTGCGGTTACCGTCGGGTGGGGATGACCGTACCGGTGGCGATAGCCAGCGGTATAGATGACCCGATCTGGTCTCAGCACGCGCACCCAGGGTTCGGAAGATGAGGTTTTGCTCCCGTGGTGGGGCGCAACGAGCACGCGAGTCGAAGGAACCTGAACATCCTCTCGGCCAGCCATATAAGCTAGATACTCTGCCTCCACGGGTTCGGTAATATCTCCCGGCAAGAGCCACTCAGTTCCGGAGTCAGGGTGGTAGATACGCAACACACAGGAAGCGTCGTTACCCTCTTGTGCGCCCTCACTCTGCCAGAACTCGAGGACCAATCCTCCCAGCCTTTCTTCAGCCTGTTTGCAGGCTTGCACAGGCAGTTCGCCAACCTGCTGTCTGACCGCCGCAGGCTCACCAGCAATGACACGGCCGACACTGACGTTCCGGGAAAGCTCCGAGATGCCACCGGCATGATCGCTGTCGGCGTGGCTGATCACGAGGGTGTCAATTCGCTTGATTCCTTCAGCCGCCAGATTGGGCAAAAGCGTGGATTCGACGGCCGAAAACACGTCGGGCACGGCAGGACCGGTATCGTAGACAAGAACCTCGCGCCCGTGTCGGACCAGAACTGAAAGGCCCTGCCCAACATCCCATACCCTTACAACTGGCACTGCCACGTACGAATTCCTTTCGGAAGAAGGAGCCGGATACACCAGCCAAAACACCGCAGAAAGGACCGCCACAAGCCGGAACATGGCGAAAGGCATACACAATACCGCGACGCTCAGCAACGCCCAGCCAAACAGCTCCGGGACACCAGCCCGGATGTCCGGCGCCTGCCACTGCGCAAGCCACATGAGCAATTGCCACAGAACACCGAGGGTTAGATCGAATATTGGCAGGAACAGCTGGGCGGCGCCTGGAACTACGGCGGCAAGCAACCCACCCGCGACAAGCACTGGCATAACTACAAGGGATACCCAGGGAATCGCGACCAGGTTGGCCAACAAACCTACCAGGGGCTGGCCCTGCCCCAGTATTTCGAGGATTGGCCATAATCCGCCAAAAACCGCGAGCTGGGCCAGGACGAGTCCTCTCAGCCACCCGGTTCCAGCCAGTCGCGACGAGAATACAGTGATCAGGGTGGCAACCGCAGCGAACGAAAGCCAGAATCCCTGGTCCAGGGGCGCGAAAGGGTCCAGCACAAGAACGGCAGCCAACGCGGCCAGGAAAACGTGCCAGACCGGGGCCTGACGACTCATCAGTACCAGCCACCCACCGGCCACAACCATCACCAGAGCCCTCTGGGTTGGAACGGTAAATCCCGCCGCCAGGGCATAAACGAGACCGCAGAGGATAACGGCCAGGAAGGCAAACCAACGCCTTGAGCTATCGCTGACTATCTGTGCCGGAAAAGTCAGCAACAGTCGCCGGCACAGAAACCCTGCCCCCAGGGCGATCAGACCCAGGTGCAGGCCCGATATGGCAACCAGGTGAATGGTGCCGGTCGCCTTGAGCACATCCCAGTGCTTCTGTTCCATGTGGCCGCGATGACCTATGAGCAACGAAGAAACCAGCGGAAAATGACGGGCACCGCCAAATTGCTCGATGGTCCATTGGTGAAGCAAACGATGCAGCTTCCGGTACTGGCAATGGACGAAACACCCGACATCCCGGTCAACCTTCACGCTACGAATGCTGCCCGTGGCCCGGTAGCCCTTGCGAAACAGCCAGTCCTCGTAGCGAAAGCCCGCGGGGTTCAGGGAGCCGTGGGGGCGCTTGAGCACAACTTCCAGCCGCAAACGTTGGCCCGGGAGCCGCTCCATTCCGTGACCGTACCAGGACAACCTGAGCAGGTCCGGCATCCTTGCTTCCTCTCGGGTCGGGATGGGAAGGTTGTGCCACTGGGTGACACAGAAACTGAAACGTAAACTATTGAAGCTACCGGGCGAAGGAATATCACATACGTATCCCGAGACAGAGAGACGCTCGCGTTCCAGGCTTGCCGGCAGAACCGTTGAAAGCCGGTCACTGGCATGCCACGAGGCCCAGGAGAGTCCGACGATGAGGCCAAGAGCAGATACGAATGCGGAGCTGGCAAAGGTCGGGGAAACGCAGATCCGGCCTAAGGCCAGCAGTGGTATCGCGGCTATCAACCACGTGGGAGGTGGCAGTATCGACAACCAATACAGTAAGATAACGCCACAAGAGAAGGCGATAACGCCCAGCGCTGCGGAACCGGAGTCGCCCGAAGGGCCCACCGGTCTGTTGATACTTCCGGACAATCCTTGTCCTCCTGTATGTCACAAACACCGGCAACATCCGATGAGCCGGTCTACTAACTCCGTCTAAAGGCAGAACTTCCAATGCCAAAGAAGTTCATGAAACGCTATCTGCCCTCACCAGAGAAGGTGCAAGCGATGCAGTCGCTGAGCTTTCTGGGCGATATCCTTCATGAACCGAACCTGTGGCACATCAACCGTCATAGTGTTGCGCGGGCCTTTCTCGTCGGCATCTGGTTCTGCTTTATTCCCATGCCCTTCCAGATGCTCGCGGCGGCCTTTTTTGCCATCTGGTTCAATGCCAACCTGCCGCTTTCAGTAGTCCTGGTATGGATCAGCAACCCTGTAACCATGCCGCCGATGTTCTATTTCAACTACAAGATTGGCGCCTGGGCTCTGGATCGGCCTGTACTCAGTTTTGATTTTGAGCTCTCGTGGTCCTGGATCAGCGAGCGGCTGCTGGATATCGGCATTCCCCTCTATCTCGGGTCCCTGGTGGTCGCAACGGTCTCCGCTTGCGTGGCCTACCTGATTATCCAGTATCTGTGGCGCCGGAAAATTCGCTCTGACTGGCAGGTGCGACGCACCGCACGACTCAGACGCCGTCGTGAGGCTGATCAGGCTTCCTGAATCAGGCGACCCTGCTCAAGCCGCATAACACGCCCCAGGCTTCTGGCCATTTTCATGTCATGGGTGACCATGACAAAGGCAATACCCAGCTGATCCCTCAATGACTCGATCAGCGCCTGCACCCCTTCTCCGGTATGTTCATCCAGGTTGCCCGTCGGTTCGTCCATCAGAACACAGTCCGGTTCGTTGACCAGTGCCCGGGCAATGGCCACCCGCTGGCGTTCGCCACCGGACAGCTCGCCGGGTTTGTGATCCAGCCGTTCGGCAAGCCCAACCCGCTGCAGCAGGCTGGCCGCCTTGTCCCTCGACCTGGATACCGCCATACCGCCCAACGCACAAGGCATCATCACGTTTTCCAGAGCGGTGAACTCCGGCAACAGGTGATGGAACTGATAGACAAACCCGAGATGGGCATTCCGGAACCGGGCGCGCCGTCCCTCGGAAAGCCGGTGAATGTCTTCGCCACAAATGGAAATCTGGCCGGAAGATGGCTTGTCGAGCCCGCCCAACAAGTTGAGCAACGTGGTTTTTCCGGCACCACTGCTGCCCACAATGGCAACCGTCTCCCCCTGTGCGACTTCGAGCGAGATATCCGAAAAAATGGTGAGCTTGCCGAGACCCTCGTTATAGGTCCGGGTCACCTGACGGCAGTCTATTACCAGGGCAGAGTGTGCCATTGCGGATTGTTCCTTACTCATAACGAAGCGCCTCCGCCGGATCCACCCTGGAAGCCCGCCAGGCCGGATAAATCGTTGCCAACAGACTCATGGCGAGGCCGGCTCCACTGATGATAAACACGTCCTGCCATTGCAGCTGGGAAGGCAGATAGCTGATGAAGTAAACGTCCGCGCTCAGGAACTGGTGGCCGAGCGCTCCCTCCAGCCAGGAAATAAAGGCACTGATGTTGAGCGCTCCGAAAACGCCCAGCGCCGTGCCAACAATGGTTCCGAAGATACCGATGACCGCCCCCTGAACAATGAAGATCCGCATGATGCGTCCCGGTGTTGCCCCCATGGTCCTGAGGATGGCGATGTCACCGGTTTTATCGGTAACCACCATCACCAACGTGGACACGATATTGAATGCAGCGACAGCCACGATAAACATCAGCAGCAGGCCGATCATGGTTTTCTCCATGCGGATGGCCTGGAACAGGTTGCCGTGGGTTCGGGTCCAGTCGGATACGTAATACCGGCCGCCCAGCGACTCAGCAGCCTGCTGCGACACCCTGGGAGCGGCAAAAAGGTCATCCACCAGCAGGCGAATACCCTCGGCTTTGCCCCCGGTCCGCATGAGCTTGGCGGCATCATCCATGTGAATCAGGGTGTAATTGCCATCCAGTTCTGCCCCGACACTGAAGATGCCTTTGACCGTGAACCTTTTGAGCCTGGGCAGGACCCCGGCCGGCGTAACCGAGGCTTCCGGCAGGACCACGGTTACCTTGTCACCGATCTGAAGACGCAGGCTGGCCGCCATCAACCGACCGATGATGATGCCGAATTCACCAGAAACCAGATCGTTGAGACTGCCTTCGACCATGTGGTTTTCAATGATGGAGACCGTTCGTTCCTCCTCCGGGAGAATGCCGTTAAGCACGACCCCGCGAACATTTCCACCGCCGGTAACCATACCCTGCCCCTGTATGAAAGGCGCAGCAGCCAGCACGCGGGGGTGCTGCTGCATCTTCGCGTCGATTGATTGCCAGTCGTCGAGCGGCCCGGCGCCCTGAATGGTAGCGTGGGGCACCATCCCGAGAATTCTCTGCTTAAGCTCCCGATCGAAACCGTTCATGACCGAGAGCACGATGATCAGAACCGCAACTCCCAGCATCAGCCCGATTATGGAGGTCAGGGAAATAAAGGAAATGAAGTGATTGCGGCGTTTGGCGGCCGTGTAACGCAAGCCAATATAGAATGATAAGGGTCTGAACATTGAGAGGTGCCTATTGCTACCTTCCGGTCTGTCGTGGTCTGGTTTTCCCGGGTACCTTCCAGCACGACGGGAAACTGCTAAACTGTTCTGTACCAAATAAAAAATCAGCCTTCCGGAGCCGCGATGCAGTCGTCCGACATCCCCAACGAACCGGTGGACTATTCACCCGAACGGCGGGACTTTTTCCGCATTGAAGACCGGATCGGCCTGGAGATCCGCAAGCTGGCGCCTGGCACCGCAATGGAAGAAGATGCCTTCGACGGCGACCATCTTGAGAGCCTGAAAGCTGAATTCAGGCGGCTGGATCAGGACGTTAAATCCCAGCTTGCCAGCCTTGCCGACAAAGACCGGCTGCTTACCGGACTGATCAAATCCCTGAACGGCAAGCTGGACACGCTTGCGCGCATTATGGCCTTTGAGCAAAATCCGTTGCAACCTGAGGACTGGCAGGAAGTAACCCTGAGCGAGGGTGGGCTGTCGTTCTTTAGCAGCACCCCTGCCTGGCAGCCGGGAGACCGGCTCGCTGTTCGAATGACCCTCCCACCCGAACTTTTCCAGCCCCGCGCAGTTGCCCGAGTTATTGAGGTACACCCCGATTCGTCAGGCGGAGCAAGGGTCCACACCGAATTCGCCCGGATTGAGGACAGCGATCGCCAGCAAATCGCACGACATGTGATGCGGTGGCAGATTCGACAGCGTCAAAAGGAGTAGACTGGGGAAAAACGAGTGACTTTTGCTAATCTTTTTCGGATATTACGCTTTATCCATGTCCTCCCGAGGACATCAGTTTTCATGGAGACCCATCAATGAGAAAGCAAACTACCCTGTTCGGCGCACTGGCAGTGACTGCCACACTGGCCCTTTTCCCGATGATGTCCGCGGTAGCTGAAGAAGTCCGCGTGCCAGTTGGCACCCAGGCCGATCGCGACCAGGCCAGCTTCCCCGGCTCTGGCATGAGCCAGTCATCAGTGCGCGCTTCCTGGGGTGCACCCGTGGAAATTGAAGGTCCCGTGGGCCAGCCACCGATCACCCAGTGGCACTATCAGGGCTTTATCGTGTATTTCGAAGGCGACCGGGTTATCCATACCGTTCTCAAGCCGAATCGCTGAAGGCCCGAGGGGCCTTTCCAGGCTGGAAATTCCCTTCCCATGTCCTGACGTTCAACCAATCGTTGGTTAGAATGGCGTCTTTTATGATTCAAGGTGACGTAGTGACAACCAAACGAGTGTTGCCCGCAGAGTGGGCGCCCCAGAGTGCCGTCATGCTGACCTGGCCCCACCCGGGAACCGACTGGGCAGGCCTGATCGACGAAGTTGAACCGGTGTTCCTCGACATCGCGAAAGCCGTACTCCCACACGAACACCTTGTCATCGGTTGCGAACACGTTGTCCGCCTGCAGGAGCTAGAACGGGACCTCAATCGGTACGCCGCGGACAATGGCTTTCCGGGACGCGTGAGATCGGTTCCGGCACCGGCGAATGACACCTGGACCCGCGACCATGGCCCCATCACCATTCTCACCGACGAAGGGCCGACACTGCTGGATTTCAGGTTCAACGCCTGGGGCGGAAAGTTCCCCTGGGAAAAGGACGATGCGTTAAATAATCACCTTTTCAATGCTGGCGTCTTCGGCACAACCGGGATGCAGCAGGTCGGTTTTGTGCTGGAAGGGGGTTCATTTGAATCGGATGGTGAAGGCACCCTGCTGACCACATCCGAGTGCCTGCTGACGCCCACCCGAAATCCGGCCATGGATCGCACGGCGATTGAACAGCTGCTTTCCGAGGTGCTGGGAATCCGGCGGATTCTCTGGCTCAACCACGGCTATCTTGCCGGGGATGACACCGACAGCCACATCGATACCCTCGCCCGATTTTGCGCCCCGGATCACATCTGCTACGTGAGTTGCCCAGATGTGGCGGATGAACACTACAGCGCGTTGGCGGCCATGGAGGAGGAACTTCAGGAGTTCCGCCAGGCCGACGGCGCCCCCTACAAGCTGACGCCTCTGCCCTGGCCTGATGCCATTCATGATGAGGATGGTGAGCGTCTTCCGGCCACCTATGCCAACTTCCTGATCATCAACGAAGCGGTTTTGCTTCCCGTTTACGGCGTTGATCAGGATCAGGACGCCATTGCTGTCATGAAAGAGATCTTTCCGACAAGAGCAATAGTGCTGATCAATTGCCGGCCCTTGATTCGTCAGCATGGCAGCCTTCACTGTGTAACCATGCAAATTCCGGCCGGAGTAGTCAGTTGATGAGCAGTGAGTTGCGCAAAAGCCAAATCAATGTTGCCGCCATCCAGCAGGCCTGTAGCAGCGACAAGGCCGCCAGCCTCGCCACTACCGAAAAACTGGTTCGTGAGGCCGTAGCCAGTGGCGCCAACCTGGTGATCCTCCAGGAACTTCACGCCACCTTATATTTCTGCCAGACCGAGGAAACGTCTGTTTTCGAGCTGGCAGAGCCGATTCCCGGTCCTACCAGCAAGCGCCTGTCTGACCTGGCCCGGGAACTGGGTATTGTGCTGGTTGGATCCATTTTCGAACGTCGTATGAACGGCGTGTACCACAACACGGCGGTCGTATTTGAGAAAGACGGCTCCCTGGCAGGGCTGTACCGGAAAATGCACATTCCGGACGACCCGGGGTTCTATGAAAAATTCTACTTCACGCCCGGTGACGCCCAGTTCAACGATGGCCGCAGCGGTTTCACGCCTATCGATACGTCTGTCGGCAGGCTCGGCGTGCTGGTGTGCTGGGACCAGTGGTACCCCGAGGCCGCAAGGCTGATGGCCCTGGCTGGCGCCGAGATCCTGATCTACCCAACTGCGATCGGCTGGGATGTAACGGATGACCCCGATGAACAGGCGCGTCAACTGGACGCCTGGGTCACCGTGCAAAGGGGCCATGCCGTTGCCAACAACCTGCCAGTCGTGGCTCCGAACCGGGTAGGCACCGAACCCGACCCCTCCGGGCACAGCGACGGCATCCGTTTCTGGGGCAACAGTTTTATCTGTGGCCCGCAGGGTGAGTTGCTAGCCCGGGGCGATGACAGCTCCGAATGTATCCTTGCCGTCACCCTGGATCGCAACCGCAGTGAATCGGTTCGCCGTATCTGGCCGTATTTGAGAGATCGCCGAATAGACGCCTACGGCGACATCCTCAAACGCGTAAGGGACTGAGCCCCGAATGAAAAAACTGGTCGATACCGTAGTCAGCGAACTGAACCAGATACTCCTGGGCAAAGACCAACAGGTACGCCTTGCCCTCTGCGGGCTTCTGGCCCGGGGGCACCTGCTGATCGAAGATATCCCCGGCATGGGCAAAACCACTCTTTCTCATGCCCTGGCCAAGGTGATGGGGCTGACGTACCAGCGCATCCAGTTCACCAACGACCTGCTTCCGGCGGATGTGCTGGGTTACTCCATGTACGACAAACAGGCCGGCAGCCTCGTATTCCACCCCGGCCCGATCTTTGCCCAGGTGGTGTTGGCTGATGAAATCAACCGGGCATCACCGCGAACGCAGAGCGCTCTGCTCGAAGCCATGGAAGAACGGCAAGTGTCCATCGAGGGCGAGACCCGGCCACTGCCCCATCCGTTCTTCGTGATTGCCACCCAGAATCCCATCGAGCAGGGCGGCACCTATCCCCTGCCCGAGTCCCAACTGGACCGGTTCCTTATGCGTCTTCGCCTCGGCTATCCGGACCCGCGGGCCGAGCGGGAGCTGCTGGAGGGCGAAGACCGTCGTGCCATGACTGAAAAGCTGCCGACCCTGCTCTCCCAGGCCGACCTGAAAACCCTGCAGGAAGGCGTTACCCGGATAACCGCCAGCCCGGCTCTTCTGGATTACGTGCAGCGGTTGCTGGAACAGAGCCGGAGAATGCCCGGCCTTCTGTACGGGCTTTCGCCCCGGGCGGGATTGGGACTGGTGCGGGCCGCCAAAGCCTGGGCCCTGATGGAGGGGCGTAATCACGTGCTGCCTGACGACATCCAGGCCGTGTTCCCTGCAGTGGCGGCCCACCGTCTCGAACAGGGCGAGTCCGGAAAAAGTGCGGAAAGGGTTCGTCAGCTGTTGGCAACTGTCTCTGTGCTTGAGTAAATAGCAAGGTTTTATAAGCGGAATTGGCCAAAACGAATGGCAGACCGCGCCTTTCATGTTAGCCTTTGCCCCTTTCCCCGAAGCGTCTGGCCCTGAAACCGGGGCCCGGCAACGTACGGCTTTTTCAGTGAGAGAATTCCCAATGAGCGACACCAAACATTCCCGACTGATCATCCTCGGTTCCGGCCCCGCAGGTTACACCGCTGCCGTTTACGCAGCCCGCGCCAACCTGAACCCGACCCTGATTACCGGTATTGAAGTCGGCGGCCAGCTCACCACCACCACCGACGTCGACAACTGGCCCGGCGACAACGACGGCGTTCAGGGCCCGGAGCTCATGCAGCGCATGCTCAAGCACGCCGAACGCTTCGAAACCAGCATCGTCTACGACACCATCAACGAAGCCGACCTCCGTAACCGCCCATTCCGCCTCAAGGGCGATGGCGGCGAGTACACCTGCGACGCCCTGATCATTGCTACCGGCGCCTCCGCCATGTATCTCGGACTCGAGTCTGAAGAGAAATTCAAAGGCCAGGGCGTCTCCGCCTGCGCCACCTGCGACGGTTTCTTCTACAAGAAGCAAAAAGTTGCCGTTATTGGCGGCGGTAACACCGCGGTCGAAGAGGCTCTGTACCTCTCCAACATTGCCGACGAAGTGACCCTGGTGCACCGCCGCGACAGCCTCCGTGCCGAGAAGATCCTCCAGGACAAACTGTTTGAAAAAGCCGAAAACGGCAACGTCAAGATCGTCTGGGACCACACCCTCGACGAAGTCCTGGGCGACGGCACCGGCGTCACCGGTATGCGCATCAAAAGCACCAAAGACGACTCCACCCAGGAAATGGACCTGGCCGGCGTATTCATCGCCATCGGCCACAAACCCAACACCGACCTGTTCCAGGGCCAGTTGGACATGGAGAACGGCTATATCCGCATCCGCTCCGGCCTCGAAGGCATGGCCACCCAGAGCAGCATTCCCGGCGTATTCGCCGCCGGCGACGTAGCCGACCACGTCTACCGCCAGGCCGTCACCTCCGCCGGCTTCGGCTGCATGGCCGCCCTGGATGCGGAAAAGTTTCTGGATCAGCAAGACTGATTGTGCTTGAGTAAAGAAAAGGAACGCGAACTCAAAAGTTTGCGAAGGTCGGTGGGAGCCGCCTTCTGAAACTGTGCGGAGCCATGGATGGCGGAGCCAAGCGTACAAGGACGTATTCACAGCGTGTTTCAGAAGGCGGCTCCCACCGGCCGGTACTCTGTAAAATAGAACCGAAACATTGCAGTAATTGCCGGAGAAGGATGACCTCACTACCCTGGCTAGACCCGGACCAACTCTGGTTCCCCCCCGCCAACGAAGCCCTGGACGACCCGGACGGCCTTCTTGCCCTCGGCGGCGACCTTTCCACCGAGCGACTCATACTGGCCTACCGGAACGGCATCTTCCCCTGGTACAGCGACGACCAGCCCATTTTGTGGTGGTCACCGAATCCGCGGTGTGTCCTTTTTCCGAACGAAATCCACGTTTCACGGAGCCTGCGCCGGACCCTGAACCAACAACGCTTCCAGGTAACCGCAGACAGACACTTCGGACGAATCATCCGCCTGTGCGCCTCAACCCGTGCCGAAGGTACCTGGATTACCGAAGAAATGATTGCCAGCTACTCAGAGCTGCATCGCATGGGCGTCGCCCACTCCATCGAAATCTGGAACCAGCGTGGTGAATTGGCCGGTGGCATGTACGGACTGGCCATTGGCAGGTGTTTCTTCGGTGAATCCATGTTTTCTCTGGAAACCAACGCGTCCAAAGTTCTCATGGTTCACCTGGCGCACCAGTTACAGCTCTGGGGCTACCGGATCATGGATTGCCAGGTAGAGAGCCGGCACCTGCTTACCATGGGCGCACGGACTATTCCACGGGAAGAGTTTTTATCTATACTCAGGATGACCATCGATCAGAAACCGGATCAGACCGACTGGACCTTCCTATGGCGTTGGCCCGGGCCGGAGGAGTGAATGAGCAATCTCAGAACCCTGGTGTTCTTCGCGACACCACCGCACGATTGCAGCTACCTGCCAGACCGCGAGGCCACCACCATGTTTGTGGATCCGCGGGCTCATATCGACAAAAAGCTTTACAGCCAACTCACGGCTCTCGGCTTTCGCCGCAGCGGATCCCACTACTACCGCCCTCACTGTGAGCAGTGCAATGCCTGCATACCAGTTCGGTTGAAAGTTGATGATTTCAAGCCGGACAGAAGCCAGCGGCGGGTTCTCCGCAAAAACAAGGATTTGCAGTGCACCATGGTGCCCGCCACCTTTGCGGAGAGGTATTACCAGCTCTACGCCAATTACATCGAACAAAGGCACAAGGACGGAGACATGTACCCGCCGACCAGGGAACAGTTCACCTCGTTTCTGGTAGAAGGCGCAACCGATTCCTGGTTTCTGGAAATCCACCAGGGCGAACGGCTGGTAGGACTGGCAGCCGTCGATCTTCTGGACGATGGCCTTTCGGCCATCTATACAGTTTTCGATCCTGATCTGGAGGACCGCAGCCTGGGCACCTTCGCAATCCTCTGGCAAATTGAGGAAGCCCGCCGCAGGGGGCTTCCCCACCTGTACCTTGGTTACTGGATCAAGCAGTGCCGAAAAATGAATTACAAAACACGCTTCCGACCCATCGAAGCACTGAGAGACGGGCACTGGCGTGAACTGGACGCAGGCTAACTTTGCCAAACGCCGATAAATCAGGCAGAATTGCGCAATTTAGAATCACCAGAAGCATATTCAAACGAGGTTTCTACTGAATGCCGAAATCAGATGCCATTGAAATGGAAGGCGTTATTATCGATACCCTTCCAAACACCATGTTCCGCGTTGAGCTGAGCAACGGTCATGTTGTGACAGCCCATATCTCCGGAAAGATGCGCAAGAACTACATCCGCATCCTGACAGGTGACAAGGTCAAGGTTGAGCTGACTCCCTATGACCTGAGCAAGGGCCGGATCGTATATCGCGCCCGTTGATGCTCCCATGACATCTGAAAGCCCCTTCGGGGGCTTTTTTCGTCAGGGCACAAAAAAACCGCTGCCGGTTACCCGGCCAGCGGTTTTTCTTTAATCGAGCCTGTCTCAGACCGCCTCTGCAGGCTCGTCCTCGTACTCGAATACCAGCTCGTCATCCCGCAGGTGGATGAAGACATCCCCGCCTTTCTCTGAAAGGCGCCCGAACAGGATCTGCTCGGCCAGCGGCCGCTTGATCTTGTCCTGGATCAGGCGGGACATGGGGCGGGCGCCCATGGTGACGTCATAGCCCTTCTCGGCCAGCCAGGCCTTCGCCTCGTCATCCACATGCAGAACCACATGCTTCTCATCCAGCTGCGCCTGCAGCTCGGTGAGGAACTTGTCAACCACGTGGGTGATGGTATCGATCTGCAGGTCGCCGAACTGGATGATACCGTCCAGGCGATTGCGGAATTCCGGCGTGAAGGTCTTGCTGATAATTTCCATGCCGTCGGTGCTGTGATCCTGCTCGCTGAAGCCAATAGAGCGACGAGCCATGCTCTCGGCACCAGCGTTGGTGGTCATTACCAGAATCACGTGGCGGAAATCTGCCTTGCGGCCGTTGTTATCGGTCAGCGTACCGTGATCCATGACCTGCAACAGGAGGTTGAACACTTCCGGATGGGCCTTCTCGATCTCGTCCAGCAGCAGGACACAGTGCGGATGCTTGTTCACCGACTCGGTCAACAGGCCACCCTGATCGTACCCAACGTAGCCCGGAGGCGCACCGATCAGCCGTGATACGGTGTGCCGCTCCATATACTCCGACATGTCAAAGCGTACCAGTTCGATACCCAGAACCTTGGCCAACTGCTTGGTAACCTCGGTTTTACCGACACCGGTCGGCCCTGCGAACAGGAAGGCACCCTCTGGCTTCTCAGGGGCCTTGAGCCCGGCGCGAGCCAGCTTGATAGCAGTGGACAGCGATTCGATGGCCGGATCCTGACCAAAGACCGTCATCTTCAGATCCCGCTCCAGATTCCGCAGCAGATCCTTGTCGCTGGTAGACACGTTCTTCGGTGGGATACGGGCAATATTTGCAACCACATCCTCGATCTCGGTGACATCAACGGTCTTCTTACGCTTGCCTTCCGGCTGCAGCCGCTGGCGCGCGCCCGCCTCGTCAATGACGTCAATCGCCTTGTCCGGTAGGTGACGATCAGTAATGTAACGGTCGGACAGCTCTGCAGCCACCCGAAGCGCCTTGTCGGTGTATTTGAGATCGTGGTGCTTTTCAAAATTCGGCTTGAGGCCCTTCAGGATCTGGTAGGTGTCCTCAACACTGGGCTCGTTCACATCGATTTTCTGGAAACGGCGCGCCAGGGCACTGTCTTTCTCGAAAATACCCCGGAACTCCTGGAACGTTGTAGAGCCAATGCACCGGATTTCACCCGAACTGAGCATGGGCTTCAACAGATTCGACGCATCCATCACGCCGCCGGAGGCAGAGCCCGCTCCGATAATGGTGTGGATCTCATCGATGAACAGGATCGCGTGGTTTTCTTTCTTGAGTTCGGCAAGCAGACCTTTCAGACGCTTTTCGAAATCGCCGCGATACTTGGTTCCTGCCAACAGGGCACCCAGATCCAGCGAGTAGACCACCGCATCGGAAATAATATCGGGGACCTGTCCGTCGACGATACGCTTGGCGAGCCCCTCTGCGATGGCGGTTTTGCCAACCCCGGCCTCGCCGACCAGCAGCGGATTGTTCTTCCGGCGGCGTACAAGGATCTGCACCACCCGCTCGACTTCGTGTTCACGGCCGATCAGCGGATCAATGCGGCCCTGACGGGCCTGCTCGTTCAGGTTGGTGGCGTAGCTTTCAAGCGGCTTGGATTGTCCGCCTTCCTCGCCAGCCTCCTCGTGGGACGCCTGATCGTGACTTTCCTGATCTTCTGCGCCCTGAACCCTGGAAATGCCGTGGGAAACAAAGTTGACCACATCAATGCGGGCGATGCTCTGTTTCTTGAGCACATACACCGCCTGGCTTTCCTGTTCACTGAAGATGGCCACCAGCACATTGGCACCGGTTACCTCTTTCTTGCCCGAGGACTGCACATGGAACACAGCCCTTTGCAGGACTCGCTGGAACCCCAGTGTTGGCTGGGTCTCGCGCTCACTGTCGCTGCTCGGAATCAAAGGTGTGGTGGAGTCCACGAATTCGACAAGCTCTTCCTGAAGCCGCTTGAGGTCTGCACCACAGGCTTTCAGGACGCCCACTGCCGATTCATTATCCAGTAGGGCCAGCAACAAATGCTCCACAGTCATGAACTCATGACGCTTGTCCCGGGCATTCTTGAAGGCCGTATTCAGCGTAATTTCTAGATCTTTGCTCAGCATGGGCCACCCCAACGTCTATCAGTCCGCACGTTCAATCTCGCAAAGGAGCGGATGTTCGCATTCCGAAGAATACTGGTTCACCTGTGCCGCCTTTGTTTCCGCGATGTCCCGGGTATATACCCCGCATACAGCTTTTCCCTGTGTATGGACGAGCAGCATCACCTGCGTCGCCTTTTCTTCATTCATTCCGAAGAACTTCATCAACACATCGACCACAAAATCCATGGGCGTGTAATCATCGTTCAGAAGCACCACCCTGTATCGCGCCGGGCGCTTGAGAGCGGGCTTCTCGGGAGCAACGCTGAGGTCATCCTGTCGCCCCGGTTGTTCGTCCTCCCCCTGATTGAATACTAGTAGAGAATTTTCGATAGTCCGCATCATTCCTTACCGGTTTATCGGTGCCCTTGTTAAATGTGGATGTCCGCCCCGGGGTTTTCAAGCGGGGCATGAGATATTTATCAATACGAACATGATACCGCTTCCAGACTGCGTTCAACCACACATTCCCGGCATAGAAACTATTGACTCACCGCAATGATTGGCCGAAAGTTAAGTTGCAATGTAAAATAATGTAAATCCATGCAAGGTTTGTGTAACAGGATTCGGACCGACTGTGCGACGGCGCCGATAGGCACACAGAGAATTAACAAGAATAGAGACAGCAAAAGAACAGGGGAGTTCATCATGCCAAGAGGCAAGGTCAAGTGGTTCAACAATGCCAAAGGGTACGGATTCATCATCGAGGATGGCTGCAGTGACGACCTGTTTGCGCACTTCTCTTCGGTGCAAATGGACGGTTACAAGACCTTAAAAGCCGGCCAGGCCGTAACCTTCGACAAAAAGCCCAGCGACAAGGGCATTCACGCAGTCAACATCGTTCCCGACGAGCTGCCTGCCAGCAAGGCGCAAACTGACGCCAGCACCGACTCTGCCGGACAATCCGGCCAGCAGGAATCAGGCAGGGACGGCTATCCGCCCCGTGCAGTCAACGCCTGACCTGTTCTGGTAACGCAAAATCACACCCACCGGTCGTCTGCTGGTGGGGGTCTCTTTTTTTGTCCTTCAAAACGTCGGGTGACAGGTCCCCCTGGGCGGTGGCGCCCGCCCTACTTTGCCAGCCTTCCTGTTTGCAGTACGCTGCACTGCTCAAAGACAGCGGATATCCGGGAAAGTCCTTCGCATGGCAGAACTCGTGCTTTTCAATAAACCCTTTCATGTTCTGAGCCAATTCACAGACGATGGCGCTTCCGGAAGTAAACCACCTCGCGCTACCCTGGCAGATTACGTACGCATCCCGGGCATTTATCCGGCGGGACGTCTGGACTACGATTCCGAGGGCCTGCTCCTTCTGACCGCGGAAGGCTCCCTCCAACACCGCATAGCGTCACCATCACTGAAGATGCCAAAGACCTATTGGGTGCAGGTAGAAGGAAACATTTCTGAAGAAGCACTGAGACACCTGGCTACCGGCGTGCAACTCAAGGATGGTCTGACCCGGCCGGCAAAAGCCGACAGAATGCCTGCCCCGGCGGTCTGGCCGAGAGTGCCTCCGGTGCGACATCGGGATAACATTCCGACGAGCTGGGTTGAACTGACGATAACCGAGGGCAAAAACCGGCAGGTACGTCGAATGACCGCTGCCGTCGGGTTTCCGACCCTTCGCCTGATCCGGTACCGGATTGGTGACTGGACCCTTGACGGCCTCGAATCGGGAGCCCATCGAACGGTCACCGTCAATCTACCCGCTTCACCAAAACCAACCCGCCGCGGCAACGCCGCTGGCGCCCGAACCAGGAGAAACCGGAAATCATGACCTGGACACCCCATGCTACCGTGGCCGTTATAGTCGAGGATGAAGCCGGCCGTTACCTGATGGTTGAAGAGATCAGCGGCGGCAAGGTTGTTTTCAACCAGCCGGCTGGCCATATCGAAGAAGATGAAGCCATTCTGGATGCCGTCCGACGGGAAACCCTTGAAGAGACGGGCTGGAACATAGAGCCCATACACTTCCTTGGCATTTACACCTACAAGGCTCCGGCCAACGGCGTTACCTACTATCGTTTCTGCTACGCTGCGCGTGCTGGCGACCGGGTTACTGAACAGCTGGACGATGGCATCATCGCCGCCCACTGGCTCACCCTGGATGAAATCCGCGCGCTGGGGGACAAACTGCGCAGTCCGCTGGTCATCCAGTGCATAGAAGATTACCGAAACGGCCGGCGATACCCGCTGGACGTGGTGGTGGACGCGCAGACGACACCCTCGGAAAGATGATAAACTCGCGGTTTTTTAGCCGGTAACGAAGCTGTCATGACCAACGCACCCGAAGCCTCCTCTCCAAACAGTAACGCCAACACGCGTGTGATCGTCGGCATGTCCGGCGGCGTGGATTCTTCAGTGGCCGCCTGGCTTCTGAAAGACCAGGGCTACCAGGTTGAAGGCCTGTTCATGAAAAATTGGGACGAGGATGACGGCACCGAGTACTGCACAGCCATGACAGATCTGGCCGACGCCCAGGCCGTTGCCGATGCCATCGGCATCAAACTGCACACCGCCAGTTTTGCGGCCGAGTACTGGGACCGGGTTTTTGAGCACTTCCTCTCTGAATATCAGGCCGGACGAACACCCAATCCGGATATTCTTTGTAACAAAGAAGTGAAATTCCGGGCTTTTCTGGACTATGCCATCACCCTTGGTGCCGACTATATTGCAACGGGCCACTACGCCCGGCAACGGCCGATTGCTGGTTCAACGGGCAAGGCCCAACTCCTGAAGGGACTGGATCCGAACAAGGACCAGAGCTATTTCCTGCATGCCGTCTCCGGCGACCGCATTGCGCGGACCCTTTTCCCGGTCGGCGAGCTGGAAAAACCGGAAGTCCGCCGTATTGCCGAGCAACAGGGTTTCGTTACCCATGATAAAAAAGACTCCACCGGTATCTGCTTTATCGGCGAACGCAAGTTCAAAGACTTCCTGAAGCAATACCTTCCGGCCCAGCCCGGCGACATTGAAACACCGGACGGCCAGAAAATTGGCCGGCACCAGGGCCTTATGTATCACACCATCGGCCAGAGACAGGGCCTGGGCATTGGCGGTCTCAGTGAATTCGGGGACGAGCCCTGGTATGTGGCGGAGAAAGACCTCAGCCGCAATGTGCTTGTTGCGGTTCAGGGCAAACACCATCCCCTGCTCTTTTCCCGTGGCCTAGTATCCGGCCCGATCGACTGGGTTGCCGGAGAGGCACCAGCTGGACGTTTCCGCTGCAAGGCCAAGACCCGTTATCGCCAGCCGGATCAGGATTGCCAGGTTCTGTTGATCGACGGCGGTGTCCGCGTCGATTTTGACGACGCCCAGCGGGCTGTCACGCCCGGGCAGTCCGTGGTTTTCTACGACGGCGAGGTGTGCCTTGGTGGCGGCGTTATTGAGCAGACCTGGCGTGACGACGAACCACTTCCAGACCGTCTGACCGGCACACGTTCCGAGGAACAGACCGCATGAGCCGCTCACTCAAGGATCAGACCCTGGCGTTGGCCGGGGTATTCCAGGCCGCCAACCTGGTCCAGCAGATTGCCCACAATGGCCAGTGCAACGAGGCCAGCCTGGAAACATCTATCCGTTCCCTGTTTGCCACCAACCCCGAGAACACACTGGACGTCTACGGAGGCGAGCTTCGCGATATCCGCGAAGGCCTCGTCACCCTGTCCTCGGTGCTCAGCCAGCAGTCACGGCAGCAGGACATCGAAGTTCTGCGCTACGCCCTCAACCTGATCCAGCTCGAATCCAAACTGAATCGCCGCTCTGACATGCTGGACGTGATTGGCAGTCGCATTGATCAGGCCAGGCACACCGCCAGCCACTTCGGGTACACACACCCGAACCTGATCAGCAATCTGGCTTCCGTCTACGCCGATACCATCAGCACCTTTCGCCAGCGTATCCAGGTGAGCGGTAACCCCTCTGTGCTCCAACGCGAGGAGAATGCCGCGAAAGTGCGGGCACTGCTGCTGGCGGGTATCCGTTCCGCCGTGCTCTGGCGCCAGACCGGCGGCCGACGCTGGCAACTGATCTTTGCCCGCAAGAAAGTGATCGGGCTTGCCAAAGAGCTTGCCGAAGAAGCCAATCGCTCCCTCTACCACTGACGGCGCTGATTCAGAGCCGGCGGTGGTGTATGATATGCACCCCTATCTTCTTTTGATCCGATTCTTTGATGACTTGAGAGGTTTTCGATGGAACTCACCGCCCTGACCGCCATTTCCCCGGTCGATGGACGCTATGGCAACAAGGTCAGCGTCTTCCGTGAAATTTTCAGTGAGTATGGCCTGATCCGGAACCGGGTGACCGTCGAGATCCGCTGGCTACAGAAACTGGCCGCTCACCCTGGCGTGGCCGAGGTTCCTGCGTTTTCCGCCGACGCCAACGGCTTCCTGGACCGTCTGGTGAGCGAATTCAGCCTGGAAGACGCAGAGCGTATCAAGGACATCGAACGCACCACCAATCACGATGTGAAAGCGGTGGAGTACTTCATCAAGGAAAAGATCGCCAGCGTTCCTGAGCTGCACGCTGTCACGGAATTTGTTCACTTCGCCTGCACTTCTGAAGACATCAATAACCTCTCCCATGCGCTGATGCTGCGGGAAGGCCTGGACCACGGCCTGCTGCCGGCCATGGACCGTGTTGTCGACAAGTTGGCGCAGCTTTCTCATGACCACGCCGAACAGCCGATGCTGTCGCGCACTCACGGCCAGACCGCCTCGCCCACGACCGTGGGCAAAGAGCTGGCAAACGTCGTTCACCGTCTGCGTCGCCAGGTAAAACAGATTCGGGAAACCGAGCTTTTGGGCAAGATCAACGGTGCCGTGGGTAATTACAACGCCCATCTCTCCGCCTATCCGGAAATCGACTGGGCCCAGAACGCACGGGAGTTCATCGAGAGCCTCGGGCTCGACTGGAACCCTTACACCACCCAGATCGAACCGCACGATTACATTGCCGAGCTGTATGACTCCGTCGCTCGCTTCAACACCATCCTGATCGACCTGGACCGTGACGTCTGGGGCTATATTTCCCTCGGCTACTTCAAGCAGAAAACGGTAGAAGGCGAAGTAGGCTCTTCGACCATGCCCCACAAGGTCAATCCCATCGATTTCGAGAACTCCGAGGGCAACCTTGGCATCGCCAATGCGCTGTTCAGCCACCTCTCTGCCAAACTGCCTATATCACGCTGGCAGCGGGATCTGACCGACTCCACAGTACTGCGTAACCTGGGTGTTGGCTTTGCGCACAGCTTGATTGCCTACGAAGCCACCCTAAAAGGCCTGGGCAAACTGGAAATCAATCCGGCCCGACTGTTTGAAGACCTGGACCATGCCTGGGAAGTGCTTGCCGAGCCGATCCAGACGGTGATGCGCCGTTACAATATCGAAAAGCCCTATGAAAAACTCAAGGCATTGACCCGTGGCAAGGCAATGACGCCGGAAGTGATCAAGAATTTCGTTGAGAGCCTCGACATTCCAGATCAGGCCAAGGCCGAACTGATGGCTTTGACGCCGGGCCGTTACATCGGTAACGCAGTCGATCAGGCACAAAACATCTGAAACCGGGAGTAACACCCATGGACATGCTTGGCGGACTCACACCCTCTGAATTTCTGCGGGACTATTGGCAGAAAAAGCCGCTGGTTATCCGTCAGGCGTTTCCCGACTTCCAGTGCCCGGTCAGCGCTGATGAACTGGCCGGCCTGGCCTGTGAGGAGGGCGTCGAGTCCCGGATTGTGATCGAAAATGACGATGGCAAGCCCTGGCAGCTCCACAACGGCCCCTTTTCGCCGGACCGGTTCAGCAGCCTGCCCGAACAGGACTGGACGCTCCTGGTGCAGGGGCTGGACCACTGGGTGCCCGATATTGCAGATTTGCTGGAACACTTCCGCTTCATCCCCAATTGGCGCCTGGATGACATTATGGCCAGTTTTGCCCCGAAAGGCGGCAGCGTTGGCCCCCATTACGACCAGTATGATGTATTCCTCCTCCAGGCCCAGGGCCACCGCCGGTGGACGTTTGGAGGCCATTGCGATCATACCTCTCCCCGCGTGGAGGGCACTCCGCTGCGCATTCTGAGCAGCTGGGATGGCGAAGAAACCGTTACTCTGGCACCCGGTGACATGCTGTATCTGCCGCCGGGTATTGGCCACCATGGAGTGGCCGAGGATGACTGTATCACGCTGTCGGTTGGCTTCCGTGCACCCACCGTGGATGACATTCTGACCGGATTTACCGATTTCCTCTGCAGCCAGTCTGACGCCTCAGATCACCTGAACGATCCGGATCTGAAAATACAGGACAATCCGGGCACGATTCAGCCGGATGTGGTTGACCGCCTCGAGACCGTTATTCGGGAAAAACTTGAGGACCGCCGGCAACTGGCCCTCTGGTTTGGCCAGTTCTCAACGGCGCCCAAGAGCATGGATATTGTCGTGCCCGCGGAGGAGCCTGCGTCCACCGGAGACGTCGCCGAAGCAATACACGCGGGCGAGCAGCTGCGGTGGAACGAAGGCTCACGTTTCGCGTACTACGAGTTTGCCAGCGAAACCGCCCTGTTTGTGGACGGCGAGCAGTTCCTGCTCAAGGGCGATGCCCAACCGTTTGCTCCGCTTCTCTGCTCGGGGGCCCGCGTCGATATGCCGACCCTCGCCCGGCTCTCCGAAGACGAAGCATTGCTTGGGCTTCTGACCACCCTCTACAATCAAGGCTCGATTTACTTCGAATAAGCTTTATGAGCATCCGGTTTCGCAAATACAGCTGGCAACTGGCCCCGGCATCCATCCGCGATATCCGCCAGCAGGTGTTTATTGAGGAACAGAAAGTCCCGCCGGAGCTGGAGTGGGATGAAACCGACGAAATTGCCGATCACTATCTGGCAGTGCTGCCAGACAATACCCCGGCAGGCGTGGCACGACTGTTTTCCACCCTTGAAGAGACCGGCCACATCGGTCGCATGGCGATCCTGCCCCAATACCGCGGACAGGGTATCGGGGAAGCGTTGCTCCGGCACCTGATCGCAGAATCGGCTGACCGTTTTGCCGAGCTCAGGTTGTCTGCCCAGGAGCACGCCATTCCTTTTTATCAACGGTCAGGCTTCCACGTCTGTTCGGGCGTTTACGACGACGCCGGCATTCCCCACTTTGACATGCGTAGCCTGGCACCGGGACTCGCCGCCGAGGGCCTTGGCTCCCTGGACCGGCCGATGATTCTGGGCAGCGACACGGACTCCTGGCTGTTTGATACCGAGGCCAGGCTACTGGGGCTGATGGATTCGGTGGTTGGCCAGGCCGGCCAGCGCATCTGGCTGTATGACCGCCTGCTCGAACACGATCTGTATGATCGGCATCGTTTCCGGGAGCTGATCTCCGCCCTGGCCCGTCGGCACCGGCTCAGCGAAGTCAGGTTGCTGATCCATGACGACAAGCCGCTGGTGAAACGTCGACACACACTGGTCGAACTGATGCGCCGGCTGCCGAGCCGCATGGAACTTCGACTGGTCAACGAGGACTACCCGGTTGAGGACCAGCCCTTCATTATTGCTGACCGTGAAGGCGTGGTGTACCGACATGATTTCTACAAGCCAGAGGGTTTCGCCAAGTTCTCGGACGGCGGCCGCGTAAAGCTCTTGTCGGAAAACTTCCAGCGCATGTGGGATGCAGCCCGCCCTTCCCTGGAGCTTCGGGAGCTACCGCTCTGAGTGATGGGCCTGGGGCGCGTCCGGCGCTTCGAACCTGGCCCCGAACGGAGCAAACTCGGTATCCACCTCAGTAGCCACCTCAGCAATCAGTTTGCGCAGCCATTGATGATCCGCGTTGTGCTGCAACAGAGGGCTCCAGGCCATTTTCAGCTCGAACGGTGGAATCTCGAACGGAGGCACCTTGACCACAAGATTCGGGTTGTCTTTCTGCAGCCAGGCTGCCCGGGATGGCAGCGTGGCAATCAGGTCATGCTGCTCGGCCAGCAGCATCGCAACCTGATAGTGACGGGTGAAAACGGAAATCTGTCGCTTGCGCCCCATTCTCGACAGCGCCTCATCAACCCAGCCCAGTCGCTGGACATCCTTTGGGTTTACACCAACACCAACACCAAACCCGGTCTTGCTGACCCAGATATGGCTGGCGTCCAGATAGGTGTCCAGGGTGAAGGGCTCCTTCAATACCGGGTTACGGGCGTTCATCAGGCAGGCAAAATACTCGGTCCAGAGGGTCTTCTGATGGAAAGACTGGGGGATCTTGTCGAACCGGTTGATCGCCATATCCAACCGCCCCTGCTCGACATCCAGGAAGCTGACGTCACTGGGCGTGAGCACATCCAGGGTGACGTGCGGCGCTTCCTGACGGATCCGCCTCAGAACCCGGGGCATCAGGCAGGATTCGGCATAATCACTGGCCATAATCCGGAACACGCGCTGGCTTTCAAGAGCCGAAAACGGTGTCTTATCTTGCACGGCCTGCTCAATATCCGACAGGATTCCACGCACCAGCGGTTGTAATTCACGCGCGCGCTCCGTGGCCGTCATACCCTCACTGGTTCGCACCAGGAGCGGATCACTGAACAGATCCCGCAACCGCTTCAAACCATTGCTCATGGCAGGCTGGGTAATACCCAGGTGGTTCGCTGCCTTGGTCACATTCCGCTCGCGCAGCAACACATCCAGGTACACGAGCAGGTTCAGATCAACACGGGAAATATCCACAAAAACTCCGGAACACCAGAACAACAGGAAAAGCGAGGCTCATTCACGAGAGCAATATACATGATAGCGAGGATTCACGTAATCAATCAGCAACACGAACTTTCACATTTGAAAACGGATCTGGAGCGGTATTTCTGCTAGTCTTTCGGATACTTGCTGAATAATATCGGTGTTTTGAGGCCGGTTTGTACACCCGCCATCATTTGATCCTGAAGCCGGAGTCGTTACTGACAAAATGGATACCACTACGATCGTCCTTCTGCTGGCGGCCATCGTTACCGTCTCGATTGTCATTATTGTGCTCAGCCAGATGCGGGAACGCGCCCGCATTGAACGGGCGCGCAAGATTACCGCTCAGGAAGACGCCTATAACAGGGCCAATCGCCTGCTGACCGAAATTCCAGGCCAATACCTGACAGCCGATCTGAAACTGCTCCTGATCAAACGCATGGAAGAAGCTTGCGCGGAGTTGGCCGGCCTGAAGTCGAACCTGCCGGTCAAGGAATGGCAGAAGTCCGCTGCAGAACTGAAAACACAGATCGTTGAAAAGCGCGACACCACCACGCCAGTCAAGATTGATTCCGCGGAAAAATCGAATTACGTCAAGGAATTGCTTCAGAATCTGTTCAAGATGATTGAAGCCATGCACAAGAGCGGGCGGATTGATTCGGCCACCGCCAAGAAAAACCTCAAGTATGTGCTCTTCCTGGTCCACAAGACCCACGCGGATCTGCATGTGTTTCAGGCCCGGGACTATGTTCGCCAGAACCAGATCCGGAAGGCCATTCATGCCTATCACCTGGCCAGCACCGAAATGGGGAAATCCCGCGACAACCCACTTGCCATGAAAGCAGTGAAGAGCTTCCGGACGCGCATTCAGGAACTTGAGGCCATGAGTGCAGAGGGTAAGGAAAGCCCGCAGGGAGAATCCAAACTGGACCGTGAGTGGGATACTTTTCTCCACGACGATGAGTGGAAGAAAAAGGCCGATTACGACGACTGAAGGTACCGAACGGGTCGCTGTGAGAGGCCCGTCAACAGGGACAGTGCAAACCCGTGAGCAACGGCTTCAAACAACGGCTTTCCTATAGACTGACTCGAGACACGGTCCTCGTTGCCATGGCCCTCGGGCTGGTGCTGAATGTGGTCCAGATTACCCTGGACTACTTCAGCGCGAAGGATTCCATGGAGAAGGAAATCCATGCGCTGATCGATATCAGCAACAGCCCGGCCTCCCAGATTGCGTATAACATCGACGTCCGCCTGGCGGAAGAGTTGCTCGACGGCCTGCTTCGCCATCCCGCGACCATTGATGCCCGGATTACCGATAATGACGACGAGACCATGGCAGCATCCAGCAAGAGCAGCCCGGTCTCGCCCTATCGCTGGGTCAGCGATCTGCTGTTCGGGCCGGATCGCGTATTTAGACAGGAGCTCCGGGTTCCGCAGCTTGAGGATCTGCCACTTGGGCATCTGATCGTCACCATTGACACCTATCACTATGGGGCGCTCTTCCTCCAACGAGCCGGATACACGCTGATCAGCGGGCTACTGAAAAGCCTGATCCTTTCTGCAGCTCTCCTTGCCATTTTCTATTTTGTGCTGACCCGTCCCATGCTCAATGTGATCAGCGCACTGAGCCAGGTGCGGGCTACCTCTCCTGAAAAGGTCAGGCTTCCGATCCCGGCAAACCATCGGGAAGACGAGATCGGGACCATGGTTGGTATCATCAACCAGCACCTGGAAACCATCGATTCGAGCCTTGCACAACTCCGGCACGCCGAGAGTGCCATGAAAAACTACTCCACCCAGCTTGAGCAGGAGGTGGCGGACCGGACCCGGGAGATCTCCGAAAAGAACGATGCTTTGCAGCGCGGTAATCGCGCCCTGGTCAAAGCCAAGGAAGATGCAGTTCGCCGGGCGCGGGCAAGGGCCAATTTCCTGGCCAGCATGAGCCATGAGATCCGGACTCCGCTCAATGGAGTTCTCGGGATGCTCGGCCTGGCACTCGAGGGCGAGCTGGATTCTGCCCAGCGCAACAGGATAGAAATTGCCCTGAACGCCGGGGAAAGCCTGCTCGGGCTGCTTAACGACATACTGGACATCTCGAAAGTGGAGGCCGGCAAACTCAGTCTGGAAAACATCCCCTTCAGTGTCCGGCACCTGATCGAAGAGTGCGCGACACTCCATGCCCAACAGGCGCGGCGCAAGCGTATTCACCTGGTCACCGAAATCGATCCGGATCTCCCTGAAGACTTCCTGGGAGACCCGACACGGGTACGCCAGGTGCTCAACAACCTCCTGAGCAATGCCATCAAATTCACGGACGAAGGCAGCGTGAAACTAAAGGCAGCCTACTCCGGGGGTAGCCTGAGAATCGATGTCGTGGATACCGGGATCGGTATGTCTACTGAGGGCCTGCACCGGATTTTCTCACCCTTCTCCCAGGCTGATGCAGAGACCACGCGGCTTTATGGGGGCACCGGTCTCGGCCTGACGCTCTGCCGTCAACTTGTCGAACGTATGCATGGCCAGATTCTGGTGGACTCCCGGGAGGGCAGCGGCACACACTTCACCGTTACCCTGCCCCTGCCGGTTCATGAAGCCAGCGAAGATTATGATCTGCCCCGCGTGGATTCCCGGCTCAAGGACATTGGCATAGCGATGGCAATACCACCGGACAACCCACACCGGTCTGCGATCGAAGCCCAATTTCGCAAATGGGGCATCCCGATACGCGGCGCGAGCAGACACCCGGATGGAATTCTTCTTGCCCTTGCCAACGCCGGAGACGAAGAAACCCTGGCATTCGCCGACAACTGGCAAGGCGCCGGCGTCGTACTGGTGGACTCTTCCGGCACCCTGCCCCCTGCCCTGGGGCAGCAACAGCTGCTCTCGTTGCCATTGCGTCGGGATGAATTGCTACGTTGCCTGCTTCTGGCCGCAGGGCTGCTGGACAGCGAGGAACAAACGGCCAACGCCGTGGAAGACGATGAGCAAACCGGCACGGAGGCTTCCCTGAAAATCCTTCTGGTGGAGGACAATCAGGTCAACCAGATGGTGGCCGTCAGCCTGCTCAAGAAACTCGGCCATCGCACAGATCACGCAGAGAACGGCCTCAAGGCCATACAGGCATTGGAAAACAACCACTATGACCTGGTGCTGATGGATTGCCAGATGCCGGCTATGGACGGCTACGAAGCAACACAGAGGATTCGGCAAAACCCGGAATGGAAAGACCTGCCGATCATCGCTGTTACCGCAAATGTGATGCAGGGCGACCGCGAGGACTGCCTCGCCTCAGGCATGAACGACTACATTACCAAGCCGTACAAGCGCGAAGAGCTCAGGACGGTCATCGACCGCTGGCGCCCCGCGATTTGACCGCGGCCTTCAGGCCGGTAACAGTTTCTCGATGTCGGCCCGAATATCCTCCGGCTTGGTTGTAGGCGGATAGCGACGGACTACCTTGCCATCGGGAGCTACCAGGAACTTGGTGAAGTTCCACTTGATCTTTTCCGACCCCATCAGTCCCTTGGCTTCATGCTTGAGAAAACGAAACAGTGGGTGTGCGCCATCACCGTTGACTTCGACCTTGGAAAACATGGGAAAATCGACACCATAGTTCAGACTGCAGAACTGACTGATCGCATCCTCGTCACCCGGGTCCTGATTCAGGAACTGGTTGCACGGAAAGCCCAGAACCTCAAAGCCCTTGTCACCCAACTCGTTGTGAAGGGACTGCAAGCCCTCGAACTGGGGCGTAAAACCGCATTTGCTGGCGGTGTTCACGATCAGGAGAACTTTGCCCTGGTACTCCGCCATGCTTTTCTCGTTACCCTTGATATCCCGTACCGTGAAATCGTAGACCGTTTCGCCTGCCATAAAATTCTCCCTGTGATGTTTTGCGTTCTGCTTGAACCATTGTTCACAACACAGACCAAAAAACCATGGCAATGCAGACGCTACGGGGACCATTTTCAAAAACCGGTTCAGGTTTGTGAGCTAAATCTGCCTTAACACGACACAATTCATCATAATTCCCCTGTTGCCGCCGGCCCTCGCTCCGCTAGAATAAAGGACTGTCGTGTTGGCAGGTGCCATTTTTCGATCTCAAAAGAAGGACGTCCGGGTCTTATGCAGAACTACTACAAATCCGCCAAGCTGGATAACGTGTGTTATGAAATCCGTGGCGTAGTTCTGCGGGAAGCGCGTCGACTCGAAGAAGAGGGGCATCGGGTACTCAAGCTCAACATCGGCAACCCTGCCGCCTTCGAACTGGATGTCCCTGAGGAAATCCAGCAAGACGTCATCTACAACATGCACCTTGCCCAGGGCTATGTGGAATCGAAGGGGCTGTTCTCTGCCCGTAAGGCGGTCATGCACTACTGCCAGCAACGGGGCATCGACAAAGTCGATATCGACGATATTTTCCTGGGTAATGGCGTCAGCGAGCTGATCGTCATGACCATGCAGGCCATGTTGAACACCGGTGACGAAGTGCTGATCCCGGCCCCGGACTACCCCCTGTGGACCGCTGCCGTTACGCTTTCCAGCGGCAAGCCCGTGCACTATCGCTGCGACGAACAGCAGGACTGGTTTCCGGATATTGACGATATCCGCAAGAAGATCACCCGGCGGACCCGTGCCATTGTTCTGATCAACCCCAACAATCCGACCGGGGCAGTGTATTCAAAGGAGCTTCTCGAGCAGGTCATCGAACTGGCCCGCAAGCACAACCTGATCATTCTGTCGGACGAGATCTACGACAAGATCCTCTATGACGGTACCCAGCACATCTCGACCGCCTCGCTGGCCGACGACGTGCTGTTCTTTACCTATAACGGCCTGTCCAAGAATTACCGGGCAGCGGGTTACCGCTCGGGCTGGATGATCGTCAGTGGCGCAAAACACCGGGCGAAAGATCTGATCGAAGGCATCGACATGCTCTCGAATATGCGCCTGTGTGCCAACGTTCCGGCCCAACTGGCCATTCAGACAGCCCTGGGAGGCTACCAGTCCATCAACGATATGGTGACGCCAGGCGGGCGGCTCTACGAACAAAGGGAAACCGCCTGGCGCATGCTTAACGACATTCCGGGCGTGAGCTGCGTCAAACCCCAGGGTGCGCTTTACCTGTTTCCGAAACTGGATCCCAAGCACTTCCCTATCGTGAACGACGAGAAACTGGTTCTGGACCTGCTGTTGCAGGAGAAGATCCTCCTGGTGCAGGGGTCGGCCTTCAATATCGATGACAGGCAGCACCTGAGAGTCGTGTTCCTGCCCAGGGAAGATACCCTCGAGGATGCCATGGGCCGGCTCGGCAATTTCCTTGGCCAATACCAGCAATAACGGGGAAAACCATGGCGGATATTCACGTCGAGGAATTCTACAAGGATGCGGCCATTGCCCTGGTGCAGTTGTATGGCGCCTTCCCCAGGCGCATCAACCTGTTTGTCGAGGACATTGCCGGCCCGGATGAGCCGGACGAATTTGGCCTGCACAGCAAGCGACACATGGCCTGTTTCGGCGCCCTGCTCTGGCTCGCAGAGGAAGGCCTGCTCCGGTACGTCGACACCATCCGCCAGGAGGCTCTGGACCAGGCGGTTCTGACCAGAGACGCCTTTATCCGCCTGAGCGCACCGGCGCCAGAGACTCTGACCAGAGAATTCGGAATCCCCGAGGAAACGGCTGCCGGTAATCTGCCCCCTTCCGTTCAGGAGGATCTTTCCACTCACATCCACCTGATTCTCAGGGCGCTGCGCGGGGGGAACTCCGCCAGAATCAGCCAGATCATGCAGGCAACCTTTTTTGCCGACCGCGGCAATTATTAAATCACCGTAAGCTCGTTGATTGATTGAACCGCGACCGCATATAACGGTCTGAATAGCGGCTTTATTTTCTTTGACGAGCTGATCAGGGCACCAACATGCGTATTCTGCTGTTTCTGGCAACCAACCTTGCTGTCATCCTTGTCGCGAGCTTTACACTGCGGCTGTTGGGCGTGGATAGCTACCTCGCCCAGAATGGTATTCAGTATGGCTCTTTGCTGGCCTTCGCGGCGGTCTTCGGATTTGCCGGCGCCATCGTGTCTCTGCTGATATCCAAACGAATGGCCAAGTGGAGCACCAAGGCCCGGGTTATTGATTCCCCGAGAACACCTGCCGAGCGCTGGCTGGTGGATACCGTAGCCGAGTTGGCGAAGAACGCCGGTATCGGGATGCCGGAGGTGGCTATTTTCCCGGCGTCCCAATCCAACGCCTTCGCAACGGGCTGGAACAAGAACGATGCCCTGGTTGCCGTCAGCGAGGGCCTTTTGCATCGCTTCAACAAGGACGAAATCCGGGCAGTTCTGGGCCACGAAATCGGCCACGTGGCCAATGGCGACATGGTGACCCTGGCTCTGATTCAGGGTGTGGTGAACACGTTCGTGATCTTCGCCTCCCGGGTCATCGGTTCGTTTGTTGACCGGGTGATATTCAAGAACGAAAGTGGGCATGGCCTTGGGTTTTTCGCCGTCAGCATCGTTGCCGAGATTGTCCTGGGCATTCTGGCCAGCACGATCGTGTTCTGGTTCTCCCGCCGGCGGGAATTCCGGGCCGACATCGCTGGCGCCCAACTGGCGGGGCGCACAGCCATGATCAGCGCGCTTGCAAGACTGAAACAGGAAAGTGAAGTGCCGGATCAGATGCCGGATTCGCTCCAGGCATTCGGCATCAATCGCGGAGCCCGGGGCGGCCTGAGCGCCCTGTTTATGACTCATCCGCCCCTGGAAGACCGGATACAGGCATTGCAGCACGCCAAGCTGTAAAAAAACGGGGCCCGAGGGCCCCGTTTTTTGTTGTACAGGTGAGACTCGTTCAGATTTTCAACTTGAACCCAATGGCCCGGAAACTGTCCTGCAGCGATTTGCTGGTGCCCTTGAGCTGAATCTTGAGACTGGAACACTCCCGACGGACCGGGTAATCACGACGGAGCCTGTCAAAAGCCGCACCTCGCTCTTCAACGGATCCAGTCATGGCATTCCGCAGCCGGGCATCGTCGGGACGAGGGTCATAGCAAGCCCTCAGCGCAATGCGGATGGCATCGTCTTCGTCGGCCGAGCTGGTAAAGGAAATCTTGCTGAGCGCCGGCTCGGGTAAAAACTGGCCGGCTTTTTTGCGAACCGGCAAGCCCAGAAACTGGCTAAGCGCCTGGTAGATCATTTCCGTCCCCTGAACCTTGCCTTCGAGGCTGTATCCGGCGATGTGCGGTGTCGCCAGCCAGACCCGGTCAACCAGTTCGGGGTGAATCCTCGGCTCCTGTTCCCAGACATCCAGCGCCACGGTCGGCGCGTTACCCTGGTCAAGCCGGGCCAGCAATGCTGACGAGTCGATGACTTCTCCACGACCAGCATTGATAAGGAGCTGATTTGCGCCCAGAGCCTCAAGCTCGCGATGACCAATCATATGCAGCGTGGGATGGTCCCCTTCTCGCGTCAAAGGTGTGTGCAGGGACACCACATCACACTTCATGGCCTCTTCCAGCGACACAAACTCCTGGTCGTCCTCTTCCCGATCCGCCCTGGGCGGATCACAGAGGCGCACATCAAATCCAAGGCGTTCCAGTTTGTGGGCCAGTTCGCCACCGACATTGCCGACCCCGACTATACCAACACTGAGTTGGGACCAGTCTGCAAGGCCACGCCGCTCGGCATGCAGCGAAAGCACAGACAAAACGTACTCGGCAACACTGTTGGCGTTGCAGCCGGGCGCCGCCGAGAAGCGAATACCCGCGGCCTCGAGCCAGTCGAGATCGACATGGTCGGTACCGATGGTGGTTGTGCCAACAAACCGAACCCGACTGCCCTCCAGGAGCTCACGATTTACCCTGGTGACGGAACGAACCAGTACGATATCGGCATCCCGGACATCCTCGTTCGACATGGAACGGCCGGATACCCGGCGAATCTCGCCGATATCGCCGAAAAAGGAATCCAGTAAGGGAATGTTTTCGTCTGCTACGATCAACATGATGATATTCGGCCCTGTCAGTTCCTGCGCTGACGCTGATTGCGCCCACCCTGACCACGTCCACCGCCGCCCTGCGGGCGACGACCGCGCTTGCGGGTAATTGGCGGATTGTCCATCGGCGCCATGAGCGCCTCATCGGGCACGGCAGTCTTCAGCTTCTGGCTGATGTAGGTTTCGATGGCGGGAAGCGCGAACGAGTCATCCTCACCGGCAAAACTGATGGAAACCCCGTGTTTGCCAGCCCTGCCTGTGCGGCCAATCCGGTGCACATAATCTTCGGCATTATCAGGTAGATTGTAGTTGAAAACGTGAGTGACGCCGTTGACGTGAATACCACGGCCAGCCACATCGGTGGCCACCAGGACCTGGATGCTGCCTTTTTTGAACTGGTCCAGGGTTTTGAGGCGCTTGTTCTGGGCTATTTCGCCCGACATCAAGGCAACTTTGACGCCCTGATTCCGCAGATCCTCTTCCAGGTCACGGCACTGATCCCGGCGGTTGGCAAACACCAGCGCCTTTTCCACTTCCGGACGCTTGAGAAAATTGACCAGCACCGGAAGTTTTTCATCGTCGCCCACCAGGTACACCGTCTGCTCAACCCGTTCCGCCGTTTTCTGTTCCGGTTCTATCTCCACGAACTCTGCATTACTCGTCCACATGGAGGCAAGATTCAGCACGTCCTGGTTGAAGGTGGCGCTGAACAGGAGTGTCTGGCGCTCATCCTTGGGTGTGCACTTGCGGATAATGCGCTTCACGTCCGGAATGAAGCCCATGTCCAGCATACGATCAGCTTCATCAAGAATCAGGATGTCGAGCTGGTCCAGAAATACGTCCTGGGAGCCGAGAAAATCGATCAGGCGCCCCGGAGTCGCCACGAGAATATCGACGATCTCGTTCTGCAACTGGTCCCGCTGCTTGTCATAGTTCATGCCGCCCACAACCGTCACCACATTATGGCCGGTATGCTGGCACAACTGCTCTGCGTCCTTGGCGATCTGCATGGCCAACTCACGTGTCGGTGCCAGGGCCAGCACCCGCGGCTCTGACGCAAACCGGTCTGTTTCGGGAATCGGCGTCTCCAGAAGGCTTTGAATCGCCGTAATCAGAAACGCTGCGGTTTTTCCGGTGCCGGTCTGGGCCTGGCCAATCAGATCCTCACAGGCCAGCGTCCAGGGCAGTGTTTCCGCCTGGATGGGTGTGCAATATTCAAAACCGATAGCCGTGATGGCATCCAGCAAGCGCTTGTCGAGGTTCAGATCGCTGAATCTCAGGTCGCCGGTGTGTTTTGGGTCAGATGTCATAGAGTCTCAGTTTTCCTGGAATGTCCTGATTCAGAATATAACGGAGCGATGCGCCGGGCATCTTCTTGCCAGCGCTCTTCAAGGATTTCTCCGGTACCGTAAAATGTTGCCAGCGTATCGAAAAACGCCTGTGCCCGGGGCGGCAACCCCCGGTCCAGATACTCGCCCGCCTGGATCCGCACATTGTGACGGAACCGCTCTTCATTGGCGGCGCCAGCTCCCGAGAGGTTATCCACGCTGATGTGAAAACGGAAACCTGCAGCCACCGCAAACAACCATTCAATGGCCTGGGGCTTGACCTCAACCTGCTCGAAAGCCTGTTGCTGCTGCAGTGTACGGCCATCCGGACAGTACCAGTAAGCATAGTCGTGAAGTGTGCGCCGGTACTCACCAGCAATACACCAGTGGCTTATTTCATGCAAAGCGCTGGCATAATAACCATGAGCAAAGACGACCTGTGCGAGACCTTCCGGCCCGCTCGCAGGCAAGTATTCAGGTTCATCGCTGCCTTTGACCAGAACTGTCCGGTATGCTTCCCGGAACTGGTCATTAAACAGCATGATAAGATCATTTGGACTGTGATTCATTGGGTGGCTATTGTGCGACTTTACCGCCCCCAATACCAGAGGGAACTTTGCCCATCCCCTCGTGTCCACTGCTGGCGTGAACCGGCGGCTGTAATGCTGTAACAATCCGACTTTTAGAGACTCTGATCAAACAGACACTAACCGGGAAATCTTACAATCAATGATGGCTTTCGCTGCAGTAAAGAAGATGAAATGCCAATGGGTGAATCCGTTGAACCTGTTCCTGGCACTCGCCCTGATGCTTTTGGCCTCCCCTTCTGCCTGGGCCCTCGGCGGCAACGGGAGTTCCCTGTTTGGCGGCCAGGGTAATGATTTCCTCCCGGTCGACGAAGCTCTGCCCTTCAGTTTCACCACCGACGCAGACACGGTGGTTCTCACCTGGGATATCACACCCGGACACTATCTTTATCGCGAACGTGTCAGCATTACCGCCACCAATCCCGATGTCGGACTTGGGGAACCCGCGTTTTCGGCGCCGGGAACGGTGACCGAAGACGAATTCTTCGGCAAGACCACGGTCTTTTTTGATCCGATTGAAGCCCGTGTTCCGATCTCGCTTCCAGCCGGCGTCCGGGAGGCAGAACTGCAGGTAACCTATCAGGGCTGCGCAAAGGCGGGGCTGTGCTACCCGCCCCAGACCCGGGATGTACTTTTCTATCAGGGTAGCGGTGGCTCCGGCTCGCCAACAGCTTCAGCAGCGGGTTTTTCGGGGGGCGGCAGCGCACCCGTGGACACTGAAACCGCCACCGGACTTGCAGGCTTTCTTGCACAGCAATCGACGCTCGTCATTGCAGGCGTGTTTCTGCTGCTGGGGCTGGGGTTAACCTTCACCCCCTGCGTACTGCCGATGGTTCCGATTATTTCATCGCTGGTTTCTGGCAGGAACACCCGGACAACCAGCCATGCCCTGCTCCTGTCGGGTAGCTATGTTCTGGGCATGGCACTGACCTATGCAGCGGCCGGCGTGCTGACGGGTCTGCTCGGAGCCAGCTTTAATTTGCAGGCACAACTGCAATCTCCCTGGGTTTTGAGCGTCTTTGCCCTGCTGTTCGTCGTCTTTGCCCTGTCCATGTTCGATCTCTTCGAGATCCAGCTGCCACGCTTCATTCGTGAGCCCCTCAATGATGCCAGTCACCGGCTCACCGGCAGCCGGGTATTCAGCATATTCGGCATCGGCGCCCTGTCGGCCCTGATCGTCTCGCCCTGTGTCTCGGCGCCTCTGGCCGGCAGCCTGCTGTATATCTCCACAACCCAGGACGCCGTGATCGGCGGGGTGGCGCTGTTTGCGCTCGGCCTTGGCATGGGCATTCCGCTGATTCTTGTGGCGGTCGGGGGGCGAAAATTGCTGCCGACTACCGGCCACTGGATGACCGCAGTGAAGCACTTCTATGGTGTGATGCTGCTGGCCGTGGCGATCTGGCTGGTGGAGCGACTGGTACCTGGCTGGCTGGCACTGACGCTCTGGGGCCTTCTTATCGCCATAACCGGCGTGCAGCTTGGCGCCTTTGATGCTGCCAGGGCCGGCTGGGAACGGACCCGGAAGGGGCTGGGGCTGGTTCTTTTCGCCTATGGCCTGGCTCTGCTTGCCGGTGCTGTGGCCGGGGCCAATGACCCGCTGAAACCTCTAGCGCCCTTTACGGTCGCCTCCGCGTCATTCGGCGGGGCCGGCAATGCCGGTGTCCAGCACGCGGATTTTGTGCGCGTGAAACAGCCCGGTGAAATCGAGGCGATGCTCCAACAGGCCCGCGAACAGGGACGGCCCGTTCTGCTGGACTTCTACGCCGACTGGTGCATCTCCTGCAAGGTTATGGAACGCAATGTTTTCAGCAAGCCGGATGTAATCCAGGCGCTTAGCCCCTACACCCTGCTGCAGATCGATATGACCGACAACACCCCTGAACAGCAGGCAATGCTGGACGAACTCGGCCTCTTCGGCCCCCCGGCTATTCTGTTCTATCGCGGTAACGGCCAGGAACTGCCCCAGCACAGGGTGCTCGGAGAAATGGATCGGGAGGAATTCCTCGGCCACCTCCAGAAACTGGACTCGGAGGTATAGCAGAGGGGCTACTCCCCCCTGCGTATCAGGTACATGAACAGATCGTCGGATTCGGCCTGATGGACGAGTTCGTGGCCGAGAAACTGGCAGAAACGCGGGATATCCCGGGTGGTAGAGGGGTCGGTGGCCACAACCCGCAACACGCCACCGGGTTGAACATCGTTAATACGGTTATGCAGCATCATGACTGGTTCCGGGCAGAACAGGCCCCGGGCATCCAGCTCTGCATCGTATTCGATTGCACTCACACTACATCTCCTGTCATTGAACCTGATTTTTCGTAAAAACCTGCTAAATTATTGTTTATAACAGTTAAAACACTTGGAGGTTTGTCATGATCCGGGTTCTGATTGAACGTCATATTGCTGAAACCCTGGAAGCAGCTTACGAAGAACGTTCCCGTAAGGTTCTGCAGCAGGCTGTGAGTGCGCCCGGCTTTATTTCCGGAGAAACCCTGGCAGACAGCCATGACCCCAATCACCGGTTTACCCTGGCCAATTGGCGATCCGAAGCGGATTGGGACCGCTGGTTTCACTCCGATGAACGCCGCGAGCTCATGCTGGAGCTCATCCCCATGATGGACGAAGAAGAACACATCACCGTGCTCGAGCAAAGCGCCTTCTAGCCAGTGCGCTCAATGAAGCAGGTAATCTCCTCTCTGTCATGATACAAGTGGCGGGCCTTAAGACGAAAGCCGATGCCCGCCGCACTCAGGCCATTCACGAGTATATCCCGACAGATCAACCACTCATCGTACCGTTTCTTCATCGGCAACTTGAGATTGAAGACCGTGTAACGACAAAGCCCCTCACCGAGCCAGGTTACAGCCAGCTTCGCCGTTTTCCGGGGCTGATCCACAATATCGCAGACCATCCAGTCGATACCCCTTTTGGGGCGCCAGCCGTAGCCATCCGCTTCCACATGCTCCACCTGCCCCGACGCCATCAGCTCAGGGTTCATGGGGCCGTTGTCGACAGCGGTTACCATCATGCCCTGGTGCACCAGCTGCCAGGTCCAGCCTCCGGGGGCGGCTCCCAGATCAGCGGCTTTTTTGCCGCCACCAAGGTAGTCCAGTTCCTGATCAGGTGGTAGAAAGACCTTCCAGGCTTCCTCAAGTTTCAGGGCGGACCGGCTGGGCGCTGAAGCTGGCAACCGAAGTCGCGGTATACCACCGACATACCGGGCGCGGTTATCCGCCAGACTGAAACCGACAACCACCGAGGCGAAATCCGGCAGGAACACCTCGAGGCGGGCCGGGGCCGAAGCATTCTGGTCGGCCTTGAGCAGGCCAGCTCCTCGCAAGCCACGGGAGAGAGGCGATACCCACTTTCGGGCAAAGTTACCAAGATCACCATCCGCGTTATTTTCCGGCAACCGGACTTCCAGCCGCGCGCAACCGGGGTAACCGCGCCCGAGGCCCCTGAGCCCTTCTATTACGGCACCAACACGGTCCGCTTCCGGGAGACTGAATTCCCCCAGCACCACCATCCAGTCACGGACGAAAACCAGATCATCGAGGGCGACGCGCGCCATCAGATCATCCGGAGTTTCAGGCGCAGCCGGGTAGAAACGCACCAGCCCCTGATCTTTAACAGGCTCGAAATAGCCGAAGATACCCCGTTCCGCGGCGGAGTCGGTTATTTCACGGCCGGCTTCGGTTTCAAAGCCGGGCCGACAAAACACGAGAATCTGTTCCATGCACTATCCGAAATAAGGTCTGGAGACCAACCCGTAAAAGTTGAATCTGTTTAACAGCGTAGATTGTCTTCTCTGGCTACACTTCCCGCTCTGATAACCGCGGGAAGTCTTGAATGTCGTCCGTTTTGCGCTTGATTGCCATTATCAGCCTATCGCTGATCCCGGCCTTGGCACTGCCAGATACCGGATCCGTCCTGGCGGGATGCCCGACCCTGGAGGCAACCGATAGTGCAGCCCGCGCATCCCTTATGCAATACGTCTGTTATTACAGCGCCCCTCCCGGCGCACCCGGCCATGACGCAACGGCGCCGGACCAGCTACCCGTCGATATTGAATGGAAACCGGCACACGGGCGGGACCTGGTTTTCAGTCACACCAGCTCCGTGTACTGGGTCCATCTGGACGTCAGGAATTCCGGGACCGAGCGCGCTGTCTGGTATCTGAAGCTCAATTACCCCCTGCTTGACGAGGTCACTTTCTGGCAAACGGCGAATGATACTACAGAGACGATTGCTACCGGAGATCAACGACCTTTTGCATCACGGGCGGTGGATTACCGGTATTTCCTGCTTCCCGTCACGCTGGACGGCGGTGAGACCCGCTCTTTAACCCTCCGTGTTCACAGCAATGGCGCCCTGAACGTGCCACTCAGTTTCGAGACGGCTGCCGAAGTCATTTCAGGCAGCAATCACCTGACCCTTACCCACGGACTCTTCTACGGGGCGCTTCTGGTCTTTGCCGTCTTCAACCTGCTGCTCTTCTTCAGCTCCGGAACCGGCTATTACTTCTACAACGCCTTTTACCTGGCAGCGCTCGGGCTTTTCCTGTTCGCCATGGGCGGCTTCGCCAACCAGTATTTCTGGCCGGACAACGCCAGCTTTGCCAATACCTCCATCCCCCTGTCGTTGTCACTTTGCGCCCTGGCCATGATACTTTTTGGCCGCTCGTTCCTGGAAATTGATAAAGGAACAATCCCTGAGACCGTCCTCAAGGGTCAGGCCTGGTTTTGCATCGGATTTCTGGCCCTGGCCCTGATCCTGCCTTACAACAAGACGATTCTGCTTAACACCGTCCTGGCGCTGACTGTCATTTCAAGCCTGTTCATGATTGCAGCAATTCGATGGCAGCAAGGGTATCAGCCTGCCATGTGGTATTTGCTGGCCTGGTTGATCATGCTGGTTGGTGGCCTGATATACGCCCTGGCGGCCTTCGGCTATCTGACCGACTTCCTGGCGCGGGAAGCCCTGATGCAATCGGCGGTGGGTGGACAGGTCATTCTGCTGAACTATGCCATGGTGCAGCGGTGGCGCCTGCTCAGCCAGAAGCTGCTGGACGTGGAGCACAGTGCAAGGACGGAGCTGGAATTCAAGGTGCACGAGCGCACTGCCCAGTTGCGAAACACCATGCGAGAACTGGAGAAGGCAAATCGAAAACTGTCAACCATGAGCCTCAACGACGCACTCACCGGCTTGCATAACCGGAGGCATCTGGACAACATTTTCCCGGAGCTGTGCGCGGAAGCCCGCCGCACGGGACACCCACTGACACTGGCCCTGGTAGACGCTGACCATTTCAAGAACATCAACGATACCTGGGGCCACGGTTTTGGGGACACCTGCCTTCAATTTATTGCCGAAATACTGACCCGCCACGTAAAACGCCCCAGGGATGTCGCGATCCGGTTTGGCGGGGAGGAGTTCGCGCTTTTGCTACCAGGCACCAGCGCCACTGGAGCCCGAAAGGTCTGCTCGGCACTGCTTGCGGACATTGCGAACACGCCGGTACTGGCGCCGGACGGCACCGAGGTGAGAATGACCCTGAGCGCCGGGATCGCCTCTCTTGGCCCCGGCGAAGATCAGAGCCAGCTATTTGAGCGAGCGGATGAAGCCCTGTACCGGGCAAAGAGTGAGGGCCGCAACCGTGCCCTGCTCTCTGAGACCAGTGAAGTGGAGTAACCGTCAGGTCACCAGCTCCTGATTTATAAAGGCCCGGGTTTCTCGGGCAGCTTCGGCGACCAGTTCGCTTTGGGTATGAGGTTGGCTTTTCAGCGGCTGGAAATCATGATTGCCACCCTCCAGCCAGTGTAGCCGGATCGCTTCGAGCTCCTTTTCATGGCCGACCATTTCGGCGGGCTTGCCAAATGGATCCCTTGTTCCCTGCAGGACCAGCATGGGCGATTTCAATTCCTGAAAGTGGCCGGTGCGCCACCGGTCCAGCTTACCCGGTGGGTGGAAAGGGTAGCCAAAGCACGTAACGCCATCGATCCCATTGCGCTGGCTGGCCAGGATGCTTGCCATGCGCCCACCCATGGACTTGCCGCCCACCAGAACCTTGCACTCCGCCCCAAGCTCGGCGCGAACCGCATCAACCACACTGGAGAAATGCTCAAGCAATGCCGGCTCCCGATCCGGCGGGCGCTTTCGGCCGTCGGCTCGTCGCTTCTGCATGTAGGGGAATTCGAAACGGACGGTTACGATGCCTTCCCGGCTGAGGGCCAGAGAAAGCTCCTCCATAAAGGCAGAATCAGCCGGCGCCCCGGCGCCGTGAGCCAGAATCAGTACAACTTCCGGATTACTTTCATAGCCTTTGGTCTTAATCAACTTCACAGAATTCACCTCATCCAATTAAGCGACTATCATTGCACTCAGGCAACACACATTCCCTGCGCTGAAACAACTCCAAAAACGGCACTGAAAAGGAAGCCATGTTGCTGATTTCGGCGCATTTGACGGATGTCAGGAGTTGACCTGAGTCATTGCAAACAGCTAATCGTTTCTCCATACTTGCGCCCGCATATTTCCCCACTTTAAACCCATTGGTAAGGCTATGAGCACAGTAAATGCAAACCTGACATACAACTACAAGGTGGTGAGACAATTCGCCATCATGACAGTGGTATGGGGTATTGTAGGTATGGCGCTGGGTGTGCTGATCGCAGCACAGCTGGTCTGGCCGTCCCTCAACCTCGACCTGCCCTTTACCCACTTCGGCCGTCTCCGGCCGCTGCATACCAACGCCGTTATTTTCGGCTTTGGTGGAAGTGCCCTGTTTGCTACCTCCTATTATGTCGTTCAGCGCACGTGCCAGGCTCGACTGATTTCGGATAGCCTGGCTGCGTTCACTTTCTGGGGCTGGACGGCGATCATTGTCGCGGCAGCCATTACCCTGCCATTGGGCCTTACCACTTCAAAGGAATACGCCGAACTGGAGTGGCCGATCGATATCGCCATTGCGGTCGTCTGGGTGACGTACGCTCTGGTGTTCTTCGGAACCATCATGAAACGGGCCACACCGCATATCTATGTGGCTAACTGGTTCTATGGCGCCTTTATCCTGACCGTTGCAGTGCTTCATATCGGGAATAACATGGCGCTGCCAGCCGGTGCGTTCAAGTCCTACTCTGCCTATGCGGGCGTTACCGACGCCATGATGCAGTGGTGGTATGGACATAACGCAGTAGGCTTCTTCCTGACCGCAGGTTTCCTGGGCATGATGTACTACTTCGTTCCCAAGCAGGCCAATCGTCCGGTCTACTCCTATCGCCTGTCGATCGTTCACTTCTGGGCCCTGATCGCAACCTATGTATGGGCCGGCGGCCACCACCTGCACTACTCCGCCCTGCCGGACTGGGCACAGACAGCCGGCATGGTGATGTCCCTGATTCTGCTCGCACCTTCTTGGGGTGGCATGATCAACGGCATGATGACTCTGTCAGGCGCATGGCACAAACTGCGCACTGACCCGATTCTGCGCTTCCTGGTGGTTTCCCTGTCGTTCTACGGCATGTCCACCTTCGAAGGTCCGATGATGTCCATCAAGACCGTGAACGCACTCTCCCACAACACTGACTGGACCATCGGCCACGTTCACTCCGGTGCTCTGGGCTGGGTAGCCATGATCAGTATCGGCGCGGTTTATCACCTGGTACCGAAGCTTTGGGGACTCCAGGGCATGTACAGCACAGCGATGATCAACGTGCACTTCTGGCTCGCCACTGTGGGCACCGTACTGTACATCGTTGCAATGTGGGTTAACGGCATCATGCAGGGCCTGATGTGGCGTGCGGTTAACGAAGACGGCACGCTGACCTACAGCTTCGTTGAATCTCTTGAGGCATCCTACGCTGGCTACTTCGTCCGGTTCCTCGGCGGCGTCATCTTCCTGTCAGGCATGCTGATCATGGCTTACAACGTGTACATGACCGTGCGTCAGAAAGATGCGGTTGCGCAAGATAACGCGGCAACTCAGCCGGCGTAACGGGAGAGAGATCAGATGAAACACGAAATTGTCGAAAAAAATATTGGTCTGATGATCGTACTGATCATCCTGACCATCAGTGGCGGCTTTCTGGCCGAAGTAGTGCCTCTGTTTTTCCAGAAAGACGTTAACGAGCCGGTAGAGGGGCTTGAGCCCCTGTCAGCGCTCGAACTGGAAGGCCGGGACATCTACATCCGCGAAGGCTGCCATGTGTGCCATACCCAACAGATCCGCCCGTTCCGGGCGGAAACCGAGCGGTATGGCCACTACTCCGTTGCGGGCGAGTTTGTTTATGACCGCCCGTTCCTGTGGGGCTCCAAGCGCACCGGTCCGGATCTGGCCCGTGTTGGCGGACGCTACTCCGATGCCTGGCAGCGCCAGCATCTGTACGACCCGCGCAGCGTAGTGCCTGAATCCAACATGCCGGCATTCCCCTGGCTGTTTGAAGACAAGGTCGACCACAGCAAGACCGCTGCCAAGCTGGAGACACTTCAGACTCTGGGCGTGCCCTACACCGACGAGCAGATTGCCGAAGCAGCCGCTCAGGTGGAAGGTAAATTCGAAATCGAAGCGCTGGTCGCGTACCTGCAACAGCTGGGTACTGTGATTTCAGACAGACGGTGAACCATGGATATTAATGAGTTACGCGGCATTCACACACTTCTGGTAATGGCGGTTTTCCTGGGAATCGTCTGGTGGGCCTACAGCGCCCACCGCAGGAAGGCCAACGACGAGGCAGCTCACCTGCCCTTCGACGATGACGACGTGGAAAAGCGTACGCTCGAACAGGAAAAAACGGAGAAAAAAGAATGAGTACCTTTTGGAGCATCTGGATCAGTGTGATCGTGCTCGGTACCGTGTTCGGCTGCTGGTGGCTGCTTTGGGCAACCCGCAAGAGCCAGACAACCGATACCGAAACCGACCGCACCATGGGCCATTCCTTTGATGGCATTGAGGAATACGATAACCCACTGCCAAAGTGGTGGTTTTACCTGTTCCTGGCCACTTGTGTTTTCGCCCTCGGTTACCTGGCCCTCTACCCGGGACTGGGCAACTATAAGGGTCTGCTTGGCTGGACTTCCACTAATCAGTGGGAAGCAGAGGTCGCCGAGGCCGAGGAAAAATACGGCCCGATATACGCCCAGTACGGTGAGACTCCGGTTCCCGAACTGGCCGAAAACAGCGATGCCATGAAAATAGGCCAGCGTCTGTTCGCCAACAACTGTGCGGTTTGCCACGGCTCTGCCGCTCGTGGCCAGGTTGGCTTCCCCAACCTGACCGACGACGATTGGCTGTGGGGCGGAACACCGGAAGCAATCCTGGAAACCTTGCACAATGGCCGTATGGGTAATATGCCGGCCAAGGGCACCATGCCCGGCATGACCAACGAGCAGGTGGATCAGGTTGTGAACTATGTTCTGAGCTTCAGCGGTCGGGAAAAAGACGCCGAAGCTGCCAAAGCAGGCGAACAAGTTTTCGCTCAGGCCTGTGTGGCCTGTCATGGCCCCGAGGGCAAAGGCATGGAGGCCATGGGCGCCCCCAACCTGACGGACAACACCTGGCTCTATGGTTCAACCTACGAGTGGATCAGGGAGACCGTCGTGCACGGCCGCCAGAACCAGATGCCTGCACAGGATCGTCTGCTTTCAGACGATCAGATTCAGATTCTCGCGGCTTACGTCTACAGCCTCTCGAACTGAGTCAGCCGGCCGGGGTGAAGAGCCCCGGCTCGGTCTTTTCAACCCTGTGCCTGCGCCGCGGGCACAGGGTTGAAAAGATCAGCAGCCTAACGGCCTGTTGCCCCGCATTACCATTTCCCTGGAGGTAACGATGAGCAGTGAGATCCCGGTCAAACAGGTTGACCCGTCCTCTGACCCGTCCTCTGACCCCTCCGACAACAACAATAAATCCGGAACCGTCGAGCTATACGCCAGCCGTAAGAAGATTTACGTCAAGGAAGTCAAAGGCTTCTTCCAACGCATCCGGAATGTCAGCCTGACGCTGCTGATGGGCATGTACTTTGCGTTTGTGTGGTTCACCCTGGACGGGCAACCACTCATTCATTTTGACCTTCCCGCCCGTGAGTTCCATTTATACGGGGCCACCTTTTACCCGAAAGATTTCATCCTGCTCTCGGGGATGCTGATTATCTGTGCCTTTGGCCTGTTTTTCATTACCACGCTGTTTGGCAGGGTCTGGTGTGGCTACACCTGCCCCCAGACCGTCTGGACCTTCATCTTCATGTGGGTTGAAGAGCGCATTGAAGGCAGCCGCAACAAGCGCATGAAACTGGACAAGGCGCCCAGCTCGGCAAACAAAGTCGCGAAAAAATCCGCCAAGCATACGGTCTGGTTTCTGATCGCACTGGCTACCGGGCTGACATTTGTCGGCTATTTCTATCCGATTCGCGAGCTGATCGCGGATCTGTTCACCCTGCAGGCCAACGGCTGGGCCTATTTCTGGGTCGGCTTCTTCACCGTTGCCACCTACCTCAACGCCGGCTGGATGCGAGAGCAGGTGTGTCTTTACATGTGCCCCTATGCCCGCTTCCAGTCGGTGATGTTTGACCCCAACACTCGCGTGGTTTCCTACGATCCGAATCGTGGCGAGCCCAGGGGCGGCCGCAAAAAAGGCGTGGATCCGGCCGAGGCCGGTCTGGGCGACTGTATCGACTGCGGCCAGTGTGTTCAGGTATGTCCTACGGGCATTGATATCCGGGACGGCCTTCAGTACGAATGTATCGGCTGTGCGCTGTGCATTGATGCCTGTGACGAGATCATGGACAAGATGAATTACCCGAGGGGGCTGATCCGTTACACCACGGAGAATGAACTTGAAGGCAAGACCTCCAAACTCCTGCGACCAAGAACCTTCGGTTATGGCGCGGTGCTGTCACTGATGATTGCCGCGATTATCTTCACCATCGCCACCCGTGTGCCAGCCCAGATGGATGCTCTTCGGGATCGCGGTGCTCTTTACAGTTTCAATGGCGAGGGGCGGATTGAGAACTCCTACACCCTAAAAATCGCCAACATGACCGAAGTTCCCCAAACCTTCACTCTGTCAGTGACTGGCCTGGAGGGGATCCGGATCCTGACGGACACTTCGGTAACCGTTGAAAGTGGTGAAAACCGCTCACTGCCGACCGTAGTCGACGTGCCGCCGGAATCCATCACCGAATCCAATAACGATATCCTGTTCAGGGCACAATCCGAGACCGATTCTTCGCTGAGCCTTGAAACTGAAAGCCGATTTGTCGGTCCAACGCGCTGATCGTCGATCGTGCAGCACTGACCGTTTGAATGAGACATTGATTTATGACTACTGAAACACCCGTAGCACCCTGGTACCGCCAACCCTGGTTCTGGTTCCTGCTGATTTTTCCGGGGGCGTCCATCATTTACTGCGCCGTTGCCATCACTATCGCTGTCAGCACAGAAAATGCGATGGTCACCGACGACTGGTCCAAAGAAGGGCGCGGAATTAACATGTCCATAGCAAGAGACCAGAAGGCGGAAGATCTCGGTATGGAGGCCCAGATTGATTTCCAGAGCAAAAATATCACCGTCAACCTGAACACCGTTGAGGGTCCGGCGGATTTCCCGTATCTGATCCTGAACCTGTTCCATCCAACGCTTTCCGACAAGGATCGCACTGTTCAATTCCAGCAAATCGCTCCAGGGCGCTTTGCCGGTAAGCTCCTCAATGACATAGACGGCCGCTGGTACTACGATCTACGGGGTCCAGCTAACGAGTGGCGATTAAAAGGCGAAGCCTGGCTGCCAGCTGAAGACGGAATTACAGTCAAGGCCGGGGGGTCTGCCCAAGGTTGACCAGGCTGGATTGCTTTCACTGCGGTGAGCCAGCGGACGGTGAGCCGCCCATCACCCTCGAGCTCGAAGGTTCTACCCGTCACTTCTGCTGCCAGGGCTGCAAAGCGGTGTGCCAGACCATTCGCAGCGAGGGTCTCGCCGGGTTCTATGATTTCCGGACCAAACCGGCCGTTACCCCAAAGCAGCTGACCCCGGCGGAACTGAACCGAATCAGAGAGCTTGATCACCCTCTGGTTCAGGAGTCGTTTGTTGCACCGGTAAAAGGCGCACAGGAAGCGCAACTGCTGATTGGTGGCATCACCTGTGCCGCCTGTATCTGGCTGCTTGAAAACCATATGAAGCAGCAGCCCGGTGTCGACTCCTTCTCGGTAAACCATACCACCCAACGTGCGCGCCTGGTGTGGTCCCCGGATCAGGTTCGGCTGAGTGACCTGCTGATCGCGATCCACGAGCTCGGCTACACCGCCCGCCCCTACCAGGCAGACGAGGCGGAACAGGCGCTCAAGGCCGAGCATCGGTCCATGCTCATCCGCCTCGCCATTGCCGGAATCGGTTCGTTCCAGAGCATGATGCTGGCGTTTCCCCTTTATTTCGAACTGGTCAGCGAGCTGTCGCCCGAGTTCGTCAGCTTCTTTCGCTGGTTCAGCCTTCTGGTCGCTACCCCCGTGGTGCTCTTCAGCGCTGCACCTTTTTTCCGCAATGCCCAACGGGATATCCGCAGCCGGCATCTGACCATGGATGTGCCGGTTGCCATTGCCATCGGACTCGCCTACCTCGCCAGCGCGTGGGTAACCGTCTTTGGCGGCGAGGAAGTGTACTTTGAGTCCGTTTGCATGTTCACCTTTTTCCTCCTGCTCGGGCGCTACATTGAAGTTCAGGCCCGCTACCGGGCAGGCCTGACAGGCAATGCGCTTGCAGGGTTTCAGCCGACCGTCGCCACACTGGTCCAGGGCGATACTACCGACATTATCCCTGCCCATAAGATCCGGCCAGGCGATATCGTTCGTGTGCGCCCCGGCGAAACCCTGCCCGTCGATGGCGAGATTGTGCGGGGAGAATCAACCCTGAACGAAGCAGCCTTAACCGGGGAATACCTCCCTGAAACCCGCCATCCCGGGGATACTGTCCACGCCGGCAGCGTGAACGGGGAGAATCCGCTCGATGTCAGGGTGGTTAAAGCCGGTGCCCAGACTCGGCTTTCAGGCATTCTACGAGTACTGGACCGCGTGCAGTCGGAAAAACCCCGCGTGGCCATGATGGCGGACCGGATGGCCGGCAAATTCGTCGGGCGGGTGCTTATTCTGGCACCGGTCGTCTGGATCGGCTGGTGGCTGGCCGGTGCCGACAATGCTTTCGACATCACGCTCTCCGTTCTTGTGGTCACTTGCCCCTGTGCGCTATCACTGGCCACCCCGACCGCAATCACGTCGGCCACTGTCAGGCTTCGACGCCTTGGCTTCCTCCCTACGCGGGGGCATACCCTGGAATCAATGAATACGATTGATACGGTGGTCTTCGATAAAACCGGAACACTGACCCGGGGCGAGCTCAGCCTGACCGGAACCACCATCGTTGGCAGCATGGATGAGCAGACTTGCCTCAAGCTTGCCGCGGGCCTGGAGAAATACTCCGAGCACCCCATAGCCAAAGTATTTCACCGTCGAACCACTGCTGCGGTCGAACATGTGGAAAATCACATTGGCGGTGGGCTTTCAGGCCGGCTGGGAGACCTGCAGCTGTTCATCGGCCACAGGGGGTTTGTCGAACAACATACCACCGCGCCAGCGCCACAAAAGGATCCGCATCAGGGTATGGAAATCTGGCTTGCCTCCGACCGCGAGTGGCTAGCCTGTTTCAGGCTCGACGACCAGCCCCGTGACGATGCCCGGGCAGCCATCAAAGCTCTTCAGGATTCCGGCATTCGCACCCTGCTCCTCAGTGGCGACCGTTCCGGGCATGTAAACCAGGTGGCAGACATACTGGGCATTGACGAGGCTATCGGACAAGCCTCCCCAGAAGATAAACTGGCTGTGCTGGAGAAGCTGCAAGCCGAGGGCCGGCACATCATGATGGTGGGCGACGGTCTGAACGATCTGCCCTCTATGGCTGGCGCCGGAATTTCGGTGGCCATGGGCACGGCTGCCGACCTGACCCAACTGAAAGCTGATGCAGTACTGCTGAATGGTCAATTGCTGCAATTGGTCGAAGCCCTTAAAACCAGTCGCCAGACCCAGCGCATCATCCGCCAGAATCTATGGTGGGCTCTCATATACAATGTGCTGGCGCTTCCCCTGGCCGCGGCCGGAATGGTCCCACCCTGGCTGGCAGCAATTGGCATGTCTCTCAGCTCTCTGGTGGTCGTTCTGAATGCGCTGCGGCTTGGCAAGGCACCGAGCCGGAAGAGTCAGGACAATCTCGCGGTTGGCGCCCAGGCGTTGTCCTGATACCGTGAACTTCTAATCTTTTCTGCGAGGTTGCACCGTGCAAATCGTCATGTTTCTGGTCCCGGTGATGCTCATACTGGTGGCGGTAGGCGTCGCCCTGTTCACATGGTCGGTCAAGAACGGTCAGTACGATGATCTCGAAGGCCCGGCGCATCGGATACTTTACGATGACGACAAGGATATGATCCCGGACGACGCTCGCACCGACAAACCGGCTGCCGGGGAGCCAACCCCGGAGCAAACAGCTGAAGTCAGCGATACCGCTGATACGGGTGAGGATAAGTCCCAAAAAGGATGAATCCGGAACTCTACCTCAGTTACCCGAGCGCCTTCCTGATCGGATTGCTAGGCAGCACGCACTGCCTCGGCATGTGCGGCGGCATCAGCGCTTCCCTCTCCATGGCCCTGCCTGTGGGCCGGGGGTTCCGGTTCCGGCAAACGGTAATGCTTCTGGCCTTCAACTTCGGGCGCATCGGCAGCTATGTCCTGATCGCAACACTGGTTGCGCTGGCCAGTACCTCGGCCGCCAGCCAGTGGGCCTCTGCCGGCCTGGTGCTTCGGACCCTGGCAGGGCTGCTGTTGATCTTCATGGGTTTGTCCATGGGCCAGTGGTGGCAGGGAATTCGCTACGTTGAGCGGGTGGGTGCTCCAATCTGGGCGCGCCTCTCCCCGCTGACCCGCCGCTTCCTGCCCGTGAATCACGGCGGACAGGCACTTGCTCTTGGAGCGCTCTGGGGCTGGCTGCCCTGCGGACTGGTATACAGCACGCTCGGTTGGGCAGCATTGCAACCGACAGTGGGCTCGGCCGCGCTGACCATGCTGTTTTTCGGGCTCGGCACGCTTCCCTCCATGTTGGCCACGGGTTTCGCGGCCAACTGGATCCGGGGTTTACAGAGCCATCAACTGTTCCGGAAGGTGACCGGCGGCCTGCTTATCCTGTTCGGACTCTGGACACTGCCTTTCCTGCATCTGGCCGGACACTAGCCGGCTAGATATTCAGGACATCCAGGCGACCGAAGTCAGTTGCGGTCTCGGGTTCAGCCGTCTGTACGGCCTGGCGCTTGCCACCGAGGCGCTTGCCTTCCTTGAAATCGTAGAGATTGGTATCCGCCAGGTGCGAGGGTTCCACATTGCACATGGCCCGGAACATGGTTTCCAACCGTCCGGGATGCTGCTTGTCCCAGCTCTGGAACATATCCTTGATCACCTGGCGCTGGAGATTCTCCTGAGAACCACACAGGTTGCAGGGGATGATGGGGAATTCGCGGAGACCCGCGTAGCGGGCGATATCTTTTTCCCGGCTGTAGGCCAGCGGCCGGATAACCGTGTTGCGGCCATCGTCACTGTGCAGCACCGGAGGCATGGACTTCAGCTTGCCGCCGTAGAACATGTTCAGGAACAGGGTTTCCAACAGGTCGTCCCGGTGGTGGCCCAGGGCAATCTTGGTAACCCCATGCTCTTCCGCGAAATTATAGAGAATTCCCCGTCGTAGACGGCTACACAGGCCGCAGGTCGTCTTCCCTTCCGGCACTTTTTCCTTAACAATGCTGTAGGTGTCCTTCTCGATGATGTGATACTCGATACCCATGGAGGACAGATATTCGGGCAACACCTCTTCCGGAAAGCCGGGCTGTTTCTGATCAAGGTTGACGGCAATCAGCTCAAACGAAACCGGGGCGCTCTTCTGCAGGTTGAGCAGAATATCGAGCATGGCGTAAGAGTCTTTGCCGCCGCTGAGGCAGCACATGACTTTGTCGCCGGCTTCAATCATCGAGAAATCGGCAATCGCCTGCCCGACTTCGCGGCGCAGACGTTTCTGCAGCTTGTTCAACTCCAGTTTCTGGCGGCGCTCCCGCTCTGGGTTGATAGACTGTTCGGAACTGGCGATCATTGCTTCGGACATACCAACTACGTTCATAAGGCAAGTGGACGTGAGATTATACGCGTCACATGGATTCAGGGACAGGATACCAACATGGATACGTTGCAATCGAGTGAAGAAGCCGCTGGTAAACGGGAACAGAACCGCATCCGGAACCGCAGGGCAATCCTGCATGCCGCCCGGGAGTGTTTTCGCGAGCGGGGGTACGAAAACTCAACCATCCGCGACATCGTTCGGCGAACGGGTCTTGCAGCCGGCACCTTCTACAATTATTTCTCAAGCAAGCAGGATATTTTCGCGGCTTTGCTTACCGACTTCCTGACCAATCTGAACAACAATCTCAGCCAACAGCGGCGGGCAGCCGACAATCCTGAGGATTTCATCCACTACGCCTACCTGGCCCTCTATACCGCGACCGCCCGGGATCCGCTGGTGTATGAACTCGCTCACCGCAATGACCGGGCACTTCGGGAACTGTTCGGTTCGGATATTCTCGGCCTGGCCATGTTATCTCTGGAAGAAGATGTTCGCGAGGCGATGGAACGCGGGCTTCTTCCCCGGATTGAGTACGAGTACCTGTGCGCCGCTTTTTTCGGCGTCGCCTACGAGACCAGCCTGACGCTGGCAAGGCGCGCCCACAGCAACCCGGAGTCGGCGGATGCGGAAGCGTTAACGGCGACCCGGTTCTCCACCGCCCTGTTCATGGGTGGACTTCCGCAGGTGGCCGCACTTCCCTGATGGGCCGCAGTGCCCTAACATGAGTCCTATGACAGACAGCCATTCTCCCATCAATGCTTCTCATCCCAGGACTGTGGATGATGATGACTGCCTGGAGCAGCAGATTCAGCACCTGCTGGTGGCCGTTGAGCACGAACTCAGATCGGCACCGGCGGGCTTGAATGAATTATCGCTGATCAAGGCGCTTCAGAGACCGCCCTGGGAACTGCTTGGACAGGTTGTTTTCAGCGAACCGGAAAAACTCTATCCGGTGCATTTTCTGTTGTTTCACGTGCTCTACCGTCTTCGTGACCAGTTATCCGAAACCGGCGAGAGCCTGAAAATTTCGCCCTTGAGCATCCGGATCGAGTCACAGTCGGTGGTCGGTGGCGAAGGGGTTCCGGACAGTGTCGACACACTTCGTCAATTCTATCTGGATCTTTCCCAGTACCGTCTGCCGGAGGAAGCCATTCAACAGATGGTGAATGATTTCTGGGCAGGTGCTCCAGGCCAGGCACCGGCGCAATCCGAAGCCAGGGAAGCCGCCGAAGTACTGGGATTTCAGGCTGTCCCTACAGACTTTCCAACGGTCAAACAGCGATTCCGCCGGGCGGTCATGCACGCTCACCCGGACCGCGGCGGCAAGACCGAAACCATTCAGCATCTCAATCAGGCCTTTGCGGTACTGAAAGCCCACTTCCGTCACAGCATCTGACCGGCCTTTTCGATCTGGCCAGGGCCGATAAATACAGGAGACGATATGCCGCTCACAGCATTCCTGAAACTTTCCCTTCTCGTCGCGATTACGGCGACCGCCATCTCAGCCCGCGCTGACCTCGTTGTCCTGCAGTATCATCATGTCAGTGATTCAACGCCGCCCGCTACCAGCACGTCTGTGTCTCTTTTCGAGGGCCAGCTGAACATGATCTCGGATCTGGAGCTGGACGTTGTGGATCTACAGCAAGGCACCGAAACAACGCTGGCCGGTACCGATGGGCAAGGTAATCACATCGCCATTACCTTTGATGACGCCTACGACTCCGTCTACCATACGGCGGCTCCACTGCTGGCCGAAAAGGCCTACCCCTACACGATTTTTGTAAATACGGAAGCCGTTGGCCGAACCGGCTACATGGCCTGGGATCAGATTCGGGAGTTGGCCGAACGACCGGGCGTAACCATTGCCAACCACAGCGCTGACCATGGGCATCTTGCCCGTAAACCGAACGAAAGTCAGAGTGACTGGCAAGCCAGGGTTACCAGCAGTCTCGACTCAGCCCAGGGGACCCTCTCCAGGGAATTGAAGGCGCCTGCACCCATGTTTGCGTACCCTTACGGCGAGTTTGACGAAGCACTGGAGCGCAAAGTGGCCGAGCGGGGCTGGTACGGTTTTGGCCAGCAATCCGGCGCCATCGGCCAACAAACCGAGAAAACCCGATTGCCGCGTTTTCCGATGGCAAACGCCTACGGCCAGTTGGGGAGCCTTGAGAACAAACTTCGCAGCAAAGCCTTCCCTGTTGATACCGGCGAGCTGCCGGACGGGGTGATCTCGGAGAATCCGCCCACCCTGGTTTTCCCGCTGGTTGAACCCATTGATGCCAACCGGTTGACCTGCTTTGCCTCCGGTCAGGGACGTATCGACTTTGACGTGACTGATGGCAATGTGGAAGTAAAGGCCCCTGAGGCCTTCAATAGCCGGCGATTCCGCTACAACTGCACCCACCCTGCGGGCGATGGCAGTTACTACTGGCTATCCCAGCAGTGGCTGGACCTGAGCAAACCTGAAGACTGAACCCTCACCCCTCCACCTGCATCAGGCCAATTTCACCGTGCCTGATGTGAGGAATTTTCTCGGGGCCGGCACGGGTCTCTATAACGGTCTGGCCCTCCAGGTCCTGCTCTCGGGTAAACAGGACAAGCCAACGCTCTCCCTGGCCCGGAAAAGCAGGAACCCATGCTTCCAGATAGCCGCGCCGGTGCCAGTTCTCGGGGGTAAAATCCATAACCAGGTCTGTTACCAGTCTTAACGGCGCCATCTTCTCATCGAGAAACACCAGGGAGGGCACCACCACCCCGTCTTTGGCATAGGAGCGCAGGCGTATGACAAGACTGCCGTGCTTATCCGCGTCCGGAAGTGCAATCAGTTGATAGGGGCTGGTTCCGGTAAGAAACGGATATGTAGCTGAACGATCCGAGAGGGTAACGCCAAACTCCCGTCCCGATTGCCACCCTTGTCGACTGGCGGCATCCATGGAATCGCAACAGGTCGCTGAAAACCGGGCAAAGAAATCGTCTGTTGAAGCCTCAATGCCCAGGATGGCAAAGGCGTCCGGATCATAGCCCTCTACCGGAGCCTGGCCTGCACCATCGGGACCTGAATGGTAAACGCTGGCTTCGGTGATCTGAACGGGTGGCTCCACCAGCCCTTTCTCAAGATCAGAGCGGATGTCCGGCCGGTAATAGCTGACCCGGACATTGCCCTCGGCGTCTCGCCAGGTGAAATAGGGTTGCCGCTCCCCCGGCCGAACGTAGCCATCTTTTTCAAGCTCGCCGGCATCCGGGTAGTTTTCGAGTGTGTACTCGGTGTTTTCCTGCGGCCCTGACTCCGGGCTCGCCCCACTATCTGACTGCACCGGGTGTTTCTCGGATTCCGGATCGCGCTGCTCTTCAGCTACCTCTATAGCTACCTCTTCAACTACCTCTGCAGACTCACGATTCAAGTCTTTCTGCTCGGCTCCGGTTATCGGTGAGTATCGAACCCTGCCCTGCTCGTCTACCCACGTGAAATAACCTTCCCGTTCCGACACCGTAGACCCGCCAATCTGGCAGCCTCCGAGAACTGCTGCCAGAGAAAGGCACAAGGCTGATTTCCGTAAAGAGCCGTTAATCACTGCGAATGACTACCCTCTGGTCAATGGCACCACTCAGAACTTGGTCCGGAAACTGAGGCCCGCCATCACAACCCGTAGCGAGGTTTTGACATCCAGGCCTGCATAGGGGTTGTAGATAATGTTGGTGATGTTGTCGCAGTTCAGATTACAGCTGGTGTCCGCGGGAATCGACTCCACCGAATGAAGATAACTGAGATTCATGTCAATTTCGGTGTCCTTATCCCACTGGTACCCCATACCGATGCTGTAGAGGTTTGCCCCACCAAATGGCGCCATAACCTGTCGCTGATCATCCGGGATAACCGAATCCCGTATTTCCACGCCAGCACGCAGGTCCAGACGGGAAGACGCATGAAACTCCATGCCAAACGCCCAGTTCCACTGGCTCTTGAAACCCAGGGGCAACCTCAGGGTATTCGGCGTGGCATTGTCCGGCGACAGGATCCGGGCCGCATTGAGAAACTCCAGATTACGATCAAACCGGAAAACAAAGGCGTCCCACTGTTTGTAATCGGTCCAGCCAATGTCGGCGTTGAGGGTCAGTTTCGGATGCACGTCAACACTGATACCAGTCTGGAAGTGCTGGGGATACACCAGATCCATACTGACGTTGCCGGATTCCTTGGGCGCACCGGACGGAAGACTCAGGATCGCCGAGGTAATCGCACCCAGCACCGATCCGTTAACGCTCTGCCAGAAGCCGGACCAGTCATCGGTGTACTGGATTTCGAAGGTGCCCTTCATGTTCATTTCAGCTTCAGAGGTATAGCTCGCCCCCCAGCTGAACCAATCAGTTGGCTCCCACATCACCCCTAGTGCATAGGTGGGTGACAGGGTTTCCTGAACGTTGATACTCAGAGCACCGATATCGTCCCAGGGACCGACATTACCGCCACAAAGCGCTAGCCAGGGCTGCAGGGGCTCGTCACCACTCTCGCAGTTGAATGCGTCCTGCAGAACTTCAGCCACCCCCAGCAGCAGGTTGGGCGCCCGCATGTACTGGTCTGCCGCGATTCCCATATGGGACAGGTGGATACCGGCACCCACGGACCAGTCGTCATTGATTTCATAACCGACCGTGGGTGAGAGATAAGTCGTGCGCTGCAGCGCCGTGGCCTGGGGCTGGTAACGGCCAGGGTCATCCTTATCACGGTAGAAACCGGCTGCCAACGGCAGGTAAAAGGCATTCCCGAAGGTCAGTTTGGAGCCCGGCGGGTTGATACTGATACCTGCTGACGGCGCCAGGGCCGGTCCCGGGGGCGCGCGGAGAATACCGTAACCCGGCAGATACAGGGCCACGTTGTTGGTATGGCTGCGGGTATTGGCAACCGGGTCCCGCTGCTTTCCGGTCAGTGGATCCGTTTCAAGGCCGTCGATACCGAAAATCTCATAGCCTTCCGGTGCCGTGAAATCCGCGTCAATGTCCAGATAGACGCTCATCAGATTCACTTCCAGCTGACGCCCGTCCAGTTTGGTCAGGCCAGCAGGATTGTAGTGAATCGCCATGATCCCGGGCGGATCGGCGGTCACGGCGTTGCCAAGTGCCAGTGCCTTGGGATGAATGGTCAGGTTCTGCGCCAGCTGGGCCTGGGCACCGCAAGAAAGGGTCGTGGCAACCAGTGCCGCGAGAATCTGACGGTTGTGGTTTCTCTGTCCCATGAAATCCTTCCCTTCCCGTAGATCGTCAACGACACCAATCACTCTTTGAGACCGGAGAAGTTAATGGGCAGGGAGACCCCCAGGGAGAAGTCCGGGGCATCCTCGGTAAGACCGATACCCAAACTCGTGTTTACAATGGTGGTATCACTGATACGGGTCCCCAGAGACATGCTCATAAACCCCGTCATCTGGTCCTGGGCGACGGCCTGGTCGCCATTCGTGAAGGTCAGGACGGTTTCGTCGCTGTAGCTGAGCTGGGCCGAGATGCTGAGAGAAATGTCGTAGGACAGGGAGTAGGCGAAACCGGCGGACCCGGAGAGCCCGAAGCCAGGGTCCACCTCTTCCAGAAGACGTGCACCACGCACCTGCTGCAGATCTTCAGCCGGCAAGTTATAGGTGGCGCTCACTGAGCCGAACACCACCACCGGATCCAGGACCTTGGACAGGCTCGCTCCACCCCCGATGGAATAGTAGCCACTGCCGGTGGACAGCTGCTCGTTGATGTCTATCTCGTAGGGGCTGACGCCGGTCTTTGTGGAGAGGGTTCCGAACAAGGTGGTCGACATCTTGCCTGGAACGTAGGCAAATGGCTGCCAGCGCCCGGTAAAAGAAATATCGCCAAAATCATAGATATTCAGCTCGTCCTGAGTGTCGTATTTGACGACCAGCGGAATACGGGTACCCACCGTCAGGTTGTCCAACAGGCCGTAATCGTAGGAAAAGGAATTGGTGAAGCTGTGGGTTGCCGACGGCACCACGTCCAGGTTTCTCACTGATCCATTGGTGATGGCCAGATCCAGCCGCTGGTCTGCCGTGTAGGAATAGTCGAACGAATAATTCAATGAATGGGAACCCTTCTTCTGCAGCGAATAGTTCTTCTCTGCAGCCTGGAACACCTCTTCAAGCTGTTGTGAAGCGTCCTCGTCTCCTTCCTGCTTGGCCAGCGCTTCCCGCGCCTGGTCCACACTCCCTTCCTGCGCCAGGGCCATGCCCGGAAGCAGACCTGCCGTGGAAACAAGGATAAAACCTCGCACAAACCAACGATTCATCCTGACTCCCTTATTTTATTTGTAGTGTTCCTGCCCCGGGGATTACCCGGCGAATTAGTTACGACGGTAGTGCAACTGCTTTCGGGTGTTTTCTACACTGCCGTCGGGATTGTTTTTCTGGCGTTCCAGCAGATTCTGGATCCGCCGCTGGGTGGACTCGTGAAACGCCGGTATCCTTTCCAGCGCCAGAAGGGTCATTGTCTGGTCATCCACAAAGCGAAGGTCTTCTTCCTTCAGCTCGAGGTTGTCCAGTGGCTTATCGCTGCCCGGGAAGACAATGAAGAGCACATTGTCGTCCCACTTTTCCTCGAACTGAGCCAGCGTGAAGGAGATATTCCCTAACGAGGGGTCTGCCAGATAGGCACGCCCGTCGCGAATCGTCCTCAACACCACGAAGTGTTTGAAACCCGCGTGATGGATGGGCACGATCGCCGGGTGATCAAGATCCTTGAGGTCATCAATCGTTGCCCGGAAGCCGCCTGAGGGATAACCGAGCGCTGTCACCAGTCGCTTCATATCCAGCATGGAAAAGGCGCGACGTTCCACGATACGTTCGCTTTCGCCGTAATGAAGCAGCCCCTCCATGACCTGACGTTCCGACAGGGTCCGACCCAGGTAGAAGTTCAGCACGGTGGTCAGCGCCGCGCTTCCACAGCTGTAGTCATAGGCCTGACGCACGATATTCCGGAACTTCTGTTCAACCAGAGGCTCCACCCTGACGTCGGAGCGCAATTCAACAGGACTGGAATCCACATCCTGCTCAATGACGATCTGGCCCTTCTCAAAAGGCTCCACCACGGTCGCTTCCTGCACCATGGTGAATGTAAGAATGGATCCAGCGAGCACCAGCAGCATGTCAGACGAAGTCCCTGTTTTTATTGGCCACGTTATTAAGCGGGTTACATGTTGTTACGGTAAGATACCGAAAAGCCTGCGCCCTTAAAGATAACTGTGCCTCAAATCTGTCGCTGCAGGAGGGGCCTTAGGAAGGGGATTTGAGAACTGTTTCATGACATGGATGGGAATCGGGAAGCAGGCCCGGTTGCCGGGCCTGCCGTTCAAAAGGTAAAGACCACGCCGAGTAACAGGTAGCTCAGGGCAGTTACCACGACAATGCCCATCAGATTGAGAGCAAACCCGGCTCTGATCATGTCGCTGATCTGCATGTGACCACTGGAGAACACGATGGCATTGGGTGGCGTGGCCACCGGCATCATGAAGGCACAGCTGGCCGCGATGGCGGCAGGCACAGTGAGTAGTAACGGTGACACGCCCTGACTCAGGGCCAGCGCCCCAGCAACGGCAGAAACGCCGCCGCGGTTGCGGTATTGCTGGTAACTTCGGTCAGAAAGATGATGATACCCGCCACCAGAACAATCATGACAAGGGTTGGCAGGGCGCCGGCCATGCCCAGCCCGAAGTCGCGCCGGGTCAGCCACCACCAGGCCAGGGCCAGCATGACAACCGTCACTGGAACCCCCAGCAACATCCATTGGGCAAAGCCCACAGAAATACCCTGGTTTTCGCTCAGGTAGGCCGCCAGCAAGGCATTTGGCGGTGTGCCGATAAGTGTGGCAATACCACCGATACTGGCGGAATAGGCGATAGCCAAAAGGAGGGCCGTGGCGTAACGCCGAATGCCCTCGGGATTGTCATTGCTGTTCATCATCGCCACCACCGACAGACCAATCGGCAGCATCATGATGGCTGTTGCAGTATTGCTGACCCACATGCTCAAAAACGCGGTTGCCAACATGAACCCGGCAATCTGCCGCCGGGGTTTACTGCCAACGGCCTTCAGCGTCATCAGGGCGATCCGGCGATGCAGGTTCCATCGCTGCATCGCAAGCCCGAGTGTGAAGCCCCCCCCCAGGAACAGGAAAATGATCGGATTGGCATAGGGCTCGGTGGCTTCACCAACCGTCCCGAGCCCGAGCGCGGGAACCAGCACGATTGGCAGCAAGGCAGTGGCGGGAATCGGAATGGCTTCGGTAGACCACCAGGTAGCCATCAGCAGCATCAACCCCAGCGCCGCCCAGGCTTCCGCGGCCATGGTTTCCGGAGGTGGGAGTATGATGGTTGCCAGCAGAAAGGCAGCCCCGAGGATCAGTCCAATGACCTGGCTGCGGGGCAGCCCCTCGGCCTGTTTGTCAGCGTTGAGCTCTTCGGACATACAGTTCTATTCCATCATTCAGACATTCAACATCAGCAGGCGGGCGAAACGTCAGAGCGCCTGAAGCTGGCGATCATGAAAACGCCCGAGCAGGATAAGAGCCAGAATGGCGCCGGACAAGGCCCAGGCCATATCCGACTGGGTATCCCAGACGTAGCCCTGTGTGCCCAGAAAGGCCTCGGCCGCTTCGTCACTGAGCAAGGCCACCCACCATTCAATCAGCTCGTAAAAGGCGCTTAGCGCCAGACAGAAACAGACGATGAAAAACGCCGCCCAGCGGCGACTGGAGAACACGTCGAAGCGAATGACCACTTCCCTGGCAATGATTGCCGGTATAAACCCCTGTGCCAGGTGGCCAAGCTTGTCGTAGTTATTGCGCTCCCAGTCAAACCAGTCCCGAAACCAGTCGAACAAAGGTACTTCCGCGTAGGTATAGTGCCCTCCAACCATCAGGATGACGGCGTGGACCAGAATCAGGAAATAGACAAGAGGCGTCAGGGGATAACGGAAGAAACACCAGACAACCAGCACAAAACCAATGACAGCGGGCAGGACTTCCAGCGCCCAGGTGGCCCGATCCCTGGGTCCGATGGCAGACCAGACAAAGACTGCAAGAAAGACCACCACCCAGACGGCGGGCGCAAATCGCAGGTTCATAGGTTTCCTTTTGTACGTGGTTATCCAGACGCACCGGCGCGCAGGAAGTGGCCATAGCCAGGCTCCCGGCCCAGGGCAGCTTCAACCTCACCATCCGTTACCGCGGGTCGGCCGTTGATCAGCACCTCTCTGATACAACCAGGCACCCGGTTGACCATTCTCTCCAGTCCGAAGTTTTCCATCTCGGCCCACTCAACCTGTTCCAGATCCTGATCAAGGCCACGGGGGTCCAGTACCGTTATATCCGCCCGGTCACCTTTCCTGATATGACCGGCATCAACACCAAGCCAGTCTGCCTGTTCGCCGGTCAGTCGATGTACGGCACGTTCCAGCGACATGACCGGCTCACTCTCCACATGGCTTTCGTAAACCAGCTTGAGAAACCGCAGAGGCAGATTGTAGAAGGCCATATTACGGATGTGGGCGCCGGCATCGGAAAAGGTGATCAGGGCACCGGGATTGGTGACCATTTTCCGGAGCCGATCCTTTCTGTGGTTGCCTACCGTGGTGAACCAGCGCAGTGAACGGCCATGGGCAACCACCATGTCGAGAAAGAAATCGACCACATGGATGCCACGGTCGGCCGCCAGCTCAGCAAAGTTGCGGCCAACCACGCTTTTATCCGGGCAGTCGAGAATAACGGCATCGCCGAAATCCCTCTGCCATACCCGGGGCGAGAGCTTTTCCTTATAGAATTTCCTGAATTTCCGTCGGTACTGTTCGTCCTTCAGAAGCTCGTTGCGCTCAAGCTGATCGCGGATATCGAGGGCCATTTCACCGGCGCCGAATTCTTCAAACAGTACGATATCCATACCATCGGCATAGACCGTGAACGGCGTTGGCAGGAGCTGCCAGCGGAAGTTGCCGCCAAAGCTGTTGGCCAGCCACCCCACAAGGCTGGCCATGGGTTTGACCGTGGGATTGCCTTTCAGATCGATCATGGCAATCAGAGTTGTTTTCAGGGGCTTTCTCAACCAACCCAGGGTCTCTTTCAGGTACTGGGTTACCTGCAGAGGATTGGCCGCATTGGGCGCGCCCTGATGCACCCGTCCGTATCGGCGCAAAAGAGCATTCAGGCGGCTGACCTCACGCCATCGGGCGTAGGTGCTCGGCAGACTCTTGGACCACTCCCGGTCACCATCCACCTTGTCCCATTTCAGGCACATGGTGGAAAGACCGAGAAAGCCCTCCTGCAGAGCCTCCTCAAGGAGGGCTTCCATTTGTCTTTGCTCTTCTGATGTCGGAGTCACGCCCCGGTCGGTGGCGCGATGCAGCCCCATAACGGCAGTTCTCAGATCACTGTGGCCGAGAAAGCTGATGACATTGGGCCCCAGTGGATGCTGGTCCATGAACGCCACCCACGCTTTTGGTGTCTGCCAGGACTTGTGCTGCTTCAGAATGGGCAGCACTTTTTCCCTCGGGACCGTTTCCACCCGGGTAAAAATATCCGAGGCGTCCTCCGGATCGGAACAGACCATGCTCAGGGAACAACTGCCGATCAGCACCGTGGTGACACCGTGACGCACGGATTCAGACAGGGACGGCGCTACCAGCAACTCGGCATCGTAATGGGTATGGGTATCGAGAAATCCCGGCGTTACCCAGCAACCGCTGGCGTCAATCGTGCGCGTCGCAAGGCCGGGTTCGGGCTGCTGGTCAAAGACTTCGGCAACCCGCCCATCTTTGATGCCAACATGGGCGATGCGTGAGGGGCCGCCGGTACCGTCAAAGTAGCGGCCGCCGAGAATAAGCGTATCGAACTGGTTCACCGTGCCAGTCTCCTTTTTGTTTTTATGTGCCGTCAGTCTAGCCAGCCAAACGTGATATGTCCTCTCATTTTAGCCGGCGGACCGTGCAATGCAGGCCATTAACGAAGACGGATACGGCTGCCGTCTTCAAGCTGACGATCCGGGTGTCGGACGACGTTGTCTGCCTCAGTCAATCCTTCCTGGATAACTGTATGAAATCCGTTTGTGCGACCGACCGACACGTCTGTCAGAACCGCAATGTCATCGACAACGCGGAATACCTGGTGCTGCCCATCAGTGACAAAGATGGCGGATTCCGGAACCTGAAGGACATTGTCGGAACGCCAGAGCAGAAACTCGGCGTCTACCCGATAGCCGTCCCCCAGGCTTTGCCAGGCATCAGCAGGACTGGTGATATCCGCAACTACCTGTACCCGCCTTTCTTCCACACCCAGGGCCGACACGTCCTCGAATCCAACCGGCTCAACGCGCCGGACCGTAGCGTCCAGGGTGCCGCCACCCCACCCGGTGAGGCGCGTCACCATACCGGGTTGGAGATTCACGGCATCAAAACTCAATACATCCACAACCACCTCAAGCGCCCCGGGATCCCCCAGTTCCAGAATGGCTTCACCGGCCTGAATCACACCCTCGCTTTTTCGAACAATTCCCAAAACAGAGCCGTTTACAGGGGACCTGACCGGCACACGTTCAACCGCTCCATCGCCGTTCGCACGCGCGGCAGACACCTCAAGGCGCGTTCGGGCCGCTGCCAGTTCGTGGGCCATCACTTCTTCGTCAAAGCGCGCGGAACGCAGAATGGCCTGGGTTCTGGCCGCAGTGGCCCGGGCCTGCTGCAAACGCTCGTCGGAAACAAAACGATCATCACTGAGTGCCTGGAGGCGGGCCAGCTCACGCACGGCGAGGTCTGCTTCAGCCTCGGCCGCCGCCACTTTTTGACGAGTGGAGTTCAGCGCCGAGCGGGCCGACTGCACCTTGGCCTCCGCTTCGGCCCGACTTCGGGCATCAAGGGTGCTGGCAGGCATGGGGTCAACCTCCGTCAGCAGCTCTCCCGGAATCACCGGATCCCCCACTTCCAGCAATACCCTGTGCAGATAGCCGGCAACCGGTGATGAAACCACGTATCGGTCACGCACCCGCGTTTTGCCCTCCTCCTTGATAGTGATTTCCATGGGGCCACGGGTTACCGGCGCCAGATCCACCCAGACCGGATCGGGTCGGATCGTGACCACAACTGCAACACTGGCGAGCATTACGAACACCCCCCAGAACAACCATTTTCCGGCAAACCCTTTTTTCGCCATAACCTCAGTTCACTCCCCGGTTGCTTTCGCACCTATTCCCGTGTTTTCAACACCGCTACAAGATCCAGCCGTTTCAGGCGCCACCAGGCAATAACCCCGGAAGCGATCGCCGATACCACCACGACCAACGCGGACATGCCAAGTGTCTGGCTGGTGATCGTCAAGGGCACCCGATACAGTTCGGTTTGCATGGCAGTAACGATCATGAGCGCCAGACCCTGGCCAGTCAGCCAACCGAGGGGAATACCCAGAAACAGCAAGAGCGCAACCTCTCCCAACAATATATGCGCAACTTCATTCTGGGTGTATCCCAGCACTCTCAGGCTCGCCAACTCCCGACCTTTTTCCGCCAGTGAAATCCGGATCGTGTTGTAGACCACTCCAAAAGCGATGATTCCGCCCATCAGGCTGTTGAAAAAGGTGAACGTCAGGAAGGTTCTCGCCAGGGTGTCGTAGAAGCTGTCGAGCATGGCCTGCCGGATGCTCAGGCCAAGCACTCCCGGGGTTTCGCGAAGACTGTTATAAACTTCCGAAGCCTTGTCCGGGTCCAGGTTGATCAGGGCCTGATTGATCAGGGGCCCGTCCCCCAGTGCCCGGTTGAGGGCATCCAGATCCATGTAGGCACCAACCCCGAGAAACTCGCTGGTGATACCGGCGACCGGAACCATAACCGTTCGGCGGTCGCCCTCCAGGAGCTCCAGCTGCAGAACATCTCCCGGACCGACACCCAGTTCATCGGCCAGAAAATCGGTCAACAACAACCCCTCCCTGGGGAGCGGAACCGGCTGCAGGTCACTGTCGATGACAAATTGCAGGCGCGCCTCGGAGGGTATTCCGGTGACTGCGCTTCGCCACTCCCGATGGCCGGAAACAAGACGTGCCGGGACCGAGCGTCGCCCCTCCACGTAACGTATCCCGGCTTGCCGCTGCAAGCCGAACAACGCCGCGCTGTTCACCGGATCAATAAAGGTCGCGGACAGATCCTGTTGCTGAACCCGTGCAAACTGCGTGTGGACCATCAGGGACACCGAGTCGAACTGGAAGTTTCCCACCATCACGATGGCAGTGGCCATAGCGACCCCAGTCATGGATAACAGGGTCCGAACCGGACGACGGGAGAGCTGGCGCACGATCATTCGGGAGGGCTGGGCGAAACGGATTCCCGAGAGCAGCTTTTCCACTATGGTCACCCGGTACCTGGCGGGCCCCTCAGGCCTCATGGCTTCAGCGGGTGGCAGTGCCGCTGCCTGCCTGATGGCTCGCCAGGCACCGAGCCAGGCGACCACAATTGTCATCAACCCCAGCAGCACAACCCATGCGGGGTCAATGCGAAACAACAGCCCCGGAAAGCGGTAATAATCCATGTACAGTTCGCCGAGAGAGCGTCCAAGCCATAGGCCAAGGCCAAGCCCCGCCAGCAAACCGATGACGGCAATCACGATGACCAGTTCGCTGTAATGCCAGGCGATCTGACGGTTGCTATAGCCGAAGGCCTTGAGTACCGCGACGATATCCCGTTGGGTGCTGATCAGACGGCCAATCACCACATTCAACAAAAACATGGCGACACTCATGAAAATGAGGGGGAAAACCGTCGCCATGGTTTTCAACTGATTGAGCTCGTCACTCAGAAAACGGTGGGAAAACTGGTCGTCCCGGCCAAAAGCCCCCGTTGCCCCATACCGGGCCAGCAATCGATCCAGAGCATCAATGACGGAGGCAGCAGAATGGCCAGGTTTGAGCGTTACCACCAGGCTGTTGAATGCGCCCCGCATGTCCATGGCGGATTCCAGGGCTTCCCTGTTCATCCACAGCACACCATAACGCCGATAATCAGGCAGCATGCCGCCAGGGGGAATGACGTATATGAACTCCGGTGACTCGACGATGCCAGTTATCGTAAGTTCCTGTCGCCGGCCGTTGATAATCGCCTCAAACTGATCACCCAGTACCAACTCATGCGCTTCGGCAAAGCTTCCGATGACCGCGACTTCCTGGCTGCGACCTGCCCCCGGAAGCCGCCCCTGACTGATAAACAAGCGATTGACCTCAGGCTGCCCCTCCGGAGGAATGGATACCAACCGGGCCGACACGGGATCCGCGAAGCCCGGCATCTCCAGTTTTGCGGCTCCCTCGACTCTCCCCTCGTACCTTGCTATGGCAGGTAATGAACCTAGTTCCTTGAGGGCATGGCGGGGCGCCCGTTTGACGGGGGCAAACACATCGGCAAACTGGTGCTGATCGTAGTACTGGGCTCTGGTCGCCAGTAACGATGAATAGTTCACCAGCGACATCACACAGACACCTACGCCTCCTGCGATCACCAGCGCGATGGCCAGTACCTGGCCCCGCATCTGCCAGAGCTCGCGCCGTAGTTTGGTATTCAGAACCGTGTTAAGACCTTTCGCGGCCATTTTTCTACCATTTGGCCCCGTTACCAGGACAGTGTCCGGGGATCCTGGCGACGTTCGTTACGGCGCTCACCACTGATGTTGCCGTCGGAGAGCGTGATCACGCGATCCCCCATGCCACCAATAGAGGCATTGTGGGTGATAATAACAGTGGTCGTGCCCGTCTCCCGGTTGGCTTTTTCCAGAGCTTCAAGAACCAGCACACCCGTGGCCGAATCCAGAGCTCCGGTCGGCTCATCGCAAAGAAGTACTTCCGGTCGTTTGGCAATGGCCCTGGCGATGGCAACCCTCTGCTGTTCACCACCGGAAAGCTGCGCGGGAAAGTGGTCGATGCGGCTCTTCAATCCAACCAGCTCAAGAGCTTCTTCGGGAGACATCGGATGGGACGCAATCTCGGTGACGGCCGCAACATTTTCCCGCGCGGTCAGGCTTGGAATGAGATTGTAGAACTGGAATACGAAACCAACATGCTCACGGCGGTAACGGGTCAGTTCGCGGTCGCCGGCAGTACTGAGATCAAAATCCCGATACCGGACTTCGCCGGTCGATGGCACATCCAGCCCGCCAAGAATGTTAAGGAGTGTGGATTTGCCAGAACCGGAAGCGCCCAGCATGACGACCAGTTCGCCGCCATAGAGATCCAGATCTACGCCACGGAGGGCATGAACCTGAACCTCCCCCTGATCATAGGTTTTCGTCAGGCCCCGGGTCTGGAATACGGCCGAGCCGGTCGTGGATGCCTGCAGTGGCTCCATGGTGTCACTCAGTCTTCGGCACAATCCACGCAAACCGTGGTATAGGGCAGAACCTGCAAGCGGCGTGGGTCAATGGCCTCGCCGCAGGATTCGCATTCGTCACCCACACCGTTATCAATCCGAGCCAGTGCATGTTCAATCTGAGCGAGTTCGGAACGGGTTTCGGTTTCCAGCGAATCGACCACTTCGTCGTTCTGGGTCTGGGTAGCCTGCTCCTCGAAATCCTTGTCTAACGCACCCCCTTCCCGATGCTGATGCGCCTCATAACGGGAAAGTCTGGCCGTCAGGTCGGCTCTCAGTGTTTCAAGTTCGGATTTCCGGTTGGTCATATGGCGCCTCCTGCCTTGCCGGGAAAACATGTTCCTACAGTAAAGCATAAGCTGAACCCGGGATTGATGCTTGTCAAAATTGCGTCACGCAGGATGAGGCAGAATAGAATTCCATCAAATCCATACGCAAAGGAGTTGTGACCATGAACACCGAGCTTTTCGAAAAAGCGACCCGTCTGAACGAAACCCTGTTCGAGCAATTTGGCAAGGCTGCAGAAATGCAGATGAACGCCTTCCGACGTTATGCCGATGTCACCATGGAGCAGGCTAAAAAGGTGTCTGAGGTCCGTGATCTGGAGAGCCTGAAAAGCCTGACTGGCGACCAGGCGGAGACCCTGAAATCACTGAGCGAGCAGTTCACCGCAGACTGGAAAGCCTGGCAGGACTACTTCAACGAAAGCAGGGAGCAGATTCAGAAGGTGTTCGAGAAAGCACCCGAGGCATCGGCCAAGCCCGGCCCGAAAACCGCCAAATAAGGGATAGTTATGTTCGGTCTGGATACGCTCGGGAAAGCCGTAGGTCAGCTCGTCAACGGCTTCGAAACCAACGTCCGCCAGGGACAGCAGCAACTGGAGAAAGCATTGGGAGATGCTGGCGTCCTGGATGCGGCAACGCTCTCCACGATAACGGAAATGTCCGATGCCTACCGCACAATGGCCGAGGACCTGCTCCTGCACCCGCTCCGGTTTGCAGGAGCGGAACTGGATCTGGCCCGCAAACATGCCGCGCTGGGGTACTACACCCTTGCACGGCTCGTGGGCAAGCATAAGAAGCCCGTTGTCGAACCAGAGGCCGACGACCGACGCTTCCAGGCCGAGGAGTGGCACAAGCATCTACCTTTTGATGTGCTCCACCAGGCCTATCTGATCAACTCACAGGCCTTTCTGAACTGGGCGGCCGGCATGGAAGGGATTCCCCCGGCAGGACGGGACCAGATGCTGTTCTACGCCCGACACCTGACCAGTGCACTGTCGCCATCGAATTTCCCCGCTACGAATCCGGAAGTGCTCAGGATTACCTGGGAACGCAAAGGGATGAACCTGATCGACGGTGGACGGCAGCTGATCGAAGACCTGCGGCAGAATCCTTCCCTGTTCAATGTTGGGATGACAGATCGCTCTGCCTTTGAGGTGGGACGTAACCTGGCAACTACCCCTGGCAAGGTCGTGTTCCAGAACGAACTGATGCAGTTGATCCAGTACTCGCCAACAACAGAGACCGTCAGCAAACGCCCGTTGCTGATTGTTCCGCCATGGATCAACAAGTACTACATCCTGGACCTCACCGCCAGGAACTCCTTTATCCAGTGGTTGGTCAACCAGGGACAGACTGTTTTTATTGTTTCCTGGCGAAATCCCGGGCCCTCCCTGCGGGACAAAGGCTGGGAAGACTACATGGAACTCGGGCCACTGGCGGCCATGGATGCGGTTACCGAAGCCACCGGCGAAGACCAGATGAATCTGATCGGCTATTGCATCGGTGGCACCCTGCTGGGCTCAACATTGGCCTGGCTCAAGAAAAAAGGCCGTAATCCGGTAGCCAGTGCTACCTATCTGACGACACTTCTGGACTTCTCGGACCCTGGCGGAATCGGTGTCTTCATCAACGATCACTCGATCCGGGGTATTGAGAAAATGCTGGAGCGCAAGGGCTACCTGGACGGTCGCGCTATGGCGTTCACGTTTAACCTGTTGAGAGAAAACGAGCTGTTCTGGTCGTTCTGGACCAATAACTACCTTAAAGGCCAGAAGCCCGAGGCTTTTGACCTGCTCTACTGGAACACCGACGGCACCAACCTGCCAGCGCGAATGCACAGTTACTATCTGCGCCAGATGTACCTGAATAATCGTCTGGTGAAGCCAGATTCCCTGAATCTGCTGGGCGAGTCCATCAACCTGTCCGAAATCGATGTACCCTCGTTTTTCCTGTCCGCCAGACAGGATCACATCGCCAAATGGAAAACCACCTACAAAGGGGCGCTGGCCCACGGCGGTGATGTCCGCTTTGTGCTCTCCGGCTCCGGCCATATCGCTGGCGTGATCAACCCGCCCTACAAGGAAAAGTACGGCTACTGGACCAATGACACCCTGGTGCCGGATGCAGACACCTGGTTCGAGAAGTCCGAACACCATCCGGGATCCTGGTGGCCTCACTGGCTCGAGTGGATTGCCCGTTTCTCAGACGGCGACGTGCCGGCTCGCATCCCCGGCGAAGGGAAACTTCCTGCGATTGAGGATGCACCCGGCAGCTACGTCAAAGTTAAAGCTGCCGAGGCCGTGAAGCAGTAGAGCTCTGCGTGGCCCGCATTCCTGCGGGCCAACGTATCTCGCCCCGCTTCCGCCGTTGTGGCACTATGGCCCGCTTGATGAACGGCGGAGAACCTCCCGATGTTTTATACCACCCTCGCGGCGATCGTGGTCGCCATGATCCTGTTTGCCTGGCTCGGACTGAGAGCCCGTCTCGCCGACGGCGGACTGGATGACTATGTAACGGCAAGAAACAGTCAGGGAGCCAGGGCCCTCGGACTGTCTTTCCTCGCTTCCGGCATGGGCGGCTGGATACTGTTTGCCCCGCCTGAGGTTGGCGCACTGGTTGGCCCTCTGGCTCTGGCTGGCTATGCCCTGGGCGCCGCCTTGCCGTTTATCGTGTTCGCTTTCTGTGGCCCCGCTATTCGCCGCTTCCTTCCGGAAGGACGCAGCATCGGCGAATTCGCCAACGCCTGTTATGGCAATGGCGTACGCCGCTACGTTTCGACGATCTCGGTGCTCTACATGCTTTGCTTTCTCACCGCGGAGCTTACTGCCATTGGTGCCATAACGTCGCTGCTTTCCGGTATTGATGGCGGCATTGTGGTCATTGGCGTTGCCATAACCACGCTGGTATACACCGCTGTCGGTGGTCTCAGGGCCAGCATCGTTACCGACCAATGGCAGGCACTGTTACTGATCGGCTTGCTGGCTATCGTCAGTTTTGTTGCCGTAGGCAAGCTTCCGGACGCAGCACCCGCAGCGCTACCGGATATCCCTGCGTCGGCAGCCCTGAGCGTGGCGCTGACTCTGGTGATTGCCGTCACCGCCGCCAACCTTTTCCACCAGGGATACTGGCAGCGTTTATGGTCGGCTCGTGATACGGACGCCCTGAGCCGCGGCGCGTTGCTGGGCGGCGTGGTTACCATCGCCGTTGTCGCCGTGGTTGGCGGGCTGGGAATACTGGCGGCCATGAGCGGCGCCGACCTGGGCAGCCCGCCGATTCCGTTTTTTGCCTTGCTTGCTGATGCGCCGGCCTGGCTCGCTTTACCGGCCCTGATCCTGGCCATCACACTCGTGGCATCCTCGGTGGATACCCTGCAGAACGCACTTGCGTCGCTGGCGGTTACCGAAAAACAGGGGTTGTCCATTGTCAGTGCCCGATGGTTTACCGTGCTGCTGATGATTCCTGTGGTTCTGGTGGCACTTCAGGGGATTTCCGTGCTGCGGCTATTTTTGATCGCAGACCTGCTTTGCGCCACGGCGGTTCTGCCTGTACTGATGGGGCTCTGGGGAAAAATGACCACGAGGGCGGCGATCCTGGGCTGTCTGGCGGGACTTTTCGGCGCGATTCTGCCCGGATGGATTACCGGTGGCAGCCTGATGGCCGGATTGGAAGCTGCCAGCTTCCCCGGCAGCATTCCCACCCTGATGCCTTTCGTTGGTGCCCTGGTAGGCTCCGGACTGGTCAGTGTCGTGATCGCGACCACAACCCGGAAACGCTAAGCGGCATCCTTGCTGTCCAGCGCCCTAGCTGGACAGCAATTCGATCGGATAACGGATCTTGGTTTGATCAACGCCCGGTCGGGCCCCGAAATCCACCAACCTCAGACGATTGCAGATCTTGCTCTCCAGCGCCGGCTCATTGAGTGTAGATTCCACCACCGAACAACTCGATACTGCACCGTTCGGCTCAATGACCAACTCCGGGGTAATACTTCCCTGCAGCGACGGTTTGCGCCGAAGCTCCCGGTTGTAGATGCTGTAGATCGCGGATTTGTTGGCATCCATGGTCCGGCGCAACTCTTCCTTGCTCCGGGTTCTGGCCGCAGTTTCCTGCTGTTCCTTGCGTGCCGCCTCTTTCACCGCAGCAACTCTCTCTGCTTCGGCAACTTCCGCGCGCTGACGCTCGGCCAGGGCGACCTGACCGGCCTCCCGGTTGAGCACTTCCTCGTTCACCCCACTGCTCTTCGCGCTCGCGGTCGCGCGCGAGGCCAAAGTATCACCGGTTTTTCGGGCAATAGGTTCCGCCGTATTGGCAACCGGGCCATCCAGCTTGACCGACTCTGCCAGCGAGCTGAGCTTTTTAAGTTCGTTCCCCATTGCCAGAATACCGGTATTCTTTGCCTTCTCCCGCGCCTTGGCGACCTCTTCAGGCTTGGGTTCTGGCTTGGGCTCCGGTTTTTCGGCTACCTGAGGCTCCGGCTCGGGTTCCGGCATCACCGGTTCAGGAACCGGCTCCGGCTTGGGCTCTGGTTTGGCCTGCTCCACCGGCTTTTCCTCAGGCTTCGGCGGTTCGGGCTCCGGCTCGGGCATCACCGGTTTTGGGGGCTCCTTTTTCTCGATGATCAGCTTGGCCAGCTGAGGCGGCAGAGCTTCCTGTTCCTGCCTGTCACGTTCTGGCAGCTCTACCCAGCTGACATAACCTGCAATTGCAAGGAACAATGGCATCACAAAAACAGCGGCGGCCAACAACCGCTTACGTTCACCACGCTCCTGATTCCAGGGCAATCCGTACCGATAATCCATCATGGTCAGGCTCCCTGTTCCGCACGCTGATTAACCGCCAGGGAAATACTGGCGTAACCGGCGTCCACACAGGTGGACATGATTTTTTTCAGCAGCTCGTAGGGCAGTTCGCGGTCTGCAAGAATGGTAATGGGTCGACCCGCATCCGGGGCAGGTGCCGACGAGCGACTGGCCTGATAGTCCAGTTCCTGCTTCAGGGCAGGCTCCACCTGTCCGTCAAACGTCTGGAAGGCGTCGCGTTTCACTACCAGCCGACCGTTCACCAGGATATCCCGGTCTGTGACGGTCAGGGCCAAGACATCACCAGGGGGTTGCTGAGCGGTGGAATCCGGCAGTTTGATAGTGTTGTTCTGGTTCAATACCTGTACGTCGGAGGAGGAGTTCACCATCAGGAAGAACACCAGGATGGTGAAGATATCCATCAATGAGACCAGGTTCATCTTTCCCTGGCTTTTATTGCGCCGGTAATGGCGTTTCTGGCGGCGGGCCTTGGCAGATTCTTTCATGAACTCACCTCCGCGGATCCCGAAGGCTGTGCGGGCGCATCGCCGAGAGAGATCTCGGGGAACAGCTCCGCTTCAACCACACTACCAGCCACAACCGCCTCGTATGAGCGCACCGTGTCCATCACCGAGACCAGAGACTGATAGGACGTCTGCCGGGACGGCATAATAATCACATCCTTTTTGTCGGGCACACGGCTCTTGATTTCCTTCATGACATCCTTGAGCAGAACGAAATCATACTCGCCCTCGCGCTGGGGGATGTTCTTGATGACGCCGCCCTGGTTATCCGCAACGACCAGGCGATCCTCATAGATCACCACCTGGATCTGCAGCTCTTCCGCCTGCTGGGCCGACAGGCTCTCACCGGTCGGGAAGTTGAGTTCCAGAACGCTGGTGTGGGCGAACACCATATTCAGCAGCAGTACCGGCACCAGCACAATCATGAGATTCATGAAGGGCGTGATGTCGAGATCGGCCTCACTTTGTAGGCGACGATGCTTCCGTCTCATGGCCTGACATCCTTCTGGCTGGTTATCAGGCCGGGCTACCGGCCGGAGTCGCTACCTGTGCCGGCGAAGCGGCATTCTGTCCTTGTGGTTGAGCGGCGGTCTTACTCCCGGAACCATCGCTGAGGAGGTTCAGGACCTTGATGCCCGCCATCTCAAAGCTGTCGACGATCTCATTGGTCTTGGTCTGCAGCAGTGAGTGGATCAGCAGCATGGGAATAGCAGACATAAGGCCGAAGGCGGTGGTGTTCATGGCAACCGAGATACTCTGGGACAGAAGGCTCGCCTTCTGGGCCGGATCCGCTGCAGCTACCGCCGTAAACGCTGCAATCAACCCGATAATCGTACCCAGCAGGCCAAGCAGCGTGGCAATGTTGGCCAGCGTTGCCAGATACTGGGTGCGCTTTTCCAAACGCGGCATCACATCCAGCAACCCCTCTTCCATCGCGTATTCGATCTCTTCACGACCCTGGCGGCGGGCCAGGCGCTGAAGGCCGAAGCCGATCATGGTCGACATGGCACTACCGGATTCCTGGGTGTAGTTCAGGGCGCCCTTCAGGTCACGCTTGGCGATCATCTGATGCAGGCGGTTGAAGTCCCGACGGTTGGTCAGTTTCTGGGCGGAAAGGTAAACGTAACGTTCAATGGCAACAATGAGTCCGACAATCAGCACAACTGCAATCGGAAACATAAAAAAGCCACCTTCCTGGAAGAAGCGAACGGCGGTATCGATCATTTTCTGGGCACTCCATGGTCCGGTTTTCAGATCAGTCTAAGCGCGTCACTCCCCTGCAAGGGTAAGTTCGCGAAAGTCTGTGTGAGGGTTTGTTTAATCTTGCGCAGGAACACACTCATGACGTGACAGGCATCACACTCTACTGCCCTGTGCTGGCCTGGGTCTGTTTGATAAACGCTTCGTGGTACTTGATAAAACGCTGGAACTCATAGCGTTCCAATGGCCGGAGACCCTGATCAACCATCAGGCGTTCTTCTGGCGCACGCAACTCGTCCACTTCCGGTGGCTGCCAGGGCACCAGATACATCACCGTAGGCACTTCCTGATCGCCACGGATTCGCGTGCCCTCAATGGTAACCACACCCGGGGCGTCCTGGGCGAAGACCATCGGCGCCGTGGGCAACAGGGCGGAAACTGCCAGAGCGATTAGCGCGAGACGTTTCATATCACATAGTCCACATCAGATTCTGTTTTTGGCATCGAAGATCCAGTCTTCCAGTCTGGGGTGCGGCTCACTGGCCGCGGACTGATAACGCTCATAAAGGTCGACCGCCTCGGAAGGTTTACCCAGGTAGATATCAAGCAGGAAGGCCAGATTAAGGATAGCAGGCGCGTAATTCGGATCAGCAGACAGTGCCGCGCGATAATACCGTTCTGCTTCGTCGAATTCTCCTGCGTTCCGGGCAATTACTCCCAGATGATTCAGCGCCTGCACATTTTCAGGATTCACCGCCAGCGTGCGTTCAAACCAACTTTTCGCGGTCTCGGTATCCTCTTCGTGGAAAGCAATAATGCCAAGGTTGGCCATGGGGCCGGCTTTTCCGGGGTAGTCGCTCGCCAGTTGCTCGAATCGGGTTTTGGCCTCGGCGAGATTTCCCTCCTCCATGGCACTCACGGCCTTGGCGAATGACGCTTCCAGTGCAGTCTGCTCAACTTCTGCCTCAGACTCCGGCGGCGCCGGCGCCGTCACACACCCCGAAAGCGAAAACATCACGAAAAGACAGAGTCCGCAGGCCTTAATCGAGCTCATAGACAACCCCCTGGGTAACTTCTTCTTTCCGATAACGTCCGGGCAACAGGGCTTTCAAGGCCTCGTAACTGCGCTTGACCCATTCATCGAAAATGCCCTCCCGGGCCCGCCGGATATTCTGCTCGTGGATATCGATGGCGTTGTCCTCAAACGGGTAGGCCTGCTCTTCCAGGAGAAGCTCGTACTGAGCCAGTTCAAGCTCGCTCAATCCGGTGGGCCGCTCCGAGTCCATGAGATCGGCACCGAGGCGTGCATAGATGTGGGCGATCTGGTAACCGGCCTCGGTTGCAAATGATGAAAGGCCATAGCTGGCCGTCTTTTTGTAGGCGTTGACCGCTCGTTCAAGCGCATCGGTCTTCGCTGTCATGCTTTGATTGAGTGGCAGAGTCAGCCTGATGCCGTCATACCGGGCAAGGGCGTCGCGGGCGAGGATTGCAGAGGCTGACGCCGCAAGGTACCGCATGCGATCGTCCGCGGCGTCCGGGTCCCGGTCCACCGTTTCCATCTGCTTTCGCAACCAGTAATCCCTGCTTTCGGCATCCCCGTCTTCCTGATAGAGCTCAGCCAGCCGATTGGCCGCTTCCATGTAGACGTCCGTCGGCTCGGGGTGGCTGTTGGCGTAATTTCGCCAGGTATCAATCGCCTTCTCCCGGTTACCGGCCTGATCGTACAGTTCTGCTGCAATCAACAGGTTTTCCCTTCGCTCTTCCGGCGTCCTGGCGAGGGAGACCATTTGCTGGAGTTCGTCGGCGGCTCGCTCCCACTGCTCCGTTTCACGGTAGGCCAACGCCAGTTTTGCAGGGACTGTGTCAATCAGCTCGTGATTGGGGAAAGACCGCCTGAAACTGGTCAGCACACCGATGGCCTGCTCCCAGAGATTGGCGGTGATAAGAAGTGAGGCAGCATCGTATTCGGCGTTTGCCCGCAGAGCGGATTCTGGAACGGCCGTGCCGACTCGCAGGAATTCGCTCACCGCAGCCTCCACATTTCCGGCATCAGCTAACTGCTCCGCCTGTCGATAGACCGCGGCTGCCAGATTTTCACGAACGCCGCTTCTGCGTTCATCGTCTTCGGCCATTGTTGCCAGGGCGTCACGATAAGCCTGTTCCGCCTCGGCGTATCGGGCCAGTTCGGAGAGGCTGTGCCCGGATAACAGCAAAGCTTCCGTCGTCAATTCATCCGGGGGCGTGGGTTGCCAGGTAACAAGTCGGGCCGCCATATTGACGGTCTCTTCCCAGTTGTTCAGGTCAAATTCACGCTGCAGCGCAATGTAATACACCGCCGGTGCCCGGGCGTCGCCGGGAAACGCATTTGCGAACCGCAGCCGGTTCAGTTGTTGCAGCTCCTGATAGGCCATCCGCTCCGATACCGGTTCACTCTCCCAGGTTTGCGAGTACTCCCGGAATGCCAGCACCGATGCATACCCGGCTTCAGCTGCCCGATCGGCTACTGTGTCTTCCGGATAGTCATAGGCCACGCGTTCGAAAGCTGCGATTGCTGCCGGCCAGTCTTCCAGCTCCAGGTAAGTCTCACCCAGAAGGAACAGCCGCTCCGGTGTACGGGGGTGGTCCGGGAAGGTAGCCGCAAATTCGGCGTAATAACTGGCGGCTTTGCGGTAGTGATCGTCCGCCTGCTGATCATCCTCCGCCTCCCCTGCCAGCAGGTACTGGCGGTCCGCCAGTTCCGGCAACAGTTGTTCCAGTTGTTGCTCGATAAAGCCAATTGCATCGGGGCCCGCTGACTGCCAGTAATCGCTGTAGATTCCGTAAAGGCTGACAAAGCCGGCCTTTCGTTCAGGGATCGTACGGGTGAAACCGGCCAGCTCAAGGGTATCAATGATCCGGATGTGGTAGCGCGGGGCCCAGGGACTCTCCGGATGGTCTTCTATGTAGGCCTCGAAGACATCGATGGCATCACTGTATTGCTCTCTCTCGAGCAAGAGCTCGCTGTAGCGGTCGTAGACCAGTATTTCGTAGGGGCGACCACCCGTTTGGCGGAAAAGCGCCTGGAGGGTTTCCGCTCCGTCAAGGTACGACAGGGACAGCCCTACCACCCTGAACAGATCTTCGATCAGTGTCTGGCTCCGCTGATCCACGTCCGCCACCGGCCTGCCCTCGGGCATGACAAGATCAAGCACTTCAACGTAACTGAAGAGCGCTTCCTGGTATTGCGCCTGCTTGAACAGACTCCAGCCCTTCATGTAATGCGCGTTCACCAGGAACGAGGGATCGGCCATGCGTTCCTGGCTCGCGAGGGTAACCTCGTCGAAAGCCTGTTCCGCTTCCCCGTATCGACCATCGATAAACAACAGATCGCCGCGGCGGAATTGAGCCTCAACCCAGTATTCTGAATCCGGGTAGCGGCGAACCAGAGTATTCAGGGCTTCAAGCTGCTGCGGCGTCGCGCCTCGAAGCTCCCAGGCTCTGGCAAGCTGATAATAGATCTGGTCATTGCCCTCACGCTCTGGATATTCCGACAGAAGACGCTGGTAGGCATCGATGGCGCCGGACAGTTCATCGACAGCCGAATCCGCCATTTTCCGCTCCGCACGCTGGAATTCCAGATCGGCCAACCGATGCCTGATGGTAACCTGCTTGCGGGGATCCTCTACGAGTGGCAAAAGCGCCTTGTAACTGTCCATTACCGTTTCAATGGAAACATCTTCTGCGGGGTCGCTGACCGCCGCTGCATCTGCACTTTCCTGCCGCGTTTCGATTGCCGGAAGCGCAGCCAGTGTGCCCTCACGGACTCGCGGCATTTCTTCGCCACCGGCAGGCATCATCGACTGCAACATCTGGCAGCCACTCGCCATGACAAGGGCCCCAACCATGAGGAGGCCTTTAACAGTCCTGCCGGCCATCCGATTATTCATCACCGGCACCTGCATTTTGCGATGCGCGGAACAACTGGTCCGCCAGCCTCGCCTGGGCGTGGCGAGAGGCCAGCAGGTATCCATTAAGCTCCTGTTGCTGGGCAGCCAGCATCCGATCAACCTGCGTCAGGAGTGTTTTCCGGGCACTGCCCAATGCATCGGACACTTCTGTTCCAAGGGTCGCGAGCTCCCGTTCGCTGGCAGCGATCCGACGAGCCAGTTCCGCATGGCGGGCATCATCGGCCATCAGGCTTTCAACCCGTTGCCGCTGGGCCTGAAAGCTCTGCATCTCGCGATCCAGTTGCATGAGCTGTTTTTGCGCCGCCCAGCGATTGATTCCATAGTCATCCGCAATCCACCAATCGAAGTAGGCACGCATCCGCCGATACGTCGCACGCTGCCCGGCGGTCGTCGCGTCGTCAGGCAAATCCGCCAGAGTTTTCTCAACCTCAGCGAGCTTGTCTCTAAGCGCTTTTTGTTGCGAGGTCATGAAGAATCCCGCATCTTCGTCTGCCAGCGCCGAGGAAATTCTGTCCGTGAAATCCTCGTGCAACTGCTGCCACTGGTCTGCCTGTTGGGTTTCGAGTGCCCGACGGGTCTCGGCAATACGAATCTGCCGTTGCTGCTCACGGGTCTCCAGCATGATCCGGAACGATTCAAACCTGGACTGCCGCTCGGCGATGAAGGACTGCATTCGGTAGAGTTCGCTCAATTCGGCAAGCGCCTGCTGGAACGTCTCCGAAGCCAGCACTTCCGCCATACCAGAATCGAGGGGCTGCACGCGCAGCCGGCCATAGGAATCTGTAAGAATCCCGTCGCTGTCACGGCTGAACTCAAGCTGGGCCATCAGACTTTCTTCATTCAGCCGATCCCGGATATTGTCGAGCTCCCTGATACGGGCCTCGTAATGGTCGGCTGCCTTTTTAAACGCAGGCAATGCACGCTGTGGAGCGTTCATCTGCTCAAGAACATAGGCGCGGGCAAAGGGAACCTGCTGGCGCCAGGGCAAAAACAGTTCACGGTTCGCGAGAGTATCAAGGGCGTCGAGAGCCCTCTCCGGCCTGCCCTGGCCCGCCGCGGCAACGGCGTAGTCAAAGAGAGCCTGATCGGCGAACACGCCGGTCAGTGGCATGGCTCCCAGGACCTCCAGAGCTGCCTCAAACTGGTTATCACGCAGGTACAGGCCCGCAAGCGAGAGGCGAGCGCGGCCCAGCAGGCCCTCCCGTTCGGCATCTGGCTCGACGGAGTCAATGGACTGGTCGAGGATGGCGATGAGCTTTTTCAGTTCCTCTTCGGCGGCAGCTACGTCTGCCGCATCGAGAGCGGAGACCGCGGAATTGTACCGGAGGTAAAGGGACCAGATGTCCGTTTCGTCCAGCTGCTCCCGAAGCGAAGCCAGTTCGGGTTCATCATCAGGGCGGGCAGACATCATGACCAGCCGGGAGCGCAGATAAATCCATTCGCGGAAAAGATCGTGGTCGGCCTCGGCCAGTATCTCGCCATCCACACGATTGAGGTTCTCACGTGCGAGCGCCTGATTCCCCTCGAGGTAAAACACCTTACCGAGATAGAACCAGGCCTGGTTGCGAACATCAGGCGACAGATTGCTGCCGGCGCCATCGGCCCCGAGTAGCTGCGTAAACAACCTGCTCGCCTCTCGGGTCATCCCCCAGGACAGCATGAGCCCGCCCTCGACGAGAGCCGGATGATCTCCGTGTCCCTTGATGCCGCCCCGTTCGCGTGCCACGGCCAGCTGGGTCAAAGCCTCGAAGGCGTTACCCTGATGGTATTCGTACAGCGCCCAACCATAACGAAGGTCCTTCGCCCGCTCGGGTTGCGCCTCATCGGCATGGATCGGGGTCATCATCAGCCACAGTAGGGCACCCGCGTAAATGAACGGGCGTCGACCTGAGGACTGGCTTGCTTTCAATCCCACGACGCGCCTTACTCCCACTCCACAATGGATACGGAGGGTTGGTAGTTGGAGGAGCGATCTTCAACGCGGATTTCCAGAGCGGCCGTTCCAGTGCCCTTCTCAAACTCCAGGGAGGCCGCCTGCTTGTAAGGCCGCTTATCCGGGCCGATTCCCTCAACAAACGCCGTCATCTCATGGACGCCGGTTTTCAGGTTGCCGACGTATAGCCGCTGCATGCCGCCGCGTTCAAGGGCAGTCACCTGTCGCTCCGTATACAGGTGGGAAGCAACAATCTCGTCGTCGACTTTCAGTTTGACCGCATCCAGCTTCAGAAACTTCCCGGCATCAACGCTGAGAAACACGGCAACCTGGGTATTGGCTGGAAAAAGCAGATCTTCCTCAAGGATAAACAGGTCACGATTCAGGCGTATCACTTTCTTCTTGAGCGCCTCCACCTGCTCGGCGACGGCTGTATCATCTTTCTCCGCCCCGGGATTGGTCTGGGCAAATGCGGGGGCTGTCAGGGCGAGGGTCAATGCCGCTAAAAGCACCGGAAATCGGGAGTTCAAGCAAGTGGCCATGGTCGTTCTTCCTGCATGCTCAGTATTCAAGAATCAACGACGCCCGGGTTACGTAGGCATCGAAGGAATATAGGGGTTCTTCGCCGGGGAGAAAGTCACCTGCTGCGGTGACATCCCGGAAGTTGTCATATTCAAAATTCAGCCAGTCCACCAGTAAGCTGAACTGCAGGCGATCGATGCCGGGAAGCGACGTCTGCTTCCATTCGTAGACCGCGCCCACCGCCAGGGTTGTCCCGGATAGGGAGCTGAGTTCCTTGTCACGGGCCAGGTGTGTCTGGGAGTTCTCGAACGGGAAAAGATCGCTGTAAAAGTCCGCTTCGCTCTGGCTGTAGTAACGAATGGAACCTTCAAGGGTCCAGTGCTGGTTCAATCCGTGCACGTATCCCAGTTCGACCGTGTGGGCGTTGATGCCCCAGGTATCGGAAAAATAACGGTATTCACCGCGAATTGAGGCGCGATATGGCAGATAGTAAAGCGCTCGCATGGCCACGGAGGTACTTGTTCGGGTTTCCGGATAACGTTCCGGTTGATACAGGAACGCTGTGGAATCGTTCGGGTCGATGTAGCGGTTCTGTCGGTAAGGGTTCTGCAGGAAGCCCTCATCCGTAACCACCTCAAGATCCAGGCCTACCAGGCTGTTGCGGGTGACGACCTGACTCAGTCCGAGCTGATAGTTCCGACGATCAGCTTCCTCGCTGAAGGAATCGTTGCCAACCCGGCCCACTTCATCCCAGCCGCTGGCATAGCCCATGGTTACTGTGGACATGCCCCCGAAAAACTCCTGGCTGAGCGAGAAGTAAACGGTGTTGGCTTCGTAATCGTTTTCCGAACTGTTGGTGAAACCCAGACTCAAAATGGACTTATCGTGCAGGTAATCGACACCAAAGGTGTACTCGTTGCGTTCTTCCTCGTAGGGGCTCGCCGTGGCCAGAACGTCCACAGAGGCAGCCGAAACGGAGTCAACATAGTACTGGCCGGAAAACGAAACCGACGAGCCAATACCCTTGCGCACCAAAACTGAGGGGCCATCGATGACCATGCCACCACCGTCATAGCGGTGGTAGAGAACATCCACGTTATCCACTGGCAAGGTCGCCGCAATCGCCTGTTGCCCGGCCAACATCAGCACGAACAGAGCGCAGACGGAGCGCACTAACCTTTTGCCGTCAGTTACAGCCACAGCCACCCCCAGAACCGCCTTCTGCTCCCCGCGCAGACTCCCGGACCTGATAGACGTGATGCATGTAGGAATCCGCCTTGCCATGGCGGCTGAGACTCATGACCGGATCCGCCAGATTATCCCGTTCATAGGGTTTTACCCACGGCTTGATTGAGCTGCATCCAGAGATCGTGAAGGTCGCGACCAAAAGAGCAGAGGCAGTGAAGATCGACAAATTACGCATAAACGTTCCGTCCGAAAATTATTCGCGCACCAGCTCGCGAATCTGCTGTTCGTACTCGTCTTCGTAACCCGGCTGATAGCCGTAGTGGAGATACCGGGCATTACCATCGCGATCGATCATCACGGTCGTTGGCATAGCCTGGACTTCATAAAGCTCGCTCACCGAACTCTCCGGATCGTAGAGGATCGGGTAATTCACGGGTACCTTGTCCAGGAAGCGATGGGCCTCTTCCCGATTCTCATCCACATTGACCGCCAGAATCGTGAAGCCGAGATCCTTGTATTGGCTGTAAAGCTCATCCATCAGCGGCATTTCCTGGCGGCAGGGACCACACCATGATGCCCAGAAGTTCAGCATCACCACTTCACCACGATGGTCCTCCAGCCTCAGGTTTTCGCCGGAACGGCTTTCCAGGGTGAAATCCGGAGCTGGCACATTGATGGCCTCGGCGCCCGCCATGGGGCTAAGACAGGCCAGGACGCCCGCCACCGCCAGTGATTTGATGGATGCTTTCATAACCATTGCTCCTGTAATCAGAAAAAGACCGACAGGCCAGTGCTGACCTCTGTGTTCATGGAGGTTTTCTCGGCCCCAAGAACATCTATTCGGTAGTAGTGCTGTCTTACGCCAATCTGAACTGCAACGCTGTCCGTCAACAGAACCTGATAGCCCGCGCCGGCATTCAGGGTAAACCGGGTGTCACCCGCAAAATCGGTAGCGCCGGCACCCGCAATCAGATAGAAATTGGTGTTGAATGCGTAGTTCTCGGTGAGGAAGGCCTCGCCCGGAAGCACGTTGTAACCCAGGTTGATGTTGTAATAGCTGTAATCCCGCTCGCTGTCGGTAAGCACCTCCACGTTACCGGCCAGCTTCTCGAAACTGGTTTCTCCACCCTCCGCGAAGCCGACTCCGGCCTCGAAAAAGAAGGACTCGCTGAGGTGGTAGGTGAGCTTGCCGCCATACAGCAGCGACGACTCGAAGTCCTCGATATTGAGCACGCCCACAAAAGCGCCAATTTCAAAGTTCTCGGTGTCAATCAGCGCCTCGGTGACCGGCACCGGGGTCACATCCGGCTCGATCAGCGGCCGATCATCCTGGGCCTGGGCGGCTGCGGCTACGCATAGCCCAGCTCCGAGACACAGCGGTTTCAGAAAAAGATGCTTAGTCCGATTTTCCATTCTGTCGCTTCTTCGTTGGTGGATCGGGTCGTGAACACTTTGTAGTCCTTCACTTCGGCACGGATGAAATATCGATCGGTGATGTAGGCACGGATACCGAGTCCGGCATGGCCAATACTGTTATCCCGCTCTTCGGGCTGAGCCAGAGTCGCCTTGGGATCAACCCAGATATGTCCGACCCCGAGCGTAAAAAAGGGCGATACCCGCCAGTGCGGGAATGGCTGATGCACCAGATTCGCATTGACCATTCGAATCTCCGAGGCGCTGCCCAGGATCTGCGAGGCCCAGAGTTCGGCGGACAGGTTCCTCGTCATCCAGAATCCGCCGTAGCCTGCCGTGACAGCGGCACCATCAAATTCACCCATCATTAAACCAGCTTCGACTCGCCGGTTACCGAATGAATCGAAATCCGGTACCTGAAGATCCACTCGATTACCGGTGCCATCCACGGTCTGGGCGATATCAGCAACCGCAACCCAGCCTTCCCGGCCCCGGGCGTCCGTTACTTTGATCCAGCTGGTCTTGCGTTGAAGAATGGTCAGCCATTCCCCTTTCTCGCTGGTATGGAAAACCGGATAGCCAGTTGCCGGGCCGGTTCGCCATTCAATATAAGGCTCGGTCACCTGCACTTGCGCCACGTCTTCTTCAGCCTGGCCCCACAGCCAGCCAGCCCAGCTCTGGGCCGGCAAAAATAATAGAAACATGAGAAAGGCAATGGGCATGGCGCGAGTTTCAGTCCTTGGATCAGTCTTCCGGGGCATCGAACGGGTTGTTGAAATACTGGCCGCCAACATCCAGCCATTCCGCGATCAGTCTGAGTTCGGCTGGCGTGAGACGATCTTCATGTGTTCCACCCTCTGCGAACACATCGAAGAAACTACTGAAACGGGCGCCGTTGACGGACATTGAAGGCTGGACAGTAACTGTCACCATGATCGGCTGCACATCTCCATTGGCATCGAGAATTGGGTTACCTTCCTCGTCCTCCAGCACTTCCCCGGAATCTACAAGCACATCTATCAGTGCGCCATTCTCCGGATCCAGGTCCTGCTCATTGTCAGGGAAAAGCAGTTCCCTGTAGGCGTTAAAGTGCAACGGTTCATCGGGTGACGGGCCATCGGTTAGATCCAGCTGTCCGGCGGGCACCTGCTGGGCTTCTACTGCATCGGTGTCGGTATGACAACTAGTGCAGGTGGCGTCGATTACGTCCATGGAGACCGGATCGAGCTCCTCTCGGTTAACACTCCAGAGCGGATGAATATGCTGTTCGTAGTTAATTACAATCCGACAATTCGGCGCCCAGTCGCTGGCGCAAACGCCGGATATGGGTTGTGGGGTCTGCAGCTCGCCATAGGCATAGGAAAAGCTGTCGGGCTTGGGATCCACCGCATCGCCGGACCACTCATCGGCATAGATCACATCCGGCGTCGGCCGGCGGATCCCGTTAACTCGCGCGAACACCTCGGCCATGGTTTCGCCCATGTCAGCATAAAGACTCGGGGCGGTGTTCGGAAACGGGCGTCCGGTAGTTACTGCCCCACTCCACGCTGATTTAGGGCCAGCGTCAGGCCTACCATGGGGTTCAGGATTACCGGGGTCATGGCAGCCTGAGCACTCTAGGGTCTCACCGGGTCGTACCGTTAGCCAGTTCTGATGCCTGTTGCCCAAAACCCCGTCCATGCGCTGCCCCTGTTCATCAAGAATGCTAATCGCGAACGCGACATTGGCCGGCACTGCCACCTTCACGGAGCCATCCGGCTCGATCGGCACGTAACCCAGGATTTCCCGCATCAATTGAGCGCGGCTCCGGCCAAACGCGCTGTTATCAAAATCCCGGACGTTCTCATCGGGGATGGCCACGGGCTTTTCCAGTCGAAGGAATCTGGCCGGGCGATCTTCCGGCGGCGTTTGCAGCGGATCAGCCATTGCAGCAATACCAGTCGGCGTGGTGTCCACCCCATCGATATCATAGACGCTTCGAATGTGCAGGACGCCGTAGCCGGCATCGCCGAGGGCCCCCTCATCACCCGTGAACTGGGATTCCGGGATGAACCCTTCCAGAGGCCGTTCCTTCATCAGGACCGCCTCATCAAACTGAACGCCCTCTACCGGCGGGACCACCGGCCGCTGGGTTTCGCTGTTGATATCCAGAAGCCACAAACCGTAGACGGGCTCTGCGGGTTGATAGTCTTCGGATTGCAGGCGATCTTCCGTGCAGTTCACAATCCGGTCGGTCGCTGTTTCACGCAGCCGGCAAGGTGTCCAACTGACCAGGTAGCGGTTGGTACCATCCAGCAGTGGTGAAACCGATGCATAGCTGCCTTTCAGAGACAGCTGGCCGTCCAGGCCCACGCCGGGTACAAGCGAGCGCTGGCCTGAAGCTTCTGTCCCATCGATGCGCAGGTTGGCCTCGACAAACTGGTCAACATCGACCTCCGCCAGAACCGACGCGTAATCATCACTCTCAAAAGGCCTTAGCTGAACCAGCAGATTGCCACTGTCTGACTTGCGGGGCTGCAAATACTGAATATCGTTGGCTTCTGGTACCGAATCGTGAGAGTGACGACCGAAGAGATAGCTCAGGCCGGTGCCGTCAGGGTTCACGCGATAGAGGTTTACACCGTTGTTGCGGGTCTGGCCGGCATTGTCCCAGCGGCTGAACACAATGGTGCCATCATCGGCCACCATAGGGTCGAGGTCGTGGCTCTGGTTGAAGGTAATCTGCTCAATGTTCTGGCCATCATCATCCATCACATGCAGAACAAAGGCGGGGCTGTCTCCCTCCTCGTCCAGACCGGAGTACTGGGGCTTGCCTTCATCAAGCAATACCGCTTTCGAGATCCGTTGACGGGTGGAGGAGAAAACGATTCGGCCATCGGGCAGATAGGCAGGCGCAACGTCCTGGCCGGCCCCGGCGGTAACGTCCGAATCGATGATCCGGCGCAGGATGTCGGTACTAACGTCGTATTCCCAGATATTCCAGGTTGGCTGATCCTCGTCGTCTGCGTCCTCGATTTCCGGCGCACGCATGGCAAACAGCAGTCTGGAGCCGTCGTGGGAAACGTGGAGATCTTTCACGTCGTAACGCAACTGACCATTGTCATCAAGGAATTGCGGCCCCGCGAATGCTCTGGAGGCAATATCCTGCGTCTCGGCGTCCGCAGTGGCACTGGCCTTCAGAAACAGCCGCGCTCCGGGGCGGAAAGCGCTCGGGTCGGCCAGGTTGTCCTCGACCAGGGCCCCGGTGTTTTCGTCAAAAAGTAGAGCCCGTTCGACATAAGCCACAGGGTTCTCGACGACAACCGGATCCGCCTGCTGACTGTCGCTGCTCGAAAGACAGCCAGACAGAGCTGCAAGCGAGCCGAGTGCGACAGCCAGGCGAGTACTGCGGGAGATGTTTAGAGTGGGCGACTTAATTTCCAACGTGAGAAACCCTGTTTCGGATGACATTCCATGACATAAATTAAGTCGGTTCCGCTGGCAGGCTCCAAGGGTTTTACGTAACGCAATGTAATAACGTGGCCTACGACTCAAAACGAAGGATATAGCAAGCCGTAAACTTTTAACAATTGTCAAAAAGCATTAATGTGCACATGCTAACGATCACCGAGGGAAAGGACATGACCGCCCGGAACAGGATCAGAAGCCTGCTTTGCAAGGCTTGCAGTACCGCAGTTCTCGTCGCATTGGTGTCTGGACAGGCCAGCCTTGTTCAGGCTGGCCCCAGGGAGCAGGCCAAAAGAATTCACGATCGGGTCGCCGGCGTGCCACCCTCTGAAGTCGTCCTTGACGATATGGCGAGCGACATAGAGTCCGGCAGAGCTATTGATGCCGCCTTCACGGCCATGCAAGACAGCGCTTTCTACGACGTTACCCTGAAGAATTTTGCAGCCCCCTGGACCAACGAGGCGATGTCAAAGTTCGTGCCCCTTAATGATTACATTGCCACGGTGATTGGCCTGGTGCGGGACGGGGAAGACTTCCGAAAAGTTCTGTATGACGATGTTCTTTACATCGGGAATGCATCCCTGAACCTGCCAAACTACTCTACCAGCAACAACAACCACTACGAATCCCTCGAGAACAGTGGAGCCAGCCTTAAGGACAACCTGGAGCGGGTAAACCAGTCGACCTACACGGGCCTTCCTCCCTCGGCCACCGCCGGCGTCATTACATCAAGAGCTTCCGCCCGGGCTTTCTTCAGTGCCGGCACCAACCGGGCGATGTTCCGCTTCACACTGATCAATCACATGTGCAACGACCTGGAGCAGGTTGCGGACGTTACCTTGCCCACGGACCGCATTCGCCAGGATGTTTCCCGCAGCCCGGGTGGTGACAGCCGGGTATTCCTGAACAACTGCGTTGGCTGCCACACCGGCATGGACCCCATGACCCAGGCGTTTGCCTACTACGACTACGAGTATGACGCCAACACCGACCCCGATGGAGAACTGGGCAGACTGGTCTACAACGCCATTGGCGAAACAGATCCAGAAACCGGCTCCAGGGTTCAGGCCAAGTACCACATCAACTCTGCAACCTTCGAGCAGGGCTATGTGACACCTGACGACAGCTGGGATAACTACTGGCGCCAGGGCGCCAATCGCCGACTGGGATGGGATCCCTCACTCCCGGGTTCCGGCAGCGGTGCCAAGAGCCTGGGTATGGAATTCGCGAATTCCGAGGCCTTCGCAGAGTGCCAGGTCAAGAAGGTGTTCGAGAATGTCTGCCTGCGACCTCCCTCCGACAGCGCAGACCGTTCGCAGGTAAGCAGTATGGTTGCCAGCTTCGCAAGTCAGGGTTACGACCTGAAGCAGGTATTTGCAGAATCCGCCGTGTACTGCATGGGGGAGTGAGGACGCTATGAAAACATTTAAAGGAATTTCCATGAGCTCCCTCAAGTCGGTCCTTGCCATCACTGCCCTGGCCCTTCTGCTTTCTGCCTGCGGGGGCGAATCCACGGAACAACTGCCGAATACCTCCCAGAATTCCGGCACGGTTACCTACAATGGGCCTGCCCCCTCGACGGATGATGTAGCCAACTTCAAGCGCACCGTGTGGGACAACCTGGTCACCCAGGATAAATGCGGCGCGTGCCACGGCTCCAATGGCCAGGCACCCACGTTCGTCAATGAGCAGGACGTTAACCTTGCTTACGCACAGGCGAATTCTATTGTTAACCTGTCTGATCCATCCCAGTCCACAATGGTGACAAAGGTAGCAGGTGGCCATAATTGCTGGCTCCAGAGCACGTCAGCCTGTGTGGACATTCTCACCACCTATATTTCCAACTGGGCAGGCGGGTCAGAAGGCTCTGCCAAAACCGTGGAACTTCGCGCTCCTGCGCTCAAAGAACCGGGTGCCACGGTTGCCCTTCCGACTGACACTGGCCTGTTTTCCACCACGGTATACCCCGAACTCAGACAGTATTGCAGCGACTGCCATGCTGATGGTGGCCAGACCCCTTACATTGCCAGCGCCGATGTCACCACTGCCTACGATCAGGCGAAAAGCCGTATTGATCCTATGAATCCGGGCGCATCCCGACTGGTCGAACGTCTGCGCTACGACTTCCACAACTGCTGGGACGACGACTGCGAAGCCTCAGCCGATTTGATGGAACTGAAGATTCTTGAAATGGTCCAGGATCTGAGCGCCCAACCCGTGGACCCGGCAATCGTTGCCAGCAAGGCACTCAACCTGCAGGCAGACGGCCTGCTCGCAAACTCCGGCGGCCGGTTTGAAGACAACGTGATTGCCCTGTACGAATTCAAGTTTGGTGAAGGCCAGACTGCCTTTGATACCAGCGGCGTATCGCCAGCGCTGGATCTGACCCTGAGCGGAAACGTTGACTGGGTTGGCGGCTGGGGCATCGACCTTGGCCCGGCGGGCGAAAACGAGCAGGGCTTCATGATCCCCGCTGGCAAGGCCCAGGGCAGCACCACCGCCAGCCGGAAGTTGCACACCCTGCTGACCGCCTCCGGCGAATACAGCATCGAGGCCTGGGTCGCCCCGGGCAACATTACCCAGGAAGATGCCCGGATCGTGACCTACTCCGGCTCATCCACCACCCGCAACGTCACCCTGAGCCAGTCGCTCCAGCGTTACGAGGTACTGCATCGCAGCACCACCAGTGACGAAAACACGCCTTTCGCAACCCAGGACGCCGACATGCTCCTGCAGGCAACGCTCCAGCACGTAGTGGTTAACTACACCCCGGCGACCGGTCGCCAGATCTTTGTGAATGGCGTTCCAACCGGCGATGTTGATCCGGACGACGGCGGACTGTTGACCGAATGGGACGACAGTTTTGCCCTGGTCCTGGGCAACGAGACCGATGGCAACTCGCCCTGGCAGGGCGCGATCCGGATGGTCGCCATCCACAATCGGGCGCTGACACCGGAACAGGTCCAGGCCAACTTTGAGGTGGGCGTTGGCCAGAAGTTCTACCTCCTGTTCGGGGTCTCTCACCTGATCGACCTGCCCGAGAGCTTCATCGTGTTCGAAGTCAGCCAGTTCGACAGCTACGCCTACAGATTCACCAGTCCCTTCTTTATCAGCCTTGATGACTCCGTCGAGCCATCAAATATTCCGCTGCGTGGCATGCGACTGGGTATTAACGGCAAGGAGGCAACTGTTGGACAGGCCTGGGCCAATCTGGACGTTGTCCTGGACAGCGGCAGCTATGAACCTGGCACCGGACAACCGCTCTCCTCTCTGGGCACCATCATTGCGCTGGAAAACGGGCCAGGGAACGACGAGTTTTTCCTGACCTTCGACCAGCTGGGCGGTAACAACTTTGCCCGCTCCGAGCCGTCGCTGCCGCCTCAACCGGCGCCATCAGACCAGGAGCCGTCATCGGAGATCGGCTTGAAAACTTTTGACGAGATCAACGAGTCCATGTCTCGGATGACCGGTGTACCGACCACGCATTCGAAGGTTTCCGAGAAATTCAACACTGTTCGGCAGCAACTCCCGACAGTGGAAACAATCGAGGGCTTCCTTTCGTCTCATCAGATGGCGATTACCCAGCTGGCAATTCAGTATTGCGACGCTCTGGTTTCCAGCGACAACCTTCGGCAGGAGATTTTCGGCAATTTCAATTTTGCGGCACCGGCAAACACCGCATTTGAAGGTGGCGGAGAGGATCTCATAGTGGGAGCGCTCCTCAGTAGGTTTGTCGGAAACGATCTGGCATCTCAGCCTACAAATGAGACAGTCGCTAATGAGCTCAGCAATCTAATCAATGGCTTGACCAGCTGTGGTGCAAGCTGCGGCCCTGACCGAACCGAAACGGTCGTCAAGGCAAGCTGCGCAGCTGTGCTTGGCAGTGCCACCACCTTGGTTCAGTAAAGGAAGTCGATCATGTTTATACGCAAATCACGAAAGAAGCCTCTGGCCAATGGCAGTCCACTACTCCATGACGACCACGGCAAGCCCAGGACACGTCGCGAGTTTATCGCGCAGGGTCTTATGGCAGGCTCGGCTACTGTTTTCGGTGCATCTCTTTTCAGCCTGTTCGGTAACCCGCGGATGGCGTCCGCCGCGCTTTCTCCAGACCTACAAACCTTGAAAGAAAGCTGTGGTATAGCGCTGCAGGGCGCAGGCAAGATTCCATTTATCTGCTTTGATCTAGCGGGCGGAGCCAATATTGCCGGCTCCAATGTACTGATGGGTAAATCCGGTGGGCAAATGGACTTCCTGAGCACCGCAGGCTACAACAAACTTGGTCTTCCCGGTGACATGTTGCCCAACGATCCGGCGTTCGTGAACACGGAGCTGGGCCTCGCATTCCATTCAGACAGCGGCTTCCTACGCGGGATTCTTCAAAGTACTAGTCCCGGCACCCGGGCGGCAACAGACGGAGCCATTATTGCAGCTCGCTCGGAAAACGACACCGGCAATAACCCACACAACCCGATGTATGGCATCCATCACGCGGGTGCCGACGGCTCCCTGCTCTCTCTCATAGGGTCCCAGAGTTCGGAATCCGGCGGTAACTCGCTGGCACCGATGAACCTGATCAATCCGGAGGTTCGCCCCACCAAGATTGACCGGCCCTCAGACGTTACCGGCCTGGTAGATGTGGGCGACCTGATCGGCATTCTGGATCAATCAGACGCGGTCGCCGTGATGGAATCCATTCAGCGCATCAGCGACGCCAAGATGAACCAGGTCAACACCGGCATCTCTACAGACGACGTCGTCAAAGATCTGGTTCGCTGCGGCTACATCAAGAGTGCAGACCTGGCAGACCGCTTCGGCGATCCGGCAGAACTGGATCCAGAGCTGGACCTCGAAATCGTGGGCCCTACCGGCATCTTCACCCGCGATGAGTTCAATAATAACCGTGAGTTCCGCAAAACTGCGTCTGTCATGAAGCTGGTGCTGAACGGCTACGCTGGCGCCGGCACGATCACCATGGGCGGCTACGACTACCATACGGGTGAGCGCGGAACCGGCGAACGTCGTGATGAACAGGCCGGTCGGTGTATGGGCGCCTGCCTGGAATACGCAGCCCGGGTAGGAATGCCATTGATGCTCTATGTGTTCAGTGACGGCTCGGTGTCGAGCAACGGCCGAATCGACGATTCCATGGACGGTCGTGGCAAGGGCGAATGGACCGGCGACAACCAGCAGACGGCCGCCTCATTCTTCCTGGTTTACAACCCGGCGGGCCGCCCCACTCCGATTCGCAGGCAGATCGGCTTCATGCGCTCTGATGCGTCGGTGGAAACTGCCTCCAGTCCTGCGGCCAACAACGTCAACCAGTTGGTTCAGACCGTGCTGCTCAACTACATGGCATTGCACGGGGAGCAGGGTGACTTCGGCACCCGTTTCAACGGCCACGGGCTGGGCAATGGGACATCTCAGGACAGCCTGATTGCGTTCTCGAATGTCGTGAACGGCACTATCGGAAATTGACAGAAACTGCTCGTTCCGCCCCTAGTCTGATTGGGGCGGAACGAGGCCTTCTGAAACATGCATCATGCGCTGATCATCGATAACCACAACATCGATACCCTTCAAACGCTCAATCATCTCCAGTCCCTTTTTGGGCCCGAGCACGAAAACCGCCGTGGAGAGGCCGTCGGTTGTTAACGCATCCTCGCCGATAATGGTCACGCTTTGGACACCCTGGACCGATTTGCCGGTCTCAGGCGACAGGATGTGATGAACCCTTTCTCCCGCCTCATCCACGAAGAACCGCTCGTAGTCGCCGGAGGTGGACACTGCCACATCCTCGAGCGGCAAAACCACCGCGTTGCGCCCTTCTGAACGGGGGTCCCGAATGCCCACGTACCAGGGCCGGCCCCGCTTGTCCCCTAACAGTCGCATGTCGCCGCCAGCACTCAGCCGGGCATGGCGAATGCCAAAACTGACCAGACGCTCGATTCCCAGATCCACTGCATACCCTTTGGCGATGCCACCGAGGTCTACCAGAATCCCTGCCTGCCGGTATTCGACCGTCTGATCATCCTCATCAAGAATCACATCCCGAAAATTCACCCGCGGCAAGCCGGATCGAAGCTCCTCGTCCGTGGGCTTTTTGCCGGCCCTGAAGTCATACAGGTAACCCACTGAGCCAAAGGTGATGTCGAAGGCGCCCTGGCTGAGTAGAGAAACCTCCCGTGCTTTTTCAATCACCTCGAACAACCCGTCACTGACTTCTACTGGCCCGTCGGGTGCATTGAGGTTGAGCCTGGAGACCTCCGACTCTTCCCGATAGCGACTCATCTGTTCATCAACCTGATGAAAAACCGCCAGCACCTCTTTGCCAACCCGGTTCGCCAGCTCTTTATCCTCCGCCCAGAACTCCAGTTCGATAGGCGTGGTCATTGCAGTATCCGAAAACCGATACCACTCGGCGCTGGCCGACATCGGGACGATGACAAGCCCCATTGCCGCCAAAAGAAACGAGAGAGTCGATCCAAGTCCGAATTTCCTGCGCTTTATAGTTACCAAGACCCACAAAACTCCATTGGCTGCAGCGAAGCCCACACCGGGCAATTCCGGAAAGTATATCCATTTCTTCGGCTGCAGCCGAACCGATTCATGGGAACAACATAGGCCAGACAAGATGCAGATCACTAACCTACAATTTGTTACCCAAAATTCCACTTTTGTCCCATTGTTGGCCTCATAATCAGCAGAGACACTAGCGTTGCTTAACAAATAATCAAAACAATGATTGGCAGCCCTTTTCCCCATTGGCGCTGCAATTCCGGAGGCCAACCTGAATGAACGTCAGAAAAGTACTCTTTTCTGCTTGTCTGCTGTTGCTGGCGAGCACTACTGTGTATGCCGAAACCCTTAAAATCGGCCTGAACTACCCGCAGACCGGTCGTTACAAGGATCAGGGTCTGCAACAACGTCTGGGCGCCTTTCTGGCGCTTGATGAAATCAATAAAGCCGGTGGCGTGATGGGGCGTCAGCTGGAGCTGGTGATCAGAAATACCCGCGGTGACCCTGCCCAGGGCGCAAAGAACACCGCAGAACTCATCGACCGTGAAGGCGTCCAGATGGTGTTCGGCGGTGTGTCCAGCGCCGTTGCCATTGCCTCAGGCAAAGCTGCTCGCGATCGCAACCGGATCTACTTCGGCACGCTGACCTACTCGAACGCCACCACCGGCGCCGAAGGGCATTCATACATGTTCCGTGAGCCCTACAACGCCTGGATGACTGCAAAGGCGCTCAGTCAGTATCTGACCACCAATCATGCGGAAGACGATTACTTCTACATTACCGCCGACTACACCTGGGGCTGGTCTGTGGAGGAGTCTGTTCGCAAGTTCTCGGGAACCGAAGACACTGACCGCCATCAGGGCGTGAAAACCCCTTTCCCCCGGGCACTGATTACCGATTTCAGGGAGGCGCTGGAGCAGGCAGAGGCCAGTAACGCCAAGGTTCTGATGATGGTCCTGTTCGGCGACGACATGGTGAGAGCACTGAATGTTGCCTACGAAATGGGCCTTACCAAGAAAATGCAGATTGTTGTGCCCAACCTGACCCTGGGCATGGCTCGGCAGGTAGGTCCCACCATTATGGAGGGCGTTATCGGCGGCTCGCCCTGGGTATGGAACGTACCCTACGAGCTGAACTATCCGAGAGGAAAGGAGTTTGTAGAAGCCTTCTCAAACCGATATGAAATGCGACCATCCACCGCTGCGGCCTCGGCCTACAGCATTATTTATCAATACAAGGATGCGGTGGAACGTGCCGGTACCACCAATACCGCCAGCCTGATCCGGGCCCTGGAGGGACACAGGTACACTTTCCTAAAAGACGAACAGTACTGGCGCGAATTCGATCACCAGAATGTCCAGACGGTGTATGTGGTTAAGGTAAAACCGCGCAACACAATCATTGCTGACGAATACAGTTCCGATTATTTCAGCATCATCGATTCAATGCCGGGTGACCAGGCGGCGCAGACCCGGGAAGAATGGGAAGAGCGGCGCCGGGAGGCTGGAAAACCGCTCAGGCTCTAAACAGTCCCTTAGGGAACTGGAGAAAAATGTCTGGAAAAACATGACTCCGCCTGCCGCAACTTGAGGATCGCGTTGCGGCAGGCATTGTGATTCCGAAAAGCGACTTGCCTTAGCGCGCCTCTTCCCAGGTCTTCAACAGCTCGTCGTAGGCAACGGTTTTGCCCTGTGGCTTCTCGTTAGCCAGCTTCGGCTTGGGTGCGCCGGGCTGATCCAGCCAGTATTGCGGGTCGCGCGGTTCGTTCAGCTTCGGACCACAGGTCGGTTGAACATTGGCACGCTCAAGGCGCTCCATGACCCGATCCTGAGCCTGAGCGAGGCCGTCGAGGGCTTCCTGAGGAGTGGCTTCACCACTGGCCGCCTGGGCAATGTACTGCCACCAAAGCTGGGCGAGTTTCGGATAGTCTGGCACATTGGTACCGGTCGGTGACCACTGCACACGAGCCGGGCTCCTATAAAACTCCACCAAGCCGCCGAGCTTCGGCGCCATTTCAGTCATCGCCTCAGATTCAATGTCGGACTCGCGAATCGGCGTCAGGCCGGCAATCGTTTTCTCCAGAGAGACGGTCTTGGATACGGTGAACTGGGCGTACAGCCAAGCTGCAAGGCGACGTTTCTCAGGCGTGGAGTCCAGGAAAGTCCAGGAACCTACGTCCTGATAGCCCAGCTTCATACCTTCTTCCCAGTAGGGCCCACGGGGAGACGGTGCCATCCGCCATTTGGGGGTGCCATCCTCATTTACAACGGGCAGGCCGTCCTTGATCATGCTCGCGGTAAAGGCGGTATACCAGAAGATCTGCTGGGCAACGTTGCCCTGTGCGGGAACGGGACCGGCCTCTGAAAAGGTCATGCCCTGAGCTTCGGGGGGCGCGTACTCACGCAGCCAATCCACGTATTTCGTAGTGGCATAGACAGCCGCAGGCCCGTTCGTTGCACCACCACGGCTAACGCTGGAGCCGACCGGGTGACACTCTTCAACCCGAATCCCCCATTCGTCCACCGGCAAGCCGTTGGGCAGGCCCTTGTCGCCAGCACCCGCCATGGAGAACCAGGCATCAGTGAAACGCCAGCCCAGAGACGGATCTTTCTTGCCGTAATCCATGTGGCCGTATACTCGCTCACCATCAATTTCCTTCACGTGAACCGAGAAGAACTCGGCAATATCCTCGTAGGCAGACCAGTTAACCGGCACACCCAGGTCGTAGCCGTAAATTTCCTTGAATTGCTCTTGCAGATCTTCACGTTCAAACCAGTCGGCACGAAACCAATAAAGGTTCGCAAACTGTTGCGAAGGCAACTGATAGAGTTTGCCATCCGGCCCAGTCGTAAAGTCGAGCCCAATGAAATCATCAAGATCCAGGGTAGGCAGGGTAAGATCTTTACCGGAACCGTTCATGATGTCCTCAACGGCCACCACCTTTCCATAGCGAAAATGGGTACCAATCAGATCTGAATCATTCACGTAGCCATCATAGATATTTCTTCCAGACTGCATCTGGGTCTGGAGCTTCTCGATGACATCCCCTTCCTGAATCAGCGTGTGAGTCAGGTTGATCCCGGTGATTTCGGAGAATGCCTTGGCAAGGACATTGGACTCATATTCGTGAGTCGCTATGGTTTCGGAAACCACGTTGATATCCATGCCACGGAACTGCTCAGCGGCTTTGATGAACCACTCCATTTCCTTGAGCTGCTCTTCCCTGCTCAAGGTAGAGTTTTTGAACGCTTCATTGACCCACTTCTCAGCCGCTTCACTGTACTGATCGGCGCTGGCATGCAGGCTCAAACCCATGCAGGCGACACCAACGGCGGCGCTGAGCAACAGGGTCCTCGGATATTTGTTGTTGTTGAACATATCCAACCTCGTTCGACATTTAATGAATGGAACGAAACAGCCGTGTTTCGTGTCCGCAGTTATAGCGCTCTTTCTGGTCGCTATTCTTTTTTGCCGGAATCTATCGTGATCGATTCCGATCATTCAAACAAAATTAGTTCGTTTTCGAAATCATTACAAGAAGTCCTGAATCTTTTTTAGGACCAGGATTTTCGAAAAAACACCATACGAACATCCCTTGTCGATACTCACCCCCAACGCAGCAAAACCAGGAGCCAAACCACAGAGACAGCGAGCGCCACCCAAAGGGTGATATCGCTGACCGCCAGGAAGCTCAGATGTATATATGCTGCCGAAAGCAATCCAATAAACAACCGATCCCCGCGGGTGGTGGCTATCGGCAGAAACCCCTTCCTCTCGGTGCACGGGGAGACAATTTCGTAAACCGTCATTACCGCCAGAATTCCCGCAATCACGGCAAAGAAGATGGCGACGGTCGGAGTCCAGTTCATCCAGGCAATCATAAAACGTCTCCTTACACGCGTCCGAGGGCGAAGCCTTTGGCAACATGGTTACGAACGAACCAGATCACCAGCAGGCCGGGAATGATGGTTAGCGAACCGGCGGCAGCCAGAACACCCCAGTCGATACCGCTCGCCCCTATCGTTCGGGTCATGATCGCCCCGATCGGCTGGGCATCCACGGACGTTAGCGTCCGGGCCAGCAGCAGCTCCACCCAGGAGAACATGAAGGCAAAGAAAGCCGTCACCCCGATCCCGGAACGAATCATCGGCAGGAACACCTTCACGAAAAATTTCGGAAAGCTGTAGCCATCAATATAGGCCATCTCGTCATACTCACGGGGGACACCGGACATGAACCCTTCCAGAATCCAGACAGCCAGGGGCACGTTGAACAGGCAGTGAGCAAGCGCCACCGCAATATGGGTGTCGAACAGGCCGATAGATGAATAAAGCTGGAAGAAAGGCAGCAGGAAGACCGCCGGCGGCGCCATCCGGTTGCTCAGCAGCCAGAAGAACAGGTGCTTGTCACCCAGGAACTTGTAACGGCTGAACGCATAGGCGGCAGGCAAGGCCACAAGCAACGTGATCACCACGTTGATGGACACGTAGATCATCGAATTGATGTAACCGTTGTACCAGCTGGGATCCGTAAAGATCACGGCATAGTTATCCAGGGTGAAATTCTGGGGCCAGAGGGTAAGCCCCCCGAGAATTTCCTGATTGGTCTTGAACGACATGTTCAACAACCAGTATATCGGAGTCAGGAGCAGCAGAATAAACAGCGTAATCCCGACGTTTTTTGAACGTGTCTGTCTCATCACACTCTCCTTATTTTTCTTTGTCGGCGTGCGTAATGGCGGTAAAGAAGAGCCATGAAATCAGCAATACAATGAGGAAGTAGATCAGCGAGAACGCAGCCGCGCGACCCAGATCAAACTGCCCGATTGCCATGGTTGTCAGTGTCTGGCTCAAGAAGGTTGTGGAGCTGCCCGGGCCGCCACCGGTAAGCACAAACGGCTCAATGTAGATCATGAAGCTGTCCATGAACCGCAACAGCACTGCGATGATCAGAACACTCTTGAGCCTGGGCAGCTGGATATACCGGAACACCGCCCATTTCGAGGCACGGTCAATTTCCGCCGCCTGATAGAAGGCCTCCGGAATCGCCCTCAGCCCGGAGTAGCAGAGCAAGGCGACCAGCGGAGTCCAGTGCCAGACATCCATCAACAGAACCGTCAACCACGCATCAAGGGTGTCTCCGGTATAGTTGTAGTCAAACCCCAGCTGATTGATCCCCCAGCCGAAAAGACCGATGTCGCCACGGGCAAAGATCTGCCAAATGGTGCCAACCACGTTCCAGGGAATCAGCAACGGAATCGCCAGCAGAATCAGGCAGAGCGACCCCTTTATGCCAGATTTTGGCATCATCAGTGCGACCCCGATTCCGAGCGGAATCTGGATTAGCAATACCGCGCCGGAAAAAATAAATTGCCGAATAAGGGAATCCTGAAGGCGCTCGTTGGTGAGCACTTCCTTGAACCATTCAGTACCCACGAAGAACGCCTGGCCCGGACCAAAAATATCCTGGACCGAATAATTCACGACCGTCATCAGTGGAATGAGAGCCGAGAAGGCAACGAGCAGAAATACAGGCAGCACCAGCCACCAGGCTTTATTGTTTTGTACCTTTTGCATCAGTCTTGCTCCTGTACCAGGAATTCATCCATATACAGCTTCAACCACTGCTTCGGGAACGAGAGATAAACTCGACTGCCAATTGATGCGGCGAAGTCCTCGCTCTCCCGAACCTTCATTTTTTCGTGGTCAAGCTGAACGGTAACGATCTTGTAGGTACCCAGATCCTCGACATCCATCACCTCAGCCTCAAAGGTGTCGTCTGAAGCGACGGAGGACACTTCCACAAACTCCGGACGAATTCCGATCTTGATGTTGGTAGACCTGGTCCGCTGCAGGACATCAACCTGCCAGGGCTCAAGCGACACATTCGTGTTCCCAAAGCACACGCCCCGGGCACAGCGCTGCACCTCGATAAGATTCATGCCGGGGCTTCCGATAAAAAAACCCACGAAGGTATGGTTGGGCTGTTCAAAGAGTTCGGTTGGGGTACCAAACTGGACGATCTGTCCGCCATACATCACGGCAATCTTGTCGGCAAAGGTGGAGGCTTCGAGCTGATCGTGGGTGACATACACCATGGTGATGTCGAACTGCTCGTGAATCTGCTTGAGCTTGCGGCGCAACTTCCACTTGAGCTGCGGGTCGATCACCGTCAGCGGCTCGTCGAACAGAATCGCCGACACGTCTTCCCGCACTAGGCCGCGGCCCATGGATACCTTCTGTTTTTCATCCGCGGTCAGGTTCTTTGCCTTTTTGTAGAGCTTGTCCTGGATCTCCAGGACTTCGGCAATCTCATGAACGCGGGCCTTGATCTTGGAGGCTGGAACCTTGTTGTTCTTCAGCGGAAACGCCAGGTTGTCGTAGACCGTCATTGAGTCGTAGATGACAGGAAACTGGAAGACCTGGGCGATATTCCTGTCCCTCGGAGACAACTCATTAACACGCTTTCCGTCGAAAAGTACCTCGCCCTCGGAAGGCTGAACCAGACCGGAAATAATGTTCAGCATGGTGCTTTTTCCGCAACCCGAAGGGCCCAACAGCGCGTAAGCCCCACCCTTGTGCCAGACATGGTCGAGCTGACGGATTGCGTAATCGTCTGGTCCCTCGGGCATGTCACTATAACTGTGGGCGAGTGATTTCAATTGAATTTCAGCCATCAGACAGACCCTCCTGAAACCTGAGACGGGGTGTGCACCAGTTGTTCGTTATTGTCGAAGACGAACAATTTATTGATCGGCAGATATACCTTGATCGGTGCGCCTGTGTGGTACTGATGCACTCCCATCAGTTGCATCACCATTTCAAAGTGACTGTTCTCCACATGCATGAAGGTTTCAGAACCACTGATTTCGCTGAGTTCTACCTCCATGGACATTTCCAGATCATCGTCGCTGGTGGGGACCAGACCAATATGGCTGGGACGAATTCCGAACCAGTAATCGCCAGGTTCCAGCTTCGACAGCTCCTGCGTAAGTGCATGGTGGGAGTACTCGTCGAACGTCACCTCGGTTTCAGACACCCGGCCTCGAATCATGTTCATCGGGGGTTCACTGAACAACTGTGCAGCAAGGGTGTTCACAGGTGCGCGATAGACATCCATCACTGGCCCGTTCTGAACCACCTGGCCCTGGTGTAACAGTGTGGTTGTGCCACCGAGTGCCAGGGCTTCATTGGCCTCCGTAGTGGCGTACACCGCAATGCACTGGCGCTCGCGGAACAGGTCTCGCAGTTCCGCCCGAAGCTCTTCCCGTAGCTTGTAATCGAGGTTTACCAGGGGCTCGTCGAATAGCACCAGGGTGGCATCCTTCACCAGGGCCCGGGCCATGGCGGTTCGCTGCTGCTGACCACCTGACAGTTCCAACGGGTAACGCTTCAGCAAAGGATCAATCCGAAGCATCGACGCCGTTTCTTTCACCCGGCGGTCAATTTCAGAATCAGTCATCCTCGCCAGCCGAAGTGGCGAGGCGATGTTTTCGTAGACGGTCAGATTGGGGTAATTGATGAACTGCTGATAGATCATCGATATGTTGCGGCTCTGCACGCTCAGCCCTGTAACGTCCTCACCGTTGTAGATCAGACGGCCGGTATCGGGCTTATCCAGCCCAGCCATCAATCGCATCAGCGAGGTTTTTCCGGCCAGTGTCCGGCCGAGCAGAACATTAAAAGAGCCTGCCTCGAAGGTGAGGTTGGCATCCCGTATGTAGTCGACGCCGTCGACCTCACGGGAGAGATTCTCCAGTGTTAAGGACATAGGCTTTCCTTTTTGTTCTTGTGGAAACGCGCTTTGAGACCGACGTAAATCAGCCGCGCAAATTCGATTTCGAACTCTCTACGCAAAGGACATACCACATTGCGCAAGCAAAGAAATTGATTCGCTTATAACGTTGTTTTAAAAAGCTTTTTCTCTACATGCAAATTTCTCATTCGAAAACCAAAATGTTCGTTTAGCAATATTGTGTTCAAACTGAACATTGACCTGAACAGCATTTGCACAGATTATTGAGCATCAGCTTTAGCATAATTGCCCGCGTAAGCTGCTCGAATGTCGACCAAAACAACGAACGAATGCTTGAGTGACGACTGATGAGAAAAAACGAATATGCGGATTACCGGAGCGTTATTGCCGATTCTTGGAACCGTTGTATTGCCTGGGGCCTTGAACACGACCATGAGCCAACACCGCTTATGCCGGAATCTGCCCGACTGGAGGAAATAAACCGCCAGTACAGCGAATTGCTCTCGGTGACCGAGGCTGAGGTTCTCCCCTACTACCGGAACGTACTTTCCAGCAGCCGATGCCTCATTCTGCTTGCCGATCAGCATGCCACGGTACTGAACAGCTGGGGTGATGAACGTATCACCGAGACCCGCCTGAAACCCTGGTTCCAGGCGGGTGCGAACTGGCAAGAACAGAATTGCGGTACGAACGCCATTGGCACCTCTATTGCTGTTAGTGCGCCCGTCCAGATTCAGCGAAACGAACATTTTCTGAAAACGAACCGGAGCATCATTGGTTCTGCGGCACCCATTTTCGGTGCTCACAGGCAGATTGCAGGGGTTCTCAGCGTATTCAGCGACGCTTACCTGCCACAGGCCCACACCCTCGGCATGGTTCGGCTACTTTCACAATCTGTCGAAAATCGTCTCATCAAACGTCAGTTTGGCCCCGATCATTTTCAGATTACCCTGAACACCACGGCGGATAACTTTGACAGCCCCTGGTCGGGCATCCTGGTTTGCGATGATTTCGGAAAGATCATTGCAAGCAACCAGCGAGCGGACCAGTTACTGGGAATGAATACCGTCGAGGCCCGCCTGGATGAGTTATTTACGAGCCGCCGGCATCAAATTCTTGAGCATCCAGAAACTGAAACCTTGCAACTGACCACTCGCAGCAAGGTGCGACTGAGCGCCAGGATCAAACGCCCTACAAGGGTTAACGAAAACCCGAATCGGATCGATCGGTTATCTCAGTCGAACGAGGGCTGCTATTCAGATGAGCTGCTGGGTATCGACAACCTGGAGTTCGGTGATTCGGCAGTAAAGCGTTGCGCTACACAAAGTCTCAAAGTACTTCAGCGGGGTGTCCCGGTTCTTATCACCGGCGAGACAGGGGTCGGCAAGGAAGTGCTGGTCAAGGCCCTTCACCGGGCATCCCACCGAAAGGATCAACCACTGGTCGCGGTTAACTGCGCGGCCATTCCGCCGGAACTGGTTGAGTCGGAGCTGTTCGGTTACGAAGCCGGCGCCTTCACCGGCGCCCGGGCGCAGGGTTCGCTGGGCTTTATTCGAAAGGCCCACAAAGGCATCCTGTTTCTTGATGAGATTGGCGAAATGCCCCTGTCGGCCCAATCCAGGCTGCTACGGGTACTCCAGGAACGGCTGGTTACGCCAGTGGGTTCTACCGACAGCGTTCCCGTTGATATTCTGCTGGTTACCGCAACCAACCAACCACTGGGCACACGTATCGAAAGCGGCCATTTCCGGGCGGACCTTTACTACCGGATCAACGGGCTATGCGTGGAACTCCCTGCGCTCCGAAACCGATCCGACAGGTCGCTGCTGATACAGAACCTCTATTCCCGACACCGTGACCCTGGTCAATCGGAACAGCTGTCTCCTAAAGTGCTTTCGGCCTTTGAGAACCACCCTTGGCCGGGTAATATCCGCCAATTGGTGAACGTGTTGCGGGTGGCGATCGCCATTGCTGACGGGGAAGATGTGCAGGTATGGCATTTACCGGAAGACTTTCTTGCAGAATTCGAGACCGCCGCAGGCGAGGAATCCGATCCACGGATAGCGGAACCACGAGCCCCGGGCGTTGAGGTTGAACAGGAGGATCCACTCGCCACAACTCTCAAGGTGTACCGCAAGTGCACTGGCAACGTGTCACAGGCAGCGAGAGAGCTGGCCATCAGCCGAAACACACTATACAAGCGTCTTCGGGAATTAGGGGTTCGCTAAACCGCGTTTCCGCAACATCGTATCGTCAAAGCTTCTGAACTGCCTGGATCCAGCCATCGTAAAGCTTGTCCCGGTTCTGCTTCGTCATGACTGGTTCAAAATTCCGGTCACAGCACCACAGATCCGAGAGTTCCTCAAGAGAGCCATAGACTCCGGCTTTCAGGCCGGCTAGGTAGGCAGCGCCCAGCGCAGTAGTTTCAACCAACGACGGGCGATCCACCCTCGCACCGAGAATGTCAGCCAGAAACTGGAGCACCCAGTTGTTGGCCACCATGCCACCGTCAACTCTGAGGTTGACCGGGCGAATGCCGTCTTTTTCCATGGCTTTCTGCAGATCCTTGGTCTGATAGCAAACAGACTGCAGGCCCGCCGTGACAATCTCTTTTATACCGGTATCGCGGGTAAGACCGAAAATGGCGCCTCTTGCATTGGGATCCCAATAGGGCGCGCCGAGTCCGGTAAATGCTGGCACCAGATATACTCCGTGGTCCATGGGCGTACCCTCTGCGAGCGGCTCTGTTTCACAAGCATTCCGGATTAGCTGAAGTCCGTCTCGCAGCCATTGAATGGTTGCGCCCGCGATAAAAATACTGCCTTCCAGGGCGTAGGTAGGCTTACCGTTCAGCCGATAGGCCACCGTTGTGAGCAAGCGGTGTTTCGACTGCAAAGCTTTGTCCCCAGTGTTGAGCATCAGGAAACAACCGGTTCCGTAGGTGCTCTTCGCCATGCCAATGCCGAAGCAGGTCTGACCAAATAGAGCGGCCTGTTGATCTCCAGCAATACCGAGCACCGAGGTTCCGTTAAGGGCTCCACCCTCTGTGATCTCTCCGAACTGATCGGCAGAGTCCATCACCTCCGGCAACAGCGATTCGGGAATGCCGAAAAGCTCCAGGAGCTCCGGATCCCATTTCTGGTTGTGAATGTTGAACAGCATCGTACGGCTGGCATTGGTCGCATCAGTGCGATGCTCTCGGCCACCGGTTAGTCGCCACAACAAAAAGCTATCGACGGTACCGAATGCGAGCTCACCGCGCTCCGCTCGTTCCCGCACTCCGTCGACATTTTCCAGAATCCAACGGATCTTGGTGGCCGAGAAATAAGGATCAATCAGCAAACCGGTCTTGCTGTTGACCCAGGGTTCGAGCCCTTCACGTTTCAGGGACTCGCAGTAGGAGGCGGTTCGCCGGTCCTGCCAGACGATAGCGTTGTATACGGGCTCTCCGGTATTCCGATCCCAGACTACCGTGGTCTCGCGTTGGTTGGTGATGCCTACGGCAACCACTTTACCGCAATCACCACACTCTTCGGCCATTACCGCGTCACAGGTCTGCTGAACCGATGACCAGAGATCCTCCGGATTGTGCTCAACCCAGCCGCTTGCCGGGAAATGTTGGGGAAACTCTTGTTGGCGGATAGCGTGTATGTTGCCCAGTAGGTCAAAGAGTATGGCACGGGAACTGGTTGTACCTTGATCGATGGAAAGTATGTACTGACTCATGGTATTTCGACCTGGGTTTCTTATTTTTTCGCATTTTTGCTTTTTTGAACATAAATTCCAAGTAGTTTTCACTTAAAGCGCGCGTCCAACTCGCCGAACCTTTTAAAGAAGCTGCATAACCCGCTGAAAACTACTAAGCTTTAAAACTGTTTTCGGACGCACAGTATTTCGCATGAGAAAAATGATAAAGCGGAGGAGGCTTTCATGGCACAGCGTCGCCGACAGGATCTTATTATGGAGCTGATCCAGCAGAACGGTTTTGTCACGACCGAACAGCTGGTGGACCAATTCAAGGTAACGCCCCAGACGATCCGCCGGGACCTGAATGAACTCGCCAAGGAGAAAAAGCTCCGCAGACACCATGGCGGAGCAGGCATTGACTCCAGCACAGTCAACACCGCCTACCAGGCTCGAAAGATAATGGATCTGGAAGCCAAGGAACGAATTGCACAAGCGTTGGTGGAGCTCATCCCTGACAACTCCTCCATGTTCATCAATATCGGCACCACCACCGAGACCATCGCTAAGGCTCTGCTTGAGAAGAACAACCTACAGATAGTTACCAACAACCTGCACGTTGCGTCCATTCTTTCGGCCAAAGAAGATTTCCATGTAATCATCGCTGGCGGAGAGGTGCGCAACCGTGATGGCGGAATTGTCGGTGAAGCTACCATGGACTTCATCAATCAGTTCAAGATGGACTTCGGCATCATTGGAATCAGCGGTATTCACAATGATGGTTCCCTCCTCGACTTCGATTACCGCGAAGTCCGAGTCGCTCAGGCAATCATCGCCAACTCCAACCAGGTCCTTCTTGCTGCCGACCACTCCAAGTTCGGACGAAATGCCATGGTCCGTCTCGGTAACATTTCCCAGGCCGATCATGTGTTTACGGATCAGCAACCTCCCGTAGAAATCCGTCAGTTGCTGAACGAACACAACGCTCAGCTCCATATCGTTTAATAGTTTTTCGCTTGTTCCCCTCTGCGAAAAGGTGATCGCGCTACGTTTTTCGTTTTTTTTCTATTTTTTCCTTTACGAATATATATGCCTTTCGCATAATAGCGATATACCGCATATTGAACACTGAAAAGTGCGCATCGCAACAAAGCGCCTTTTCAGAGTCGTCAGGAGATGACCAACAATGGCTATGGAGCATGAGCAGTTTGACGTTATCGTCGTTGGTGGCGGAGTCAACGGCACCGGCATTGCCATGGACGCGGCCGGGCGAGGCCTGAAAGTCCTGCTTTGCGAAATGAACGATCTGGCTTCCGCCACGTCATCAAGCAGCAGTAAGTTGATACATGGTGGGCTGCGATATCTGGAACACTATGAATTCCGCCTGGTCCGGGAGGCTCTGGCCGAGCGCGAATCTCTGCTTCGCAATTCCCCTCACATCATGTGGCCAATGCGCTTTCGCCTGCCTCACCGTCCTCACCTGCGCCCAGCCTGGATGATTCGCACCGGCCTGTTTCTTTATGACCATCTTGCAAAACGGGAAATCCTGCCAGGCTCTCGCTCAATCAAGTTTGGTGAGAACGATCCATTGAAACCCGATATCACTAAGGGCTTTGAGTACTCGGACGGCTGGGTCGATGATGCTCGCCTGGTGGTTCTGGCTGCGAGAAAAGCGCAGCAGCTCGGTGCTCGAATACTCACTCGCACCAAATGTATCAAAGCAGAACAGGGCACTCGAGACTGGAGGGTCACCCTCCGCAACATGACCGATGAAACCGAAAAAACTGTTTCGGCCAAGGCCATTGTGAATGCCTCTGGCCCGTGGGTAAGCAAATTATTTGGCGAAACCCTGTCGATGCCCGCCCCGAAAACGATCCGCATGGTGAAAGGCAGTCATATTGTGGTTCCGAGGCTCAACAAGGGCACCGAAGCTTACATCCTTCAGAATGAAGACGAGCGGATCGTGTTCGTTATCCCCTACGAGGATGAATTCTCGCTAGTGGGCACCACCGACGTCGATTATGAAGGCGACCCGAAAAAAGCAAAGATCTCACCTGAAGAAACCGACTATCTCCTGAACATCGTAAACTCCCATTTCAAGCGGCAACTGGAGCCTTCGGATGTGATTTGGTCCTACTCTGGCGTGCGGCCCCTGATGGACGATGAACAGGAGAATGCCCAGAAAGCGTCACGGGACTACTCCTTTGAGGTCAATAGTGAAAAAGGTAAGGCGCCGCTGATTTCGGTATTCGGAGGCAAGATCACCACCTATCGCAAACTGGCCGAAGCCGCCACGGACAAGCTGTGCCAGTTCTTCCCGGAAGCCGGCGGTCGCTGGACCAAGACTGGTGTTTTGCCGGGCGGAGACTTTGCCAATCATGAAGCACTGGAAGAAACCCTCAGACGTGATTTTCCCTGGCTCTCCGAGAAGGTGATCAGTCGCTATGTGCGTACCTACGGCACAACCAGTTACGACATTCTCCATAATTGCCACTCAATGGACGATCTGGGCGAACACTTCGCAGGAACCCTCTATCAACGGGAAGTCGAGCACCTGATAAAGAACGAATGGGCGATGACCTCGGAGGATATTCTCTGGCGTCGTACTAAACAGGGACTTTATTCGAGCGACGCGGATGGGGAAGCACTGGACCGCTACCTGATGAAAAGCGCTTGTGCCGACACTCGCAAGACTTCGCTCCATCACAGCGCCTGAACCCCTCCGGTCACTGTTGCTCCGGCCCAAGAAGCCGGGCAACTCTTTGTTGCAGCTGGGGCACAACCTCGTCTTCGAACCATGGATTCCGACGCAGCCAGAGGTTATTTCTTGGGCTGGGGTGAGGCATTGGGACTATCTCTGGCCAATACTTCTGCCAATGCTCAACATTGGCCGTTACGGACTGACGACAGTCCGGCAGATGCCAGGTGTGCGCATACTGCCCGATAACAAGAGTCAGACCTATGTCTGGCAGATGATCCAACAGTAAATTGCGCCAGGCTGGCGCGCACTCCGGCCGCGGCGGAAGATCTCCGGACTTGCCTGTGCCCGGATAGCAAAACCCCATCGGCAGGATCGCGAGCTTCTGCTCGTCATAGAAGGTATCCCGGGTAACCCCCATCCATTGCCGAAGCCTATCGCCGCTGGGATCGTTGAAGGGCAGCCCGGTCTCATGCACGCGCCTGCCCGGGGCCTGCCCGACTACGAGAATTCTGGCGCTTTCAGATATCTGTATGACAGGCCTCGGCCCGCGTGGAAGAACGTCGGCGCAAATCGTACACGCCCGCACGCGTCGAACCAGGTCATCGAAGGGAAGCCGGGAAAGATCCTCTGTCATGAGCGTTCCGTTATCAGGGTGATTGCATATACCGTCATTTCCCGTAACGATAGAGGCACAATCACGACACAACAAGTCTCGAAGGACACATCATGAATGCGAAAGCAGGCTCTCTCCCGCTGCCGGAAATCGATATCGAAGAGTTCCGGAAAGTTGTTCGCACGCGCCGCTCCATCAGGCGCTTTACCGATGAGCCGATTCCTGAGGCCGTGCTTGAAGATTGCCTGGAACTGGCAACCCTGGCTCCGAATTCCAGTAACCTCCAGCCCTGGGAATTTTTCGTTGTCCGCACGCCGGAGCTTAAGGCAAAACTCGCCCACGCCTGTCTTGGCCAGAATGCAGCGAAAACCGCCGCTGCGCTGATCGTAGTGGTTGCCCGACCGGATAGCTGGCGGGCTCATGCACGGCAAGCTCTTGAGGATTGGCCAGAAGAAAAACTGCCGCCCATCGTTGAAAAATACTATCGCAAAGTTGCCCCGATTCATTACAACCAGGGGCCGCTTGGTATTCTGGGTTTAGCCAAAAAAGCGGCAGGCCTTGCGGTGGGAATTACCAGGCCGGTGCCCCGGGGGCCCTACTCCAATTGCGAGATGAAAATCTGGGCTACCAAATCCACAGCCCTGGCTGCCCAGAACCTCATGCTTGCGCTCCGCGCCCACGGGTATGATTCCTGCCCCATGGAGGGTTTTGACGAGCATCGCGTGAAGAAGCTTATTAATCTGCCCGGAAAAGGATTGGTAACCATGGTACTGGCAGCCGGCCGACGGGCTGAAAACGGCGTCTATAACCGCCAGTACCGTTTTGATCAGCGCCAGATGGTGCACTACCTCTGATCCAGTAACGGCAATCCGGCCTCATACTTCCGGATTGCCCAGTGCCTCGGCAGCCCCCAGCAGGCCGGTGTAGGGCTCGGTGACCACATAGACCGGTGTAAACTCCAGTAGCGGGCGCATTCTTCCTTTATCCTCAAAGCCGTTGCGGAACGGGCTTTCGAGAAAGAACTCGAGGAAACGGGGCAGGATTCCGCCACACAGGAAGACACCACCCGTGCTACCCAAGGTCAGAACGCCATTGCCGGCTACCCGACCGAGAATTTCACAGAAATGGCTGAGCGTGTGGCGGGCCAGCCTGTCGGTGTTTTCTACCGCAGCCGCGGTGATTTTCTCCGGCGCATCCAGTGGCGCCGCAACGCCCTGAATCTCTGCATGGGCCTGATACAGGTTCAACAGGCCCTGACCGCACAGGATCCGTTCCACGGAAACCCGGCCAAACCGGGCCTTCAGAATCCGCAGCACAGCCATTTCGGCATCGTCCGTGGGCGCGAAATCCACGTGGCCACCCTCGGTCATCAACGGCACCCAGCCATGCTCGATGGGCACCAGCCCTGAAACGCCGAGCCCGGTTCCCGGACCCATCACCAGCCTGGGGCGCCGGCTGTCACCGGGGCCGCCGCAAACATGCACCAGATGGTCGTTCGCAACGTGAGGAACGCCGAGGGCCATGGCGGTAAAATCGTTGATCACCTTGAACCTGGACCAGCCAAACTGTGCTCGGACTTCTTCGGTATCAAAAAGCCAGTGGTTGTTGGTCATCCGAACCTGGGTCCCGCGAACCGGTGAGGCAACAGCCAGACAGGCCCCGTCGACCTCCGAAACCCCAACCCTAGCCAGGTAATCCCGCACTGCGTCATCGAGGTTCGCATATTCTCCGCAGGGCAAAATCTTGATGGCGCGAGGCTGCACGGTTCCCTGCTCTACCAGGGCAAAACGCGCATTGGTGCCACCAATATCACCGACCAGTGAATAGCGTGTTGCTGTCATGCCTCGTGATTCCAGAAAAAGCTGGCCCCTTCCTCGGGATTGCTGGCAGCGCGTCGCATCCAGCCAAATAACTCCCGACCGTAGCCGCGATGATACCCGGTCAGGTCCGCTTTTTCAGATTCCCGGCCGGCGAACTCCTGATCATCCACGCGGATGGCAAGAACACCACTCTCGGCATCCAGACAAACCATGTCGCCATTCTTGACCTTGGCCAGCGGGCCACCGTCCAGCGCCTCCGGGTAGACATGGATCGCCGCAGGTACCTTGCCCGACGCACCGGACATACGGCCATCCGTCACCAGACCAACCTTGAATCCGCGATCCTGCAACACGCCAAGGTAGGGGGTAAGCTTGTGCAGCTCTGGCATACCATTGCTCTTGGGACCCTGGAAACGCACGATCACAATACAATCCCTGTCCAGATCCCCTGCCTCAAAGGCTGCCTTGAGTTCGTTCTGGTCGTTGAACACAACGGCCGGCGCTTCAACTTTACGGTGCTCCGGGGCAACGGCAGAGACCTTGATAACGCCCCGACCGAGGTTGCCATCAAGCACCCTCAGCCCACCATCGGGTGCAAACGGCTCGGCAACCGGGCTGAGCACATCCGGGCGAAGGCTTTTTTCCGGCGCGGGCTTCCACACCAGTTGCTCATCCGACAACTCCGGCATCTCGGTATAGCGCTCAAGGCCATAGCCAACCACTGTGTTCACATCGTTATGCAGGTATCCGCCGCTCAGCAGCTCCCTGATCAGGAACGGCGTTCCGCCAGCCTCGTGGAAAGCATTCACGTCTTCCTGCCCGTTAGGGTAGATCCGGGTCATGGACGGAACCACGGAGGAAAGCTCGGCGTAGTCGTTCCAGTCGATGATGATCCCCGCCGCCCGGGCAATCGCTATCCAGTGAATGGTGTGATTGGTGGAACCGCCAGTAACCAGCAGCGCCACCAGAGCATTGACGATGCTCTTTTCATCCACCATATCGCCCAGACCCAGCTCGCCACCGTGAGGCTTGGACAGCCTGATCACCTGCTCGGTCGCCGCCCGGGTAAGCTCATCACGGAGCGGCGTATTGGGGTTCACAAACGCCGACCCCGGCATATGCAGGCCCATGACTTCCACCAACAGCTGGTTGCTGTTGGCGGTGCCGTAAAACGTACAGGTGCCGGGGCTGTGATAGGACTTGCTCTCGGCCTCCAGCAATTCTTCCTTGCCAACCTTGCCCTCGGCGTAAAGCTGGCGGATCCGCTGCTTTTCCTTGTTCGGGAGCCCTGAAGGCATCGGCCCTGCGGGGACCAGAATGGTAGGGAGATAGCCGAAGCTCAGCGAGCCGATCAGAAGGCCAGGCACAATCTTGTCGCAGATCCCCAGAAGCAGCGTGGCATCGAACATGTTGTGACTGAGGGCCACGGCCGTACTCATGGCAATGGTGTCCCGGGAGAACAGACTCAGCTCCATACCCGGCTGGCCCTGGGTTACGCCGTCACACATGGCCGGCGTACCCCCGGCCACCTGAGCCACCGACCCCATTCCACGGGCCGCCTCCCGAATAATATCCGGGAACTTTTCGTAGGGTTGGTGGGCCGAAAGCATATCGTTATAGGCCGTTACCATGGCCACGTTGGCCTTGTTCATGAATTTCAGGGTGTCTTTGTCGCCCTGATTACAGGCCGCGAAACCGTGGGCCAGATTGCCGCAGGACAGAGAGCTCCGGTGTGGAGACTGGGCTTTGAGGGCATTCATGCGGTTCAGGTAATCCTGCCGCGTTGGGCGACTGCGCTCGATGATTCTCTGGGTAACCTTATCTACGGTCGGGTGCATGGTGGGCTCCATTGCGTAATTTATTAGAGTGGTCGTTTTTAGACGTAATTTTACTTCCTTTTTTTGGCATTTCCACCGGTTAATCGTTCATTTCTTCTTTTTTTGTTGTTATATTTACTACATTACTGAGGTAAAACGAACAAAAAACGACCACCCAAGGAGTCAGACAATGACGATCCGTATCGCAATCAACGGTTTTGGCCGCATCGGTCGCAATGTTCTCAGAGCATTGTATGAAAATAACTACCGGAGCCAGCTACAGGTTGTTGCCATTAACGACCTTGGCGACGCCGAAACCAACGCCCATCTGCTCAAGTATGACAGTGCTCATGGTCGATTTGAGGCCGATGTCAGCCACGACTCAGAATCGCTGACAGTGAACGGCGACCGCATTGCCATCACAGCACTGCGCAACCCCGAAGAACTGCCCTGGAAAGATCACCGTGTCGATGTTGTTTTCGAGTGCACCGGGCTTTTCACCAAACGGGACAAGGCGGCAGCTCACCTGAAAGCCGGCGCGCGCAAGGTCATCATCTCTGCACCCAGCCCCGATGCGGATGCCATGATTGTCTACGGCGTGAATCACGAAACCCTGACCACCAATCACGACATTATCTCCAACGCGTCTTGCACTACCAACTGCCTGGCACCGGTTGTTGAAGCTTTGCACAAGGCCATCGGCATCGAGAGTGGCCTGATGACCACCATCCACTCCTACACCAACGACCAGAAACTGAGCGACGTGTACCACTCTGATCTTTACCGCGCTCGCTCTGCCACTCAATCGATGATTCCAACGAAGACCGGCGCGGCTGCCGCCATTGGCAAGGTTATTCCGGAACTTGAGGGAAAGCTTGATGGCCTCGCAGTTCGCGTCCCCACCATCAACGTATCATTGGTGGACTTTGGCTTTATCGCCAGCCGCGAAACGACCGTTGACGAAGTAAACGAAGCGATAAAAACAGCGGCCGAGAAAAATCCGGTTCTTGGTTATAATATCGAGAAACTGGTCAGCATCGACTTCAATCACAACGCACTTTCCAGCATCTATGATGCCAACCACACCCGCGTTCTGGGTCGTCACGTAAAAGTCATGGCCTGGTACGATAATGAATGGGGCTTCTCGAATCGTATGCTGGATAATGCCCTCGCCCTCTTCGAGGCCGGCCAGTAAATCTGGCCGTTTCAGCTGATTCCGCTACTCTTTTCGAGACCATTTTGAAGAACCAAAGGACACCAACCATGCTCAGGCGTACCAAGATTGTCGCCACTCTCGGCCCGGCCACCGATTCACCGGAATCCCTCGCGGCCATTATCGCCGCCGGTGTGGATGTCACCCGACTCAACTTTTCCCACGGCAGCGCCGAAGAGCACATCGGCCGCGCTCGCCGGGTTCGCGAAGCAGCAGCGGCCCAAGGCCGGTTTGTCGCTTTGCTGGCCGATTTGCAGGGCCCCAAGTTGCGCATCGCACGGTTCTCGGAGAACAAGGTCACCCTCAAGGCAGGCCAGACGTTTATCCTGGACGCTGCCATGGACAAGGAGGCGGGTACCGAGGAAAAGGTCGGCATCGACTACGAGCAACTGATCGAAGATGTGGAACCGGGAGACATTCTGGTTCTGGACGATGGCCGCATTGAGATGGAAGTGCAGTCGGTCAGCGACCACAGCATCACTTCCACCGTGCTTATCGGAGGCCCGCTCTCGAATAACAAGGGCCTGAACAAGCGCGGCGGCGGCCTGTCCGCCGAGGCGCTGACGGAGAAAGACAAACAGGACATCGTGACGGCCGCCAAACTGGGCGCGGATTACGTGGCGGTTTCGTTTGTTCGCACCGCCGAGGATATGCACATCGCCCGGCGCCTGCTTAAGGAAGCAGGCTCTGACGCAGGCCTGGTCGCCAAAATCGAACGGGCAGAGCTTGCCGACGATGTGGAAGCCCTGGACGCGGTAATCGAAGCATCCGATGCGGTCATGGTTGCCCGTGGCGACCTCGCCGTTGAAATCGGCGACGCCCAGTTGGTGGGCGTACAGAAGCACATCATCTCCCGCGCCCGCGTTCTCAACCGCGCGGTGATCACGGCCACGCAGATGATGGAGTCGATGATCACCAGCCCCATGCCAACGCGAGCCGAAGTCTCAGACGTTGCCAACGCGGTGATGGACTATACCGATGCAGTGATGCTGTCTGCGGAAACGGCCGTGGGTGATTATCCCAAGGAAGCAGTCGAAGCCATGGTGCGCATTTGCCTGGGCGCAGAGAAGCATCCGTCGATGCATCAGTCCAAACACCGGATTCACGAGAGCATGGAGGAAGTTGATGAAGCTATCGCTCTTTCCGCCATGTACGCAGCGAACCACCTTGAGGGTGTCTCGGCCATTATCTGCATGACCGAGACGGGTGCCACGCCAAGGTTGATGTCTCGCATCAAGTCGAGCCTGCCAATCTTTGCGTTTTCGCGCCATCACTCCACCCAGCACCGGGTCGTTATGTTCCGTGGCGTTCAGACGGTGCCTTTCGATTCTGCCAAGATTCCGAACGAGCGGACCAACGCTTTGGCGGTGTCGGAGCTGGTTAATCAGGGTGCAGTCAAGGAAGGGGATCTGGTGGTGATTACCAAGGGTGACTATGTGAATGCCCAGGGTGGTACCAATACCATGAAGATTGTTCGGGTTGGTTCTGATATTCGCTGACTGTAAGCCTTCTTTCCAGCCCTTAGTCGATTGGTGCGTGGCCTTGTAGCCTGCGGCAATGTGCGAATCGGCAGTGGGGTTCCCCTTTCCAAAAAAACGCTACGAGCACATCCATGTGCGCTTGGCTGTGGCCATCCTTGGCCACAGACATTTTTGGAAAGGGGAACCCCACTCCCTCGTTCAGAATGTTGCAGTTTTCTCGGCGTGACAGTTTCTCGACTATTGAGACCTACAAAGTTGCGACGAATACTCGCGTTATCGGAAGTTTTGCTAAGCGCTTCTGGGCGGGGCTGACGGGAATGTCGCTGGCCATGGATGGCCAGCGCCAAGCGCACATGGATGTGCTCGTAGCGTTTCCCGTCAGCCCCGCCCAGAAGCGCGCAAATGCCGAAACCTTCAGGCTACAAGAACGAGAACAAGACCAAAGTCAGAGGTCCGCCAGACTCCCCCGCGCAATCCCGGTAATCTGCGCCCAGTCTTTAGCCGCCACCACATCTGCAGGGGTCAACCAGGTGCCACCAACGGCCTGGACGTTGCCGAGGGCCAGGTAGTCTGCCGCGGTGTTGCGGCGGATGCCGCCTGTTGGGCAGAAGGTAACGTCCGGGAATGGCCCGCTGAAGGCATTGAGGGCCGGGATGCCGCCGGCGACTTCGGCGGGGAAGAATTTGAATTCGCGGTAGCCGAGGTTATAGCCAATCATCATTTCCGAGATGGTGGCAATGCCCGGCAACAGTGGGGCTTCGGAGGTCAGGCCGAATTCCAGGATGGCTTCGGTTACGCCCGGGGTGATTACGAACTGGGCGCCAGCGGCCTCTACCTGGCGGTATTGGGCAATGCTGGTAACGGTGCCCGCGCCTACCCAGGCGTCCGGGATGGCTTTGCGGACTTCTTCGATGGCTTTTAGGCCGTGTTCAGTGCGCAGGGTAATTTCGAGGACGTTGATGCCGCCATCAACGAGAGCCTGGCAAAGGGGCACGGCGTCGTCGAGGTCCTGAATGGCGATGACCGGCACCAGGGGTGAGGATTGCAGTACTGCCCTGACGCGCTCGCGATGGTAATCGGAAAGTTGGCTCACGGTTTTCTCCATAACAAATGTCGGGCGTTTCAGGGACTCCAGAACACCTGGAGGCCTGGTTTCAGGAAAGCTCTGATTGGCATCTCGACCACCTTGTCCGGTTCAGACATAGCACGTTCCAGTGTCTGCAGTTTGTCCTCGCCCTTCAGATGCAACGCGGTGAATCGGGCATCTCTAAGGGGTGGCCAGGTCAAGGTGATGCGTTTCTGCGGCTGCGACGCGGGCGTGGCGGGCGCAACGATTTCCTGGCATTCAGGATTCATCGCACTTTCCAATTCGGGTGCGTCGGGAAACAGTGAGGCAGTATGGCCGTCGTTGCCCATACCAAGAATCAGCACGTCGATGGGCAGGGCAAGGTCCGCCAGCTCGGCCTTCACCCGCTCAAGCCCCTCTGAGGGTGTCGCACCAGGCTGTTTGAGCGACAGGAACCGGGCCGAGGCTGCCTTGTTCTGCAGCAGGTTCTCCCGAACCAGGCGGGTATTGCTGGCATCGTCGTTTTCTTCCACCCAACGCTCATCCGCCAGCAGAACGTCTACCCTGCCCCAATCCAGATCCTTGCCGGACAGCGCTCTGAAAAATGGCAGCGGCGTGGAACCGCCGGATACCACCAGGCTCGCCCTGGGCGCCTCTCTCAGGCGGGCCGCCAGAAATCCCGCCACGGCATCGGCAAGATCCAGGGCCACGCCATCAGCCGTGTCACCTGAACGGTCGCTGACACCCCCGGGCAAACGCAGATCAGACATCTTCATACCAGCTCCTGCCATCCCGGGTAATCATGGCGATGGAAGCAACGGGGCCCCAGGTTCCCGCCGCGTAACGTTTTGGCGGCTCGCCGCCATCCTTCCAGTTCCGAATAACCTGATCGACCCAGCGCCAGGCATACTCCACCTCGTCACGGCGCACGAACAGGTACTGGTTACCCTTCATTACCTCCCAAAGCAAACGCTCGTAGGCATCGGGAATCCGATCGGTAACAAAGGTCTCAGAAAAGGTGAGCTCCAGAGGGCCTTGACGAAGTCGCATGCCCTTATCCAGGCCCTGGTCCTTGGTGAGGATCTTCAGGGCCATGCCTTCGTCAGGCTGAAGACGGATAATCAGCTTGTTGTTGGCGAGGTGCTTCTGGTCCGGATCAAAAATGTAATGCGGCGCAGGCTTGAAGTGGATGATGATCTGGGACAGCTTTTCGGGTAGGCGTTTACCAGTGCGAATGTAAAACGGGACACCCGACCAGCGCCAGTTGTCGATCTCTGCTTTCAGGGCAACGAAAGTTTCAGTAGCGCTGCCCTTGTTTGCCCCCTCCTCCTCCAGATAGCCGGGCACCGGCCTGCCGTTACTGGTGCCGGCGGTGTACTGGCCACGCACCACGTAACTGTCCATCATATCGGGCGTAATGCGCTTCAAGGCCTTGAGAACCTTGACTTTCTCATCCCGGATGCTGTCGGCAGACAGGTCCGAGGGCGGGTCCATGGCGATCAGGCACAGCAGCTGAAGTAGGTGATTCTGGATCATATCGCGAATCTGGCCAGCTTTGTCGAAATAGCCCCACCGCCCCTCGATGCCAACGCTCTCGGCCACCGTGATCTCCACGTGGGAAATGTGGTTCTGGTCCCACTGGGAGGCAAACAGGTTATTGGCAAAACGCAGAGCGATCAGGTTCTGGACCGTTTCCTTACCCAGGTAATGATCAATCCGGAACAGCTGGTTCTCGTTGTAGACCTCGCCAAGCTCGTCGTTGATCACCTTCGACGACTCCAGGTCGTGACCGATCGGCTTCTCGACCACCACCCGCGTCTTCTCGGTGCAGCAACTGGCGGCCCGCAGGTTTCGGGCTATGACGCCATACATGGACGGCGGGGTGGCCATATAAACAATAAGCTCATTATTGGCGTCATCACGCCACTCGTTGAGCACAGCAAATGCATCGGGTTCGTTAAAATCCAGAATCTGGTAATCGACCCGCTTCAGAAAGGATTCGGCCAGTCCAGCATCGAACTCTTCCGGCTTTACGTACTGCTTCAGCTTGTCAAACAACTGCTGGCGCACGGTCTCGGTATCGGCATCTGAGCGGGCAATGGCCAGGACCCGGCTCCCCTCCGCCAAGAGGTTGGCGCGCTCAAGCTGGTACAGCGCCGGAAACAGTTTTCGCTGGGCAAGGTCACCCAAGGCTCCGAAGAGCATCAGGTCACAACGGGTATTGATCTTGTTGACCATTGGTTCCTTCTCTCTGGTGGGCAGTCCGTCGCAAAAACTCGACGACAGAACTCAATGTAGTAATTTTAACCAAATAATGACATCCAAAAATCGTTTTTCCAAGAAAAAACTGCGTTTCGTGATACTTTTACTACCCCAAAACCGGTAAAAAAGCGGTATAATCACCGCGTTTTCAAGACAACGACCGCCCATGATTCAGGGAGTACCATTGATGGCCGCGAACCAGGCGCACCGTGACGACAATCTGCTTGAGGACATCCAGTCCAGGCTGGAGACCCTTAACAAATCCGAGCGGAAAGTGGCCGAGGCCATTCTCCGTGACCCAAGCGCGGCCACCCGTTACAGCATAGCTGCCCTGGCGAGAGCCGCCGACGTCAGCGAACCCACCGTTAACCGTTTCTGCCGGGGTTTCTCGGCAACAGGTTTCCCGGATTTCAAGATTCGCCTCGCCCAGAGTATCGCTACCGGCACCCCCTATATCGGCCAGAACGTGGAGCCCGACGACACCGTTGCCGAATTCGCAGACAAGATCATGCTCAGTACCATTGCCAGCCTGGACAAGGCTCGGCAAGCGCTCGACCCGAAAGCCCTGGCAACGGCCATTGATTACCTGATCCAGGCCAAACAGATCAATTTCTTTGGCATGGGCGGATCTGCTGCTGTGGCTATGGATGCCCAGCACAAGTTTTTCCGCTTCAATATCCCGGTCATGTCCTACGACGACGCCCTGATGCAGCGCATGGTGGCGGCCGGAGCAAACGTGGGCGATGTTATCGTGCTCATTTCCTACACGGGCCGCACCCGGGAAACCGTGGATATCGCACAACTTGCGCGGGCCAACGGTGCTACGGTGATCGGTATCACCAACCCCGATTCCCCCCTGGCGGAAAGCTGCACGGTGGTGCTGGGCGTCACCGCGCCGGAGGACACTGAGGTCTATATGCCAATGTCCTCTCGGATCATTCATCTGAGCGTTATCGACATTCTTGCAACCGGCGTAACCCTCAAACGCGGCGCGGATTTCCTCGGGCACCTCAAGAAGATCAAGGAAAGCCTCAAGCCCACCCGCTTCCCACCGACCTGAGCCTCAGTGCCACAATAGAAGAGGTCAGCAGATACAAGAAAGCCCGGGCATTCGCACCGGGCTTTTCGTTGATCGCGGGGCGCCATTCGGCGCCTTTTTCATGAGGCGGATATCAGGGTCTCTCGACCTCCGCCCGGTTTCGAAGGAACTGCTGGTACGCGGCGTATTCCCTCTGGCCTTCGAGAGATGCCAGGAATTCCCGAAGCTGGTTCAGTTCGGTACCATCTTCCGAGACCTGCCCGTCCGTGACCTCGTCCAGCGCGATCACCGCGGCAGAATTGGCCATCACAGCCTTGCCAAACCGGGCGCCATCCGCTGGGCGCGCCAAAGAAAACACCTGCTGGAGAATGGCGGGACCTGCCTCGGAGGCGTTCCGTGCCAGCCCTTCATAGCTGGACCACTCACCAATACCCTCGGGGCTCTGACCTGACTCCAGGTCAGCGATAATCGCGTCAGCCCTTTCAGAAAGAGCTTCCCGCGTCTTGCGCTGCTCCAGCGTCGTCCGGATCTGATCGCGAACCTGGTCCAGGGGCAGCTGCTCGGCTTCATGATACTTATTCACCCGGGCAACGACAGACACGTTGTCACCCACATCGATCAACTCGGTGTTGTAACCCGCGTCCAGGACATCTTCGGAAAACAACTGCCGTACCAGACCGGCGTGGTCAAACGGCGCCTGACCACCGTCACGGGTAACGCCGCTGGCCTCCCGCACCTCAAGCCCGAGCTCTTCGGCAGGGCCGGCCAGATCATCGGCGGCATACGCGGAGTCGGCAAGCTCTGCCCGGACTTCAGCAAACTGCTCACGAGCCTTTTCACGGGCCAGCTCACGACGGAGCTGGTCTTCCATCTCATCCAGAGACGGCACCTCGGACTCCCTGACATCCTCGAGGCGAATAAGATGAACCCCGAACGATGTCCGAACCGGCTCGGAAACTTCGCCTTCCTCAAGGGCAAACAGGGCTTCCTCGAAGGGCTCGGCGTAAATGCCACGACCGGCATAGCCCAGGTCGCCGCCGTCTTCGGCCGAAACGGTATCAATGGAATACTCCCGCGCCAGGTCAGCAAATGACTCCCCGGCCGCCAGGCGCTCCTGGATCGTTGCCATGGTTTCGTCTGCGTCACTGCCCTCTTCGATCAGGATGTGGGACGCCCGACGCTCCTCACTGGCCAGATCGGCAGCCTGCTGCTCGTAATAGGCCTGAAGCTCCGCATCGTCAACTTCAATGCTCTCAGCAAGGGCACCCAGCGAAAGCGTGATGTAGGCAGCGTCTACACGCTCCGGCTGCTGAAACGCACCCGAGTTTTCTTCATAAAAGGCTTCAACGTCAGCATCAGAAACCGATACCGCGTCCGCCACTGAGCTGGCAGGAATATCCAGTACCCGGAAACTGCGTGTCTGGTTCTGAATCTGGAGCAGCTGCTCGGCATTCTCATCCGCCACCAGGCCACTCTGAACGATACCCGCACGGATCTGGTTCACCACATATTGCTTGCGCATGGCTTCCCGAAACTCGCCCACGCCCATGCCCATATTACGGACTGTGGCCACAAAGCGGTCGCGATTGAACTGGCCATCCACCTGGAACTGCGGCATCTGGGTAATCAACGCATCGATATCAGCATCATTGAGCTCCAGTCCCTGAGCGTTGGCATCCTGGATCAGGACCTGCTCCTGGATCAGGGAATCCAGAACGTCTGTGCGAATCTGGTCTTCGTCAAGCATCGAGGGATCCGGGTTTTCCATTCTGGATAGCCGGCGCTGGCTCTCCATCTGGACCACGCGGAGAAACTCCCGCTCGGTAATATCCTCGCCGTTGACGGTTGCCACCTCAGGCTCGCCGGAGAAGCCGCCGACAATGGCGTCCATCCCCCAGATGGATAGCGACACAATAAGAAGACCAATGATGACCTTGGCGATCGTGCCCTGGGCATTGTTCCGAATATCTTGAAGCATGTTTCTCCCGGATCCCTGTTCAAGGTAGTGCAGTTTTATTCGTTTCAGCGCGCGGCGAAGGGCGGACCTAACGTAAAAAGGCGCACCCGGTGTGGAATGCGCCTTGAATTCTTCTTGGGTGGCTTCCTGCGACAGAAGCCACCGGAGAAAGAACCGTTACTTAACGGCGTCTTTCAGGGCCTTGCCTGCTTTGAACCCAGGCACTTTGGAGGCCGGAATCTTGATCTCGGCACCAGTCTGCGGGTTACGACCGGTACGAGCAGCACGCTCTTTTACGGAGAAGGTACCAAAACCGATCAGAGTTACCTGATCGCCTTTTTTCAGGGCACCGGTGATTGAGTTGGTCATTGCGTCCAGAGCACGGCCAGCGGCGGCTTTGGAGATATCTGCGGACTCTGCAATTGCATCGATAAGTTCGGACTTGTTCACACTAAACCCCTTCGATTTCAGGTTGAAGATGTTATAGGTTGGTTTGTTTTTTCTCGGACGTTCTCGACTATCGCATAAGCGGTCGGAGAATTCCATTCTTCACTTTTCTTATTCCTTTCGGCTTTATACCGGCATTCGGAATAGGGACTGACTGCGCGGGAGCCCTTGGTATTGGCTGCTTCACGGCGAAACAGTTATACCAATGGGCTCTCAGGCATGTCAACAACTCATCAAGGCTTTAATGTGTATTTATGCGCTCTGACGCGTCGCCTTCTTCGTCACGCGGCTTGCCAGAACCCGTTTCCGGAGATGAATCTTCAGCCCTGGGCTCGGGTGGATAGGCCAGTGCAATATCCAGCACTTCGTCGATCCACTTCACAGGACGAATCTCCAGCGACTCCTTGATGTTTTCAGGTATCTCCTTGAGATCCCTGACATTCTCATCCGGAATGATCACCGTCTTGATGCCACCCCGATGCGCTGCCAGAAGCTTTTCTTTCAACCCACCGATGGCAAGAACACGTCCACGCAGAGTGATTTCACCGGTCATTGCAACGTCGGCGCGAACCGGAATCTTGGTCAGAGAAGAAACCAGCGCTGTGCACATACCGATACCGGCACTGGGACCATCTTTCGGTGTCGCACCCTCCGGTACATGCACGTGCAGATCGTGCTTCTCGTGGAAATCATCGGCAATTCCAAGACCGGGTGCCCGGCTACGTACCACCGTCAATGCCGTCTGGATGGACTCCTGCATGACATCACCCAGGGAACCCGTCTTCACGACCCGGCCCTTGCCAGGCGTGAGGGCGCACTCAATATGCAGCAGTTCGCCACCCACCTGGGTCCAAGCCAGACCGGTCACCTGACCAATCTCGTTCTTTTCCTCGGCGAGGCCGTACTTGAATTTTTTGACCCCCGAGTAATCTTCGAGCATGTCCTGCGTGAGAGTGACAGAGACCTTCTCTCCGCTCTCCACATGGTCACGCACCACCTTGCGGCAGATCTTGGCAATCTCGCGCTCCAGGCCACGTACACCGGCTTCACGGGTGTAGTAGCGGATCAGGTCGCGAAGGGTGTCCTCTGGCAACTTGAGCTCATCCTTGCGCAGGCCGTTGGCCTTGATCTGCTTCGGCAACAGATAACGCAGCGCAATATTGACCTTCTCGTCCTCCGTGTAACCCGGGATACGGATGATTTCCATCCGGTCCAGCAGGGCGGGAGGAATGTCCATGGAGTTGGAGGTACACACGAACATCACATCGGAGAGATCGTAATCCACTTCGAGGTAGTGATCGTTGAAGGTGTGATTCTGTTCCGGGTCGAGGACCTCCAGCAGCGCTGAGGCCGGATCACCACGATGATCCATGCCCATCTTGTCAATTTCATCGAACAGGAACAGCGGATTCTTCACGCCCACCTTGGACAGCTTCTGAAGAAGCTTGCCGGGCAACGCACCAATGTAGGTCTTCCGGTGGCCGCGGATTTCAGCTTCATCACGCACGCCGCCCAGGGCCATCCGGGTGTACTTCCGGTTGGTCGCACGGGCAATGGACTGACCGAGCGAAGTCTTGCCCACACCGGGAGGACCAACCAGGCAGAGCACAGGACCCTTGACCTTCTTCACACGGCTCTGAACCGCAAGGTATTCGAGAATACGCTTTTTGACTTCATCGAGGCCATAGTGGTCCCGATCGAGAATTTCACGGGCTTTTTCGATGTCGTGACGGACACGGCTGCGCTTCTTCCAGGGAATCGCCAGCATCCAGTCAATATAACCACGGACGACGGTCGCTTCCGCAGACATCGGAGACATCATCTTGAGCTTGTTCAGCTCCGTTTCAGTCTTTTTGCGGGCCTCTTCCGGCAATCCGGCTTCTTCCAGCTTCTGCTCAAGCTCTTCGAAGTCGTTGTTGCCTTCGCCCAGGTTACCCATCTCTTTCTGGATAGCCTTCATCTGTTCGTTCAGGTAGTACTCGCGCTGGCTGCGCTCCATCTGCTTTTTCACGCGGCCACGGATGCGCTTCTCAACCTCGATCAGGTCGATTTCGCCATCCAGCTTACCGAGCAGCAAGTCCACCCGCTTGCGGATATCCAGCGCTTCCAGCAGTTCCTGCTTTTCCGGAATACGCATTTCCAGGTGAGCAGCCATGGTGTCGGCCAGGCGTTCAAGCTCCTCAATACCGGTGAGAGCATTGGAGACCTCGGAAGGGACCTTTTTGGAGAGTTTCACGTACTTCTCGAACTCGTCCATCAGGGTCTTTATCAGGACCTCCTGCTCGCGCTCGGGCAGCCCTTCTTCATCCATCAGGACAGCGCCACCGGACAGGTACTCACCCTCGGAGATATCGCTGATGGTGGCTCGGGCGTTGCCCTCTACCAACACCTTGACGGTGCCATCGGGCAGGCGAAGCATCTGCAGAACCGTTGCCAGCGTGCCCATCTCGAACACATCCTTCGGACCCGGCTCATCAGTAGAGGCGTCTTTCTGGGCTACCAGGAGGATTTCCTTGCTTCCTTCCATCGCGGCTTCGAGAGCCTGAATGGATTTTTCTCGGCCCACAAACAGTGGGACCACCATGTGCGGAAACACCACTACGTCACGCAGCGGAAGCAGCGGGTACTCTTGCACGGCATCTTCGGGTATACGGGTCATTGGGAATCCTCTGACGGTATTTCTTTCAGCATATCACCCTTCATTGGGGCGCCCGCAAAAATTGCAATCTTTTTACTAAACGAAACAGGGCAGGAATATCGCGATACAAAAACGCGAAAAGGGGCGTTGCCGCCCCTCTTCATTTCAACCGCTAACCTAGACTCAATCCTCGGGCACAGCCTTGGCGTGATCACTGCTGGCGTAAATCTTGAAGGGCTCGGAGTCCCCGCTGATCACGCTCTCATCGATCACCACTTTGGTCACGTCATGCTCAGAGGGAATCTGGTACATGGTGTCCAGAAGCGTCGCTTCCATAATGGAACGCAGACCACGGGCGCCTGTCTTTCTCTCCATGGCCTTGCGGGCAACAGCCCGAAGCGCATCTTCACGAAAATCAAGCTCGACCCCTTCCATATCAAACAGCTTCTGGTACTGCTTGGTCAGGGAGTTCTTGGGCTCGGTCAGAATCTGCACCAGCGCTTCTTCATCAAGTTCGTTTAGGGTTGCCACTACCGGCAAACGACCCACAAACTCCGGAATCAGGCCGTACTTCACGAGGTCCTCGGTCTCCACATCCTTGATAACGTCGCCGGTGTTCTTGGCATCGTCCTGACTGGCAACCGAAGCAGAGAAACCGATGCTGTTCTTCTCGGTACGCTCGCGAATTACCTTGTCCAATCCGGCAAAGGCGCCACCGCAGATAAACAGCATATTGCCGGTATCAACCTGCAGGAATTCCTGCTGCGGATGCTTGCGACCTCCCTGCGGCGGGACCGATGCAACGGTACCCTCGATCAGCTTCAACAGTGCCTGCTGAACACCCTCACCGGAAACATCCCGGGTAATGGAAGGGTTGTCAGACTTGCGGGAAATCTTGTCGATCTCGTCAATGTAGACTATGCCCCGCTGAGCCTTGTCGACATCGTAATCGCATTTCTGCAGCAGCTTCTGGATGATGTTCTCGACATCCTCACCAACGTAGCCGGCTTCAGTCAGCGTGGTGGCGTCGGCGATCGTGAAGGGCACGTTCAGCATCCGCGCCAGAGTCTCGGCCAGCAGAGTTTTACCACTACCGGTTGGGCCAATCAGCAGAATGTTACTCTTGCCTAGCTCGACATCACCCTTGCCTTCGCCATAACGCAAACGCTTGTAGTGGTTGTAGACCGCCACCGACAAGACGACCTTGGCCCGATCCTGACCAATCACGTATTCATCAAGGGTATTGCGGATCTCGGCCGGTGTAGGAAGGCGATCGCTCGGCTCTTCCTGTGCATTCTCCTGGATTTCCTCCCGGATAATGTCATTGCACAGGTCGACACACTCGTCGCAGATGAACACCGAGGGCCCTGCAATGAGCTTTCGGACTTCATGCTGGCTCTTTCCACAAAACGAGCAGTAGAGCAACTTGCCGTTATCGTCGCCCCTGCCGTTTCTTTCATCTGCCATTGAAATACCTCTGATCTCGTTTTGCCGGCGTCACTGCCTGATACGCCGGCCAAGTATGATGCGATTACTTCCAGTATTATTTATTCGGTACGCGCTTATCAAGTATTGAATCGATCAGCCCATACTCTTTCGCCTGAGCCGGATCCATGAAGTTGTCACGGTCCGTATCCTTGGCGATAGTCTCCAGATCCTGACCGGTGTGATGGGCCAGGATCGAATTCAGGGTATGACGAATCTTCAGGATTTCACGGGTGTGAATCTCGATATCCGTTGCCTGACCCTGATAGCCACCCAGCGGCTGGTGGATCATCACTCGGGAGTTCGGCAGACACGCCCGCTTCCCGGCAGCACCGCCCGCCAAAAGGAAGGCACCCATGCTGGCCGCCTGGCCAACACAAAGTGTGGCTACATCCGGCTTGATAAACTGCATGGTGTCGTAGATAGACATACCTGCAGTTACCGAGCCGCCGGGGCTGTTGATATAGAGGTGAATATCCTTGTCCGGGTTTTCAGACTCGAGGAACAGGAGCTGGGCCACAATCAGATTCGCCATGTGGTCCTCAACCGGACCCACCATGAAGATCACCCGCTCCTTGAGCAGACGGGAATAAATGTCGAACGACCGCTCGCCGCGAGCTGTCTGCTCGATAACAATCGGTACCAGTCCGGAATTGGTAACCATTGCGGGACCATCAATTGGTTTCTGCGTCATGATGCGCCTGAACTCCTTATGGACAATGGGTCGTGGACTCGCGCCACGGCAGTTTCAATAAAGTTGCACCCCATACTTTGCCAGCAGCGGCCCCAGATGAGAACAGCCGGGCATGCCGGCTGTTCTCAGGGGTCGGCCTTCGGGACCGGCTTTCTACTCCGATCCCGGGCAAAATCAGCGCTGGGGCTGACCGGCCTGAACGGCCTCTTCATATTTGACTTTCTTTTCTTTGACCTGGGCCTGCTCCAGCACGTGGTCAACAACTGCATCTTCCAGGACTGAAGACTCAATCTGAGACTTCTGCTCCGGGTTGCTGTTGAAGTGTGCAACCACTTCTTCTGGCTGTTCATACGTAGACGCGATCTCCTGGATCTTTTCGTCTACCTTGGCCGGGTCTGCTTTCAGGTCGTTTTTCTTGACCACTTCCTGGAACAGCAGGCCAGTCTTCACGCGGCGCTCAGCCTGCTCCTGGAAAATTTCCTTGGGCAGCTGCTGCGGATCAATCTGGCCGCCGAAACGCTGGACGGCGTCCTGACGGAGACGATCGATTTCCTGATCAACCAGGGCAGCCGGAATATCCAGCTCAGTGGTTTCCAGCAGACCGTCAACAACGTCGTTCTTGACCTTGTTGGAAACCGCCTGCTTGAGCTCGCGCTCCATGTTCTTTTTGACTTCTTCGCGGAAAGTCGCTTCGTCTTCGGCATCAATACCGAACTTCTTGAAGAATTCGGTGTCGAGTTCCGGCAACTGCGGCTCTTCAACCTTGTGAATCTTGATCTCGAACTTGGCCGGCTTACCCGCCAGATCTTCGTTGTGGTAATCCTCCGGGAAGGTAACCTCAATTTCCATGTCTTCGCCGGCCTTACCACCAACGATGGCCTTCTCAAAGCCCGGAATCATCTGGCCGGAGCCCAGAGTCAGACGATGGCCTTCAGCGGCTCCGCCTTCGAATTCTTCACCGTCGATAAAACCTTTGAAGTCAATGGTCAGCACGTCCTTGTTTTTGGACTTGCGCTTGACTTCTTTCATGGTGGCCTGCTGACGACGCAGGTTGTCGATCATGTTGTCGACATCTTTGTCGGTGATCTCGGAAGTCAGCTTCTCGACTGAAATCTTGCTGAGATCGCCCAGCTCGATTTCCGGCAGCACTTCGAAGATGGCGACAAATTCAAGGTCTTTGCCCTCTTCCATGGTCTTTGGCTCGAACTTCGGCCAACCTGCCGGGTTAATATCCTGTTCCTGCAGTGCCTTGATGTAGTTGTCGCGCATAACCTCGCCAACGATTTCCTGGCGGACGCTGTCACCGAAACGACGCTTGACGACGCTCATGGGCACCTTACCCGGACGGAAACCGTTCAGGCGCACGGTACGCGCTGTTTCCTGCAGGCGTTTCTGGACCGCCTGGTCGATTTCCTGGGCGGGCACACCAATCGTCATTCGACGCTCGATGTTGGAGGTCGTTTCAACAGACACTTGCATGGAAGATCCTCAAATTACAGGTTCGGTATGTGAATGAAATTAAACCTAAAAGTCCGGTCCAAGGGAGATTCCTGGAAAAGGACCGAAAATTAAAAGCCGGTAGTTTATCATGCTTTGCACCGCCGAGAGAATCACCCTGCAATGCAGTTTGATGCCGCACAGTCACGGGACCGACTGAATCTTGAAGACAGAGATGGGGACGAAAGAGAAAAAAGAAAGGGGTGGTGCGCGAGGAGAGACTCGAACTCTCACGGGTTGCCCCACTGGAACCTAAATCCAGCGCGTCTACCAGTTCCGCCACTCGCGCACAACAGAATGAAGAATGCCCGATGGCAAGCCTGCCATCAATCTATTCAACAAACGCGGAATCTACTCTGAAAGAAAAGTGGGGTGGACGAAGGGGATCGAACCCTCGACCGCAGGAGTCACAATCCTGAGCTCTACCAACTGAGCTACGTCCACCACATCGGGACATGCCTTAACTTTTCAACTTTGCTGGTTACGGTCGCTCCGGCGCGGACCAAGCCAACGACTTGATGGCGCGCCCGGCAGGACTCGAACCTGCGACCACCCGCTTAGAAGGCGGGTGCTCTATCCAGCTGAGCTACGGGCGCTTAACCGTTCGCCCACCTGAACATTCAGAAATTTGGTCGGGGTAGAGAGATTCGAACTCCCGACATCCTGCTCCCAAAGCAGGCGCGCTACCAGACTGCGCTATACCCCGTCTGAACTGAACAACAAGTGCCTCAGCAAAGTTGGCGCGCATATTACCGGCGCCGGACGGTGCCGTCAACACGTATTTCCAAATTCCCTGAAACAACAGTCTCTTCAGTGACAAAGCGCCCTGACAAAAGTTCCGGCGCGCGCCGCCCAGACAACCGTCCAATTGGAGTTCCGGCGGAAGCATGAGACAATGCCGACCCTTCAATTTACCGATGCCCAACCGACAAGACGAGACATGACCGCCAAACTGATCAACGGAAAAGAGATTGCCGCCGAAGTAAGACAGCAAGTCGCCGCAGGGGTGGAAGCAAGAACCCAACAGGGGCTTAGAGCGCCCGGACTGGCCGTAGTCCTGGTCGGCAACGATCCCGCATCCCACGTTTACGTGGGCAATAAACGGAAGGCGTGCGACCAAGCGGGAATCCTCTCACTCTCATACGATCTGCCGGAAGACACTTCCCAGCAAGCGCTGGAAGCACTGATTGATGAGCTGAACGAGAACCCCACCGTGGACGGGATCCTGGTGCAACTCCCCCTGCCCTCGCATCTCGATGCAGATCCGATTCTGGTAAAAATCCGGCCAGATAAAGACGTTGATGGCTTCCATCCATACAACATCGGTCGCCTGATGCAGCGTAAGCCTACCCTGCGCCCCTGCACACCGGCCGGCATCATTACCCTGCTCGACAGCATCGACACGCCCTACAAGGGCCAGCACGCCGTCATCGTTGGCGCCTCCAACATCGTCGGCCGCCCCATGAGCATGGAGCTGCTATTGAAGGGTGCCACGACAACCGTGTGTCACCGATTCACTCCGGATCTGGAGAAGTTTGTTCGTGAGGCTGACATCCTGGTTGCAGCCGTCGGCAAGCCAGGCCTGATCAAGGGCGATTGGGTAAAACCGGGTGCAACCGTGATTGATGTGGGCATCAACCGGATGGACGACGGGAAACTGCATGGCGACGTTGATTTCGCAGCCGCTTCGGAGCGCGCGGCCTATATAACGCCGGTTCCCGGCGGCGTAGGGCCGATGACCATCGCCACCCTGCTGCAAAACACCCTCTATGCGGCTGATGTCTTGCACAAGGATTGAGCCCGGAGTCAGGATTCAGGCTCTGCCTGATCCGACGTGCCACAAAAAACCCCGCCGAAGCGCAAGCCGTTTACCTTAAGTGGTGCTGGCTTGGGTGACAAGGCCGACGAAAGCGCTATACTACTGGATATCCAGACAGTATGGCGCTTTTTTTATGGGTTCGATATCTGGCCAGCAGCAACA
>Ga0189288_10043_pt1 | contig 200964 bp, 194 predicted proteins | sample UW105minimetaG_FD_130316 | JGI IMG/M metagenome (GOLD analysis project Ga0189288, IMG submission 130316) | Marine microbial communities from the Costa Rica Dome - UW105 mini metaG | ecosystem: Environmental > Aquatic > Marine > Oceanic > Photic zone | place: Costa Rica: the Eastern Pacific...
CGCTTTGAAGTCACCAAACTGCTTGGTGATCGCAGCAGTCAGCGTGGTTTTACCGTGGTCAACGTGACCAATGGTGCCGATGTTGCAGTGCGGTTTACTGCGCTCAAACTTTTCCTTAGCCATGATGGCCTCCTTAATGTTGAGGTGGGAAGCGGGCAGCCCGCTTCCCAAATTTTGTTATGCGTATTTCGCTTGGATCTCGTCGGAGATGTTCTGCGGAACTGGATCGTAGTGGTCGAACTGCATGGTAAACTGCGCGCGGCCCGAAGACATGGAGCGCAGGTTGTTGATGTAGCCGAACATGTTGGCGAGAGGCACAAATGCGTCGATTGCTACAGCGTTACCACGTGGTTCCTGACCGGACACCTGACCACGACGGGAGGTGAGGTCACCAATGATGCCACCGGTGTATTCTTCCGGTGTGATCACTTCCACTTTCATGATTGGCTCAAGCAGTTTCGCGCCGGCCAGCTTCATGCCTTCACGCATTGCCATACGAGCGGCGATTTCAAAGGCCAGAACGCTGGAGTCCACGTCGTGGAACTTACCGTCGATCAGAGCAACTTTGAAGTCGATCACAGGGAAGCCTGCCAGAGGACCGGAGTCCATGACAGATTGGATACCCTTTTCAACACCCGGGATGTATTCCTTCGGAACAGCACCACCAACGATGCGGCTTTCGAAGGAGTAACCTTCACCAGCTTCAGTCGGCATGATTTCCATTTTGACTTCAGCGTACTGACCGGAACCACCAGACTGTTTCTTGTGGGTGTAGGTGTGCTCGATGCCTTTGGAAATGGTCTCACGGTAGGCCACCTGTGGCGCACCGATGTTGGCCTCAACCTTGAACTCACGCTTCAGACGATCCACGAGGATGTCCAGGTGAAGTTCGCCCATGCCCTTCATGATGGTCTGACCGGATTCCAGGTCAGTTTCCACGCGGAAGGATGGGTCTTCGGCTGCCAGACGCTGCAGACCCTGAGACATTTTCTCTTGGTCAGCTTTGGTCTTAGGCTCAACGGCAATCTCGATCACCGGATCCGGGAAGGTCATGGTTTCCAGAACAACCGGGTCGTTGACGGCGCAGAGCGTGTCACCAGTTGTTGTGTCTTTCAGACCTGCCAGCGCGATGATGTCACCAGCGAACGCTTCGGTGATTTCCTCACGGTTGTTGGAGTGCATCATCATCATACGACCGATGCGCTCTTTACGACCTTTGGTGGAGTTCAAGAGCGTGTCGCCCTTGTTCAGCACACCGGAGTAAATCCGGGTAAAGGTCAGGGAGCCAACAAACGGATCGTTCATGATTTTGAACGCCAGGCCGGAGAACGCCATGTCGTCGTCTGCACGACGGGCAATGTTACGCTCTTCGGTTTCGTCACCTGGTGCAAAGCCCATGTAATCAACAACGTCCAGTGGGGACGGCAGGTAGTCGATCACAGCGTTGAGCAGAGGCTGAACGCCCTTGTTCTTAAACGCAGAACCACCGAGAACCGGAACGAAAGACAGAGACAGGGTACCTTTGCGCAGCAGTTTGCGCAGGGTTGGTACGTCAGGCTCTTCGCCTTCCAGGTAGGCTTCCATGGCGTCGTCGTCTTGCTCGACGGCGTTCTCGATCATCTTGCCGCGCCATTCGTTGGCCAGATCTTTGAGTTCGTCACGGATAGGCGCTTTCACCCAGCTTGCGCCGAGGTCTTCACCCTGCCACAGCCACTCTTCCATGGTGACCAGGTCAACCAGGCCTTCCAGCTCGGTTTCTGCACCGATTGGGAATGCCACTGGAACAGCGGTTGCACCGGTACGGTCTTCAATCATGCGTACGCAGTTGAAGAAGTCCGCGCCGATCTTGTCCATCTTGTTGACGAAAACCATGCGTGGAACCTTGTAGCGGTCAGCCTGACGCCACACGGTTTCGGTCTGTGGTTCAACACCCGCGTTGGCGTCCAGAACACAGACAGCACCATCGAGAACCGCCAGGGAACGCTCAACTTCAATGGTGAAGTCAACGTGGCCTGGGGTGTCGATGATGTTCAGACGGTGCTTAGGCGTGTCTGCGGTTTGGCCATCTTCGGTGCGCTCCCAGAAGGTGGTCGTCGCAGCGGAAGTGATGGTGATACCACGTTCCTGTTCCTGCTCCATCCAGTCCATGGTGGCTGCACCGTCGTGCACCTCACCGATGTTGTGGGATTTGCCAGTGTAGTACAGGATGCGCTCGGAGCAGGTGGTTTTACCTGCATCGATGTGCGCCATGATACCGAAGTTGCGGTAATGTTCGAGCGTATATTCGCGTGCCATTGGTCTAATGTCCTCTGGGCTTTACCAACGATAATGGCTGAAGGCTTTGTTAGCTTCTGCCATCTTGTGAGTGTCTTCGCGCTTCTTAACGGCGGTACCGCGGGAGTTCACGGCATCCAGAAGTTCACCTGCAAGGCGTTCTTCCATGGTGTTTTCGTTGCGGCCACGCGCAGCACCAATCAGCCAGCGGATGGCCAGGGCTTCGCGGCGCTCAGGGCGCACTTCGACCGGAACCTGATAGGTGGCACCACCCACACGGCGGGAGCGAACCTCAACCGATGGTTTGATGTTGTCGAGTGCTTCGTGGAACACTTCAACAGGGGCGCGCTTCACCTTGTTTTCAACGCGGTCCAGCGCGTTGTAAACGATCTTTTCGGCAACAGATTTTTTGCCGTCGATCATCAGGTTGTTCATGAATTTGCTCAGGACCTTATCGCCAAATTTGGCGTCAGGCAGAATCTCGCGTTTCTCAGCGGCGTGACGACGTGACATATCAGCCTCTCCTTCTTACTTAGGACGCTTCGCGCCGTACTTGGAACGACGTTGCTTACGGTCTTTGACGCCTTGGGTATCCAGAACACCACGCAGGATGTGGTAACGAACACCCGGAAGGTCTTTTACACGACCGCCACGGATCAGAACCACGGAGTGTTCCTGAAGGTTGTGGGATTCACCTGGGATGTAGGAGATCACTTCGTAACCGTTGGTCAGGCGCACCTTCGCAACTTTACGCATCGCGGAGTTAGGTTTCTTAGGTGTGGTTGTGTACACACGGGTACATACGCCACGCTTCTGAGGGCACTGCTCCAGGTGCTGCGACTTGGAGCGCTTGATTTTAGGCTGACGCGGCTTGCGGATCAGCTGCTGAATCGTTGGCATAGGGTCTCTTTCCTATTGCTTCCATTTATACGCCGGGCCGAGGCCCAACGCGGTTATCTGTTTTTTCGCAACTTGTGCGGACACAAGCGCAAAAACCGCAATCGTTTCCATTCCGAGGCAAACGACGCGGTGGGGTCTCAGAGGTTGCGGTCTTCAAAATAGACCGGAACTTGACCACTACAGGTGTGAAACGGCTCAGGGTACACTTCTCCCATTGCCGGATGTTCGCGCGTATATGGGGAGTCGCAGCCCTTGTCAACAGCTGCCCCTGTTGCGCTGGCCCGCGTCCCCTGCCAAGGTGCGGCCAACGATAAGAAAGGCAAAATCATGATCGACAGCAGGGACATGCAGATGATTGGCCTGTGCCGCTTTTCCTACCCGGCTCTGGGGGGATTTCAAGTGGAACATGAGACCATCGAGGACCGCATTTCCTTCCTTTATGCGGAGCACCGGCTGGAGGAGCGGTTTCAGTTGATGGAGACCGTGGCCCTGCCCTGTCTGCGCGAGCAAACCGATCAGAATTTTGCGATGATCATCGTGATTGGGGACACTTTGCCCAAACACCATGTGGACCGTCTGCATGACATAACCGCCGACATTCCGCAGATCTCGATTGTGGCCCATGAACCCAAACCCCATCGCCCGCTGATGAAAGAGCTGATCAACGGTGCGCGCAAAGATCCCAAAGCGCCCTGCCTGCAGTTCCGCCATGATGACGACGACGCCATTTCCGTGGATTTCTTCGAGAAGTTCCGCGCGGCGGTGAATGCCGTGCCGGGTCTTTTGGAGAACCGGTCCGTCGCCTTTGACTGGAACCGCGGCCATATCGCCGAGATGAGCGGCAAAGGCATCGCCGCCACAGATACGGTGCGCAACCTCTATGTGGCATCTCTTGGCATGTATGTGCGTGGAGGCTGTCCACTCACAATCATGAACTTCCGCCATGGCATCATGAACCAGTTCATGCCCACCGTGTCGTTCACCGACACGCCGATGTGGGTGCGCACGCACAACGGCTATAACGACAGCCGCCAGAAGAAGGTCAAACCAGTGCCGGTGGAGCCTTTGACAGTGGAGCAGGAAGCGGAGTTCAAAGCCCGCTTTGCCATCGACGTGAATCAGGTGCGCGCCACCTTCTCCTGAGACAGCTTGCGCCCGCGCAGCAAGGTGAACACCCCTGCCCCCACAACAATCGCCGCACCAGTGAGCGTGATGGGGTCCGGCCAGTCGCCAAACACCACAAAGCCGAGGATCAGCGCCCAGAGCAGCCCGCTGTAGCGGAAGGGCGCGATGAAGCTGACCTCGCCCACGCGCATCACCAGCACGGAAAACAGATAGCCCCCCAAAATGAACAGCGCCGCACCGCTAAGCAGCATCCATTGGCGGCCATCCAAGGCAACCCAATCGCCACTTAGGCTGGCCACGCCCGCAAACACCATCACGCCAAGCGACGCCACCAAGGTCACCGTCATCGAGGGCACGTTGGGGGACATCTTGCGGGTGGACAGGTCGCGCAAGGTGACAAAAGCCACCGCCACCATGGCGTAGATCGCATATTGGTCAAAACCGTCTGGCCCGGGGCGCACAATCAGCAACATACCCACGAAACCAGCGGCAATTGCGGAGGCCCGCCGCCAGCCCACCGCCTCGTCAAAGAACAGCGCGCCGCCAAGCGTCACGGTCAAAGGCAGAATTTGCAGGATCGCCGTCACATTCGCCAAAGGCATATGGTAGAGCGCGGTGATAAAGAAATAGGCCGCGCCGATTTCGGCCACGGTACGCACAATCACCAGCGCCCAATCCTGACGTGACAGGCTCCAGCGCAGCTTTCCCAAAGACTTGGCTAAGCCCCAGATCAGAACCGAGGCGAGCGCTCCCCGCAGAAACAACATCTGAAACAGCGGCACATCCGTGCCCAGCGACTTCACCAACGTGTCGTTGAACGTAAACGCCGCCATCGAGCACATCATCAGAAGCGCGCCTTTGGTGTTGTCTGACATCGCCGCCATCTGCCGCCCCTCCCAACATGCAACCGCGCGACCCTAGGACCGGCTGTACGCTTTGCCAATCCCCGAACATCTCAATCTGCCAATATCCCCGACAAAAGCAAAAGGGCCCCCGGCGTGTTGCCGAGGGCCCTTTCAAATTGCGTTGGGTTGATGGTTTAGTCGAACTCGCGGCTTTCCGGTGTTTCCACCAGACCGCTGTCAAACACATCATCCGCAGTTACATCTTCAACCGGAGCGGCCAGACGTGCGGCAGCTTCTGCCTCCTCACGGCGGGCTTCCACAACCACGTTGTCCCGCTCAGACGCAATGCGACGTACTTTCTGGGTCGCACCACCGGTACCGGCTGGGATCAGGCGGCCCACGATGACGTTCTCTTTGAGGCCAACCAGCTTGTCTTTCTTACCTTGGACAGATGCCTCGGTAAGAACGCGGGTGGTCTCCTGGAACGAAGCCGCGGAGATGAAGGACCGGGTCTGAAGCGACGCTTTGGTGATACCAAGCAGGATCGGTTCACCCTGAGCAGGACGGCGACCTTCGGCCAGCGCCTTCTCGTTGGCGGCGTCAAACTCAGCCTTCTCAACGTGTTCGCCCTTGAGCAGGGTGGTTTCACCAGAGTCCTGGATTTCCCACTTCTGCAACATCTGGCGCACGATCACTTCGATGTGCTTGTCGTTGATCTTCACACCCTGCAGTCGATACACGTCCTGCACTTCGTCGATCATGTAATCCGCAAGCGCTTCAACACCCATGATGGAGAGGATGTCGTGCGGTGCCGGGTTACCGTCCATGATGTAGTCACCCTTCTGCACGAAGTCGCCTTCCTGCACTGGGATGTGTTTGCCCTTCGGCACCATGTATTCCACGGTCTCCAAGCTCTCATCAGACGGCTCGATCGCGATGCGACGCTTGTTCTTGTAGTCGCGGCCAAAGCGCACGTAACCATCGATTTCGGCGATGATCGCGTGATCTTTTGGACGACGTGCTTCGAACAGTTCGGCCACACGTGGCAGACCACCGGTAATGTCTTTGGTTTTCGCACCTTCGCGTGGGATACGCGCGATAACGTCACCCGCTTTCACGTCCTGCTGATCTTCAACAGACAGGATCGCGTCCACAGACATTGGGTAGTGTACAGGGTTACCCGCATCGTTGCGCACAGGCTCGCCATCCGCATCCACCAGGATCACTTCCGGCTTCAGCTCGTTGCCTTTTGGCGCCGCACGCCAGTCAGACACGATCTTCTGTGTCATGCCGGTTGCGTCATCGGTCTCGTCACGTACGGAGATACCAACGGTCAGATCGACAAATTTCGCTTTACCGTCTTTCTCCGCCAGGATTGGCAGCGTGTACGGATCCCATTCAAACAGCTTATCGCCAAAGCTGACCGCCTGGCCGTCTTTGACAAACAGCTTGGAACCGTAACCAACCTTGTGGCTGGCACGCTCGTCGCCGTCTTCGCCTTGAATGACCAGCTTCATGTTGCGGCCCATCACCAGGATCTCGCCATTGGCGTTTTCCAGGATGTTGGCGTTTTCAAAGACGATCTTACCTTCCTGGCTTGCTTCCAGGAACGACTGTTGACCACCCTGCGCAACACCACCGATGTGGAAGGTCCGCATCGTCAGCTGTGTACCAGGTTCACCAATCGACTGTGCCGCGATGATGCCGACGGCTTCGCCAGTGTTCACCAGCGTACCGCGTGCAAGGTCACGACCGTAGCACATGGCGCAGACACCTTCTTCGGCGTCACAGGTCAGCGGGCTGCGGATGCGGGCATTGGCCACACCAGCTTCGTCAATCGCGTCCGCCATGCGTTCGTCGATCAGCTGACCGTGTGCAACCAGAACCTCATCCGTGCCCGGCTTCATGATGTCCTCAGCCGCAACACGGCCCAGGATACGCTCTGCCAGAGAGGCCACAACCTCACCGTCGTTGACAGCCGCTTCTGCGTTGATGGCGTTGTCAGTGCCACAATCGTGCATGCGCACGATGCAGTCCTGCGCCACGTCCACCAGACGACGTGTCAGGTAACCCGAGTTCGCAGTCTTAAGCGCGGTATCAGACAGACCCTTACGGGCACCGTGGGTGGAGTTGAAGTACTCCAGAACGGTCAGACCCTCTTTAAAGTTCGAGATAATCGGGGTCTCGATGATGTCGCCGTTCGGCTTCGCCATCAGGCCGCGCATCCCGCCCAGCTGTTTCATCTGAGTGACCGAGCCACGCGCACCGGAGTGCGCCATCATGTAAACCGAGTTTGGCTCCGCTTCGGCGCCGTTCTCGTCAGTCTGTGCCGCGGAGATGGTGCCCATCATCGCGTCGGTGACTTTGTCGTTACACTTGGACCAGGCATCGACAACTTTGTTGTACTTTTCGCCCTGAGTGATCAGGCCGTCCATGTACTGCTGTTCGAAGTCTTTCACCTGATCACGGGTGTCATCCACGATGGTCCACTTGTTGTCCGGGATCACCATGTCGTCTTTACCAAACGAGATGCCCGCCTTGAACGCTTCGCGGAAGCCCATGGTCATGATCTGGTCACAGAAGATCACGGACTCTTTCTGACCACAGTAGCGGTAGACGGTGTCAATCACGTTCTGAACGTCTTTCTTCCGCAGCAGCTTGTTCACAAGGCTGAATGGCGCCTTGTTGTTCTGCGGCAGAAGCGCGCCGAGGCGCACACGACCAGGGGTGGTTTCCACACGTTCCACAACTTCCAGACCGTTTTCATCGATCTGAGGAATACGCGCGGTGATTTTGGCGTGCAGGTGCACTTCGCCGCTGTCCAGCGCGTACTGAACTTCCTCGATAGAGGAGAAGACCATGCCTTCACCCTTCATGCCTTCACGCATGATGGTGGTGTAGTACAGACCCAAGATCATATCCTGCGACGGAACGATGATAGGTGCACCGTTGGCCGGGGACAGAACGTTGTTGGTGGACATCATCAGAACACGCGCTTCCAACTGGGCCTCAAGGCTCAGAGGAACGTGCACCGCCATCTGGTCCCCGTCGAAGTCCGCGTTAAACGCAGAACACACAAGCGGGTGCAGCTGGATCGCCTTACCTTCGATCAGTACCGGCTCAAACGCCTGAATGCCCAAACGGTGCAGCGTTGGCGCACGGTTCAGCATCACTGGGTGTTCGCGGATCACCTCATCCAGAATGTCCCAAACTTCGGGACGTTCTTTTTCCACCAGCTTCTTGGCCTGTTTCACAGTGGAGGACAGACCTTTGGCCTCCAGACGCGAGTAGATGAACGGCTTGAACAGCTCGAGCGCCATCTTCTTGGGAAGACCACACTGGTGCAGTTTCAGTTCCGGACCGGTCACAATCACCGAACGGCCAGAGAAGTCGACGCGCTTACCCAAAAGGTTTTGACGGAAACGACCCTGCTTACCTTTCAGCATGTCAGACAGCGATTTCAGCGGACGCTTGTTGGCACCGGTGATCACGCGGCCGCGACGGCCGTTGTCAAACAGCGCATCCACAGATTCCTGCAGCATCCGCTTTTCGTTGCGGACGATGATGTCAGGGGCGCGCAGTTCGATAAGACGCTTCAGACGGTTGTTCCGGTTGATCACACGACGATAGAGGTCGTTGAGATCGGAGGTCGCAAAGCGGCCACCATCCAGCGGCACCAGCGGGCGCAGCTCTGGCGGGATCACTGGGATCACGGTCAGGATCATCCATTCCGGACGGTTGCCGGACTCGATGAAGCTCTCAACCACTTTCAGACGCTTGATGATCTTCTTTGGCTTCAGTTCACCGGTCGCTTCGGCCAGATCGGCGCGCAGCTGTTCGGCCTCAGATTCCAGATCGATCATGGACAGCATCTCACGGATCGCTTCGGCACCAATGTTGGCGGTGAAGGCATCCATGCCGTATGCGTCCTGCGCATCCATGTACTCTTCTTCGGTCATCATCTGGCCGTATTGCAGGTCGGTCAGACCCGGCTCGATAACAACGTAGTTTTCAAAGTACAGCACACGTTCCAGATCACGCAGGGTCATGTCCAGCATCAGGCCGATGCGGGATGGCAGCGATTTCAGGAACCAGATGTGTGCCACTGGCGCGGCCAGTTCGATGTGGCCCATGCGCTCACGGCGCACTTTCTGAAGGGTAACTTCAACACCACATTTTTCGCAGACAACGCCGCGATACTTCATGCGCTTATATTTGCCGCAGAGACATTCGTAGTCTTTGATCGGGCCAAAGATACGCGCACAGAACAGACCGTCCCGCTCTGGCTTGAACGTACGGTAGTTGATGGTTTCCGGTTTTTTGATCTCACCGTAGGACCACGACAGGATCCGCTCTGGCGACGCGAGAGAGACTTTGATCTCGTCAAACGCCTTTGGTGCGGCGAGCGGGTTGAACGGGTTGTTCGTCAGTTCCTGGTTCATTTTGATACCTCAAATTTGGTTGGGAGGAGAGTGGATGGGATGAGGGCTGACGCCCTCACTCACCTTCCTCCGTATCCAGGAGTTCCATATTCAGGCCGAGGCCACGGACTTCTTTCACCAGAACGTTGAACGACTCTGGGACGCCCGCTTCGAAGTTGTCCTCGCCCTTGACGATGCTTTCATAGACCTTGGTCCGGCCTGCCACGTCATCCGACTTCACTGTCAGCATTTCCTGCAGGGTGTAGGCGGCGCCGTAAGCTTCCAGAGCCCAGACTTCCATCTCACCGAAGCGCTGACCACCGAACTGTGCCTTACCACCCAGCGGCTGCTGTGTGACCAGGGAGTACGGACCAGTGGAACGCGCGTGGATTTTGTCATCCACCAGGTGGTGCAGTTTCAGCAGGTACTTGATGCCCACGGTCACAGGGCGGGCAAACTGCTCACCTGTGCGGCCATCAAACAGCTGCGACTGACCGGATTCAGAGAAGCCAGCCCGCACCAGTGCGTTGTTCACGTCGCTTTCTTTCGCGCCGTCAAACACTGGGGTCGCGATTGGCACACCGTTGGTGACGTTGCCCGCCGCTTCCAGAAGCTGACTTTCGTCCATGCCGGTGATGCCTTCTTCGTAGACATCGTCGCCATAGGCCAAACGCATCGCTTCACGCACAGGGGTCAGATCGCCGGAGCGACGGTATTCCTGCAGCGCTTCGTCCACGTTCACACCCAGACCGCGTGCGGCCCAACCCATGTGGGTTTCAAGGATCTGACCAACGTTCATACGCGAAGGCACACCCAGTGGGTTCAGACAGAAGTCAACCGGCGTACCGTCTGCGAGGAACGGCATATCTTCCATGGGCACAACCTTGGAAATAACACCTTTGTTCCCGTGACGACCGGCCATCTTATCGCCCGGCTGAAGCTTACGCTTCACAGCGATGAAGACTTTGACCATTTTCATCACGCCTGGTGGCAGGTCGTCGCCGCGACGGACTTTCTCGACCTTGTCCTCAAAGCGGTGCTCAAGCGCCCGTTTCTGGATCTCGTACTGCTCGTTCAGAGCCTCAACGATCTGGGCGTCTTTCTCGTCTTCCAGAGCCAGCTGCCACCACTGACCACGGCTCAGGGAGTTCAGCAGTTCCTCGGAGATTTCCGAGTTTGCTTTCACGCCTTTTGGACCTTTCACAGCCACTTTGCCGAGGATCATGTCTTTCAGACGGGCGTAGATGTTGCGGTCCAGGATCGCCAGTTCGTCGTCACGGTCACGTGCCAGACGTTCGATCTCTTCACGCTCGATCTGCAGCGCACGTTCGTCTTTTTCCACACCGTGGCGGTTAAAGACGCGCACTTCCACAACCGTACCGAAGTCACCAGGCTTCACGCGCAGCGAGGTGTCGCGCACGTCGGACGCTTTCTCACCAAAGATGGCGCGCAGAAGTTTTTCTTCCGGCGTCATTGGGCTTTCGCCTTTCGGTGTGATCTTACCAACCAGAATGTCGCCCGGCTCCACGTCCGCACCGATGTACACGATGCCGGCCTCGTCGAGGTTGCGCAGCGCTTCTTCACCGACGTTTGGAATGTCGCGAGTGATTTCCTCTGGACCCAGCTTGGTGTCACGTGCGGCAACTTCGAATTCTTCGATGTGAACCGAAGTAAACACGTCGTCACGCGCGATGCGCTCCGAGATCAGGATGGAGTCTTCGTAGTTGTAACCGTTCCAAGGCATAAACGCGACGACCACGTTTTTACCCAGAGCCAGTTCACCGATATCGGTGGACGGACCGTCGGCAATCACTTCGCCTTTGGCAACCGTGTCACCCACTTTCACCAGCGGACGCTGGTTGATGCAGGTGTTCTGGTTGGAACGCTGGAACTTGCGCAGACGGTAGATGTCCACGCCCGCGTCACCCAGCTCCAGATCGGAGGTGGCGCGGATCACGATACGCTGTGCATCCACCTGGTCGATGATACCTGCGCGCTTCGCCTGAATGGCCGCGCCGGAGTCGATCGCCACTTTTTCCTCGATACCAGTACCCACCAGCGGTGCTTCCGCACGCAGCAGTGGCACAGCCTGACGTTGCATGTTCGAGCCCATCAGAGCACGGTTCGCGTCGTCGTTTTCAAGGAATGGGATCAGAGAGGCCGCAACAGACACCAGCTGTTTCGGGCTCACGTCGATCAGGTCCACGTTTTCAGAAGCCGCCAGCGTGTATTCGCCGGACTGACGGGTGTTCACAAACTCATTGGTGAACTTGCCGTTTTCGTCCAGAGACGCGTTGGCCTGGGCCACTGTGTGACGCTGCTCTTCGGTTGCGGACATGTAGTTCACCTCGTCGGTGACCACGCCGTTCTCAACCTTACGGTACGGTGTTTCGATGAAGCCGTATTTGTTCACGCGGGCAAAGGTCGCCAGCGAGTTGATCAGACCAATGTTTGGACCTTCCGGCGTTTCAATCGGACACATACGACCGTAGTGGGTCGCGTGTACGTCGCGCACCTCAAAGCCTGCACGCTCACGGGTCAGACCGCCTGGGCCCAGTGCTGAGAGACGACGCTTGTGCGTCACTTCAGACAGCGGGTTGGTTTGGTCCATGAACTGCGACAGCTGCGAGGAGCCGAAGAATTCACGTACCGCCGCTGCGGCTGGCTTCGCGTTGATCAGATCCTGCGGCATCACGGTGTCGATCTCAACAGAGCTCATACGCTCTTTGATCGCACGCTCCATGCGCAGCAGGCCCACGCGGTACTGGTTCTCCATCAGTTCACCAACGGAGCGCACACGACGGTTGCCGAGGTGGTCGATGTCGTCCACGTCGCCTTTGCCGTCACGCAGTTCCACCAGCGCCTTGATACAGGAGATGATGTCTTCTTTGCGCAGGGTACGCTGGGTGTCTTCTGCATCCAGAGCCAAACGCATGTTCATCTTCACGCGGCCCACCGCGGAGAGGTCATAACGCTCAGAATCGAAGAACAGGGTGTCAAACAGCGCGGAGGCTGCTTCAACGGTGGGTGGCTCACCCGGACGCATCACACGGTAGATGTCCATAAGCGCGGTTTCGCGGCTCATGTTCTTGTCCACCGCCATGGTGTTGCGCATGTATGGACCAACGTTGACGTTGTCGATATCCAGAACCGGGATATCGGTGAAACCTGCGTCGATCAGGTCTTTCACGGTACCGCCGATCAGGTCGCCGTCCTTGTCGTATTCCAGTGTCAGCTCGTCGCCGGCTTCCACATAGATCGCGCCGGTTTCCTCGTTGATGAGGTCTTGCGCCACGAATTTGCCAACGATGTTCTCAAACGGCACCAGCAGATCGGTGATCTTGCCTTCGTCGATGATCTTCTTAACCGCGCGCGGGGTGACTTTTTTGCCTGCTTCGGCAATGACTTCGCCGGTGGCTGCGTCGATCAGATCCTGCGTTGGACGGGTACCGCGTACACGCTCTGGGAAGAACTTGGTGACCCAACCTTTGTTCTTATCCAGCTTGTAGTTCACGGTGTCGTAGTAGGCATTCATGATGCCTTCCTGGTCCAGACCCAGCGCATACAGCAGGGTGGTCACAGGCAGCTTACGACGACGGTCGATGCGGGCGTAAACGATGTCTTTGGCGTCAAACTCAAAGTCCAGCCAAGAGCCGCGGTATGGGATGATGCGGCAGGCGAACAGCAGTTTGCCCGAAGAGTGGGTTTTGCCTTTGTCGTGGTCAAAGAACACACCAGGGGAACGGTGCATCTGAGACACGATCACGCGCTCGGTGCCGTTCACCACAAAGGTGCCGTTCTGGGTCATCAGAGGCATGTCGCCCATGAAGACGTCTTGTTCTTTGATGTCCTTAACCGACTTGGCGCCGGTGTCTTCGTCCACATCAAACACGATCAGACGCAGGGTTACCTTCAGCGGTGCGCTGTAGGTCATGTCACGCTGCTGACATTCCTCAACGTCATACTTCGGCTTTTCCAGCTCGTAGTTGACGAATTCCAGCACGGAAGTTTCGTTGAAATCCTTGATCGGGAAGACCGACTGGAACACACCTTTGATGCCTTCGCCGTCAGTTGGCTGTGGCGCATCACCGGATTTCAGGAACAGATCATAAGAAGATTTCTGAACCTCAATCAGGTTCGGCATCTCCAGAACTTCACGGATTTTACCGTAGTATTTACGTAGACGTTTCTGGCCAAGGAAGCTTTGAGCCATGGTCAATGTCACCTTTCGATTCATCATCAACAACATACCGTCGGGCCCCGGCACGTCGCGTCAGTGACGGCGTGGATCAGATCCATTCTCGACCCCGTCCCACCGGGGCCTCTCGATCAAAATCCTGCCTTGGAAAACCTCTTGCTGCGTGCATTGCAGAACCCAAGAGGCTTTCCAAGCCGGGGTTTTCACCTGTATTTCAAGGTCTTGTCTTGTTTGTGTCGTCTTTTGAAAGTGTGGGGAGAGTGCCCCAGATCAGCGCCGCCTTATCCAATAAATCCGCAAAGGACAAAAGCGGCCCCGAATCGCTCGAAACCGCAAGAGATTACCGAATATTGAATCAGACCTGTCTTTGCAACCCCTTGGGGCTTGACATTCGCCAAATCAGCCAACGCCTCGTTCTGAAGCGCCCTCTTTGGACAAACGCGTTTCATTTGCGCCGCCAATGAATTTTCACAATACTCCACGTCATAACAACGAACAACAAGAGACTGACTTTTACGATGACTGTTATTATTGCTGGCGGGGGTATCGCAGGGCTGACCATGGGCCTCACCCTGCATGAGATTGGCGTGCCTTTTCACATCCTAGAAAGCGTCAACGACCCAAAGCCATTGGGTGTCGGGATCAACCTTCAGCCGCCCTGTGTGCGCGAACTGTTTGCCCTGGGACTGGAAGACATGCTGGACGCGGTGGGCGTCAAAACCCGCGATTATGGGTTTTACACCAAGACCGGTGTGGAGATCTGGACCGAGCCGCGCGGGCGTCATGCAGGATACAACTGGCCGCAATATTCAGTGCATCGGGGTGAATTGCAGATGGGCCTGCTCAAAGCCCTACTGGACCGCTGCGGCGCAGACAGCATCACCTTTGGCTGCCGCGTGACCCAATACACAAACACTGATCACGGTGTGGCCGTCCTCTACCAGCAGGGCGAAACCATCAAGTCCATGTCAGGCAAAATGCTGGTCGCGGCGGACGGCGTGCATTCCGCCATTCGCGCCCAGATGTACCCGGACGAAGGCGCGCCTGTCTGGGGCGGCGCCATCATGTGGCGCGGCACCACCACTGCGCCGGCCTTCCTGAGCGGAACGTCGATGATCCTCGCGGGACACGACACTCAACGCTTTGTGACCTACCCGATTTCCGGCCCCGATCCGGAAATAGGCGCCACGCTAATCAACTGGATTGCCGAGGCCAAGGTGAACCCCAACGATCACATCGAGAAGAGCGACTGGAACCGCAAAGTGGACGCCTCCCGCTTTGCTGCTGATTTCGCCGAATGGGACTTTGGCTGGATCGATATCCCCGCACTGATCGCCAACGCCAACGAGGTGTTTGAATATCCGATGGTGGACCGCGAGCCGGTGGACAGCTGGACAGATGTTGCGGTGACGCTGATTGGCGACGCAGCGCATGCCACCTACCCGGTTGGTTCAAGCGGCGCCAGTCAGGCGATCATCGACGCCCGCCTGCTGGGCGCAGCCGTCAAGGCGCAAGGCATCGGACATGCCGCCGCCAAAACCTATGAGGATCAGGTGCGCCCCATGGCCAACGCCGTGACCCTGGCCAACCGCGGCAATGGTGGACCAGACGCGATCATGCAAATGGCCGAGGACCGCTGCGCCGGTGACTTCGCCCGGCTGGATGACGTTCTGCCAATGCAGGAACGCCGCGATCACGCCGAAAGCTTCAAAAAACTGGCCCGCATTCGCGTGGAGGACACCAACACACAAGCGCCGATCATCGCCTAAAACATGACGGGCGTCCTTGCAGGGACGCCCTTACCCCACACAGCCCCTAGACCCGCAGCCCCCTTTTCGGGCAGGCTGGACGCAGTTCGTTTTCCTCGTCACCTGTGGGAGTATGCATTGTGCTTTTACCCTCTTCCCTGCGCGCCATCGGTTTGGCCACCTTGATCTGCTCCGGACTTGTCGCGCCATCTTGGGCATCGAAGGCCTCCCAAGACATTCCAAGATGGTTACAACAACATGTCGGCACGGGAACGGGCCAAATAGCGCCCATCGTGCTCGACCGCGCCCGCGCGCTCTATCTGGAGAAACGCAACAGCGGTACGGTCAAGAACCCCTGCTACTTCGCCATGGACGCCACCCGTCCCAGCACAGCCGATGACGGCAGCGCCCTGCCCCGCTTCTATGTGATTTGTGAAAACGCAAAGACCTTCAAAGCGGTCTCATCCGGCTACGGCAACGGCCGCAAACTGGCCAAAGCCAACTTCGCAAACGGCCGCCAATGCGCCCGCAATTTCAGCAACGCTGAAGGCTCCAAGCTCACCGCCGGTGGCGCCTATGTCACCGCCGAGTCCCGCACATCCTTTAAGGGCTATTACCAAGGCAGCGCGGGCACCAAACCGTTCCTGCGCACATTCCTGCTGTTTGACGGCGAAGGCGAAACCAGCAACGCCCGCGAGCGCGCCATCGGCGGGCACCGCGCCATGTTCCTGCGCTGGCAATGTCGCATGGAACGCCCCCAAAGCACCCACGCCGACGCGAAAGGCTTTGTGCCCTTTGGCAAACTGGTCGACTACACTTCCGGGCGTAGCAACGGCTGCACCACTTGGTCCAAACCCGCCACGGACCAAATTCTGAAGATCGCCGATGGCAAGCCAACAACACTCTACATCTACCCGTCCTCAAAAGACATCAACGCCGTGGCCAAAGCGATCCAACGCGGGACATCCCCGCAACAATCCGGCCTCTACTGGCACGCCGCCTGCCTCAAAACCATCGGCATTCCGAAGTTCTGGCCCAAAAAAACCCTGCAGCCGATCATCAATGAATGGCGTGCCTCACTGCCGAAACAGCCGCCGCTGGAGTTGCCACTTTGTGAGTAGTCCCCACAAACAAAAACAGGCGCCCCCGAAGGGACGCCTGCAATAACTCGACAGAAAGTCGAATTACTTAACTTCGACCTCAGCGCCAGCTGCTTCCAGCTTGCCTTTGATCTCTTCCGCTTCGTCCTTGGAAACGCCTTCTTTGACAGCTTTGCCGCCGGCTTCAACCAGCTCTTTAGCTTCTTTCAGGCCCAGGCCGGTGATGCCGCGGACTTCTTTGATGACGTTGATTTTGGACGCGCCTGCAGATTTCAGGATTACGTCAAATTCAGTCTTTTCTTCTTCAGCTGCACCGCCGGCGTCGCCGCCTGCTGCCATTACAACTGCGCCGCCAGCGGCTGGCTCGATGCCATACTCGTCTTTGAGGATGGTTTTCAGTTCTTGTGCTTCCAGCAGGGTCAGACCCACGATGCTTTCTGCGAGTGCTTTCAGATCAGCCATTTTAGACTCTTTCCGTTCTTAGGTATGTGTTCCAACGTTGGGCATTCACCCTACGCGGCTCAAAAAGTTGCTTACGCAGCCTCTGCCTTTTCCTCGATGGTAGACAGGATGGATGCGATGTTCGAAGCAGGTGCGCCAATGGCACCGGCGATGTTGGAAGCAGGTGCGCCGAGCATGCTTGCGATCTGAGCAATAAGCTCGTCGCGCGAAGGCATTTTCGACACTGCTGTAACACCAGCACGGTCCAGAGCGTTCTCGCCCATTGCACCACCAAGGATCTCAAATTTCTTGTGATCTTTGGCGAAGTCCTCGGCCACTTTGGCAGCTGCCACTGGGTCCTCGGAATAGGTCAGAACGGTCATACCCGACAGAAGGCCACCGATGCTCTCGCATGGTTTGCCGTCCAGGGCGATCTTGGCGAGCCTGTTCTTGGCGACACGAACAGCACCACCCGCAGCACGGGCACGTGCGCGAAGGTCCTGCATGTCAGCAACCGTGAGACCCGCGTAGTGGGCAACCACTACAACGCCAGAGCTTTCAAAGATCTGGCCGAGCTCTTCGACCAACTTCTCTTTTTGTGCTCTATCCACAGTTTTACTCCAAATATGGGACTTACGCCCCGGCTCAGTTTTGCGCACCACAGATGCGGCACGCGTTTAGGTCCATACTTTGGGTTGGGAACCAAGATCGCCAGACGGCCCCATGGGGCCTTCTAAGAATGCTTGTCTCTTACCCCATCTCAGAAAGGAATTATTCAGATCGAAATCCGAACCCTTCGTCTTGGACAGGCCACGCACGGAGAATCAAAAGACACGCCATGAGTGGGCAAGCGGGCTTTTAGGTGGGATTGCGGCCATTGTCCACAGCCAATCTCACCTCAGGCACCAAGGCGCGGGATTTAGAAATACCGGTCCAGAATATTCTGCGCTTCGGTGTCGCCATTGTCAGCAGCCCGTGTAAGCCAGTCTTTGGCAGTGTCGAGATCCGACCAACTGAGCATCAGCTTCCCAAGCTCCCGCTGGCTGGCCTTATGATCTTCTTCTGCCGCCAAGGTGAGATACACCGCCGCATCCACCTCATCTTTCGGGGTGCCACGTCCCTCCAGATACATCATCCCAAGCCGATACGCCGCCCAGTCAAAAACCTCATAGCTCATCGACCTTCGGTACAGGTTCACCGCCAACTCTTCGTCCTGGGGGTAGCCGTGTTCGCCAATTTCAAAGATATAGGCGATTGACGCACCGCTTTCGAAATCACCAAGCTGAAAGGCCTCAAAGAACGACTCTACCGCGGCGTATATGTCGCGTTCAATCACCTCGCCCTTTTTGTGAAGCCAGGCCGCGCGACGCGCACCTGTGCTGTGCCCCAGATCAGCCGCCATTCGGTACAGCCTCAAGGCATGATAACCATCCACTTCAACCGACACGCCGTCGCGGTACATGTCGCCGAGGTTGGTCATGGAAAATACCGACCCTGCCTCAATCGCGTCCTCATACATGGAACGCGCGATATCGAGGTCCACCTCAACACCGTTGCCGTTTTCGTAAAGAACGCCAAGCGTGTTCAGGCCCAAACCACTGCCCATCTGCGCAGCAAGGCTGCTGAGAAGCAACGCATTCTGATAATACTCAGCCTTGGACTGAATCCGCCCGTAAGCGGCCAGCGCCTCTGGGTTCGGCTCATCTTCGTCCTGCAGGGGACGGCAAGCCGTCAGTCCGGCCTCGACATCGATGTCGCGCCACTCAACGCCGTCAAAACCGTCCACATGCAATGGGGCCGCGCCGTGTTTCATACAATCCAATGCTGCGGAGGAGTACCCTTCAACACCACGTTCATCGGCCTCGTCCATCTCCTGCCGGAAGATATCGATCAAAGAGGGCGTGTCATCCTCTGAACCGGAGTTTTCGCCAAGGAGAAGGTCTTGGGAGCTGACATCTTCCTCTGTTTCGCCAAGCAGAGGGGCCGCGGATGCCGCGCCTTGACCGAGCGCCTTCAAGCGCTCTTGTGCCAGACCAGCGTAAATCGCGCAGTCTCCATAGGCGTCCAGAAACCCCTGAAAAACAGCCTCCGACGCGCTGCCTTTCACATCTGCCCAAACGTGCCGTGCCTCGGTGCAATCCGCAATCGCTTGTGACGCGCTCAATCCGATCAGCGCCGCAGCTGCACATGTCATCCTCAACAAAATCATCTCCCCAAAAAACGTCGAAAACCCCGCCCGACGTTCGAAACAGTCCAGCCAGCACCTTCGTGAAGAAACCCGCCTCCTGTCCACCCCAAATGCTGGATCGGGCGAAAAAACAAAATGGGCGCCCATAAAGGACGCCCAACAAGCCGTGTTCCCAGATCAGGCGGCCTCAGCCGTACAACGCGGACGCCTCTCGAAAAGACAGCAAACGGCGTGTCTTCTCATCCCAAAGATGCAGCCGTGCGCTGGCCAGACTCTCGCGAACACTCATCTGGTTGTTTTCCGCCAGCTCCCCATGATCTTTGAGCACTTCAGGGAGTCGGTAAAACGGAATGCGGCTGTAAAGGTGATGCACATGGTGAATACCGATATTGGCGCTGAACCATTGCAGCACGGCAGGCAAACGGTAGTAAGAGCTGCCCTTCAAAGCAGCCTCGTGCAGGTCCCACTCTTGGTGCTGATCGTACTGCGTGTTCTCAAACTGGTGCTGCACATAAAACAGCCAGACACCCGCTGTCGCGGCGATCAATGTTGTTGGCAGGAAGATCAACAGCAACGGTGCCAGACCGCCGAAGTAGTAGATGCCAGCCAGAACCCCAACCAACACCAGATTGGTCGCCATCGCACTCAGCCAGTATTTTCGGTTGTTCATCAATCCCAATGGCACCCGGTTTTGCAGGAAGAACAGGTAAAACGGCCCCAACCCAAACATGGTCAAGGGATGGCGCACCATTCGGTACTGTAACCGTCGCAAAGGATGGGCCGCCTGATATTCCGCCACGGTCATGGTGTAGACATCGCCGATGCCACGTTTGTCGAGGTTTCCCGCTGCGCTGTGATGGATCGCATGGGTGCGACGCCACACGTCATAAGGCGTCAATGTCAGAACCCCAAGCGCGCGGCCCAGCCAATCGCTGACTTCGCGGCTTAGGAAAAACGCCCCGTGGCCACAATCATGCTGGATGGTGAACAAACGCACCAAAAACAAGGCGTTCAGCATGGAAATGGCCAAAGTCAGCCAGAGGCTGATCGACATGCTCCACCACGCCAGAGCCCAAAGTGCCACAAAGGGCACGACGGTGACAGCCAACTCAAAGACACTGCGCGCCGTTGTAGGCTCACGATACTGAGCGAGGATTTTGACCCATTCGCGCGCAGAACGCTCGACAGGCTGATCAGGTTGCGGAACGGAGTGGATTACCATGTGCCTGCCAATGATGTGTTCGTTGCGCCGTGGATAGACGAAAGCACGCGGCTGGCAATTAGTTTTTGTTCACATTCCTGCCGTTGCGTCAGTTTTTCGCGCTTTAACGCCTGTTGGCGCCTATTTGAGGGCCGCCGGCAGGACTCCCAGCCGGCGGCGAGGATTGCCAGGGGTGAAAGCGGCGCCCGCAGGCCAACAGGCGCGCCCCCAAACCGAACCATCAGAAGTCCTGCCACAGGTCCATATCGACCGCCGCATTGCCCTGTGCGGCCATTGGTGGCGCCTTAGGTTGCGGCGTTGGTGCCGGTTCTTCCACAGGGGTTGCGACCTGTGGCGCTGGCGTGGGGTCGCATGGCACAGATGCCGCAACCGGGGTTTCAGCACCCAACGTGGCGTCGGTTATAAAGCTGGACACCATAGCCATCAGCTCCGTGGCATCTTTGGCCAGCATTTGTCCGGCGGCGGTGGCCTCTTCAACCATGGCTGCGTTCGCCTGCGTCACCTGATCCAACTGCACAACACTGGAATTGATCTCCGCCAGACCGGCAGATTGATCCGTGGCACTACGGGCGATTTCAGACACAAGAGAAGAAATATTGTTGACCCGTTCCGTGATGCTGGTCAGCGCCTCACCGGCCTTGCCAACAAGCACCACACCGCTTTCGACTTGCTGCGTGCTGTCGCTGATCAACTTTTTAATCTCACTGGCCGCGTCGGAAGACTTGAGCGCCAGCGCCCGCACCTCAGAGGCCACAACCGCAAATCCGCGTCCTGCGTCCCCCGCCCGAGCCGCTTCCACACCGGCATTCAACGCCAACAGGTTGGTTTGGAAGGCGATGTCATCAATCACGCCGATGATCTGAGAGATATGGCGCGAGCCTTCCTCAATCTCGGTCATAGCCGACACCGCATCCCGCACAACTTCGCCACTGACTTCCGCTTCACTACGGGCTTCCGCCACAACGCTTTCCACGTTGCGCGTTCCTTCCGCTGCGGACTGTACATTGGAGGTCATCTCCTTCAACGCCGCGGCGGTCTCCTCCAGCGTTGCCGCCTGATTTTCCGTCCGTTGTGACAGGTCTAGGGACGACTGGCTGATCTCCGCTGCGCCACTCTTGATGCTGTCCGCAGACTCCACCACTTGCGACACGGTTGCGTTCAACTGTTGTACGGTCTTGTTGAAATCCCGGCGCAACGCGTCATGTTCGGCGCCAAAGGGCTCCTCAATCGTGCGCGCAAAGTCACCTTTCGACAGCTGCCCCAGACCTGCGCTCAGCTTCTCAACCACAACCTCTTGCTCACGCGCGGCGATTGCCCGCTGCGCTTCGGCCTCTTTGGCTTTCTTAAGGTCGCCGCGCATCGCCACAAGGGTTTTGCCAAGATCGCCAATCTCGTCCCCGCGCTCTGCGGTGACCACATCTGTGTCAAAGTCGCCGCCGGAGATTTGCTCCATATCACCGCAGATTTCGCTCAGTGGGCGGGTGATGGAACGGGCAAACATCCAGCCAAAGACTGACAGAACCGAAGTCAACAGTACACTTACAGCGATCAGGATTTGCCCCTGCGCCCAAACGGGCCCCATGGTTTCACTGACGTCTTGCTCGGCGATGATGGCCCAATTGGCGTAATCCAGTTCAAGCGGTTTAACATAGGTCACCACTTGCTGCCCGTTCACCCCTTCATCCACTTCAAACACACTGTGGCCGGCAAGCGCTTCTTCGATGTGATGTGTCATTGGCAGTTGGTCGAGCACTTGAAACCCAGTGTCAAAGCGCGATGTGGTCCGCGCAAGACCATCTTCGCCAACAATATAGATCTGAGTGGTCTCACCCAGCCCAAGGCTGCTGTTGGTGATTTCGCCCATCATGTTGACGGGGATTTGCAACGCGACAACACCAAGAAGCGCATTGTCTGCGCCACGGACCGGCGATGCAATGAAGGCCGCAGCGGCACCGAAACTTGGCGCATAGGGCCGCATATCATCAAAGTGCATGCTCCCGTCCGCGCCCTTTAAGGCAGATTTGAAAACGTCAGCCAGCCCGCTGTCTTTGTATGCACCGGACACAAGATTGGTGGCGTAGTCGACCTCTTTAAAAACCGAATAGACAATGTCACCCGCCGGGTTGATCAGGAAGGCGTCATAGTACCCCTTGGTCTCGATCAAGGTCCGCAGGCCCGGGTGGTACAGCGCATGATCCGAATGATAGGCCGCATCCCCCTGCGCCCGATCCAACAGGTGTTTAGAGCCAACCGCATTTGGGTTGTCGTCAATATAGGCCTGCGTCAACTCAGACTGCGCGTCTGCGCCCAACGCGCCCCACGACTCTTCAAAGTCGGCCAAAGCGTTGGCCGTAGCTGAAGACACCGCCAAAGACTCCAGATCTGCTTCAACACCTTTCAACATTTGCCGCACCGCAAATCGCCGATCCGAGATCATTGAGAACATCTGGTTCTCCACCGCGGTGAAGGCGTATTTCTGCAGAGCGAAAAGGCTGGCTGAGATCAGTCCAGCTGCGAGCAGGATGCTGAATCCAACAATGAAAATCGGTAGCTTCCTGGAGAGCGGAATAGAGTTGAGGCGTGGCATTAGTGGTCCTATTGCTTGTCCTTAGGTCACCTCAGGACTGCGCCATAGGACTTAACAAAGACCAAAGGACACCTGCTAAGTATCGGTATTTGCCGAAAAATTCACGCTTAAGGAGAGTTGTCTCCTCTAGGAGATCACGTCTAAATTTTTTAAAGAAGCAAATTAAATCGCGGAACGTCGACAAAGGCCCAAAACCACATTGATTACTTTTTAAGCGGTTTGAGAACGCGAATCGTACACCTGTGAACGAATACACGGCATGATCAAGCGACTGCGACAGGCCAAAGCCCAAACGCTGTTTCGCGCATAGTGACTGCTATCAATGCAAGCTCAGCAGAACTTCAATGCCACGCGGCGCCAAACCCTGCATCAGTTGGCGCTCCTCCTGCACCAACTTGGCATCTCCATCAATATAGGCCCGCATCAAAACCGCAATCTGACTGGTGGATTGGTAGTACAGGTTCGGGTCCAAACCGCTCAGCTCAGATAACAGGCGCTGCAACAGCACCTTGCGCTTTTCCCCATCCAGGTCTTGCCTCTTCTCGTGCAATGCCATCCCCGACCTCTTTGATTTGTCACATCTCCTAAAACCTACGCCGCGACCGCTGCCTTGGATGCAAAAGAACGCAAAGTGAGCCAACGTGTGCAACTGCAACGTATCACGAAGAATACGTGATTTTTGCAAAGGCGTCTCACTATGTTCAGGAAGTTCGTTCGCCTCTCAAGGTCTCGAAGGCCAAACGATCCGGTTCACGCTGCGCAGCCTGCTCCATCCACTCGATTTGACCTGAACGATGTACTCGTCACCATCGACAATGATCCCTATCTGGCCGTGGTCGATGCCGCGCACCAGATCCTATCTGTCTTCGATGATCTGCGTTTTGACCGATCGGACGCAGACATTATGGCTGGCCCAATGCGCACGCATATCGCGCTGCGGTTGGCCCCTTTTGGATTCCGGCAAGTGTCCGGACACGTGATCGAGAACACGGCACAGGACATACGGATGATCATCCCCAAATTCCGCGCGCTTGGAGAATCCCCATTTGACGCTATCCGCTATGCCCCACGCCGCCCGCAGGATTTTTTCATTCTGACACCGACACAAGCCGCATGTCAGTTGATAGACACCTATCCCTTGGAAGAGGCGCAGGACCGTATCCTTGCATTGCTCCGGAAACACCCGATCAATATTTACCGCATCCTTGATTTCATGGACCGTTCCGACAGGCACATGGCCTTCCGCCCCGTGCTCGGCCACCTGAAATTTGTGCAACGCAACGCCATTCGCTCAGAACCGCTCTGTCGCCGCCGCGCTTTGCGGTAAACGTCGCCGCAAAGAAAAAGGGCGCCCCAATGGGACGCCCTCAAATCTCTGAAGATCAGATGATCTTACTGTGCGGAAGCGTTGTCCACGTTGATGGTCACGCCTGGGCCCATGGTGGAGCTCAGAGCAACCTTCTTAACGTAGGCACCTTTTGCGCCAGCAGGCTTAGCTTTCAGAACTGCGTCCATGAAGGCACGCACGTTTTCAACCAGCTTGTCCTCACCGAAGGAGGCTTTGCCTACGCCAGCGTGCACAACACCGGCTTTTTCGACTTTAAACTGAACTTCGCCGCCTTTGGCGTTTTTCACAGCCTCAGCCACATCCATGGTCACTGTGCCAACTTTTGGGTTTGGCATCAGGTTGCGTGGGCCAAGAACTTTACCCAGACGACCAACAACCGGCATCATGTCAGGAGTCGCGATGCAGCGATCAAAGTCGATGGTGCCGCCCTGAACGGTTTCCATCAGATCTTCTGCGCCAACGATGTCCGCGCCAGCTGCCTGTGCTTCTTCGGCTTTTGGGCCACGTGCGAATACTGCAACGCGCACGTCTTTGCCGGTGCCGTTTGGCAGACCAACAACGCCGCGCACCATCTGGTCTGCGTGACGTGGGTCAACACCCAGCTGAACAGCGATTTCAACGGTCTCGTCGAATTTCGCGGTGGCGTTGCCTTTGACCAGAGCAACAGCTTCTTCAACGGTCAGGTTGGATTTGCCTGCGAACGCTTCGCGCGCTGCGGCAGTACGTTTACCAAGCTTAGCCATTACTTCACCTCGATGCCCATGGAACGCGCGGAGCCAAGGATGATCTGCATTGCAGCATCGATGTCGTTTGCGTTCAGGTCTTTCATTTTCGCTTCGGCGATTTCTTTCACCTGAGCTGCAGTCACGGAACCTACAGTCTCACGACCTGGCAGGTTTGCACCGGATTTCAGCTTCGCGGCCTTCTTCAGGTAGTAAGACGCAGGTGGCGTCTTGATGTCCATGGTGAAGGACTTGTCCTGATAGTAGGTGATCACGGTTGGGCAAGGCGCGCCTGGCTCCATGTCCTGTGTCTTGGCGTTGAACGCCTTACAGAATTCCATGATGTTGATGCCGCGCTGACCCAGCGCCGGACCGACGGGTGGGGAAGGGTTGGCTTGACCTGCAGGAACCTGCAGCTTCATTGTACCAGCAAGCTTCTTAGCCATTTGGTTTTCCTTTCAACGTGAGCGAAACGCGTTCCGCCCGGTTTGTGTTGCGTGGTCCGATCCGACATCGCGATGCCTAAGATCTCCCACGAGAGAATCTCGCCCGAAGACGATAGAGGGGCGTTTAGGCTTGTTTTGATGGCTTGGCAAGGGGGAGGAAGTTATTCCACCTCAAAACACTTCCGCACCTTTTCGTCATCCCGCGCAAAGGTCTCAAACCCCATCGAGTCATAATAGGCCAGCGCATCCGGGCTTTGCGCGCCAATGGTGGCTTCGATCTTTTGCAAACCAGCGCCCTCTGCAGCAGCCCGCGTGGTGGCGAACAACTTGCGCCCCACCCCGCGCCGGGCGGCTTTGGGGTTCACATGCGTACCGATAATGCCCCAGCCCGGCGCAACGCCGTAGGGATTGCCCTCTGTGGCCCGCAACAAAATCTGAATACCCAGCAAGCTGCCATCTGCATCTTCCGCCACCGAACAGGCAATGTTGTCTGCATGACCAATGTAGACATCGCGCACAAAATCCTCATCAGCTGGCAACCGACGTTTTCCCAGTGCCACCAATGCCTGAAGGAACGCACTCACCTCAGCCGCATCCTCTACCCTGGCCTCCCGGATTATCATCTGCGCCCCTCCTTCGTTTGCTCGCCCAGAACCATCCCAATCTCAACCAGAAGATGCAAGCAGTGATGCACACACAAAAGCCCTCGCAGTTTCCTGCGAGGGCCTCTAAAGAACTGGTCCGCTTAGGCCGCCTTATCCGTCCGGCTCCAAGCAAACTGCTGGAACGCCGGATCTACAGCGGTTTGCGCTACGTGGTTGGTGTAATTGCTCAGCACTTTCTGAGACAGCCCCAGAATAATCTCCAACACCTGCTGGGAACCGTAGCCCGCCGCATAAAACGCCTCAAACTCCGCTGGCGTCGCATTCCCACGCCCACGCGTCAGCGCCAGCGTGAAGGTCCGCAGCGCTTCCAGCTTAGGGTCGGCCAAGGGTGTCTCATCACGCAGCGCGTCGATCACATCCTTCGCAATGCCCATCGAGTGCGCGATGCCGGTGTGGGCAGGAACACAATAGTGGCACTCGTGTTCCACATTGATGGTCTGCCACACAACTGTCAGCTCGGCGTTGTTAAAGCTGGTGCTCATGAAGGCCTCATGGGTGCGCTGGTAGGTCTCCAGCAACTGCGGCGCATCAGCCATCACCTGATAAAGACCCGGCAAGAAACCATAGGCTTTCTCGGAGGCAATCAAACGCTCCTTGGCTGCTTCTGGTGCGGTCTCTGCGGTGTGGCGGGGAAAATTGGTCATCGTCGTGTCCTTTGTAAAATCATCAACGTGACTGTCATATGGGCAGCTTGAGCAATCACTCAAGATGGATTTTGAGCGATCACTCAACTGTGACCTTGGCTTTACCACGCACCGTCGTTACATAAAAAGCTATGAATGTGAGCCACGACAAAAATGCGGCGCTTGATCAGGCGCTGGAACTATTCTGGACCAAGGGCTACGCCTCCACGTCACTCAAGGACCTGGAGCGCGCCACCGGCATGCACCCCGGCTCGCTCTACGCCGCCTTCGGCAGCAAGGCAAAGCTCTACTGCCTCAGCTTGGAACGCTACGCCGAGCGCTTGAATCAATTGCGCGCCGACCTTCAGGCACAGGCAGACTCTCCTCTGGAAGGGCTGGCACAGTTCATCCTGCGCGCCCACCCCTTGTCCGATGCCGACGCCCCGCTGCCAGTTTGCTATCTGGTTAAGGCAACGCTGGAGACCAGTCAGGGCAATCAGGCGATTGAAGACAAGCTCTCCGACCTGCTCACCCAAAACGACGCCATCTTTACCGATGTGTTCCAGCAAGCCATCGACGCGGGTGAACTGCCTGCACAAAGCGATGCAACAAAACTGGCCCGGCAACTAAGTGCAGATCTGGCGGGACTGTGTTTCTACGCGCTGCGGGAGAAGGATGCAGAGGTGATCAAGGCAATGGTGGGTGATTTGGCGACACGAGTCCGCACACAGCACTGACGGCGACGCGCGTTAGCAAGACAGTATAAACGCTACACCCACCGCCGCACACGTTGTGAATAGTCCGCATAGCGCGTACCAAACCTTGCCGCCATGTGCCGCTCCTCCAGCAGCATCTGGTGGTAGACCGCGATCAGACCCACGATAAGGCATAGGGCGGAAAAGCAACTCGGCAGCGCGAGCCAAAACCCAAATTGCGCAATCATGACCCCGAGAAATGCTGGATTGCGTGAAAACCGATACGGCCCCGCCTCCAAAAGCGTCTCGGGCACGGCACCATCAAATCCAGACCGCCAATGCCGCCCTAAGAAAAAATGGCTGACCAAAGCCAGCGCAAACCCAAACGTCAGCAGCCCCGCACCAGTCAAAACCACCGCCGGGCGCTGCCATGCCGCCCACAGGCCAAGGTAGGCATCAAGCCCCGGATCTATCGCGCGTGCCAGACACACGCCCCAGATCGCGACACGGAAAAACCGAAACACCATGTGGTTCCACCAAGACGCACAAAACCGGGCGCCGGGCAGTACAAACTCCGTCCCCTCGCGAGACTTCAAAAACGCGATTCGGGTTGTGTAGAACACCGCCACAAAGGTGAAAAAACCAGCCAAATAGATGCGGAGCGCGTCAGAAAGGGCAGCAGGAAGATCCATGAAGAAGTCAGCGTCGTGTCTAAGCCCGCCGTACAACGGGCTGGTGGGGTGCACTGCCCACTGTAGCTTCAACGAAGCTGGTGACAAGCCACACTCGCCTCGCAACTCCCTGTCACCAAAAGAAAACGCCGCCCCATTGGGACGGCGTCTAAGTCCATCAATCTGAGCAGCGCTTAGGCCTGCTTGGTCACCTGTGTGTATTCCAGCTCGACCGGTGTTTCACGGCCAAAGATCGATACAGTCACCTTCAGGCGCTGGTTCTCTTCGTCCACTTCCTCAACCATACCATCGAAGTCTTCGAACGGACCTTCGTTGACCTTGACCTTCTCGCCCACCTCAAAGCTGATCAGCAGCTTCGGTGTTGTGGTTTCGCCCTCTTCGACGCGGCCCAGAATGCCCTGCACTTCGGCATCACGCATTGGCATTGGGCGGCCCTGTGGACCAAGGAAGCCGGTGACGCGGTTGATCGAGTTGATCAGGTGATAGCCCTGGTCGCTCATTTCCATGTGCACCAGCACATACCCCGGCATGAAGCGGCGCTCGGAGGTCACTTTCTTGCCGCGACGCACCTCGATCACTTCTTCGGTTGGCACCAGCACTTCGTCAATCTGGTCCTCAAGCCCCTGCTCTTCGACCGATGTGCGAATTGTCTCGGCGACCTTCTTTTCGAAGTTCGAAAGGACGCTAACCGAATACCACCGTTTCGCCATGTGTTCGTCTTCCCGTCATTGCCGGCCATGTGCCGGAGTGTCGTTTATCTTCGCAGTCTTCAAACAGACCATCAGAAACAAAAAATCGGCGTGCAACTCGAATCGCCACACGCCCCGTATCTTCTAAAGCCGTGCGTAACGCCGTTGCCCCTTGATTTCAAGAGACAACCGCCGCGTGCAGCTTAGCCAAACAGCGACAGAATGCCCTGCAAGCCGGAGCGGATCAGGATGTCCACCAGCGAGAAGAACGCAGCCGTCAGCGCCGCCATGATGAACACCATCACGGTGGTCAGCAAAACTTCACGCCGGGTCGGCCAGACCACTTTGGATACTTCCGCGCGGACCTGCTGAATGAATGTGATCGGATTGGTTTTCGCCATGACGCTTCTTCTCTGCCTTGATCAGAGCTCGACATACTTGGGCCTTGCGCCGAATTCAAGGCCCAAGACCAAAGCAATCATACCTATGTTGGGGACGTTAGGACTTAAGACGCGCCAGTCGGGCCTCAAAACTCGGGTCAATTGGTCCGTCAAAGGGCGCGTCATTGTCAATTGGCCGGTACAGAACCGGATGCCAGCGACGCGGCAGGATGCGCTGCATCACGCGGCCCAAAGATGGATCAGCCCAGACAAAGCGTTTCAACATGAAAAGCACGATCCGCGCCATGCGGTCTTGCCCGATCAAGGCCCCGATCAACAGCAGCGACGAGACAATCATCAGCGCCAGCATCGGAATAAACCAGGGCTGCCAGGCCACCACACCGGCCAAAAAGATCACAGAGACCATGCGCGGCGACATGAGGAATCGGCGCAAGTTACGTCCGGCGCGACCTTCGGTCACTTCGATCTGACGCCAGGAGCGCTCGGCCTCAAGAGGCGCTTCTTCTGGAGGGGCCAGCTCCGGAAATGGCAATGGGTCCGGCGTCTCGTTGACGGGCGCCTCGCGGTAGATTTCCGGCTGTGTTGTGTCGCGGTGTTGCTCACGCCGCTTGCGTTGCCGGGCAAACAGCACGGTCTCTTCAAGCGGCTTTGGCTGTGGCACCGGATCAGATTCGGCGAGAAGGGACCGGATCGTGTCCAGCGTCGCGTCGGTGAATGGCTCACCCGGTTCAATGATGTCTTGGCCGTATTGTGGCGGCTTAAGCCGCTCCGGCGCTGTGGCAGTCTCTTGCATATCTCAACCCGATTTAACCCAAACACCCCAGCCGCAACATGCGACGTAACTCAGAAGCCTTGCAGGGCAGCATGGCATTCCTTTGATCAAACTGTGGAAAAACTTTGGCAGGCGGCGCGCTAAGGCGCCATCCGATCCAGCAAGCGGCGCATAAAGCCAATCTCGCGCCCCCACAAACGCGACAGATGAAGCGCCATTGCATATAAGCCATCCCGCGCACGTTCTGGCCCCAACATCACGGCCGTCAGCAGCAAGAGCACCACCATCCAGACCAGCAACCGCATGGTCAGAGACGGCACAACCGCTGCCAGCGTAATGACAACAATCAGCGCCAAGGCACGCGGACGCGGCCATGCGCTTCCGTCTTCCGCACACGTCTCGCGCATCACGACACTGTACTCAGGAACGGATAGTTCCGGCAAATCCGCCAGCCCTTTTGCGTCATGCTCTGTCTGGTCTTTGACAGCTTTATTTTTTGCGGCCAGCCGCGCCATGCGCAGCTTGGCCTCCCGCATCAAGCGCCGGTTTTCAACGCGGACACCCGGCGCAGCTTCTGGCTGGCCGTCCTGATCCGCCCGCGACGGAACCGGTTCAAACTCTCCAAGGCAAAACGCGTGCCTCATAGCTCTATCCTCACACTGCCCCGCTTTCATGGGCCACGCGGCCCAAAGCCCGCATGTCATCGGCTTGGTTAATGAAAGGTAAATGCGGCAAGAGCGCGGCTGAGATTGGGGCGAAACGAGGTCCTTTCTCGACAACAATAAGTTTGCGTTTTCACAGCCATTTATTCTTTTGATGGGAAACGCCCATGACGCAGGGTCAGTCGGATTGCCGTGTGCGCGAGACAAGTGCTACGCAAGGGCAGCACCATCATGGGAGGCACAGATGGACAGAGCAGACGTGGTAGACAGCGCCTTTCGCGCACGCATTGCATCCGGGGACTTTCCACCTGGCACTGCACCCAATGACACCCTACCCGCAGAGCTGGCCAAACAGATTTTTGAGGCCCAGTGTCTGAGCCGCAATCTCGACCGCCGCTCGCGCAAAATGCAATCCGAAGGCAATGGATATTACACCATCGGGTCTTCTGGTCATGAAGGCATGGCCGCGGTTGCCGCCACCCTGCGCCCCGGCGATATGGCTTTCCTACATTACCGAGACGGCGCGTTTCAAACCATGCGTTCCTCCCAGGTCGAAGGCGTGAACGCCGCTTGGGATATGCTCCTGAGTTTCTGTACTGCAAAAGACGATCCAATGTCCGGTGGCCGCCACAAGGTGCTCGGCTCCAAGGCGCTCAACATCCCGCCGCAGACTTCCACCATCGCGTCCCACCTGCCCAAAGCGGTGGGTGCAGCCTACTCCCTGGGGCTTGGCAAACGCCGCGCGCCGGAACACAAATGCCTGGCCGACGACAGCATCATCATGTGCTCCTTTGGCGACGCCTCTGCCAACCACTCCACCGCTCAAGGCGCAATCAACACGGCCTGCTGGACCGCCTACCAATCCGCGCCCATGCCGCTCCTGTTTGTGTGCGAAGACAACGGCATCGGCATTTCCACACGCACGCCCGGAGGCTGGATCAAAGCCGGTTTCGCCAACCGCCCTGGCCTGAAATACTTCTCCGCCGATGGGCTGAACCTCTACGACGCTTATAAGGTCGCCCAGGAAGCCGCCCACTATGTGCGCACACAGCGCAAACCGGCCTTCCTGCACATTTCCGTCGTGCGCCTCTACGGCCATGCCGGATCCGACATGCAACAAGCCTACCTGCCCAAGGCCACCTTTGAAGCCTGGGAAGCAGATGACCCGCTGCTGCATTCTGTGCGCCTAATGGAGCAGGCAGGCGTGATGTCCCCGGATCAGGCGCTGGCCGTGTATCAGAGCAGCGAAGACCGCTGCGCCGAATTGGCTGCAAAAGCAGTGACCCACCCGCGCCTGAAAACCGCAGAAGAGGTCATGGCCTCGCTGATCCCCCCCGCACGCACCTGCGCCCCAACCAACGGCCCCAGCGACGAGGCTCGCGCCAAGGTGTTTGGCTCCGACCTCAAACAGATGACCAACCCGCAGCCCATGTCGCGTCTGATCAACTGGGCGCTCACCGATCTGATGCTGGAGCACGGCGAGATCGTCATGATGGGCGAAGACATTGGCACTAAGGGCGGCGTCTACGGCGTCACCCAAAAGCTCAAGGATCGTTTTGGCGCCGATCGCATGATCGACACGCTGCTGGATGAGCAATCCATTCTGGGGCTGGCGATTGGTATGGCCCACAACGGTTTTGTGCCGATACCGGAAATTCAGTTCCTCGCTTATCTGCACAACGCCGAGGACCAACTGCGCGGCGAGGCCGCCACGCTGTCGTTCTTCTCCAACGGGCAGTTCACCAACCCGATGGTGCTGCGCATTGCTGGTCTTGGCTATCAAAAAGGCTTTGGCGGGCATTTCCACAACGATAACTCGCTGGCCGTGCTGCGCGACATTCCCGGTGTTATCATCGCCTGCCCCTCGCGCGGCGACGACGCGGCCAAGATGATGCGCGAATGTGTGCGTCTGGCGCGCGAGGAACAGCGCGTGGTGGTCATGGTGGAACCCATCGCGCTCTACCCGATGCGCGACCTGCTGGAGGACAAAGGCAGCGGCTGGATGGCGACCTATCCGTCGCCCGACCAATCCATCGCCCTGGGCGAGGTGGGGGTAGAGGGCGACGGCCCGCTGGCCATTTTGACCTATGGCAATGGCCGCTACCTCAGCACACAAGCCGCCGCCGACCTCAAGGCGCAGGGCATCGACACCCGCGTGATCGACATGCGCTGGCTCGCGCCTCTGCCCGCCGAGGGCATCCTCACCGCTCTCAAAGGCGCCGAAAAGGTCCTGATCGTAGACGAATGCCGCACCACCGGCAGCCAGTCAGAGGCGCTGATGGCTTTGCTTCACGAACAGACCAGCCTGCCCCACGCCCGCATCGCGGCGCACGACAGCTTTATTGCCACTGGCCCGGCCTATGCGGCCACCATGCCGTCGCGCGAGAGCATCGCGGAGGCCGCCAAGACACTCTGGCAAGCCAAGTAAGCCACGACACACTACCAAACAAAAAGCCCCCGCAGTCATCAACTGCGGGGGCCATTTCTTTCAGAAACCCGAAGGGCTTACTTCATGGTGAAGTATTTGAACTTCGGGGAATCTTCTGGCTCAACAACGGTGCCAACGTTGGTTTTCATACCCCAGTTCAGCACCTGGTGGTGGATTGGGATGTAGAGCTGCTCGTCCTGAACAACTTTCCAAATGTCGTTGATCATGCCGTTACGCTTTTCCAGATCGGTTTCACCGGCCAGCGCTTCGATTTTCACGTCCAGATCCGCATCGCCAAAACGGGTTGCGTTCCAGGAACCGTACTTCTCACCTTTGGAGTGTGCCAGGAAGTTGAAGATATACTCGGAGTCATAGGTCGGAACACCCCAACCCAGCATGTAGAAATCTGTTTCCAGATTGCTCAGCAGGGGGAAGTGCTGCGCCTTAGGCTTCGCGTCCAGGTTCACCTTCACGCCGATTTTTGCCAGCATGCCCACGGCCGCCTGACAGATCTTCTCGTCGTTGACATAGCGGTCGTTCGGGCAGTTCAGCGTGATGCCAAATCCATCTGCATAACCGGCTTCCGCCATCAGCGCCTTAGCCGCATCAATGTCGGTCTTGGAAGAGCTGTCCATCGCTTCGTTCCAACCGTTCACAAACGGAGGCGCGATCATGCCCGCTGGCGCAGACTGGCCGCGCATAACCACCTTCATGATTGCGTCACGATCAATCGCCATGGACATCGCTTTACGCACACGCACGTCAGACATCGGGTTGATGCCGTCCACGTCGTCGTTCGCGATGTCTTCTGCCGCTTGGTTCATACCAAAGAAGATCACACGGTTCTGTGGCGCGGTGCGCACTTCCAGACCATCGGTGCTGTCCACGCGGCTCAAGTCCTGAACCGGCACGTCCTGAATGAAGTCCACTTCGCCAGACAGAAGCGCAGCAACACGGGTCGCGGCGTTCTGGATTGGGGTATAGACAATCTCGGTCACTTCCAGAGGGAACTCGTCCTTGCCCCAGTAGTTTTCGTTGATTGTCAGAACAGTTTTCACGTCAGGCTCACGGGAAACCAGCTTATATGCGCCGGTACCGTTGGCGTTTTTCGCAGCAAAGGTGTTCTCGCCACCTTCATAGTCCTGCACCTTCACAGCGTTGTTCGCCTCGGCCCAATCCTTGTCCATGATGAACATGTTGGTGAGGTTGTTGGCCATGATCGGGTTTGGACCGTTGGTCTCAATCTCGATCTCATACTCGCCGGTGGCGCGCACTTCTTTCACGGAAGCCAACAGCTCTTTGTAGTCAGAGTCTTCGGTCATCGCGCGGTCGAGCGAGAATTTCACATCCTCGGAATCAAACTTCGCACCGTCGTGGAAAGTCACGCCTTCACGCAGCTTGAACACCCAAACATTTGGGTTGTCTGCGGATGGGCCCCACTCGGTGGCCAGCGATGGAACCATCGCGCCGGAATGGTCGCGCATCACCAGCGTTTCCATGATCTGGTGCGCAAGCGCCGAGGTTGGTCCCTCGTTCTGAGCATGCGGGTCCAGAGTCAACGCATCGCCGGCACGTGCCCAATGAAGGGTTTCGGCCTGCGCCAGCATCGGCATCGCCGCTGCGGCAGCAGTTGCCAGCATCATTGCTTTGAATTTCATCAATTTCACTCCCCTGAAATGTTGGTGAACAGATGTTCACCGCCAAGACGGCGCTTGGCAAGCCTCATTTTGGGGGTTTGCCGTCTTTTTGTGCACGTCAAAGACCACCGCCGCCACGTAAGCTGGCTGTAGCACCTCACGTGTTTGCGCAGACTCAGCGGCGCACCTCTTCTATAAAGCGTTCGCGGATCACGATCGGATTGGTCTTGATCACCGACACCTTCACATTGCCGCTGTCGCAGCGGATGACACCAGTTGTCTAAAGAAAAGGCCCAAGCGATCCACATCGCTCAGGCCCTCTTGGCTTTGCTGTTGGCTCTATAGCGCCTTACAAGCCTGCTACGCAGGTGTATTTGGTGATCATGTAGTCATCCAAGCCTTGGCTGCCGCCCTCTTTGCCCATGCCGCTTTCTTTCACGCCACCAAACGGCGCTTCCACCGTGGTGATAAGGCCAGAGTTGATGCCAACCATGCCGTACTCCAAGCCTTCGTTCATGCGGAATGCCCGAGCGAGGTCTTTGGTGTAGGCATAGGCCGCCAGACCGTAGTCTGTTGCATTGGCTGCCGCCACCGCGTCTTCCTCGTCCTCAAACTTGTAGATCGCCGCCAGCGGGCCAAAAATTTCATCGGTGGAGAACGACATCTCCGACGTCGCGCCAGTGATCAATGTGGGTTCAAAGAAAGTCTGGCCCAGCGCATGACGGTTTCCGCCCAGCACAACCTCGCCCCCCTTGGCTTTGGCGTCGGCGATCATGCCCTCCACCTTTTCCACCGCGCGTTCATCGATCAACGGACCTTGGACCACACCGTCCTCCGTGCCGTCACCCACTTTCATCGCCGCAATCGCGTCTTTCAGTTTGGCGACAAAGGCATCATGGATACCGGCCTGCACATAGAAGCGGTTGGTACAGACACAGGTCTGCCCCATGTTGCGGAACTTCGCGATCATCGCGCCTTCGACAGCCGCATCCAGATCGGCATCGTCAAACACGAGAAACGGCGCGTTGCCGCCCAGTTCCATGGAGACCTTTTTCACCTGATCGGCCGCCTGACGCAGCAGCAATTTGCCGACGCCCGTGGAGCCGGTGAAGGTCACCTTGCGCACGTCTTTGTTTTCCATAATCGCCCCGCCAATCGCTGGCGCGTCCCCGGTCACGATGTTCACCACGCCATCGGGGAAGCCCACGTCCTGGCACAGCTTACCCCAAACAAGCCCGCTATAAGGCGTCTGCGGCGCAGGTTTCGCCACCACAGTACAGCCCGCCGCCAACGCAGGTGCAATCTTGCGCGCCAACATCGAAGACGGGAAGTTCCAAGGTGTGATCATGCCCACAACACCCACCGGATGATGCGTGACCATCAGCCGCTTGTCATTGGTGGGTGCCGGAATGATCTCGCCTTTGGTGCGGCGGATTTCTTCGGCAAACCAGCGCACATAAGCCGCGCCAATCGCGATCTCGCCGCGGGCCTCTAGCAGCGGCTTGCCTTGCTCCGCAGTAAGCAGCTGCGCAAGGTCTTCCTGATTGTCCATCAAGGCATCATGCAGCTTGTGCAGCAGGCTCACGCGCTCCATCAGGTTGGTCTTGGACCAAGACTTAAAGGCTTCAGTCGCCGCCGCAATCGCACGCTGCGTCTCAGCGCCACCGGCCTCGGGCACCGTGCCAAGTACCGCGCCTGTGGCGGGGTTGGTGATTTCTGTCGTCGCGCCGTTGTCGGCCCCGACCCACTGGCCGCCAATCAAATTGGTTTCCAGCAGCAGTCCATTGAAGTTGCTCATGTCTGACCTTTCGAAAAGACAAATTGTGTGTGTTGGTTATACATCTCGCCCGGCCGCAACACGGCCTGCGGAAAGTCTTTGTGATGATGCGCGTCCGGCCAAACCTGTGGCTCCATCGCCACCCCGGCACAGGCACCCATTTTCTGCCCGCGCAAGCCGGGGGCCTCTGTAGCAATGCCCGACCCGTCATAGACCTGCAGCCCCGGCTCTGTGGTCAAACAGTCCATCCGCACCCCCGAGGCCAAACTCTGCAAACGCGCCACTTGTCGCAAAGGCTGCCGCGCGTTGGACAGACAGAAGTTGTGATCCACTGGATAAGCCTGGCTCAGTGGCGCTGCCGCGCGAAAATCAAACTGCGTTCCAGACACCGGCGCAATCTCACCCGTCGGGATCAAGGTGTCATCCACGGGCGTGTAGCTCTCTGCTGCAATCTGCAACTGATGCTGCGACACGGTCTCCGCGTCATCAAGCGTGAAATAGCTGTGATGTGCCAGACTACAAAGGGTGGTCTTATCGGTGTCCGCCCGCATTTGAACGTCCAGCGTGCCGCCCTCTGTGAGCGCAAAGGTCACGGAACACTTAAGCGTGCCTGGAAACCCCATATGCCCATCAGGCAGCTCCGCAGTGAACGTCGCATGATCACCGGCGATTTCGTCAATCTCCCACAGGCCACCACTCAGCCCGTCGGCCCCGCCATGAAGCATGTGCCGGCCGCCATCATTCGTGTCCAATTGATAGGCCTGCCCATCCAACTCCAGATGGCCGCCCCGAATACGGTTGGCAAACCGCCCCACCGTGGCTCCAAAGTAAGGCGAGTCTGTCAGATAAGGCGCAAAATCCGGGAACCCCAGCACCAATGGCGCATCATGCCCCTCCAGACGCAAGTCCTGCAGCACCGCACCATAGGTCAGCACATGCGCGGTCAACCCGCCGCCTGTCAGCGTCACGCGATGCACCGCGCGGCCATCCGGCATATGCCCCCAGATCTCTGTCACTCAAGTCCCCATGTCTTTCATGCCGTGATGTCTCTCCCATCACCGGCAGGCTCAGTGTAGGGCCAATGCGCAACGATGCTGACGCCAGATGCAACCACGTGCGACGGCGACCTGCAAGGTTTTCTCGAATAATATGATCAAATTTTTGCGCACGGGAGGCACATCGCGGTCTCCTTGACCTGCGCAAGGGGCGAACCTACTGCGGACGCGGTGTCAAAGTAACATCCGCGACAAATCCCAAATGGTCGGAGGCCTTAGAATGCACGCCTTCAATCACCCGCACATCAGAAACCGCAAAATCGCCTTTGGACAGAAACACATAGTCGATCCGACGGTGCGACTTACTGCCTGCAATCACAGGGTACGTGCCACGCGTCTCCACATAGTCTGCGCCAGATTGCGCCACGTGCACGCTGTCGTCATAGGCGCCCGACACCTCCCCATGCCGCTTGTCATTGGGCGTGAAGTTGAAACCCCCCATCAACACCACAGGCGCGATGTCAGACTGTAACGCACTCAAAACCCGCTCAACCTGCGCACCGCTGTTGTCATCGCGATCACGATGCAAAGAGGTCACGACCACATCCCGGCCCGCCACATCCACTTGAGCCACCACCATGGCTTTGCCGTTGCCTTTGCCACGGCTGATCACCTCGCGGCGCACCTCGGAGAGCGTGCACCGGCTCAGCACAGCGGTCCCCCACCACGGCAGCGGACTTGGATGAAACACGAAGGCGCTATCCATCTCCAGTGCGCGGGCGATCCGTCGTGTTTGCCCCCAGCCCAAAACCTCTTGCAAAGCCACAACATCCGCATCCGCCACCGCAATGGTCGCCACCACGGGCGCAATGTCATGCGGCTCAAACAGCTGATGCAAAGGATTCTTACCCGGGTTTTTGGTGCCCAGCGCCGTCCGGATGTTATAGGTCATCACCCGCAGCGATCCATCGGCACCGCCACACTGCGCCGCCGCGCGATCTGCCGAGCCTGCCGAAACCAACAAGACGCCCAGCACAGCCGCCAACACCACGGAGGCCAAGCCCCACCCCTGCATCAACAGAACTTCCTATAGTCTTTCAGCAATTCGTTGACGTCGTCATAGTGATAGAGCTTGCTGCCATAGGCAAAAACGCCGCAATCACAGTAGTCTTTGATGGTCTTTTCAGAGTGCGAAATCATCACCACACGGGCGTTTTTGATTTTGTCTTTGAGCGCCTGTTCACTCTTCTTCTTGAACCGCCGATCGCCCACTGCGGTGATCTCGTCAATCAGATAGCATTCAAAGCTGATCGCCAGGGACAGACCAAACGCCAAACGCGCCTTCATCCCACTGGAATATGTCTGAATGGGCAGCGCCAGTGATTTGCCAAGCTCTGCAAACTCTTGCACCTGCTCCAACACGGATTCCGTGTGACAGCCATAGACGCGCGACACAAACCGCACATTTTCCACGCCAGTCATCAAGCCATTAAACCCACGGGCAAAGCCCATCGGCCAGCTGACCTTTTCTGTACGACGCACCCGCCCGGAAGTTGGCAGCTCAATACCCGCCACCATGCGCATCATGGTGGATTTTCCGGCGCCATTGTGGCCCATCAAGGCGACGTTTTTCTTATCGGCAAAGCGATAAGAGGCGTCATCCAGAATAACCTTTTTCACGCCTTTGACGTTGTAGATCTTGGTCACATTCTCAAATGCAATCATGCTTACACCCTCTGCTTTCGGGTGATGCGTTCGGCAAACATCGCGATGATCACCAAGGCGGCCCCAAGTCCCAAGGGATAGGCAATGTTGAGCACGTCGCTGCGGTAGTTGGAATAAAACCCTTCACGGGTCCATTCCACCACATGCAGAAGCGGGTTCCACTTCAACACCGCAATCGCCTCCGGCGGCATGGTCGACGGGATGTAAAACACCCCGGACAGGAAAAAGAGCGGCCGGGCGAAAATCTTCTCAATATGCTGCCAGGCCTGATTTTTCTGATAGAGGATCGCATTGATCGAGCCGACCCCAAACCCCAGCAGGCAGGTGGTCAGAAACGCATAGATCAGTCGCTCCGGATGGGCCGGAAGCTGCCCAAGCCCAACGACAAGCAGTCCGCTGTAGAAAATCACATTGATAACAATGAACGTACAGGCGATCAGCGACAGCCGCGCGAACAGCGTGTCCGGCTCCTTGATCATCGGATAGGACAACAGCGATTTGTTGGTGGTAAACGCCCGCATCAGGGACACGGAGAGTTTATTGTAAAACTCCAACGTCAGCACGGCCGTCGCGAAGAATAGCGCCAAAGACGTGCCAAACGGGGATTGCCGCCCGATCAGGTAAAACAGCGTCATCAGGAACGACACCGAAAATATCGGCTGAAACACGGCCCAGAAATACCCTGAGTGTGAGGTGCCAAAGGTCATGCGTGTTTCGCGAAGGGTCAGTGCGGCGATGACCCGGATTTGCAGCCAAATGGAATAGAACATCAGCCAGACCTCAGCGCATGTGATCCCGGATCGTGTAGGCGATCAGCGTGGAAATCGCCCAAAGGGCAAAGGCCGCGATCATCACCAGGAAGAAATCACGCACCCGCACCGGATAGGCTGGCTCATTAGGCACAAAGGGGCGGGCAAACACGCCCAAATAGCGCTGTTGACGATCCGCATCCATCCGTGCGGTTTCCAAAGAGACCATGGCAGAGGCGTAGCTTTGCTGGGCAAAGTTCTGCTCGATCAGCAGACCTTCGTAGGCCGCCAATGCCTCCGCCGTGTTCTCCGGACTGTCCTGTCCGCCTTGCTGTCCGATCAACGCGCGGCGCTGCTGAATTTGGTCTTCCAGAGCACGCGCCTGTCGATTGAGCTGAATCAGCATCGGGGAATCCGCATCCACGGACCCGGCCAGCGCGTTGATCCGCGCCTGAATATCCACCAATTTGGTTTCCAGAGAGGCCATCAGTTCCGCATCCAGCTGCGCATTGACCATCGGGTCCACCGCGCCACGCTCCGCCCGGAAATTCACCAATTGCAGGCGAATGTTGCGCACCCGCTCCTCGGCCCGCTCCACCTCTTTGGCGGCAAACTGCACCGAATCCCGGCGCGCCTTCTCGGACAATTCGTTCACCAACCGATCGGCCGCCGCCAACGCCAGCTGCGCCAGACGCTCTGCCATCTCAGCATCAAAGGCCTGCACCTCAAAGGTCACAATGCCCGTGGTGCTGTCATAGGTCGTGTTGATCCGCCACTGCCAGTATTCCACCAGTTCCTCAAAGGTGCTGTCCGGACGGAACCGGGCAATTGGGTCGATGTATTCTTGGGAATAGTGGCCGCGCAGGTCCAGCTCTGCATCAAGCTGGCGCAACAGATCCGCACTCTCAAGGAAATTGCGTACCACATAGCTGTCCGATGTGGTGCTGCCGCTGGGCGACAGGCCGGTGAAAGAGGTCACAAAATCAGGGGTTCCGCCACCTTCAAGACCGCGGATCACAAAACTGGCGCCCGCGGCGTAGCGATCGGAGGCCAACACGCCAAAATAGGCGCCACCAAGCCCAACCGGGATCAAGAACAGGCACAGGAACGACAAAATCAGCCCCCACCGCTTGTTCTTGAGCGGGGAGGTTTTGGGAGGCTCTTGCATCACTCCGGTGGGACCGCCTTCGGGTTCAACCGCCTTGAGTGCTTGGACTTCTGCCATGTTTTACCTTTCATGCGCCTTCTGGCGCGGACGTCTTTGTGTGTTTCACACGAAAGCTCTGCATTCTGGCGGAGCGGAACGGCGCAATAGTTGCAGGGCGCAACTGGCCGGATACGTCAAAAATTAGATCAAAAAAGTTTACGAAGTGTCAGCGGCCACCAAATTTCTTAACGCACATAAAGGGTCAAATCGCATGCTCCTGCGACCAGAACGGATCGTTGCGCACATAGTCGATCAACCACCGCCGTGCGGAACTGGCCGACATGCCCTCAAGCTCGGGATTGCGCCACCCAAACACCATTTTGCGATGTGCCGTGTCGGTCTCATCCGCGCCATCCAAATAGTCCATCAAGGCCGTCTCCGGATCCTGATGCGGCATGATGCATTTGCGGGCGTAAATCGCTTCCATCCCATTGGGCACGGCATCCTCGCGGGCCAGAACCATGTGGCGAATGCGCTGTTTGAGTAAAATCGCCTCCATGCCGGAGATGTCACATAGTGCCAACGCCACGGCCATCGGCGCGCTGTCATCTTCCACAATGGTGTTGAGACGGCTCAACTGAGTGAAGCAGCCGAATTTCAACTGCATGCTGGCATGGCGCATCATCACGGACACTTGTAGACCAGACCGACGCAGCAGCCGAATACCGGAAATGAATTCTCGTACCATCGCGGGGCGCAACATCCCCAAATATGGGTGCGGCTTGACCACGACTCGATGCAAATCCAAGGCACGCGCCGCTTTCAAAACCGCCATGAATCCCCGCAGCCCAACCACAGAGCTGTAGTTGTCTGCGTCACTGCCGTAGCCTTCCCAGGTCGGGGAGTAGAATATCACCGGTGCCGTGTCCGTGATCCGCGCCGGTTTGATCCACGGCATGGACTGCACAAAGGTGTCGCCCATCATCACCAAACGCCCCTGATCCACATCCGCAGAGGTGAAAATACCGGCGTCTAAATAGCGATCCCGCGCCAGCGGACCGGCGATGGAGACATAGTCATACATGCGCGACGCAGGGCGCACGGAGGCGCCCTTGTTGCTTTCGCCATGTAACGTCAGCACGTGGCGGAACCCACGATTGGTGACGGTTTGCAGGTTGGATTGCGAGTTAAACGGGTAAAACAGCACGCCGCCTTTGCGCAGCGGAAACTGCGTCGCGCCTCCGCCCTTCACCGGCCGCACATCCAGATCCGACGGCAACCGGCTGAACAGCCGTTGCATCCGGATCAACGCGCGATGGCGCAGCAGCAGCGGCGTATCGGATTTCCCGTATGCGCCGCTCTCAAAGAAGGGGCGGATTTGATTGACCGCAGAGAGCACCGGGCTGTCCAGATAGACAGCCTGATCCGGCACCGCCTCCACATCCCGCAGCGCAATATGGGCGCTGCGGTCTTCAGACACGGCTTCCGGAAGATCGCCCTCAGGCGCCTGTTGCGTTTGCACTTTATTTGTGTCCCGCACGTCCAACATTGATTTAGGTGCGCACCACCAGGTTTTCGCTCAACAGCATCTTGCCGGTTGGCGAAGACATCATGGCGATCACATCGGCAACTTGCTCAGGCTGCATGATGGTGCTTGGATCTTCGTCCGGCGCCAGCGTTTTGCGCAGATCTGTGGCACAACGGCCCGGGGACAGACACACAACATCCACACCATAAGGTGCCAGCTCATCACGCATCACTTCGGACATGTTGATCACTGCCGCCTTGGAGGTGGAATAGGACATCCAGCCGGACCGGCCATTGATGCCAGCGGTGGAGGCAATGTTGATCACCTTGTCCAGCGGATGGTTGCGCAGCAGCGCTTCCTGCACAAAGCGGAATGGGGAATAGACATTCACCTGCATGGTCAACTCAAAGTCAGCCATGTTGGTTTCGTTGATCGACGCTGGCTTGGTGAAACCGGCATTGTTGACGATGGATGTCACAGCAACGTTTTCCGCTTCCAGACGGTCAAACACCTCTTTCACGGCGTCAGGCTTGGACAGATCCGCCTCGATCTGGAAAATCTGACGGTTGCCTGCAATCGCGCGGACTTCTGCAACAGCATTGTCAAAAGTGTCTGACTTGCGCGCCACCATAACAATGCAGTTTACGTCGTCCATTCCACGCGCAAAACGGCGGGCGGTTGCGAGACCGATGCCTTTAGAGGCACCACTAATCAAAACAGTCTTAGACATGGGCAGTCACTTTTCCTTTGCTGTGGAAATCCTTCATCATGCCTTCGGCGATAATGAAATCTTCTGGGGTGGTTACTTTTCGGTTGCGGCTGGTGCCCTCCAGGGACAGCACCGGCTTTTGGGTCATCTCTACGACCATGACCGAATCTTCGTTGTAGGTTTGGGCCTCTTTACGGGCTTTGGCGTGCGCATCCGTCAAAGTCGCGCGCGCAAATTTCTGGGGCAGTTGAATGTCAAACACCTTGTCGCGTGACACGCCGCGCATCACCTGGCGGGTTTCCGGATCAATACGGCACATGGAGAAGGCGATGGCATGGCAATAGCCCGCGTTCTCAGCGTCACAGGTGATCAGATCCGTCAGCATGTCCACGCTGATGAACGGACGAGCTGCTTCGTGCAGAACCACGACATCTTTTTGGGCTGCGGAAAGAAGCGTTTCACAGCTTTCCTGGCGTGTCTCGCCTGCTGGCAGGATTTTGTAGGGAAGACCAGCGCAATACGCGTCCATGATCTCACGCGTGCGCTCCTCAAACCCTTCCGGTGCGTTCACGATGATCTCCGCCACATGCGGGGTGCGCACCGCCGCAATGATCGAATGGGCAATCATCGGATGACCAGCCAACTTGTAGAACTGCTTGGGTTCATGGTGGTTGGACCGTGATCCCACACCGCCGGACAGCAACAGGAACGAGACCTGTGGTTCGGGTTGTGGACGTGTCAGTCTATGTAAACTCATGTGGTCAGCTCGCTATCGCTAATGTTGCCAGCACAAGGGCCGTGAATTTTGCAAGATCGGTGGACGGCGCGTTTGCGACAAACAGCACGTCCTTGTCCCGCATGGTGAAAGCTTGGGTCATGAAAATCGCCTCAGGTGTGCTCATGTCGATCCAGTAGATCGTTGGCACCCCTTGGGAGTATGTACGGTCAGGCAAGGTCGCACCGGTGCTTTTCACACGCTCCCGGTGTTCAAACCGGAACAGGAACACACCGCTATCATCGGCCACTTTGTCATCAAGGCCACCCACTTGGCTGATGGCTTCAGCCAGAGTCACCTGCTCGGTATTAAACGCATGTTGCGAGGGCTTTTTCACTGCGCCCATGGCTGAGAAAGACCGCGGATTGTGCAGCAACTGCACCGTGTCACGGGGCTGCAACCACACATTTGCGCTGCCGGTCGAAATAACCTCATCAAGGCGCGCGCGGGCCACGGAACTGCCGCGCACCAGGCTGACTTCCATATCGTGGGTCGCCTGAGTCGCCCCCTTCGCCAAAGCCACCGCATCCAAGAGGCGCAGACCGCTGGCGGGAATATCAAACCGACCGGGCGACCGGGCATCGCCCACAACGGTCACACTTTGTGCGCCACCCTTCTCGAGGATGACGGAGACCTCTGGATCAACCGCCTTACCACGCAGCCCGTCTGCGATATGCGTGCGCACCTGATCCACTGTCATGCCAGCGACCTGCAGGTTTCCGACATAGGGAATGCTGATGTTGCCATCGTTGCTCACAATCACAGGGATGGCTGAGGATTTCTGCTCGGAGGTTGAAAACAATCCTTCTGCGGAGCTTTCCCAGATCCGCACTGTCAGTCGGTCACCCACACGAATGCTGGTACCGGCCGTTGACGAGCTGCGAGAGCTCAGGCTGCCTGCGAAACCGGCCTTCATAGGCGCACCCACTTTGCCGATCACCGCGGGGGTCACTGGAACCAGTGCAAAATCACGCGACACGTGCTCCTGCTTAGCGGCCTGATCTGACATGGTGATCGTTGCCTTGCTGGTGCCTTGCCCCGGCAAGGTTGTACAGCCCGCAAGAGCCAACGCAGCAAGCCCCAGGGCCATCGCCCCGCGCCACTGCACTCTTCTTCGCTTCGCTTCCACAACCATTTTGGTTTTCAACTTTCTGTTTACAGCGCATCACAGCCTTCGGGCCGCAACACAGTTGGAATTCTTCCAGTCTCCACCCGCCTGACATTGGCTTTGATGGATCAAGCTTCCGTTCTGGAGGCCCGTGACCTGACTGTATTTGCGAAAGTGGTTACCGTTCTGATAATGACCGCCCGCCAGCTTGGCCTTGCGATGGCAGAGCGCTGGCGCGGCAAAGCTAAGACAGCTGTTCAGAGCGCGAGCAAAAGTTTCGTCTGTCGCACTTTCACCCGACGAAACAGAAGAAGAACACTTAAACGTTTTTAAACCTTGGTTACTCAAGGCAACGCTGGCCACGAAAAAATCAGCGCCTTACATCCGCGCCAATCAAATGTCTTAAGAATACCTCGTAGGACGCACACCTAAGAAACGACGGCGCACGGTAGGGCGAGGCAACGCAAAACCTTAATGTTCGGTTATCTCATTAGAGAGAGTTTTACCTAAACTTGTTGAAACCGTTGCCCCTCGAAACGGGTCATTCCGCACAACAATGGCACGCGCGCCATCTTGGTTACCGAAGAAAGGAATCAATTCCTTTCACTTTGGCAGAACCATTGCCCGCCCCCATCACGTTTGGGCCGCTCGCCGCAGGACAAAATGCCAAAATCTGGAACGCGGAACGTCAAACGCCCGCAACCTCATCGGTCACGGACGCTTAAGCGAAACACTGTGCAGCAACGTCGGCTGTGGTTACACAACCTTGCCCAACTTATAGGCCTCAATCGTCAGGTCTCGGCACAACAAACGCGCGATTTCATCCACATCGCTGCGGCCCAGAATGCCACGGCCACGTTGTTGCGCCAGGTGCAGGCTGACACCACGTCGCCACATATCGTGACGCGCCGGGATCGACATCAACGCACGGGTGTCATCATTAAACCCGGCAAGGTTCCAATAGCCTGCGGTCTCAACCACCTGGTCCAGATACGGCGCTATCCCGTTGGCACTGTCATGGAACCACCACGGAGGCCCCAGACGCAATGCAGGCCAATGCCCGGCCATCGGGGCCAGCTCCCGCGTATAGGCGCTTTCATCCAACGTGAACACCAGGATGTTCATGTCGCGCTCATTGCCCACACGATTGAGCAGAGCATCCATGCCATCCACCCAATCTACGCGCACAGGCATATCTGCCCCCATATTGGCGCCAAACTTCTCATAAAGCGCATTGTTGGTGTTGCGGCGGCTGCCCGCGTGGATTTGCATGACCAACCCGTCTTCCGCGGACATTTGCGCCATCTCGGTCAGCATGTGACCATAGAAGACCTGCGCCTCTTTTGGTGTGATCTTGCCGCTGCGCGCTTTCGCATAAAGCGCCGACGCCCGCTTTTCCGTCAGGTAGCAGGTCATCAAATCGCTCACCGCATGATCCGTCGCCGTGGCCCCATAGGCCATGAAGTACGCACGCCGATCCCGCAAGGCTTCCAAATACCCGGCAAAGCTTTCGGTGTCCTGACCAGTGACCTCAGCAAGGTGCACAATGTCTTTTTTGAACTCCGGGTGTTTCGGGTCCAGAATGCTATCGGGTCGGAAAGTCGGTATGATCTTGCCGCTCAATTTCTGTTTCCGAGCGGCCTTGTGATGGTTCAAATCGGACAACGCGTTGTCTGTGGTGGCGAGCACCTCAATGTTGAATTCTTCCAGAAGCGCCTGCGGGCGCAGGCGAGCCGCTTTCAGCTCCGCATCGATTTTGTCATAGAACACGTCAGCGTTTTCCGCATTCAGCGTCGCCGTAATGCCAAAGGTCCGCGCCATGGTTGTCGCAAACCACGCATCACTCGGCGTGCCGCGGAACTTGTGCCAATGTTTGGCAAAGATGCGAAAGATCGCCCGCGCGTCGCGTTTCTCTGGCGGCACACCAATGCCGAGGTCTTCCAGTCCCACACCTTGGCTATACAGCATCCGGAAAATGTAGTGATCCGGCACGATCAGCAATTCCGCCGGATCCGCAAAGGCTTTGTTCTCCGCAAACCAACTCGGATCACAATGACCGTGGGGCGAAATGATTGGCATGTCACGCACGCCGTCATAGATGTCCTGTGCCGCATCCGGCAGGGTCAAAATTGGCGTGGTGTGCCCGGTGAGGGAATGCAAAGGCTGGCTCATCACTCAAAGTCTCTCTGTACAGGCGGCGCAACATTGACGGCACCGCAAATGAACCGAACAGACTGGGCGAAGAGGTGCCTAACCTGTCCAGATCGGATCCCTACAAAGACACGACAGAGCTTTAGGATCCCCTAACACCGCCGCGCAGAGAGCACGCACAAAGTCTCCATGCGCAAAACAACTTTTGAGCGTACTGACCTTAAAAACTTACCGCAAAAGCAGATTTCTCCTTCGGTTCTGCGCCATAACAATCATCACTTCAAGCCACTGAAAAAGAAACACTTCCTCTCCACGCGAGCCCAACCACCTGTGGCGATCGACTGGCGCCGATCAAACCAAATCAGATGCCAGAGATCGCACGTCCTACCGTACATATTTCAAATCTTAGCTAAAAAGAGGCAGATGGCGCTTCTCCCAACGCCAGCGAAGCAAGCGCGCCCTTCAAATCATCCACAAAGCACACATCTCCGTATTGTCTTAAAAGAAGGCGGTTCAGCAAGCCAAATTGACGCCGCGGCAGCCATTTCAGGCAAACGGGTCAAGTAATTGCAATTGCGCCAAAAACACCCTTGCTCAAAACGCCCCTAGGTTGCACGTTACCCACGGATTTGACTGCCTACATGCCGTCACTGGGAGGACACTACTTTTGAAACAAACGTGGCGCTGGTTTGGTCCGGCAGATCCGGTTGATATTTATGACCTGCCCCAAATCGGTGTCCAGGGCGTCGTCACCTCGCTCGATCATATCCCCCCCGGCGCGCCATGGTCCAAAAGTGACATACGCCAGCGTCAGGCGGACATCTCCAAACCCACTCCGCAGCCCACTGGTCTCAACTGGGAAGTGGTCGAAAACCTGCCCGTCTCGGAGGTCATCAAAACCAAAGGCACCGGCTATGCCGCACATATCGCGACCTACAAAGAAAGCCTGCACAACCTTGCAGGCTGCGGCATTCAGACGGTCTGTTACAACTTTATGCCCGTGCTGGATTGGACCCGCACCAACTTGGCTGCCCTCATGCCGCACGGCGGCACCGCCATGGCCTTCGATGTCGTGGACTTTGCACTGTTTGATCTTCACCTGCTGGCCCGGCCCGCCGCCGAAGACGACTACAGCAGCACCATCAAGCAAGCGGCGGAAGCCCGCTTTAACACACTGGATGACTCAGCCAAAACGCGCCTGATCAACACCATTTTTGCCGGGGTGCCCGGCGCGAACAATCGCTGGACCCTCTCTGATGTGTCCGAGCTGCTTTCCTTATACAAAGACATCAACAAGGCACAGCTGCGCGCCAACTTGATTGATTTCCTCTCCGAAGTGGTCCCGGTGGCCGAAGAACATGGCATGCGCCTGTGCTGCCATCCCGATGATCCTCCGTTCCCGCTCATGGGACTGCCACGTGTCCTGTCCACTACGGCGGATTTTGAGGCCATTTTGTCCGCCATCGATACACCGGCCAACGGTGCGGCTCTGTGCACCGGTTCTCTCGGCGTCGCGCCCGGCTTTGACGTCGTTGATTTTGTGTCCCGCCTTGGACCGCGCATCCACTTTGCCCAGTTGAGCAACACAAGGCGCAAAGGTGCCTCTGATGGTCCGCGGGTCAGCTTTCATGAAGCCGTGCATCTGGACGGCGAAACCGATATGGTGATTGCCATTCGCGCCTTGCTCAAGGAAGAGGCCCGCCGCAAGGCCGAAGGCCGCAGCGATTGGGAAATCCCCATGCGCCCGGGGCACGGCCAGCATATCCTCTATGACCTGCACAGCGACACTCTGCCCGGCTACCCGCTCATCGGCCGCACCAAAGGACTGGCGGAACTGCGCGGTGTGATGACCGCGCTCAGCGCCGATCTATAAGGCCGGAAACACCGCCGTCTTTTTCACGGTGCCGTAAGCAAAGGTTGTGTCGATGCTGGCAATCCCACCAATCGGATGAATGCGCAGGCGGATGAATTCCTCATAGGCCTCCAGATCGCTCACCACCACGCGCAGCTGATAGTCCGTCGCCCCCGTCAAAACGTGACACTCCAGCACTTCGTCAATCAGCATCACCGCCCGTTCAAAGCGTTGCACGTCCTCTTCGTTGTGCCGCTCCAGCTTCACCCGCACAAACACCGTCACCGGCAGACCATAAGCTTTGGCGTCCACCTCCGCGCCATAGCCAGTGATTGCGCCCGAGTTTTCCAAGTTACGCAACCGCCGCAGACAGGGACTTGGTGACAGATTCACCGCCTCCGCCAGATCTTGGTTGGTCATGCGCCCATTGGCCTGCAAAGCCCGAATGATCTGACGATCTTTAGCATCCATTTCGCGACTCCCTGGCAGATTATGCCAATATTCTATTCATTGGCGCTATTTTTCGCAATCAATTGCCCCAACCCCTCCCCCAAACTGACCCCAACAGTTTCACGCGAGGACTCTCTAATGACCAAACGCAACGCGCCGCAAGGCTTCGCCACCCGCGCCATCCACCACGCCTATGACCCACAGGACAACGAAGGCGCGTTGACCCCACCGCTGCATCTGACCTCGACCTTCACCTTTGAGACCGCGCAGGCGGGCGGGGAGATGTTTGCCGGTGACCGCGTGGGCCACATCTATTCGCGCATCTCCAATCCAACCTGCGATCTGCTGGAACAGCGCATCGCCACACTCGAAGGCGCCGAGGCCGGTCTGGCCTTGGCCTCCGGCATGGGTGGCATCACCGCCACGCTCTGGACCCTTCTCTCCCCCGGTGACGAACTCATCGTCGACAAGACGCTGTATGGCTGCACCTTTGCCTTCATGCAGCACGGTCTGGCGAAATGGGGCGTGACCATCACCCACGTCGACATGACCAACATCGACAATCTGCGCGACGCCGTCTCTGACAAAACCCGCGTGGTCTATTTTGAAACCCCGGCCAACCCCAACATGCGTCTGGTCGACATCGCCGCCGCCTCCGAGATCGCCCACAGCGTCGATGCCACCGTGGTGGTCGACAACACCTACGCCACGCCGTACCTGACCCGCCCCATTGAACTGGGCGCAGACATCGTCCTGCACTCCGCCACCAAATACCTCGGTGGTCACGGCGACGTGGTCGCTGGTCTGGTTGTGGGCACCGCCGAGCAGATCGCGGACATCCGTCTGGTGGGTATGAAAGACATGACCGGTGCTGTCATGGCGCCGTTCAACGCCATGCTGATCCTGCGCGGACTAAAAACCCTCGCCTTGCGTCTGGACCGCCACGTGCAAACCGCGATCACCGTTGCGGAATGGCTCGAAAGCCACCCGGCCATTGAATCCGTTTACTTTCCGGGCCTGAAAAGCTTCCCACAGCATGAGTTGGCAGAGCGCCAGATGGACAAACCCGGCGCCATGATTGCCTTTGAACTGGTCGAAGGCCACGACGCAGGCATCGCGCTGATGAACAACCTCAACCTCATCCAGCGCGCGGTGTCCTTGGGCGACGCCGAAAGCCTGATCCAGCACCCGGCCTCCATGACCCATTCCACCTACACGCCGGAAGAGCGCGCCGCGCACAACATCACAGAAGGCCTCGTGCGTCTGTCTGTGGGCCTTGAGGAAGTCGAGGACATCCTCGCCGACCTCGCCCAAGCACTCGACGCGCTGCCCACCCGCATCGCGGCTGAGTAAGCCTCTCTGCCTTGGCGTGCTACACTTGCGCCAAGGCCACCCTCCCCGATTGCCCACCGGAGCCAGACAATGACCGACACCCAGCACCTGAAGACCATCGAACAACGCCTGCTGTGGCTGTCCCATTGGATGATCCACAACGCCAACCACATCCGCCCCAAAGAAGACGGCATCAAGATCGGCGGCCATCAGGCGTCGTCGGCCTCCATGGTTTCAATCATGACTTCGCTCTACTTTGCCACGCTCAAGCCCGAAGACCGCGTTGCCGTGAAACCCCACGCCTCGCCGATCTTCCACGCCATGCAATATCTGATGGGCAATCAGACACGCGAGAAGATGGAAAACTTCCGTGGCTTTGGCGGCGTGCAAAGCTACCCCAGCCGCACCAAGGACATCGACGATGTGGACTTCTCTACCGGCTCCGTGGGCCTTGGCGTGGCGATCACTTCCTTTGCCTCCCTGATCCAAGACTACATCACCGCCAAAGACTGGGGCGCGGACGCGCCGCAAGGCCGCATGGTCGCGCTGGTGGGCGATGCGGAACTGGACGAAGGCAACGTCTATGAGGCCCTTCAGGAAGGCTGGAAAAACGACCTACGCAACACCTGGTGGATCATCGACTACAACCGCCAATCCTTGGACGGCATCGTGCGCGAAGGCCTGTTTGAGCGCGTCGAAAAGATCTTTGACGCCTTTGGCTGGGACGTGGTGCGGGTGAAATACGGCGCCCTGCAACGCGCGGCCTTTGCAGAGCCGGGCGGTGACAAGCTGCGCGACTGGATCGACACCTGCCCCAACCAGGACTACTCTGCGCTGACCTTCATGGGCGGCGCCGTCTGGCGTAAACACCTGATGGACGACCTTGGCGACCAAGGCGACGTTACCGCGCTCCTGGATCGGCGCAGCGACGAAGAGCTGGCCGAACTGATGGAAAACCTCGGCGGAAACTGCGTGGAAACCATGGCGGAAACCTTCGCCGCCATCGACCACGACCGCCCGACCTGCTTCCTCGCCTACACCATCAAAGGCTGGGGCACTCCGATTGCAGGCCACAAAGACAACCACGGCGGCCTGATGAACAAAACGCAGATGGCGACGTGGCAGAAACACATGGGGGTGGCCAAAGGCGACGAATGGGAGCCCATGGCCACTGTTGACGATCCCGCCGCCCTGCGTGACTTCCTCTCTGAGGTGCCCTTCTTCGCCAAAGGCCCGCGCCGCTTCTCTGACGCCAAACTGCCTGTCCCCGCGATCTCGCTCGACAGCGATCGCGAGACCTCCACGCAAATGGCCTTTGGCAAAATCCTTGATGAACTCTCCAAAGGCGACAGCGATCTGGCCGCGCGCATCGTGACCACCTCGCCCGACGTGACCGGCACCACCAACCTTGGCCCCTGGGTCAACCGCCGCAAGCTCTTTGCCCGAGAAGCGCAGGCCGACGCCTTCATCGAGCACCGCATCCCCTCAACCGCCAAATGGGAGTTCACACCCGACGGCCAGCACATCGAGCTGGGCATTGCCGAAATGAACTTGATGCTCTTGCTGGGGGCCGCAGGCCTGTCCCACTCCCTCTTTGGCAAACGCCTGATCCCCATCGGCACCGTTTACGACCCCTTCGTGTCCCGTGGCCTCGATGCGCTGAACTACGCCTGCTACCAAGACGCCCGCTTCCTGCTGGTCGGCACGCCCTCTGGCGTGACGTTGGCGCCCGAAGGCGGCGCGCATCAATCCATCGCCTCACCGCTAATCGGCATGTCTCAGGATGGCTTGGCATCGTTTGAACCCGCCTTTGCAGATGAATTGGCCGTGATCATGGAATGGGCCTTTGACTACCTGCAGCGCGACGGCGAAGGCGACCCGGACGAACGCACTTGGCTGCGCGATGAAACCGGCGGCTCTGTCTACCTGCGCCTGACCACAAATCCCATCGAGCAGCCCGGCAAACGCCATGATGACGCCTTCAAACAAGGTGCCATTGACGGGGCCTATTGGTTGCGCAAGCCCGGCCCCAACTGCGAAGTGGTAATCGCCTATCAAGGCTCCGTCGCGCCGGAAGCCATCAAAGCCGCCGGTCAAATCGCCAACGACCGCCGCGACATTGGCGTGTTGGCCGTGACATCGGCTGACCGCCTCAACGCCGGTTGGACCGCCGCCCAGCGCGCCCGCGCGCGCGGCCAAATGTCGGCCCAAAGCCACATCGAGCGGCTTTTGTCCGAGCTGCCACCCCATTGTCGTCTGCTGACGGTGATCGACGGTCACCCCGCCACCCTCAGCTGGCTCGGCGCGGTGCAGGGCCACCTAACCCTGCCGCTTGGCGTAGAACACTTTGGCCAGACCGGCACCATCGGCGACCTCTATCGCCATCATGGCCTGGACGCCGCCACCATCGTGTCGCGCATCAACGCGCTCACCTCCGGTCGCAATTTGCTTTCCGCAAGCGTCACTTGACGGCCCTGCCGTCCGTTTTGCACTGTGGCCTTAACATGCGGAAAGTCGCATGTAATTTCCGCAGAGACGGCAGGGGAGGCAACGCCACGTGATACCGCAGAAGCTCAACCGCTCCGCAGATCGACCGGATTGTATCCGGAGATATGCGGGATGAGTTCAAGCGTGCATGTCATACCGGAACTTCCCGTTGTCCTTATGCACTTGACGGGGCGCGCCCATATTCGTGCCCTGCGATCAATGATTGCAGACGCCTACGCCCTCCCCAATTATCAGGCCGGCATGACAGAAATCTGCGATCTAAGTCAGGTTGTTGATCTCGATATCGGCTTCGATGAAATGCTGCGATTTGCGCAAGAGTCCAAGACCGTCCATGACGCCCGTGGGATCAGCCCGGATTTATTCGTGATCGCCCCAACGGATGCAGCCCACTATATGCTCGACATGTTCGAACAGCTCAGCGGCAGCCTCGACAACAGCCTGCGCATCCATCTGGCGCGCGGCTATCCGGAAATTTTTGCGATGATGGATTGGCCGGAAACGGCCATGCGCCACCTACCTGAATACTGCAAAGTGGAACGCCACCTCTTCCAAGAAAACAAGCCTCTGTGACGTCTCGTTACAAAGGTTTACCCCCTAGACACATGCAATTTCGCTTTGTCAAAGTGATCAGTCAGACGTCATTGCATTTTCACAACCCTTTTGAGCCGGAGAGACCCTATGCCTGTGACCGCCAAGATCCTGCCAGAAATCTCGGTTGTTCATGTGGTTTGCTCTGGCCATGTCAAAGCCGAGGAAACGCGCCAGGCGCTGCTGAAGTGCTATGCTGACCCTGCCTACAGATGGGGGATGCCCGAAGTTTCCGACATGACACAGACTTTATCGGTGGATGCGGGATTTGAAGAGACCATGGACTTCATCAAAGAGTTTCAGTGTCTCCACGCGGATAACAACTCCAGCCTCAGGTTACTGATCGTTGCCCCTGCCGAGCAGGTGGCGGATATGGTGAAGATGTTCAGCGGAATTGTTGCCGCTCTGGAGTACCACATGACCGTGGACGTTGTGGCCGGGTATCCCGAAGTTCTTGCCTTGTTGGAACTGGCCCCCGACGACCTCGCACATTTCCCCGAGTTCTGCCGCAATGAATCCCACCTGCTGCAACCAATTTATTGGCCCGCCAGATGTGCCTATCGCTTGACCGATTGTCCCGTTCCCGCCATCGTTAAAACCATGCCCATTGAAGTCGAAATTCTAACGCCAGCCCCCCTTGTCTACAGTCGCTTCACCGGCAGCGTCACTTTGGAGGAATTTGCGAATTCCTCCCAATCCCTGCACGGCAATCCGGATTTCTACCCCGGCATGCACATGGTTCTGGACATGCGCGCGCTGGAAGATTTCGATGTTGGTTTTGACGAAATGAAGGCCTTTACCGCCAATATCCAGAAACGTCACAAGGAGCGGGGCGAAGCCGTTTTTATCTTCATCGTGTGCAGCACCGAACAAAGCCACTGGTTGGCGGAAATGTTCCGGTCTCTTTCGGACGTTGAAGATGGCCTGGCCCAAGTCGAGATCCTTCATGGGTTCCCCGACATCCTCGCCATTCTGGACCTGCCGCAAGAAACCCTTCAATACTTCCCTGAAGACTGCCGAAGCGAGGCGCACCTGCTCACCCGTTCGTCAACGCACTAAGTCCATCTCAGCTTGGCAGTCATGGCACCTCAAGCTATGCCTGTGCATCTAAAAACACCTAAAACTGTATCCAATACCGAGCAGGATGCTGAAAAGGAAAACAAATTGCCACTCAGCGTCAATGTGATTCCGCAACTTGGCCTGCTGCACAACGTCTACTTTGGGCGTGTGACCATCCAAGATTTCGAGGATCAGAAAAAACAGCGCAGCAAAACCAGTGCCTTCAAAATGCCGATGCCACGGGTGAACGACCTGTCACAGGTGACTGAGGTGGACATCGGCTTCAACGAACTTCTGGTACATGCACAGGAAACCGGAAAAGCCCTTTCCAATATCTCAGAGCCCATTCAGCTTGTGATGGTGGGCGACAATCCGTTCACCTCTACCGCTGTGGCCATGTATGAAAACCTCTACGCGGCCTGCAACATTCCCTTCGAAATGCACGTCGTGCGCGGTTACCCGGAAGTTCTGGCAACGTTGAACCTGCCAGAAGACAGCCTGAAGTACTTCCCGGATTTCTGCCGAGACGAAAGCCATCTGCTCTAACGCAAGTCATGACCCGTACCCCCTGCGACGGGCGCCTAAATAACGCGGTCGTGCAAGGGAACACACAACCATGGCAAGGGGCTTGCTCTGAGAAACAATGCATCGCACACTCTCCCTAAGGGGGAAAGCGATGCCCGTCAGCGTCACAGTCATTCCTGAACTCAGCCTTGTGCACAATGTCTATTCCGGCGTTGTGACGATTCAGGACCTGTATGACGAGCAAACCAAACGCGACAGCCACCCCGCTTTCAAAATGGGCATGCCCGGTGTGAACGACTTGTCTCAAGTCACGGATGTGGACATCGGCTTTGATGAAATGCTGGCCTACGCGAAACACACGATGGAGCTTTACCGCCACGTGACGGAGCCCATTCATCTTGTACTGGTGGGAGAAACACCGGCCACCGCCACAGCAATGGCCATGTATGAAAATCTCTCTGCCGCCACAGATGCCCCTTTCCACGTGCATGTTGTACGAGGGTACCCGGAGGTGCTGGCAACCTTGAACCTACCACCGGACAGCCTGAAACACTTCCCGGATTTCTGCCATGACGAACGCCACCTGCTCTAGCCCTCAGGCGCAAAAACTTCCTGCCTACAACGGCAATGGGGTTGCCCTGATAAAAGATGCATCGCAAACTCATCAAAAAGGATAGCGATGCCCGTCAGCCTCACAATCATTCCTGAACTCAACCTGGTCCACATCATCTATTCAGGACGGGTTACACCGCAGGAACTCTTTGATGAGACCCAAGCCTGCTACCAGCGGCCTGAATACCGGTCCGGCATGGCCGAAATCAGCGACTTTTTTGAGGTTACCTCTTTTGAGATCGGCTATGACGAAATGCATGATTTCACCACCCATTCGAAAAGCACACATGGCGGCGTCGACAGCGGAATGGACATTTGCTTGGTGGGCAGCACCAAAGTGTCAGAACCCGCCATCCTCATGTACGAAGGCCTGATTGCCGCAAAGGAAATCCCCATTCGTCTGCATGTCGTTCCCGGCTATCCAGAAGCCTTGGCAATGCTCGACCTGCCGGAAGACAGCCTCAAGTACTTCCCTGAAAGCTGCCACAGCGAACGCCACCTGCTCTAAGCCAGCGGCGTTCGCGTTGAGCGATATCAGTAGCTATATTCGCCGTAGATCCTGCTCAGATCACCGTTCCAGTCGCCGTGATAGCGCTCCAGAAGCTCATCCGCAGGCACCTTGCCGCTCTCCACGCTTTCTTTCAGCGCATTCAGGAAATGGGTCTCATTGGGCACCAGCCCGCCCGCACCCGGCTTGGCGCGTGCCACCAGACCGGCCTCGGAAATCGCCAGCACTTCCCGCGCCAGATCGTGCATCTTGATACCACCCACCTGCGCCTGCAACCCGTCTTCACTGGCCGCAACCCGCAGCGCCTCGCGGGTCTCCGCGTCCCAGTCCTTGACCATATCCCAGGCCGCATCCAGCGAGGACTGATCATACATCAGTCCCACCCAGAACGCTGGCAAAGCACAGAGCCGCCGCCACGGACCACCGTCCGCGCCGCGCATTTCCATGAATTTCTTGATCCGCGCTTCAGGAAAGGCCGTGGTCAGGTGATCCGCCCAGTCGCTTAGGGTTGGCATCTCACCGGGCAGGGCCGGCAGCTCGCCTTTCAGGAAGTCGCGGAAAGACATGCCCAGCGCGTCGATGTATTTCCCGTCGCGATAAACAAAATACATCGGCACATCGAGCGCGTATTGTACCCAGCGCTCAAAGCCAAAGCCCTCTTCGAATACAAACGGCAACATGCCCGTGCGGTCGTCATCCAGATTGCGCCAGACCAGCCCCCGTGTGGATTTCACCCCATTGGGTTTGCCATCCAGAAACGGTGAGTTGGCAAACAGAGCATTGGCCACCGGCTGCAAGGCCAGCGCCACGCGCAGCTTCTGCACCATGTCCGCCTCAGAGGCAAAATCGAGGTTCACCTGCACCGTGCAGGTCCGATACATCATCACCTTGCCCATGGTGCCCACGCGGTCCATGTAATCGGTCATCAGCTTGTAACGCCCCTTGGGCATCACCGGCATCTGCTCATGGCTCCAAATCGGCGCTGCACCCAGCCCAATGAAGCCCACGCCAATCTTATCAGCGATGTCTTTCACATCGGTCAGGTGTTGGTTCACCTCATCACAGGTCTGGTGGATGCTCTCCAATGGCGCGCCGGACAGTTCCAACTGTCCTCCCGGCTCAAGGCTCACGTTGGCGCCGTCTTTTTCCAAACCGATCAGCTTGCCGCCTTCTTCCAGCGGCGACCAACCATGCCCGTCACGCAAGCCTTCCAGCACGGCAAGAATCGAGCGCTTGCCCTCATACGGCAGCGGCTTCAGCGTGTCCTTGCAATAGCCAAACTTCTCGTGCTCGGTGCCAATGCGCCAGTCTTCTTTGGGTTTACAGCCAGAGCTGAGGTATTCTGCCAGCTGGTCGTGATGCTCAATCGGCCCGCCGCCGGACTGTGGGATAGACATAGGCTTGCTCCGCTCCTGCAAACTCGCTTGGGAAATCAGTGGTGATCGGAAATCACTACGGTGTCAATGCAACCGCCGATCATCTTTCGCCCAGATCACAACCGGTTGATCCGGCGCCGCCTTCAACTTGGCCAACATGTTTTCCGTGCGGATGCCATCGAGCGACGCAAAGGCATCAAAAAGCGCATCCGCCCCTTCGGCGTTCACCGGAATGTGCAATGGCGCCTGCCCCGGTTGATAAAGCGCCCAGACCGGCGGCGTGCTGCGTCCGTCCAGCACTACACGGCTCAGGCTGCGAACGGCGACGCTGCCGCCGTTGAGCGGGCCAAAGTAGGCCACTTCGCCTTCGTCCACCTGCACCACACCTGGCCCACCTTTGCCGATCCGAAACCGTCCACGCTGCAAGCCGCTCACGATTAACACCGCACCGACGGCAACCAGACCAATGCCCAGCCATTTCATCACGCCAAAGCCACTGGCCCACCAAATGCCAAGCAGCAACACCGCACCGCCCACCAAGGCTTCCCGCCACTGCGCCACCGCTGCGCGGGCCTCAGGTCGAATGAATGTCATGCCGCATCTTCCTCCGAGTGAAACATCGCCATGGACATACTGCCCCTGCGTTCAAAACCGATCGCTTCGTAGGCACGCGCCGCCGCGGCATTGGCCGCAAACAGAATGGCCTGCGTGACGCCTTTGCTGCAGGCCTCGGCCAAATGCAGAGCAACCGCACGTCGCGCCAAGCCCTGCCCCCGCAATTCGGGCGGCGTGAACACCGCCCCAATTTGCACCACATCAGGCACTTGTGCGTTAAACCCAGTCATCGCCACTGGCACGTCGTCTCGCATCAGCACACGATGACTGTCCCGGGCAATGAAATTGCCAATATCCGTTTTCGCAGCTTCAACACAGCGCGCATCAGGTGTGCCCAGCACCTCCCTGTGGAACGCCGCACGCCATCCTTCGGTCAATGCGCGATTGCCTTCTGACACGGGCACCATCGAAAACCCCGAGCATTCCGGCATTTTCAGTAATTCCAACAAAAGGGCATACCCCGGTTCATCCGGGTTCAGCGCCATCGGCCGTTGCCTCAGTCCTGTCGCATCCAAGAAGTCGGCGACCTGCCGGGCTTCTCCGCTGCACCCAGCCAAATCCAGATCCCGCCAGAATGACTCTGTCGCTTGCCAATCCTCGGACGTGGCCCGTGGCGCCTGCAGCAAAATGTATCCGCTGTTGGTAACGCCAAAGAGCCCCCGAGCCCCGCCGGTCTGACACCACAGTCGCGTTCCATAAGGTCCGTCCCCATTCAGCCCGGCGCTGGAAAGGTTCCCCAACAAGAACATCGAGCTCTGCACATGGTCCCGCAGAAACGCCTCAACCCAGCCCAGGTCCGCCTCCGTGACCTGCCGCCAGTTCACCGCCAATCCCCCAGGCTCTGCTGCCACAGGGTCATTGCTGCCACCGCCGCCGTGTCCGCCCGCAAAATCCGCGGACCCAGGCTCACGACATGGGCAAACGGCAAGGCCTTCAACCGGTCGCGCTCCGCCTCAGAAAACCCACCTTCCGGCCCAATCAAAATCGCCCAAGGCCCAGCTTCTGATGCCGCCAATCGTTTGGCACTGCCCACCTCGGCCTCATCACAGAACATCAGCTGACGTCCCTCGGGCCACTCCGCCAACAACCGATCAAGCTTCACCAGATCACTGACCTGAGGCACATAGGTCCCGCCACATTGCTCCGCCGCTTCCACCGCATGAGCCTGCAACCGGTCCTGCCGGATGCGCTCGCTGTTGGTGAAATCGGTGTTCACCGGCACAATCCGCGCCGCACCCATTTCGGCCGCTTTTTCAACAATGAAGTCTGTGCGCGCCTTCTTGATCGGTGCAAAACACAGCCACAGGTCCGGGGGCATCTGCAACGGTTTGGTCTGCGCTTCACACACCAGCTCCCCGTTGCGTTTATTCGCCACAGTCACGGCACAGCGCCACTCGCCATCCCGCCCGTTAAACAACAGCACCGGATCGCCCACCGCCATCCGCATCACGCCGAAAAGGTAATGCGCCTGCTCCTTGGTCAGAGGAATGGTTTGCCCTTCCCCCAAGCCCTGCTCTACATACAGTCTGACTTTTGCCTGTTTCATGGGAACCGACATATGGCCGACACGCCCGCAAAGGAAGACCCCCAGACCACAGAGGGACAAGTTTCTGACGCTGTGACAGGCAACTGGGTGGACCACCGCGCCCCGGCATGGTCCCGCCCGTACCTGCGCCTGTCGCGCGCGGACCGTCCTATTGGCACATGGCTCTTGCTGTTGCCCTGCTGGATGAGCCTTGCGCTGGCGATGCTGAGCGATGGTCAGGCCTCACTGCACGACCTCTGGATCGCCGTCGGCTGCGCCATTGGTGCTTTCCTCATGCGCGGCGCGGGCTGCACATGGAACGACATCACCGACCGCGAGTTTGACGCGCAGGTCGCCCGCACCCGCTCCCGCCCGATCCCGTCAGGCCAAGTCACCGCCAAACAGGCCGCTGTCTGGATGGTGATCCAAGCCCTGATCTCCGCTGCCATCCTGTTCACTTTCAACGTCAACGCCATCCTGCTGGGCATCGCCTCCCTTCTGCCCGTGGCGGTCTACCCCTTTGCCAAGCGCTTCACCTGGTGGCCGCAGGTTTTTCTGGGCCTCGCCTTCAACTGGGGCGCGTTGCTGGCTTGGACCGCCCATACCGGCAGCCTCAATTGGCCCGCCGTGATCCTCTATGCCGCCGGCATCGCTTGGACTCTGTTCTACGACACCATCTATGCCCATCAGGACACAGAGGACGACGCGCTTATCGGCGTGAAATCCACTGCGCGGCTGTTTGGCAAAAACAGCCCGCAATGGCTGCAAGGCTTCCTGACCCTCACCATCATGCTCTTTGGCTTTGCCGTGCTGATGGTCACCATCGAGCGCAGCCCCGCCTCTATGGCCGTCGCCCTGCTGGGGCCGCTTACCATGGGCTGGCACATGCAATGGCAACTGCGCCAACTCGACACCGAAGATCCCGCTGTGCTCCTGCGCCTGTTCCGCGCCAACCGCGACACCGGTCTCATCCCTCTGCTGTTTTTCGCCACCGCCTTTTTCCTGTGATTGCAAGCGAGGCCGTAACGCCGTATCAACCATGCAACACTGGACGGACCACACTTTCTGAATGCGACTTTCTTCCCTCCTCATCCTGTTTGTGACCTTCGCTTCGGCGGGGCTTCTCAGTCTTGTCGCCGCGAGTCTCTCCGCTGACCTGATTGAAGACACTTCCAAATCCTCGGTGGAGCACGAACTCTCCAAATCCGGCATGGATTGGGCCGAGGTGCACGCCGAAGGCCTGCAAATCTTCCTCGCAGGCGTGGCCCCGTCAGAGGCGGACCGCTTCAAAGCCATTTCCGCTGCGGGCCGCATCGTCGACGCCGCGCGCGTCATCGACAATATGGAAGTGCCGGCCACCGCCGCCATCGCGCCGCCGCGGTTTTCCGTGGAAATCTTGCGCAACGACGCGGGCATCTCGCTGATTGGCCTGATCCCGGAAAGCGCCGCCCGCGATCAGCTGCTGCGCCAGCTCAAAGACATCTCAGACAGCGGCGAAGTGGCTGACTTGCTGGAAACCGCCGACTATGCCGCCCCTGCTGGCTGGTCCGCCGCCTCCCGCTTTGCGGTCTCCGCGCTCAAAGATCTGCCGCGCTCCAAAATCTCGGTGCAGGCCGGTCGCGTCGACATCACCGCCATGGCCGACAGCCCAGAGCAGCGGGCTGATCTGGAAATTGACCTCAGCCGCCGCGCGCCCAATGGCATCGAGGTGAACCTCAACATTTCCGCGCCGCGCCCGGTGATCACCCCCTTCACCCTGCGTCTTGTCAAAGGCGGCGACATCACCCGCTTTGACGCCTGCTCCGCCGACACCGACAAAGCCCGCGCCCAAATCCTCACCGCCGCTCGCGCTGCCGGTTTGGAAGGCGAGGTCGACTGTGTGATCGGCTTGGGCGTGCCCTCCACCAACTGGGGCGACGCCGTCGCCACCGCCATTCGCGGCCTCAACGAATTGGGCGGCGGCACGCTGACCTTCTCGGATGCCGACATCACCCTGACTGCGCTGATGGGCACCGATCAGGCCTTGTTTGATCGCGTTGTCGGCGAGCTTGAAGGCACCCTGCCAGAGGCCTTTGCTTTGCTGGCCACTTTGCCACCGACCCCGGAGGCCGAAAGCGAATCCGTGGTGCAGGAGTTCACCGCCACACTTAGTCCCGAAGGTCTGGTGCAACTGCGCGGCCGCCTGCCCAACGACATCGCGCGCGACACCACCGACAGCTACGCTCGTGCCCGCTTTGGCACTGAAACCGTGCATATGGCGACCCGCTTGGACGACTCCTTGCCACCCACCTGGCCCTTCCGCGTGATGGCTGGTCTGGATGCGCTCTCCCTGCTCCACAACGGCACACTGCTCGTGACACCTGAGGCCGTCTCCGTCACCGGCAACACTGGCAACACCGAGACCAACGCCCGCATCGCGCAACTTCTGGCCGACAAACTGAGCCAGACCGATCACTTCGCGATCAACGTCACCTATGTCGAGGCGCTTGACCCGCTGGCGGGGCTGCCCACCGCAGAGGAATGCATGGCCAACATCCAAGCCCTGCAGGACGAGACCAAAATTGCCTTTGAACCCGGCAGCGGCACACTGGACGCCAGCGCAGCGTCAATCATCGACAAACTGGCCGAAGAGCTCAACGCCTGCCCTGATCTGCAAATCGAAATTCAGGGCCACACCGACAGCCAGGGCCGCGAAAGCATGAACCAGGCCCTGTCGCAGACCCGCGCCTTGGCAGTTCTGACCGCCCTACAGGAACGCCGCGTGCTGACCAAAGGCTTCCTTGCCCTTGGCTACGGCGAAAGCCAGCCCATCGCCGACAACGACACCGCCGAAGGCCGCGAAGCAAACCGCCGCATCGAATTTGTCCGCATTTTACCCGAAGAAGAGCAAGCTGAAGACGCCGCAGAAGACGCCGCATCGGAGGCTACGGACACCGAAGCTGAAGCAGCCACAGAGGCAGCGTCAGAAGACGCCACCGAGACCGCGCCAGAGGCAAACAGCACCGAAGCAGCCGCCACGGACGAGACCGCCGCAGACGCCCTTGCTACGGAGGCAGACAGCACGGCGGACGCAGGCGCGGAAGCCGCCGCTGACGAGACATCCACAAACAACGCCGCGCAGGAAGACGGCGAGGAGACCCAGACCAATGACACGAATTGAGTTCATCCTGACCACCGCCGTCATTCTGTTTGTGGCCTTCTGCATGGGCTGGTTTGCCAACTGGCTGGTGCATCGCTTCACCCGCGTCGCACAATCTGACGTCGACCAGCTGGAGCGCATGTCCCAGGAGCTGCACGAAGCCGAAGAGACCCGCGATCAGGCGATCACCTACCTGCAACAGCGCGAGGCCGAGCTGACCAACCAGCTCACCCAGACCGAAGCCGAACTCCGCGCCGCCATGGACGGCCTGCGCGACGCCCGCCAAGAAGCCGAAGAGCTGCGCATGCATGTGGAGCGTCTAGGCGAGGCGTAACGCCTGCGCGGTAAGCAACCTCGTTTTGGGAGAGCCGAATGCACCAGATCAAGTTCTCCTTTCACACACCAACGCTACCTTCTTCACTGAACCTTGACTTGTTCAGCCTGACTGGCGGCGGCAGTTGCCCGAGCCAATTCTACGGGGTCACAAAAGATCAACGCGACCTCTACGTCCGGTATCGTGGCGGGCGTCTCACCGTCGACCTTGCCGACACCGAAAGACAGCCCGCAACCGAAGGCACACGCATCCTTCAGACGGATATTGGCCCGGACCTCGACGGCAGTATGACCGTCACGCAGTTCTGTGAGTTTTTTGGCGTAACCGTAAACGGTTTGATCCCGCGTGAAACCAACCCTGAAGTGGACAGTTTTACTGATTTCTCCGGCAAAACCACTTACTGGAATGGTCATCTAGGGGGCGTCACTTCCGACGCTGCACGCAAAGTACTAGCAGCCGCGCAAGCAACATATCCGGACGCTTTACTTGTTCAACCTGTCTTGGATGAAAACCACCGCGTGTCTCACATCCAGCAGATTGCCCCCGATCATTGCAACTGTCACGTTGCTTGGCTGATGGATGGGGCCACGTCCTTAAATGAGATCGACACCTGCCCCGCAAACTACCTGCTCCCCTCTCAAAACCAGCTACTCATTCACTTCTCATTTCCGACATGGCAATGGCCAAAGGCCCGCTACTCAAATCCTGCCTTGGCGACCATTCAAAAAGAAACCGGGACGCCCGTCTATCAGGCAGGCATTGCGAGACAGACAGATATCGAAGAACTCGCAATCGATACATTACAAATAAGAACAAGCTTTCCGTGCCACGATCACGCGACACGCCACCGCCTTACCGAGCTTGCAGCAAACATCAGAGCTCTGTTTCCTGAGACAACTGTTGAGACAGTGGACATGATCTCCGGCAAGGCGATTGCCGAAAACGCGGAATTGCTCGACCCCGAAATCACGCGTTTGTGCGCAAATGGACCAAATCGCTGGGTCTCCGTCGGACGCGACAGCCGAGATGGTCCATGGATTGGGCGCAGACCCACTCCAACCTAACCGCCCAACACCACGCCAGCCGCCTGCAGCACCTCCCGCTGCGGCTTGTAGAAAATCCAGTTGTTGATCTTCTTGCCACGCACCAACCCGGCGGCGCTCAGCTTCTTCATATGCGCGCTCACCGTGGGCTGCGACAGGTTCAGCTTGTCGACAATCCGCCCCACGCAAACGCCATCTTCAACCAAGTCCCCATCCACCTGCGGTGCAAAATGCGGGCGTGGGTCCAGCAGCCAAAGCATGATTTGCAAGCGCACCGGACTGGACAGCGCGGCAAAGACTTTTGCCTGCGCCGTGACCGATTCAGTTGACTCTTTGACCATATCGTTAATTATCAATATAGATGATTCCCTATATAGACTGATCTCGATATGACCATACCCTCTAATCCCCTCGCCCGCCAAGCCCAAGCCTTCGCCCAAGGCGCAAAGCTTGGCGAAACCTACCTGAAATCGCTCGCAGACCGACAAGTGAACGCAGACAAAGCCCAGCACACCGCGCTCGACATCGCACTCCCCCTAAAGGGCCACAGTCCCGACAACGTGCTCTCCCTGATGCAAGACGCCGGCGGCCTCGGCACCGTCGCCACCGCCGCGGGCCGCTACTTCGGCTACGTCATCGGCGGCGCACTTCCCGCCGCCTCCGGTGCCCGCGCTTTGCTCTCCGCTTGGGACCAATGCGCAAATGCCGACACCGGCCCTTCGGTGATGCAGATGGAGCAAACCGCCGTACGCTGGATCATCGATCTGCTCAACCTGCCCGCCCAGACCGAAGGCGCCTTCACCACCGGCGCGACCATGGCCAACATGACCCTGCTGGCCACCGCGCGCGACACCCTGCTGGCCCGCCTCGGCCACCCGCGCGGCAAAGGCCTGCTGGGCGCGCCCGCCCTGCGCGTGATCGCCAGCGCTGAAATCCACGCCACCGTGCTCAAGTCCCTGCGCCTGATTGGTCTTGGCTCCGACAACATCGAACGTGTCCCAACCGACGCCCAAGGTCGCATGTGCACCGACAAACTGCCCCAGCTTGACGCCTCCTGCATTGTGCTGGCGCAGGCGGGCAACGTCTGTACAGGCGCCTTTGATCCGATTGGGGACATCGCCGACATCTGCCAAGCTGCCGGCGCGTGGTTGCACGTCGACGGCGCTTTTGGCCTCTGGGCCCGCGCCGTGCCCGAACTGGCCGACGCGCTCACTGGCCTTGAGAAAGCCGACAGTTGGGTGGTGGACGCCCACAAAACTCTCAACGCGCCGTACGACTCCGGCCTGGCCCTCTGCCGCCATCCCGAAGAGATGCGCGCCTCCATGGCCATTGGCGCCGCTTACCTGCCGCCCACTGATCCCTCCCCTGCGGATCTGACGCCAGAGTTCAGCCGCGCTGCCCGGGGTGCGGAAACCTACGCCGCCCTGCTCTCGCTTGGCCGCGAGGGGCTCAACGACATGATCCTAGACTTTCACACCAAAGCCACCCGCCTCGCTGAGGCCCTGCGCAATGAAGGCTTTACTGTCCCGCATCTGGTGCACTTCAATCAGGTGTTCGTGACCTTACCCAACAGCCAAGAGCTCTGCGCCGCCATCACGGCGGAAGTGCAGGCGTCTGGTGAGGCATGGTTTGGTGCCGCCGCCTGGAAGGGCCAAAGCGGCTTCCGCCTGAGCGTCTCCAACTGGGCCACCACGGACGCGGACATCGACCGACTGATCGCCGCTATCGTCAAAGCCCGCGAGGCCGTCCTCAACTCAAAAGCTGTTGCCTAAATCGACGAAGCACCGCGCGGCGGGTTTACGCTCCCCTGCCGCGCGGCCTCAAAAACACGCACCTCCGCAAAACAGTCGCGATACCGACGTAATACCGACGCCCCAAACGGGCCAAATCCGCCGGTTAACGCAGCTGCATCACCAGCGGCTCAGTGCGTCCTCATCTTCGTCTTTGGCAGCGACCCACTCGGCCCCATCTGCAGTGTATTCTTTCTTCCAGAACGGCGCGCGGGACTTCAGGTAATCCATCAGATATTCCGCCGCCTCAAAGGCATTCACCCGATGCCGCGAGGCTGTGGCGACCATCATGATCATATCGCCCTGACGCAGCTCGCCATGGCGATGGATGACCAAAACATCGCCAAGATCCCAACGACTTACAGCCTCTTCGGCAATCTTCTCCAGCGCCTTCTGGGTCATGCCGGGATAGTGCTCAATCACCATACGGTCCATGCCGCCCTTGTCGGCATCGCGCACCACACCGGTGAAGGTGACAATCGCGCCCATATTGTTATGCCCAGTCGCAAAATCTTGCGCCTCTCGGCCAAAATCAAACGGCTCTTCCTGAACAACAACGCGCATGAGAAACCTCTTAACCGCCTGTCATTGGTGGGAAAAACGCCACTTCACGCACGCCCTCAAGGGGTGCGTCAAAGTCGGTCAATTCCTGATCCACCGCCACACGCAAGGCGCTCAAATCCGAAAAGGCGACCTCATACCGCGCTTCCCGCGTTTTCAGCTCTTCCACCAACTGCATCACGGTTGTGGCGTTGGTCTCGACCTTTTCTTTCGGGATGCCAATGCGTTCCCGCACCCAAGCAAAATAGAGAACATCCATTGCGATCAATCCTTTAGATGCGGCTTCGCCTTGTTGAAGTAGTCCACCCCAGTGATAGCGGTCAGCGCCCCAGCAATCCACAGCAACAAAAGTCCTACCCAGCCACTCCACACCATCCCGGTGTGTTTCCAGCGCAGTCCCTGTAGGTCTTCCACTTCGCCCAGCATCACCTGATCAACAAGCTCTTGATCCATGCCCCAGGCCGACATGCCGAGGTAATGCTCAAACACGCCCTGGCCAAAAAGGAAGGCAATCGCAACCATTTGCGTCGCCGTTTTCCATTTCGCCAGCTTGGTCACTTTCAGTGTTCCGGCAGTATCGCCAAGGAACTCCCGCAGGCCCGACACAAACACTTCGCGGAACAGGATCACCGTAGCAGGCAGCACCAGCCACGGCGACATGGAGCTATAGCCCACAATCACCATCAGCGCGATCACCACCATCGCCTTATCGGCAATCGGGTCCATCATCGCGCCCAGCTTGGTTTCCTGCTTCCACAAGCGCGCCAGATAGCCGTCAAACCAATCGGTCACTGCGGCGACCAAAAACAGCATCAGCGCAAACCAATCGGCGTAAGGCCTTTCAAAATAAAGAAACATCACAGCAACCATCGGGGCTGCAAACAGGCGCATCACAGAAAGGATGTTGGGAATGGTCCAGGTCATGCCTCTGACTTAGCCTGTCTCCCCTCTCAGTGGAAGCGCGTTTGTGACGTGGTGCCGCCACCATGGCCCGCAGCCCACAAATCTGTGCTACACTGACAAGAGGCAACACAGGCAAAACCCTCGGGCGCACACCGTCAATGAGGAGTTCCCCCTATGCAACCTGTTGTATTGCTTGTTGGAAAACTGCCCAACGTGATTGGCGCCGTGCCGCGCCAGCTGGACCACCTGCCCATTCAATGGCTTGGCGCCCATGACCACGGCGAAGTCATCCGCCAACTGGACACCGAGCCACGTATTTGCTGCGTGATTATGGGCGCCAGCATGGATGACGACACACGCGGCGACCTGATTGGCCTGATCGCGGCCCGCCGCCCCGACCTGTCGATTCATCTCAAGGATCGCGCCTCCGGTCCTGATGGCATGGTTGGGTTTGTCGAGCAGATTGTCGAAAACCTCGTGCTGCGCGGCAAAGTGCCCGTCTAAGCAACACCCACCGCGCGCAGGGTTTAACTTCCTTCGTGGAAAAAGTCGTAGATTGTCTCCGCCAGCTTGTCAGAGACACCCTCCACGGCTTTCAAATCCGCCAAGTTGGCCCGGCTTACGGCTTTGGCGCTACCAAAATGCGCCAACAAGGCCCTCTTACGTGTCGCGCCCACGCCCGGCACATCATCCAGCGGCGTTGCGCCCACTGCTTTGGCGCGTTTCGCGCGGTGTGTGCCAATCGCAAACCGGTGCGCCTCGTCGCGCAGGCGCTGGATAAAATACAGAACCGGGTCATTCCGACGCAACGCCATCACGCTTTTGCCAACGCGGTGGAACTCTTCTTTACCGTGGTCGCGATCCACCCCCTTGGCCACGCCCACCATCGGCACGTCCTCAACGCCATACTCTTCCATGATCTCGCGCACCGCACTCACCTGCCCGGCGCCCCCATCGATCAGCAACAGGTCCGGCCACATGCCTTTGTCGCGATCCGGATCTTCTTTTAGCAACCGCTTAAACCGCCGCGTCAGCACCTCTTTCATCATGCCAAAGTCATCGCCCGGCGTCAGGTCATCCCCCTTGATGTTGAACTTACGATAGCTGTTTTTCATAAAGCCATCCGGCCCGGCCACAATCATGCCGCCCACCGCATTGGTGCCTTGAATATGGCTGTTGTCGTAGACCTCAATCCGCTGCGGCGCGGCCTCCAGATCAAAGGCTTCCGCCACGCCTAGCAACAGCTTCGCCTGCGTCGCCGTCTCGCTCATTTTGCGCGCCAGACTTTCCCGCGCATTGCGCGCCGCGCCCGCCACAAGCTCTGCCTTCTCACCCCGCTGGGGCACGATGATGTCGACCTTGCGCCCGGCCTTGGACCCCAGCGCCTCTGCCATCAGCTCTGCATTTTCAATTGGATGAGACAGGATCAACTGACGCGGCGGCTCCTTACCATCGTAAAACTGCCCTATGAAGGCCTCCAGCACCTCCGCCGCCTCCACATCCACGCCCACACGCGGATAGAAATCCCTGTTGCCCCAGTTCTGGTGCGCCCGGATGAAGAACACCTGCACACAGGCCTGCCCCTTCTCCAGATGCAGCGCAATCACGTCGGCCTCCGCAACCCCACGCGGATTGATCCCCTGCGCCGTCTGTACCGAAGTCAGCGCGCGAATGCGGTCCCGCAGCGCTGCGGCCTTCTCAAACTCCATCGCATCAGACGCCGCCTGCATCTGCTTAGCCAAAGTCTCCTGAATTTGCGTCGACCGCCCGGACAGGAACCGCTCCGCATCCCGCACACTGTCGGCATAATCACTTTCCGAAATCCGCCCCACACAGGGGCCCGAGCAGCGTTTGATTTGATACAGCAAACAGGGCCGCGTCCGGCCCTCAAATTGCGCATCCGAGCAGTTGCGCAGCAAGAACACTTTCTGCAACTGGCTCAACGTTCGATTGACCGCCCCCGCATTGGCAAACGGCCCGTAGTAATTGCCTTTTTCCTTCTTGGCCCCGCGATGCTTCTTGATCTGCGGAAAGCCATGCGCCCGGCTGACCAGAATGTTTGGGAAGCTTTTGTCGTCCCGCAACAGAACGTTGTACTTGGGTTTGAGCTGCTTGATCAGGTTCTGCTCCAAGAGCAGCGCCTCAGTTTCCGTCTTGGTGGTCAGAAACATCATCGAGCAGGTTTCGGAAATCATCCGCGCAATCCGCCCCGAATGTCCTGCGGGCCGCGCATAGTTCGACACCCGCGCCCGCAAGTTCCGCGCCTTACCAACATACAACACCCGCGCCTGCGCATCGAGCATGCGATAGACACCAGGCGATCCGTCCAGTGTTTTCAGGTAGCTTTGTATACATTCGTGTCCCGTAGGGCCTTCGGAACGTTCGTGGCTGTCAGAGGTCATGGAAACTCAAATATGATTCTTTTGGTCGGCCTGCAATCTTGCCGGGTGCAACGCAAGGGTAAACAAATCCACGAAAGCTGTGGATAAGTCTGAAGATATCTTTTGCCCTCACGCGGATTTCCCTTGTTTTTGGCCACTTTCGGCGCGCTGCCTATTTTTTAGGCACAAAAATAAGCCATTGATTTAAAAGGAAAGTATTTTATCCACATCTCAAATTATTGAAATCATTAAGAAAAAGTAAAATATTTGTAACGGAACTGTGACCGGTGCAAAACTTGTCTCGTGCATGTCTGTTTTGCCCCAACTTCAGAGCGCATTTCCGAGAAGGACATTTGCGCCAAAATGGACAAATCCGACCATTTCACCAGCCCAAATGCTGTCCACCATCCACACAAATCGCCTGACCAGTCACACCTTTCGCGTCCAGAAAATAGCTCAGAGCGGCGACAATATCCTCCACGCCAACGCCCCGGCCCAGAACGGTTTTCGCCCGCTCCTCCGCGAAGGCGTCCGGCGTCTGATGCGCGCCCTGCAGCGTCGGCCCCGGCGCGATGCCGTTCACCCGAATATGCGGCGCCAGTCCCTGCGCGGCCGTCTGGGTCAGCGCCCAAAGCCCCATCTTCGCCAATGTGTAAGTCGAAAACTCTGGCGTCAGGTTGCGAATGCGCTGGTCCAGCATATTCACAACCAATCCAGCAGCCACCGGCTCTCCCTGTGCATCCCGCACCGCCGCAAGCCCCTGCCCTGCCATCAGCTGCGTCAAGACATACGGCGCCCGCAGGTTGCTCTCCATATGCCGGTCCCAACCCTCTCTGGTTGAAGACTGCACCCTGTCATCCTCAAAAATCGACGCATTGTTGATCAGACAGGTGATCGGCCCACCCAGCGCTGCAACACTCTCTGCAAACAACGTCTTGGTCTGTGCTTCATCAAGAAGGTCTGCCTGCATCGCCACGGCCTTTTGCCCACAGGCTTCAATCGCCGCGACGGTGTCCGCCGCCCCCTCACCAGAGGTCGCGTAGTGCACTGCCACGTCGAACCCCCGTCGCGCCAATGCAATCGCCATCGCCTGTCCAAGCCGCTGTCCGGCGCCAGTTACCAATGCCCGCGCCATATCAGTCTCCGCTTAGATTAGGTCAGGGTAATCAAGATGTAAGCTAGATAGAGTACGGTGAGAATGACACCCCAGATGCGTGTGATATCCCTTTTTAGGAAAACAAATGGGATCAGGATCAGGGACGCGCCCAACATCACCCAAAAATCAAACTCGAAGAAGTCCGGATCCACGCGGATCGGGTGAATGATAGAGGTGATGCCGATGATGGCCAACAGGTTGAACATGTTGGAGCCAATCACGTTACCCAGTGCCACATCCGCCTGACGGCGCAGCGCCGCCATCACAGTGGTCGCAAGCTCAGGCAACGAAGTACCCAACGCGATAAGCGTCAGGCCAATCACCGTATCGCTCACCCCATAGCGGCGCGCAATGATCTCGGCGTTGTCCACCATCAAGTCCGCGCCCAACGGCAGGCCCACAAGGCCCAAAACGAGTAATACAATGATGCGCCACCACGGCATATCCGGGTCCGCGCCTTCCACTTCTTCCTCGTCCATTTCCATGGCCGCTTCGGCCTTTTTGTGGCACCGCGCCTGATAAAACGCGCTTCCCAACACCAACGCCAGCGCGCCCAGCAGGACAACGCCATTGCCAAAGCGGAAGAAGCCGTCAGCAGCCAATGCGATGAAAAGCACCGAGGCGGCAATCATCATCACAAAATTCCGCTTGGAATTGCAGTGGCTGGTGTGGATCGGCGCCAAAATGGCCGGAATACCTAAAACCAGCAAAATGTTGGCGATATTGGAGCCAACAACGTTACCAATCGCAATGCCTGGAGCGTTCTTGAGCGCAGCTTGGATAGAGATCAACAGTTCAGGCGCGGATGTGCCAAAGGCCACAATCGTCAATGAGACGATCAACGCCGGAATCCCGATCCGCAGAGACAGGTTCACCGCGCCACGCACCAGCGCGTCCCCAGCCAACAGCAGGATCACCAAACCCAGCGATACCAGCAACCATTCCATGCTCTACCCCATGTCCTTGCTGCAGGGGCATGGCCCCTTGCCAATTTTGTAACGCCCGCACTTGGGGCATTTCTTTGATTGCAACTGCTTCTGGCCCGGAAACCGGAGTTTGCCAAACATCGCGAGCACCGCCATGCCGACCAGAAACAGAGAGACAATCTTTACCAGCACGTCAGAGCCCAAACCGCGCAAATTGCGCCCGTTCTTCAATGCCTGCAACTGCATCCTGGGCGAGTGAAGCCCCAAAACGCTGCCACATGGACCGTTTGACGCCATAGCGGCGCAACTTCACTTTGTCCCCAAAGCGCGCCTTTAATACCGGCATCAGATGTCCAATGTCGTCAATCAGGCCAACCTCTTTGGCCTGCGACCCGATCCAGATTTCTCCGGTGAACAGGTCATCATTGTCCGAGAGCTTATCTCCTCGCCGTGATTGCACATGGGCGATGAAATTTTGGTGAATTTGCTCTAACATCCGCTTAAGCCGGGCCACATCTTCGGCCTTTTCCGGCTTGAACGGGTCTAGCATCGATTTGCTTTCGCCAGCGGTATAGACCCGCCGCTCAAAACCCTGACGCGACAGGAAGACATTGGCGCCAAAGCCTGCGGAAATGACCCCGATGGAGCCCACAACCGAGCTATCGTCCGCGAAAATCTCATCCGCCGCCGCCGCGAGCCAATAGCCACCAGACGCGGCCACATCCTCTACAAACGCAATGACGGGAACGCCTTTTTCCTCGGACAAACGCCGAATGCGGCTACCGATCAGAGCGCTTTGTACCGGGCTTCCACCCGGTGAGTTGATCTCAAGCGCTACCGCCGCAGGCTTGCCTTTGGCAAAAGCTTTTTCCAGCAACGGCGCCAGCGTGGCATCGTTCAATTGTCCACGCCCACCTGCGGCAATCATGCCCTGCAGACGGACCACCGCCACTGTTGGCGCTTTCTTGGCAAAAGGGTTCAAGCGTTTCATTCCATGGCATGTAGAACGCGCATGGTCGTTTCACAAGGTAAGCACCTCAGGAAAGCGATGTTTGTGATCAAAAATCCTGATGTGACGCGAGTCACCTCGCGTCACTGCACACACTTTATGCCCGAATGCGCCAACCTGTTTTGAAGATCCACCAGATGATGCCCATGCACAGCGCGGTGAAGCCAAAGATCGCCAAAAGGCTCAGTCCCACAGGCACATCTGCGGTGCCAAAGAACGACCAGCGGAAGCCAGAAATCAGATACACAACCGGATTGAACAGCGTGATTTTCTGCCAGATCGGCGGCAGCATCGAGATCGAATAAAACGACCCGCCAAGGAACACGAGCGGCGTCACCACCAAAAGCGGGATCAGCTGCAACTGCTCAAAGTTGCCCGCCCAGACCCCGATGATGAAACCAAACAGCGAGAAACTTACGCAGGTTAGCACCAGGAACAGGATCATCGCCCAGGGATGTGTGACCGGCACATCGACAAACATCGACGCCGTGGCCAAAATCACCACACCGATGAACAGCGCCTTGGTCGCCGCCGCGCCGACAAAGCCGAGCACAATTTCAAAGAAACTAACCGGCGCGCTCAACAGCTCATAGATCGTACCAATGAACTTCGGGAAGTAGATGCCAAAGGACGCATTGGACAGCGCCTGCGTCATCACCGACAACATGATCAGCCCCGGCACGATGAAGGCCCCGTAGCTCACGCCCTCTACCTGATCGATCCGGCTGCCTATTGCGGCGCCAAACACCACAAAGTACAGCGACGTGGAAATCACCGGAGAAATGAAACTCTGCGCAATCGTGCGGAAGAACCGCACCATCTCGGAGTAGTAGATTGCCCATACAGCCGTGAAATTCATGCCGCGCCCTCCTTCACCAGCCCGACAAAGATGTCCTCAAGGCTCGACTGTTCCGTCTGAATGTCTTTGAGCTGCAATCCAGCCGCGCTGATCTCGCCCAACAGACGGGTGATGCCCGTGCTCTCCCCGCTGGTGTCATAGTGATAGCGCAGCGCATTGCCCCCTTCGGCAATCTCCAGATTATAGGCCGACAGGCTCTCCGGCACGCTCTCCACCGGCGCTTGCAGATCAACCTGCAGGGTCTTCTGCCCCAAACGCTGCATCAGCGCCGCCTTTTCTTCCACCAGCAGTAACTCACCACCGTTGATCACGCCCACACGATCTGCGATCGCCTCGGCTTCTTCGATGTAGTGCGTGGTCAGAATGATGGTCACACCCTGCTCTTTGAGCTTGGCGACCACATCCCACATGTCCTTGCGCAGCTCCACATCCACGCCTGCCGTCGGCTCATCCAGAAACAGCACCCGTGGCTCATGGCTCAGAGCTTTGGCAATCAGCACCCGCCGTTTCATCCCGCCGGATAGCATCATGATCCGCGCGTCTTTCTTGTCCCACAGCGACAGCTGCTTGAGAATCTCTTCGATCTTGGCCGGATTGGCTTTCTTGCCAAACAGCCCGCGCGAATAGGTGACCACATCGATCACCTTGTTGAATGGCTCCAGATTGATCTCCTGCGGCACCAGCCCAATCATCGAGCGCGCCGCGCGGTAGTCCTTGACCACGTCATACCCCCCCACGGACACCGAGCCGGCGCTCGGATTGGTGATCCCGCAAATGGTGGAAATCAATGTGGTTTTGCCCGCGCCATTTGGCCCCAAAAGCGCGAGAATTTCGCCTTCCTTGATGCCCAGGGTCACGCCTTTGAGCGCCTCAAACCCACCTGCGTAGGTTTTGCGCAAATCTTTTATATCTACAATCACCGCCGGCTCCCTCTTCCGGTCTGCACCATTTTAAGCGCGCCACCCTAGCAGGTGGCTGGTCCGCGCCAAGTGCACAAATTTTCAGAGGGATATGTGCACCAACGCACCACTCTACAAGCCCGTTGGCACGAAGTATTTCACATGAAAACTATTGTTGCGGAATCAACCGCCCGTCATCCGCTTCAGCAAGCTTTTCTTCGGGGCCTCTTCAGAGGCCGCCTCTCCGGCTTCCCCGTCTTCCGCTGGACCTTCCAAAGACGTCTGCAAATTGGTGAAGAACTGATCCGCCATCTTCTTGGCAAAGCCGTCAATCAACCGGCTGCCCAGCTGTGCCAGCTTACCGCCTACCTTGGCGTCCACCTCGTAGCTCAGCAACGTACCGGTCTCACTCGGCGCCAGTGTCACATCCGCACCGCCTTTGGCAAACCCAGCCGCGCCGCCTTTGCCTTCACCGGTCAGAGTCAGGCTTTCACCTTCCACCAGATTGGAAAGTTCGACTTTGCCTTTGAAGGTCGCTTTCACCGGTCCAACCTTCTGCACGACAGTGGCTTCAAAACCGTCTTCTGCGTTGCCGGTCACTTCTTTGGCCCCAGGCACACAATTGAGCAGGCTGTCCGCACTGAGCAAAGCCGCCCAAACCTCTGCCACCGGGGCCGCAATTTCGCGTTGATCACTCATATGCATGCTTGCTCTCCTCCTGCGGTGTGCTGCGGCCAACCTAGGCAGATGCGGATATCGCCGCAAGCACACCAAGGTCGTAGCCCCGCAAGGCAACACCCTTTCTCAAAAAGGGACACAAACATGTGTATACTGGGGTTGATCCCCTATGACGAACCACCATATCACGACCACATAAGTTAATCGATTTAACATACGAGTTTCCGATGCCCTCCGACATCCAAAGAAAGCTGACAACCATTCTTGCAGCAGACGCCGCCGGCTACAGCCGCGTGATGGAGTTGAACGAGGAAGAAGGCCTGCGCGCCCTCAAAGCCGCCCGGGCCGTGTTCAAAAAGTTCATCACCCGCCATTATGGCCGTGTCGCCAACACCGCAGGGGACGGCCTGATTGCCGAATTTCCCTCTGTGGTCGAAGCCGTGCAATGCGCCATTGAGGTCCAACGCGAACTGGGCGATCAGCAGCAAGACCCTGAGATGGCGCTTAATTTCCGCATTGGCATTCACCTTGGCGATGTGATGGTAGATGGCGAGGATCTGCTGGGCGAAGGCGTCAACCTCGCCGCGCGCCTGCAAAGCATGGCGGAACCCGGGGGCATTTTGATCTCTCAGCAGGTCTATGACCAAGTGCGCGGCAAACTCACCGTTGGATTTGACTACATCGGTGAACGCCACCCCAAAAACTTCTCCGAGGGTGTGCAGGTCTACTGTGTCTCCAACATGGCAAACGCTTATCCGAAAATGCACATCCCGGAACCAGAACGTTCCGCTCCCCAAGCAGCACCGCAAAGCGCAGCGCTCTTCGCGGCCAAGGCCAGCTCATGGCCTGAGGATGAGTTTGATGAGGTCCTCAACAAGGAGCGCCCCCAAACAGGTCCTTCCGCCGCAATAGACGACGACGCCGAAATGGCGCTACGCACCCGCGGCAAACAATTTGCCCTGATCTTCGGTGCGCTGTGTGTGATTGACATGATCTCCGGGCGTGGGATCTGGGCGCATTGGCCCGGCCTCGCCCTACTCACAGCTTGGCTGTTCCAAGCGGCCCCTCTTTGGGCCAACACCCGGTTCCGCCCTGCCATGCTTCGTGGCGCGGTGGTTGTTGCGGCACTGGTGCTCATCAATCTGTTTTCGTGGGATGGATACTTCTGGGCCATCTGGCCAGTGGGTGCCCTGGGCTTTGCTGCGCTGATGCGCCGGACTCGTAACCGCACCTAAGCCTTCCAGACCAGTCAAGCGACACACCTCCTCAGAGTATCTGGGGAGCAGATTTTTGCGTTATTTGCAATTATTCCGCATTGCGGAATTAACTTCCGCATATTGACAGGACGCCCCGAATCCAGTCTTCTAACCAAGAGCGAAATAATATTTCGCATTGCGGAAAATAATGAGGGCTTGGAGGCCAGTGACATGATTTCAAGAATTCTCAAACTCGAAGACGGGGTTGGCTGCGAATTTGGCCTCTCCAAATGGGTGAAAATCGATCAGCCCATGATCGATGCATTTGCGAAAGCCACTGGCGAGGCGCAAACCATCCACACCGACCCAGCCGCCGCCAAAGACACGCCGTACGGCGGCACCGTTGCGCCGGGTTTCCTGACCCTCTCTCTGCTCAGCCAAATGATCGCAGACGCCGTGCCACGCACCGAAGCCGAAAGCACCGGCATCAACTACGGTTTTGACCGCGTGCGTTTTGTCGCCCCGGTAAAGGCAGGCGCGGAAATCCGTGGCCGTTTCACTTTGGCAAAATACTCCGAGCCACAACCCGGCGTAATCGAGATGCAGTGGAATGTGACCGTGGAAATCAAAGACGAGGACAAACCCGCGCTGGTCGCGCAATGGAAAAACCTGCGCTTTGAACAAGGTGTCGAAACCTACGCGCCGGCCAGCTAAAGCCGCAAAACGCACCTCCGTAATACAGCCGCGATACCGACGTAATACCGACGTCAAAATTCAGGATATTTGACCATGCGCGACGCCCTCATTGTCTCCACCGCCCGCACGCCCATCGGCAAAGCCTACCGTGGTGCATTCAACAACACACAGGCACAAGAACTGATCGGTCATGCGGTCTCTCACGCTGTCTCCCGCGCTGGTCTGGAAGGCCATGAGGTTGAAGATTGCGTCATCGGCGCCGCGCTTCAACAAGGCGCCACCGGCGGCAACATCGCCCGCCAAGCCGTGATCCGTGCGGGCCTGCCAGAGACCGTTGCGGGCATGTCGCTTGATCGCCAATGTGCCTCCGGCATGGTGGCCATCGCCACAGCCGCCAAACAGGTCGTGCACGATGGCATGGACGTGGCGATTGGCGGCGGTGTGGAATCCATATCATTGGTGCAAAACGACAAAATGCGCATGGATCGCCGCGTAGACCCGTGGATCAAGGAGCACAAACCGGCGCTCTATATGTCCATGCTGGAGACCGCAGAGATCGTCGCCGCCCGTTACGGCGTGACACGCGAAGACCAAGACGCCTACGCGCTACAATCCCAACAACGCACAGCCGCCGCACAAGAGGCTGGCAAGTTTGACGACGAGATTGTGCCATTGACCTCAACCATGGGCGTGATGAACAAAGAGACAAAAGAGGTCTCTTTTCAGGAAGTGACCCTTGAGAAGGACGAAGGCAACCGCCCCTCCACCACCATGGAAAATCTGCAAGGCTTGAACCCGGTTTTCAAAGACGGGCAACAGGTCAAAGAAGGCCAACACATCACAGCCGGCAACGCCAGCCAACTGTCAGACGGTGCCTCCGCCTCGGTGATCATGGAAGCCAAAATGGCCGAAAAACTAGGTCTTGAGCCGCTTGGCCGTTACGTCGGCGTGATGGCCGCCGGGCTAGAGCCAGACGAAATGGGCATCGGCCCAATCCATGCCGTGCCAAAACTGCTCAAGGCCCACGGCCTGACGATGGACGACATTGGCCTCTGGGAACTCAACGAAGCATTCGCCTGTCAGGTGCTGCACTCCGCGCGCGTGTTGGGCATTCCCAACGAGATCCTAAACGTCAACGGCGGCGCCATTTCCATCGGCCACCCCTACGGCATGTCCGGAGCCCGCATGGTTGGCCACGCGCTGATCGAGGGCAAACGCCGTAGCGCCAAATACGTGGTCTGCACCATGTGCGTCGGCGGCGGCATGGGCGCAGCAGGTCTCTTTGAAGTTCTCTAACCTACCGCACTAGAGAGACAAAAGGCGGCCCATTGTGGCCGCCTTGCTACTTCTGACACAGAGTTCACCTCTTGGTGACCTGGGGTCCAAAGCCAAACTTGCACGGCTATATTGCCTCCAACATAGGAGGAACACACATGCTCACACGCCGCGCCGCTCTTGGCCTTTTTGCCGCCACCCCGTTGGCCTACGCCCTCACCCCTCACCGCGCGCTCGCCCGCGAGCCGGAGGTGTTCCAAAACCCGGAAGCGATCAACGGCTATGACCCGGTGGCCTATTTCACAGAGCAAAAACCAGTCGAAGGCTCCCCCGCCAATCTGGTCGACTGGAACGGCGCAACCTGGCGCTTTGCCTCAGCCCAGAACGCAGCAAAATTCCAGGCCAACCCAGAGACTTATGCGCCGCGTATTGGCGGATACTGCGCCTATGCCGCGTCCAAAGGCTACCTCGCGCCGACCATCCCTGAAGCCTGGACGATCCACGAGGACGTGCTTTACCTCAACGCCAGCCTGCGCGCGCAGGAACTCTGGCGCCACGACATTCCCGGCAACATCGAAAAAGGCCTCGCCAATTGGCCGGGCATCTTAGGCTAAAAAAAGCGCGCCACCACCGGCGCGCCTTTTCGTCTCAGGTCCATAACTTAAGCCGCGTAGCCCTTCATCACCTGGCTCAGGTGATAATCGGTATCGCCCAGTTGCGCGTCGAGCATAATCAACCGCTTGGCATAGTGGCTGACTGAATACTCCCAGGTCATCGCAATCCCGCCATGCATCTGAATGCTCTCTTCCGCCACCAATCGCGCCGCGCGACCAATCATGTTTTTGGCCATCGAAGCATATTTGGACGCGTCAGCCCCACCCAGCTCCGCCGCTGCCTTGATCGTGATCGACCGCGCCTGTTCAATCTCGGTCAGCATGTCCACCGCACGGTGCTGCAACACCTGAAACTTGCCAATCGGAATGCCAAATTGCTTGCGCTGTTTGAGGTAATCTACGGTGGTGGCATGGGTCACTTCCATCGCGCCCACAGCCTCCGCACATAAGGCAATAATGCCTGCGTTTACAGCATCTTGCAGTGCTGCCTTGGCGTCCGCCAAGACCAACGTCGCAGGCGTGTCATCCAGCAGCACTTCCGCCGCGCCGCCGCCGTCCATCATGCCGTAGCCGGTCACATTGGCATCGCTGGCGTTGGCCGCGAACACACCCAAACCGTCGCCATGTTTGGCCGCAACCAACACCACATCCGCCACCTGCCCCCCATAGACCGTGGATTTACGCCCAGACAGAGTGAACCCGTCGCCCTTGGCTGTCGCCACGGTGGCGATCTGGTCCAATTCATACGGCGCATCAATCTCGGTGATGCCCACCGCGTATTTCGTCGCCCCGGTCAGCAGCGCGTCCTGATCCGCACCAGCCGCCGCCAGCAATCGAGACGCCATTAGCGAACCCAAAACCGGCTCAGGACACAACGCCTTGCCAAGCGCCTCAAACACGACGGAAATGTCAAATCCGCTGCCACCCATGCCGCCAGCGTCCTCAGGCGCAAGCGCATAGAGCGCACCCAATTCCACCAACTGATCCCACAGCGCAGGATCATGGTATGGCGCGTCATAAGCCACCTTGATCCGGTGCTCGACAGGGTATTGCTCGCCCAGAAACCGCCCCAACGTGTCCGCCAACATCTGGCGGTCTTCAGTCAGATTAAAGTCCATCTCAAAGCTCCAGCATGGTTTTGGTCACGATATTACGCTGGATCTCATTTGACCCACCGAAAATCGAGGTTTTGCGGTTGTTGAAATACCGCGCCGCGTTGTGCTCGGTATCGGCCGGGCCAAACATCAGGTTGCCCTCGGTGACATGGCCGGGGAACGGCGCCGCCGCAGGCCCCAAGGCCCGCCGCGCAAGGTCTTTGAGTTCCTGATTGATCACCGTGCCTTTGATCTTCAGCAGAGAGGTTTCCGGCCCCGGCGCGCCCTGTTCCTGCGCTTTGAACAACATGCGCAGATTGGTGATCTTCATCGCCTCAAGATCAATCTCCGCCTGTGCAATCCGCGCCGCAAACAGCGGGTCTTCGATCAACGGCTTGCCGCCACGCATGGTTTTGCGCGCAATGGCTTTCACCTCTTCCAATGCCTGCATCGAGAAACCGACACCTGCAATGCCGGTGCGCTCATGGGTCAGAAGAAACTTGGCAATGGTCCAGCCCTTGTTCTCCTCGCCAACAAGGTTGCCAATCGGCACCCGCACATCGGTGAAGAACACCTCATTCACCTCATGCCCACCTTCGATCAGCTTGATCGGCCGCACCTCAATGCCTGGCGTCGCCATATCCACAAGGATAAAGCTAATGCCCTCTTGTTTCTTGGCATCCGGATCAGTGCGACAAAGGCAGAAAATCCAATCGGCATGCTGTCCCAGGGTGGTCCAGGTCTTCTGCCCGTTGATGACCCACTCATCGCCATTCCGCTCGGCTTTGGTCTTGAGGGACGCCAAGTCCGACCCGGCACCGGGTTCTGAATAGCCCTGACACCACCAGTCCGTGCCGTCCAGAATGCGTGGCAGATAGTGGTCCTGCTGGTCTTTGGAGCCAAATTTGATCAGCACCGGCCCCAACATATTCAAGCCAAAGGGCACAATACGCGGCGCGTAGGCGCGACAGCATTCTTCCTCAAAGATGTGTTTCTGCACCGGGCTCCAGCCCGGCCCACCAAACTCTTTGGGCCAAATCGTTGCCAACCAACCGCGCGTGTTCAGAATAGCGTGCCACTCTTCCATCATCGCTTTGGTCAGTTCGCCCCCAGCCCGCACCGCGCTGGAAATCTCTTCCGGCAGGTGCTCGGCGAGAAACGCCCGCACCTCATCTCGAAACGCCAGATCTTCTTTGGAATAACTCAGGTCCATGACATCACTTTCCTTTGTTCAAATCAGAAAACGTTGTGCCATCCTCGGCCATTTTCCGAAGCAGCGCAGGCACTTGCCAGTAATGCGCATCCTCTTGGGCATAGGCCTCAATCCGCTTCACCAGCTCGGCCGCATCAATCGTGTCGGCATAATGCAGCGGCCCGCCACGGAAACGCGGGAAGCCATATCCCATCAGGAACACCACATCGACATCCACCGGCCGCAGCGCGATACCATCCTCAACCACCCGCGCGGCCTCGGAAATCATCGCGGTCATATAGCGGTCGACAATCTCCTCGTCACTGAAGTCCCGCGGCGTGATACCCGCCTTGGCGCGTTCCTCGTCGATGATGCCATTCAGGTCCGGGTTTTCCAGCGTCTCGCGGCCCTCGTAGACAAAGTAGCCTTTGCCGGTCTTGCGTCCGTTCCAGCCATTCTCACTCAGCCGGTCGGCAATGGCACCGCCATAGCGCTCCTCCGCAGGCCGGGCGGACGCCAACCGTTTGCGGGTCATGTAACCAATGTCCAGCCCAGCCAGATCGCCCACGCGGTGCGGCCCCATGGCAAAGCCAAAGCCCTCCAGCGCCTTGTCCACCTGATCGGGATGCGCGCCATCCAGCACCAGATAGCTCGCAGTTTTCAGGTAGTGGCCGAGAATGCGGTTGCCGATGAACCCGTCACAGACACCGGCCCGCACGCCCACTTTGCGCATGCGTTTGGCCAGCGCAAACCCGGTGGCCACTACCTCAGGCGCGGTCTTCTCGCCGACAACCACCTCAAGCAGCTTCATGATGTGTGCAGGCGAGAAGAAGTGCAGCCCCAACACATCCTGTGGCCGTTTGGTCATGGCCGCGATTTCGTTGATGTCGAGGTAAGACGTGTTGGACGCCAGCACCGCGCCCTCTTTGCAAATTGCGTCCAGCTTGGTGAAGATTTCCTTCTTGATCTCCATCTTCTCAAACACCGCCTCGATCACCAGATCGACGTCCGCAAGGCTCTCCATCTCGATCGAGGCCGTCAGGTTTGCCAGTGCCGCATCGCGCTTGGCCTCTGACATCTTCCCACGTTTCACCGCGCCATCGAGATTACCGGTTATCGTCGCCACACCACGATCCAGACCTTCCTGTGAGACCTCAATCAGCGTCACAGGCAGCCCCGCCATCAAAGCCGAGGTCGAAATGCCGGAGCCCATGGTCCCGCCACCGATTACACCCACGCTGGCGATGTCCCGCGGCTGCGCTTTCTTCTCCGGGATATTCGCCACGGCCCGCTCACCAAAGAACGCATGGATTAGCCCTTTGGACTGCGGCGAGGGCAAACACTCCATGAACCGCGCCCGCTCAAACGCCAGCCCCTCTTCGAAATCCCCGGTAGACGCTGCCACGCACTCCACACATTTCTGCGGTGAAATCAGATGCGGATGCTTCTTCTGCACCGCAGCCATCGTGGCCTCAATCGCCGCATCATCCGGCGTCGTGGTCAACTCCCCCGTTCGGCGTGTCGCCAGCGCTCCCGCCACGACATCCTTCGCCGCCGCCAAAGCCACATCGCGCGGCTCTCCTTCATCAATGCGATCCACAAGCCCCATTTCGAGCGCGTCTTTTGCCGGCACATGACGGCCCGAGAGGATCAAATCCAACGCATTGGCAATGCCCGCCAACCGCGGTGCCCGCTGTGTGCCGCCCGCACCTGGCAAAATGCCCAACAACACTTCCGGCAAACCTACCTTTGCCGTCGGCACCGCCACCCGTGCATGACAGCCCATCGCGGTTTCCAACCCACCGCCCAGCGCCGTGCCATGGATCACCGCCACAATCGGTGTCTCGTTATCCTCAAGAATGTTGCAGACCTCAGGCAAACCCGGCTCCAGCGGTGGCTTGCCAAATTCGGTGATGTCTGCCCCGGCAATGAAGGTCCGCCCAGCGCAATAAAGACCAATCGCTTTCGCGGACCCTGCCGCTTTGATCTCCTCCAGAGCATCGACAATCCCCTGACGCACCGCCACGCCACTGGCGTTCACCGGCGGGTTATCAATGCAGATCAGCGCCACATCATCCACAAATTCCACGGTGACCTTTTTCTCGCCCATCGTGAGCCTCCCTCGCATCTACATGTTGGCCCCAGTCTACGGCGGCTTCGGCCATGCGAAAATCTGTTTCGCCATCTCAGCCCAAAAACGACGCCACGACACTTGCGCAAAATTTCCCGCTGAAATCCCGCAAAGCCACGCTAGGCTGGCTTACGCCCCGCGCGGACATGCAAGATCAAAGGACGGCACGATGCCCCACCCCAACGCCCGCATCCCGGATTTCTGGCCCACCGGCAAAGACTGGACCTTTGACCGGCCAGATCATCCGATTGATGTCAGCATGGATGAGGCCGTAGCCAAGTGGGGTGATCACATCGCCGTCACCTACAATGGGGCAGACTACACCTACCGCGACATCGCCGCCCGAGTGGACGCATTGGCCGGCTATTTACAACACGTCGGCCTGACCAAAGGTGACCGCGTGCTGCTTTACACCCAGAATTGCCCACAATACATCACCAGCTTCTTCGCCATCCTGCGCGCGGGCGGCGCGGTTGTGCCCGTGAACCCGATGAACAAGCAGGCCGAAATCGACTATTTCGTCGAAGACACCGGCGCCAATATCGCCATCTGCGCCTTGGAGCTGTCCGAGCACATTTTGCCAGCCCTCAAACGGGGAGATCTCTCCACCCTGATCGGTACCCGCATGACCGACATGGGCCAGAGCGACTTTGACCTGTCCCCACCCAACCTAGTGCAAGCCATGTCGGAACAGGACGCAAAAGCCCTTGGTATCACCGGCTTCCAATCAGCTTTGGATACAGGCCATGTGCCCGCACCGCGCAACACAAATAGCGATGATCTTGCCGTCATTCCCTACAGCTCCGGCACCACCGGCCAGCCCAAGGGCTGCATGCATACGCATCGCACATTCCTTGCCTCTCTCTACGCCAGCGTGCTTTGGAACCCGCCGCATGAGAACACCGTGCACCTCGCCGCGCTGCCCTTCTTCCACGTCACCGGCATGGTGGGCGGCATGTGTGCGCCAATCCTCACGGGCGGACGCAATGTGATCCTGCCACGCTGGTCGTCCAAACTGGCCGCGGGGCTGATCCAACGCTACAAAATCTCCCGCTGGCGCTCGATTGCCACCATGGCGATTGATCTGGTGAACGACCCGGATTTTGACAGCTATGACCTATCCACCTTGGAAATGATCGGCGGTGGCGGCGCGGCCATGCCGGACGTAATTGCCAAACGGCTCAAAGACATGACCGGGCTAGACTACATCGAAGGTTACGGACTTTCCGAAACCATGGCCGCCACCCACATCAATCCCATCGACGCCCCCAAACGCCAGTGCCTTGGTCAGCCCATATATGAGGTCGACAGCCGCGTGCTGGAAATCGGTGGCGACACAGAACTACCGCATGGCGAAGTCGGCGAGATTGTCATGCACGCCCCGCAAAACTTCACCGGCTACTGGCAACGCCCCGAGGCCACCGCCGAGGCCTTTGTGGAGATCGACGGCGTACCGTTTTTCCGCTCTGGCGACATCGGCTACCGCGACGCGGATGGCTATTTCTTCATGGTCGACCGCGTGAAACGCATGGTCAACGCCGCAGGCTTCAAAGTCTGGCCAGCCGAAATTGAAATGCTGATGCTGCACCATCCGCAGATCGCCGAGTGCTGCGTGGTCGGCGCCAAAGACGACCGGCGTGGCGAATGTGTGAAAGCCTTTGTCGTGCCCCAAGCCGAGGCCCGCGACACGCTCTCTGAGGACGCCATCATCCAATGGTGCAAAACTCAGATGAGCGCCTACAAATGCCCCACCATCGTGGAATTCATCGACGCGCTGCCGAAATCCGGCGTCGGCAAGGTCTTGTGGAAAGAGCTCTCATGACGCATAGAAAATTCCACCATGCGGAAATAGACACGATCCAATGAGAAAACGCACGCCTGTCGCCAGCGACGCCCCAGCCCCTGAAACAGACCGCCAGTTTGTCACCGCTCTGTCGCGTGGGCTGGATGTGTTGCGCTGCTTCCGTCCCCGCGACCGCTCGGGCCTGTCCAATCGCGACATTGCAGAACGCACCGGCCTGCCCAACTCGACAATCTCGCGGCTGACCTACACGCTGCTGCAAACCGGCTACTTGCTCTATGACGAACATACCGGTCGCTACCGCATTGGCGTGCCCGCGCTGAGCCTTGGTTTTGCCTGCCTGGGGTCTATGCCCATCCGCGACGCTGCCAAAGAACACATGCAGCGCCTTGCCGATTACGCCGGAGATGGCGTGCAAGTCGCCCTCGGTGCACGCGATGATCACACCGTGACCTACCTCGCCTGCGCGCGCGCAGACCATGGTATGATGTCCCTGCAGCTGGGCGTTGGCTCGCGTATTTCACTAGCCCGCTCCGCCATGGGCCGCGCCTATATCGCCGGATGCAAACCGGAAGAACGCGCTGAAATCCTCGAAGCCTTGGCCGAACATCACGGGCCAGAACGCTGGCCCGACATTCTTGATGGCATCAACGCCGCCGCTGCGCAAATCGCGGAAAAGGGCTTTTACGTGAACTACGGTGACTGGCACGAAGGCGTGCACTCGGTTGCCGTGCCTTTCCCCATGGAGAGCGACGCCGCACCGGACATGGCTCTCAACCTTGGCGGCCCCGCACCCTTCCTGACCAGAGACCGTATGGAAAACGACCTCGGCCCGCGCCTTTTGGAGATCGCCAAGGCCCTGCGCCTGCATGCGACCCAGATCTAAAACCGCTTGACGCGTCCCCAATCGCGCCCCACCGTGGCCGTCGCAATATTGGGGAGACATCATCATGGTCACAATCACAGCCAAGGACATCGACACCTATCAGAAGGACGGCGTTGTCCTGATCCGCGGGTTGTTTGCCGACCACGTTGAAACCTTGCGCAAGGGTGTCGAACGCAACCTTGAAGAGCCCGGCCCCTATGCCTCCAACAACGAAAAGGCAGGCCAAACCGGCCGCTTCTTTGACGATTACTGCAATTGGCAACGCATCCCGGAGTTTCAGCAGGTGATCGAAACCTCCGACGCCGCCGAGGTCGCAGCTCAACTGATGCAATCCAACACCGTTCAGATGTTCCACGACCATGTGCTGGTTAAAGAACCCGGCACCTCGATGGCCACCCCATGGCACACCGATGGGCCGTATTACTTTGTCGAAGGTCAGCAAACCATCAGCTTCTGGTCGCCACTTGATCCGGTCAAAGATGCCGCCTTGCGCATGGTGGCGGGCAGCCACAAATGGGAGAAACCGGTCCTCCCAACCCGCTGGGTCAGCGAGGAAAGCTTCTTCCCCAATGAAGACGACTACATGCCGATCCCTGATCCCGACGCCGAGGGCATGCGTGTACTGGAATGGGAGATGGAACCCGGCGATGCCGTGGCCTTCAACTACCACATCCTGCATGGCGCGCGGGGCAACACCGCCACCCAACGCCGCCGCGCCTTTTCCCTGCGTCTGCTTGGGGATGACGCCCGCTATGTCGAACGCCCCGGCCCCACCTCGCCACCTTTCCCAGGCCACGACATGACCGAAGGTCAAAAGCTGCGTGAAGACTGGTTCCCAATGCTCTGGCCCCGCACCTAACGCGCGCGCTTCAGTCCACTGGCGGTACTCCACGTGCCTCCAACATCCTGACGTCAACGTGTTCCCGGCGTGCGCCAAATCGCATTTCGTCATAATAAATCACATGCGTGGGCAGACGCACGCCCCACTCATACCGGAATGGGGTGGCGGACGGGCTTTTACATTTCCCGCCGGAACACATTCGTGGACCTTTCTTGGCGGCAGCAGGTGTGCGACCATGTTTTGCTAGATACCGGCTCACAAAGCTGTTGTAGATCCCGTATTTGAGCCCCAATTTCGGATTGCTCTGCGCAACGTGTTTGGGCACAAATGGGCTTCGGCGCTGGCATAAGAGCTTGCCATCTTTATACAGCTGAAAATACACGTCCTGCCCACTGCGCCCATAGTGCGCATAAATCGTGATATCAATCCAACGCCCCTTCCAAGAGGTCATGGATCCAAGCTTGCATCCGTTTTTCTTATCGGCAAACCGCAGCTTCGGCGTATCATTGAAAGTCAGCGACCACAGCGGGGAAGAAAGCCCCTCTGCTTTGACCTGCCCCAACATGGTATTACCGCGCCCAAGGCTGACAAAATCGTTCGGGATCAGCACAGAATATCCGTACCAAACACCCTGATTGGGGCGAGACATATTGTTTTTGGGCTTTTCCTTCATCTCAACCCGCCCTCGATCTTTGTCGCAATCGTTGACTCGGGACGCCCGACCACAATCTCCATGGCGGATCTCAAAGCGTTGCGCTTGTTGCCCTCGCCGCGCCACACCGTTGACGTAGCCAAACCGATAGGCTCCGTCAAAAGACAGCCCTTCCAGAGCCACTCTTCCGGCCACCGGAATGCCAAACGATGCGTCAATCGCCATCGCCGGACCACCCATCACGACGGTCAGGCAAAAAGCCATCACACTGCTCAATCTCATGCGCGACCAACCTTTATATTGGCTCTGTTTCTCTCTTTGTGGCAAACCAACCGACGTCTGCCAACGCAAAATGCCCCGACGTTTCCGCCGCGGCCACAGCCTAGCTTACCCGCGTTAAGAATTCGCTGAACTGACAACCGGCATCGAGCAAACGTCGACCCGTTCAGCTGCAGACATACCGCCTATTTCTGCTCTGTTGCCGGTGATGCCAGATATGAGCATCGCCAAAACAATCCTAGGCAAAGACACGCAAAGCTTTATTCTCGTCAAAGGTTTGTCAGGGTTTTTCTGCAACCCTGCCGCCTGACAGCATAGGAACGCCTTTTTATGAACCTTTTTGCCGCTGGCCTTCTGGCCTTCACCGCCAACGTCACCACCTCCGCCCAAGCGCCCACCACCAACGCACCACCACCCGCCCCCACCGTAGTCGACAGCGGCTATTGGACATACGGGTCCTGGCAGGTGGTCGCAGAAACCGTCGACACTGGTGAAGATCTGCGCCGCACCTGCACCGCCTTCACCGGTGGCGACGGCAATCCCACACTGAGCGTGGAAATCAGCAACGGCGACGCCGGTCCTCCCTACTTTTTCCCAAGCGTCGAAGTGCGCGAAAGCGCCTTTCGCGGCCAACCCACCGTGATGCAAGACGGCCAAGCCCTGTACATTCTCTTTGATGATGAAGACAGCATGGACGCCGTGGTCACCGGCTACTTTGACGAAGACGGCTTTGCCCAAGCGACCTTCCGTTTTGATCACCCGGACAGCCAATGGGTACTGCGGGCTATGCGCAAGAACGGCCAACTCGACACCGTGGTTGGCGGGCACGTCTTCGCCACCTTTTTCCTGGACGGCTTCACCGCGTCCTATGTGAAAGCCATGGACGCATGTGGCTTCACCGGCGCAGGCGTGGTGGACTGACTCCCAACAAAAACGGCCCCGCCGTGTCAGGCGAGGCCGTTTCAAATCTCAAACGATCATCTTAGCCGTTGGCCAGTTGGTCTTTGACCATCGGACCGACTTTGCCGAAATCCATCTGACCAGTGTACTTCGCCTTGAGCGCGCCCATGACCTTGCCCATGTCGCGGATTGATTCCGCGCCGACTTCAGCCACCGCCGCCTTCACAGCATCGACAATCTCGTCATCGCTCAGCTGTTTGGGCAGGAATTCTTCAATGATGGTGATCTCGGACAGTTCCCGCTCTGCCAGATCCAACCGGCCACCCTCTTCATAGGTGCGGGCGCTTTCCTGTCGCTGCTTCACCATCTTGGCGAGAATCGACAAGATATCCGCATCCGACACTCCGCTGCCGCCCTCATCGCCTTCGCCACGCGCTGCAATGTCGCGATCTTTGATCGCAGCCATGATCAGACGCAAGGTGGAAAGCCGGTCCGCCGCGCGGTCACGCATCGCTTGTTTCAGCGCGCTGTTGATGTCTTCTCTCAGTGCCATTCTTCTTGCCAATTGCTGCCAAACATAAGCATGCGACCATATATAAACGCCTCGCGACTCGCAACCATCGCGTTTTTTGGCCAAACCCTTTAAAATAAGGGGTGACTGAGAACACACATCTGCTTGACGCCCGACGCCCACCGACATATGCATCGGCCAATTTGCCAGCCGGAGACTCGCCCATGACCGCATCGACCCCCGATCACCCGACCGCCTGCCTCGCTCTTGCTGATGGCACCCTGTTTTATGGACGTGGCTTTGGCGCCACCGGCGAAACAGTGGCGGAGCTCTGCTTTAACACCGCCATGACCGGGTATCAGGAAATCATGACCGACCCGTCCTACGCCGGTCAGGTCGTGACCTTCACTTTCCCGCACATCGGCAACACCGGTGTGAACCCGGAAGATGACGAAACCGGTGATCCTGTGGCCGAAGGCATGGTGGTGAAATGGGACCCAACTGAGCCTTCTAACTGGCGCTCCGTGAACACCTTGTCTGACTGGCTTGCCTCCCGTGGTCGCATCGCCATTGGCGGTATCGACACCCGCCGTTTGACCCGCGCGATCCGTCAACAAGGCGCGCCGCACGTGGCACTGGCCCACAATCCGGATGGCGTGTTCGACACCGAGGCGCTGGTCGCCAAGGCACGCGCCTTCTCTGGTCTGGAAGGTCTGGATCTCGCCAAGGAAGTTACCTGCGCCCAAAGCTATCACTGGAACGAAATGCGGTGGGCTTGGCCGGATGGCTATCCAAAACTGACCGAGCCAAAGCACAAGGTTGTGGCCGTCGACTTCGGTGCAAAACGCAACATCCTGCGCTGCCTCGCCTCTGTGGGCTGTGACGTGACCGTCCTGCCCGCCACCGCCACCGCCGAAGAAGTACTCGCGCACAACCCGGATGGCGTGTTCTTGTCCAACGGTCCAGGCGACCCGGCAGCAACCGGCGAATACGCTGTGCCAATGATCCAGGACGTTCTCAAAGCCGACATTCCGGTGTTTGGCATCTGCCTTGGCCACCAAATGCTGGCGCTCGCTCTGGGAGCAAAGACCGTTAAAATGAACCACGGTCACCACGGTGCAAACCACCCTGTGAAAGACCACGACACTGGCAAAGTGGAAATCACCTCGATGAACCACGGCTTTGCCGTGGACGCGCAGACCCTGCCCGAAGGTGTAGTCGAATCCCACGTATCCCTGTTTGACGGCTCCAACTGCGGCATCCGCCTCGCCGACAAGCCGGTGTTCTCCGTGCAGCACCACCCAGAGGCCTCCCCGGGTCCACAGGACAGCTTCTACCTGTTTGAAAACTTCGCCGCCGCTATGGCTGCACGCGCCTGATCAACAGGTCTGGAAATCCTGACGTATGGCGGCACACCCGCCATGCGTTAACATTGCATTAACTATACGCGCACACCCTGAAAAGCACTCCTTGCTTGCTGGTGAAGGCGATGAACGACCCACAACTGCAAAGACGCCTTACACGCCCCAAAACACAACACGTTGCCCGCCTGTCCTTCGCCCGCACGTTGATTGAGCGCAATCTCGTGACCCCATGGCAGCTGTTCTGGGCGCTTCAGCGGCAATCCCATTGGGACGCGCATCTTTCAGATATCCTAAAGGCCCGTGATTGGGTCTCGGCCCGTGACTTGCGCGCGCTACAAGCCCAGACACAGGACTTGCGGCAGATCGATCTGACCCGCACCCCACCTGCGCGCGATGCCGCAGATCTTTTGCCCCCCAAATTTTGCCTGAAGCACAACGTGGTGCCTTGGGCGCAGGTTGACAAAACCGTTATTCTCGTCACGGGTCGTCCTCACAAGTTGCCGGAACTGCGCGCCGCTTTGCCGCCACACCTAAAGGATGCTCTCTTCGCACTCAGCTCAGCGCAGGCCATCGCGGACCATATCACACTACATCACCGACGCGCCTTAACGGAGGCCGCAGAAAAAGCCGTGGCGCGACACGAAAGCTGTCGCAGCTTTGATTTTGCCCATACCGTGGGCTTCGGTCTGTCTATTGGCGTTGTCTGTTTTGTGATGCTTTTGGCACTGCCAAGTCCCAATCTTGGACTGAAGATCCTTACCATCTGGACTGTTTTATCGCTTCTGGCCACCACAGGTCTGCGTATCATTGCACTCCTCTGTCACTTCCGCCCCTCTAGTCGGGCACCACCAGCCCCCCCGCTAATCTGGTCCGAGCAAACACATCTGATCCTGCCAGCGCATCTCACTCGGCAAGACAGACGCGCCCGCTTGCCGCACATTTCGATGCTGGTGCCGCTTTATAAAGAAACCGAGATCGCCACCGCCCTCATCGCGCGCCTGACACGCCTGTCTTACCCCCGCGCGCTCCTGGATGTGGTGCTGGTTCTCGAAGAGAAAGACCACCTCACGCGCGCAACTGTCGCGCGCACGCAACTGCCCCGATGGATGCAGGTGATCGAAGTCCCCAGCGGGTCCGACATAACCACCAAACCCCGCGCGCTGAACTATGCCCTACCGTTCTGTCGAGGCGACATCATTGGCATCTGGGACGCCGAAGACGCACCTGCCCCGGACCAACTGGAGCACGTCGCCCACCATTTTGCCCATGCCCCACCAGACGTTGCCTGTCTTCAAGGCGTTCTCGATTACTACAACCCCTACACCAACTGGCTGTCACGCTGCTTTGCCATCGAATATGCCGCGTGGTTTCGCTTGGTCCTCCCAACCCTCAGACGGCTCGGCTTCGCCATTCCACTCGGCGGCACGACGCTTTTCCTACGGCGCAACGTGATCGAAGAGGTTGGCGGATGGGACAGCCACAACGTCACAGAAGATGCTGACTTAGGCATGCGCCTGGCACGGCGCGGGTATCGCACCGAATTGATCCCAGCTGTGACCCATGAGGAGGCGAACTGTCACATGATCGCCTGGGTGCGGCAACGGTCACGATGGTTGAAAGGCTACATGGCCACCTATCTGGTACATATGCGCAGCCCCCGCCGCCTGTTCAAAGAGCTCGGCGCTCGGCAATTTCTCGGGTTTCAACTCCTGTTTCTCTGCACCATCAGCCAGTTCCTTCTGGCACCATTCCTATGGTGGTTGTGGGGCGCGGCCTTCGGCGTTCCCCATCCCCTGATAGACGAGATACACGCAGACTTATTGATCGTTCTGACATCAACAGTGGTTCTGGCCGGATCCGTCAACGGCGCAATCTGGATCGTGGCCGTGCACATAACCAACCGCCCACGGCTTTACCCATGGATTCCCTCCATGTTGCTCTACTTTCCGCTAGCAACGCTCGCGGCGTACAAAGGGCTTTTGGAAATGGTCATGGCCCCATTCTATTGGGACAAAACCAGCCACGGCAAAACCACAGAGGCCACAAAGCATGACCTCTCATCCTCTGACTCGTGACGCTATTCTGAGTTTTCTTGCTTCAAGCGCGTGACGAACGCCGTGGAAATATGTGCCCGCAAAGCAGCGTCTGCTGCCACACCATCGCGCGCCGCAATGGCATCCACAATCGCCTGATGTTCCACCAAAGTGTCCTCGCCACGCCCTTCCACAGCGATCGACGTGGTCGCCATCAGCGCCATGGAGCGATGCACAAGATCCAACTGCTGCATCAGATACCGATTGTGGCTCGCGAGGTGAATCTGCTTATGAAACCGACGGTTGGATCGCGCCAATGCGGAAGGATCGTTCACCCGCTCCTTATCCGCCTCAACCATATCCTGCAGCACACGTACTTCCTCTGCTGTGGCATGATGTGCCGCCAGCCGCGCCGCCAAACCTTCCAGCTCGCCACGCACCACATACAATTCCGCCATTTGGTTGTGATCAAGCGAATTCACAATCAAGCTACGCCCGTCCCTTGCCAGCAGGGACTGTGTCTCCAAGCGCTGCAACGCCTCGCGCACAGGCGTGCGGGACATCCCGAATTTCTCGGCCAGATCGCTCTCAACCAGACGGTCGCCGGGCTTATAAACGCCCACATCAATCGCTTCCAAAATCAGCGTATAGGCATCTTTGTTTGGGCGTGTGGTTTGCGACATCTGGCGCGATCCTTCTTTGCAACGCCGCTCAGACTACGCACTGCGCCATGTGATGCAACCCCAACGCACGTCCTACAATCGCTTTGTCGTTGCGCCATATCCTTACAACGCGTATCACGCAGGCATGCCAAAACAGTCTTTCTCACATGTCACCACTTGGGTGTTCGACCTCGACAACACCCTTTATCCACCGGAATGCCGTCTGTTTGATCAGATCGAGGTGAAGATGACGGAATATGTGATGAACACGTTGGGGGTGGACCGTCCCAAAGCGGACCAGCTGCGCCATGACTATTGGGCCCGGTACGGCACCACACTGACCGGCCTGATGCGCGAACATGATGTGGATCCCGCGCCTTATCTGATCGACGTACACGACATTTCGCTCGACCATCTCGAAGCGGACGGCCTACTGGCGCACCACATCAAAGAGCTGCCCGGCCGTCGTATTGTCTACACCAACGGCACGGCGCCTTACGCGGAACGCGTGCTGGCGGCGCGCGGCCTCGATGGGCTGTTTGACGCGATTTACGGCGTCGAACACGCCAACTTTCTGCCAAAGCCAGAACGCGCCGCCTTTGAAACCATCTTTGAGAAAGACGGCGTGGACACCAAAACCGCCGCGATGTTCGAAGATGACGCGCGCAACTTGCAAGCCCCACACGACATGGGCATGCGCACCGTGCATGTGGCGCCGGAAGCGCTGGATCATGACCATATCCACTTCCACACCGACGATCTGCCGACGTTCCTTTCAAAACTGAGCTAAAACGGCGGGTCGGGCATCTCGTCGCACTGCGACAACCTGCCGGTTTTAAAGATGCATCCCAGATGAATATCTGACCCGTGCGGCAGGAGAGCCTTTCTGACAGGTCTAATGGATCGGGAAGCGCGGCAGTGTCGTGCCTCACAGTGCTATCAATTAGCGTTATCCTCCCTGATCCCCGCCCCTCCTCGGCGCGGGCCCTGTAAAGGACTGCCATTATGAGCCTCGCCTCTGCTTCTGACATTTCCACCCCGAAAACCAAAACCAAGCTGGACCCGGCCACTTGGGTTTGGGCCGGTATCGCCCTGCTTGTGGCCCTGTGGGGTACCTCGATTGCCATGTTCGGCATCCCCGGTCTGTACATGCCTGCCGTGGCCTTGGTGCCGGTGATCTACCTCGCATTGGTACTGATTTCCCGCGGGTGACATTTCATCCCCTTGGAACCGCTCTACGCCACGCGTAAGGTGCCGCGCAGGAGGCATTGCCATGACTGAGACGACCCAAGTGGACATCCTGATTTCTGGCGGCGGCATCGCCGGATTGACTGCTGCCGCCGCCTTTGGCGCTGCCGGATTTTCCGTGCAATGCGTCGACCCAATGCCGCCGGTGACAGAGCGCGACGCCGCTGGCGCAGACATGCGCACCACCGCCTTCCTGCAACCCGCCCGCACGCTTTTGGAAGAAGCGGGTCTCTGGCAGCGCCTCGATGCCTACGCCGCCCCGCTGCAAGTCATGCGCATCGTCGATGCAGGTGGCGAAGTGCCCGAACCCCGCATCGTGAAAGACTTCGACGCCTCCGACATTTCAGATCAACCCTTTGGCTGGAACCTGCCCAACTGGCTGCTACGCCGTGAAATGATCGCCCGTTTGGAAGAATTGCCCAACGTCGATCTGCGCATGGGCTGTGGCACCACCACGCTGTTCACCCGCACAAATGAGGCCCGCGTTGGTCTCTCTGATGGCAGCCAAACCCGTGCCCGTCTGGTGATTGCCGCAGATGGCCGCAACTCTCCGATGCGCGAAGCTGCGGGCATCGGCACAAAAACCACGCGCTATGGGCAAAAAGCGCTAGCGCTGGCGGTGACCCACCCGATCCCGCACGCCAATGTCTCCACCGAAATCCACCGCTCCGGCGGCCCTTTCACGCTGGTCCCTTTGCCAGATCACAACGGCATGCCCTCTTCCGCTCTGGTCTGGATGGAACGCGGCCCACGCGCGCAAGAACTCTTCGCGATGGAAAAGACCGAATTTGAGGCCGAGATGACAGAGCGCAGCTGCGCTCTTTTTGGCCCGCTCACGCTCGCATCCAACCGTACGATCTGGCCGATCATCTCGCAATCCGCCGACAGGCTCTACAGCCAGCGTCTCGCACTGGTGGCCGAGGCCGCCCACGTTGTGCCCCCCATCGGTGCGCAGGGTCTGAACATGAGCCTCGGTGACATGCGTGTCCTGCTAGAACTGGCCAAAGCCGATCCGAGCGATCTGGGCAGTCAGCGTATGCTGGAGCGCTACCACCGCAAACGATTCACCGAGGTCAAACTCCGCGTAAAAGGCATCGACATGCTCAACCGCGCGTCGATGGCAGAGGCCCAACCCCTGCGCAATGCGCGCGCCCTTGGACTCAATGCGCTTTACTCGCTCTCACCCGTGCGCAAAACGCTGATGCAAATGGGGCTGGGCGTGCGTTAACGGATGCGGTCGCTCAGTACCTTCGTAAGCAATCATTGGCAGCTCCTGACCTTAACGCTGCTGATCGCGCTTTTGTGGAACACAGATGTGCTGTTGCCACTGCGCATTCTCACGGTATTCCTGCACGAGTTGGCCCATGCGCTCGCGGCCATCGTCACCGGCGGCGAAGTCCTCACTCTTTCAATCAGCCCAAATGAAGGCGGATTTGTCACCGCACGTGGCGGCAACCCGTTCTGGATCACCTCCGCTGGTTACCTCGGCTCTCTCCTGATCGGCGCCGCGCTCTTCATACTTGCCCTACGCACCCACTGGGACCGGACCATCCTCGCGATTTTCGGCGGGATCACTCTGTTGGTGGCCGCTTTCTATGTGCGAGACCTTTTTGCCTTTGGCTTCACGCTCGCCACAGGTGCTGCCATGCTATTGGCCAGCCGTTACCTCAGCCTAGAGATCAACGACATGATCCTGCGCACCATCGGGATCAGCAGCATCATCTACGCACCTCTGGACGTTTTTGACGACACTATCCGCCGCGCCCACCTGCGCTCTGACGCACGTATTTTGGCGGAACAGGTTGGCGGCTCGACACTGTTCTGGGGTGGGCTCTGGTTGGTGATCAGCCTGGGGGTGATCGCCCTAACTCTGCGTTATGGATTGCCACGAAACAGCAACATCACCCTGCGCCAGAAGACAACGCCCTAACCCGTACTCAGTCATTTTTGCAAAGCAAACACCAAAAAGAAATGGAGGCAGCGCCAAAAACGCCACCTCCGCAAAACAGACGTAATACCGACGCGATACCGACGTGCTAAAGCACCGTATCAAGCACATTTCGTAAACGATTTATTGTCGCGTCCACGTCGTACAATTTGTCCAATCCAAACAGCCCAAGCCGGAAGGTCATGAAGCCTTCGGGCTCATCACAAGCGAGCGGCACACCGGCGGCAATCTGCATACCTTCTGCGGCAAATTTGCTGCCGTTCTGAACTCCCGGATCACTGGTGTAGCTCACCACAACACCCGGCGCGCCAAAGCCATCTGCCGCAACTGATTGAATACCCTTTTCTTTCAAAATGTTACGCACACCGTCGCCCAACGCCCACTGCGCCTCACGCAGTTTCTCAAACCCATATTCTTTGGTCTCCAGCATCGTGTCACGGAACGCCCGCAGCGCGTCCGTCGGCATGGTCGCGTGATACGCATGGCCGCCGTTTTCGTAAGCCACCATGATGTCCCGCCACTTTTTTTCAGGTCCAGCGCAAAGCTATCCGACTGGGTATTTTTCAACCGTGCCAAGGCTTTATCCGACATCATCACCAATCCAGCCGACGGCGACGCGCTCCAGCCTTTCTGCGGCGCGGAGCACAAAACATCCACACCTAGGGCCTTCATGTCGATCCAGACACAGCCCGACGCGATGCAGTCCAAAACCATCAAGGCCCCAACTTCATGCGCAGCCTCAGCCATGGCCTTGATATAGTCATCCGGCAAGATCACACCGGCGCTGGTCTCTACATGTGGCGCAAAGACAACCTGCGGTTTTTGCTTATGAATTTCAGCAACCACGTCGGCAATCGGTGCGGGCGCAAACGGCGCAGTGACCCCGTTTCCGGTCTGCCGCGCCTTCATCACCGTGCTTTCCGCCGCAAAGCCGCCAGCTTCAAAGATCTGGCTCCAACGGTAAGAGAACCACCCGTTACGCACCACCAGCGTCTTCTGCCCTGCCGCAAACTGACGCGCCACAGCCTCCATGCCGTAGGTCCCGCCGCCCGGAACCAAGGCCACCGCGTCTGCTTTATAAACCTCCTTCAAAAGGTCCGAGATATCCCGCATAACCTGCTGAAAAGTCTTGGACATATGGTTTAAAGACCGATCCGTAAACACCACGGAAAACTCGCTTAACCCACCGGGATCGACATCATGCGCCATCGGGAAACTCCTTATCATGTTACCTATGGTCTACCGCAAAGTGGCGCGTCCACCAATCACCCAAAGCCTTCAAGACCCTTCGTCATTTCCATCAAGCGCTTACAGCGGTCCCGGCCGCCTTTCTTCGCTCAGCAAAACATTGGCCTCCACATTGCCAACACCGGGCAAAGTCATCACCCGACGACGCAAAACCCGTTCAAAATCAGATATATCGCGGGCGGTGACGCGCAGCCGATAGTCATACAATCCAAGCACATGCTCCACCGTTTGAACCTCCGGAATGGCCGATACGGCGCGCTCAAAATCCTCAAGACTCACCCGCCCTTTGGTGGCCAGCTTGACCCCCAAAAACACCGTCACGCCAAAGCCAAGCTTCTCATAGTCCAGATCCAGCTTCCGCCCCGCAATCACCCCGCTGTCCTGCAAACGTTTGATCCGCCGCCAGGTCGCCGGCTGCGACAATCCAAACCGCCGCCCCAGCGCCCCTGCGTTCTGCGCCGCATCTTCCGCTAAGACCTTGAGAAGATTGCGATCAATCTCGTCCAATTCAATCATATCGGCAGGCTTTCGTCTGACTTGATCCGCGCCACATGCATGAGCGATTCAATATCCGCGATATGCGGCAAGGTTAGAATACGGCTGCGGTACACCTCCTGATAATGCCCCATGTCTTTAGCAATCACCGACAGCCGCACATCCACACGCCCCAAAAACGTCTGGATTTCCGTCACTTCAGGAATTTCCCGCGCCGCCTCAATAAACTCATCAAACGCCCGCGATTGCGTCTTATCCAACGTCACCCGTAACGAGACTTCCACCGCATAGCCCAAGGCTTGCCAGTCAATAACCGCCCGCTGCCCCCGCAACACACCTGCGTCCTTAAGCTTCTCAACCCGCCGCGTCAGGCGCGAGGTTGTCAAAGACAGGCGATCCGCCAAATCGGGTACGGACTGAGTCGGGTCTGCCTGCATGTAGCGCAGTATGCGGCGATCAAGGCCATCAAGCATGAATTTTCCGAAATTGCGTCATTTGGAGAATGAGTACACCTAACTGAATCAAAATTTCCAGCCAAACATGGTCGCTCACCACCATAAAAACCGTATTCTGCCTCAAGACACAAATCAGAGGAGCGCCCATCATGCGCGTTTATTACGATCGCGATTGCGACATTAACCTGATCAAAGACCTGAACGTTGCCATCCTGGGCTACGGTTCCCAAGGTCACGCCCACGCGCTGAACCTGCGCGACTCCGGCGCAAAAAACGTTGTGGTTGCTCTGCGCGAAGGTTCTCCGTCCGCAAAGAAAGCTGAAGGTGAAGGCCTGAAAGTTATGGGCATCGCCGAAGCGGCCGCTTGGTGTGACGTGATCATGTTCACCATGCCCGACGAACTGCAGGCAGAAACCTACAAGAAATACGTGCACGACAACATCAAGCCAGGCGCCGCGATCGCATTTGCCCACGGCCTGAACGTACACTTTGGCCTGATTGAGCCAAAAGAAGGCGTGGATGTGATCATGATGGCGCCAAAAGGCCCAGGCCACACCGTACGCGGCGAATACACCAAAGGCGGCGGCGTGCCTTGCCTGGTAGCCGTTGACACCGACGCCACCGGAAAAGCGCTGGAAATCGGCCTGTCCTACTGCTCCGCCATCGGTGGCGGCCGCTCCGGCATCATCGAAACCAACTTCCGCGAAGAATGCGAAACCGACCTGTTCGGCGAGCAGGCAGTTCTCTGCGGCGGTCTGGTAGAGCTGATCCGCTGTGGCTTCGAAACTCTGGTAGAAGCCGGCTACGCCCCTGAAATGGCGTACTTTGAGTGTCTGCACGAAGTGAAGCTGATCGTGGACCTGATCTACGAAGGCGGCATCGCAAACATGGACTACTCCATCTCCAACACCGCGGAATACGGCCAGTACGTGACCGGCCCACGCATCCTGCCTTACGAAGAGACCAAAGCACGCATGAAAGCGGTTCTGGAAGACATTCAGCAAGGCAAGTTTGTACGTGACTTCATGCTGGAGAACCAGGTTGGTCAGCCAACCCTGAAAGCCTCCCGTCGCGCAAACGACGAGCATCAGATCGAAGCCACCGGCGAGAAACTGCGCGGCATGATGCCATGGATCTCCGCTGGCAAAATGGTGGATAAAGCGAAAAACTAAGCAGCTCTTTGCTTGGGAAAAGGGGAGCTTCGGCTCCCCTTTTTTGTTCCACCCCCAAACAATCTTGGAGCACACGTTTGACCTTTCCCACCACCCTAGGCATGGTCCGCCCAAACCGTCGTGAGGCAAAGAAATGGCCGATGAAACAAACAACAGCTTGACCCTGTTTTCGCCGAAATGGCTACGTGCTGTGTTGCGCGGAGACCGGCCAACTGGCGAGACGTTTTGGGTAGGTAACTACGGGACCGCTCTGTTCCATCAACCTCTGATGGCGCTACTGTTGGTACTACCAATTAGTGAGGCGATCCCGGGCACATGGGCGGCCCTGCTGGTGTTGTATCAACTGGGTCTGACTCGCGCCGTGGTCCGTTCTCAACCCGGTGTACCGACACCCTCGGGGTGGAAAATCGCCGGCATTCTGGTCACTATGGGTCACGCGGCCCTCTTTGCGACATTGGCGCGGTCTCTTTTCACGAGCGGCGCATGACATCCGCACCAGACATCACTCTCAAAAGCTGGTTCATGGTTGCTCTGCTTGGGCTTATCTGGGGCGGCACATTTATGGTGCAGAAGCTGGCTCTTGGACACATGCCCCCTTTCTGGGTTGCGGCCGGACGCATTGGCTTTGCCGCCGTCATTACAATTGCGTTCTGGCAACTGCGTGGCGGGCGCATGTTTACAACAGAAGCAAGGGACTGGCCCCGGCTGGCCTTTGTCTCCATCTTCAGCGCCGCTGTGCCTTTCATGTTCCTGGCTTGGGCGCAGCAATACGTAACCTCAGCATTTACCGGCGTATCTATGGCCGCTGTGGCGCTCTTTGTTTTACCATTAGCGCACTTCTTTGTCCCAGGTGAGCGCATGACACTGCGTCGCACTCTAGGTTTTCTTATTGGGTTTTCCGGCGTCCTGGTTTTGATTGGACCAGCAGCCTTTGCCACAACTGGCAGCCCCCTGGAAAGCTATGGACGGATAGCCTGCCTCGCCGCAGCCAGTTGCTATGGCGTCTCGTCAATTGTTTTGCGCAGACTGCCGCCGCTTGACCCTTTTGGCCTCTCAGCCGCCACACTGATCTTTGGCAGCTTCGTTGTGATCCCGATCGCCTTTGTACAACACGGCCCGCCGCCAATGCCACCATTGGAAGGCCTGGCTCTGGTTGCCCTTCTGGGTTTGGTTCCAACCGCAGGTGCCAACCTATTGCGAATTGTTGTGATCCGCAGTGCCGGCCCCGTGTTTATGAGCCTGACAAACTACCAAGTGCCACTGTGGTCGGTGGTCTTTGGCGTGACCTTGATGGGAGAGCCACTACCTGGCTCCATGATTTGGGCAACGCTGCTGATTTTGTCAGGGGTCGCTTTGAGCCAGTTCGGCGCTTTGCAGCGCCTCTTCGGCTCAAAACCTACTTAACGGTTCAGGCCACTGCGGCTTGCACGGCATCAACAACGCTATCCACAGTGCGCTCCAACAGCTGCGCATCCTCACACTCCGCCATGACCCGAACCAAAGGTTCTGTGCCGGATTTGCGGATCAGTAAACGCCCCCGCCCGACCAAGGCCGCTTCTGCATCTGCAATTGCGGTTTTGACCGACGCCGCATCCAACGGTGTTTGACCGACGCTGTAACGCACATTTTTCAGCATTTGCGGCACGGTCTCAAACACCTGCGCCAACTCAGAGGCCTTGTTACCGGTTTCCACCATCGCTGCTAGGAACTGGAGGCCAGCCATCAGGCCGTCGCCGGTGGTGGCATAATCGGTCATCACGATGTGGCCGGACTGCTCCCCACCCAAATTGAAGCCGCCTTTGCGCATCGCTTCTACGACATATCGGTCGCCAACCGCAGTGCGCTCCAGCCGCAAGCTCTTGCCCTCCAGGAACCGCTCCAACCCCAAGTTGGACATCACCGTGGCAACCAATGCGCCGCCTTTCAAACGGCCTTGCTCTGCCCACTGGCTGGCTAGGAGCCCCATGATCTGATCACCATCGGCAACTCTGCCTTTCTCATCGATGATCATCACACGGTCGGCGTCGCCGTCCAAGCAGATGCCCACATCCGCCCCATGCGCGACCACAGTTTCTTGCGCCGTTCGTGTGTTTGTAGACCCGCAGTTTTCGTTGATGTTGTAGCCGTTTGGCACAACACCCACCGTGATCACTTCTGCCCCAAGCTCCCAAAGCGCCTCCGGCGCGGCGCGATAAGCCGCACCGTTTGCGCAATCAATCACAACCTTCACACCACGCAGCGGTAGGTCCCGCGGCAGCGAGCTCTTCACCCGCTCAATGTAGCGGAAACGCCCGTCATCAATCCGCTGTGCGCGGCCGATGTTCTGGGCTTGCGCCGGTTCAACACCGCTTTCGATCAGCTTTTCCAGCTCCAACTCGACCTCGTCGGACAGCTTGAACCCGTCTGGCCCGAAAAACTTGATGCCATTATCATCTGCAGGGTTGTGACTGGCGGAAATCATCACACCAAGATCAGCGCGCATAGAAGTTGTCAGCAATCCCACCGCAGGAGTCGGCACAGGACCGAGCAAAAACACATTCATACCCGTGGAGGTCAAACCGGCTGTAAGCGCGTTTTCAAACATGTAGCCGGACAGACGGGTGTCTTTGCCAATCACGACGCGATGCTGGTTGGTGCCGTCATTGCGGAAATACCGCCCCACGGCGGCACCGATACGAAGCGCCATCTCAGCTGTCATTGGATAGATATTGGCGGTCCCGCGAACCCCATCAGTTCCAAAAAATTTACGCGCCATTGTAGTCTCCTGTCGTCACTGCTTGCCACAGCTTCAAAGCCTGACGGGTCTCTGCCACGTCATGTACGCGCACAATTTGCGCGCCTTGCGCCACGCCTTCAAGCGCAACCGCCACAGAGCCCGGCATCCGCTCCTGTGCAAGCGAAGCATTGCCGATGGTACCAATAAATTTCTTCCGTGATGCGCCCAACAGAACGGGGCAGCCCAAACCATGAAACAGGCTCAGTCGCGCCAGTAAAGCAAGGTTATGCGCAAGGGTTTTGCCGAATCCGATGCCGGGATCCACAACGATCAGATCGCATGCAACACCCAGAGTCACCAGATGCTCAACTTGTGTTTCAAGGAAGTCATAAACATCGAGCAAAACATCATCATAAATCGGATTTTGCTGCATTGTCGCAGGGTCGCCTTGCGCATGCATTACGCAAACCGGTGCGCCTGCCTCTGTGGCAACGGTCGCCAACTGCGGATCGTAGGTGAACCCGGAGACATCATTCACCATAGACGCTCCCGCAGACAAAGCTTGACGCGCGACCTCCGACTTTCGCGTATCAATGCTGATCGGAACACCCAACTTACTGGAAATCTCGCGAATGGCTGGTGCGGTGCGGGTAATTTCTTCTTCAACCGGCACAAAATCCGCACCCGGCCGGGTGCTTTCTCCGCCAACATCAATCAAGCTTGCACCAGCAACATACATCGCGTCGGCTTGTCGGATGGCGGCAGCGACACCGGCAAACTGTCCACCGTCTGAAAAGCTGTCCGGTGTGACATTCAGAATGCCCATCAGGTGAGGCTGATCAAAACCTAGGTCACAGATTGGCGCACGTGCCTTGCACAAACGGGTGAGGTCGCCGGCAGGAACCTCGTCCGCGGGAACAACTAAGGCCGATTCACCGCGACGCAGCACCTCAACATGCGTGAACCAGCACCACCCTCCAGCCAAAGTCAGGGCATTTTCTGGCCGTGCAGCGTCGGTTTGCACTATGGGACGATAATAAGTCTTCATATCGGCTGCATGCGAAAACACTGGAGAAAAAGCAAGAGATCAGAGAGTTTTCTGCTCGATGCTGATCTGTCGCGTGGCCGTTTCAAGTGCAACACCGCCCACCGTATCACCAACAACCCAGAAGTCTTCCGCCAACATCTCCTCCGCGAACCAAGCCGCAAGCCCAATTGCATCACTTGGCGGTGCATCTGGCCCATCTACTGCATCGAGCACAATCTTGGACGGTGCCCAAACGCAAATCTGGCCGTTTTTCATCGCCCAGTCCAGTTCGGTGCGCGTATCCACCACCACACAACGTTTATCCCGCGCCGCCAACATCCAGGCGTTTTGCTCAATCGCCAGAAGGTCCACTCGCCGCTGGGTCAAGTCATGCCCGGTCTGCGGTGCCGCGACATCAGGCGCCCCGACACATAGGATCAAGGGCTCGTTGGAAGCCTCTAGCTGATCGATCCAGCTGGATAGGTTATCAGACGTCCGTGCCTCATTGGTCAGATACACCACCCGCGGCTTAGGCGGTTCCTCTTCGACAAGTGTTTCCACCGGTGCTAAATGCGCTTTTCGTGACCGCACGATCTCAACGCCCAAAGCCCCAGGACCACGGTCCAGCTTTTCGATCCGCACAAACACGCGTTGCGCTTGCGGCTCAAGCAGCACCCGATCGGCCACCCGTGCGGCCAAGGTTTCGAGCAGGTTCAAACGTTCTGCGGCCAATTCAAAGGCAATGGCTTCAGTCACCTTGTCGTATGATAGGATCCGGTCCACATCGTCTTCCGCCACTGCTGCGCTTGTCGGCAGAACCTCTACAACAACGTTGAAGCAGACGCGTTGGGTTGCGCCACGTTCCGCCTGAAAGGCACCAATCTCAACTTCGACAATGTGATCGCGCAGAGAAATCCGATCCAAAGGGTCAGGCCCGGACGTCGCTTCTGCGCGTTCGGAAGGGTGTGCAAATGCCAGTCGAATTTCGTTGCTCATGGGTGTGGTCCGCGCCGTTGCCTGCCCCGCTCAAAACAGGGATGCGCAGCATTTAACAGGCCAGAGCACCTCGAACCATAGCGGAAAGCGGCGTAAGTCGCCGCAGAACCGCCCAATCTCGCGTCAAACGTTAGTTTTGAGAGAGCCGCGTCGGCATACGGTAGAAATGATGTACACCAATTGTCGTAGTCCGTGGGAAGACCCGCGCCCACCGAGGGTTCACAGCTTTGGTGTGGTAATGTGTGGCACCATCCGTAAGTTGCTTTGGAGCGCCACCAAGCAGAAGGTGCGCGACCTTACCCACACGCTCATAGGCACCATGCTCGCGGATTTTGTTGCTGATGCCATCACAGTTGTATGTGAATTGACACTGGTACTTGCGTCCACTGGCGGTGCCTTGGTTGATCACACCGCAAACGCTGTCCGGAAAAGAAGCATGGTCTGAGCGGTTCATGATCACTTCCGCCACCGCAAACTGTCCCTTGACGCTTTCGCCACGGGCCTCAAAGTAAAGCGCCTCCGACAGACACTGCCACTCGGCTGTGCGGTGCTCTTCCGCCACCTTGGGCTGGCTATCGATGAACGCTCGGCTGTAGCTGATCTCGGTCGGTGTCCGCTTCTTCTTGGCACCAAAAATGTCGCGCAAGGATTTGCCATCAAACAACACCAGTTGACGAGGTTTCTCCTTGTTTTTGACGTTGGAAGGAGTTGCTTCCGCGGAAGCCAGACCAGCAGTCAAAGCAAATGCAATAACACTAACGATCAGTTGGCGCATCGGAACCTCATGGCGGGGCGGGGCGCCCCTGGCAGCTGTTAACGAAGGGTCTCTTAAAGGAAAAAGGCTAAATGGTCCACTAATGCACAATGCCGCACCGACGGAAGAACTCGCAGGCGGCGAAATAGTCGCGAAATTTTCTTTATTTTATTACAACTTATCCGAAATCGCCAGCTGAGCCGCAGCCAAACGAGCCACCGGCACCCGAAACGGTGAGCAGGATACATAATCCAACCCGATCTCGCGACAGAAGGCAATCGATTCGGGGCTACCCCCATGTTCACCACAGACAGACAGGGTCAAACCGGGTTGCGCCCGCCGTCCCCGCTCGGCACCAAGCCGGAGTAATTCCCCCACGCCTTCCTGATCCAGCGTGTGGAACGGGTCTTCGGGGAACACGCCTTGCTGGACGTAAGGACTCATAAAGCGGCCAGCATCGTCGCGTGACAACCCGTAGGTCATCTGGGTCAAGTCGTTGGTGCCAAAACTGAAAAACTCACAATGCGGCGCGATGTCTTCTGCACGCAGCGCAGCCCTCGGTGTTTCCACCATGACTCCAAGCCGATAATCAAAATCCCGACCGCGCTCCGTCTTCACCGCCGCAGCAATCGCATCAATTCGGGTTTTGACCAGTTCAACCTCACGCTTGGCGGAGACCAGCGGTATCATAATCTCTGGCACGACTGGATCTTCATCGCCACAGGCATCCAAGGTCGCCTCAAAGATTGCCCGCGCTTGCATATCTAAGATTTCCGGCACAGTGATACCCAAACGCACCCCGCGCATGCCCAGCATAGGATTGTATTCGCCCAAAGCTTCTACCCGTCGCGTCACATCCGACAGCGGTAAGTTCAGCGCTTCTGCAAGGTCGCGCAACCCCGCTCGGTCAGTCGGCAAAAACTCATGCAACGGTGGATCAAACAGACGAATACAAAGCGGTCGTCCATTCATAAGTTCGAAGAGTTCCACAAACATCTCTCGCTGCATCGGCAACAAGGCTTGCAGGGCAACACTGCGGTCTTCCGGCCCATTGGCAAAAATCACCTCGCGCATCGCAATCAACTGATCTGCTTCGAAGAACATGTGCTCTGTACGGCACAGCCCAATGCCCTCCGCTCGAAATGCAAGCGCAGTCTTTGCATCAGCAGGCGTGTCTGCGTTGGCTCGCACGCCAATGTCGCGGCTTTCGTCTGCCCATTCCATCAAAGTTTGAAACGAGTCGTCCAGTGCGGCTTCGAGCATCCGAGGCTCACCGGCCAAAATCTGACCATTCGTGCCATCAACCGTGATCACATCACCCTCGGAAAACACCCGCCCGTCAGCGGCCACGATCCGTTTCTTGCGAATTTGAAACCGCATAGAAGTTGCGCCAACGACGCAAGGCAACCCAAGGCCACGCCCAATGACCGCCGCGTGGCTTGTCATCCCGCCGCGTTCGGTCAGGGCGGCACTGGCTGCATGCATGCCACGAATATCTTCGGGGTTGGTTTCCCGACGTACCAATACGCAAGCTTCACCACGGGCGGCAGACGCTTGAGCCTCGGCCGCTGTGAACACTATTTTGCCGGTGGCCGCGCCCGGGCTTGCAGCAATACCGGTGCCCAACACGTCACGCGCTGCTTCAGGATCGACCTGACGGTGCAGCAATTCGTTCAGCGCGCGCGGCTCAACCCGCATCACGGCCTCTTCACGCGGAATGATTTTGTCCTCTGCCAAGGACACCGCAATGCGAACCGCCGCGCGTGCATTTCGCTGCACCCTTACGCCGTCCAAAATACGGAGCCGCCCGTTTTCAAGCGCAAACTCGATCTGCATCTCTTCCCGTAAGCGCTTACGCATCAGAATGGAAAACTCGATCAATTGATCGAACGCCTGCGGTGCTTTTTCTTCCAAAGAAGGTCCGCGTTCGTCCTGCTGCAAAAACAACGCGGCCGCTCCGGACAACAGCGCATCCCGTCCCTGCGACTGGCTCAAATACCGACCTGTGATCTGCGGCAACCCAGAATCGCTGTTTACGAGTTGTAGCACTCCGCTGCCACTCTCACCTTTACCGACTCCAAGCGCCATCGCTTGAATGACCAACCCAAGTCCTGCATCTGCTGGCGCGCCTTTTGCCTGGCGTAGCAACCGGGCGGTTGTACCTTCCCAAGCCCTAGCCATAGAGCGCAAAACACCACTCAGCTGCGCCTCAAGCGTTTGCGGAAATGGCTCTTCGGCCTCATCCTCGTAAGCAGCCAAATAGTCGGACACAGCATCGGCATCATCACTGTCCAGATCGTCAAAAATATCCGGATCTAGCCGCGCCACATGGGTGGAATAGGATTGAATGAATTTCAAATAGAGCTTGGTAGCAGCTTCCGAACGAATACTCTCGCTGAGCTTGATGAGCAGCGCATCATTCATACCGATATTCAGAATGGCACCTGGACCGCCCCAATCAGGGTCTTCGGAACTTGGGCGCACACACAGCAATTGGTCGTCACCAAACGGTGCCAGCATCCGCGCCATATCCGGTTGCTCGCCGGCGGCAAGCCCATGCACGGCATCAAACGACAGAGCAACCGTCGCAGGTACAGGCAAATCCAGACGCACCAGTCGCTGCAAACACTTCGCCCGACCACCATGTGTGGCAGGACTCATCGGCGCATCCGGTGTGATTAGGGTGATATTGGGGTCATTCTGCTGCACTGCGGCACCTATTTGTTGCGCATTGCAGCATAAAGCGGCACCGCGGCGAAACAACCCTTTGCTGCCTCGCCGCGACGATTTTGACTTCTAGCCTTCCACCCGTGTCAGGTCCGCTGCCTGCAGGCAGATAACACGAATGCGGGACAACAGGTTCAAACGGTTGCGGCGCACCACCTCGTTATCGCTGTTCACCTGCACCGCCTCAAAGAACGCATCAATTGGCGCGCGCAACGTCGCCATGGTTCCCATTGCAGAGGCAAAATCTTCCGCTTTGATGGCCGACGCAATCGCCCCTTCCGCAGCATCAAGCGCCTCAAAGAGCGCTTTCTCGCTGTCGTCCTCAGCAAACTTCACATCTGCGCCAAAGGAGTATTCCACACCATCTTTCTCTTCGGCCTGGCTCAGAATGTTATTGGCGCGTTTGAAGCCTTGCAGCAGGTTCTCGCCGTCTTCTGTGCCAACAAAATTCTGCAGTGCCCGCGCACGCGCCACCAACAGCGCAAGATCATCATTGCCGGGCATCGCGATACAGGCGTCGATCACATCGTGGCGTACGCCTTGATCGCGCAAATAGACCTTCAGACGATCATGGAAGAAGGACAGCAGGTCCGATGACGTGTCCGGTAGAGTCTTACGAAGCACATCAATATGCTTTGGCAACTCGCCATCGATGGCTGCTTTCACCGTGTGCACCACCGCACCCAATACGCCATGCTCCGCGATCTCTTGCTCCAGATCCTTGGCTAGAACCGCAGCCAATTTGTCATCCTGTGTCTCATGCGCCTTGTGGCGCAGAAGCTGACGATCAAAATGCGTATCAAGCGAGAGACGTAGGTCGTTCTCCAATACCAATCGGATCACGCCAAGCGCAGCACGACGCAGCGCAAACGGGTCTTTGGAACCGGTTGGCTTCTCGTCAATGGCCCAGAAACCAGTCAGCGTGTCGAGCTTGTCTGCCATCGCAACCGCCACCGACACCGGAGCGGTTGGCACATCGTCAGACGGGCCAAGCGGCGAGTAGTGTTCTTCCGCTGCGGCAGCAACCGCTTCAGAATGACCCGCCGCTTCGCCGTAATACCGCCCCATCAGGCCCTGCAACTCCGGGAACTCATAAACCATCTCTGAGCTCAAATCCGCCTTAGCCCAACGCGCAGCTTTGTCTGCCTCACCAAAGGATGCGCCTGTAACGGGAGCGACCTCACTCGCCAACGCGGCAATGCGCGCAATCCGGTCGCCCTGGCTGCCCAGCTTGTTGTGAAAGGTCACGTTATTCAGACTCTCAAGCCACGCATCCGCCCCAGCAGAAGCGACGCGAATGTCATTTTCCCAGAAGAACTTCGCATCAGACAACCGCGCAAACAACACCTTCTGGTTCCCGGCCAGAATGGTCTCCCCGTTGTCTTTGGTCTCCCGGTTAGCCACGGTCACAAACTTCTCGATACGGCCCGTCTTTGGGTTCTTCACCGAGAAAAACTTCTGGTGTTCTTTCATCGAGGTTTGCAGCACCTCCGGCGGCAACCCCAGGAAATCCTCTGCAATGTCACCCATCAGCACAACCGGCCATTCCACAAGGCCTGCGACTTCCGCCAGAAGGCCTTTGTCTTCAACCAGCTCCAAACCTTGGGCAAATGCCATATTAGTGGCGTCGTTCCAGATGGTTTCGGCACGCTCCTCAGCGTTCAGGATCACGCGATCCCGCTTCAGCTTAACTTCATAGTCCTCAAACCCGTGCACCGTGAAACGACCGCTGCCCAAAAAGCGATGACCCTCGGTGGTGTCGCCAGATTTGATCCCGTCAATATCGAGCGGCACAACAGTGTGCCCATCTTCCGCACTCAGAATGCACAGGATCGAATGCAGCGGACGCACCCACCGCAAAGACCCTGCGCCCCAGCGCATGGATTTGGGCCACGGAAAGTTGCGAATGGTGTCTTCCAGAATCTCAGCAACGAGGTCCGCAGCCGCGCGGCCCGGTTTCGTGATAGAAGCGAAGTATACGGAACCTTTTGGCGTCTCCCGCTCTTCCAGATCTTCACGAGATACTCCGGCACCACGCAGGAAGCCTTCAATCGCTTTCTCTGGCGCACCTACTTTTGGACCTTTGCGCTCTTCCTTGACTGTCGGGCTTTCCGCCAGCAGGTCCTCAATCGCCAGGGTCAAACGGCGCGGCGTCGAAAAAGCGCGTGCATGGGCGTAGGTCAACCCAGCTTCAACCAAACCATCCGTGACCTTCTTCTTGAGATCATCAGCAGCCCGCGCCTGCATACGCGCGGGAATTTCTTCGGAGAAAAGTTCGATCAGCAGATCTGGCATGACGGGTCCTTAGAAGTTCACGATGGATTGGATGACAATCGCGTTCGCGATATCGACAAAAAAGGCTGAAACCAAGGGCAAAACGACAAAAGCGATGGGCGCAGGGCCGTATCGTTTGGTTACAGCGGTCATATTGGCAATGGCTGTGGGCGTCGCGCCAAGCGAAAACCCGGCAAATCCGGACGCCAGCACCGCGGCATCATAGTTACGCCCCAGAATAGGGAAGAGCACCAGAATGACCAATACTACGGTGATCAGAGTCTGTGCGCCGACCGTTGCCATAATAGCCAGTCCCGCCCCGCTCAGTGTGGAGAAATCCAGCGTCATCAAAGAAATCGCAAGGAACACGCCAAGAGCAAACTCCGAAATCACCGCCAAAGTGGGAGTCCGGGCCACCGCTGGGGCTTTCGGTGTCAGCAACGCACGCAGGTTTCCAAGAATGATCCCAACAATCAGACACGGAACAAACAAGGGCAACATCAATCCCAGCTCTTCCAGAACTTCATGCAGCGCGTAGCCTAGAATAATCGCCAAATGCAGAGACAACATTACCCGCATCAAGGTCACATGGCTGATCTCAGTGGCGTCATCTTCTTCTTCAAACGACACGCCAACCACGTCACCATCACCTTGGTGCGTAGACGTTAGCCCGTGGCGCCCCACCAAAAACTTGGCGATTGGCCCGCCCACAAGCGAGGCCGCAATCAGCCCGAGCGTGGCCATCGCCACCCCCAGCTCCGCCGCACTGTTCAAACCGGTGGCTCCGGCCACATTGGGCGCCCAGGCAATGGCGGTTCCGTGCCCGCCGATCAAGGAAGCGGACCCAAGCAATACACCGGACTGCGCAGGCAGGCCAAACATGGAGGCTCCGGCTATACCCACAACATTCTGAACAATGATCGTGCCCAGCGTCAGCACCAACAGAAGTGCCAAAATCCTTCCACCGGACAGCAGGTCCGACAATCTCGCGTTGAGGCCGATCCCGGCAAAGAACACCACTAGGAAGTAATCCCGCGCGCCTGTTTCAAAATTCAAACCCACGCCAGATACAGCCGAGAAAATCGCAAAAATCGCCGCCGCGATCAAACCGCCTGTGACCGGCTCCGGAATGTTGAACTCCCGCAAAAACGCCACTTTGCGGGTCAGGCGCGCGCCCAACAGGAAAACGGCAAACCCCAAAGTGGCCGTGATCATCTCCGGGACAACAAACACCTGATCCATAAAGCTCACTCCGTTGGTCGAGGAGGACAATGCGCGGGCAAGCGCTTGCCGTCAAAAGCAATCTCGCCGCAGGCGTTGATTTCGTTCCAGGCAAACCCACGACCGTCCTGCAAGATCGCAACAATGCGGTCAATGCCATACAACACATCTTTCTGTCCCAGGAACGCCAGCGCCTCGCCGTTCTCCAGCGACTGACCAATTTCCTTGGCATCAAAGCAATCAAACCAACCGGGCGCATTGCGCGGCTCGGCCTTCTCTAGCATCTCGTAGGTTTCCGTCAGCATGGCTGCGCTCATCGAAGTAGTGAAGCAAGCACGAAACCGGATCGGCGAGCTCTCGCTGTCGATCGCTTGAAAGTTCTCATAAAGGATCGGTTCCGCCTGACCATTCACCAAAAGGGTCAATTGCACATCGTCCTGCATGTCCGACGCTGGCACAGCGTCATAATAGCCATAGATCTGCAACCAATACATGGCGACGCCGCCAACCAACGCTGTCAGCACAATCAGCCCTCCAAGCAATTTTCCAGTCATGCTTCTACCTTCCCCCAACGGGTATTGTTTCTATTGCGCGTTGTACGAGACCACGGCACAGTTAGCGCTGATTTAAGTGATTTCTTCAGGCCTTCAAAGGGGTGGAAATGTCCGAAAGCTTTGCCATCGCCATGTTTGGCGCTTTGTTCGCCGTCATGAATCCCTTTATCAACCTCCCCGTGTTCCTTGGTCTCACCGAAGACTTGCATCAAGCCGAACAGCGTAGCGCCGCGACCAAGATCCTCACCTATACCGCCGTATCCTGTGTCATCATCGCAATCTCAGGCACAGCGATCCTTGAGTTCTTTGGCGTCTCGGTGGACGCCTTCCGTGTCGCAGGAGGCATGGTTCTGGTTCAAATCGGATTTACCATGCTCAACGGTCGGCGTAGCACCGCGCACCACGGCACCGAAAGAGAGCGCGAAACCATGCACGAGTCGGATGCAGATAATATTGCGTTCTATCCCATGACATTCCCCATGTTGGTTGGCCCAGGGACAATCACCACATTGATCCTCTACGCCCAACAGGTGCAACACCCCTCTGAGTGGGGCATCTATGCCGGTTGCGTTGTGCTGGTCCTAATGATGATTGCCATCGTGTTTTACTTCGCTGGCAACATAGGCCGCTACCTCAGCAACACTGCCCGCACCATCATGACACGCCTCATGGGCATGGTTCTTATAGCGATCGCCGTCGGTATGGTGGCCGACGGAGCAAAAGTCTTGTTGCCAGGTCTGGCTTAAAACGGCTCACGCCGCGTAGCCACCCGCCTCTGTCTGTACAAAGGCATCTGCACACTGCTTGGCCAGCGCCCGCACGCGGCCAATATAGGCCTGTCGCTCGGTCACGGAGATCACGCCCCGCGCGTCCAAAAGATTGAATAGGTGAGACGCCTTGATGCACTGGTCATAGGCCGGATGCGCCATGATGATGCGCGTGCCGGTCTTTGGATCGACGTGCTCCTGCGCGAGGATTTTTTCGCACTCTGCTTCCGCCTCTTCGAACTGCTTGAGCAGAACGTCAGTGTTGGCCACGTCGAAGTTCCAACGGCTGTATTCCTGCTCAGTCTGCTTGAACACATCGCCATAGGTCAGTGCAATTTCGGTCTGTGGATCGTTATACGGCATGTCCATCACGTGATCGACGCCAAGCACATACATCGCCAAACGCTCCAAACCATAGGTCAGCTCGCCGGACACCGGGTGACAGTCATGGCCGCCAACTTGCTGAAAATAGGTGAACTGGCTGACTTCCATACCATCACACCAGACTTCCCAACCAAGCCCCCATGCGCCCAGCGTTGGGCTTTCCCAGTCATCCTCAACAAAACGGATGTCGTGCATCTCCATATCGATGCCAATCGCTTCCAGCGAGCCAAGATACAGCTCCTGCAGATTGGGCGGGCTTGGTTTGATCAGCACTTGATACTGATAATAGTGCTGAAGGCGGTTTGGGTTCTCACCATAACGCCCATCAGTCGGACGACGCGATGGCTGCACATAAGCCGCAGCCCAGGCTTTGCCACCCAATGAGCGCAACGTGGTCGCTGGGTGAAACGTACCTGCACCCACTTCCATGTCATAAGGCTGCAACACGGCGCAGCCTTTTTCAGCCCAGTAATTCTGAAGCCGCAGAATGATCTCTTGGAAGCTACGCGGTTTGCTGTCGCTATGTGCCATGGTGAAAGCCCTTTCCAAACGCGGGTCTTGCTTATGCGCAAGCTTGCACGGGGTCAACATCACGCCACGTCTCAAGCTCACCAAATTATGAGTGCAAGCCGCGCCGAACCTGATAAAAGGGCTCCTAATTAACAATTTCCACGCGTTTCAGGGACTACCACCAACATGCTGCGCACTATTCTGTCGCTTTTTGTGGCACTGCTTTTCAGTGTCACCTCCGCCATTGCCCAATCCTCAGATGACATCGTCTGGGTACAGCTCGAAGCCCAACCCAGCTTGACGCAAGCCAGCGAAAACATCCGCGCCTACGCCCAGCGTATGGACGATGTGAATGGTTTTGCGCTTGGGGGCGGCTGGTACGCCATTGCGGTAGGACCATACCGCCGCGAAGACGCGGAAAACGTGTTGCGTGTCTACCGCGCAGAGGGCGTGATCCCAGTGGACGCCTATCTGGCCAGCGCCCGCGAATACCGCAGTCAGTTCTGGCCGGTCGGTGCCAATCAGTTGGCCAATCCTCAAGCGGCACTCTCCGGACAGCAACCTATCCAAACCACTCAGCAAGACACGCAGGTTGTGATTGTGGAAACCCCGGTGGAACCGGAAGTGGTTCCAGTACCGCAACAGCCTGACGAAACTGTCCGCGAAGCCCGCGCCAGCGAGGCCGCTCTGACTCGCGACGAAAAGAAAACCCTGCAGGAATGGTTGAAATGGGCCGGCTATTACAATTCTGCCATCGACGGTTCCTTTGGTCGTGGCACCCGCGCCTCCATGTCCAACTGGCAGGCTGACAACGGTTTTGACGTTACCGGCGTGATGACCACCCTGCAGCGCGACACTCTGCGCCGCCAATACTTCGCCGTACTGAAAGGCATGAACCTGCAGATGGTCAGCGATCTGGACGCCGGCATTGAGATGATTGTGCCCATGGGCGCTGTTGCGAAAGCCGCTTCCGAGTATCCCTTCGTACGGTATCAAGCCTCCGGCGACATCCCCGCGCAGGTCCTACTGATCAGCCAAGAAGGCGACCAGAACACCCTGTTTGGTCTCTACGACATCATGCAAACGCTGGAGATTGTCCCGCTCGACGGCCCTCGTGAGCGCAAGAACGCGAGTTTTGTGTTGACCGGCGAAAACGCCAACATCGTCAGCCACACCGAGGTAGCCCTGAAAGAAGGCCAAATCAAAGGCTTTACCTTGGTTTGGCCAGCAGGTGACGAAGAGCGGCGCACCCGCATTCTCGGCGAAATGCAGACCAGCTTCACCCGCATCGGCGGCGTGCTGGACCCAGCCGCCGGGGACGACATCGCACAGGACATCGACCTGATCTCCGGCCTGCAGGTGCGCAAACCAAAACAGTCGCGCTCCGGCTTCTTCATCGACCGCAAAGGCCATGTGGTAACCACTGCTGAGGCGGTACAGAACTGTACCAAAGTCACCATCGAAGAAGACTATGACGCCCAAGTGTCCGTGATCGACGAAGCGCTTGGCGTTGCGATCCTACGCCCAACCTCCGCGCTGGCCCCAATTGACATCGCCATCCTGCGGGAAGGCGCACCGCGCATTCAGTCCGAAGTCGCCGTTGCAGGCTATTCCTACGAAGGGGCCCTTGGTGCACCAACGCTGACCTTCGGCCAATTGGCGGACGTAAAAGGCCTGCGCGGCGAGCAGGAGTTGACGCGTCTGGCGCTGAACGTGCAGCCTGGCGATTGGGGCGGCCCCGTGTTTGACGCAGGCGGCTCCGTGTTTGGCATGCTACTGCCCCGCGACGCGCAGTCCACACAGCAGCTGCCGGAAGAGGTCAACTTCGCCGTAAACAGCGACGCGATCCGCACCCTTCTGGCGCAGGAGGGCATCCAAGCCGACCTGTCCTCCAACGGCGCGACTATTGCCCCGGAAGACCTGACCAAGCAGGCCAGCGACATGACGGTTCTGGTGAGCTGCTGGTAAGCAACTCCTACGAGCACAAAAAACAAAGGGCGGCTCTTTTTGGAGCCGCCCTATTCATTTGAAGATCACGTTTTTCAGGAGGCCGACAGCGCCGCTGTCATCCGGATCAACGTCGGCCGGTCTGCGTCAAAAGCCTGCGTCAACGCCTCCTGCAATTCGTCAGCCGTCTTCGGTTCTGTCGCCAAACAGCCATAGCTTTCCGCCAGCTTGCAGAAATCCGGATTTACCGCCACCACCGCATTGGGCGCAATCTGGCTGGCTACCATGCTGTCTTCGATTTCCTTTAGCTTGTGGTTGTCCCAAAGCAAAATCGGGATCGGCAGCTTCATTTCCACCGCTGCGCCGAGTTCCTGGACGGTGTATTGAAATCCGTAGTCCCCCGCGACGCAGACCGTCGGCTTTCCTGGCCGAGCCATCGCCCCACCAATTGATGCAGGAAGCGCATACCCCAAGGTGCCGAAGCCGCTGGGATGGTGCCAATGCCCGGGGCGGTCCATTTCCCACACCTCTTTGGCAACATAGGCAAACTGCGTCATATCTGAAAAGATCATCGCATCCTGCGGCATTACTTCTGACAGCACGTCACAGATCGCGGCAATGCCAGGGCGTTCCGCATCGGTTTCCGCCCGGAAACGCTTCTTCGCAGCTGCAATTTCTCGCGTATCCCATCGTGGCGCAGCAGTGTCCGCAGGCAATGCAGCCAGCAACGCTTCCACAAACGCACGCCCTTCGCAGTGAAACGCAATATCCGCACGATGCCGGTCAACCAAAACCTCGGCATCAATATCAACCCGCACCAATATGCCTTTGTGGCCCAACTCATCACGCCATAAATCACACTCCGACAGTTCAGAACCTATCACAACCACCAGATCGGCTTCACCGATAATGCGCTTACTCTCGGCCCGCCCGAGATAGGTGCCAAAACTCAGTGGATCCTCCGCACTCAGAAGCCCACACCCGGCATAGGTCATAAATGCTGCCGCCCCGCTGCGCCGCACAAGATCACGCACCTGGATTTCAATTGGGGTCAGATCAGCAGGAGTGCCGTTTTGAACAAGACCGCCTCCAAAAATAAACATCGGTTTTTGCGCATCCACCAAGGCCTGTTCTAGACCACCCAGCGACACCGGAACCAGATGGCCTCCACTGCCTGCATGATCCCCCGCCGCTGTTTCGGGCGCACTTGCTGCCATGCTTCCCAGTAGGTCAATAGGCACTTGAATAAACTTAGATCTTTGACGCTTACGTTTGAACTCAACAAGCGCGCGATCAATCAAATCATAGGCTGCCCGTGCCGTACGCGCCTCCTCGGACCAATCACACACCGTCGCCGCCGCGCCGCGTTGGTCGCGCATCTGGTGCAATTGACCGCGATGCCCAACATGCTCATCGAGACAACTCGCCAAGGTCAGTACCGACACGCTGTCAGAATAAGCCTGTCCGAGCGGAGTCAGGATATTGCAGACCCCTGGTCCTGTGATGACATAAGCCACGCCCGGCTTGCCACTGGCCCGCGCATAACCATCGGCCATAAAGCCGGCACCTTGTTCGTGACGCGCCAAAACATGCGTTATCCCGGCTTCTTCAATGCCGCGATACATCTCCACATTATGCACTCCGGGAATGCCAAAAATGACATCCACTCCACGTGCTTTCAGCATGTGCGAAATCTGCGCCCCTAAAGGACGCACCTCCTGATCCATTGCCGCCATCAGGCCCTCCAGAATTGAACCGTAAAGAGTACATAGACCGCCAAAAGCTCCAGCCGGCCGATCAACATGCCCGCTGCCAAAAGCCACTTGGCCGCATCATTTAGAGTCGCGAAGTTCCCAGCCGGACCAATGATGTCGCCCAATCCGGGGCCAATATTGGCCAAAGCTGCCGCCGAACCGGACAGAGCCGTGGTGAAATCAAGCCCTGTCATCCCCAACAAAACGGCCAACCCTCCCAAAGTCACTGTGAAGAACACAAAGAAGCTCATCACAGAACTCAGAACATCATCGTCAATCTTGCGCCCCTGAAAGCTTGGCGTGAACACGCCGCTTGGATGCTGAATTTTGCGGATTTGGGTTTTGATGGTGGCAAACAACAGCTGATAGCGGAACACCTTGATCGAACAGGCTGTGGACCCCGCACAGCCGCCGATCAGACCAGCAAAGAACAGAACCGAGACAGGGAACCCGCCCCATTGCATGTAGTCGGCGCTCGCATAGCCGGTGCCGGTCACAATCGACGTCGTGTTGAACAGCACTTTACGAAAGCCCGCTTCGCTGCCCAATCCATTGCTCAGCACCTGCCAACAGGTGAGCATGATCACGATCATCGCCACAGTTACAAAAAACGCCCGGATCTGGGAATCCTGCAACAAAGGCCGCGCACTTCCTGCGGTGAGCTGGACAAAGCGCACAAACGGCAATGCCGCCAGCAACATGAACACAACGGCGACGTACTCGGTCCCGACAGAAAACGCACCAAAGGAAGAATCATAGTTGGCAAAACCACCCGTAGCGATGGTGGTCATCGCATGCACCACGGCGTCAAAAGGGCTCATGCCGGTGATGACATAGGCCAGCGCGCAGGCCACTGTCAACGTGATGTAGATCACCGAAATCCGGCTACTGATCTCTGTGGCCCGTGGCAGGATTTTCCCAAACGTGTCAAAGCCCTCGCTGCGGAAGATCTGCATCCCACCAACGCGCAATTCCGGCAGGAACACCATGGCCACAACAATGATACCGATGCCACCCAGCCATTGCAGCAATCCACGCCACAACAACATCCCACGCGGCAGCTCATCCAGCCCGGAAAAGACCGTTGACCCGGTGGTCGTCAGTCCACTCATCGCTTCAAAAAACGCATCAACCACCCGCGCCTCAGTGGCGCCCAGCATAAAGGGCAAAGCGCCAAACATCGGTAGCGCCAACCAAACGCCGGTGGTCAACAAAAAGGTCTGCTGCAACGACAGCCCATCGCCACGTCCATTGTGACAGGACAAGGCAACCATTCCACCAGTGAGCCACGTGATCACAGCACTCACAAAGAAGGCTTCCCAATGCGCCGTGCCGTCCAACAGGTCCACGAGCATGGGCAGCAGCATTGCCACGCCCAACATCGCCACCAAAAGGCCGATCACATATCCAACGGGTCGTAAGTCCAGCATGGCCGCAGGGTTGGCGGTTGCACCAGCCGCTGTCAAGCGCGTTCCACCACCCAACCAACAAAGGGCGGTACGTAACCCCCTGTTCTATCTTGCAAACGAGGTAAGGCGCGCCAACCGTGCCGCCACGTTACCCAACGTGAAACAGCGAGGTGAACAGTTTGGGATCGATGCTGTCTGAGGCAAACAAGGGCCCATCCGTCAAAACCGAAACGGCATCGTGGCTATGCAGACTTTCCTGATGGCTCGCAATGACCCGAAAATCACCAATGCGCGGATCTGCTTTGAGCTTCTCGCAGAAAAGCCGCGCGGCATCTTCGACAAAAATCGGATTGGCCGCGTTTAGCTCCGCAAAGGCTTGCTCGTCTTCGCGCTTCACCATTACCTGTGTCTCTGTCGGCACGGCAGCACGCGCCAGATCAATCAAGTCCTCAAACCACACCCGTGGCCGATCCACAATCTCCACCGAAATCCGGGCCACAGACCGCTGCGAATGGGGTGTTGCCAACTGCCCACGCGACATCCGCGCATGCTCGCTTAGTTCCAACGAACACGGGCAGGTTGAGGAATACACATAATCCAAGTGCATGATCTTATGCGTGGTCTCGCCGTGCTGCACCTTCTCCAGCGCAATGTCGTAATACTGATACCCTTCCAAACCGGACCGCAGCGATTTGATCTTCATCGGATACGAAAACCGCATCTGCAGACGCGCGTCAAAGCTCTCCAGATCGGAAATATAGTCCGCCAAGGCCGCTTCCATTACGCTGAAGCTGAAGGTCTTCTCCGCATGTTTGTAGAACGACCGCATGATCCGGGACATGTTGATGCCCTTCTTATCAGCCTCTAGGCTGACCGTGCCGGTGACGCTGGTCTCTAGCGTGATGTCGCCATTGTCTCGTGTATGAAACCGGATCGGCAGGCGGAAGTTTGAAATCCCAACATGCTGGATCTGCTGTTTTTCGCCTTTGATCAGGCTCTCAGGACCGTTCTGCAGGTCTGGCAAGGTCGCCCGATATTCCGGCGTAGCGTCAAACTCCTCCGGGTACTGTCGCGATAAATCAGGGTAATTTGCCAGCGGCTGATCCGGCAACAGCCGTGCAACTGCCGGGTCGAGTTCAGCAATCTCGGTCACAGACGCCGACTGCGCCCAAGCCCGCAGACGCATCAATGCCTCTGCAGCCTCTTCTCGTGTCATTTCAGTCTGGGTCTTGGAAGTCTGAACATTCATAGCCAAGCGCCTTTTCCCTGCTGCCGCCTCACTAACTTAGTCAGTCCGTCGACAAAATGCTAATATCGTTAACCTATACGCAAAAAACGACAGTTTGGTTCACCCAATAGCGCGGGACGCAAAAGGCGCCCGACCTATCCGTCGCGCGCCCCAATCTTTGCTCGAGTAACAACCCTTTTTACGCTTGAGAAGCCTCTACCGCGCGCGTGATGTCCTTGATCAGGTCATCGGTATCTTCCAAACCCACAGAGAACCGCACAAGGCCCGGGGTGATCCCCAGGTCTGCTTTTACGTCTTCTGGAAGACGCTGATGCGTCGTGGTTGCTGGATGGGTGGCAATCGACTTTGCATCGCCGAGATTGTTAGAAATCACCGCAATCTCAAGCGCATTCAGGAATTTGAACGCCGCCTCTCGCCCGCCTTTGATGTCCAGCGACAGAACCGTGCCGCCTTTGCCGCCCAGCTGTTTCTTCACCAAAGCAGCCTGCGCGTGGCTGTCCAAACCCGGATAAATCGTGCGCTCTAACGCCGGATTTCCCTCCAAAGCAGCAGCAATAGCCAATGCGCTCTCTGCCTGCGCGCGCACACGCAGATCAATGGTCTCCAGACCTTTCAACATGACCCAGGCGTTAAACGGACTCATGCTGCCGCCAGTGTGCTTCATATAGGGCTCAAGCGTGCCACGGATGAAGTCCTTGGAGCCCAGAACAACCCCGCCCAGCGCGCGGCCTTGGCCGTCGATATGCTTGGTGGCTGAATAAATCACCACATCCGCGCCCTGCGCGATGGCATTGGAAAACACAGGCGTGGAAAACACGTTGTCTACCAATACGGTAGCACCAACATCATGAGCGATCTGTGCCACAGCGGTGATGTTGATCACCTCCAGCGTCGGGTTGGACATGCTTTCAAAGAACACCGCCTTGGTGTCTGGACGCATCGCCGCCTTCCAAGCGGCCAAATCCGTGCCGTCTACAAAGGTCACGTCCACGCCATAGCGGCCCAGAATGTCCTGCAAAACGTAGATACAAGAGCCAAACAGCGCCTTCGCCGACACCACGTGATCCCCGGCCTTCAGCATAGAGGTCAGCGCACCACTGACCGCCGCCATACCACTGGCCGTGGCAAAGGCATCCTCTGCCCCTTCAAGCGCCGCAATGCGCTCTTCAAACATCGCCACTGTTGGGTTGCCATAGCGCGCATAGATGAACTCATCTTCGCCGATTTCGATGAAGCGAGCCTCAGCCTGCTCCGCGCTGTCATAGACAAAGCCTTGAGTGAGGAAAATCGCTTCGCTCACCTCGTTGTATTGACTGCGCCGTGTGCCACCATGCACCAGCTTAGTGCGTTTGTTCCAATCGCTCATGTCATATCTCCCGGGCCAACTCAGTCTGGCCCAAATAAAAAGCCCCGTTCCGGCCAAGCGGAAGGGGCTCCTTCGTCCTGACCTCTTTAGCGGCATCTTTAACGTGGCCCGCAATCCGGTAACAAATCGCCACTCTCGCGAATTACGCCGCAACGCCGCAAACGTCAAGCCAAACAGGGCGCGTCACGGCACTGTTACGCCCGCTTTACGTAATCTGCACCATTTGGCGCCACACTGAAATACAGGTGAAAGGGGAAGCCACCATGGCGCTCATTCGGATCAACGCAGAAGGCCGCAAACCGGTGCTGCACGGTACCGACGCACCGTTATCGCCCGTCCTTAACCGCGCTCTGGAAACCACCGGCCCCATTACGGTCATGCTGCACGGTTACAAGTTTCAGCCCAACTCCGCCAACTACTGTCCCCATGCCCATATTTTTGCCCCGATAGATGCAGCCTGTACCAAGGCTGTCAGTTGGCCAGACAGGCTCGGGTTCTTGTCGCAATCTGAAAACAGCGGCGTGGGAATCGCCTTTGGCTGGCAGGCGCGCGGCACCTCATCGGCGCATAAATTTGGTCGCACATTCCATGGGCGCCTATCTGGCACTGCAAACCCTGCATCGGCTTGCAACCGGCGATATTGGGCGGATCATATTCCTAAATGGCGCTGTGTTCAGGCCATGTGTGGCCACAGCGCTGCGAACAGATGCAGGAAAAACCGCAGAACTCTTCAACATCGTCAGCAGCGAAAACACCTTCTACGACATCCTGTTTGAAAGGCTACTGGGAAGACCTGGATCACACGACCGCTCCATTGGAAGAGGTTTTGACGCGCCCAACGCCCTGACTATTCGACTTGATGACAAGGCCTCGCTTTCCCATCTCAGGACGCTGGGCCATGACATTGCCCCGCCTTCACGTTGGATCTGCCATTGGTCACCTTATCTACGCGAGGGCACCATGTCATTTTACGGGGACCTACTACGCAATCCATCGGCATTTTCACTTCAAGCCTTACAAGCACAGCTGGCGCCACGCGACTATCTCGCAGCTCTGCGCCTCTCTGTAAGGCCGCCGTCTTGCAGTACAGCCTAAAAACCGCATCATGGCACCTCCATAGCGAGGATCGCCCATGCAACAGCCCATTGATCTCTACTACTGGCCAACACCCAACGACTGGAAAATTTCTATCGCGCTTGAAGAAATGGCGTTGCCCTACACCACGCACCTGATCAATATCGGCAAGGGGGACCAGTTTGCTCCGGACTTCCTTCAGATTGCCCCCAACAATCGCATGCCTGCGATTGTTGATCCAAACGGACCAGACGGTCAGCACATCTCGGTCTTTGAAAGCGGCGCAATCCTGCTCTACCTCGCGCGTAAAACCGGCAAGTTTTTAGGTACAACGGAGCGAGAACAGGTCGCGGTCGAAGAATGGCTGATGTGGCAAATGGGCGGGCTTGGCCCCATGGCCGGCCAAACCCATCACTTCTTAAAATACGCGCCTGAAGACATTGCCTACGCCAAGGCCCGCTATCGCGACGAAACCGCCCGCCTCTACGGCGTGCTGGATCGACGATTGGCCGAGAATGAATACCTAGCGGGCAATTTCTACTCCATTGCCGATATGTCTGCCTGGGGTTGGGCCTCCCTCAGGGAAGGACAAGAGCAAACGCTGGAGGACAAACCGCACATGGCCCGCTGGCTTAAAGCCCTGTGGGCGCGCCCTGCCCTGCGACGCGGGCGGGCTTTACATGCCGATCTGCGCGCAGACCGATCCGACACATGGGTACAAAACGACCTAATTGGGGCTTTGCGCCGAGTAAGCCCATAAATCAACGTCTCAGGCTTCGTCAGCCTCTTCTTCCAGCGCATAATCCTGAAAAATCTTGCCCTGTGTCATGAAGAAAACGAACACAGCTGCGGTCAGACCAAAGGTTTTGAAGTAGACCCAGGTGTCAGTGCTCTGCGTGCGCCAGATCACTTCATTCAAAACCGCGAGTCCGATGAAAAACGCTGTCAGCCGCTTGGTCAGCAACATCCAGCCCTCTTCTTTCAGAGGCATCATCTCTTCCATGACAAACTTCAAGTAGCTCTGCCCGCGCAGAAGCCCCACGCCAAGCGCCCCCCCAAACAGCAGGTAGATCATGGTGGGCTTCATCTTGAAGAACCGCTCGTCATTGAGCCACACCGACAGCCCACCAAACAGGATCACCAGCACCAAAGTGGCCACCTGCATCTTTGAGAGCTTGCCGGTCAACTTCCACAGAATACCGGTTGTCAGGATCAACAGAGGAATAAACCCGGCGGTAGCAACAATGAACCCGTCATAGGCCGTGCCGCCAATCTCGATAGTTTGGTCCCGCAGCCGCAGATAGGCAACAAAGAACACCACAATGGGGCCCAGTTCCAACCCCATCTTTATCATCGGGTTGATCTTTTTCTCAGAAGTCTTCTCAGCCATGTCGCATCCCTATTGCCTGCCCACTTCCACTATCACAGCCCCCAGCGCAATCAATGCCATCAAGGCAATCCGGCGCGGGCCAACGGTCTCTTTGAGGAACAGCCATCCAATCAACGCAGCGAACACCGGTGAGGTTTCACGCAAAACCGCCGCCTCCCCAACATTGTCCAAGCGGGTTGCCAACATCACTGATCCAAAGCTGACAAAAGCCACCAAGCCGCCAATAAAGCCGCGAGTCATCAACGGACCGAGGTCTGGCGGGTTCACCATGGCGCGATATTTCATCGTCGCCAAGACCGGGAACACCAGTCCGTCGATCAGGAAAAACCACGCAAGGAAGGTGAATGGGTCAGCTGTCGCCCGAATGCCAAAGGCATCATAAGTCGTGTAAAGCGCCACGAAGAAGCCAGTGAACACCGCAATCACCATCGCCGCCAGCAATGTATCCCGCCCCTCGGTCATGAACACCATGTTGTACACTGCCAGTCCGAGAATACCCGCCATCAACACCGCAACGCCAAACCACTGCAACCCGCTGAAGGTCTCTCCAAATATCAGATAGGCGCCAATGACCGTGAAAAACGGCCCCACCCCGCGTACCACCGGATAGACCACCGTGAAGGCCCCTTTGCTATACGCCCAGCTTTGAAGCAATTTGTATCCGGTGTGGATCACAAAAGCGCCGAGGAAAATCAGCCACATATGCGGCTCGGGCCAAGGCACCACAAACAGCGCAAACGGCGCCGCCATGGCCGCATAGCTGAAATCAATGGCACCGCGTGTCAGCCAAGGATCATGGCGACCTTTTTGAAGCGCGCCAAAAACCGCGTGCAGGAAGGCTGCCAACAACGCCAGCGCCAAAGCCAACTGCTGACCGGCAGCAGTTCCCTCCAGAGAGACCAGCCAAGCGCTCATGATGGGTGCTCAATTGCACTGTTGGACCGGGGGTTTCCCCCCCCCGGACCCCCAGAGGATATTTTTGGCAAGAAGACGATCAGTTTTGCTCCAGCCCGATAAGGGCCGCTGCAAACTCTTCGGGATCAAAGGGTTGCAGATCGTCGATCTGTTCACCCACACCAATCGCGTGGATCGGCAGACCAAATTTATCCGCAAGGCTCACCAGAATGCCGCCTTTCGCGGTGCCGTCGAGCTTGGTCATCACAAGACCGGACACATCCGCCAACTTCTGGAAGGTCTCCACCTGACTGATCGCGTTTTGACCGGTCGTGGCGTCCAGCACCAACAGAGTATTGTGCGGTGCGTCCGGGTCTTTCTTGCGGATCACTCGCACGATCTTGGCAAGCTCTTCCATCAGGTCCTGACGGTTCTGCAAACGTCCGGCGGTGTCGATCATCAACAGGTCCGCGCCTTCGGCTTCCGCCTTGGTCATCGCATCATAGGCCAAGCTCGCCGGATCGGAGCCTTCCGGCGCCGTCAAAACCGGCACACCCGCGCGTTCGCCCCACACCTGCAGCTGCTCCACCGCCGCTGCCCGGAAGGTATCTCCGGCGGCAATCACCACAGACTTCCCTGCCGACCGGAACTGGCTTGCCAGCTTGCCAATGGTGGTAGTCTTGCCGGAGCCATTCACGCCCACCACCAGCACAACCTGTGGCTTGGAGGGGTAAAGCGGCATTGGCCGCGCAACGGTTTCCATAATCCGCGCCACTTCGGTGGCGAGAATATCCTTGATCTCTTGCGTAGAAACACGCCGTCCCAGGCGACCTTCTGCAATATTGGCGGTCACACGCAGCGCTGTATCCACGCCCATATCCGAGGCAATCAACAGCTCTTCGAGCTGCTCCAGCATATCGTCGTCCAGCACCCGCTTCACAACCGGACCGCTTTGGCTCTGACCGGTCAAGCGCGCCAGAATGCCGGACTTGGGTGCTTCAGAAGGTGCGTTATCTTCCACAACAGGCACCGCTTCCACCTCAACAGCGGCGGGCGCCGGTTGCTCCACGGGAGGGCTCTGCACGGCAACCGCCTCGGTCTCTTCGCCGCCGTCTTCGACAATCGCCTCAAGCCCCTCGTCCAACTTGGACGACGATTTGAATAGCTTGTCTTTGAGCTTTGAGAAAAACGCCATTGTGGTCTCCGGAACTGCTTGCTTCCAGTTAGTCTGATTTTGCGGGATTTAAAAGAGCGGGGTCGCCCAGCCCACGCCTGCAACAATCAGGAACTGTCCACCGGCATAGAGTACCCACAGCGCAATCGACACCAAGCGTTGTTGGGCCGCATCCGGTTTCATACGAAACAACTGGATCGCCAGCAGCGTATCGGATGCCATAAAGGCCAGTGCCCCTGCCACCGCCAAAGGCCGGTCCACCAATCCAAAAGCCGTTGCCCCCATAGCGCAAATGACCACCACATAGGCCCTGACCGGCCATCGCAACGCACCTGTGAACGGGCTCAACCAACGCTCTGTCGACAGCGCAAAAACCACCAATGCTGCCAACAAAACCGGCATCGCCAACGGCCCGCCCCCTATGCCCCAGAAATACGCGACATAGGCCACATGCGCCGCTGCAAAAGACACTAAGCCGATCAGAAATGCCTTTTCCCCATCCCGCGACAACGCCAGATCTCCAAGCGCCGACAGCACCAGCGCCACAACCACCGCCCAGGAGCCAAAGCTCACAGCTACAGCCGCCGCAAAAGCCGGCATCGGAATGGTCTTGATCACCGTTTTCCAAAAGCTTGGCGGTCGATGACAAAAGGCAACCGCGTATACTAAAGCGGCCAACAGCCCCACCACAAGCAGTCCCAGTCGGATGCTTTGGCGCAGGGCAATTTCTTCGACAATACTCATGGTAGCCTCTCGTGTTTTGCCAACACCCTATGGCGGCAAACCTCTGTTTGTCTTGTGCAAAATGGGATGGTGACGCGCAGAGAGCCTATAAGCCGGATTCTGTTCCCTAGCCGAAGCCAGTTCAATGACCATTCATCTAGGGTGCCTGTTACCAGACACCTCAAGCTGCCAACCCGGACCTGCTCGGAGCAAAGCGCTCCTGTGCTTGCGCACACGCGGTCCCTATTTGGCATTGCTCCCGGTGGGGCTTGCCGTGCCGCCGCTGTTGCCAGCCGCGCGGTGGGCTCTTACCCCACCGTTTCACCTTGACCCCGACGGATCGGGGCAGTCTGTTCTCTGTGGCGCTTTCCCTCGGGTTTCCCCGGCCGGGCGTTACCCGGCACCGTTGCTTTGTGGAGTCCGGACTTTCCTCGCGGGCATACGCCCCCGCGGCCATCCAGCTCTCTGCGCGTTCCTGCAATAGGCCTTTGATGCAAAAGCGTCAATCTCTGCCTGCAGCCTGCACCAACCGCGCCACTATCCGCGCGTCCTCCGCATCACAAGGTCCGTCGGCCCAGGGCCGGAAGCGCGCCCGAAACGCGGCAAAACAATTGGGGTTGTCCAAATCGTAGCCAAATTGCGCGGCACAGCTTTCCCACTCGGCCTCAGCAGATGTTTGATCCGGCCAAACCGCCAGCCCCTGCCGCGCCAGCCGCAACCAATCAAACTTTGGACCAGGATCAATCTTGCGCCCCGGCGACATGTCAGAATGTCCAATCACACCGTCCGGCCCAATGTCCCACCGCAGCATGATCTCGGCCAACAGCGCCTCAAGCGCGTCCATCTGCGCTGCTGCAAACGGGTGGTCGCCTTTGTTGGACAACTCAATGCCAATGCTGCGGGAGTTCACATCGCCTTTAGCTTGCCAACTGCCAACGCCCGCATGCCAAGCCCGCATCTCTTCGGCTACCAGTTGCGTGATCTTCCCGTCCGGAGCAATCACATAGTGCGCCGACACTTCCGCTTCGGGATTACTCAGCCAGTCAATCGCCGCCTGCGCGCTGTCCATCGCGGTGTAGTGGATCACAATCAGCTCAGGCCGCTGTCCATCCCGCCGCTCCCCGAAATTCGGAGAAAGATGCTGGCGAATGTCCAAAGACAAGGGCACGCTTAGTTGCCAGTCGCCACGCGGAACGGGCTGGGATCCCATTGGCAGGCATAACCATCACCATCCGGATCAACGCCAAGGCGGTCCGTCTTTGGCCCACCTTTTTCAAGAAACGCTCTCTGCGCTGCTTCGTCACTACCAAACTTGGCACAAGCTTTTTCATACCGCGCCGCACCGCCAATTTTCAGGCGGCTGTACATTTTCGTCCCACGAGGATGTTTCGTTTCCAATGCATAGGCCACAATATTTGGCCCAGTATCGCCGCTGCGCGCCGGCACAGCTGTGGGCTGAATCACAGTATAGTTCGCTTTGTTCTGGGCCCGCCGCGCAGCATCTGCCTCAATCGAACGGCGTCCATCTACCGCAGCAAAATCATTCTCATCCGAAATACCTGGGTTGGAGAACACCTGAGGCGCGGGATTGCTTGGGCTTGCGTGCAGCGGCTGCTCGCCAGAGTTGGCAGACGCCGCCGCCAAAGCAGCCGTGGCCTCACTGGCAATTGTGGCAGCATCTTTGCGTGCTGACGCAGTGGTGCTTGCCGACGGCACAGTGCTCGCCGCCGCAGCCGCAGTTTGCGGCGCAGCGGTAGAGGTAGTGATCAGCGGCGTAGCGGTGGTGGGTTGCGCAGGCGGCACGGGGGCCACCACAGGCGCCGGCTCAATCGCAGCAACCTGCGGCGCCTCAGGAATGGTCTCTTCCGACACAGCATTCGGTGGCGGCAAGGCCGTCCGCCGATGCTCACCCGTTTTTTCGTCGTAGAATACGCCCGCTGCGCTATCTGGCAAAGGCGGCTGGCACGCGCTCAGCGCGACCAGCGCACAAATGGCCCCAATGCTACGTTTCATGATCTGCCTTAACTGCTCTTAGTTTTGCAGCAGCATTACCACCATTTGCCCGGCTTGGCTACAAAACCTGCCGCCTGCTCCAGCGCATAGGCGGTGTTCAGCAGATCGCCCTCTTCCCAAGGACGGCCAATCAACTGCAGACCAAGCGGCAGTCCTTGACTGTCCAGACCGGTTGGAACGGAAACGCCTGGCAACCCGGCAAGGTTCACAGTCACTGTGAAGACGTCGTTCAGATACATCTGAATCGGGTCCGCATCTGTCATTTCACCCAGCCCAAAGGCCGCCGACGGTGTCGCTGGTGTCAGGATCGCATCAATGCCTTGAGCAAAGACGTTCTCGAAGTCCTGCTTGATCAGCGTGCGAACGCGACGCGCACGGTTGTAGTAAGCATCATAGAAACCGGCAGACAACACATAGGTGCCGACCATCACACGGCGCTGAACCTCATGGCCAAAGCCTTCCGCGCGTGTCTTTTCATACATCTCGGTGATACCGTCACCCGCCGCCAAAGTGGCGCGGTGACCGTAGCGCACACCGTCATAGCGCGCGAGGTTGGAGGACGCCTCTGCAGGCGCGATTACATAATAAGCTGGCAGCGCGTATTTGGTGTGCGGCAGGGAGATGTCGACAATCTCTGCCCCCGCCGCTTTCAACATCTCGGTGCCATCAGCCCAGAGCTTTTCGATCTCCGCAGGCATGCCATCCATGCGGTACTCTTTTGGAATACCGATCTTTTTACCGCGAATGTCGCCGGTCAGCATGGCTTCAAAGTTTGGCACCGGCAGGTCAACACTGGTGCTGTCTTTTTCATCGTGACCGCACATTGCCTCAAGCATAATGGCCGCGTCGCGCACGTCTTTGGTCATCGGCCCCGCCTGATCCAGCGAGGAAGCAAAGGCCACGATACCCCAACGCGAACACCGGCCATAGGTTGGCTTGATTCCCGTGATACCGGTGAAGGCCGCAGGCTGACGGATCGAGCCACCAGTGTCAGTACCGGTCGCCGCCAAACAGAGATCAGCCGCTACAGCCGCCGCGGACCCACCAGAAGAGCCACCAGGGGTCAGCGCCGCATCATCATTGCCACGACGCCACGGGTTGATCGCGTTGCCGTAGACAGAGGTCTCGTTAGACGAGCCCATCGCGAACTCATCCATGTTGAGCTTGCCGAGCATCACAGCACCGGAATCTTCCAGTTTTTGCGACACGGTGGATTCATACTCTGGCGTGAAGCCTTCCAGAATGCCACTGGCCGCTTGGGATGCCACACCTTTGGTGCAGAACAGGTCCTTAATGCCGATTGGCAGGCCGCACATGTCCGGCGCGTCACCTTGCGCAATCCGCGCATCCGCCGCCTTTGCGCGCTCCAGCGCAATCTCTGGCGTCTTGTGCACAAAAGCGTTCAGCGCATCGGCTTCATCAATCGCCTTCAAAAAGGTCTCGGTCAGTTCAACGGATGTCACATCACCGGCGCGCAGCTTGTCGCGGGCTTCAGCCAGAGTGAGTTTGGTCAGATCGGTCATATCGGGCGCCTCTCTATGTGGGGCAAAATCTATTGTCAGGGGATCAACGGCTTATCAAGCCGGATCACTCCACCACTTTGGGAACGGCAAAGAAGCCTTCGCGTGCATCCGGCGCGTTGCTCAGGATCTTCTCCTGCTGATCTCCGTCGGTCACCACATCCTCACGACGCTTCAGGCGCATCGGGGTCACGGACACCATTGGTTCAACGCCTTCAACATCAACTTCATTCAATTGCTCAATGAATCCCAGCACGGCATTGAATTCCTGTGCCAGCGCAGGCAGGGCATCTTTTTCAACCTTGATGCGGGCCAGTTTGGCCACTTTGGCGGCGGTGCTTTCGTCAATCGACATGGGGCAAGACTCTCTCGTTGCGGACGTGCTCTCAGCCTTTATCGTGCAAGGGAATATGGTGCAAGCGCTTGCCCGCCTTTGGGCGAAAGGCCTCCCCTTCCAAAGCCCACTTTGCATGTTACTGTGACAGATATTCAGCAGGAGATCTGGTATGAAACTGATTTGGCTTGGACATGGTTCCTTTCGCATTGAAACTGGCGACTTAGTGTTGCTCATCGACCCATGGCTCACCGGCAACCCGGCTCTTCCCGAAGACAAGCACGAAGCCGCTGTTGCAGGCGCCACGCAGCTGATCCTGACCCACGCGCATTTTGACCATGTCGCAGACATGTTGCCTCTGGCGCGCAAGCTCTCCTGCCCCATCGTCGGCCAATATGACCTCATGTCTTATTGGAACGAGCACGAACATTTGGACACTGTCGGCTTCAACAAAGGCGGTACAGTTGAATTGGGCGACGGCGTCAGCCTTACAATGGTGCCTGCCTCTCACAGCTCCACCTTTGGTACAGACGAAGGCCCCAAGGCAGCAGGTTCAGAGGTTGGTTACATCCTCCGCGCCGAAGGCCGCACCATCTATATCTCAGGCGACACTGACATAATGGCGGACATGGACTGGATGGGGGACTACTACAAACCCGACGTTGGCATTCTTTCCGCCGGCGGCCATTTCACCATGGACATGGCGGGCGCGGCTTACGCTGCCAAACGCTATTTCAGCTTTAAAACCGTGATCCCCTGCCACTACAAAACCTTCCCGATTTTGGAGCAATCCGCAGAAGTTCTTAGCGCAGGCCTGCCCGGCGTGGACGTCATCGAGCCAGAAGTAATGGTCCCAATCGACCTCTAAAGTGTTACCGGCGCTCGGCAAAAAACGTCTTTAACAACGCCTCGCACTCTTCCGCCGCAAGGCCATCATACACCTCCGGGACATGGTGGCTTTGCGGATGGGCAAACACCCGCGGCCCCTGCGCAACACCGCCAGACTTCGGATCTGCCGCGCCGTAATACACCCGTGCGATCCGCGCCTGACTGATCGCGCTGGCGCACATCGGACACGGCTCCAACGTCACATACAGATCGCACCCGACCAGCCGTTCGCTGCCAATCTTGGCACAGGCCGCGCGCATCGCCAGCACTTCGGCATGGGCTGTTGGGTCCAAATCTTCCCGCGTCCGGTTGCCCGCCGACGCCAAAACCGCGCCATCCGGCCCAACAATCACCGCACCCACAGGCACTTCGCCACGCGCCGCAGCAGCACGCGCTTCTTCCAACGCAAGGTCCATATAGCTCCGAAAAGTCATCCTGCAGACTTGCCTTGCCAAGCCCCCTTTCGCAATCCCCGTTTCGCAGGTAAACGAAGACATGTCTCAAAAGCCCCCCTCCTCCCGTCGCCCTAATGCGAAACCAAACGCCACTAAGGCCCGCCTGTCCAAGCCCCGCAGGGCTCCGGCGCAACCGGCCTCTGACGCGCCCAAACGCGACGGGGATCGGATTGCCAAGGTGCTGGCCCGTGCGGGTGTGGCCTCGCGTCGTGACGCAGAACGCATGATCGAGGCCGGTCGCGTGTCGGTAAACGGTAAGAAACTCGACAGCCCGGCGTTAAACGTCACCGGGAAAGACCGTATCACCGTGGACGGCAAGCTGATTGGCGAGCCGGATCACGAGCGTATCTGGCTCTACCACAAGCCTGCCGGACTGGTGACAACCAACCGCGATGAAAAAGGCCGCGAGACGATCTTTGACAAGTTGCCGGACACCCTTCCGCGCGTCATGACTGTTGGTCGGCTTGACCTCAACTCCGAAGGCCTGCTGCTGCTGACCAATGACGGCGGCGTAAAACGCAAACTGGAACTGCCCAGCACCGGTTGGCTGCGCAAATACCGCGTCAGAATCAACGGCCGCCCAACCGAGGACACCTTTGCCCCCCTGCGCAAAGGGATTGAGGTCGACGGAGAACGCTTCCAGCCTATGGACATCACATTAGACCGCCAACAAGGTGCCAATGCCTGGGTCACCATCGGCCTGCGCGAAGGCAAAAACCGCGAAATTCGCCGCGCCATGGAGGCCATTGGCCTCACCGTAAACCGTTTGATCCGCGTCTCTTACGGCCCCTTCCAACTGGGCCAACTCAAACAAGGTGAAGTAGAAGAACTGCGTCGTCGTGTGGTCCGCGACCAACTTGGATTGGACGGCGCTGTTCCAGAAGAAAAGCGCCGCAAACCTACGCGGCGGCGCAAATAACTGAATTAAAAGCGGTCTCGCCTCGGCAATGCGCCGCTTTCCCGAAACTTCCCCCTAGCCATAGCGCGGCAGACTTCTTAGATTTCTCCATAACTTAGCGCAGGGTGGAGTGGGCATGTCATCAACCGGTTTACAGAAGCTGGCCTTTGGCCTGTTGGTTCTGTTGATCTTCTACGTCTCTTTCACAGGAGGCGCGTGATGGCTCAAAAATTTGGCGGCAAATACAGCCCCGGTGGCTCACAAGGCGGCAACAGTGATGATGGCTTTCTCAACGCCAAACGCAGCCGCGCAGGTGGGCGCGTCAACCTGCTTTTTATTGCACCGCTGCCCCTGATCTGGAAAGCCTTTACGTCTGAACCCATCGACATGGCGCACTATCTGATTGCGCTTGGCATCTTACTACTGGCGGCTTGGATGACGCGCGAAGGCATGTTTGCCCAAGAAGCCTATGATGCTCGCAAAGTCGCCCGTCGACCAGTCATGCCGCGCAAACTGTTTGGTTCGATCCTCACCGGGCTTGGGTTAGCCGTCGCGGGCTTTGCAGGACACGGCCCCATAGAGGCTGGCATCTTTGCCGTTGTTGGTTGCTTGCTGCACAGCTTTGCCTTTGGTCTCGACCCGATGTCGGACAAGGGCATAGAGGGCACCAACCGCCATCAAACCGACCGTGTCGCCCGCGCCGTGGAAGAGGCTGAAGAACACTTGCGCGCCATGAGCGATGCGATTGCCCGCGCTGGAGACCGCAGTGTTGAGCGCCGCGTCACGGCCTTCCAATCCACCGCCCGCGACCTATTCCGCACGGTGGAAGAAGACCCGCGCGACCTCACCGCGGCACGCCGCTACCTAGGCGTTTATTTGCTCGGCGCCAAAGACGCTACTGTGAAATTTGCCGACATTTACAGCCGCACCCAAGACACACAAGCCCGTGCCGACTACCTCGCGCTGCTGGACGACCTGGAAGAAAACTTCGCCGCACGCACGCAGAAACTCCTGCTCGAGGATCGCGGCGATCTGACCATCGAAATTGACGTTCTGCGCGAGCGCTTGGAGCGCGAAGGCCTGCGCCGCGACAGCTGATAACACATGTGACCTACCGGGAAGGGTGGATTTAAATGTCTGAGATCGTAAAACAAAAAGCCGAAGCCGCTTTGGCGGAAATCACCGAAGCCACCGTTGCGCTGCCCGAACCGGTAGACGCCAACGCCGTTGTGCCTTTGTCCGAAGCCGACGCGCCAGTGTCTGCGGAAATCACCAAGCGCATGGCTGAGCTGGACATGAGCAACACCAACTCGATTGTGTCTTTTGGCTCTGCCGCACAGGCCGAGTTGCAAACCATCTCTCAAGCCATGCTGCAGGATGTACGCAACAAAGACGTTGGCCCAGCAGGTGACAGCCTGCGCGACATCGTCACCACCATTCGCGGCTTCTCAGTGTCCGAGCTGGACGTCCGCCGCGAACGCAGCTTCTGGGAAAAGCTGATCGGCCGCGCCGCGCCTTTTGCCAAATTCACCGCTCGCTTTGAAGAGGTACAGGACCAGATCGACAAGATCACCGACAACCTGCTGACCCACGAGCACACCCTACTCAAGGACATCAAATCGCTGGACGTGCTCTACGAAAAGACCCTCGCCTTTTACGATGAACTGGCGCTCTACATTGCGGCAGGCGAAGCCAAGATTGCCGAATTAGATACCAACGACATTCCGGCCAAAGAAGCGGAAGTCGCCGCCGCAGACGAAAACGCCCAGGTGATGAAGGCACAAGAACTCCGTGACCTGCGCGCCGCGCGAGACGACCTGGAACGCCGCGTGCATGACCTGAAACTGACCCGTCAGGTCACCATGCAATCCTTGCCATCGATCCGTCTGGTGCAAGAAAACGACAAGTCTCTGGTCACTAAGATCAACTCCACGCTGGTCAACACCGTGCCGCTCTGGGAGACCCAGTTGGCGCAGGCCGTGACCATCCAACGCTCCGCGGAAGCCGCAAGCGCCGTGCGAGAGGCCAACGATCTTACAAACGAGCTTCTGACCGCCAACGCCAAGAACCTGCGTGAGACCAACAAGGTCGTGCGCACCGAGATGGAACGCGGCGTGTTTGACATTGAGGCTGTGAAAACCGCCAACGCAGAACTGATCGCCACCATCAACGAGTCGCTGCAAATTGCCGACGAAGGCAAAGCCAAACGCGCCGCCGCCGAAGAAGACATGAAAAAGATGGAGGCCGAATTGCGCGACACTTTGGCAGCAGCCAAGGCGCGCAAAGACGGATTGGGCGACACCACGGCGACCGCAGTGCCGACCGCGTGAAGCGGATTGCGGGCATAGGTCTCGGACTGCTGACAACATTGGCAGCCTGCGTGAATACTGGCGGCGTGACTGCGCCGCCGGTCACGTCTCCAACTGTGCCCGTTTCCGAAGCCAGCGCGGCCCTACGCACTTACTACAGCAGCGTTCAGGCGGACCTGCTGACACGCGGCTTGTTGCGAACCGACGGTGGCGGCCCGGACACGCCGTTCACCCCGGACATGCTGGCCCGTAACTTTGAACGCATCGCCTTTTATGACGAATACGGCAACACCGGAGGGTTAGAGCGCTCTTCCGGCCAAGCAGGCCAGCTGCGCCGCTGGAGTGGCCCCGTCAAAGTGAATGTCGAGTTTGGCCCCTCTGTTCCGGAAAGCCAGCGCGCCACCGACCGCGCAACGGTTGCCGCCTATCTGCCACGTCTGGCCAATGCCACCGGACACCCGATCCGGCAGACCACAAACAAGCCGAACTTCCACGTGCTGGTGATGGGCGCGGATGACCGCAACACCGTACAATCGCGTCTAAACAGCCTGCTTCCCAACGCCTCCCCCAAGACCCGCGCGCTCTTCGCCAACCCGCCGCGCAACATCTACTGCTTTGTGGTCGCCCTGGCCTCAGACAGCAATCCCAACGCATACACCTCGGCCGTGGCCCTCGTGCGCGCAGAACACCCTGACCTTCTGCGCAAATCCTGTTTCCACGAAGAGATCGCTCAGGGGCTCGGCTTGGCCAACGACAGCCCCGAAGCCCGCCCCTCGATCTTCAACGATGACGAAGAGTTTGCACTGCTCACGACGCATGACGAAAAACTGCTCTCCATGCTCTATGATGACCGTCTCGGCATCGGAATGAGCGTGGACGAGGCCCGTCCCATTGTTTACATTCTGGCCCGCGAGCAAACCGCCCAGAATTTCTGAGCGCCACCCGCGACCAGCCTTTTGAAAGGACCACTTCATGGGTATTTTTGATTTCCTCACCGGCGAATTTATCGACGTCATCCATTGGGTCGACGACACCCGAGACACGCTGGTATTCCGCTTTGAGCGTAAAGGCCATGAGATCAAATACGGCGCGAAACTGACCGTGCGCGAAGGTCAGGCTGCCGTGTTTGTACACGAAGGCCAGCTCGCCGATGTCTTCACCCCTGGTCTCTACATGTTGGAAACCAACAACATGCCGGTGATGACCACCCTGCAGCACTGGGACCACGGCTTCAAAAGCCCGTTCAAATCCGAAATCTACTTCGTCAACACCACGCGGTTTGCCGATCTGAAATGGGGCACAAAAAACCCGATTATGGTGCGCGACCCTGAGTTCGGCCCGGTGCGCCTGCGCGCCTATGGCACCTACGCCATCCGCGTGGTCGATCCCGCCCGCTTCCTGACAGAGATTGTTGGCACCGACGGCGAATTCACCATGGATGAGATCTCCTTCCAGATCCGTAACATCATCGTACAGGAATTCTCCCGCGTGGTGGCTGGCTCCGGTATCCCGGTTCTGGACATGGCCGCCAATACCGCCGATCTGGGCAAACTGGTGGCAGCTGAAATCTCCGGCACCATCGCCGAATACGGTCTCGCGATCCCGGAGCTCTACATTGAGAACATCTCTCTACCGCCAGCGGTAGAGGCCGCGATGGACAAACGCACCTCCATGGGCATCGTTGGTGACTTGGGCAAATACACCCAGTTCTCCGCCGCCGAGGCCATGACCGCCGCCGCGCAAACGCCAAACTCCGGCATGGGCGCTGGCATGGGGATGGGTATGGGCATGGCAATGGCCCAACAGATGGCGCAAACCGGCCCATGGGGCGCGCAACCTACCGCGCAAGCGCCACAAGCAGCGCCTGCCCCGCAGGCTGCCGCCGCGCCGCCGCCCCCGCCACCGGTCGAACACGTGTGGCACATTGCCGAAAACGGCCAAACCAAAGGCCCGTTCTCCAAGGCTGCACTGGGTCGCATGGCCACCACTGGCGAGATCACCCGCGAAACCCATGTCTGGACCGCGGGGCAAGACGGGTGGAAACACGCTGAAGACGTCGCCGAACTGGCGCAGCTCTTCACCATCCTGCCGCCGCCTCCGCCGGGAACTTAACCCTGTCAGAGACCAGCACAGCGGACCTTCCCTATGACCGACAAGACCGATGACCTTGACGATAAATTGGCCGATGATCTGGACCACACATTTGACGAGGATGACGAGATCGAATGGTATCAGCCGGACGATCCCACACCGCGTCACGCCTGCCCGTGCTGCGATTATGTGACCCTGCCGGAACGCCACATGTATCTGATCTGCCGTGTCTGTTTCTGGGAAGACGAAGGCCCTGAGTTCGAAGAAGACCCGATGGAGCCATCCGGAGTCAACCATGGCTTCACGCTGGCCGAGTCCCGACAGAACTTCAAGACCATCGGCGCCTGCCATCCTGACATGGTTCGCCACGTGCTGCCTGTCGAAGACCGGTCCCAATACGCTTACAAACCGAGGGAGCATTAAGCGCGCCATGTCAGCCACCCCGCCCCCCGCGCCCAAAGAGACCACCCGGTTCCCCTGCGCCCAATGCGGCGCCGACTACCGCTTTGCCCCCAACGAAGGCAAACTGATCTGCGATCACTGCGGTCACGAAGAAGCCACGAAACAAGGTGATCGTCAGGCCGCGATTGCCGAGCTGGATTTCAAAGCCGCACTTGCGGAACAGCTCCCAGCCGCGGAAATGGTAGAGGCCCGCACAACTTCCTGCCCCAACTGCGCCGCGCATGTGGTGTTTGAAGGCGACACCCACGCCACCGAATGCCCCTTCTGCGCCACCCCTGTGGTGGTAGACACCGGCACTCATCGCCTGATCAAGCCACGCGCTGTCTTGCCTTTTCAGATCGCAGAAAGAGTCGCGCATCAGTCCATGAACGACTGGCTGGGCAAGCTCTGGTTTGCCCCCAATGGCCTACAGGAATACGCCAAAAAGGGCCGCAAGATGGACGGCATCTATGTCCCCTACTGGACCTACGATGCAGATACGAAATCCTCCTATCGAGGCGAACGCGGCACCATCTACTATGTGACTGAAACCGTGATGGTCGATGGCAAGCAGGAACAACGACAGGTCCAGAAAATTCGTTGGTCTCCCGCGTCAGGCCGCGTGGCCCGCTGGTTTGACGACATTCTTGTGCTTGGCTCCAAAGCCCTGCCAAAGACGTACACCGATAACTTACAACCGTGGGACCTCTCTGCACTGGAACCCTACTCGCCGGAGTTCCTCTCTGGTTTTCAGGCCGAAGGCTACTCCATCGATCTCGAAGAAGGCTACGACGAGGCCCGCGATCATATGGACCGTGTGATCCGCCGCGATGTCGCCTTTGACATCGGCGGCGACCGCCAGCGCATCCACAACATCTCGACCTCCGTCAACGACGTCACGTTCAAGCACATCTTGCTGCCCGTCTGGATGGCCGCTTACAAATACCGCGGCAAATCCTATCGCTTTGTTGTGAATGGACAAACCGGCCGTGTTCAGGGCGAACGCCCCTACTCCAAGTGGAAGATCGCCTTTGCAGTGCTCCTCGCTGCTATTGCAGCGGGCGTGATTGGCTATATCATCGCCCAAAACCAATAAGAGTTGGGGAAATCCGTGATGTCTCAGCACGCTGCACTGCAAGAGCTCCTGCATGCCCGGCATTCCTGCCGAGCTTTTAAATCAGATGCTGTGCCACGCGAAGTAATGTCACAAATCCTGCTGGATGCGGGCCGGGCTCCGTCCTGGTGTAATGCGCAGCCCTGGAAGGTGATTGTTGCCTCAGGTGCCGAAACCGAAGCCTTCCGCAACGCGATGGCGCAAGCCTTCGACAATGGCGCTCCCGCGCCGGATTACCCCTTCCCGGACACCTATACTGGCGCACATCTCAAACGACGCCGCACCTGTGGGTTCCAGCTTTATGAAGCGGTTGGGATTGGCCGCGGCGACCGCGACGGCCGCGCCCGTCAAATGCGCGAAAACTACACCCTGTTTGGCGCCCCCCATGTCGCAGTCATAACCTGCCCCAAAGAACTCGGCCCTTATGGCGTGCTCGATTGCGGCGGCTTTATCACCGCCTTCTGTCTTTCCGCCAAGGCTCAAGGTATCGGCACCGTCCCACAAGCAGCCCTTTCACTGTTCTCAAATGTGGTGCGCCAACACTTTGACATCCCTGAAGACCGCAACGTCTTGGCCGCCATCTCCTTTGGCTATCCGGACGATACCGCCCCCATCAACACCTTCCGCACCGACCGCGCAGAACTGGACGAGTTTGTCGACTGGCGCGGCTAAATCCCAGCTAAGTCTGCTGCAATAGCTGCCCTTTGATGTCTCCCGCCGTGACATACGGCAGCGCGGTTGGATGAATGCTTTCTGATCGATCAGCCCCAACAACCCGCGGCGCACGAAACAAAAAGTATTTGCCCAGTGCGCGCCACGTCCCAACCATCGGCGCATCTGGATCAGTCTCATAGCGATCCCGCCAGTCTTCTGGCAAGCGCACGCCACATATCTCCAACCTTTCCAGCATCCAGACCAGCGGGATATTGGCCAGCGGCCGGGCCGCATGGAACCCAACCAACTGCCCGCCTACGTCACTGTGCGCCCCGCGGAACCAGACCTGCTCCACACGGCCGTCCCAGTCATCCGGACAACGCCACAACTCCGGTTCAAACACCTGCCGCGTTTCATCCAGCGCCAAGGCATGAAACCCATGCCTCACGACGGGTGAAAGTTGATGGTTGTGGAACGCATGCCGCCGCTCTGTGATCCGCCACAACACCGGCACCCGCGCGCCCAGCGCTTTCACCGTGTCCCACACACCAATCATCTCGATCTCGGTATGGTCATAACAATGCGCCGCCGCGAACTCCCTTGCAGCAGCGCTATCCGGCGTGAGTTCATAGTGCCGGTAAGCTGTACGGATATTGCGTTCCGTCGCACAATCCGCGCGCAACAACCCCACGCGGTCAATCACCCCAGCGAGTGAACGCACCGCAAACGCGCCGCGCGAGTACCCCATCAGGATGATCTTATCGCCGGGCCGGTATCGACTGGCCAAATAGCCATAGGCTCGCCGGATCTGCCGATTGATCCCGCGTCCCATCATCACGTCCAACGTCTGCCGCCAAGACCGCCATTGCACGCCCGCTTCATAGTAGACCGACACCTCTGCGCCGATCTCCCGCAGCAACAGATAGGTCTGCCCGGCATTGGTTTCCTGCCCCGGCGCAAGCGAGGACATGGTCCCATCCAAAATAATCACATGCGTGACTGCCCCCCGGCGCGGTCCCGCCGGAGTATGGCTGCTGGTGAACTTCCCAGTCAGCCACTCTGATATGCGTCTATGCAGCTGTATTTTGGGCCTCATTCAGCATCTGCCACACGCGATGCGGCGTGAACGGCATGTCCGCTTGTCGCACACCTGAATCCCACAAAGCATCCTGAACCGCATTAGCTGCCGCCGCCATAGCCCCCACGGTGCCGGCTTCGCCACAGCCCTTCATCCCCATGATGTTGGCTGTTGAGGGCACCGCCTCGGTGGTGAAGCCAATCATCGGCACATCGCTGGCACGTGGCATCGCATAATCCATAAAGGTCGCAGTCAAAAGCTGACCGTCGTCATCAAACACCACATGTTCCATCAACGCCTGGCCAATGCCCTGCGCCACGCCACCATGAACCTGCCCCTCGGCGAGCATCGGATTGATCAGATTACCAAAATCGTCCACCACGGTGTATTTCTCCAAAGAAACCTGTCCGGTCTCCGGGTCCACTTCAACTTCCGCCAGATGCGCCCCGTTCGGGAAGCTGCGCGCTGGCAAAGTGGTGCGCTCCTCATGCACCATCAAATCCGACCGCCCATCCGCGCGCGCCATCTCGGCGGCTTCAAGGAAGGTCGGGTGTAAATTAGAGCCTTCTGCTCGGAATTGCTCATCATCAAAGCTCACATCCGCGGCATCCACGCCCATCTTCTCTGCAATATACGGCGTAAAGGCTTTAATCATCGTTTCCACGGTCGCCAAAGTCGCGGTGTTTTGCACCGTCACAGAACGCGAGCCACCTGTGCCACCGCCCTGTTTAATGCGATCACTGTCCCCTTGAACAACTTCGATCATCTCGGTTGGGATACCGGTCTGGTCGCTCAGGAACTGCGCGTAAACCGTCTCGTGTCCCTGCCCGTTAGACTGCGTGCCCACATAAATCGACACGGTGCCATCGTCATTGAACTCCACCCGCGCGCTTTCACTTGGGTCGCCCAAAATACTCTCGATGTAGTAACACAGACCAGCGCCGCGCAGCTTGCCAGCCTGCGCGCTCTCGGCTTTGCGCGCGGCAAACCCCGCCACGTCGCCGAATTCTTCCAATCGGCTCAACACCCGGTCAAAGTCGCCAACATCATAGGTTTCATCCGTCGCCGATTTGTACGGAAACGCCTCGGCTGGGATAAAGTTCCGCCGCCGCAGCTCATAGCCACTCACGCCCAGCTCCCGCGCCGCGCGGTCCATCAGCCGTTCCAGTACATAAATCGCCTCCGGCCGGCCGGCCCCGCGATAGGCGTCCACCGGCGTGGTGTTGGTGTAAATCCCATCAACCTGCAGCCAAGTGGTCTGTACATCATAGACGCCCATCAACACGCGACTGAATAATTGTGTCTGGATCGCCTGGGCAAACTGCGAGTTATACGCTCCCATGTTGGCGACAGACTTCACGCGATAGGCCGTGGCTTTCAGGTTCTCGTCAAACGCCAGTTCTGCAACAGACACCAGATCGCGTCCTGCGTTGTCTGACAACATCGACTCGGTACGGTCCGCAATCCACCGCACCGGTTTGCCAAGCGTCTTGGCGGCATATGCCACAATCAGCGGCTCCTGATAGATCATCGCCTTCATGCCAAAACCACCACCAGTGTCCGGGTTCGTCACGCGCACGTCGTCTTCATTCATCTTCAGAACACGCGCCACGTGCCCCTTGGTGCCCCAAACGCCCTGACCATTGCTGGCAACATGCAACCGGCGGCCATCCCACTCGGCATAGGCGCCGCGCGGTTCCATCGCATTCACAATCACCCGGTTGTCGCCAACCTCTAGGCTCACCACATGCGTCGCCGCTTCAAAGGCCGCGTCGGTCGCCGCCTCATCGCCAAGCCCCCAGTCAAAGGCAAGGTTCTCCGGCGCTTCGCCATGTAGTTGCTCGCCACCGCGCGCCAAGGCCAGATGCGCGTCCAGATCATCATAGACAAACGTGATCATCTCGGCCGCATCCCGCGCTTGATCCAAGCTCTCTGCGACAATAACAGCAACAGGCTCACCAACGTAGCGCACCCGCTCTGCGGCGAGCAACGGCCGCTCCGGCTTGGCACCTTTGCTGCCATCGCGGTTCACCACTTGTGTGCCGGGGAGATTGGCCTCAAGACCTGCTGCCAGCAAATCCGCCTGGGTCAAAACACAAGCCACACCTTCCGCCTCTCGCGCGTCCGAGACATCCAGCTCAGTCACAACGCCATGTGCCACCGGGGAGCGCAAAAAATACGCATACAGTGCGTTTTTCGGTGCAATATCGTCGACGTATTGGCCTTTTCCGGTCAAAAACCGCGTATCTTCTACCCGTTTGACCGGCTGGCTTTTCCCAAACTTATCCATGGCTGCTGGCTCCCCTGCGCGTCGCTACGAAGGGGAACTCTATCGTGCAATACGGACGTGTCCAGAGCCCGTTTAGGCTTACAACGTCGCGACAGTTACCATTTCTTGCAGACCGTAGCCGTTGAACCCCGTGGACAGTGATGACGAATAGGCGCCCATGGCTTTTATCATCACAAAATCGCCCTCACCAATCTGCGCTGGCAAGGCCACCGGATCTGGCAACCGATCAAGGCTGTCACAAGTGGGCCCGTAAACCACCTTAGGCGCCATCTCCCCCTCCACAACGACACCATCAGGCCGCAGCACAGAAATCCGATCCGGCACGCCAATGTCGCGCAGCTCCGTCAGCGCGCCATAAATCCCGTCATTCAGGAAAACGGCCGTGTCGCGCACAGTCTTCACCCGCACCGCCAAGGTAAACGCCTCGGCGACCATCGCGCGCCCCGGCTCACAGACCAGCGCGGGGGCATCTGCGCCAAACGCCCGTCGCGTCTCCGCCGCGATGCGATTGAAAATCGCCTCCAGATCCGGTGCAGGACCGCTGCGGTGCGCCGCAAAGCCACCGCCAACATTTAGCCGTTTGAGCGTCACGCCAGCGCGCCGCGCCACATCTGCCGCCTCGACAATATACACCGCCCAGGCTTGCGGATCGGCACACTGCGTACCGGGATGGAAGGTCAAAGAGGTCTCAAACCCCATGTCCCGCGCCTGCTGCAACAAGGCCACCGCCTGATCCGGGTCCGCGCCAAATTTCTCGCCAAAGTCATAGGCCGCACCTGCCACAGGCAACCGCAACCGCACCGCAATCTCCGTGCCTACGCGCGGTACATCCGCCAACTTCTGCAACTCGCGCGGACAATCCACCGACCAGCTGGCAATGCCATGCCCCACCGCCTCGGTGATCTCCGCCACTGACCGCACCGGGTTGTGATAGTGCAGCACCGCATCCGGCGCCACACGCCGCACCCGCGCCATCTCCAGCGGCGACGCCACATCAAACGCCGTCAGCCCGGCGTTCACCAAATTGGTCAGCACCGCCTCATGGTCATTGGCTTTCACCGCATAAGTCACCAGCCCGGCAAACCCGTCAATGAACCGCCGCGCCGTGGCTTGCAGCACCTCAGGGGCAAAATACAAAACCGGCGCGTCCGGCGAAAACTTCGTCAAATGCCAAGAAGGGGACGGCCAAAGGGCCGGATCATTGCGCATTTCCTACCTCAATCCTGTTTTTTATCAGCTTGAGGGATTTCCCTGTCGATTCCACGCGGCACTCTGGTAAAAATGCAGGAAAGACTCGGCATATAGACAACACTACCATGCAACTTGACGAAACAGATACCCAACTTCTGGCCCTGCTCAGCGAAAACGCCCGCGCCCCAGTGGCCACATTGGCCCGCAAACTCGGCCTGGCCCGCACCACGGTTCAGGCCCGCATCGACCGTCTGGAAACCTCCGGCGCTATCGCAGGCTACACCCTGCGCCTTGGAGATGCCGCCCGCCCAAGGCTGCGCGCCACCGCACTGCTTTCGATCGAGCTGCGCAGCGGACCTACCGTGCTCGACCGCCTCAAGTCCTTGCCTGCCGTGGAAAGTGTGCACACCTGCTCCGGACGGTTTGACCTGATTGTGCAACTCGCTGCGGACAGCACCTCGGAGCTGGACGACACGCTGGACAATATCGGCGAGGCCAAAGGCGTGAAAAGTTCGGAAAGCCTGATCCACCTCTCCACCAAACTGGACCGCCCACGCGGATAAGCCCATGCTGAAACGCCGCTGTTTCAGCCTTACCGATTGGAAAATCTGGGTGGGGAAGGAGAAGATGGAGTGCGTGCCGTTCTGGCACGCAGGATGTACATCTCATCGCCTTTTAGCGTGGAGGCGTCATGCGCCACACACTGCTTATGACGCGCCAAGCCTTAACAGAACCTTAACAAACCAGATCTTTTTTGAATTTTTCCAACTTGAGTGAATAAATTCAGGTTTTATCCACCTTGCTAAACAATCTCTTCCCGCTTCCCCTTTGTTTCCGCATTCGATAGAGACAACCCCGATTGATAACGGGCGCGCACCGACACAAGGGATCACACCAATGGCGATGGAAAAGACCTTCAACGCAGCAGAGGCCGAAGGCCGCCTCTACGACGCATGGGAAAAAGCCGGCTGCTTTACCGCAGGCGCAAATGCAAAACCGGGTGCTTCCACCTACTGCATCATGATCCCACCGCCCAACGTCACCGGCGTTCTGCACATGGGACACGCCTTCAACAACACGCTGCAGGATATCCTAATCCGCTGGAAACGCATGCAGGGTTTTGACACCCTCTGGCAGCCGGGCACCGACCACGCGGGCATCGCCACCCAAATGGTTGTGGAGCGCAAGCTGGCCGAAACCCAACAGCCCTCCCGCGCGGAACTAGGCCGAGAGAAGTTCCTTGAAAAGGTCTGGGAATGGAAAGGTGAGTCGGGCGGCACCATTGTGAACCAATTGAAGCGCCTCGGCGCCTCCTGTGATTGGGACCGCGAAGCCTTCACCATGTCCGGCGCCCCCGGCGCTCCCGAAGATGTGGCTGGCGGCAACTTCCACGACGCCGTGCTGAAAGTTTTTGTTGAGATGTACAACAAGGGCCTCATCTATCGCGGCAAACGCCTCGTAAACTGGGACCCGCATTTTGAAACCGCCATCTCCGACCTCGAAGTGGATAACATCGAAGTCGCGGGCCACATGTGGCACTTCAAATACCCACTCGCAGGCGGCGCGACCTACACCTATGTCGAGAAAGACGAGGACGGTAACGTCATCCTCGAAGAAGAGCGCGACTACATATCCATCGCCACCACCCGCCCGGAAACCATGCTGGGCGATGGCGCGGTGGCTGTGCACCCGTCTGATGAACGCTACGCACCCATCGTTGGCAAACTCTGCGAAATCCCGGTGGGTCCAAAAGAACACCGCCGCCTGATCCCGATCATCACTGACGAATACCCGGACAAAGACTTCGGCTCCGGTGCGGTGAAAATCACCGGCGCACATGACTTTAACGACTACCAAGTCGCCAAGCGCGGCGGCATCCCAATGTACCGCCTGATGGACACCAAAGGCGCCATGCGCGCGGACGGCGACAGCTACGACGCCGCCGCCGCCATCGCCATGGCTGTGGCCAAAGGCGAGCGCAGCCTGACGGAAAACGAAGCTGACGGCGTGAACCTGGTGCCGGACGACCTACGCGGTCTGGACCGCTTTGAGGCGCGCAAGCTGGTGGTGGAGCAAATCACCTCCGAAGGCCTCGCGGTGATGACCACAGAGACCAAGACGGTGAAAGACGACGAGGGCAACGCGTCTGAGATCACCGAAACCGTGCCCTACGTGGAAAGCAAACCGATCATGCAGCCGTTTGGCGACCGCTCCAAAGTGGTCATCGAGCCAATGCTGACCGACCAATGGTTTGTGGACGCCGAAAAAGTTGTCGGCCCGGCACTGGACGCCGTGCGCAATGGCGACGTGAAAATCCTGCCGGAAAGCGGCGAGAAAGTGTACTTCCACTGGCTCGAAAATATTGAGCCTTGGTGTATCTCCCGCCAGCTTTGGTGGGGCCACCAGATCCCTGTGTGGTACGGCCTCGACCTCTCCGCCGAGGACTTCAAGGACGACGAAAACAACGGCGCGCTGGACCTCGTTGAAATGGGTCGCCTGCTGGGCGAAGGTGGTATGCTGCACCGTGGCAACGTCACCCACTGCGCCGCGAACTTTGACGGCGTCGTGGAACAGTTCCTGGATGACAATGCCAACATCCCGTCACCGCTGAACCACGCCAAAGTTGTTGAGGTGGCCGACAAGCACGAAGCCATCCACATGCTGGCCGAGAGCCTCGCGCAATATGTTGTGGATCAAGACCCGCTGAAACTGGTGTATCCGGTCTGGCGCGACCCCGACGTGCTCGACACCTGGTTCTCCTCCGGCCTCTGGCCCATCGGTACACTTGGCTGGCCTGACAACACGCCGGAACTGGAAAAATACTTCCCCACCTCCACGCTGGTCACCGGTCAGGACATCCTGTTCTTCTGGGTCGCGCGCATGATGATGATGCAGCTCGCCGTGGTGGATCAGATCCCGTTTGACACCGTCTACCTGCATGGCCTGGTGCGCGACGCCAAGGGCAAGAAGATGTCCAAGTCCACCGGCAACGTGATGGACCCGCTGGAGATCATCGACGAATACGGCGCCGACGCGCTGCGCTTCTCCTCTGCGGCCATGGCCGCATTGGGCGGCGTGTTGAAACTCGACATGCAGCGCATCGCGGGCTACCGCAACTTTGGCACTAAGCTCTGGAACGCCGCGCGTTTTGCCGAAATGAACGGCGTGTTTGAGGACGATGTGGTGGTCAGTTCCGCACTGTCGCAGAACCGACGCGATACCGACGTAAAACAGACCGCCAATTTGTGGATCATCGGCGAGACCGCGAAAGTCCGTGAAGAGGTCGACGCCGCGCTCGAAAGCTTCCGCTTCAACGACGCCGCCAACGCGCTTTATGCCTTTGTCTGGGGCAAGGTCTGCGACTGGTACGTGGAGTTTTCCAAGCCGCTGTTCAACTCCGATGACGCCGCCGCCGTGGCCGAAACCAAGGCCACTATGCGTTGGGTCATCGACCAGTGTCTGCTACTCCTGCACCCCATCATGCCCTTCATCACCGAAGAGCTCTGGGGCGAGTTGGGCGACCGCGAAAAGATGCTGGTACACGCCGACTGGCCGACCTATCAAACCGCTGAATTTGTGGATGAAAAAGCCGATCGCGAGATGAACTGGGTGATCTCCGTGATCGACCAAATTCGCTCCGTACGCGCGCAAATGCGTGTGAACGCCGGCGCCAAAATCGACGTGGTGGTGAGCCAGATCACCGACGAAAACCGCGAGGCGTTCAAGCGCAACGAAGCGCTGATCTTTAAGATCGCACGCGTCGTGTCGCTGAAAGAGGTTGAGACCTTCCCGAAAGGCACCGCCACCGTCGCCGTGGATGGCGCGACCTTTGGCCTGCCGCTGGCGGATATCATCGACATCGACGCCGAAAAAGCCCGCCTCGAGAAGGGCTTAGGCAAACTGGCCAAAGAACTCGGCGGCTTGCGCGGACGCCTCAACAACCCCAAATTTGTCGCCTCCGCGCCGGATGAGGTTGTGGCTGAAGCCAAGGAAAACCTCGCCGCCCGCGAGGAAGAAGAGGCCAAGATCAAGGCGGCGCTCGCCAAGCTCGCAGAGCTCGACTAAGCGCCTTGCAAACAAATGCATCATGCCCATATTGGGGGCATGATGCGCTCCTTTCGAAACCTCATCGAACGTCAGATCAAAAAGGCCGAATCCGAAGGCCAGTTGACCGGTTTGGAGGGCGAAGGGAAACCCCTCCCCAAACGCCACGACACGGAAGACCCGGCCACCGCCGTAGGCCACTCAATAATGGCGCGCGCAGGGGTTTTGCCACGTGAATTCAAACTTAAGGAACAGCTGGAAGCGGCCAAACGCGACTGGCAACAAGCCACTGATCCGGATGAGAAAAAACGCCTGATGGCGCAGATCGCAAAGCTGGAACTCGACTACAATGTCGAGCGCGAGGCCTACCGCAAGTTCTTGAAGTAGGCCCCAGCCAAAATCTTACTTAAACACCGGTTTGCGCTTCTGAATGTTCGCCGCAATCACTTCCATCTGGTGTGGCTTGCCAATCAAATCCGCTTGTGCCCGGCTCTCTTCCAGCAGCACCGCATCCTCATCACCCATGTGCTCTTCCGCATAGCCGATCAGCGCCTTGGCCGCCTGCACGGCTGACGGGCTCTTGCCTGCGATCTCTTCCGCCAAAGCCATCGCCGCCGCCAATGGGTCTTCGGCGATCTCGGTGATCAGCCCCCAGGCCAACGCCTGATCCGCCTCAACTGGCGCAGCCGTATAGGTAAGGCGTCGCAACACATCCGAGCGCACCAAATGCGGCAACAGGGACATCCCGCCCATATCCGGGATCAACCCCCACTTCATCTCCATGACCGCCAACTTGGTATCCGGCGCCGCAATACGAATGTCCGCGCCCAGCGCCAACTGACAGCCACCGCCAAAAGCCACGCCCTGCAACGCCGCGATCACCGGCACCTTCAGCTTGCGCCACACCATGGCCACCTGCTGCGCATCATTCGCATTGCCATGGGTGCGCGGCATGATCCGCGCCACCGGGTCCTGTCCCGCCAAGGCCGCGAAGCTCATCACATCCAGACCGGCGCAGAAGGATTTGCCTTCACCGGAGAGCACCACCACGCGCACATCATCGTTGTCCATCAGGCCCTCACCGGCCTCGATGATGCCGTCGAACATCGCCTGATCCAGCGCGTTCATCTTGTCGCCACGCGTTAACCGCACATGGGCGATGTGGTCTTTGATCTCTACCGATACACGGGCCATAACAGCCTCCTCACAGATGGGTTTTGTTGATCCTACACTCCGTGCCTGCCAAGAGGAAATCCACCCTGACGTGAGGGCATTTGCTCTTGTGCCGCCCCCGTCCTTGCGTCACTTTCCGCCCATGACCGGACCTCGCTATACCAAACTGGCTGAAAGCCTGCCCGCCACCGTTCCTTTTGTCGGTCCCGAAGCGCAAGAGCGCGCCATGGGCCAGCCCTTTGCCGCCCGCATCGGCGCAAATGAAAACATCTTTGGACCCTCGCTCAAGGCAATTGAAGCCATGCAAGAGGCCGCCGGCGACATCTGGATGTACGGCGATCCGGAAAGCTATGATTTGCGCCACGCCCTGGCCGCACATCACGGAGTCGCGTCGGAAAACATCGTTGTTGGTGAAGGCATCGACGGCTTGCTCGGTTACCTCGTACGCCTTCTGGTGGGCGACGGTGACGCAGTTGTCACCTCCGAGGGTGCCTACCCCACCTTCAATTACCACGTCGCAGGATTTGGCGGAACGCTGCACAAAGTGCCGTACCGTGAAGATGCCGAAGACCTGCCTGCTCTTCTGGCCAAAGCGGCGGACGTGGACGCCAAACTGGTCTACTTCGCCAATCCAGACAACCCAATGGGCAGCTGGTGCGCGGGCGAAGACATCGTTGCCCAACTTGACAACATCCCGGACGGCTGTTTGCTTCTGCTGGATGAGGCCTACGTCGAGCTCGCACCGGACGGCACAGCACCTGAGATCGACATCAATGATCCCCGTGTGATCCGCATGCGCACCTTCTCCAAAGCCTATGGCATGGCGGGCGCCCGCGTAGGCTACGCGATGGGTGAAGCTCAAAACATCCGCGCCTTTGAGAAAATCCGCAACCACTTCGGCATGAACCGCGCCGCACAATCTGGCGCACTGGCCGCGCTTAAAGATACCTCTTGGCTGTCGGAAACCTGTGCCAAGGTTGAAGCCTCCCGCCAGCACATCGCAGCTGTGGCCGTCAAACACGGTCTCAAAGCACTTCCCTCCGCCACCAATTTTGTCGCCATCGACTGCGGCAAAGACGGGGCCCACGCCAAAGCCATCCTCGACGGATTGGTGGCACGCGGCATCTTCGTGCGTATGCCGTTTGTGGCCCCGCAAAACCGCTGCATTCGCATTAGCTGCGCCCCAGCACGGGAAATCGATCTGTTGGACAGGGCACTAGAGGAAGTTCTCGCTGAACTTTTGTAGGGCTGCGGCGCGCAACCCGCGCTCTGTTCACGAATTTTTTTCCGTCTTGTGACACGAATCAGAGCTATTCTGCGTCTGAGGAGTGTCCATGATGTCTCGCCCTGTGCAACCTGTCCAAGACTACACAACCACGTGCCTGGTCATGGCTTTTGTGAACCTGCTCTGGGTGTTTGTGCTGGTGTTTTTGCTCTGGGGCTTACCAGCCGTGATGGTGCTTGCCGTGATCCTGAACGCAGGCATTGACCGCCTGCGCTCTCATCTGGATCGACGTACCTAGCAAGGCTACGCCTCCGCAATCACCCGAGCGGCCGCCTCTATAGCCCCGGGACCATGGGGAATATCCAGCGCGATCAGGCCAGTCTGCACTGTTGCCAGAAGCCCCATAACCATCTGCGCATTCACGTGGCCCATATGTCCAAAACGGAAGAAACCGTCACTTTGTGGATCATCCTCTGTGGCCATGCCCAGACCGATGCCCAACGTGACACCTGCTTGATCCTGACACCACCGCCGCAGTCGCGTGCCATGTTCTTTACCGATCCGCAAAGAGGTCACCGCACGACTGCGATGGGCCTCATTCGCAATATTCAGCTCTAAGGGTCCGTCAGCTCCCCAAGCCTCACACGCCGCCCAAACCGCCTTCGCGAGCACCTCATGTCGTTGCCAGACATGCGCCAGTCCTTCCTCTAGGATCATATCCAGCGCAACCCGCAAGCCGTAGAGGTGATGCGTCGGCGCGGTGCCGCAAAACAGCTGATAATAGGCTTCTGGGTTGGCCCGCGGCACCCAGTCCCAATAGCGGCTCACCCGCGATATATCTGCGCGCTGCGCCGCAGCTTTGTCGTTGAAAAACACAAAGGCCACGCCCGGCGGCACCATCAGCCCTTTTTGGCTGGCGGCGATCATCACATCAACGCCCCAGGCATCCATCTCAAACCTGTCGCACCCAAGTGAAGCGATACAATCCACCATAAGAAGCGCTGGGTGCCTTGTGGCATCCATTGCGGCCCTAAGCGCGGCAATATCGTTGCGCGTAGACGTGGATGTGTCGACATGCACAGCAAGGACAGCCTTGATTTTGTGATCCGTATCATCGGCCAAAGCCTCTGCTACCTTGGCTGGATCGATGGGCTCACGACGGCCAAAGTCGATCACCTCACATGTCGCGCCCAAGCCAGACGCCATCTCTCCCCATCCATGGCCAAACGCGCCGGTGACTGGCACCAGAACCCGATCCCCAGGTTCGATCACATTGGCCAAGGCAGCTTCCCAAACGGAATGCCCGTTGCCGATGTAGATCGCCACGTCGTGCGCAGTACCCGCAACCTTCTTTAGGTCCGGCAACAGCCCATAAGTCAGATCGATTAACTCGCCCTCATAGATATTGGGCGCCGCCCGATGCATCGCTCTCAAGACCGCTTCCGGCATCACAGATGGCCCCGGAATTGCAAGATAAGTCTGTCCTTGTGTGAGCTTCATTTTTCCTTGTCCCCGCATAACCTCACGGCACCCTAACGCGCAGGGATGCAACGTCAATCACCTCTCAGTCAAAGCGGCAGGACGGTATTGGCTCTGGTTTTGCCCCGCTGTCGCCTGTAAAGGTTTAAGCTGAAAAAGAGGTCAGAAAAGGCACACTCCGTGACTGACAAAGACACCAAACCAACCAAAGACAGCAGCCACCTTCTGTCTTGGCTTTGGACCAACTACCTACACCGCCACAAATGGCTTCTAATTTTTTCATCCCTTCTGATGGCTATCGAAGGCTCGACGCTCGGGCTGATAGCATGGATGATGGAGCCAATGTTTGACAAAGCCTTCGCCGCTGGAAACCAGGCGGCGCTCTGGGCAGTGGGCCTCGTTTTTGCGGGTATCTTTGTTGTTCGTGGCCTGACCAGCATTGGTCATAAAGTGATGATGACCACCGCAACCCAACGCGCAGCAGCTGACATACGCATCAATTTGCTTAAACGCATGATGCTGCAAGACAACGCCTTTCACCAAACCCATCCGCCCGGTTATCTCATTCAGCGTACTCAAACTGATGTCGGCGCCATCAACGGTGTCTGGAGCGCATTCATAACTGGCGCAGGACGGGATTTCATCTCGTTGATAGCTCTGTTTGGTGTCGCGATCAGCGTCGACTGGCGATGGACACTGGTTGCCCTCGTAGGGACCCCGCTGCTTGTGTTGCCAGCGTTGACTGCCCAACGTTTTGTACGGCGTCGCTCCCGCGAGGCGCGTGATCTCGGTGCGCGTCTTGCGACTCAACTTGACGAAACATTCCATGGCATCATCCCCACCAAGCTAAATTTGCTAGAGCAGTACCAAACGACAAAGTTTGCTCACTGGACGCGCCAATTGGTGCGCGCGGAAGTTCGGGCAATGGGCGGGACTTCGTCCATTGCCGCTATGGTCGACTTTACTGCGGGCCTCGGCTTGTTTTGCGTACTCATCTATGGGGGCGGCGAAATCGTGTCCGGGGAAAAGTCCGTCGGCCAGTTTATGAGCTTCTTCACCGCTATCGGCATGATGTTTGAACCGCTTCGCCGTTTGGCCGGCCTTTCTGGCAGATGGCAAATGGCCGCCGCCGCGATTGAACGCCTCAAGGAGCTTATTGAAACCGAGCCATCAATCAAGTCGCCGCCTTCCCCGAAACCCGCACCCAAGGGTGTGCCACGTATCGCGATGGAGGATGTGCAGCTTAACTACGGCGATGTTACAGTTCTGGATGGCGCAAGTTTCGTTGCTGAGGCCGGAAAAACCACGGCAATTGTCGGCGCATCAGGTGCGGGGAAGTCAACCATTTTCAACGTGCTAACCCGATTGGTGGACCCCCAGTCTGGCAATAGCTTGGTCGGTGGAGTGAGCAATCGCGACATGAGCCTTCCGGAACTCCGTGGCCTATTTTCGGTGGTCACGCAGGAGGCCATGCTGTTTGACGACACCATTCGAGAAAACATCCTGTTGGATCAACCCGATGTCAGCGAGGCGCGTCTCCAGGAAGTTCTGAAAGCGGCGCATGTGTCGGACTTCCTTCCGAAACTGGCCGACGGCCTTGATACTCAAGTTGGTCCTAGAGGGACCAACCTTTCCGGCGGCCAGCGGCAACGCGTTGTGATCGCCCGTGCCTTGCTGCGTGACACACCAATCCTTTTGCTTGATGAAGCAACCTCCGCTCTCGATACGCGGTCGGAAACCGTGGTTCAGGCCGCTCTCGACAGATTGTCTTCGGGCCGAACAACGCTGGTCATTGCACATCGACTGTCCACGGTACGCGACGCAGACAAAATCATTGTAATGGACAAAGGCAAGGTGGTGGACCAGGGGTCTCATGAGGAACTTCTGGCTCGTGGCGGCATCTACGCAGAGCTCTATGAGCTGCAGTTCAAAACAAAAGGCGAAACCGCAGAAGCGCGCGCCCTCAAACCAATAACGGACCTCAACGCGGGACTTCCAAAACCTTCCCGTTCACTTATGTCTCGTATCTTCGGTCGTCTCGCAGGCCGCGAGTAACTCAGATCACTGGTGGCGGTACGCTGCCGCCAGTGTCTCCGGCGATACTCCCACCAAGTACCTCAACAAAGTCCAAAGATTACGCCCCCCCCGGCGTAGCCATCCTTGCGCCTGATACTTGCGCGCACTGGTCACGGCTTGCGCCTCAAGCCGCGCCAACCGCCGCCGCCCCAATTGCCGCGCCAGCGCCACATCCTCCATCAACGGGATTTCGGCAAACCCACCAATCTCCTCATAAAGCTGTCGAGAGATCAGAAGGCCCTGATCGCCATAGGGCAACCCAAACCATCGGCTGCGCAGATTGGCCCATCCCGCCACAAATCGGCCCGCCAAACCGCCTTTTTCAAACCGCAGCGCAAAATATCCAGCGACGCCCATGTGCTGCAGATGCCCCTCCACCGCGGCGCTCCAGCCGTCTGACAACACCGTGTCCGCGTGCACAAACAAAAGCCATTCGCCTTGTGCTTTGGCCGCTCCCGCACGCATCTGTCCGCCACGCGACGTTGCACAGCGCACAACCTCCGCACCGGCGTCTTCGGCAATCTGCAGAGTGTCATCTTCCGAACCGCCGTCTGCGACAATCAACTCGCGGATCACGCCAGCAGACACCCCTTCGAACAGCGCGCCCAAACAGACGGGCAGCCCCGCTTGTTCATTCAATGTCGGGATCACAACACTCACAGGTGCACGCATTTCTTACTCCAGCCCTGTTGCACGGCGACACCGCTTCTATATGACAAGAGAGCGCAAGAACAGGAGCAGCGGCATGTCCACGTCAGATCGCAGCATTTTCCGCCTTACCGGCAGTGACACAGAGAGCTTTTTGCAAGGTCTCATCACCAATGACATGGCCCATCTAACCGATGGTCTGCTCTATGCAGCCATTCTGACACCACAGGGCAAATACCTTGCAGATTTCTTTCTGAAACGCGACGGAGACGCCGTTCTTTTGGACACAGACGCCGCACAGGCCCCCGCGCTGCAACAACGCCTGACTATGTACAAATTGCGTGCCGACGTCACCATTGTGCCAACCACCCTTCACCTGCATCGCGGCCTTGGCGACATTCCGGAAGACGGCGCTGCCGACCCACGCTCCCCAAACCTTGGCTGGCGCGCCTACCGTGACACACCTCAAACAGATAACTCCACCGACTGGACAGCGCTTTATGTAGCCAACATGGTACCCAACGCCGGTTTGGAACTAGATCAAAACAGTTTCATTCTCGAAATGGGCTTTGAGCGTCTCAACGGCGTCGACTTCAAGAAAGGCTGTTATGTCGGGCAAGAAGTCACCGCTCGCATGAAGCACAAAACCGAACTGCGCAAGGGCCTCGCCTTGGTCCACATTGAGGGCAACGCCGATGCAGGCACACCGATCCTGAACGGCGACCGTGAAGTGGGCACCTTACACAGCGTTGCGGGCAATCAAGCCCTGGCCTACCTGCGCTTTGACCGCGCTGGCGAGGACATGACCGCTGGCGACGCCAAAATCAGTTACCCGGCCTAGTCGCCCAACACTTTCCGATAGCGCAGCCCCAGAACCTCTGCACCCTGCCCGCTCATGAGGTTTTGCGATTGGGTGTTGAAGCCATGCACCATCGACTTCCATTCTTGGAAGTCGTTCTCGCGCATCCACGCCTCCAAAGCGGCCACCAAGGCCTTGCCAACGCCCTGTCCCCGGCAGGTTTCATCAACGCAAATCTGATCCAACTCCACATGCCGGGCCGGATGCAGAAACGGCGACACGTCTCGCACCACAGGCACGGCCAGCAAAAACCCGGTCAGTGCGCCATTCCGCCCTTCGGCAACAAAGACCTGCGCCCCCTCGGACAGCTTCTGTGTGAAGAACACCATCACTTCTTCCGGCGTGGCATCCCCGCGGTATTGCTCCGGGTGTTCCACCTCATGCAACGCATTCACCTGCGCCGACAATGGCAGCAGCTTTTCGACTTCATCCGCTCTCAAAAATCTAATCACAAAAAAACCTCCAGTGATGTCACCGGAGGTTTCTCAATCTGGCCCCCGGCAGATAGCGCGGGGATGGAAATCCGGGCGCAGCTTATGCGCGCTCGGAATACTCCATGGTCTCTGTATTCACGACGATATTCTCGTCCTGGCCCACAAACGGTGGCACCATGACTTTCACGCCGTTGTCCAAGATCGCTGGCTTAAACGAGTTTGCCGCGGTCTGGCCTTTGACAACAGGCTCGGTCTCCACAATCTTGCAGGTCACTTTCTGCGGCAAGCTCGCGTTCAACGCCTCAGATTCGTGGAATTCCACAACGATGGTCATGCCATCCTGCAAAAACGGACGACGATCGCCCAGCAGATCCGCAGGGATCTGGTTCTGCTCATAGGTCTCGGTGTCCATGAAAATCAGCATGCCGTCATCTTCATAGAGAAACTGCTGATCCTTCTGCTCCAGACGCACGCGCTCCACTTTGTCGGCAGACCGAAAACGCTCGTTCAATTTCGAACCATTGCGCAGATTCTTCAGCTCTACCTGTGCAAACGCACCGCCTTTGCCGGGCTTTACGTGATCCACTTTCACAGCGGCCCAAAGACCACCATTGTGCTCCAGCACGTTTCCGGGGCGAATTTCGTTACCGTTGATCTTGGGCATATTAAGAAAACCTAAGCAAAAAAGGTTGATCGGAGTGTTTAGCCTCCTATATCTGCCCAGTCGACAGGTGGCAAGACAAGCTGTCGGGGGAAAAATCTGCAGAATGCCATGCAAATACCGCATAGAAGCTATGCATCTGCGGACTATCCGAATCGGCTTGGATGCGTCATAAGGAGCGCCACGCCGGAAATACAAGAGCAATAACACAAGGACGACGAGATGACCCATTTCGTTGATGCAGCGGCATACAACAATGAACAAGGCAACCGTGCTCGCAAGCTGTTCGCAGCTGTCGTGCTCGCGGCCTTGGATGATGCCATTGCGGATGACAAGAAATACGGCAACGGCCCGGAACAGATTGCCCGTTGGGCCCGGTCCCGCGACGGTCGCGAAGTGCTGTCCTGCGCAGGCATTGACCCTAACGAACGTGTGGTCGAAGGCCTGATGGAATTTGTTGGCAAAGGTGTTCGTACCTCTGTCGCGCTGTCGCGCGAAGAGAGCGAGCGTCGCAACGCCGCTGCACAGGCCGAAGCCGCCTAAGCACAGACGACAAGCTGCCTAACAAAAAGCGCGCCCAAACGGGCGCGTTTTTTGTTGTCCTAATGTCTGTTTGAACGCGTCCGCGTTAACCTATCCGAGGTCGTGCGCTGCCAAAGCACGATGAATTTCGCGCCGCACCAACTTGCGCACATTGCGGGTGATGCGTTCCCCTAGCGCTCCCTGCAGCTCCTGACGCACGATGTCGGCCACCATTTCCCGCAGCATCGCCTCGTCAATTTCAGCGGTTTCATCCATCGCCTCAGACAACGCCTCTACGTCCACGATCTCAGCGGAGTCGGCAATCTCTTCCGGCATATGCGCCCGCAGATCATCCATCACCGCGTCCGCCACATCTGGCGACGCATCAACCTTCGGCTCATAGCTCAGATCTTCGGTTGAGGTGGCATCCCGGAACTGATGGATGCGCGCCTCAAGCACCTGCTTGAAATCAAACGGCTGTTCCTCATCCACGGCCTCTTCAGGAGCAACATCACGCAACTCATCCACGGGCATGGCCACTTCATCCTCTGGCGCAATCAATTCGTTCTCAGAGGCCGCCTCGACCATCACATCATCCTGCACAGCCTCGGAAACGTCTGGCGTATCTTCTTCAGTTTCATAGGAATCTTGGTCTTGCTCCGCGTCGACGGACTCTACAACGACAGTCTCATCCTGCTCGTCCGCAACCTCGGTTTCATCAGCCAAATCAGCTTCGGAAACGTCCGGAGTATCAGCTTCGTCGAAACCTTCCCGCGGATCATCCGTGCGCTCATCGCCGTCAGCTTCGGGCGCATCCTCAACGCGCAAAGCAGGTGTCAGCACCAGTGCCAAGGGCGCCTCGGCCGAAGCAGGTTCTGTTTGCGCAACCTCGTCCTGCGCCGAAGACGTGTCAAAGGCCACCGGACGTGCCGGTTCCTCGTCTTTACCAGCATCCGGCAAAGGCCGATTCTCCGACACAAGCCGGCGGATAGACGTCAAAACATCTTCGATTTCCGTGTTGGTCACTGGATCGGACATAGAAATTCACCACTCTTACCTCATTAAGAGTGTAGCCTCTGCCGCTAAGCCATACAACAGATAGGAAAAATGTTATTCTTTCCCAATTGCTTTAAGCACACGGTCTAATTTTTTACCTTGTTCAGACCGCAGCGCCGGGGCGTTTTTCACCATGTTGAAATAGGCTTCCGGATCGTAGCGCTCCACCCGCAGGTTCAAGTGATCCACGGTCAGAAGCCCCATGGAAGACAAAACCGCATACGCCGCCACAATCTGCACTGCCTGCGCATCAATGCGATCCGCTTCCGCATCCAGCAAATCCTGCTCAGCAGTCAACACGTCCAACGTTGTCCGTGCGCCCAGCTTGGCTTCTTCACGCACGCCTTCAAAAGCAATCCGCGCCGCTTCCACCTGGCGCACGCTCGCCTGAATCTGTGCACCGGCTGCAATCAACCGTGCCCAGGCAGTCCCAGCGTTCTGACGGATGTTGTGGCGCACCACATGCAGGTTCGCCCGCTCTGCATCCCGACGTGCCATAGATTGTCGCAGCAGGGCCGACAGCCGGCCACCCTGATAAATCGGGCCACCCAGCTCAACACCCACACGGGCGGAGTCAGAGAAAACCGACGAATCGAAATCACGGCGTGCGCCAATACTGGTCTTCAGCGTCACAGTTGGCCCCATCGCCGCCCGCGCCCGCTCCACATTAATCTCTGAGGCCGAAATCTGATATTGGGCCTGCAACATCTGCGGGTGTGACCGCACAGCGACGGTTTTAGCCTGATCCAGAGATCCAGCCGCCTTTGGCAGACTGCGCGGGGTCACAAGGTTGCCCGGACGCTCACCAACGGCTGCCGCATAAAACTCTTTACTGGCTTCCAAGTCACCTTGGGCCGCCGCCAATTGCGCACGTGCCCCCGCCAAACGGGCCTCTGCCAGCGCCACGTCGGTCCGCGTCACTTCCCCCACTTCAAACCGGTCTTGCGCAGCTTGCAGCTCCCGTTCCAGCAAACGCAGGTTGTTTTGGCGCAGCTTCACCAGTTCATCATCGGCCACAACGTCCATAAAGGCCTGCACAGCATTGAACAGAACGGTTTGCTCCACTGCCACAAGCGCCTGGCGGGTGGCCAGCACGTTCTCTTTGGCCGCTTCCACAGCCAGCTTCGAGTTGCCGTTGTCAAACAAAAGCAGGTCCGCAGATACGCCGATATTCGCATAAGGTGTCCAGCCAACCGCAGTCGTCACCGAGCCAGAGCCTGTCCGCCCGTAGTCATAGTTGACGTTGCCAAACCAATTGATGATCGGACGCAGCAGCGCCTCAGAAACGGCAACATCTTCGTCCGCAGCACGCAACAGCGCCCTATTCTGTTCCAGCAATCCGCTGTGCTCATAGGCCGTGGCCAGTGCATCAGACAGCGTTTGTGCCTGCGCCGCCCCAAACGACATTGCCGAAACCGTCAGTGCCAGCGCACCGTGTCGAACCGCTTTGTGTACCTTCTGGAACATGGATGCTGCCTCCTGCGTGTCGTTGGTCCGCTTATTGGAACCTTATAATTGGAAAGCCCGGGGTTTCTCGAAGCCGGGCATCACGGGGGCCCCTGCATTAAACGCAAAGGTCCAATTGATATCACCATCAAGCTTATAGCCGATGCGTACAACCCCCAATGCGCCTTCCACGAACAGCGCGGCAATTCGGCCACCCTCTTTCAACTGCGCCAGTAGTCCTTCAGGGAGTTGCTCCACGCCCCCCTGCAACAGGATCACGTCGTAGGGGCCATGCTCTGCTGCGCCTTCGGTCAAGGGCCCCGAATGCACCACCGCGTTGTCAGCCCCCTGCTCGCTCAAAGCGGTTTGCGCTTCAGACGCGCGTGCTTCGTCGTCTTCCACCGCGATAACAGCTTCTGACATGCGCGCAATCACGGCCGAGGAATAGCCCAGCCCTGCGCCCACATCGAGAACCAGCTCGTCGTTTTGAATGTCCAGCGCGTCCAGCATCTTCGCCAGCGTGCGCGCATCCAGCACCACCCGGTCTTTATCCAGCGTCACGCAGGTATCAACGTAAGCCGCATCGCGCTGACTATTGGGCACAAAGGCCTCACGTGGGACGTTCAGCATCGCCTCGATGACAGTGAACTTGGTCACATCCGACGGACGGATTTGCGTATCAACCATGGTGGTGCGAAGGGTGGCATAGTCGGTCATCGATTTCTCATGTGCTCAGACTCGTGTTGCGTTCTCATGCCACAACCACGCGCCCTCAGCAACGGTAAGCGCTTCTGTTTTGCTTGAATGTGACAACTCTTCACGCGGTATCAAGCCCCTGCCATGCATTTTGCCAAACCTACCAAATCGCCGTTGGCGGGACCCTCTGCCAAATGGCGATAAAAAGGGGCTTGCACCTTCTCAGGATTCATACCATTTATGCGCCCACTCTGGAGCGTCACTTCAGAGCACCACGGATGGCGAGTTGGCGGAGTGGTGACGCAGCGGATTGCAAATCCGTGTACACCGGTTCGATTCCGGTACTCGCCTCCAATAAAATCAATGACTTGCGTCATGTTTCCTCTCCTTCACTGCCGTTTTTGAAACAACCGTTGAAACTTTCACGTTTCGGTCCCGTCTTGTTCTTTTGAATTGCGAGCGCTCTGTGCCCGCCTTGCCAGCTCTCTCTGGCGAACTTGACCACCATACTTTTTTAGCATTTCCACACCAGAATGCCCTGTAACCGCTTTGACCATCTCGTCGTCACAACCAGCTAGATAGAGCTCTATGGTTGCATTCTTTCGAAGGCCGTGAGTCACATATTCTTGCGCTCGGTCAAATTCCAAACCAGCTTTCACGTCCCTCATTTCTCCAGCTAATGAGCGATAAGATGCGGGGCCTCCGGAGCGATTTGTGAGCACAGTACTTCCAGCCTTCGGAACCTCTGATAAGAAATCTTGCAGCCTCTTGGTCAAAGGTATCCAAAGTGGCTTATCAGTCTTGCCTTGATTGAAATCCCAAGCGCCATCTTGGATGTCAGACCACCGGATTTTACGCGTGTCTCCGATTCTTTGACCAAGGCCAATGCTCAATTCGTATAGAAGCCTCGCCCGTGGTGTTGCTTTTTGCTCGAATTCTTCCCGCAACTCATCAGGCCACGGTTCCCAACCATCCCCTGCCTGCTCAAGAAGAGGTATCCCATGAGCAGGGTTGGATTGGTCACGTGGCAGGAATCCAATCAAGCGAGCGTGGTTCATGAGGACCACCATTACCTGCACTAGGTAGTTAGCTCGCCTCCACTTGTCAGCATTTGCTTGTTGCAAACCATAGATATGCTTGGTCTCGATCTTCGCTGGGTCTTTTTCACCCCAAATTTCCCGGATATGACCGATATAGGTCCTGTAGTCTTGTTTGGTTCGGGGCTTTAACTTTTCAAATTTCTTGCTCTTATAATAGCTTAGGATGAGGTTTTCGAATGTTCGACGCCCCGAACTGACTGCAGGAACTCCATTCACCAATCTGTTGTAGTGCTCCCAAAACTCAGCGGATCCGAAAGTCTCTTTCATCATTACTGACTGCCCTCGGGACCGGCGAATAAACCGCAAATAACCGCGATCCGAATAGACGTATTTGGGTAATGCTGAGCGTGTCATTATTTCATTCGTAAATCTTCGACAAAGAAATCATCCGCTCCGACATGTTCCCCCATGCCTGCTTCGACGGTCACGCTTCCGTCTGGGCGGATTTCAAATCTTGCGTGTAACCAACCTGCTTTTCTGGCCTCTGCTATCAGCAGAGACACTACTTGCTTCGCCTTAGAATGAGATTGAACTACAGACATTTGCGCTGTCCTACATCGTTATCCTCGAGCTTAGATTGCACCATGTGTGCATCTAGAAATTCTGCAACAGCGCGCTCAGGAACAAGAAACTGCCTGCCGATACGCACGTGGCGTAGCTGTTCGGAAGCCAGCAGCTTTCGCACTCTTCGGACTGAGATGCTCAGCCGCTTCGCAACGTCTTTTGTTTCCAACAGGGCTTCGCTCATGTCTTCCCTTTCGCAAGATCAGTGGTATACACCCAGTGACTATTATGTCGCCACAGCGCATATTCAGGCCATATATGGCCACTTAAGACCAAATAAGGCCACAGACAGCAAGATGTCTAGCGAAAATGTGGAAATAGGGGCTCGCCTTAAGGAGCTCAGAAACAAAACTGGCCTAAATCAGCAAGAATTTGCTGAAACAATTGGGGTTTCGTACAGGTCTTATCGAGCCTACGAAAGTGGGCAGCGAGAGGTCACTACTGCGGTACTAACGAAGCTTTATGACCTTATGGGACATAGCCCCATGTGGGTGCTAACTGGAAGGCGAACCAGTCTCAGTGAAACTGATATGAGAGTCATGAGGCAGGCGATCTTAGCGGGTTTACAAACGCTTTCACCTGAAGCCCTCAACAACAGCAAAGAGAAAGCGTCTGAGTTTCTGCAACTAGTAGTCAAACTTAGCCTACAACAGGGCACCTGCTTATCCCTTGAGGATACGAAGGCAATTTCCCGTCAAGATTTTGAGTAGTAAGAATGAACCAATTTGCATCAAACCCCAAACTCACTCTGCAGCTAGAAGCCTCATGGCGTCTGCAGAGATTGGCGAAGAAAAGTTTCTTCTCATTGACTATATTGATGATTGCGTCCGCTATTGGAGTCGTGTGGACGATGCCTTTCCCTGAAGTTCAGCCCATCCTCATAGCTGCATTCTGTGTATCTGCTTTTGCAACATTGAAAGTCCGAAATCTGAAACTACTGAGCCAAGAAGTAATCTGCAGACTACATCGCAAAGACGAAAGCTAGATCGTGATAAATCATCGATTTGACTTGCTGGATCGTTGAAACGTCTAGGAAATTCGAAGTTTCAACTTAAAGGCATGTTAAAATTGAAAAAATCAACAGCACATCTTAGAGTACCAATGACATCGGTACAGTACCAAAGAGACTTATAGAGGCATCATTTGCAGACATCCGTTATCGATTTCTTTTGTGGTTGCGGTGGCACCAGCGCTGGCTTAGCCCAGGCTGGTATGAATGTGCTCGCCGGTATCGACTATGATGAGAGCGCGCTTAAGACTTACAAACACAACTTTCCTGACGCAAAAGTTCTTTCGACAGACATCTCCAAGCTTACTTGCAAGCAACTAGAAGAGGCGATTGGTGAAATACCGAGGCCTTTGCTCTTTGCAGCTTGTGCTCCCTGCCAGCCTTTCTCATCCCAAAACCGACATAAAGACAGCGCAGACACGCGTGTAGTATTGCTGGACGAATTTCACCGTTTCGTTCGAAAATTTAAACCTGAATACTTAGTGCTCGAAAATGTCCCCGGGATGCAAAAAGTCCAACATGGTCCTTTCTTTCGCTTTATCGATCTACTGAAAAAATTACGATATCATTTTGACTATGATGTGCTGGATGCGATGGACTACGGCGTCCCGCAGTCGCGGCGCAGGTTGGTTTTGATCGCCTCAAAGAAGTCACCGATTTCGCTCCCACAAAAGACCCATGGCAATGGGGATGACTTGATCGACTACATGACGGTTAAACAAGCCATTGGGCATTTTCCAGCATTGGAAGCCGGTTCTTATGACGCAGGTGTCCCTAATCATCAAACCGCGCGAATTTCTGAGATTAATCTGCTTCGATTGAAACACACCCCAGAGGGCGGAGATAGACGAGATTGGCCAGACGATCTCATTCTTAACTGCCATAAGAAAAAAACTGGATATACTGACACTTACGGCAGATTGTCATGGTCGGAGCCAGCAAAGACTCTAACAACCAAATGTATTTCTATATCCAACGGGCGCTTCGCGCATCCGGAACAAGATCGAGGCCTATCGGTACGCGAGGCCGCAGCCCTGCAGAGCTTTCCACAAGATTTTAAATTCATTGGAACTATTTCTCAAACGGCGAGACAGGTGGGAAACGCCGTACCTGTAAGATTCGCCGAATGCTTAGGAAGACAAATGCTTAAAGCAAACTGTGGTCATATAGATGGCTAAATTTCGAGCGCGAGCACGAACGCTGGACATGCTCGGTAAACAGCAGATTGCTGGCATTCCGACTGCCCTACATGAACTGTTTAAAAACGCATACGACGCATATGCCGACAACATTTCAGTTGATTACTATCGTCGCCGGAAAATCCTTCTAATAAGGGATGACGGCGTCGGTATGTCTCGAGGCGATTTCGAGAGCCGTTGGCTCACGCTCGGTACAGAGAGTAAGTTGCAAGACAGTGGAGCCCCGCTGCCACCAGTCAAAAAGGATCGACCTGATCGTCCTACAATGGGTGAAAAAGGCATTGGCCGGTTGGCAATCGCGACTACCGGCAAGATTGTTCTGATTGTAACGAAACCCGACCCTGATGAACACCTTGGGAACGAGATAACAGTTTGCCTAATTCATTGGGGGCTTTTTGAAGTTCCTGGGGTGGATCTGAACGACATCGCGTTGCCACTTGAAACAGTGAAAGACATTTCAAACGTTACCTCCGAACTGATTCAAAAGATGAAGGATGAATTAGTTGCAACTTCCCAAAACCTTGCAAGCAATTTAAGCGCCATAACTCAAACCTCGCAAATCGAAAATGATTTCAGAAATTGGCAACTACCGGTCGAGCAACTTCAAAATATTGGGTATGGTCCAAGCTTTAGAAACGATGGCTACGGCACCCATTTTATCGTTCATCCTGTTGCCGACGAACTAGCAGACGACATCGATTCCCGCGATGATCGCTCAAACAGTACAGGCCAAGCTACAACCTTAGAAAAAATGCTCTTGGGTTTCTCTAACGAGCTAACGAGCTCAGAACCACCTGTGATGAAGGCGAATTTCCGAGATCACCTCGAAGATGGTCAAGTGATTGAACGCATTGCTGGCAAAGAGTTTTTTACCAAAGAAGAATTCCAACTAGCAGACCATCGCATCTCAGGAGAGTTCGATGAGATGGGAAATTTCGAAGGCAGTATTTCTATTTATGGTGGTGAGAGCAAAGATATCTCAATCCCACTTTTTACATCTGGAGCTAAACGAGAGTGTGGCCCATTCAAGATATCATTCGCCTACCTTCAAGGCACCAAGAGAGATACAAAACTTCCTTCTGATTTGTGGGAGCCACTTAGGGCGAAATTAGATAAACTTGGCGGCATATACATCTACAGGAACGGAATCCGTGTGCTCCCATTCGGAAATTCAGATGTCGACTTCCTAGAAATAGAACGGCGTCGTACCCTCCACGCTGCGTTCTATTACTTCTCTTATCGCAGAATGTTCGGCGCGATAGACATTACCGCTTCAAAGAATGCAGGCCTCAAGGAGAAAGCTGGCCGGGAGGGCTTTCAAAGCAACCGAGCCTATAGACAATTCCGCGAGCAACTAATGAGGTTCTTCGAAGAACTCGCGGCCAGATACTTCCGCGAAGATGGTGCTTATTCGGATGAATTTATCGCAGAACGAGACGCCCTGCAGAAAGAATATAAACTAAGCCAACGCAGAGCAAAGAACTCCAAAACAAAACGCGACAAGTTTGTAAAGGCGCTTAGCAAGTACTTCGATAAGACCGACTCTCTTTCGCACGAAAGTCGTTTTGATGACCTCGTAGACAATGCCCACGAACGCATTTCCAACCTAGTGGACGAAACTGACTTAGTTGGAGTCGCAGAAAAAATAATTCAGATCGAAAAACAATTGCTAATTGATCTGCAAGACGCACTAAGCGAATTTAAAATTTCCCGCCCGCCTGGCGTAGGCTTTACAAAGAACGTTGCTAAACAATGGGAGCAATACCAAAGGTCCTACAATGAAGACGTTTTGCCGCGATGGGAAAATGCCCGTGACCAAGCAACAGACAAGATCGGAAAGCTGGCGAGCGAAGCGAAGGTTCATCTTGATGGTCGCCAACGCTTGCAATCTGCTTTGTTCGCCACAGAAGAATTCTCGGAAAAAACTTTTGTCGCGAAACACAAGGATACTGAAGCAGCCCTGAAAGAGACCTCTGACTATGTTAGCAAACAACTTTCGATCGCCAAGCAAACGCTTCAAAACACAAAAAACGACTTGGCTAATGCACTATCTGACTTTCAGTTTGAGACAGCGACCCCCGAAGAGGTCGAAGGATTCCAACTGGAAATGGAAACTCGTTTGTTAGACGGTCGGGAGGTTTTCGAAAAGCACCTAGCCAGCATAAGCACGCAATTAAAACGTGTACGGGACACGGGCGCCGACCAAATAGCGTTCTCTGACGAAGCTGTAGCTGCTCTAGAGACTGAATTGGAGGTATTAAAGGATGACTATACCCAAACTCTAGATTTAGCCCAGCTGGGTATGGCTGTAAGCATCGTCCAGCACGAATTTGAGGGTAATGTAAGGGGGGTCCGCCGTTCACTGCAATCAATGAAGCGTTGGGCAGATAAGAACGAAGCTCTAAAGGGAATATATAACGATATCCGAGATGGCTTTGACCACCTCGATAACTATCTTAGCTTGTTTACTCCTTTGGACCGACGCCTACGGCGCAGGAAAACAAAAATCACCGGCACACAGATCTATGAGTTCATTGATGACTTGTTTGGAGAACGCTTTGAACGCCATGAAGTTTCATTCGAACTCTCTGATAGCGCCGCTGAACAGTTCCTTGAGAGCTATGCATCGGTTGTATTGCCCGTCTTTGTCAATCTCGTGGACAATGCAGTTCATTGGCTTGCGAAAAAAGACGGCACTCGCAACATCCGGATCGATGCAGTTGGAGAAAACTTCGTTTTCAGCGACGACGGTCCGGGGATTTCCGCACTGGACCGAGATCTCATATTTGAATTTGGGTATTCTAAAAAATTTGGCGGCCAAGGTATGGGCCTCTACATCGCGAAAACATCGTTAAACAAAGATCAACTCGACATCAATTTGATCAGAGAAAATAGAGTTGGCGCACATTTCCTAATTGGCCCGTTGGAGGCATAAATTGAATAAAGTTGATTTTTTGGATATTCCAAAGGAATTCCTCAGCTCCGCAGTGCTCATTGACGACGATCTGCGCTTTCCGGGCACTGTCGAAATCAATGAGGACGTCGCCGACGAACTTGTGATACCAGACCTAGATGACGATTTCGGCACCGTTCTGCAGGGCCATGAGCCTGCAGCCGCAGAGGCTCAAAAGTCTCAAATCGACCCAGAACTTGTTGTAGATGGCTTTTCGGACCTTGGCCTAATTTGTTCCACCTACCACTGGAAATCTGGGCATTCCGAGGCACCAAAGTCAACAGAGAAGGCCGATCTAATCATCGTAGATTGGAAACTCAAAGACTCGGGTGAGAACGCCGTCAAAATTCTCATCGACAGACTCGAAAAGGATATGTCTGGGCGTAACCGACTGAGATACATAGCAATTTATACTGATCAACCATCAACAAAGGTCATAACTACAGTTGCTGAGAAGCTAAGTACAATTGGGGGTGTGGAGGCACAAGCGGACGGCGACGCTGTAAATGTTCAACTCTCGCATGGTGCATCTGTTTGGCGCATCAAGCATATCCCCAAGAAAACTATCGAAGAAAAAGACTTAGCCACAAAGATTCTGGAAGATTTCGCAGAATTTCAAGATGGTATCCTGCCACGAATGGTGATGGCTGCAATCGCCGAAGTACGAAACCATACCTACGAGCATTTGTTTCGCTTCAATCGGAGCCTAGATGATGCGCTGTCCGCTCATTTGCTGGCGAAACGATCCAGCAAGATGGAGTTTCCATCGTCACAAGAGAGCTTTGCAGACTATACTGCGAACTTGGTTCTGGAGGATCTTGCAGCTTCTCTTTTCTCTTCCCAGCTTGTCGCTTCGGTGACTTCCAAGCAGGAAGTCGAGCGGTGTCTGAAACTTGACAGTGAACGCGAACTAAAGCTGCTCGAAGGCGAAGACACAACGCCTCAAAAATTTGAGCCAGAAAAGCTTAAAAAAATCTTTTCTGAACAAGAGTACCCCCAGCTTAGAAAGGCCATAAAAGATGGCTTTAAACTAGAGAGTTCGCAAGCCAGAAAGTTCGAGCGTGCTGAACTACCAGTAGTTTTCGGTAACGTTACGGATCAGGATCTCGCAAAAATTGCCAATTTAGACAAAGTTTCGAGCTACCCAAAAGAAATTGACCTGCGCCATCAGCTCAAATCAGGAACAATAGTTAAGAAACTAGATCCGGAGAAGGATGAACCTGAGTATTTCCTGTGCGTGCAGCCAATCTGCGACGCAGTCCGGCTAAAAAAAACTACGGCCTTTCCTCTGCTCAAGCTGCGCAAAGTAGAGCTAACTGACAATTTTCGTTTTCCAATCGCAGAGGGCAACAGATACTTCGGCCTAACAACTTCATTTAAGCTTTCCACTGTGAACATGGTGGAATTTGCACCAGATGATCAAACGTTGGATGTCCGGACCCAAAAGACACCGCAGGCAAACTCTCCAAAAGTTTTCAAATGCGTTACCAACCAAGAGTTCATTTGGATCGCCGAACTGAAACCACACTACGCCGCCGAAGCACAGGCTGCCTTAGCATCACAAGGCGGTCGCATCGGTAATGATAAATTTGAGTGGCTGAGACGAAAAGCATCATAGGAATCTTGCTGTCGGCGAATTTGCGTTGCCGACAGCTGAGCGTTAAGAGACCATACACTGCTGACCCACTTTGACTGTTTTGGCATCGATGCCCAATTCCTTGATGAGGTAGCCGCTTTCGCCCCACTTCCGAATATTCCTCATGTATCCGTTGCCATCGGCGTCCATGAACAGACAACGGATGTTGCTGTAGTCGCCCCAGACGCCCGCAATGGCGACCACAGGAATGCCTTCGGGTAAGCAGTCCACCTTTTCAAACTCGCGATAGTCGATGCCGTAGTCACGGGCTTGATGGTAGCTCATGGTGAAGTGATCGTGTTCGAATGTCATTGATTTTCCTTCCAAATCATAGTCCGAGACCATGGCTTTGGTCTCGTTCAAATTGCCGTTCGTTCAACTCTCGTTCAGCTGTTTCTCGGCGGCTCTCACTAGCTTCAAGCTGGATTGCAAGTTCTCTTGCAGCGTCGCGTAGGTCTCTTCCTCGGTCAGCAAGTCGGCCAATGTTTTCACTGACAAGAGATGTGATTTCATGAGCAGCAGCACGCATTGCACCAACCCATTCAGTTTCTTCTCGATCCCGTCCGTCGAGCGCGTCTCTAAGCCGCGCAATTCCTGTGCTGAGGTTTCGCAGGCCGCTACCAATCGCTCGACGCAGGCCAGCAAGTCGCGTTCCAAGGCTGTCAGGGGCTGATCCATCTAGTTCTCCTCCACTTTGATGCAGGAAACCGTCTGACCGGCCATCGTGCAGCTGCGAATGCTCGCTGTTTCCGGCGACAGAATCAGATAGGTCGCGCCCTCGTGCTGCACTGTCTGCAGGCCCAGCGTCTCTAACTGGGTGCGGCGCGTCATCTCGGATAGTTGCCAACTCCAGAAGAGTGTCAGCGCCAGTGTCGCGACCACCATCAACAGACACGCCAAGCTCGCCATCCAGGGCGAAATCTGCATCAAACGTCTGATCGTGTTGATGTGGTCCTGCCAGGCTCTCCCGCTCCAATCCAGAAACGTGCTGGTATCGGTCTCGATTGTATCCCGCGCGAGCCTCACACTGTCCTGAATATCGCTCCTGAAGCTCCGCAACTGTGACGCCATCAAGTCGCCGTGTTCTTTGCGTATCGCCTCCAGATCCGCATTCAATTTCTCGGCTAGGCGGTTCGGCTTGCCAGTCGTCATAGAAAATTTCTCCTTTCAAACGCCAGCGTTCCCCCGTGTCGGGGTCTTTGGCGGTGATGTAATTTTTGCTTGCGCGGGGAATGTCGAAACCTGCTTCGGCCAGTGCATCAATCATGCTGGCGCGGTCGCTGATGGTCCCGACACTGATCTGATCCAAGATCCATTCGTGTAGCTCTTTGCGGCCTTGTGCCCGCGTAGGGGCTTCAACGGCGGCTTGGACTTGCCGTGTGCGGTCCAAGTCCATCGGATCAGCCCAGCCATGAGTCTTGTTCATCAGATCGCGCAGGCTGTCATAGGCGGTCTGATAACCGGGGGGCGCAATATTGAGACTTTTGCCTGTGGTCAGCTCCAAACGCGGCGTGCAGAAATGCAGCTCAATGCGGCCTTCGTGGCTGTGCCGGACCCAGAGCATATCGAATTGCTCGCCGTCCATGCCAGCAAAAGCGAGCTGCTCGAAGGCGTCCATGACTTCGGCCTGCTGGCCTTCAGTGGGAGCATCTTCGCTGGCAAAGCTTATGACGCCCGCACGATAGGTCCATTGATTGCGGCTGGCATCAATCAGGGCCTCGGTGCGGGCGGGATCGCCGCGCAATACTTCAGGCAAGGGATCGCGCGTGACTGTCATAGGCTGGCCATCGGCATCGCGGATCAGATCGCGATTGGCGTCATATGCCAGCACCTCGCGGGCTACGAGATAGCCGACTGGACCAGCGCCCGTGCCCTTGCCGTTGGTAAAGAACTTGATCAGCATTGCTGTGCCTCATCGAGGATCTGAGCAAGCTGGCGTTCGATCACAACCAACTGGCGGGCCATTGCAAGCGTATCCAGATCAACGCGCCCAGCCAAAAGCGCCCGGTTCGCAAATCGCGCAATCTGGTTGAGGTTGCCGCCGATGCGTCCAATGGCCAGCACCAGCGCAGGATCAACGCGGGGAGCTGGCTTGCGGCGGCGTGCCTCCGTCAACCCCAAGGTTTCACGCAGAAGGGTTGCAGCATGGACACCCGCAGCTTCCGCCTTAGCGCGAAGCTCGGCTTTCTCAGCAGCGCTGCACCGAAAAACGAATGTTTCGGTAAGTGGTGCTTTGGCGTGGGGCGTGCCCCTGCCGGTGGGGTTCGAAGGGGAGGCTTGCCCCCCCTCGCAAGGTCCCGTGTCAGATGCGCCAGCGTATGACATGGGTCGCCTTGCTCTTTGCTCAGACCGCATGGCAAAGCTCCTGCTTCGAAGGTGCAAACAGGGTCCAGCCCGAACTGATTAGCCAGCTATGGCACTCGGGCCAATCGTTCTTGTTGGTTGGTGGGAACTTTGCAGGCAGCCAATATCCGCGTTCTCCGTTTTCGATGGTTTCGGGGAGTACTCGGTCGATCCATGCGCCAAACATTCGTTCAGTGAATTGCTCCCACTGGCGGCAACCGAAAGATTGGCGCGAAACGAAAACGGCTTGCAAGCGGTCCCCGCGTGCCGAGCCGGATGGCCCTCCATCCGGCAGATCCGGCTCAAGCGCGGGGTTTTGTTCTTTGGATTGTTCTATCTTTATATAGGAAAGATCACCCATGCGCCCTTTACCTATCGCCGATGAGCCTTTTTGCCCTTTTGAAAGGCTCACTGGTGCACCCTTTTTCTTCGGGCGAAACGGGATGATTTTAGCGGGAGCGCGAAGGTCATATTCTGTGTGATTGCCAGCACCGCGCCCTTCAGAGCGAAACAGCCAACCGAATTCCACAAGCTGCTTCAAGCAGCGTTTGATCGTCGCGAGCGACATGCCCGCCAGGAACTCGTCCAAAGTCTTGAGAGATGGGTTTAGCTGCCCCGTCTTGTCGTTGGCAAACTGTACAGAAAGCGCAGAGGCGACAGCTTTTGTCGAAGAATTGAGGTCGGCACTTTGAAGAACTGCCTTTAACCATTCAAAGCGATTGAGCTTAGGCATATGCACCTCCCGCGATTGCGGTGGCACACAGTAACGTGCTATGTTTTGTCGAAAGCGAAGAGGCTTTGAAATTTTGGGCTCCGATCACAGTTGCCGCTGTGACGGGGCCTTTTTCTTTTGTTGCGATGAAAAGGTTCGGTCCCGCTTTTGAAACATTCGCGTTGTGTTCGCAGTATGTCTCAAGGCAATTTGAAACACTAAACCACTGTTTTTCAACCGATTTTAACCGGATTGCAAATCCGTGTACACCGGTTCGATTCCGGTACTCGCCTCCATTTAAAAACAATCACTTACATCACTCCTTGCCGTGTTTGAGGCCCCGCGTTTACAGGGGCGTTTACATTTTTGTGTCTTGAGACAATGATTTTGCTCGATTGAGCTTGCGCAAAACCGCATCGCTTTCGTCCGGGCTAACCTGCGCATAATGCTCGATTACCTGCGCCGCGTAGCGAACCGACCACCCCATCAGCACCGCAATCTGGCGCAAAGAAAGATCGGCATTTAGCAATCTTGTCGCCGCTGTCCCGCGCGTATCGGACAAAGTCTTCTCGCGCCCATCGATCCACGGTGGGATCTCCGCTTCACGCCGCCACTTGGTTATCTGGTTCGATGCCCAACGGGCCGTCAAAGGCCTGCCAAGCTCTGATACCAGCAGCACCTCTTGGCCTTCCGGCGTCTCTGCGATCAATTTCTCAAGGGCCGATGTCGCAGGGATATATGCGATCTGGCCGCGCTTACTGGTCCTGAAACGAAGGCGCTTGCCGTGCGGCGTGTCTTCGAATTGGTCCATTTTGACCTGAACCAGATCGGCCGCTCGCAAACCGGTTTCGCATCCTGCGGTCAGGATCCTCTGCACCCATTTCGGCGCAAATTTGTTGAACTGGGCGATGTCGCCACTCGTCCAGATGATTTCTGTTCGGTTCGATTGGTAGAGCTTCTTAAGCTTGTGACAGTGGTGCTCTTTCAGCTTCCCCTCCTCCACCGCCCAATTGAGGACGCGCGTCGCATGGGTGCCCGCCATATCGTGCTGCTTGGGCGAATGAAGCCACTTCTTGCGCCAATTATTAACCTCGCCCCGCGAGGCGCGTTCTTCGAACATCGCGACAGGATCGGCACCGAACTCCTCGCGGAACAGTTCCAGCCATTTGCGGATATCAGCCTTTGAACGCTCAGCCTTGGGCAAGGACGCACTGGACAGAAAATCGTCGACTAAGTGAGTCGTCAGATATTCAGCCGGGCTCACGGGCGTACCGCACTGTGAAAACGCATGGAAGAATTCGGGCTCTTTGGGGTTCGGGTCCGTCCCTTCCCAAAATTTGGGACCGCCCCGCCAGGCATAGAAATGGTAGCGCACACCAGACACGACCTTGCGCCGGACACGGTGGACGCCCTTGGGAAGATTACTTCTGGGCACGGCGCGCTCTCCGCTGTGCAACGAGGCTCGGTTGCGAAGTGGCCTCGCGTTCTGCCGCGCTGATGCCCTGAACAGCATCCAGTCGCGCGCGAATGAGCTTTGGGTCATACCACCCGCGCCGCCCAGGCACAGGAGCGATACCCGTCCTACGGCAGAAGTCATAGAAGGACGCGCTCGGCTCGCTGTAGCCGAAGAGAAGCGCAAGCTCTGGGGTCGGAATCAGCTGAATATGACTTGGGCTCATTTTTCAGCTCTCTCACCTACGGCTTCTTGCCGCGACATGGCTGCCCGCAAACAAGACACCACCTGAGCGCCTTGCGAGCGCAAGTTCCGCACTGCTTCCTCTTCGAGCCAGGCTTTCACGTCCGCTGGAAGGTTAAGTTTGAACTGGGTTGTCTTCATATTTACACCTCAAACAAGGACATAAAATGTCCATATCATTGAGGACAAATATTGTCCATCATGCAATCATGAAAGAAGAAGCCTTGGTCCAATTCAAACTCTTGCTTCCCGCCGCGCTCAAGAAGCGTCTGGAAACGCATGCCACACTGAACCGGCGCAGCCTGTCTCAGGAAATCGTCGTCGCCCTAGAGGAGAAGTATCCGGCCGCAGAACCGGATGCGACATCCGATCCAGCGGCCCGTATGCTGTTCTGGCTCGCCAAACGCATCCGTCGAAGAAACCCAAAGCCTGGGACGCCAAGGGACAAACAAGCCGCGCTATATGAACGCATTGCGGGCGATATCGCGGAACGCATGAAAGACATCGGCGAATAACCCTAGTAGGCCACCCACTCATATCCGTGGTTGCCCTCATGATCTTCCCATTCCACACCGACCCCGCGCCGCCAGTTGGCTGACGAACAGCGCCGTGACGGCAGAACCCACTGCGGGGCAGCGGCTGGTGTCGTGTGTTGCCACCCGAATTCACCTTGCGGGCCGTAGGTTCCGAGGCGCATGTTGTAGCCTTCGGAGCAATCATCGTCGCGGCCACGTTCGCGATGACTATAGTGACGCACATCCCAGACGCGGATCGAACGCACGAAATCGAATTCCAGGCCACTGATGTCGATATTGGCACCACCTTCGACCACCTGTGCCAGAATAACTTTCCCAAGCGCTTGATCTGATTGGTCGCTGGTCTCCCAGATCCTTGGGGCCGTACTTTGCAATGGTGCGCGCTCAGAAACACCCATGGGACAACGCCAGATTTGCAAAGGTGGCTCAATTGGCCAAGGCGTGATCCGACGAATGAACACGGCACGGGCATGGGAACATTCTGCTGAAGCGGGCCACCCACCAGCTAGGCAAAGTAGAATGGCACAGTCAACTTGGTACGCTCTTGCGGTTTGTGGAACTACTCCCGAGATGATGGTGAACATCAGGCCAGCCAATGACCTACGGATCAAATTTGAGGACATATCAATACTCACCTTTTGGATTCATTATTATAATTTTGTAGAGCTTCTTCGATAACTTACTGCCACAAGGTACGCGGGCAACCGCTCAGTGATTTCGCAGGGTGCTTTGTGGAATATATTCCGTAGAGCAAATCCGCCGATATGGCCGAATACAGGTCATGAAATTGAGGGAACGAGTTGGGCTAAATATCCGAAACGAAAGAAATTTCAGAGGATTGAGCCAAGAGCAATTAGCTTTAGCTGCAGATTTGGATCGCAGCTATATCAGCGAGATTGAACTCGCCAAATTTTCGGCTTCACTCGATGTTCTGGAGCGGATTGCCAACGCTCTCGATATCGACCCACAAGAGTTGCTTAACAAGAGGCGCTAGTTTTGCCCGATTCAGAGATTGCTCGCGCGACGGCCATTGCCATCGGCCGCATCACGTGCATCAAAACAGGTGCTGAAATAGGCCTGCTGTATCAGTGGGATAATGGTGAAACGCAAGCCGCTCTGTTTGCAGACGGCTTGACTGAAATTCCGAGCTGCGTCGCTCTACACTCAAAATCGAACAGTCGGGTCAAACAAGACTAAGCGCGATTTTGCGCTCTAGCCTACATTTAAGCGTCCATTGAGCGAAACTAGAAAGGTCGCATGAAACCCTGACTGAAATTGGGTGGACTTCAGTTGCGTGCAACGGAAATGAATAGATTAATGCGGTGCAATGGTATCAGTTCAACGGTCTATCAAAAATCTAAACCATTGTCCTCTCAAACCATTGGCATCGCAACGCGGAAGGCTCTGGAAAAAAACTCTCGTCTTATTGCCACCCCGATCATCAATGCGAGAGAGGGAAAAAGCAGCCAAGCGGAAAACAGCCAGGGCAAAGAAGCAAACCCAAAATAATACGCCCGAACGCCCCCTTGGAAATGACCGGACGCCAACGCACTCATCTCAGCGAGATGCGTACTCACATATTCTGCTTCGACACTATTCCGTTCCGCTGGCTCTGGTGCAGCTCCGACCATCAGCAAGGTATTTGCGTGCAACCTCATGGCCCAGCCAAACTTGAAGAACGCAACAACAGCCATGGCGAGGAGCGCACAGAGCTTCATGATGACAGTTTCCTCTGTGACCGTCTCGACATGGGAAAGTGCATTCAGCTTTTGAACAATGGTGCTGCTGGACCCAATAAGGGCGAGCAGACCACTGATCACAAAGACGGTTGTCGTCGCAAAGAAAGAAACATTCCCTATCAGCCCCCTTACGAGGCTGACATCGGTAATTCGTTCCTCACGCCACATCATTTGGCGAGCCCAGATCTTTCGCCATTCTAGCATCCGCGTGGAGATATTGCCGCCTAGAATGAACGCACTGATGGGGCCATAGAGCGTAAAACTGAAGCCAAGCGTCGCCAAAGCAACCAGATCAAGCCAACCGACCTCCGCCAGAAAACTGTTCATTGCACTAGGCTTCCGCCGATACGGTGTCTGCCCAGTGGGCCATTATCTCGGTAGTTCCAAGGTTTGTGGACTTGTTTCGCTCAACAACCGACGGACAGGCAAAGTTATAAGGATACGTGGTACGCGGTGCAGCGGTCACACTTGGAAGCTTCAGTTCCAGAGCATCTAGGATTGAGCCTGGGAGCGCGTTGTCCGCAATTGTCGTTTCAGCAAGGCTGACGTCAATTCTTGGTTCATGCATTGCTGTGTCGGCGTCCATTCCATAGTCCAACAAGTAGGACGTTAGCTGGGCAACAGCGGGCATGATCTTGCGTCCGCCTGCAGCACCCAAACCAAACCGGGCTCCGTCCGAACGCTCAAGCAGAGTCGGACACATATTTGCGAGGCAGCGTTTGCTTGCGCCTATTGAGTTTGGCTTTCCGGGTTCTGGATCGAACCACATAATTCCGTTGTTCATAAGTATGCCGCTTCCCGGCAACGTCATGCGCGAACCAAAGATCGAAAGAAGAGTCTGGGTGACAGCCACCATTGTTCCTTCTTCGTCCACCACATTGAAATGGGTCGTGCAACTTGGGACAAGTTCATTCGCAACGTCACCCATTGTCGCGAAACGCTCTTGGTTGGCTTGTCGGATGGCTCGATCAAAGGTGACAAGATCTTCCGCTGTTGGCTTCGAACCTTCCGGGGTCCAGCCTTCAAGCAATTGGAGCACCCGCACCAAAGTTGGGCCCGCAGTCATCTCAGGAGTTCCAAATACGCGATGGCCTTTATAGCCGAATTCTGAAGCTGGAACGATCTTTGCCTGATAGTTTTGGAAATCCTTCAGTAGGTGACGTCCGCCTGCAGATTGCAGATCTTTCACGATGTTCCGCGCAATGTCCCCCCGATAAAAGGCCGCTGCTCCTTGCGAAGCGATGGAGGCCAAAGTTGTTCCGAGTGCACTTTGATCGCACCGCGTCTGTCCAAGCGCCGTCCATGCAGATGCTTTCGGAAAGCCATCGTCATCCAAATAAGTTTTGCGAGATGCAGGAAACTTGGCCAACCCCTTGGCCGCACCCGCTAGGATCAGCTGAGCATACCAATCGACCAACAGCCCTTCTTCCGCTTCGATAACCGCAGGCGCGACAAGGTCGGCCCAAGGCATTGATCCAAAAGCCTCATGGGCTTTGGCCATACCAGCCACTTGTCCGGGGATAGCGACTGATCTGGCACCAAAGACGTTGGCATCGTCCTTGACGACAGGCCACGGAAAGAGATCGCTCGCCGTGCCGTCCATAACCGGATAGTCCTCGACCTTCAGCCCTGACGGTGCCCGCATACCGAAATCGACCACCTGCGCGCCTTTGTCATCAGCTCGGCGGATGATCATATATCCTCCGCCGCCAATTCCGCTCATCCATGGTTCGACCACGCAGAGCGCGAAAGACGTGGCGATCGCGGCGTCGATAGCATTTCCCCCTTTTCGCAGAACGTCCGCACCGATCTCCGATGCGATACGGTTTTGCGATGCGACAAGACCCTTCTCAGTTTTGATTGCAGGTTTACGTACTTGAAAAGACTGGCTTGCTGCGCGGCTCATGCTTTCGCCTCCTTACGATCCTTCAAAGTTCTGCGTGCAATGAAGGCGATCGACAGGACCGTCAGAACGAGAAACAGAATAGAGATTGGGGTTGAGACAAAGACAGACCAATCACCCGATGAAATTGTTAGTGCCTGCCTGACAGATTGCTCACCTATAGGTTCCAGCACAAAGCCAATCATCATAGGGGCGAGTGGGAAGGCGAGCTTTCTCATGCCGTATCCGAGAAAGCCGAACCCCAACATGATCCAGAGGTCCGTCGGACTGGAATTGAAGCCAAAAACACCTAGCAAACAGAGTATCGCAATGATCGGGTACAACACGTATCGCGGTATCATAACAATGCGCGAGAAGAGCCTGATCGCAGCCAAACCGATCACAGGAAGCATTAATGCAGCAAGTAAAAGCGCAATGAAGATCGCGTAAACGAGGTCGAGGTTTTCGGCAAAGAGCTGTGGCCCAGGAGCTAACCCGTGGATCAGGAAGGCACCAAGCAGAACGGCAGTTACAACATCGCCAGGAACACCCAAGGCCATAAGAGGGATCAAAGCGCCGCCAGCCGTAGCGTTGTTTGCTGATTCAGCGGCTGCGACGCCGTCGAGCGATCCCTTCCCAAATTTTTCAGGAGTTTTCGAGGCACGCTTTGCTTCCGAATAGGACAGAAATGCTGAGGGCGTTGCTCCAAGACCTGGAATCGAGCCCAGCACGATGCCGATAGCCGAACCACGCAGGATCGTAGGGAGTTTTTCGCGTATCTTTGCCCAACTCACTTTGGCTTTGGGCACGAGGACCTTTGAGATCGAAGAGGCTGACGCTTCGGCTTGGATGAATAACTCTGAAACTGCGAAGAGGCCAATCAACATCGCCATGAGCGATATGCCGTTCAACATAGTGAGCTCTCCAAAGGTAAAGCGCGGTGTCGCCATCATCGGATCAAGACCAACTGTTCCAAAGATGAAGCCGACTGCAGCAGCGATCAGCCCTTTGATCATGGAGTCGCCTGAGACACCGGCAACAATCGTCAATGAAAACAAGACCAGCATGGCGAATTCTGGTGGGCCAAACTTGGTGGCAAGCTGAGCGAGAAGAATAGCACCGAAGATGAGAGCCACAGTCGAGATCACATCGCCTATAACTGATGACCATAAGGCCATCCCCATGGCTTCGCCGCCACGGCCCTGTTTGGTTAAGGGATAACCGTCAAGGACCGTGGCGGCAGCCGCGGGAGTACCCGGTGTGTTGATGAGAATTGCAGGAATACACCCGCTGAAAAGTGCGCCCTTATAGGTTCCGAGGAGAAGCGCAAACGCGGTGATCGGCTCAAATGCGTAAGTAAGCGGGATGACCAATGCGATGCCCATTGTCCCAGTCAGACCAGGAACTGCACCCATGAAGACGCCAAAGGCTACTCCTGCAAAGATTGCCACGAGGTTTTGGACCGAGAGCAGCATGTCCAGGGCGGAGAAAAGTTCTGTTAGCATCGATGCACCTCAGACAAGTGGAAGGTTCAAACCGAGGCTGAACACGGCGTACAATGCGCCGGTAGCAACAGCTGCGGTAAGGATAATGATGAGCGGGTTCCGCGCGCCGAACTGGAACATCAGAACGGCGATGAGTGGTGGTGCAGCGTAGAAGTATCCGACCCACTGAAAGAGTAGAATAAACCCAGCCATTGCGGCGGCGATCAGTAGCGCCACGATTGATTTTCCCGATGAGCCGGTTTGATCTTCTGGGTCAATAGCGGTTTCTTCCGAGGCGCGTGTCACCACTGTGATAAAAATCAACGCCGCCCCGCCAATCCCTATGAGAATTGTGCCAAGCCTCGGAAAGAACTGGGGCGACATAGCGCCGCTTTTGTTTCCTTCTACGAAATTCGGTATCAGGTAAAAATAGAGGACTATTGATGCGCCAACCAGCACTAGTCCTGAGATTATGTCTGAAGTTGTTCGAGCCATGTCCCACCTCCCATGGAAAAAGAAGACCCGCCGCCAAATACGGCGGGTCCTCAGAATGTCGCGTTGCTATTTCCCAAGTCCGGCGGCGCGAATGATCTCGCCCTGGATCTCGTAGTTTTCGCGGACATTCTGCTCGAAATCGGCGCTGTTCCGATAGGTCATCTTCATCGCCAGTTTGTCGATGATGGCTTGCAGTTCCTCGCTTTCAGTTGCTTTTTGGATTGCCGCATCGAGTCTGGCGACCACATCTTCCGGCACGCCATCTGCAGCCGCGATGCCCAGGATTGATGGTGCTGCGATATCATAACCAAGGTCTTTCAAAGTCGGCACGTCCGGAAACTGGTCCATGCGCGCATCTGTGATGATGGCTAGCAATTTGAAATCGCCAGATTGTACTTGGGGGAGCCATTCGGTTGCCCCGGCCATCACGTCGACGTGATTTCCAAGCAATGCTGTCACTGACGCCGCTCCGCCTTTGAAAGGAACTGCCTTCCAGTCCAGCCCTTCTTCCGAAGCGAGGCGCTCCATTGTCAGGTGCTGAGGAGTGCCGGTGCCCGCGATCGCATAGCTGATTTCGCCAGGATTTTCCTTCGCGAAGGCAACCAATTCTTCAAAGGTCTGATACGGCGCATCGGCAGGCACCACGATACCGAGGTTCCAAGCACCATACTGTGCAATGAAAGTGAAGTCCGAAAGAGTATCGTAGGGCAGATCCTGACGGTGAGGGGAAAGAACAGCCGCCCCTGTCGTGAAGGTAAACACGTTGTAGCCGTCCGGCCGCTGCGCGGCTGCAAGGCCTGCTGCAACTGAACCGCCACCACCGGGCTTGTTGATCACTGTCACCGAAGTGCCGAGTTCTTCTTCGAGCAAGGTTGCCAGAACGCGCGCTGTAGAGTCGGTCGTCCCCCCTGCACCGTAGCCAACTGTTAGATTGATATTCTTCGATGGCCAGTCATCTGCAAACGCTGGCGCAGACAGCGCAAGCAAGCCCAGGGCCGCGGATTTCAACAAGTTCTTCATAGGGTCCTCCCATTTTATCGCATATCGATTTTTTTGTTCGATATGCAATTTAAGAATCATTTTTAAATTCAGTCAACCGAATTTTCCGAATGCATGATTGCGAAAACTGACTGTTCCATGATCTACTCAAGCGTAAGTTAGGAGATCATACCCAATGAGTTCGAACGCGCTGCAGAAAGCCCTCGAAGTTCTTGAAGCATTCCAGAAATCCCCGGATTCTCTGTCAGTTAAGGACGTCGCGGCGCTCAACCACGAAACGCAGAGTTCGGTGCAGAGAAGTATCTACACCCTTGAAACATTAGGGTATCTTGAACGAGAAGAAGCCGGAAAGAGGTACGTTCCGGGGCGCGCCTGTCTGCGACCAGTCTATGGATACCTACGCAACAACCGATTTCTTGAGACAGCTACGCCATATCTGATTGATCTGTCCGAGCGGTTCGCCACGAGAGCGGATTTGACCGTCCTGGATGGCACAGAAATCGTCTACCTTTCGCGCATTCCAAGCCGAGACGAATTGCTGAACCTCTCTCCCCTTGGCCGTCGATGGCCCGCAATTCAAACCGCATCGGGGAGAGCGATTCTTGCCGCCATGGACGACGAAGAGCGGGAGAAGGTGATCGCTTGCTCCAAGATCCGCCAGATCACCCCACGCTCGTTGACCACCAAGGAACAAATTTACACAGCCATCAATAAAACCCGTGAAGTCGGATACGCTTATCAGAGCGAAGAAGTCCTAATAGGGGCTGCATCCGTAGGTGCCGCCGTTGTTGGGTCAAATGGCAAAGTGCAGGGTGCAATCATTGTTGGGGGACCAACAGAAACCTTCAACGACCCAGACAAAAGGCACGCCCTCGGAAACGCGGTCAAACAAGCAGCGCAAGCTATTGGAGCCTATGTTTGATGCAAATGCAGCAGCAGATGAAACCAAACCCAAAGGAAGATCCTAGGTTCCTTACTTCGGTCGAACGCGGATTTCTGGTATTGGACACCTTGTCAGAGAGCACGGGACCAATGTCTCTTACCGAAATCGCCAAGAATACTGGCCTCACAGTTCCTACTCTGCAGCGGTTGACTGCTACACTTGTCAAAGCAGGATACCTTGAGAAAGAAGCGAACTCCAAACGGTACGGAGCGACAGTCAAGACAGTGGATCTGCTCTTCAGCTACCTTTCTCGAAACCAATTCGCCAAACGGGCATGGCCACATTTGGTGAAGCTGCGGGAAGGCCTTGGACTGGACGTTTCGCTTTCCGTTCCAGCCGGTGACACAATGATTTATGTTCATCGCCTTCCTGGATACTCGGGGAATTTTGAAAACACCCTTCCTGGACGGAAAGTCCCCATTCATCTGTCGGCTAGCGGCCGCTGCATAATGTCTTTGCAAGATGATGAGCAAGTACGCCAGCTCTTGAACTTGACGAACCTGACTGCTGTTACTCCCTGGTCAAAGACCAACCCCGAAGAAATCTTGGTAGAGATTTCCAAGTGCCGGGAATTGGGTTTTGCGGTTGTGAAGCAAGAAACGTCAGCGGGAACAATAACGTTGGCAAGTCCGGTAACTAAAGGGTCGGATGCAATCGCTGGTGTTTCCGTACATTCACCTATCGCTGGCCAGAATGAGAGTGAATTCATCGCCAAAACGCTGCAGTCAGTCGTAGCAGTGTCTAGAGCGCTCAGTATGTAGCGACCAGAGCCGTCCACGCATTTTTTGCGAGCGCAGGCAGTAGCGCTACACCGCCCTGACACGACCATCAAACTGACCACTCGACCGGCATCTCTAACATTTGTCGATGCCTCGCCGCTGCCGGACATCTGTAACTCCAAGCCGACTTACCGATCGGCTTCCACGAAAGCGTGGATCGAAACCCAATGTCATCAATTCTGGTAGCTCCAAATCCAAAATGGCCGAAGCTCCCATGTTTGTTTCAAAAGCTCCATATTATCTTGGCTCAGCCACTCCGTTGCAGTAAATTTGTTTCAACGCATGAAGGGCGCAACAACTCAAATTGCACCTATTGATTGCAAGATTATAATATTGCATCGGTTCGGTAGTCCATGAGGGACTGCCGGGCCAATGCATAATTCTGCAAGGCTCGATCCTATGAATTTGATGCAAGACGCCCCCAATGTTGTCAGTGAAGACGGGCTGCGCACACTGCTTGCCGAGGGTCATTCGGCGGATGTTGTGTGCCGGGTTACGCCCACACGTACCGGTGCTCAGTGGTCCGGAGTTTGGACCGTGCATTGCGTCTCGCCGGATGGCGAAACGCGTCGCCTGCTCGTCACTGCACGCAACAACATGGCAGCCCGAGAGTTCAAGACGATCAACGGCTTATCCAGCTTCCTCGCTGGCCTTGGCGTTTCGATCGTCTCGATCCCCATGTTTGAAGGCAGGATCGCCTCTCACAAGTTGGACGACGCGGGCTAAGCCACTTGCCGTCCTCGCAGCATGCATTGCTGCTCCCGCCTATTCTGAAGGCTTCGTGCTTTCCATGCGGGCCGATGGCCAGCTGGAGACCAAATCCCCCCAATCAGGTTTTGCACAAAGCTATGTTGACGGGATTGGTGCAAACCCACCAGAGCTGATCGTATTCGCAGCGCCTGAGCCTGAGGCATCGCCTCCTGCACTCGCCCGCGCAGTTCCCCGCCCCGAAATCCTCGAAGCACTTGAAAGCACCGCGCATCGTTATGGCGGGCACCCGGCGTTGCGTCGCGCGGGTCTGTCGGTGACGGAATGGCAGGCCCTCTTCCAAGCCAATATTGAGATCGAAAGCGCCTATGGCCCGAATGCTCGCAGCTCGGCAGGTGCGATCGGCCTAGGTCAGTTGATGCCCGCGACGGCCGCGCAGCTCGGCGTTGATCCGCATGACTGGCAGGCCAACCTCGACGGCTCAGCTCGTTACCTTCTGATGATGCTGGCGCAATTCGGCACGCCCGAACTCGCGCTTGCCGCCTACAACGCAGGGCCAGACGCGGTCGCGCGTTATGGCGGCATCCCTCCCTACCGAGAAACCCAAAACCACGTGCGCCGCGTCATGGCCGTGCGTGACCGACTGACTGGAGCCTCCTGATGCACATTCAATTCCGCACGATCCTGTCGCTGGCTCTGGCCAGTTTGATGATTGCCAACCCTGCCTTGGCGCAGAGCATCGACCTCTCCCCGGTGCAGAACCTGCTGCAGGGCATCGTCGACACGATCACCGGCCCCTTGGGCATTGTCATTGGTACCCTTGCATTGATCGGTGTGTTCCTCTCCTGGCTCTTCGGCATTCTGGATTTCCGCCAAGCCCTCTGGGTTTTGGTCGCTATCGCAGGCATTGCAGCTGCACCGACCATCGTGACCGCGATCTGGGGCGCGTAAATCCGGCATGGCAACGCAAACCCGCCTCTTTCTGGGCCTGATCCGGCCACCAAAGCTTATCGGCTTGCCCATCATGTATGCCATGGTTTGGCTCTTCGGGTTTGTGTTGCTGTTTCTATGGGTCCAGAGCTGGCCGGTGATCATCATTGCCGCTCTCGCCTATCCTGCGTTGTGGAAAGCGGCGGATTGGGATCCGGCCTTTCTTGAGGTGATGATCACCGCCCTGCAGGAAACGCCCCCGACGCCAAATCGCAAGATCCATTCGGGGGACAGCTATGCTCCATAACCCCTCGGATGATCTTGCGACGCTACCGGACTGGGCGCGGAAAGAGCGCCCGATGGCCAGCATGCTGCCCTATGTCAGTCTTGTGAACGACATGACGATCCGCACGCGCGGCAATGCTCTGTTCCAATGCATCCGCCTCGATGGCGTCAACAGCATGACCTGCGATGACGCGCACCTGGAGAAGATCCGAGCGCTCTTCGCAGCGATCATCGCGCAGATCGGGTCGGAGTACAGTTTCTACGTGCACAAGGTTTCAAAGGCGATTGAGACCGCGCTGCCGCCGGTGCCCGAAGAAGGGTTTGCGAAAGCGCTGGATAACCGTTGGCAAACAGCCATGGCGCAAGCAGGCCTGCGGGACAAAACGCTCACGCTCGCTGTGCTGAAACGTCCGCCCCTCGGCGGGCGGCTGCGCCTGAAACGTTCAGACTCCATCGCACAGATGAAAGACCAGACAGCTAAACAACTGCGCAAGCTCGAGGAAGTCGTCGGTTTTCTGCTTTCGTCTTTTGCAGAGATGAACCCGCGCTTGCTTGGGGCCGAAAGCGGCGAGCTACTCGGGTTCCTCGGGGCGCTCAACATCGGTCAGGAACGGCCGCTTTTCGCAAAATCCCGCTTTGGCATCATTGCCGAGGATGTTGCCAACACCCGCGTCACGTTTCAGGGGCGAGGCTTTACGCTCGACGACGGGACGGCGGGCAAGCGGTTTGGCACCAGCTTCGCCATCAAGACCTACCCGGCCAAAACCAACTGCACCATGTTCGATGAGCTGAACCTGTCCGTCGACATGGTGGTCACGCATTCCTTCACGCCGATCAACAGCAATATCATGGCCAGCCGGATTAAGCGTCAACAGCGCCTGATGAAGGCCAGCGATGATGGCGCGATTTCCCTTTCTGAAGAACTAGTAGACGCGCTCGACGATCTAGAATCCAAGCGGCTTAGCTTTGGCGATCATCACATGACCGTCACAGTTTTTGCCGAGACCGAGGAAAAGCTGGAAGCAATCGCCGCTGAAGTGCGCAACATCGCGGCCAGCGAAGGCGTCAATCTGGTGAACGAGAGCTTTGCGGCGCGTACCCATTATTTCGCGCAGCATCCGGGCAATGGGCAGATGCGCAGCCGCAAGGCCGCCATCACGAACACGAACTTTGCCGATCTCGCAGCGTTGCATCGCGGTCAACTGGGCAAACCTGGCCACCAAGTGCCTTGGGGCAAGCCGATCACTCTCTTCCCGACGCCGGAGCGTTCGGGCTTCCTGTTCAATTACCACGAGACGGGTCAGCCAGACAAAGAGCCGACGGGCGGGCACACCTTGATCCTAGGCCGCCCTGGCTCGGGCAAATCGGTTTTGTCAGCCTTCCTCATGACCCAAGCCCGGCGCTGCGACGCACGCGTCTTTGTCTTCGACTATCGCGCTGGCATGGAAATGGCCGTGCGGGCCAATGGCGGGCGCTACAGCGCCATCAAGGCAGGTGAAGCAACCGGTCTCAATCCGCTGCGCACAGAAATCGACGGACGCGGGCAAGCCTGGCTCTCCGATTGGTTGGCCACCCTTTTGCATCGCTCCGACAAGCCGCTGAGCCCAGTTCAAATTAATCGCATTCAAGAGGTGGTGCGCCAGAACGCCGGGGCGAGCGATGCCGCCCTTCGCAACTGGCAGGATCTAGCCTCGCTCTTTGTCGCTGGGGCCGATGAAGGGGACCTTTTCGAGCGGATCCAGGAATGGACCGCTGATGGCCGCTATGGCTGGATTTTCGGGCAAAGCTCCGAGGACAGCTTTTCGCTCGATGGTGATGTCGTGGGATTCGACCTGACCGGCATTCTCGACAGCGAAAGCGAGAAAGAGCGCATGGCGGTCCTGTCCTATCTGTTTCGGCGGGTGGAGCGCGTGATCGAGGATCGCAAACCGACACTGATCATCATTGATGAAGCCTGGAAAGCGCTCGACAACCCATATTTTGCAGACCGGCTCAGCAATTGGCTGGTCACAGCACGCAAACAGAACGCTGTCGTCGTGATGATGACCCAATACGCAAGCCAGCTCGAAAAGACCCGTACCGGCAAAACCATTGTCGAGGCCGTGCCGACGCAGCTCTTGCTTCCCAACATTCGCGCCTCGGCCAGCGATTACACCATGCTGGGCCTTTCTGTGAAAGAGCTCAGCGTCCTGCTCGGCACAGGCAGCAATTCCCGCCTGGCGCTGGTGCGTGATGATCAAGGTTCGGTGGTGATCGATGCCGATCTCAGCGCGCTTGGCCCCTACCTCACGATCCTTGGTGGCATGGAAAAAGGCGAGGCGCTGGTTGGCGCGGATTACCGCCAGAACCCCGAATTTTGGAGACAGATTGATGCGTAGCCTTTGCGTGCTGACCCTCACCCTTTTGACCATGACAGCCTGCGCGGAATACCGTCCGTCAGAAGCGGAATGCTTCAACTCCTTTGCAGAGGTCAGCCGCAGCAACTGCAATTTCGAACTGCTCGGGCCGATTGGTTCGCTGCATGAATAGCCTCCGCCCGCATATCCTTGCGGGTTTGGTGTGGCTCAACGCGCCAATGGCCTTTGCCCAAGGTGTGCCCACCTTTGATGCAGGCACGTTCTTTCAGCGCGAGCGCGTGTTGCAGCAAGGCGAACAAGATCTGGCACTGCAGCGGGATCGTTTGACCAAAGAGGAAGAGCTTGAAGAGCTCGAGCAAGAACAACTTCAAGCGCTGGAAGACATCCTCGATGCCGCGACTCTGGCCAGCCGGGATACAGGCGAACTGGTCGCGAGCTTGGAAGCTGGGTCATCGCCTGAGAGCGCCGCAGAGACGCTTTACGCTCCGGTTAATCCGAATCCCGGCGCGGCCCAGTTGTTCGGCGATGCGTCCGGCTCGATCGAAGAGCTGATCATTCGCGCGGCTCAGGAAACGCACTATATGTCCGGCGTGCGCGCGGCTGGTCTGTCGCCCAAGCAATGGCGCTGTCTGTTGCAGGCGCTGATCTGGCAAGAAAGCCGCTTCACCATCGGCGCGCGATCCCCTGTTGGAGCATTCGGCCTGACCCAGATTATGCCCGGCACGGCGCAGGATCTCGGGATCTATCCCGCCTACTATGAAAACCCCTACATCCAGGTTACAGGCGGCGCGCGCTATCTCGCACAGATGCTGGCTATGTTTGACGGCAACATCATTCATGGGCTGGCCGCCTACAATGCCGGTCCCGGCAATGTGCAGCGCTACGGTGGCGTGCCGCCCTTTGCCGAGACCCAGAACTACGTTCAGGTGATCCCCGAGCGCTACAATCTCTACCTTGCCCGCGTGGGCGGCGTCGACGCGCTTGGCACCATTGATCCAGTTTTGCTCGCCAACTCCACCATGAGCCTCACCTCTTTCGGCGCAGGCGTCTATGGCGATTACTCCTTGGTCTCGGTGCAAGCTGCCGCACTTCGGGTGCAGGACATCATCACCCGCATTGGCGAAACCGACGACATTCACTCGGCCAAGTCGCTTAACACCTATGCGCGGGCCGAACTCGCCCGCCTGATCGCGATCCGCACACGGCTCAAGGCCGCCCATACCCGCCCGCTTAGCGCCGCAGAACTGGCCATGGCGGCCGCTCAGGCGCGCGAACAAGACTTCATGCAATTCGATCTGGAGGCACTCCGATGATCCGCTTTCTTTCTGCCGTAGCCACCTGCGCGTTGCTGGTTGCGTCTCCTGTGTCTGCCCAAGGCGTTCCGACAGTAGACACGCGCAACATCGCGCAGGAAATTCGCCAGCTGCAGCAGATGCTGGAGGATTTCGGGATCCAGACCGACCAACTCGACACGCTTCTCGAACAGCTCGACCTCGTGCAGCAGCAACTCGACACGCTCAATGAGACTTACGCCGCCTTGACCGGCGCGACGGATATCATCGAGATGGCTATGGGTGGTGATCTCGACGGCCTACTCGATCAGGAATTCGGCGATCTCCTTGGCACCATCCGGCAAATCCAAAGCGGCGATTTTAGCGGCCTGATCGGCAACGCGGCCCCTCAGATGGAAGGCCGTATGACGCAAGCCCTCGAGGACGCAGGTTTTGACCAAGATACCCTCTCTGACATGGCCAGCAGCGGCAATCCGGGGGCTGAGCGAATTGCCAGCCAGGCGGGCACCGGGGCTGTGATGTCGGCGGCCGCTGAGAACAGTTATGACGAGGCCGCGCAATCGCTGGAACGGGTCGAGCAGCTGGTCTCATTGATCCCGGACATGGAAACGCTCAAGGAAGCCGTCGATCACAACACCCGCGTCACCGCCGAGCTTGCGATCGCGATGACGCGCATGTGGGAGCTTGAAGCCATTCAAACCGTCGGCGCGGGCCAATCTGGCGTGGTCGATGCTGCCACGCTGGCCGAAGAGCGCAGGTATATGGACTTCACCCTGCCAGACCTGCGCGCGGACTGATCCCATGAACAGCGAGGCAGAAATCATCGAAGAAGAGCTCGTCTACGGCGCACGAAGACGCGAGCTCATGTGGCAGAAATTGGGGCTGACAGGCATGGCGTTTGGCATGGCAGGTTGCCTCTCCGCTGCCCTCGTTGCCCTGCTCGACGTGGACCCGCCGCCCATGATCGTGCCCTTTGATAGCGAAACCGGCATGGCCCTCCCCAATGCCATGGTTGAAGCGGTCTCACTCACGGAACGCCCCGCTATCATTGAGGCACAGGTCTACCGCTATGTCATTGATCGAGAGACATACAATCAGCTCGATAATGACGTGCGGGTGCGGCGGGTCCTGGACCAGTCGGAAGGTGCGGCCGCCGCAGGGCTGCGCGCGCTTTGGACCAGCGGCCATGAGGCCTATCCGCCGGACAGCTATGGCGCAGATGCCCGGCTTGAGGTTGAGGTTCTGTCGATCACCCATATCAGCACCAATCGTGCCCAGGTACGCCTTCGTAAGCGGCTCAATTCACCGCGCGGCAGTCAAAACGGACTCTTCACCGCAACCCTGATGTTTGAATTTCGTCCCGAGAACAGTCGATCGATCGACGATGTCTGGCAGAACCCCTTCGGCTTCACCGTCACCGAATATGCGATCCGCTCGGATCGTTTGGAGTAACCAATGCGTCGCCTGTTCCTGATCCTCGTCTTCTTTGTTCCGCTTGCTGGCACCGCCTTTGCCGAAACGCAACCGCGACAAGGCCCCTATGATACCCGCGTCCGGCTGGCCACCTATCAGGATGGGCAGGTCTACCGCATCCGCACCAGCCTGACCCATGTGACCAGCATTGAATTCAGCCAAGGCGAGACCATCCGCTCGATCATTGCAGGCGACACTGAAGGGTTCCTGCTGGATGGTGTACCCGGCGGTCGGGCCTTTGCGATCAAGCCCGTCACGCGCGGCGCACATACCAACATCACCGTCTATACCAACCGGCGCAGTTACTATTTCAACGTGACAGAGGCGAGCTCGCCGACCTTCTACGTCATCCGCTTCACCTATCCTGAGGCGGCCCCTCGGCAATCGCGTACGGCAGCGAACGCGCCCGCAAACCACGCCTATGGCGTCAGCGCGCGGTCCGAGATCACCCCGCGAGAAATCTGGGACGACGGAACCTTCACCTACTTCCGCTTTGCTGTAAACGCGCCGTTGCCCGCAATCTTTCGCTGGTCCGGCGGCAATGAGCGCAGCGCGAATGCGCTCGCACGGCCAGATGGCGTGATCCGCGTGTCAGGTGTCAGCGATCGATGGGTTCTCAGGCTTGGGGAGGACGAGATCTGCGTCCAAGAGATGAGCGAGGCAAACCACGATGAGTGAAACAGTCGAGCTGAAGAAGCGCCTCGAAGCACTTGAAGACAAACCACAAAACCCAAAGGCACGGCCATCTCTTACTACCGTTGCCCTCGGTATTGGGGCAATCGCTGCCCTTGGCGGCCTATTGCTTTTGTTGTCTGGGGGCTCTGACCCCGAAAGCTTGGAAACCGCCTCCCCAGATGAATTCCAAGCGGCGGGACCAGGTTTTGGCACGCTCGAGCCCACGCCTGCTCCGATTAACACATCGCCAACGCCGGAGTCGGAACCAGACCGCGAAACAGAAGAGCTGCGCGCGCAAATGGACGCCATGCTGTCCGAGCTCGAAGCCCTGCGAAACGCACCTGCACCTGAGGCTCCTTCCGTCGACACAGAAGCGCTCGATGGCCTGAGCGCAGAAATCGATGCCCTGCGCAGCGAGGCGGCAGCCACGCAAGCCGCCATGCGCGAAGAGTTGGAAGAACGTGCCCGACAAATCCAGCGACTGCAGAACGATCTAGAGCTTGCACGCGTGGAAACCCCGCGCACGCCCACACCAACCGGCCCCACGGCCGAAGAGCTGCGCCTTCAGGAACTCGAGCGGCGACGGCAAGCCGAACTAGAGGAACTGCAAGCCCGTATAGCCAGTCCTATCATCGCCTTTGGCGGCACCGGAGGCGGCAACGATGAAACCGCCGCGCAGCAGCGAAGGCTGGATGGCGAAACAGACTTTGTCCGCAATGGCGCTGAACCCGCTGAAGTGACGCAGGCCCAGTTGATCGTGAACCCGTCAAACACGGTTGTTCAGGGCACGATGATCCAGGCCGTATTGGAGACCGCAATCGACAGCTCGCTCGCCGGTCAGGTCCGCGCGATGGTGTCTGAAGATGTCCACGCCTATGACGGCTCACGGGTTCTGATCCCGCGCGGCGCGCGACTGATCGGGCGGTATCAATCCGGTCTCGATATTGCACAGCAACGCGTGACCATCGCTTGGGACCGGATCATTTTGCCCAGTAACCAGACCGTCGAAATCAGCGCCTTTGGGGGCGATGAACTGGGGCGCTCTGGCACGACCGGTTTCGTCGACAGTCGTTTCGGCACGCGGTTCGGGTCAGCCGCCCTGATATCTCTGATCGGAGCCTTGCCCGCAGTGGCTGCGCAAAACACTGAAGATGAGATTGCCTCGGATGTGCTCGAGGGCATTGGCGAAGACCTGCAAGACAGCGCGCAAAGCGTGATTGGCGAATATCTCTCCGTCTCGCCCGTGATCTACGTCGATCAAGGTGCCCGCGTCACCGTGATGGTCGACCGCGATCTGGAGATTTTTTGACCATGGCGGCCAGCTATCTGGAAAGCTCGATGGACAAGATCCCCGAGGCGCGTGACCCCAAGCTGATCGAGCTTTGCATCAACCCCGACGGTACGCTGTGGGCGGAGTTTCAGGGGGATCACTTCATGCGGCACGTCAATCGACGGCTTTCGCAGAACGATATTAAAGACTTGGGAAATCAGATTGCTTCCGCCGCGAACACGACGCTCAACCGGACCAAACCGATTGTATCGGTCAGCATCACCTACCGTGGCCGCCCGATCCGCGCGCAAGTCATACAGCCTCCAGCCGTTGATGGCGGACACGCAATCTCCCTGCGATTCTTCGTCGACCTTCCATTGGACCAGATCAAACTGTCCTACCTGTTCGGCAAAGAACGCAGCAACGAGGGTGCAAGGCGCAAGCGCAATGCCGAACTGCGCGATGTCGTGGCCACCGGCGATATCGACGCCGCGATCAAGTTCTGCGTCACTCACAAGCTCAACATGGTCGTGTCCGGCGGGACCTCCACCGGCAAGACCGTCACGGCGCGCAAGATCCTCTCCTTCGTGCCCGCCGACGAGCGCATAATCATGATCGAAGAGGCCGCCGAACTGCGTCCCACGCAGCCCAATGTCGTCACGCTGATGTCTGACCGCGACGAAGCCACGCGCAGCGCTGATGTCCTGCTGACCTCCACCCTGCGCATGCGGCCGGACCGTATCGTCTTGGGCGAAGTACGCGGCAAAGAGGCCATGACCTTCCTTGAGGCGATCAACACCGGCCATGGCGGCTCACTTACCACCCTGCACGCTGAAACGCCTCAGCTGGCGGTTCAGCGTCTCGCCATCGCCGCCCTGAAAACCGACGTGCCCATGACCTACCAGGACATGAACGACTACATCACACGCTCGATCGATGTGATTATCCAAGCCGGTCGCCATGAAGGCGCGCGCGGTATCACCGAATTCTACCTGCCGGTTGATCCGGCTCATTCAAAGGAAATTGCCCATGTTTGAATACAAGATTGAACAGATCAACACTGCCAAGACAAAGCCACCGAAGATCGAAGCGCAGCTGACCGCCCTTGGTCAGGATGGCTGGGAACTGGTCTCCGTCGTGCCGGACTTTGACGGCGAACACATCCTGAAGGCCTTCTTGAAGCGGCGCACCGGCTCTAGCGCCTAAACCTAACCGAGGAGGATCCGATGGGCGTTGTCACCTGGATGGTTGAGACAACCGACAACTTTCTGGATGACGCAGCCCAAACCACTTTTGGCAACGTCGCCGGGCAGCTCGGCGGCGTCATCGCCGTAGCCTCGACGCTCGCCGTGATCGGCCTCTTCCTCAACATGGTGTTTCAGTACAAATCCATGGATGGGCGAACCGCCTTTTGGTTCGCTCTCAAGCTCATGCTGATCTCCCTCTTTGCAATGAACTGGGTCCAATTCAACGCAGTAGCCAGCGCCCTCATCGACGGGCTCGACCAACTCGCGGGCGGCATGGTGGCAGGACTTGGCGGCGGCGGAGCAGGTGCATCCTACTTTGCCGAAGCCTTTGACGACCTCATCGAAGAATTTGGTGACTACCTGAACGCCGCCGGAGACAACATGCATTGGATGGCCGGAGCCCTCATCGGCGCGATCGGCGCATTCCTCCTAGGCGTCATCGGCGCGCTCTGCGGGCTTGTTCTGATTTTCGCGAAGATCATGCTGACCTTCATGATCGGCATCGCCCCCATCATGATCGCGCTTTCGCTGTTCGATGTCAGCAAGGACTATTTCCACCGCTGGCTGTCCAGCACGGTGTCCTACGCGCTTTACCCCCTCGTGATCGCAGGCGTGTTTTCCACCGTCGTCGGCATGTCCCGCTCGCTCATGACCGAACTCGGAGACCCCTCCGGCGCAAGCAACATTGGCGCACTGGTGCCTTTCTTCATGATGATGTTTCTCGCAGGCGGCATGATTATCGCCACCCCGCTGATCGTCCGCTCAATCTCAGGCAACTTCATGATGGCCGGACCGCCGAGCATTCCCGGACCGGGCGGGTTCGCAAAGGGCTTGATTGGCACCAAAGGGTCACGTGCGCGGGCACGGTTTGGGACCAGGTCAAATGCTGAGATCGCCGGGGCTGGGATACGCCAGGCGGGCGGTGCGACTGTTTCGATGGTTCAGCGGGTGGCAGATCGGTCAAAGCGGTTGGAATGAATCCGGCTCAGAGCTGCCCTTGGCGTGGCGACCCATTTCTGCTGCGCCGCGATCACATTTCTGCCGTTCGCTCCTTTGGCAACAAGGCCCCGATCACGCTGATGAAATCGGTGGGCATCGCCAGCCTGTTAGCTTGGTCGAAGCTGGAAAGCTCTCGCCAAGGGCGGTAGAAAGTTCGGGGTCTGACCACAAACCTGCGGCTTCTCCAAGAAACTGGAGGAGAGTTTGGTCTCAGGTCACTGGACATTTGCTACACGGCTGACTGATAGGCACCGCTAGCTGAAACCAGAGAATGTTCGCCGCACAATCGGCTGTTCGCCGTTGGTGTGAAGCTGGAAATCATCGCGATGAATCATGCCCTGAAAGGGAGAATTCTCAGCGTCCGATTGAGCGAGCACAAAGCCGCCCGAGTCGAACCAATGGATTACTCCATTAGAAACCACAGGAATGACAGCGTATTGCCCCCGCCGTCCGTCAGTTCCGTCCAGCATTGCATTCTGCGTTCTTCGCCGAACTCTACGTTCAGCCACCTCGGCTCGTGCCCTCTTCCACTCAAGCAGCAACTGGGGGTCTATGCGATCATCTGCGTCGACTTCGTCCTGTTGCTCTTCTAACCAAGCATCAAACTCCGGCCTCAGGAGTTCACCGGCCTCGCGCGTTCCTGCCATTCCCTCGGCCAAGACAAATGCTACCAATGGGTCCAAGGTCCCCCACCTGAGAAGCTCTCGTGCCCAGAAGCCAAACCAAGGCAATCCAGTGGTCTCACGCCAAGCTTCCAAGGACGGAATAACGAGCGCTCCATCGACGCCGTCAGACCAGGCACGCGCGACCACTGCGCCAAGTCCTACACCTAGGCGAAACTCCAGATTGTCGCTCACAAAACGTTGCCATGAACGTAAAGCTTTCGGTTCAGGGGCATCGTGACCCGGAGCGCGCATCCACCAGGATAGTACGCTCTCCCAATTTGCGAGCAATGCTTGATCCGTTTCGGTAGCGCGAACCCGAAAGCCAAAGCCACGGTCATTTGCCAACAAATCACCCAGTTCGCGAAATACGGCAAGGCGGTCGGCGTCTTCAGCAGTGCCGTAGTCAACCGTGTCCCTCAAGCGGGCAACGATATCAGGCACAACGGCTTCGAACCGCTGGCCAACGTATGGGGTAAATCCATATTGATAAAGGCGGCTACGCTCTTCCCGTTCAGGATATATTTCATCGAGAACTGCTTGCCCTCGGCGGATAAATGCTGCCTCCATCCATTCTTCTTGTGCGGCAGCGTATACAGTGAACGTATTGTTCCAAATCGCCGAGAGGGCTTCTTCTGCGGCAGCACCCTCAAGCCCAGCATCATCAACGCGCTGCAACTCTTCAAGTGCGCTCAGTAGCACGCCATCCAGTTCGTCTACGCTATCTGCGAGTCGCGCAAGTTCATCTTCCGAGGCACGTCCCGCATTTGGACTAACATCAGGCGGGATAACATCCTCAAGCCAGCCAAGAAAATCTTCGCCTTCAATATTCAGAAGCTCGCGCGCCCTTTCGGCGATACCGTCTAGCAGAAGCGCTAGCGGACTATCAATATTGAGCCTTTCCAGCTCCTCCGCTAGCAGCGCCTGCCTAAGCAAGCGCCAGTCTTCTTCCATCACCGCAATTTGTCGGCGCTGAGTGCGAAGAGTTCCCTGCGCAGTAGTTGAGGGACGCACGGGTATCGGAACCAAGGTAATCCCCTCTAGCCCATTGCCTGCTCCTGGGCGGCCGGCCCGTCCAGCCAGGTTGCGGAACTCGGCTGTGGACATCCTGTTTTCAACTTGCCGCTCATCTGTGGCATTGAACGAGCGCCTCATCAAAGAGGGAACGAAAATAATGTCAAAGGGTAGATTCACCCCCTCGGTAAGCGTCGCTGTTGCAACAGTTACCGGGCAAATTCCACGGTCAATAAGATCGACCATTAACCGTCGAATTCGTTGAGGCATTTGCCCATGGTTCGTTGCGATGCCATGGTCAAGCAAGGCAACTTCGTAGGAATCTTCTCCACAATAATCCACACACGCCGCACGGGCATCGTCGAAACGTCGTCTGTCTTTGTTGTCCGCCGGAGGTTCGAAATCGGGAGCGTCATCCCCGGCCGCCAAGTTTAGAGCGTCTTTGAACCACCCCATAGTTCGTTCGGGTTGTTGCGCGATTGAAATGAGAATCCGCCGCCCACCCGCAGCGAGATGTAAAGCATTCCAGAGTACGTCAAGCTGATTGAAGCGATAAATGCTATTTCGCATCTTGGCAGGGAGTTGGGGCATGGGGGGTGTACGAAGGTTTATATACACCGGATCGCCGCGTCTGCGCACAAACAGCGGCTTGCCATTCAATATTTCAAGGAGCATCCGACCAGCGCCACCGTGGCTGGTCTCAAAGGAACCAATGATCTGGCGCATACTCCGATAGTCTGATCCTACGGGTTCAGCGTCTTCTCGGCCTTCTATCCAACGAGCGACCGGCGGAGCAGCACCACCCGCGACGGCAGTGAGAGCAATTCGAACTATGTCAGGGGCGCGCGATAGAAGCTTCGAGACGAACGTTTCGAGACGCAAAGAGCGCGAGGAGTGTTCGGCAAAGTCATCCTGCGTACGTTCGTTGTCTTCCGGGACAACCTGGTGTGCCTCGTCTACGATTAATAGCCGCAAACGCTTCAGTAAAAGCGGCCCAAGATACCGCATGAGGGCGTCGGCCTTTTCAACTGTGGCGATGAGTACCGTTGGCTCTTCGGCGTCAAGCCAGTAGTCCGTAACCCCCCAATCGGTGCCGCCATACAGACCCGTAACTATCACATCATTGGAAAGCTCGCTCGATAGCTTTGCTTCTACTTCACTGGCAAGCGCTCGCGAGGGCACGAGATAAAGAGCAAGCGGACCGTCTTCTTCAGCTCGAAGCAGTAGCTCCTTTACAAGCGCCAAATTTGCTACGAGGGTTTTGCCTGAACCGGTTGGTGTGCAAAGAGCAAAGGAATCCTCTTCGAGCAAGCGGGCAAGGCCTTGCCTTTGAGAAGTCCAGAGAATTCCACGGCCTCGACTGAACTGTCCGCGAGCAAAGCGGTCCAAACGAGGAGCGCGTTCAGCGTTCAATTCCCCAAGTTGTCGGATTGGTTCATAAATACTTGCTTCACCAAATCCCAGTGCCACCTCGTGGAGTAGCGTCACAAAGAGTGAAATTTCATCCGAGTAGGTTCGGTTCAACAACTTCTCAAGCCCGGCAAGCTTTCGGGTAGCGAGATCAAATCGCTCTGTTTCTCCGCGACGAATTGAGTCTGAAAGGAGCCCGAGGACACGCACTAGCTCAACTGCAACAAACCATCCGACTTTATCGTCTCCTTCCCCCTGAATGAGGTGCCGCTGAGCGGCCCGATCTGTGATCTCAAGGTTGTCTCTCCAGAAATCCGACACCGATCGGATCACGCCGTCAAAGTCAGCACGTAAGAACTGCGCATACAGGCGTTCACCAGGGCTTGCGTTCTCCACCTGTGCAAGAAGCGCAGCAGCCATGGCCGGACTGCCACCGAGTTGATAGGCAGCAGCGGATAGGAGCTCCAGCGAAATAACAGTCGATAAGTCATCGTGACCACGTGACAACCATTCGAAAAGCTCACCGCTACGTCTGTAGCAAAGTCGTGCCTCTGGAGACCCTCTTCCATCAACAGATTGGAATATCGACGCGGCATTTAGAAGGCGTCTGGCATCTGCATACTGATTACGTGACTCTGCTTCGCCCCACTGAATGGGCGGCACGTTCCATCCTACTTGCAGGCCTCGAACGAAAGCACGGGCTTGTTGAGCCGTCAGCTCATTCTCTGACGCAATCTGCCGCCTTAGCTCGTTAGCAATTTCCAAACGCTCTAGATCACGTTCAGGCATCGTCGCCTCCTTCCCAGAGGCTTTCATAGATCGCGTCGATCAAATCTGTACCGCCTTTGAATACCACTTCCATGATCTGGAGGTCATTCCCTGCGGTGTATTCATCGGGAACGGCTTCCCACGGCAACAGACACTCCTGTTCCGGGCGGTTAGCACGTGCACTCCCAGCGAAGACAATTAAATCTGTCTTGGGTATCGCCACGGGGTCTTTAGCAACCAGAGCGCGTTCGAGGCAGAGGATCGTGGCGTCAAACCCATCTGCATCATACTCCTGAAGAAGTCGCTGAAGCTGTCTTGCGCCACTGGGGGGGCTGGGCTCACAATTTAGGTCTCGCCACACACCTTTGCCAGAACGCACTCTACCACCAGCACCATCATTCACCCATTTCCCAAGCATTACCTCATCGACTTTGGCTTGGGTAAGCGTCTGACGCCACTTGGCTTCTCCAGAGATAATCCGAACTACATCACCGTCGTCATTTACCGAAATACCAATAAAATCCGTGCCAAGGCGACCAATTGTCTTTCTCGTTTGCTCTGGGTCTCGTGCCAGCGTGAATAGATAGTTGCAGGCATCGTCATGATACCGAAAAAGAAAAATAGGCACATTCCAAGTATAGCCACCAATGTATTCATAGCTCTCGGTCAAAAGCCCTGCAAGAACCTCACCGAACAACCCACGTCGCGTCGTCATTTCCAGCGAGGCGGGATAGGTGACGATTGGCGCATCGCCGTCGGCATCAGGATGCAAATCAATACCAATAAATGAATGGAAGGCGGTCCGCGCATCAAGGTGTGCGGACTCAAAATATGTCTTCAGCGCAGTTGATAACGTTCCGTCATCTATTTCAGATTGCTCAAGGAGGGTGTGCCCAAGGCCACCATTTACGGTTGCATGTTCCTCAAATCTTTCAGCCAATTCGTCCTTTGGTGGCGGGCAGGTGTGCATTCAAAAAATCTTCTCCAAATATGAACCTCAAACTGACTGCGACGTGCTTGCTGCTCGAAGTAGTCAAAAAGCTGGGCGGCCTTCATGATCAAAACCAAAACAAACCCAACTAACAAACGCCGACTCTCCGGCGAGCAAGTCAATGACGGTTGGCCTATTGGCGTATTGCAGTTTCGTTAACCAGCATAGTTACCTCATTGGACTTGGGACTTCTGTTCAACCCAGATTTAGCGTTTGAGTTGCTTCGGCGCAATGTGTCGCTTGAGAGTAAAGTCTGCTTTGGTTGCTGCGAAAAAAGCATCTTGCCCTTGCAGCGAAAGCCCTCTCTCCGCCTATTCATCCCCGAGCTGCCTCCTCCATAAATCTCTCCACCCGTTCAGCTCCTGCTCGATACTCGCCCACACCAGGCTTTTCGCCTGACGCCGGACCCCCCTCTTCATTGGCCAAAGCATCGATCTCGTCGCGCCGCTTCCCTCCGCCTTCAGAGCCGTCACCTGAGACTGCTCTCGGCGTCTCGAGCGCTCCAATCTTAGCCTCCAGCGCCTTTATCTGCCCTTGCAGACCGCGCATCTGGTCTCCCGCCGAGGGATATGGCAGATCGCCCGTCTGCTTGTCGAATATCTGCTTAAAGAACCGATCGTCATAGTATTTGATCCGCTTGGCTCGCACAGGCATTTGCGCGTCGACCACCAGAACGATGTCATCAAGATCCATGCGCCGCGCCTCGTCCTCAGGTAACAACGCGGTTTCTTCGGTCCGCTCAGACATGCTGCGCCCAGCAAATGGGTTGCGGCCGACTGAGCGCGAGCGGGTCACAACGCGCTTGGTGGTTTTGCCAACGGCTTTGCTGAGCTCTTCGATGGTCTTTTCATCTGAGGGGGTCAGATAGAGCTTGATGCCCGCGTTACCCTGCAAGGCACGCCGGGCATTTTCGCCGTAGATTTCATCGAGCGCAGGGATGGTCTGGGTGACGATCGCGAGATTGGCGCGGTAAGAGCGCAGAGTTTCGATACTGTCCAGAACGATGGGCATTTTGCCCAGGCGGTTGAACTCATCGAGCATGATCATCACCGGCCAGGGTTCGTCCTTGCCGGGTTCATGATCCTGAAGCGATGCCAGCAAATCCGAGAAGAACAAGCGGATCAACGGCGCGAGCGGTTTTACCATCAGCGGTTCGACCACGAGATAAACCGAAAACGGCGATTTTCGGATGTCGCGGAAATCGAAGTCTGACGTTGCGGTCGCACGGTCGATGGCGGGGTTTGACCACTGCTTCAGGCCGGACGTCATCAAGAGCGACAGATAAGAGGTGAGCGTGTCGTTGTTGGTTGAGGCCATGCGCATGAAGATCAGCTTGGCGGCTGGATTGACCACTTCATCGGCGCGGCGGCGATATTCCTTCTGCTTGTCCCCGCCAGATGCGGTGATGCGGTAGATCTCGCCCAGAGTCGGCCGCTTTCGCTCGAACGCCAAAAGCCCTGCCGCCACGAATAGATCGATACCGCCATCGAGGAGC